>Ga0134127_10000007_pt1 | contig 440642 bp, 350 predicted proteins | sample KB31753_FD_96459 | JGI IMG/M metagenome (GOLD analysis project Ga0134127, IMG submission 96459) | Terrestrial soil microbial communities with excess Nitrogen fertilizer from Kellogg Biological Station, Michigan, USA - KB3-175-3 | ecosystem: Environmental > Terrestrial > Soil > Unclassified ...
AGAGGGGCTTAAAAAAGGCAGTTTTCCGCTGTGCATCGAAGTCCTTCTCCTTTGGAGAAGGATGGGTGAGGGCTTCGCCGTTTAGGATGAGGCGAAAATGCTCAGGAGAACCCGTAAGTAAACAACATCGAATTATCAATAACGAAATTATGCATCGCTGGGCTGGTAGCCTTTGGCTATTTCTTCAAATACCACTACTTGCGCCTTTTGCCACGTCTCGTTTTGGTTCATCTCCGCAGCCATTAAACGGACAACGGCAGGCGCCATTTCAATGGCAGCCGTCGCATCAAGGAAAAGCGCCCTTAGCCGCCGCGCCAGTATATCCTCAAGCGTCCGGGCCATTTCATTCCTCACCGCCCAAATTACCTCTGCCTGCATGTAATCAAAGGCCGGGTGCAGCTTTTGCGACCAACCCGGGTTTTCGTTTAGTAATTGAAGCAGCCCTTCGCGGTCGGCGCCGTAAACATACAGATGGTCGGTAAAATCCACATTAGCCTTATTGCCGTGAATGGACAAGCTGGCGGTAACGCACGGTTGCGGTGGCAAATTCGCTGTCGCGATAGCGGCATCAACCGTATCTTCGGCCATTTTGCGATAGGTTGTCCACTTACCCCCTGTAATGGTGATCAACCCGGACGAGGATATAATGAGTTTATGGCTTCGCGATATTTCTTTTGTCGATCCGGATCCCGCCGCCGGTGCGGCAAGCGGCCGTAGGCCGGCAAAAACCGCATGCACATCATTTGGTGTAATCGTTTTGGTAAGATATTTATTCGCGGTTCGCATTACAAAATCAACTTCGGCCCCAAGCGCTACGGGCTCAAGACTATGCTCATTTAACGGCGTATCGGTAGTGCCAATCAGCAATTTGCGATGCCACGGCACAACGAACAGCACCCGCCCATCATCCGTTTCGGGGATCATCAGCGCATCAATGCCCGGCATAAACGAGCTGTCGACCACAATATGGATGCCCTGGCTTGGCCTTACCAAAGGTTTTTTGTGCGGCTCGTCCAATTTTAGCAGATCGTCAACAAAAACGCCGGTGGCATTGATCACCGCCCTGCTGTTGATTGAATAAGTTTTCCTCGTTTCCACATCCATTGCCACCACCCCGGTGATCTTTCCCTCCCTCTTTAGCAGTTGAGTAACCTTGAAGTAGTTTAATACTGTCGCCCCCTGCTCAAGGGCGGTTTGCGCAAGATTGATGGCCAGGCGTGCATCGTCAAACTGGCCGTCGTGATACAATACGCCGCCGCGAAGCCCTTTGGAGTTTACACCGGGAAGGCGGCTGATCACCTCATCTTTCGAAATGCGTTTTGACCGCCCGAAACTGTGTTTCCCGGCCAGAAGATCATAAACACCTAATCCTACAGTATAAATAACAGTCTTCCACCAACTGTAAACCGGGATAATAAAAGTTTCATTTTTAACCAGGTGAGCGGCGTTTTTTATTAATAAGCCACGTTCGTGCAAAGCCTCTTTAACCAAGCCGATATTTCCCTGGGCCAGGTATCGCACGCCGCCGTGAACGAGCTTTGTACTGCGGCTGGAAGTACCTTTTGCAAAGTCGGATTGCTCCAGTAATAAGGTTTTATAACCCCTTGAGGCGGCATCAACCGCCGTACCAAGGCCGGTTGCGCCACCGCCGACGATAATGAAGTCCCATGTGGTTTCAGTAGTTAAAATTGCGGCGATCAGTCTAACTCTGATAGTGGCCATAAAGGGAATGAACAACGATTTGGTTATCTTCTACTTTATAAACAATACGATGTTCGAGGTTAATTCGTCGGGACCAATATCCTGAATAATTGGCCCTGAGGGGTTCGGGCTGTCCGATTCCTTCGAACGGCGTTTTGCAGCTGCTTTCAAGGAGGGCATAAATTTTTTTCACTGCCTTTAAATCATTTTTTATCCACCAACCCAAATCTTCCCAGGCTTTTGGCATAAAATGAATGTCACGCATTAATCATCGCTTTTAATTCCGCCAAATTAAGTGGCGTCGGTTTTACTCGTCCCTCTTCATAGGCTGCTATACTCGCTAAAATGGCCGGGTTGGTAATTTCGTTCGCCGCGATAGCCTTTACGTTTTTTACGAATGAAATATTTTTAAAAAATTTTTCAGCAAAGGATTTTTCGCCGTCGGCAACGTCTATTTCTAATATGTATTTCAAGTAAAAATGATTTGGTGATTGATGATTTTGTTCTTTCGAATTTGTTATAAAACTAATTCCAATACAAACATAACGTAAATTCCTTTAACTAAATATCACTCCACCCCCTTCACATTCATCTTCACGGTATAGATCGCCTTCGATGCCGTAATAAACAAGACGTCCTTGTTTTTGCCGCCGAAGCAAAGGTTTGCCGTCCAGGGTTCGGGGATATCAATATGCCCTATCTTACTGCCTTCGGGATTGTAGATGGTCACACCTTTGCCGGTTAAATAAACATTCCCTTCGGCATCCAGCGTCATGCCGTCGGAGCCAAGCGGGGCAAACAGTTTACGGTCGCTCAGGGTACCATCTTTGTTGATGGTGTATTTATAGGTTTTATTATCGGCAATATCAGCCACATACAGGTATTTGCCATCCGGCGTCCCTACGATGCCGTTTGGCTTTTTGACATCAGCATCAACAACAAAGGGCTGCTCTTTTCCTTCCGGCAGGTAATAAACTTTTTCGCCATCCAGCTCGGATTTGGTGCGTGTCCACCAGGGGCGCTGGTAATAAGGATCGGTCATATAAATGCCGCCTTTGTTATCTATCCAAATATCGTTCGGCCCGTTCATCAAATGGCCCTGGTAGTCCTTCAGCAATATTTTTACTTTTTTGTCGGGACTGATGGACCACAGCTGTTCATGCTCATCGGCGCATGTAACCAGGTTGCCCTTGCGGTCGAAATACATACCGTTTGACCGGCCCGTACTGTCCATAAACAGGGATAATTTTCCGTCAATGTTATATTCCCATATTTTGTCGTTGGGCTGATCGGTGAAAAACACATTGCCTTTTTTATCCACCGAAGCACCTTCGGTAAAACTGAATTGTTTAGCAATAAGCTGCGGTTTATTGGTCGTATCATAAGGCGCCTGCTGCGCCTTTGCACCCAGTGCAATCCATGCAAATAAAAGGGCAGGTAATATTTTTTTCATATTGTTTGTGGTTTAAAATTTCTCGGGGCCACCCTGCAGCTCGCGCTCTGCTCGTTTTACCGGGTCGTCTTCAAATAACCCAAAATCACTTAGGGCAATGCAAACCGGTGCACTGGTAATTCTTAATCTAACCTTGCTCGCTTTAACGTCTTTTGGCAATTTGATCAGGCGGTTTCCGCCGATGCTGGTAGCGGTGGCAATTTGCTGCCATTTGCCATCCTCAAATGCGTCCACAGCCACCGCATCGACCCGCTGCCCGAGCTTTATGTTTTCCCTTAACCGGATAACATTGAAGGTTTTAGCCCTGTGCATATTTATCACCAGCGAAGGTGTTTTAACATTGTCGTCCGTAGCCCAATAGGTGTACCTGTCGTTATCCAGCAAATTCTCCGGTCCGAACTTCGCCTTGTTGCCTCCCCGTACGTTACTTGCGGTTAACGTTGCCCCTTTTACCAGGTTAACCGAAAAGATGCCTTTAAGTATATCGCCAAATTCTTCAAGTGATTTTACGTCAAGCTCATGTATCAACCCGCGTCTATCTGGCGAAAGGCCCACATCCAGGCAAGCTCCACGGCCCACGCTCATATAATACAAATTCATCAGGCTGTCCGGTGACTTTGCTTTTCCATCTTGGTCGGCGTGGTAAAACCAACCGGGGCGCAGCGGCACATCGCATTCGGCGGGCATCCAAAACTTGCCGTCGCGCTGCCCGCTTGTGCCTTCGTAGTCTTTGGTATAACCATTGCCCGGCTTTTTACCGGCATCGGGCGCGTGCGGCGTATAGGTTGCCCAGCAGGTTTCGCCGGCGTGGCCTTCTTCGTTGCCTACCCAGCGCACATCGGGGCCTACATCGCCGAATAAAACAGCGCCCGGGGCCAGCTTGCGCGGGATGGCCCAGGTAGTGTCCCATCCGTAATAGGTCGACCGGTCTATCTTCCGCACTTCCCTCGCGCCTCCGTAATAACCGTCGCCGCCGTTAGCGCCATCAAACCAACTGATAAATATTGGCCCGTAATGGGTATACAGTTCTTCCAGCTGTTTGCGGTACACGTCTGTTACGTATTGCGTTTTGCCATAAAGTGCGCTGTTCCTGTCCCATGGCGAGCAGTACACGCCCATCTTCATGCCCAGCTTATTGCAGGCGTCGCGGTATTCCTGTAAAATATCGCCTTTGCCGTTTTTGTAGGGACTTTTGGAAATATTATGCTCCGTGGTTTTCGTCGGCCACAGGCAAAAACCATCATGGTGTTTGGCCACAACCACAATACCCTTAAACCCGCCGGCCTTTGCCGCGCCTACGATCTGCATCGCGCTGAACTGCGTTGGATCGAATATTTTAGGATCCTCGTCGCCATAACCCCATTCCTTATTGGTATAAGTATCCGGCCCGAAATGGATAATGCAGTACATCTCCGTTTCCTGCCACTTCAGCTGCCGCTCCGACGGCAAGGGGCCAAAGGGCTTTGGAGCTGGTTGACAAACAGCAGTTAAACAGCAGCAGATGATTAACGCAGGCGGCAAAAAGTATTTCATGAGGATTTTAAAGGATGATGCTAATGTAACGGTTTTTCATTTCTTTTTGAGTGTTCATTCGACGTTCAAAAATGAACGGTTTTTGGCAGGCCGGAAATTTTTTGATACCGTTTTGCACCCGTTTCGTAAGCGTTTCGAGGACGTTTGAATAGGGTTCGGCGATGTATCGAAGACTGTTTGAAACGGTTTGAAACGGCAAAAACGCCCGCAACAAGGGTGCACGATCAATGATTTGATTCCACCCTGGCGAAGATCAAGGCGGGGCCACACATGGGCGGCCCTAAGCGTTTTTAAAACCTGAAATAAGATAGTGTAAACTAATTACAGGATTATTCGCCAAAGCTATCAACATTTTCCAGGGATAGACAACTTAAAAAGCGTTCAATTGGTGTTCAATTTCCTTTTAGAAACTGAACGGTCTTTTTTGTAAAAACAGCCATTTTAAACAATACCTAAAATACATAAATTGCTTTTTATCAATTCATTACCGTAAAACTATGAAGTGTTCAAAGTGTTCAAAGTGTTCAATTTTCAACTCACTTGAACACTTGAACACTTGTGTTATTTTGATAATGATGCCTGTAACGACAACCCTGTGTACCAATAAGCCCCGCCATATTTCCTGCCAAAAAAGCTAAATTTACCCGCGATGAGATCAACCCTAAAAATTTGCCTCCTGGCTTTTGCCCCTGCGTTTTGCCTTGCGCAGCCAAAGCCCATTTACAAAGATGCCAGCCAGCCGCTCGATGCCCGCATAACCGACCTAATAACAAAGCTGACACTTGAAGAAAAAGTGAGCCTGCTGGGTTATCAAAGCAAAGCGGTACCCCGACTGGGAATCCCTGCTTATAATTGGTGGAACGAGGCGCTGCATGGTGTAGCCCGGGCCGGCGAGGCAACCGTATTTCCGCAGGCTATCGGTATGGCAGCCACCTTTAATGATAGTTTGCTGAAACAGGTATCCACCGTAATTTCTACAGAGGCGAGGGCAAAATATAACCTGGCAATAGCAAAAGACCGCCACCTGCAATACATGGGGCTTACCTTCTGGACCCCAAACATCAATATCTTCCGCGACCCGCGCTGGGGCCGCGGACAGGAAACTTATGGAGAGGACCCCTTTTTAACTGCTGCTATGGGCTCAGCTTTTGTTAAAGGTTTGCAGGGAAATGACCCCAACCATTTAAAGGCATCAGCCACAGCCAAACACTTTGCCGTTCACAGCGGGCCGGAAGCTACCCGCGATAAGTTTGACGCCCTAGTGGATGAGAAAGACCTGCGCGAGACTTATTTGTATGCCTTCCATGCATTGGTGAGCAATGGGGTTGAATCGGTTATGTCTGCCTACAACAGGGTAAACGGTGTGCCAAACGCTGTCAATAAATTACTGCTGACCGATATTTTGCGGAACGAATGGGGTTTTAAAGGGCATGTGGTAACGGATTGCGGCGCCCTGGATGACGTGTTCAGCACCCACAAGTATTTACCGGGCCCGGTTGAAACGGCCGCCGCTGCCATTAAAGCCGGAGTCGACCTGGATTGTTCTACGGTTTTACAGCAGGATTGTATTAAAGCCGTTAAGCAGGGGCTGTTGACCGAAAAAGAAATTGACGGCGCCTTATACACGTTGTTCCGCACGGAATTCAGGCTTGGTTTTTATGACGACCCTGCGGCAAGCCGCTTTTTTAAGTATGGCGCCGACAGTGTGCACAACGACGCACACATCGCATTAGCCAGGAAGGCCGCGCAACAGAGCATGGTTTTGCTTAAAAATGAAAACAGTGTCCTGCCGCTGAAAAAGAATGCCATTAGCAGCATTATGGTGATCGGGCCAAACGCGGGGGCTCTCGACCCCCTGCTGGCCAATTATCATGGCACAACAACAAAAACCGTAAACTTTGTAGACGGTATTACCGCCGCTGTCAGCCCCGACACCCGGGTTGAGTACGACCTGGGATGCGACTACAAGGATACCACGCATTTTGGGGGAACGTGGGCAGCCGGCAATGCTGACGTTACAGTTGCGGTTATCGGGTTATCGCCGGTATTGGAGGGTGAGGCAGGGGATGCCTTTCTATCCCCAAGCGGGGGAGACAAAAAGGACCTGGAATTGCCCCGCAGCGAAGTAAAGTTTATGCAAAAGTTAAGGCAGAGCGTTGGCCATAAGCCGATCATTGCCGTTATTACCGCGGGAAGCGACGTCGACATTGATGCCGTTGCCCCTTACGCTGATGCAGTCATTTTAGCATGGTATCCCGGCGAGCAGGGCGGAAATGCCTTAGCCGATATTGTTTTTGGCGATATATCTCCGTCGGGGCATTTGCCGGTCACCTTTTATAAATCGCTGGCCAACGTACCCGATTACAGTAATTACAATATGGCCGGCCGCACTTATCGCTATTACGATGGCCCGGTTCAATATCCTTTCGGGTTCGGATTAAGTTATACCACTTTCACTTACACATTAAAAAACAGCCTCAAAACCAAATACCAGCTCAAAGACACTATTACCGCAACAATGCAGATAAAAAATACCGGCACGATGAATGCCGATGAAGTCGTTCAGGCCTATATTGAATATCCCAACCTCGGCCGAATGCCGGTAAAGGAGTTAAAAGGATTTAAACGGGTATCGGTAAATAAGGACGGCGAACAAACCGTCACCGTAAACATCCCGGCAAAAGAATTGCAGAAATGGGACATGGAAACCCACCAATGGAAACTTTATCCGGGAAGCTATAAACTGATTTTAGGTGAGGATTCGAAGGATGAAAAGATCATCGCGCCTTTCAGAATCACCGATTAAGATCACAGATTTGAACTGATGAGCCTGATTTCACTGATTTTTATCAGTTGTAAAATCAAATCATCAGGTAACTATAAAAAACCATTGCCATATTAATCATGGCGAACCAGTCTCCGGAATATTACAAAATGTATTCTGTGCAATCAAATAAATCACCTCAATCTGTGATCAGGAAATGAACCGCCGCGTCCGCATGCATTACCGTGGTATCAAACAAGGGCACGCTGCAGTCTGCCGCTTTTACCAGGTGCGGAAACTCCGTACATCCCAGGATCACTCCTTTGGCCCCTTGTGCAACTAAACCGTTAATGATTTGGATAAAGCGCTTTTTTGTTTCCGGCGAAAAAATTCCTTTTCCCATTTCATTAAAAATCGCCTCATGCATAAAATGCCTGTCGCCGGCCTCGGGAATCAGCGTCTCAATGCCATTTTTTGCCAGTTTATCTTTAAAAAATGATTGTTCCATCGTGACGCGCGTGCCCAGTAGCGCAACCCTTTTTATATTTCGCGACGCGATTTCAGTGGCCGCGGCTTGCGCGATATGGATGAGCGGGATATCTATATTATCCTGTACCTTATCGGCGATGAGGTGCGGCGTATTGGCGCAAAAAACAATGGCATCCACACCGTTACCTTCCAATTTTTTAGCTATAGCAATGAACTTTGCCGTCAGTTCGTCCCAATCCTTAGGATCAACCGGCGGTTTGAACTCCTCGAAATTCACCGAATACAGTAAAAGCTTTGCTGAACTTAAACCGCCAAGCAGTTCGTTGGTTCTGCGATTGATGAGCGAATAATAATCCATGGTGGATATCCAGGTAGTGCCTCCGATAAGCCCTAATGTTTTCATAGTTTTATAATTTTGACGCGGGTAAAACTGCAAAGTAACGGTTTAAGGAAACTGCAATATCATCACAAAAACATATTTTGTACAGTAAGGAAGAAACATCCCGGATAAGACACGAATTCTGGGCCACCTTTGGCCAGTACATATCGCCGCAGCTATCATCCGAAGGGATTAGGGTGAACTGGATCAACTATAAAACCAGTCTCAAACATGTCCATTTTAAAATGGATGCCGACAAAAAAACAGCCACCATCAGCATCGAACTCTCCCATCCCGACGCCGGCATACAGGAATTATTCTTTGAGCAATTCGCCGAGTTTAAAAACATTTTACACAGCCATCTGGGCGAAGAATGGGACTGGCAACTGCACCACCGCGATGCCCAAGGTAAAACTACCAGCCGTATTTATAAACAGGTTGCCGGCGTTAGCGTATTCAATAAAAACGACTGGCCGGCCCTCATCTCATTTTTTAAACCCCGCATTATTGCCCTTGACGAATTTTGGAACGATGTGAAAGATGGGTTCGAGGCATTGAGGTAGGTCTGTCTGAATAAGAATTTACAGAATTTGAGCGTTTTCAAATCCACATGAAATTCTGTTTATTCTTAAATTTTGCTCCTTCTGATTCAGATGATTTTTTACTAACTTTGTTAGCATGAGACGATCCGGAAGCGCCGATCTGCCTTTACATTATGGCCATGTGCCGGTTTGGCTTGCGCAGCGTATGGCAAAGCTGGGACTCGCGGTAGTTGAAAACATAGTGCTGGATTATGGCCGGGACGAGGTTTTGAAACGCCTGAGCGACCCATTCTGGTTCCAAAGTCTTGGTGCAGTGATGGGAATGGACTGGCATTCCTCCGGTATTACCACGTCGGTTATGGGTGCGTTGAAGCGATCCGTAAATCCACATAGCAAAGAGCTGGGCATTTATATTTGCGGCGGAAAAGGAAAATATTCCAAAGAAACCCCGAATGAGCTGCTGGCCATTGGCAACGCCACCGGGCTTGATGGCAATTACCTGGTAAAATGCAGTAAGCTAAGCGCCAAAGTGGACAATACCGCCGTGCAGGACGGCTTCCAGCTATACACGCACAATTTTATTTTGAGCAGCAGCGGCAGTTGGGCGGTTGTGCAACAGGGAATGAGCGACGCCACCAGCACGGCCCGCCGCTATCACTGGCACTCGGAAAATATGAGTACCTTTTTGGATGATCCCCACACTTCTATTTATGGTCAAAATGGCGGCCAAATATTGAATATGGCCGACAGCAGGGCGCAAAGCTCGCGGCGTACCATTATGCAAATCGCCGCTGAAAAACCGGATAAAATGATCAGCGAGATCAGCAAACTGGTGATGCCGGCGCATCACGACGTGCGGGCAAAGGATGTGGACCTGAAAAGACTGGGTGCCCTATTATGGCTGGCACATGAAAAACAGCCGAAAGATTTTGAAGGTTTGCTCCAGTTGCAGGGACTCGGCCCGCGTACGTTGCAGTCGCTGGCGCTGGTGAGCGAGGTGATCCACGGCACACCGTCGCGGTTTGAAGACCCCGCGCGATTCTCGTTTGCACATGGCGGTAAGGACGGGCACCCCTTCCCGGTACCGACGAAAGTTTACGATGAAACTATTGGCGTGCTGCAAACTGCCATCCATAAAGCCAAACTTGGACTGAATGAAAAAAACGATGCGATCAGGCGTTTGTCAAAAATTGCGCAGCAAGCCGAAGAAAATTTTATGCCGAACGCCAATTTTGATCAGGTAATTGAAAAAGAGCGAAAAGAATCATGGAAATATGGCGGAAGAACTGTTTTTGGCAAAGAAAAGCCGCCAATTCAGCAACAACTCAGCTTATTTTAGACTAATTTTTTGCTTTTTATCGTGTTAACGGTTAATCCTGGCAAGCTTCTTCTAAATTTATTCTTCAAAAAACAACTTTGGTTGATAATCGCCTTTCCTGGTTTTTATTTTTTTAATCAATGGTCAACAAAAATTCAAAAATAGCAACCCTAAAGTCATTTGCAGGCGAAATCACTAATATATTTTGGAATTGTCAATATTTTTTCTAATTTTTGAAAAGAATTAGGAACGATTTTAATAATACCCTTAAAAATCAGTGGATATGAACAGGAATATACTTGACGATGTTATCGACGCAATTAAAAATCTTTTCATCCCGCGTGAAAAAAAATTGATCCCTGTACGAGTTCCTGCTAATAACAAACGTCCCGTTTCCAGGTAATCCCTTTACCCAATTCTTTTAACTATTTCTGCCCAAATATCCCTTGAGATGGCTTCAGGTAACTTGTTACCGTCAGTTATAAATATTTTTTCCTCGTCCTTTAGCAAATCCATCACCCGGAAATATTTGTCGTGCACATTTTGCAGGTTTTCAAGCGTTTCATAAAGTTCTATTTTCTCCCGTCCCTTTATTATCCTTTCAATGCTTTGTTCGGGTGTAATGTCGATATAAACGTTTAGATCCGGTCGTAATAAGCCTGCGCATAATGAATTTGCTTTTATCACCCAATCCAGGTCAACATGGGCGCTTTGATAAGCATACGAAGAAAAATAATAGCGGTCTGTAATAACCGTAAAGCCGTCATCAAGCATTTTTAATATGCCGTTGGTTTTATTTTGGATATGGTCAAGCCTGTCGGCAACAAAAAGGGCCGCGATGGTGTTGTGATTAGCCTCAATTTTATGGCTGAAAATTTCCCTGATCATTTTCCCGATAGCATTATCGGTCGGCTCGCAGGTGGCATAAACTTTATGCCCGGCTTGTTCAAATTTCTGTTTAAGCAGCGTTAGCTGTGTGCTTTTTCCGCTGCCGTCGATGCCTTCAAGGGCGATAAACGGATTTTTCTTCATTAAGCTGGTTGTCCGGGTTGAATTCGGCCAAATATAGTGCGTTAAACAGAATTAAAACAGATAAAACAGTTTATCATCTCGAAGAGGACGAAATAGCATTTATCGAGTCCAGGTGAAGTTTTAGCGTCGATAAGGTTTTAATCGCAAATTTACTAATTTCCGCATCGGTGTTTTTCGCCGCCCAGGCAAATAATACCGTATCCCGTTTATGAATGGCTGCCATCATGCTGAGATAGCCCCGGTCAAATGCCGGGCCCATTTTCTTAGACAAGGTGTCAATAGCGCGTTTTTCGTACCCGTCGATGGTATCTGTTACGCTCACTTTGCGCTCGGCCTTCATTTTTAAAAAAACGCTGTCGCTCAGCGCATGATCAGTAATAATCATTTTTGCAAGGTCGATAACCCGGTGGTTATTGGAATTGGTGATCGCCAGGCCCGAAGCTTTAATTTCCGACAGCCCGTCGATCAGCCCATTTTTAATAAACACAAATGACTGGCGTTCCTTTTTGGCAGCATCCTGGTCTTTTGATTTATCGTTGTGGCAAGCCTGGAAAATAAACAGGATAATCGATCCAATAATGATTCGTGCAGCGTTCTTCATTCATCAAAATTAGCAAAAGTATCGCGTTCCTCCCTGCCTTCCTGTCTTCATCATGCCAAATTCCTTCCGGCATTCACAATCCCAAAAACCGTCCTAACGGCCAGCTTCTTGTAAATCCTGGATAGTTCCTCGTCCTTCGTGTGGTCCAGGCAGTGCAGTGCGTAGTGCTGGATGATCACCAGCGGCAAGACAATTTTTTCGCGGAGGGCGATTGAGCGACGCTCAACCGGGTACTCACCCATAAGTACACTGGTCCCTGTCAATTCAAGGAGCATCGCTTTGGTTAATTCGTATTCATCGCGCAGCATTACCCAAAACTGGCCAAACTTTTTGTCGTGCTCCAAAAATGCGGTCACCCTAAAATCCGATTTCGTCATGGACATCACGCAATTGTCGACCATCGTTTTAAAAAATCCTGACGTGCCATACAGATGTTTTATCTCGTTCCAATTTCCTTCTTCCTTCATTTTATTCAACGCAGTGCCAACGCCATAAAAGCCGGGAATGCTTTGCTTTAACTGGCTCCATGCGGTTACAAAGCTGATGGCGCGCAGGTCTTCCAGTTTTAGCTGGGCATCATTATTTCGTTTAGTTGGCCGGCTGCTGATATTGATACTTGAAAGTAATTTCAGCGGGCTGAATTTCTCAAGGTACTCTACAAACAGTGGATGCTGCCGCAAATCCATGAACAGCTGATAGCTGGCGTCGGCCATGGCGGTGATCAGTTTTTTTTGCCCGGGCTTCAGCAAATCGTCAGGGTTGGGTTTAATGGCCGAAATAACACCTGCGTTGATCAATTGCTCCATGTTAAACTGCGCAGTTTCAATGGAGCCATATTGTGAGCTGACGGTTTGGCCCTGTATGGTAAGCTGGATGTGTTTATTAGCGATTTCGTCGCCCATCGAGGCATAAAACCGGTGTGTTTTGCCGCCCCCGCGGGCAGGCGGGCCTCCCCTGCCGTCAAAAAAAGCCAGGTCGATACCATATTTTCGCGCCACGGCAGTAAGTTCCGCCTTTGCCTTATAAATTGACCAGTTGGCCATCAGGTAACCGCCGTCCTTGGTGCTGTCGGAAAAGCCGAGCATAATAGTTTGCTGGTTACCGCGCCTGTCCAGGTGTTCCCGATAGAATGCATTGCCATAAAGGCGCTCCATCACCGTTGCCGCGAGTTTAAGATCGGTCACCATCTCAAACAATGGCACAAAATCGACGCTAAGCTTGTCCTTTTTCCACCCACTCCATAAAAACAGATCCATTAGCTGCAAAATGTCCGATGCCTGCTGGCAGTTGCTGATAATAAACCGCTGGCAGGCCTTTTCGCCGTTGCCTGACTGGATCTCTTTCACCAGCCTTATCGTGTTCAGCGTGTCGCAAGTCATCGCATCCTCGTCATCCGGGCATTTAAAATCGGCTTCGCTGAATGTAATGGCCGTTATTTTTTCTTCCTCGCTTAAATCGAAATAGGTTTTGTCTATTCCGCTGTTTATCTCCTTTTGGCCGGTACAATATTTAAATACATTGCGTAAGATGCGGCTGTCCTGCCGGATGTCGAGCGTAGCGAAGTAGCAGCCAAAAAGGCTAACCTTTTTGATCATGTCGTCCACGATCTTCACAAACAGGCTGTCGTGATCGGCAATAAGCGTGTGCTTGATAGAATGCAGCAGCTCCAATATTTCAGGTTGGTGATCTATCTTGTCAGTTGTGGTGCCGGCATTCTGGTAGATCAGTTTTTCCAGGCGCGACATGGATTTCTCCACACCCCTGAAAGTAATACGGCGTTTCAACAGCCTGAAATCGCGGTAATAGCACCTGAACACACGGTGGCGCAAAAACCGGGCTACTTCCTTGGTAGTTTCCGTGGTTACATTGGGATTGCCATCCCTGTCGCCGCCCGGCCAAAAGCCCATTTCTAGAAATTGGCCGTTATGCGAAGGGTCGATGTCAAATTCTTCCTCCAGCTTTTCCAATATTCCAGTAACGGCGTGGTAAAATATATTTTCAAGGAACCAGGCCAGGTTAATGGCCTCGTCCACAGGCGTTGGCGACGTTTTGTTAAAGAAAGGCGTTTTACCCAACTGCTGCAGCAAAACGTTGATGGTGTTGATATCGTTAACTTTCAGCGCATCTATCAGGTCCGTCATGATGCCCAGGATACTGCCGGGATAAAATTGGGTGGGATGTGCCGTGAGCACCAGTCTTAAGGAAAATTCATTCAGCTTGCGGCTGATCTCGCTGCGCGATTCCTCACTCACGGCTGCCATTTGCATCAGGCTCTGCAGCGTACCGGTATCATCGGCGCGGCCCAGCTTGGCAAACGAAGAGTCCTCAATGGCATCAAACAAAACAACCTGCCGCTCGATGTATTGGATAAACCTGAACATGCGATTGATCTGCTCGCGCTGATCGATACCCGGAACATACTTTTCGAAAAATGTTTCGATGATCTGTGCCGGCGACGTTAACTCTTTCGCGCCCTTTTCGCAATGCGAACTAAAAAAGGGCAGCAAAATACCAGTATCCTTCACCTGGTAAAACGGCAGGGTTTGAAACAGGCTGTTGTACAACTCAAAGCGCATTACAACTTCATTATTAAAAGCTGTTTCGCGCTGGCTGAGTTTTAAGTTAAAGGGCATGGCTGGTAGTTTGTATATGAAACTTAAATTATTATAATTGGTTTTGGGCGAAATGGCGACATTTGATCAGCGTTCAAATCCATTTTTTATAGTTTGGCTGAATTTTAGCATTTGCCCGCTAAAATTAATTAAAAATGAGTAATTTATAAAGGTTGGATAATAATAATGCAATAATTATTAAAAAATGGCCATAATATTTAATTATTGTAAATTTGCGCAATGATTTAAGGGCAAAAAAAATCAATAACGAAAAGAACTGAAAGAGGAACTCAATTTAAGGAAGTTAAAAGCATAAAAGCTGTAGCCACATCAGTCCGGCGCCAATGGTCGATGTTATTGAGTTAATGGTTTTATTGCGCTGTAGGCGCAAAATATTGGTAGAAGAAATTAATAAAAAGGTTTAGCGTGCCGTAGGTACGCAACCATTTGAAGCGATAAAATGCGCTGGGTAACAATATTTCGTACCTAACGGCACGAAAATCCGCTTATTTATTATTTCTACCAATATTCGACCCCTATGGGGCCGGCAGGTTAACTTAGTATCATGAATGCTTGGACGGAAAGAGGGTAAATAGGTGGTTATCCGCAATGAGAGGAACCATGAATCAAAACACATCTAATGGATGAAGACCAATACACGCGAAATAAAAACCTTTTTTTATAGCCAGTATTTTTCGGATGGGTTGCGCATGGCTGCCGGCATTCTTTTACCGTCGTTGTTAGGTAGCTTTCTGAACCATTTTGAGTTGGGCCTTACCATGTCCATCGGTGCCTTGTGTATCTGCACCATCGACAGCCCGGGGCCTCTATCGCATAAGCGAAATGCGATGATGATCGGGAACGGATTCCTTTTCGTTGTGGCCCTTATAACAGGTTTCGCCCGGCTGAACGTTTACACGCTTGGGTTAGAGATCACCCTGTTTTCTTTTCTTTTTTCGCTGTTTATTGTTTATGGCACGCGTGCGGCATCGGTAGGTACATCGTCGCTGATGATCATGATCTTCATGATGGACAAGGCCGCCAAGCCAGGCGAAGTGTTGGGCTATAGCGCTGTCATCCTCGCCGGCGGCATTTGGTATTTGCTGTTCAGCCTGCTGTTTTTTGGTATCAGGCCCTATCGTGCCGCACAACAGGCGCTGGGTGAAAACATTACGGACATAGCCGATTTTTTACGCATAAAAGCCGCCTTTTACCTGCCCGAAACCGATATCGACGAAAATTACCGCAAGCTGGTCTCGCAGCAGATCAAAGTGAGCCAGCACCAGGACGTGGTGCGCGAGATGCTTTTTAAAAGCCGCGTGATGGTAAAGGAGTCAACCAGTGCCAGCCGGATCCTGATGCTCACGTTTGTAGACCTGGTAGATATGTTTGAACAGATCATGGCCACCCACTATGATTACAGCGAGATCCGCAAAAAATTTGGCGACACAGGCATTTTGAACGAGATCGGCATCCTGCTTCAGCACATGGCGGATGAAGTGGACAACATCGCTTATATTGTATTGACGAATACGCGTCGGAAATTCAAAGGTGATTTTATAACCGAACTGGAACAAATAAAAATCCGGGTAGATGAAATAGGCAAAAACGATACCGGTATCAGTAACCTGGCCCTGAAAAAAATATTGGTTAACCTGCGCGACCTGAACGACCGCATCAGGAGCCTTTACAGGTACTACAACTCCAAGAATTCCGGCACGTTGATCGACGGTGTTTACACCGACGAATTTTCTCGCTTTGTAACGCACCAGGATTATGCGCCCCACATATTCACCGACAATTTTACTTTTTCGTCCTCGGCGTTTAAACATGCGCTCAGGGTTTCGCTGGTATGCCTGGTTGGTTTTATTTTGGGTAAAACGGTGGCCATGGGGCATCACAGCTATTGGATATTGCTCACCATCGTAGTGATCCTTAAGCCGGGTTTCAGCCTATCAAAACAGCGTAATTACCAACGCCTGATCGGGACAGTTATTGGCGGAATTATTGGCATTGCTATCCTGAAATTCATCCCATCAAAAGATACCCAGTTTATTTTGCTCATCGTGCTGATGATCGGCACCTACAGTTTTTTGCGGCTGAACTATGTGGTCGCCGTATTATTTATGACACCGTATGTGCTTATCCTGTTTAAGTTTTTGGGTGTAGGATTGGTTGTCAAAGAGCGCATCATTGATACGGTTATCGGCTCATCCATCGCTTTGGTTGCCAGTTACCTGATCTTCCCCAGCTGGGAGTTTGACCAGATACCGGACGGTTTAAAAGACGTGATACAGGCCAACCTCAATTACCTTGCAAAAGTTGCAGAGAGTATTGCAGGCATCCCCGTAGGCACCATCGATTACAAGCTGGCGCGAAAAGAGGTCTATGTAAAATCAGCCAACCTTTCGGCCGCATTCGAACGGATGACCTCGGAACCAAAAAGCAAACAGAAAAAGGTAAAGGATATCCATAAGTTTGTGGTGCTTAACCATATTTTGTCGTCCTATATCGCGACGATTGCCTCTGCCCTGCTATCCAAACAACCTATGCCAGATGAGGCCGATAATCTTAAGCTGGTGAAGCGCAGCCTGGCGGTCTTGAACGACAGCAGTGAGAAGTTGGGCGGCAGTGTTATACAGATTGGTAATTTAAGGCCACTGGTTGCCGGAAAGGCTGTGACCCGGGCAAATCAGCAGGACGAGGTTTTGTTGAAAGAGCAACTGGGTTTTATTAATAAGATCAGTGTGGATGTTGCGAGGGTTACGGGGAGTATTTTGAGTTGAATAGACTGAATTATTGGAAATATTTTATTTCTCGTCTGGTAAACGATTTACTGGTACGTTCCGCAGGGTTTTTAATCTTATTATCGCTGTCGTTCGAAACTCTTACAAGCCAGTTTCCATCTTGGTCGAAGTTGCTATATGCGTTGAGCTGGATAAACACCAGTTCTCCAAAATCATAATCTTCGTGCCTGACTTCGTTGCCAGCTGCGTCGTAGGCATAGACAGTTCTGGAAGTTACTGCACTATCTGCCTCATATGATTCGGTAATTTCTTCAATCTTCTGGTTTTTATCGTTGTAAACGTAAGTTTTTTTCGTGTCAATGGCTTTTCCGCCATCGTATTTATCTCGCTCCATTACATCCCCATTAGTATCGTATTTGATTACGATCCGCGACCGGATCATCCCGCCACTGGCAGGGAGAGCTGATTGGCCGGTATAATACTCCTCCTCTACCCTTCGACCATATTTGTCCAACCGGGCAACGGCATGTCCAATAATACTATCCTTCAAATAAGCAGTGGAAACAATCCTTTGTCTCTCATATTTTAAAATGTGCTTCAGGCCTACGCCTCCCGCAACAGAGAAATAGTCCAATAACTTACCATTTGAATCAAAGTTTAAAACCACTTTTCCTGTAGGCTGGTTTGCTTTAAAAGATTGTTCATCGGCATAACTGTATTCTACCATTTGCCTCACTTTCCCTTTAAGTTCGAGTTCGGTTAAATATGACTTAGGGCCTCGGTGCCACTGACAACTACAACAACCACAGAGAACGGCTATAAGAAAAAAATATCTCATTATACGCTCACAACAACTCCGTCGCCAAATTCGCCAACTCACTCCTCTCCCCTTTCTGCAACGTAATATGCGCATACAGCGGGTGCCCCTTGGCTTTATCTATCAAATAGCTTAATCCATTACTTTCCGCATCCAGGTACGGCGTGTCTATCTGGTAAATATCCCCGGTAAACACAAATTTACTGTTTTCGCCGGCGCGGGAGATGATGGTTTTTACTTCGTGTGGGGTAAGGTTCTGGGCCTCGTCCACAATAAAAAATATCTTGCTTAATGTGCGACCGCGGATAAAGGCCAGGGGCGAGATGGATATTTTATCATTGGTGACCAGCTCGTCAATTTTGGCCTGCATTTTTTCATCGTCGGCAAACTGGTCCTTGATGAATTTAAGGTTATCCCAAATCGGCGCCATATAGGGGTCGATCTTTGATTTTATATCACCGGGCAAAAAACCGATATCCTTATTGCTGAGCGGCACAATAGGCCGGGTAACAAATATCTGCCTGAAATTTTTGCGCTGCTCCAGCGCGCCGGCCAGCGCCAGTAAAGTTTTTCCGGTACCGGCGTTGCCCTGTATCGAAACCAGCTTAATATCCGGGTGCAGCAATGCATGTATAGCAAAGGCCTGTTCCAGGTTTCGTGGGAAAATATTAAATATGGGTTGCTCGATCACTTTCTCCAGGTGCGCCTTCTGCGAATTATAAAATACAGATACCGACTCCTTTTTGCCCTTCAAAATATAAAAATGATTGCTGGTATGCGGCTGCGTCCCGAAGCTATCGGCCGATACAGCTTCGTCCCGGTTAAGCCTGGCGATGAGCTTTTCCGGCACTTTGTTCATCGTGGTTTCGCCGGTGTACAACTGGTCCAGGTTTTTTATCTTGCCGGTTTCGTAATCTTCTGCATACAAGTTCAGCGACTTGGCTTTCAACCGCAGGCAAATATCCTTGGAAACCAACACCACTTTTTTATCCGGGTTCTCCTCCTGCAGCCCCAAAGCCGCGTTTAATATGCGGTGGTCTACCTTATCCGAACCAAAAACATCTTCAGCGTCAGTCGCGGCACTTTTGGTGTCCATAATCACCTTAAAGCTGCCCTTACCGCCGCCGTTCAGCGGGCGCCATGTGTTGATCAGCTTGCTGCGCGAAATGTCGTCCATCAGCCTGATAAAGCTCCGCGCTTCAAAGTTGCGGGTGTCGTTACCGCTTTTCATGTTATCCAATTCTTCCAGCACCTGGATGGGGATGGCTACATCATGTTCCTGGAAATTTTCGAAAGCATTATGATCGTATAAGATCACCGAAGTATCCAACACAAATATTTTAGGTTTCCCGTTCAGCTTACTTTTGCCTTCCTTGCTCATGAAAGGCTAAATTAGGCTTTTTAAGGGTGGAGCAGAAAAGAATTTGTCAGATTTTGCGCATCCCGGCTAGCTGGAGGCCCGATAGCAAAGCAAAAAGGCGCTCCATATTAATTGGAACGCCTTTAATATTTTTAGCTTTGGTTTCCTTACGCTTCAAATTTATAGCCTACGCCCTTAACCGTGGCCACGCAATCATCGCCCAGTTTTTCACGCAGCTTACGGATATGCACGTCAATGGTGCGGTTAGTAACCACTACGGAGTCTTCCCAAATGTTCTTCAGGATCACTTCGCGGGTATAAACCTTTCCAGGCTTTGAAGCCAGCAGGTAAAGCAACTCGAATTCCTTTTTTGCCAGCACCACCTTATTGCCCCGCTGATAAACCAGGTAAGCCTCGCGGTCGATCACCAGGTCCCCTATTTCCAGCTTATTTTCAGTAACGTCCTCGGCAGGTGCGTTGCGGCGCAAAATGGCGTTGATACGGCTTACCAGTGCGCGGGGTTTTATCGGCTTGGCGATATAGTCATCGGCCCCAACGTTAAAGCCGGCAATTTCCGAATATTCCTCGCTGCGGGCGGTTAAAAATACCATAAACGTATTCTTAAATTCAGGCATGGTGCGCATTATTCTGCAAGCCTCTATCCCATCCATTTTGGGCATCATAATGTCCAGTACGATCAGGTCGGGCAGCGTGCGTTTAGCCTCGGCTACGGCTTCCTGGCCGTTGCGGGCCAAAAATACCTGGTAACCTTCTTTTTTTAAATTGTACTCAATTAGCTCTAAAATATCCGGTTCGTCGTCAACGATAAGAATCTTTTGTTTGTTTGAGGTGCTCATGAAGGTTAAATTTTTGCGTAAAAGTAGTCGCGCAAAAGAACACTAAGGTAAATTTAATATTAAGAAATTGTTAAATGTTACCTTATTTTAACGATTTATTGAGGCTTGGTAAATGTTTTCTTTAAAAATTCTTCAAGATCAGCCCCTGTAACGTTCTTTGCAATGATCACACCTTCAGGATTAATGATAAAATTGGACGGAATGGCCTCGATGTGATACAGTCTCTCGGTAGGCCCCTCAAAGTTTTTCAGGTCGGATGCATGCGCCCAGCTAAGTTTATCATGCTCAACAGCCTGCTGCCAGGCGCCGTGGTCAACATCTAATGAAATGCCCAGGATATTTAAACCCAATGGCTTATAAATGGCATATTGCCTAACCACATTTGGATTTTCCTGCCGGCAGGGACCGCACCATGATGCCCAAAAATCGAGCATGACATACTTTCCCTTATAATCTGATAGTTTAACCGGTTTGCCATCAATGCCTCCGGTTGTAAAATCGGGCGCCTTATGACCTACAGTTATCGGCTTAATAGCCATTTTATTTTGAATAAACTGCTGTACGGCGGGATTATCTTTAAACTTATCGCTGATCGCGTCGGCATAAGCCACCAGCTGCGATTCATATTTTATCGAATCCAATGACGAAGCCGCATAAAAACTGGCCAATGAATTAATATTTTCATTCATGAACTTTAAAACCGCCACGCTGTAGTCGTTGAAATTCTTTTTAAGAAGAGGCAGGTAAACCTTCACCAGCGAATCTGATTTTTTTAACGAATCTTTCCCCCTGCCTATACCCTGTGCCTTATTCATATACTCATCGCTGATCTTGCTGTTGATATCGCCATATTGGTTGCTCAGCTTGTTAAACTCTTTAATCTTCTCCGATTCATCAGAGCCGGTAATGGTATAGGCGCGCGCTTTATCCGTCAAATTTGTGCTGAATTCAATGTCATCACCATTTTTAGCAATAAAATCGAATATGCTGCCACCAACGCGCAGGCGATAAAGATTTGGATAGGGAGCATTATGTTTAAAGGCAAACTTCCCTTGTTCACTTAAATTGCTTGAATCCACAACAGCAATACCATTTGCTGTTTCAGCGATCAGCGTTATTTTTTTCAGGCTCCCGGGGTTAGTTATAGTACCGGATATGGTGAACGCGTCTTTGTCTTTACACGAAAACACGAATAGCGGCAACAGAACAATGATAATACAGTTAACGATGTTTCTTTTCATTTCTTTTTTGAGATATGAGGTGTGAGATTTGAGACGTGAGATGTGAGATTTTAAACATAAAGCGATTAAAGATAGCTATCCTTCCCCTTTTCTTTGTCTCATATCTCACATCTCATTTCTCACATCTATCTGGATTCTAATTCTTTAATCAACAATTGGTTTGTTTTCTGCGGATCGATCTTTCCTTTTGAGCTTTTCATAATTTCGCCCATAAACAACCCTAAAACGCCCTTTTTCCCTTTTTGATATTCAACCACCTTGTCGGGGTATTTGGCCAAAGCGTCGCGGATAAACTGGTTCACATCAATTTTACCGGGGTTGATCAGGATATTGAGCTCTCCGGCAAGTTCTTCGACGGTTTTATCTGTCGATTTTAATAACGCCGGAAAAAGCTTTTGCGTTGCCAGCGAATAATTGATCTTCCCGGAATCGATCAGCGCGATCACCCCCGCAAGCCTGTCAGCTTTTATTTCAAAATCATTAAAGGACTTTCCCGCTTCATTCAAATATGACTTAACAGGCCCCATTAACCAGTTAACAGCCGCTTTACAGTTAGCTGTATGCAGGAGCAACTCCTCGAAATATAAGGCGAACTCTTTTTCGGCGGTGATCACTCCCGCGTCATAATCTGAAAGGCCGAGCTGCCTGGTATATTTATTAAAAAGCTCGTTCGGCAAAGCCGGCATTGCATGTTTTATTTCCTGCAGGTAAGCATTTGTCAATATTACAGGGGTCAAGTCAGGTTCCGGGAAATAACGATAGTCATTTGCCATTTCTTTCGAGCGAAGCACCGAGGTTTCGCCGGTATCGGCATTAAAGTTCAGCGTATTTTGATCGATATAGCCACCCTCTTCCATTACCGCCACCTGGCGTTCAAATTCGTGCTCGATCGCGCGCTGTACATTGCGGATGGAGTTGAGATTTTTTACCTCGCAGCGGTTGTTGAAAACACTTGAGCCTTTTAAACGCACAGAAATATTGGCATCGCAGCGCAGGCTGCCTTCTTCCATATTACCATCACAAATGTCCAGGTAGCGCACCAGCTTACGCAATTCAACCAGGAACTGGCCGGCCTCTTCGACGCTTCGCATATCCGGCTCTGTTACGATCTCGATGAGCGGCACTCCTGCTCTGTTAAGATCAATGAGCGAATCCTCATGATGCTGGTCGTGCATGCTTTTGCCGGCATCTTCTTCCATGTGAATATGGTGTATGGCGATATGCCTGGTTATTCCGCCGCTAAGCCGCACCGGGACAAAGCCGCCAACACATATAGGTAAGTGATCCTGCGTTATTTGATAACCTTTAGGCAGATCGGCATAAAAATAGTTTTTGCGGGCAAAGGTATTATACAGGTTTATGCTGCCATTACAGGCCAAGCCCATTTTAACCGCATATTCCACCATTTTTTTATTGATCCGCGGCAAAGTGCCGGGATGACCCAGCGAAACAGGGCTGATTTGGGTATTAGGGCCGCCGCCGAAAGCAGCGGAATCAGACGAGAAAGATTTGCTTAACGTAGATAATTGTGCGTGTACTTCTAACCCTACAACCAACTCATATTTTTCACTTATTTCGGCAGCAATACTCGACATATAAAATTTATTCAGCGTCAAAAAAAGCGCTTTTCGGACGCCAAATATAAAGTTATTACTTATTAATGAGATATATTTTTTGTGCGGGCATCAATTTTGAATGTGTAATAATTACGACGGGCTTATTAATTGTATGGAGCGCGGGATTACGGCAACCAGCTAAAAACCGGCTTCGGATTCGACAATGTAAGCCTTTAAGTTATTATGCTTTAACACTACGCACATACTATGGAAGCCGTGGATTTGGTAAAACCCATATTTAAAAAGGCAGGGACCGACGATTTTTATCAGGATTTGTACAAAGAGGTACATGCCACTGTGCTGAATAAAAGAAAATACAAACGGCAGCTTGTTTTCAAAGCATTCTTTCTCATAGCGCTCTACTGTGTATTTTATTCAGGCATTTTGCTTTTCGGCAACGACACCGGGTTGCTGTTTCTTTTTTATATCCTCACCGGCATCTGTATGATACTGGTATTTTTGAATGCTTTTCATGATGCAGCTCATGGCGCAATCTTTAAAAAGCGCCGGTATAACGAATATTTGGCCTGCCTGCTCGAGTTCTTTGGCTGCAACAGCTATATCTGGAAAAAACGGCATTTAGTACTCCATCACCCGTATCCAAACATGCAGCATTGGGACATCGACGTAAAACAAAGTAGCCTGGTAAGGATATTTCCCGAAAGTAAATGGTTCAGCTTTCACAAATACCAGCATTTTTACATGTGGTTTCTATACTTTTTTTATACGTTGAACTGGTTTTTTGTAAGGGATTTTAAAGATTTTTTTGGCAATACAGATAACTATGTTAAACGAATTGCCGAAATACCCCGCGTTGAATACATCAAGCTGTTTGCAGTGAAACTTTTCAACCTGGCGCTAATGCTTTTTATACCCATGATGCTGTTGCGCCAACCCTGGTATTTGGTTTTTCTTGCTTATTTAACGATGCATTTTCTGGCCAGCGCCTTTGGCACACTGGCATTGCTCTCCACGCATGCAGACGAACATGCGGAGTTCCCGCTTCCACCGGAAAACGGCCGGATGGATATTACGTGGGCGGCGTACCAGGTAGCATCAACCAAAGATTTCAGCACCGGCAGCAGACTTGCAAATATCCTGTTTGGCGGGTTTAATCATCACGTTGCGCACCATCTCTTCCCAACAGTTGCGCATACCTATTATCCGTCCATCACGCCGCTGATAAAAAAATATGCGCAGCTATATAATTTGCCGTATCGATGTTATCCTCTATATGCCGCAGTGCGCTCACATTTTATGCTGCTGAAAAAGAACGGCACAGCGGAAAACTTATTCGCGACGGGGGATCTGTAAACAGATTTGCAGGGATTGCAATTTGATTATTCCGGTGAATATAAAAATACTAAAATTCTTAATTTCGCTGTCTCTTTGTACTTTCGGACTTTAGCCGATTGAGCTAACCAGGTTTATAAGAAATTCAGAAAGTTTATGGCAAATCCTTTACTTTCAATTGATGGAAGATATTGAGCAATATATAGAAGCCCTGATATTCGTTTCGGAACAAAGCATTCGTTCCGAAGAAATTATTTATTGTTTGCAGGCGACCTTTGAGCAGGATTTTACGGGCGGCGAAATTGATGCGTACCTGCAAAATATAGCCAGGAAATACCAGGGGCAAAACTTTGCGATAGAGTTGGTGAAAATAAGCAACGGCTACCAGTTTTTAACTAAAAAGGCTTACCACCAGGTAGTCAGCCTGTTGCAGGCACAGCGTGCCAAAAAGAAATTGAGCCAGGCAGCCATGGAAACCCTGGCAATAATTGCCTATAAACAGCCTGTTACTAAAACTGACGTGGAGCAGATTCGCGGTGTAAACTGCGATTATTCTATCCAAAAGCTGCTTGAAAAAGAGTTAATCGCCATCGTTGGCAAATCAGATTCCGTTGGCAAACCAATTCTGTACGGCACCAGCAGTATTTTTATGGATTATTTTGGCATCAACACTATAGATGAACTGCCTCAATTAAAAGAATTTACTGATAATACGGTGTCTATTGGCGAACAGCCGGAATAATTTTCCATTAAAATAATTTTAAAAACTTGGTTTACTGAAAATGATTTTGATTATTTTTACTAATGAATACTATTAGCGCGATCAGTTAAAAAGAATATTTGCATTTTAATGCATTTCAGCTATTATTGAAAAAAGTTTTACGTTAAAATTCATGGCAATGGGAACTCCAAAAAAACCTGTAAACAAGAAGGTAGATTCTAAAAACACGGGCGAGGACGATGATGATGATGATAGTCTACTCGATCAGCCATCCAGGAAAAAAGTAGAAGATGACGACGATGATTACGACGGCCCTTTAGATGATTTGGGGTACGAAAACTTTGACGATTACGACGAAGACGACGATTATTAATTTTCGACATACACCACCGTCTTTAAGCATTCAGACTATGGCTCTGGATGCTTTTTTATTTAATTTGGCCTGATATAAAAAATAATGACTGTAACCGAAGTAACCGCCAAATCTACACGTAAGGCATTTTTAGACGTCGCCCGTATTATTTATAAAAACGACGATGTTTGGGTGTGCCCGCTTGATAATGATGTGGAGGCCGTTTTTGACCCTGCAAAAAACAATTTTCATAAAAACGGGAAATGTACAAGGTGGATACTAAAGGATGATGAGGGCCGGTTGATTGGCCGGGTGGCCGCTTTCATTAATAATAAAAAAGCTTACCACTACGAACAGCCTACAGGCGGCATGGGCTTTTTCGAGTGCATAAACGATGAAAAAGCAGCATTCCTGTTGTTCGATACCGCAAAAAACTGGCTTAAAGAGAACGGAATGCAGGCCATGGATGGACCCATAAATTTTGGTGAAAACGACACTTTTTGGGGCCTGCTGGTTGAGGGCTTTACACATCCTTCATATGGGATGAATTACAACCCGCCGTACTACCAGGCTTTTTTTGAACATTATGGCTTTAAAACACTTTACCAGCAAATAACCAATCACCTGGAAGTATACAAGCCTTTTCCCGAAAGATTTTACAAAATCGCGCAATGGGTAGCAAAAAAACCTGGCTACGAGTTCAAACACCTCAAAGTTGAAGAAATTGACCAGTTTGCATCCGATTTTATGGAGATATATAATGATGCGTGGAAAGATTTTGAAAACTTTGTGCCGATAACACGAGACACCATCAGCGAGAGCTTTAACAAAATGAAACCGTTGATGGATGAAAACCTCATCCTGTTTGCATACATAAATGGTGAACCAGCATCGTTCCTTTTAGTGCTGCCTGATGCCAACCAAATGCTGAAACCGCTAAAAGGCAAGCTTAACCTGTTAGGTAAACTGAAGTTTTTGTATTACCGCTGGAAAGGCGTTTCGCGGATGCGAGCGGTAGTAATGGGTACCAAGCAAAAATTCCAAAACCACGGTATTGAATCCGCGCTTTTTATTACGTTGGGGGATTATGTCCTACCGTTAAAACAATATACCGAACTGGAGTTGTCGTGGGTGGGCGACTTTAACGAAAAAATGATGGCCCTGCACAATGCGATGGAAGTAAAATTCGGGAAAAGGCACTTAACGATGCGATGTATCTTTTAATTCCGCTTTACAACTAACGATCAGGCCGTAACCCTGGTGTGACGCAGTTCTTCAAATAATTCGATAACTTTCTTTTGCAGGTCGATTACTTCCGTCTCGCGATCCATCAATTTTTTATGGATGGCTTCAAGTTCATTAACAACTTTCTGATCGTTGTCAGAATCGCTGAAGGTAAGCAGTTGCACTACTGACATTTCAAATAAAGTAGCGATCTGCTCAAGCCGTGAAAGGTTTACATCGGTTATTCCTGTTTCAATTTTTGAAAATGCAGGGATGGAAATATCTAATCGCTTCGCAACATCCTCCTGGCTCCATCCCTTCTGGTGACGCAATAACCTGATTTTTTTTCCAAGTGTCTTCATGTTACTCTAATAAGGGGGAAGGGTTTTCCCGTAAGTTAATAAAGTTACAATATTATTTAATAAATATCTAATTATCAACAAATTTTAAATAATATTTTTTTTATGTTGAGTTAACATTAAATGACGGCATCTTTAGTTGAATTATACCACAACCTTTACGGCCACCCAATCACCGTTTTTTTTATGATCAACGTATTTTAACCCATATTTTGAGGCTTCGCTGATGATAATTGCCAGGTCAGGTATCTCATAAAATCCGCTCAGGTATATTTCGCCGCCAGGCTTCAGGATTTGTGCATACCGTTCCAACTGATCAGTCAAAATGTTACGATTTATGTTTGCCAGGATGATATCAAACTGTTCATCCGGTATGATTTCTTTTGAACCACAAAGCGCGATCACATTCCCGATGTGGTTTAACCGTGTGTTTTCAATGGTACTTTCGTAACATACGGGGTCGTTGTCAATAGCAATTACCGCCAGTGCCCCAAGTTTCGACGCCATGATTGCCAAAATACCTGTTCCGCAGCCCATGTCGAGCACCGTTTTACCGGCAACATTATTTTCAAGCAATAATTCAAGCATCATCGCGGTAGTTTGATGGTGCCCGGTGCCAAATGCCATCTTAGGGTCGATAACGATCTCGTAGGGAAAACCTGCGCGCGGCTGATGAAAAGTAGCCCTTACTAAAATTTGATCGGTGATGGTTATCGGTTCGAAATTGCTCTCCCACAACTCGTTCCAATTTTTTTGAGGCACAAGGGTGCTTTCATATCTGAACGAAAGCATATTCCGAAACCCGGACAACAGATCGTTAAGTTTCACCTGGTCAAACAGGTTAAATGGTATGTAAGCTTTAAAGCCAAAATCAACTTCTTCAAAGGTGTCAAAGCCAATTTCGCCCAACGCGTTGATGAGCAGATCCTGCTGATAACCGCCAACCGGCTCGGTCGTAAAAAACAGTTCGTAATAATCCATTATTTTGATGCTGGGATTTTCTATTCAATCACCGATAATGTAAGCAAATTTATAGCCCAATATACCAGTTGTACCACCGTCAAAAACAGAAAAGTTTTTTCCAGATGATGTACCCCGGTGGTCTTATCCCATATCAGGTAGCTGATTCCGCCGGCCAAAACCAGGCAAATCATTACGAGGGAAAAAAGTGACCAAATTTTTGCCTGCGGAGAGCGATGGACCAAATTATTCCAGGCCGGCATAACGATGAGCAGCTGCGTTAATATGGCGATGGAAAATAATAAGGGCAAGGCATACTTATAAAACGCCATAAAGCCGGCAAGGGTTCCTGTTCCAATTTGCCCTATAGTTAAATCGAAATAATCAGGACTGTATCTTACGCCAATAAAATAGAGCGAAAACCCGATAAATGGTGGTAATATGACTTTTACGAGCTTTTTCATGGGTTTGTTAGAGATTAGAGACTGGTAATCAGAGATTAGTTAGTAATGATTTTTTAAAAAAACTAACCTCTAAACTCTAACCTCCGATCACTAAGCATTAAACACCTTCACAATATCCACAAAATCACGTGATTTAAGCGACGCGCCGCCGATCAGGCCGCCATCTATGTCGGCTTGGGCAAACAACTCGGGAGCATTTTTGGGGTTGCAACTGCCGCCATACAAAATGGTTGTGGCATCAGCCACAGCCGGGCCGTATTTTGCTGATATCTCTTTACGAATAAATGCGTGTATCTCCTGCGCTTGCTCAGCAGTTGCGGTTTTACCGGTACCTATCGCCCAAACAGGCTCATAAGCGATGACGATCTGCGCAAAATGCGTTTCGTCCAGGTGAAAAACACCTCCGGCAAGTTGGGTTTTGATAATATCGAAATGCTGATCTGCCTCGCGCTCACCCAAAGTTTCGCCGATGCAAAAGATGGGTTTCAAACCATTTTTTAAAGCAATATCTGTTTTGCGGGCGAGCAGCTCATTCGTTTCGCCGAAATACTGGCGGCGCTCTGAGTGGCCGAGGATCACATACACCGCACCAACCGAATGGATCATTTTAGCAGATATTTCGCCCGTATAAGCGCCTGACTCGGCCTGGTGAGCATTTTGAGCGCCAATGGCAACTTTATGATAGCCTTTAGCCATCTGCGCCAGGCTGTGCAGGTGAATGAACGGGCAGCAAACTACAGCCTGCTGGTTCCCGGTCACTTCATCTTTCACCATATTGATCACTTCCGAAAAGAGGCTTAGCCCCTCGTTATAATCCAGGTTCATTTTCCAGTTTCCGGCGACAATTTTTTTTCTCATTTTATTTTAGTTGTAAAGGTTGTAGCAAGTTGTAAAGGTTGTAAGGAGTTGTAAAGGTTGTAAGGAGTTGCTGTTATTATAATCAGTTGTGCATTTTTTTTAACCTTTACAACTCATTACAACCTTTACAACCCTTCCAACTATTCTTAAAATCTTCTATATTCCTCCGTCATTTCAAAAACGGTTTTTAAAATGTGCTTTTCGTTGTCATCAAATTGACGATGATCACGGCGGGCAAAAACTTTCTCCGCTGTTTCAAACATTCTTTTTAACGAGTACACTTCGTAACCGTGCGGGCCTCCCCACGAAAAATCGGGTACGAAATGGCGCGGGAATCCTGCCCCAAAAACGTTTGCGCTCACTCCCACTATAGTGCCGGTATTAAACATCGTATTGATGGCGCATTTAGCATGGTCGGCCATAACTAAACCGCAAAACTGTAAACCAGTTTTACGGAAACGCCCGGTCGTATAGTCCCACACTTTAACCTCGTCATAATTATTTTTAAGGTTCGAGTTGTTTGAGTCGGCGCCGATGTTGCACCACTCCCCTACAACCGCGTTGCCTAGGTAGCCTTCGTGTCCTTTGGATGAATATCCCCACAGGATAGCGTTATTCAGTTCACCGCCTACCCTGCAATAAGGGCCAACGGTTGTTGCTCCGTAAATCTTGGCGCCCATCTTCACCTGCGAATGCTCACAAATAGCGAAAGCGCCGCGAATATGCGTTCCTTCCCAAATTTCGGTATTACCGGCCAGGTAAATCGGGCCGTTGATGGTATTAAAGGTAGAGCAATCTGCAATGGAGCTTTCTTCGGCAAAAAAATCATTGCCGATGATGGTGTTGGTCGTGCTGATTCGGGCACTGGTACGTCCGGCGGTCAGCAGTTTAAAATCCTTACGCAGTTCAGCATCGTTCTTTCTGAAGATATCCTCGGGATATTTGATAATCACGGGGCTATGGGCAAGCTTTGAGGCGTATTCAAATACCCCATCCGGTGTAAAATTGCTCGCACTCTTTTCATCCAGCTTAACCGCAATTAGTTGGTCCTGGTGGTGCAGGGCTTCTCCCGTCCGGAGTTTGCCGATAGCTTCGAGCAAAGGTTCATCAGGGCAAACAGCGCCATTAATAAAAAGATTCTCCGCTTCTGTTTTTAAGGGGAATTTTCCCTGTAACCAGGGCTGGGTATAAAAAGAAATATCATTATCCAGGTACCTGGCCCATTTTTCAGCAATAGTTAATATGCCTATTCGCAGATCGGCAACGGGGCGTGTAAAGGTTAAAGGCCGGAGCGTGTGATGTGCATTATCGTCGAAAAGGATGATTCCCATGTGGCAAAAATAAAAAAAGTCCCCCGTTGTACCGGGAGACTTGTAAATATTTTAACAGGTGCGTATTATTTTTTGTTATAACGCGACCGGAACTTATCGATACGTCCGGCGGTGTCAACCAGCTTCATTTTACCGGTATAAAACGGGTGCGACGTATGCGAAATTTCAAGCTTGATGAGCGGGTATTCGTTGCCATCTTCCCATTTGGTGGTTTCGCGGCTGTCGATGCATGATTTGGTTAAGAAAGCATAGTCATTCGACATATCTTTAAAAACAACTAACCTATAATTTGAGGGATGCAGATCTTTTTTCATCGTATTAATTTGTTCTTTATCGGTGATGAAGCTGTCGTAAGCAAGTTTCTATTTTTTTAGGCCGCTTACGACGGTTTCATTTTATTGTACTTCTTATAAAAGAGGTGCAAATGTAGGAATTTATTTTAAATGTTAAAAGTGAATTTTAAAATAGTGATTAGAGGCTACTGTTTAGACAATATTGCTGGATATTGGGCTGGGTATAGTTGGAAGTAACTTCTATCATAGGGCAAACTCACCAAATCTCTTTTTTTGTTTTTATGCGAACATATTATCGTATGAACGCAGTTTGCACATTTTTTAGGTTTGATAGTATTCAAATCTATTTGTTTGCTTTTGTTGATATTGAATTTTTGCACTTCCGAAAATGTAGTTTCTAAAAAAATCTCTACAGTCTGATTTCTGTCAACCCTGAGCACGTAGCATTCTTCAATATGCGATTCACCATCGTAAAAATTGTATATCCAGTAGACCAAATAGCCATATTCGATTTTGTATTGATTTAGATAGTAAATGTATGCTGCCAACTGAACCTTATGATTATTTGAAAAGTAAACAGACTGGTAGTTTATCTGCTTAAACTTTTCTTCGACGACAAATAATCTACCGTCTTTATCTTTAAAAATATAATCTGGCTGGCCGATAAAGTTTATTTCTTCGTTAATGAAATATCCTTTTTCTCCCGCATCATGACCGTAAAACACAGCTTCGGACAACTCGATTTCGTCAAAAAAATATTTGTTTTTCTCATTTATATAAAGGTTTTTATTTGAGACGTCGAAACTTGTTTTATTCCCCTTAATTTTTTTAATCAGTCTGTGTTGTTCATGTAAATCGCTTCCTCGCTCAGCCAATAAATTTGACGGCATTGCAAAAGACTTGCTTATAGAGTAGCCAATAGGACAATAAGTATAATTTGCTAAATCAGTTGCAGAAATATGTTTGCTTTTATTTGCCAAATCTTCAAAAGCGTATTTTCGTTTATAACTATATTCAGCATAAAGTAAATCCACCAATCCAAAATTATCCGGCATCCAATAGTTATCACGTAATGTATAATATTTATATCTTGGATTATCGTCTTTTAATTCTTCAAATTTCAATGCGCCAAGTCTTTTATAATTGTTTGCAATTTTTTCGAGATAGGTAATGTAAGTATCTAAATCTTCTCCTCGGGAAAATCCTAATCTTTCCAAGATATACATTGCAAAAGCAAATTGTTTATCAGTCAATCCAAATTGCGAAATCATGTTAAAGATTATTAGCCTTATCTAACGATCAATTCACCTTAACGACTCTATAACGACATTTCCTGGCACAACTCCACTAACACCCCGCCCGAACTCTTCGGATGCACAAAACAAACCAGTTTATTATCTGCCCCTACCTTCGGCTCATCGCTCAGCAGCAAAAATCCTTCAGTTTTTAACCGCTCCATCTCCGCTTTAATATCATCCACCTCAAAAGCAATGTGATGTATCCCCTCCCCTTTTTTGGAAATAAATTTGGCTATAGGGCTGTCTTCGCCGATCGCTTCAAGCAATTCAATTTTATTGGGCCCTTTTTGCAAAAAGGCGGTTTTTACACCCTCTGATGTTACTTCTTCAATTTTATAAACGGCCGTATTCAATAGCTTTTCATACAAGCTTCCGGCGGCCTCCAAATTAGCAACAGCAATACCGATGTGTTCGATCTTATTCATGTCCGAATATTGTAAAGATAACGCAACAAGCCATAATTTACCCTTATTTTTAATGATTATAAATAAAAACTTTACTTATCTTTGTGCTGCTAAAAAATTTAACGATCATGGACCTCCCGATATACCTCGATAACAACGCTACTACGCCCATGGACCCCCGGGTGCTGGACGCGATGCTGCCTTATTTTACATCAAAATTTGGCAACGCCGCTAGCCGTAACCATGCCTTTGGCTGGGTGGCTGAAGAAGCTGTTGATTACGCCCGCGAGCAGGTGGCAAAACTGATCGGCGCCAGTGAAAAAGAGATCATCTTTACCTCAGGCGCTACCGAGTCGGACAACCTGGCCATCAAGGGCGTGTTCGAGATGTATAAGGAAAAGGGCAATCATATTATCACAACCGTTACCGAGCATAAGGCAATATTAGATGCCTGCAAACACGTTGAAAAATTGGGCGGCAAAGTTACCTACCTTCCGGTAAAGGAAGATGGTTTGATAGACCTGCAACAGCTTGAAGCAGCCATAACGCCCGAAACCATCCTGGTTTCTATCATGTACGGTAACAATGAAATTGGCGTAATTCAGCCGATAAAGGAAATTGCAGCCATCGCCCACAAGCACGGCGCATTATTTATGACAGATGCTGTTCAGGCTGTCGGAAAAATCCCGGTTAATGTAATTGATGATGGTATTGATCTGCTGGCATTGTCAGGTCATAAAATATACGGCCCTAAGGGCGTTGGCGCATTGTATGTACGGCGCAAAGGCCCAAGGGTTAAGGTTACCGCACAAATGGACGGCGGCGGTCACGAGCGCGGTATGCGTTCAGGCACGCTAAACGTTCCGGGCATTGTTGGACTGGGGAAGGCGTGTGAATTGTGCATGCTGGAAATGGAAAGCGAAGCAAAGCGCTTATCTGCTTTACGCGATAAATTGCAAGCTGAACTGACCACGCTGGAAGAAAGCTATGTAAACGGCAACGTTGAACACCGTTTGCCGCATGTAGCCAATATTTCTTTCAAATATGTTGAAGGTGAAGGTTTGATGATGGCGATGAAGGATTTGGCGGTATCGTCGGGCTCGGCTTGTACTTCAGCGTCGCTGGAACCATCTTATGTATTAAAAAGTTTGGGCTTATCAGATGACCTGGCACACTCTTCGATTCGTTTTGGCTTAGGCAGGTTCACTACCGAAGAAGAAGTTGATTACGCTATCGAAGTAACCAAAAAGTCGGTTAATCACCTCCGCGAGCTTTCTCCGCTATGGGAAATGTTTAAAGAAGGCGTCGACTTGAGTAAGATAGAATGGGCGGAACACTAATTTGATTTCGAATTTCGGAATTACGATTTCGGATTTAATAAAATCACTAATTCAATAACTCACTAATTCACTAATTGATAAAAATATGGCTTATTCAGAAAAAGTAATCGATCACTACACCAATCCGCGCAATGTGGGCACTTTGGACAAAAGCAGCCACAAAGTCGGTACCGGCCTGGTGGGTGCACCTGAATGCGGCGACGTGATGCGCCTGCAGATAGAGGTTGATGATGACAATGTGATCACTGATGCCAAATTTAAAACTTTTGGCTGCGGATCGGCAATTGCGTCGTCATCGCTGGCTACAGAATGGCTTAAAGGCAAAAGCATCGACGATGCCATGAAGATCGACAACATGGATATTGTTGAAGAGCTTGCCCTCCCGCCAGTAAAAATTCACTGTTCGGTACTGGCTGAAGACGCTATTAAAGCGGCTATCAACGACTACCGTGTTAAAAACGGCATGGCGCCGATTGAAAGCGAAAAAGTACATCATTAATAGAACCAGGAGCCAAGAGTCAAGAGCCAAGAGTGTTTGAGCGTCATCTTGATTCATGGCTCTTGATTCTTGACTCTGCTAACAATGGTAACTATAACGGATAAAGCAAAAGATAAATTAGACCACCTGATGCAGGACTCGGGGCTCGACGAGTCGTATTTTCTGCGGGTATCGGTTAAAGGCGGTGGATGTTCCGGTTTATCATATAATCTCGATTTTGATAACGAAATAAAAAAAGGCGACCAGTTTTTTGAAGATCGGGGCATCCGCTTCGCTTTGGATATGAAGTCGTTCCTTTACCTGGCCGGCACCGAGTTGGATTTCTCAGACGGGCTGAACGGCAAAGGTTTCAATTTCCATAACCCAAATGCCAGCCGTACCTGCGGCTGCGGGGAAAGTTTTTCTGTTTAGCTTGGGATTACACCGATTTAAAAAAATGATTGCACCGATTTTAGAAATAAGATCGGTGTTTTTGTTTTCTGACCGGGCGTTTCCGTGGGTTTTTCTATATTTAACCTCGTTATGAAACCCATAAACCCACTGCAAAAAATGATCGGCATTGCCACTTTTCTTGTTCTAGCCACCTTCGGAAAAGCCTTTAGCCAAACCAACATGCGGCCGATAGAACAACTAACGGCCGATACGTCAGGATGGGGCGCTTTTAAGAGCGCGACAAAAATAGCCAGGAATAAATACGAGATTTTACCGGCAGATCCGGCAAAGGCCAAAGACGCGCTTTATCAAACACAGGTTACTACCCATTCGCTTATGGGTGCCATTATTTATTTCACCGGAGGCATATTGATAGACAATGGATGGATCAGGATACTGGGTTCCGGAAGTGAAAAGTTGAATCGCTCGCTGCCGGGCTGGAATAAAGAAAAAACCTACCAAAACTTTGGAGATCGACCCGGTTTCCTGCTCATTGCCGACGATGCCATCGGCGGCTTTTTTGCCATAAACGGTGGCGCATTGGGGAGCGATATGGGCAAGGTTTATTACCTCGCGCCGGATGACTTGAGATGGGAATCGCAGGATATGGGATACACCGACTTCATTAATTTTTGCCTGGTGGGCAACATGGATCAATATTATTCGGGTTTGAGATGGAAAAATTGGAAGGCAGATATGTCGCAGATCACGGGCGATGATGGCTTTTCCATTTATCCTTTCCCTTGGACCAAAGAGGGCAAAGACATCGAGAAAGACTCAAAGAAGGTGGTGCCCATCCAGGAGCTTTATGATTTTGAAACAAATGAGTTAAAACAAATAAAAAAATGAATATTTTATTTGGACTAAACTGCGGCTAATCAAATCGGTGTAATCACTCTTCAAAATCGGTGTAATCCCAAGCTAATCGGTGAAATCATTTCTCAAAAATCGGTGAAATCCAAAAAAATAATAGCTTTGTTACCCTAATAACCCAGTTTAAACTAAATAATGAACTTAGCGCCTGAAAATTCAACCGTTCCGAGCCTCATCCGCAATGTGGTAAAAAATATTCATCCCGATACGCATACCTTTATGACCCATAAAGTGGGCGATACCTGGGTGGAGATCAGCTACGCGCAGGCGCTGGAAAAGATCGACGCTGTTTCGGCCTGGTTTTTGGAAATGGGCATCAAAAAAGGCGACCGCCTGGCCCTGATCATCGAAAACGGCCCCGATTATGTTTATTACGACCAGGCTTTACAACAGATCGGTGCGGTAAATACTTCCATCTACCCCACCCTCAGCGAAGCAGAAATAGAATATATTTTGAATGATTCCGGCGCGCGGACCATCCTTGTGGGCAATCCTTTTTTGCTGCGCAAAGTGGCCAAAATTGCCAATAATTGCCCGGAGTTAGTACGCATTATTCCCGCGTTTGACGATTATGAAAAGAACCTGGGCAAGGCAGCATTAAACGCCGGCGTTATTGGTTTTAAAACACTGATTGACGAAGGCCGGGCAATTGTTGAACAATACCGTCCGGCAATAAACATTGCCCGCGAGGCGATTTTACCATCCGATCTTTCCTGCCTCATTTACACTTCGGGCACAACCGGCACGCCAAAGGGCGTAATGCTTACGCATCATAACCTGGTGGAGAATGTGCGGGTAAGCCTGATACAGATACCGATCATTGAGTCGGATGACCTGTTCCTTTCGTTTTTGCCCTTATCCCACGTGTTTGAGCGTACAGCTACTTATCACGTGTGCCTTGCTGCAGGCTGCCAGATCGCCTTTGCGCAAAGCCTGGATCTGCTGGCCAAAAACATGGGCGAAGTAAGGCCAACCGTAATGAATTGCGTGCCGCGTCTGCTAGAACGCATCCACGACCGTGCGATGAAAAGCGGTACCGAGGCGGGCGGCGTGAAATCCAAAATATTTTTATGGGCGCTAAAAATCGGCAGGCAACACCGGGAAGTAAAAGCGGCCGGAAAAAAACCAAACCCAATTTTAAGCTATCAGCATAAACTGGCCGAAAAGCTCGTTTTTAGCAAAATAAAAGCCCGCACCGGCGGCCGGTTAAAGTTCATGATCTCCGGCGGCGGTGCGCTGCCAAAAAATATCGGCGAATTCTTTGGCGACCTGGGCATAAAGGTATTGGAAGGTTTTGGGCTGACAGAAACCTCGCCCGTAATGTCGGTAACCGAGAATCACCGGCAGGTGTATGGCACTACCGGGCGCATCATCCCCGGCATTGAAGTGGCTATTCAAAATGTGGACACCAAACACATTTACACCATCCAGACACACGAAAATTTTAAGGAAGATTTTACCTCCGAAGAAGGCGAGATCATCGTGCGGGGGCATTGCGTAATGAAAGGCTACTGGAACAAACCGGAAGAAACCGCTTCGGTTATCGACCCGGAAGGCTGGTTCCATACCGGCGACATCGGCCGTTTTTACCTGGGTAACCTTCAAATTACCGACCGACTGAAAAACATGCTGGTAAACGCCTACGGCAAAAATATTTACCCTACGCCTGTTGAGAACACCTACCTGAAAAGCCCGAAAATTGAAAGCGTATTTTTAATTGGCGATAAACGCGAGTATATCACCGCTATCGTCGTACCTGCAAGGGAAACGCTGCAGGAAACTTTTAAACTGCCCGACAGCTTTTTTGAGCAACCCGACCTTTTTATTGAGGATAAGGAAATTGTAGATTGGATTGGCCAGGATATAAAACGCCTCTCCAACGAGCTGGCTAAATTTGAGCGCATCAAAAACTTTAAAGTAAAACGCAAACCCTTCAGCATGGATGAAGGCGAGATCACCCCTACCCTGAAAGCCAAACGCAAAGTGATCGAAAAGAAATATGCCGGGCCGATTGATGAGATGTATTTGCAGGAGACCGAAGTAGACTAAAACTAAGTTATATAACAATGTTACCAAATAATCCAGGCACAATAAAAATATTTGAGTTGCGCCAGTCAATGCAAAGTTGGATTGAAGACACAACCGATGCATTTAATATTTGCTATAGACAAAATACGCTTAATGCGACAGAACGCAATCGTCGACGGTCGGAATACTTATCAGATATGATTCAAAAGTTGAATGAATTTAGAGAAGACCTTAAAAATCTTTAGAACGAAGCCGTTTTAGATGCTCATGAAAAGTTTTCTAAAACAGCACCGTTGGCGATCAGCCAATCTCTTTCAAATCTTCCATTTGGCCCATTAATCCAATGCGACAGCAACGGGATCATTTTACCTTTTCCATAAATCTTTGTTTGCTGATGCAGCGCGCCGCCCTGAGCAGAAGGTGTATAAATGGGTATAAATTTTCTACCTGGCATTTGTGTTTCCAACTTTATTTTGTTCCAATGACTTTCCCAAATGCCATCGGGTTGTCTGGTTAAGTAAACGGTCTTTATAGTAGGATTTTCATTCAAATAGCGTATGATATTGTCGGTATTCCATTTGACCCGGCCTATCTTATCTAACTCTGTTAAACCCAATATGTCTTTATTTCCTTTATCTTGAATGAGATTATAGGTCTTATTATCGAATACTACATTGTCATTATCCAACATTTTGCATTTATCCGTTTCCCGAAAAACCGAGATTATCAAATCCGCAAATGTTAATTTAAGCCTAATACAAAGATCAAAAATCTCGTCTATTGCGGGCACCAACACTTTTGGCGCTCCGTTTTTATGCATTCTTGACTTAACTAATTTAGCCTCGCCATACTTAAAGATATTAGTTAAACCGGGCCAAAAATAATTTCTACCATAATAAAAATCTGCCAAATTTTTAATTGTGTCAGGATTGTTTGTCCCAAGAAACATTGCTACCGGACTGTAGTTAGGCGTTGTGTCAAGTATAGCGTTGTGAGTTTGAAAGCCATTTTTAAAATCTCTTTCATAAAACTTATGAGGCACGGCCATATTTTATTTTGATTTAAATTCAATTTAACCAAAATAATTATGAGGATTGTCACGAAAATGAAAGGTTTCTGTTCTTAACCTACAAAAACCCTAGCACATCCCTTATCCCTTCCACGCCCCTGAATTTTTCATCATCAATGGTATGCTCAATCTGTTCATGCGCCCAGGTGATGTGGTAAGGCACATGCACCCCATAACTGCCGACATGCAGCACTGGTATAATATCGCTTTTTAATGAGTTACCGATCATCATTAGCTCATCCGGCTGTATATCCAGGTGGCGGATCAGCTTAAGGTAATTGGCGTCGTCCTTTTCGCTCATGATCTCGATATGGTGAAAATAATGGGCGATGCCCGATTTGCGGAGCTTTCGTTCCTGGTCAAGCAGGTCGCCTTTGGTGGCTACTACCAGGCGGTATTTATCTTTGAGGGCATGCAGTACTTCTTCTACCCCATCCAGCAGCTCGATCTGCTGGTCCAGCATTTGCCTGCCCAGGTTGATGATCTTTTCAACAACATCAACACTGATGTTATTATTGGTAACCCGCAAAGCAGTTTCGATCATCGAAAGCATAAATCCTTTTATGCCGTAGCCGTATAAGCCAAGGTTTTCTATCTCTGTTTTCAGCAGTTCGCGCTCAAGCGAGTGCTGGGAGGAATATTCACCCAGTAAATTGTAAAACTGTTCTTCGGTATCCCTGAAATAGGGTTCGTTCACCCACAGCGTATCGTCGGCATCAAAAGCAATAACCTTTAAATTCATGTGGTAAAGTTATTCATCCATAAACAAAAACCCCAACCGGTCATGCCGAATTTATTTCGGCACCCCATTGACAGGTCGCCGAAAGGTCGGTTGTATGCAAAGCTATGGGAGGACATTGGCAAGTTGATGGGGTCCCGAAACAAGTTCGGGATGACTTTTTTTATTGAAATTGGTTTAATGCGTGAAATTTTGTCTTCCGGACTTTACCGACTTCCCGACTTTACCGACTTTTCCCTACTTTTGCACCTCGAAATATAAATATGAGTATTGCTTTATCCGAACAGGAAATTTTACGCCGCGAGAAACTGAACCAGCTACGGGCTTTGGGTATCAATCCCTACCCGCCCGAGGAGGTTAAGATCACTGCCACTGCGCAGGATATTTTAGAGAACTTTGAAAAATTTCCGGATACTTTTAAACAGGTAACCATTGCCGGCCGCATCATGAGCGTGAATGTAATGGGCAGCGCGTCATTCTCCAAGTTACAGGATTCTACGGGCCGCATCCAGATCTACGTTAAACGCGACGATATCTGCCCCGGCGAGGATAAAACGCTATACAATACCGTATTTAAAAAACTGCTTGACCTGGGTGATTATATCGGCGTGAAGGGTTACGTATTTTTAACCCAAACCGGCGAGATATCGGTACACGTTCAGGAATTGACTTTGCTGGCCAAGTCCATAAAGCCATTACCTATCGTAAAGCGCGATGAGGAAGGCAACATCCACGACGCCTTTACCGACCCGGAAATGCGTTACCGTCAGCGTTATGTAGATTTAACCGTAAACCCGGAGTTTAAGGAAATATTCATCAAACGTTCAAAAGTGATCAGCAGCATGCGCGATTACTTTAACAGCCAGGGCTGGCTGGAAGTGGAAACACCCATTTTGCAGCCTGTGCATGGAGGCGCTGCGGCGCGGCCATTTGTGACGCACCACAATACGCTGGACATGCCGCTGTTTTTGCGCATTGCCAATGAGTTGTATTTAAAGCGGCTGATCGTGGCTGGCTTTGACGGCGTTTACGAGTTTGGCAAGATGTTCCGCAACGAGGGCATGGACCGCACTCACAACCCGGAGTTTACCAGCCTGGAAATTTATGTAGCCTACAAGGATTACAACTGGATGATGGCCATGGTGGAGGAATGTATGGAAACTGTGGCCCGAGCCGTTCATGGGATACCCGTGGTACAGGTTGGCGCCAACGAGATCAGCTTTGCAGGTCCTTATGAACGGCTTTCGATGTATGATTCTATTTTGAAATATACCGGCATTGATGTTTCGGCGATGAGCGAGGATGAATTACGCCAAACTTGCGTCGATCTTGCTATCGAGGTAGAGCCCAGCATGGGTAAAGGCCGACTGGTTGACGAAATATTCAGCGCCAAAGTGGAGGCGAATTTGATCCAGCCTACCTACATTACCGACTACCCCATAGAGATGACGCCACTGGCCAAAAAGCACCGCACCAAACCCGGCCTGGTGGAGCGTTTCGAACTTTTTGTAAACGGTAAGGAAATAGCCAATGCCTATTCGGAGCTTAACGATCCTATTGATCAACGCGAACGTTTTGAAGAGCAACTCATCCTGGCTGGCCGCGGTGACGATGAGGCCATGGCCATGGACGAAGATTTTTTACGTGCTTTGGAGTACGGCATGCCGCCAACATCTGGCCTGGGCATCGGCATCGACCGCCTGGTAATGCTGCTGACTAACCAACATACGATACAGGAAGTATTGTTCTTCCCGCAAATGCGCCCGGAGAAAAAGGCAAGGGTGGCAACAGCCGACGATTTTGTGCAGATAGGTGTGCCCGCCGAATGGGTGCCGGTGTTGAATAAAATGGGATTCAATACAGTTGAAGAATTGAAAGCAAGTAATCCAAACAAAGTTTTTAACGACCTCGGCGGTATGCGAAAGAAACTAAAACTGGACATTACAATGCCTGCAAAGGATATCGTACTGGCCTGGTTTGCATAAAATTACTTTCGCTAATTGTGTATTTTTTCGGAATAAAGAAATTAACATCGTTAATTAACACCGGTTCATAACTAATAATAGTCTGAAATCCTGCCTTTTATTAACAATTCGTTAATGAAAAGATAAAATAAATAAGACTTTGGTATAATACGTGTTCGCTATTATTGTAACAGACAACTTATATCAAAGCGATGACTAACTCTATCTTAGAAATAACTGAAAGCGAATACCTGATAAAACTCAATAGAAGTAATTTTAATTTATCATTTATCAGAAGCCTGTTGAAAATGGTTGAAGTGGCCAGCCCAACAGATGATGACTACCATTTACACGATCGTCATATCAACGGCAAAGCGATACATTCTTCGGAACCTGAATATTATTCTTCATTAGAAGAAAAGTAGAGACGCGATGCATCGCGTCTTAATGGAGATGTAATATTATTCTGCAGGAGACGCAGTCTCTACATCAATTAAAACTGGCGGTACCCGCCCCTGACTACCTGTTGCTTATCCATTTGTGCCATCTGACCCTTCATCATCTTTATCTGTTCGGTAAGCAATTTGTTTTTATCATCTTTTGTGGCTTCTTGTAGATAACGGGTCGCTTCGCGTTTGTCGCGTTTTGCCATGGAAATGCCGGCAAGACTTAATTTTGCCAAAGCTGTGTTGTGCGACATCTTCATTCCGAGCGTGAGCGCTCTTTTGAAATATTTTTCGGCTTTCATCGGCGCTTTGCGGGTTTCAATTAAACCGATCAGCAAATTATAATAACCGTGCTGGCTCTTTTTTAGTTGCTTCTCGTAATCAGTCACCTTCAACAGCCACTCTTCAGCCTTTTCGGGTTTTTCCTTGCGCAAAAACCATTGCGCCATGATCATATTTTCATTAAAGAAATAGCTCAACAAAACAAATCCCCCTAAAAACAGCACCAGTATCCCCCAGCCCCAAATACCAAACACACACATCGCTACGGCAGCACCCATTATTACGCAGGCAACAATTAACCTAACTATATTCGACATCGTTTCTAAATTATAAATTAGCATGCAAATATCCGTTTATTTGTACGCTAAATCAAACGCTAAATAAATATTTATGGCAGTAGATATCGAGGCATCCTGGCTCGAAGTTTTGAATAATGAGTTCAGCAAACCTTATATGCTCGAACTCAAAAAGTTTTTAAAAGAAGAAAAAGAAATGGGCTACAAGGTATTCCCAAAAGGAAGTGACATTTTTAACGCATTTAACACTACGCCATTTGATAAAGTGAAGGTGGTGATACTGGGCCAGGACCCTTATCATGGCGAGCACCAGGCACATGGCTTGTCATTTTCTGTCCAAAAAGGCATCACCCCGCCCCCTTCGTTACGAAACATTTATAAGGAACTGGTTACTGATATTCCTGGCTTTACTATCCCCAACCATGGCGACCTGACCGAATGGGCCAAACAAGGCGTATTGCTTTTAAATGCCAGCCTCACCGTACGCGCGAATACCCCGGGTTCTCATCAAAAAAAAGGATGGGAAGAATTTACCGATCATGTGATCAAAACCATATCTGATAAAAGAGAAGGCATCGTATTTATCCTCTGGGGAGCTTTCGCCCAGGCAAAGGCTGAACTGATCGATCAAACCAAACATCATATTATCAAATCGCCTCACCCATCACCATTTTCAGCAGATCGCGGTTTTTTTGGCTCGAAACCTTTTTCAAAAACGAATGAGATTTTAGTGAAAGCGGGAAGGGAACCGATTGACTGGCAGATACATTCCAGCTAAAGTTTAATTGCAATACGCCGATCATTTAAATTAATAAAACGGCACCTCAAAAATCTTATATTTAAAAAAGACTAACATAGCCACCTTTTTATGAGTCTTTATAATTATATCGTTATCGCTTTTAGTGCATCTGAGTTGTGCTTACTCATATTTAAGCGATCGAAAACCGGCGTTAAGAAAAACGACGCTGATAAACGGTCGCTGTTGTTTTTATGGATAACAATACCCGCTTGTTTAACGCTGGCGGGCTTTATATCCGGATATAGGCTCGGCCCTGCTACTACAGATGATGTTGTAATAAAAATAGGGTTAGCAATGGCTATCGTTGGATTCGCGATCAGGTGGACAGCGATTTTCGCGCTTGGTAAATTTTTTACGGTAGATGTAGAAATTTCAGAGCAGCATAAACTGAAAACAGAAGGTATTTATAAAATGGTCCGTCATCCAAGTTATCTCGGTCTCATTTTGATCGTAATCGCGCTTGGTTTGTGCATGGAAAACTTAGTTTCGTTAGCGGTAGTCGTCGTACCTATTTTCATCGCAATGAATTACCGCATTACTGTTGAAGAAAAGGCGTTAACGGATGCTTTTGGCACACAGTATACGGCGTACAGCGAAACGACTGCCCGAATAATTCCCTGGATTTATTGACTGCGTTAGGGCTAATGCCTGATTTCCCGCATCACTACCCCGAAACCGTTTTTAAAAACAAATAAAAATTTTGACTAGAGAAGACGCGCCCATAGATTGGCAAGTGCACTAGTGCTGCTGCCGATCACGGCTAAGGAGGAATTTTGCACTGAAAAACGCCGTCACTATTGCCACCAGGAAAATAACAGCCTGCGACATATCCCTGGATGACGGCGCCCCCCCATAAGCATTGCTTACTTCAAAAAAATCATCGTAATTACCACTGACCAGGTTAAACAGCCCCCAGATGATAACCGCAACGGATACCAGCAGAACAATTTGTTGAGTTTTCCGGTTGTTAGGTCCATTTTCCATTGATTTCAATGATTTGTATATTATCGTAACTTGATGAGTAATCCCCACACCTGCGTCAGGCCGTTAGTATTGCTGCTCCATTATCCCGAAAACCCTTTCAAAAACGAATCATATTTTAGAGAAGGGAGAAAAGAGCGCCACCGATAGACAAATTCGTTACAACCTCAAAAGTGAAGCGACGATGGTTTATGTCCCCCCCTTTAGGGGCCGGGGGTTTAATACTCCAAAGGCACAATCGGCTCCTTTTTGCTGGTCGACATGATCATCATCGTTTGAAAAGTCTTTACAACCGTAATGCGGCTGATCTTCTCCATGATGAGTTGCTCATATGATTTGATGTCACGAACGTAAACCTTCAACAAAAAATCGCATTGCCCGGTTACATGATGGCATTCAGTAACCTCCTTGATGTTTTTTATCTCGTCGATAAAAGTCTGGATGGTATTTTTTTGATGGAAATCCAGCGATATCTGGATAAAAGTTTTTATCCCCAGGCCCAGCTTTTCCTCGTCAACCAGTGCGTGGTAGCTTTTGATGTATTCATTATTTTCCAGCTTGCGTACGCGCTCAAGCGTCGGTGCCGGCGAAAGGCCTATTTCATTCGAAAGCTGGAGGTTGGTTATCCTGCCGTTTTCCTGTAATATCCTCAGGATCTGTAAATCAATTTTGTCTAATTCTGCAGCCATGATACAGGCAAATATAGGATTTTACCCAATCAACCAAATATAATTTCTCTAAAATCTTATTTGGCAGAAATAAATTTTTTCTTTGAAAATTTAGATAAGTCTAAAAATTTTATTAGGTTTGTATAAAATGAATACTTTAGCTGAAGAGAACTATTTAAAATCGATATACCACCTGTCGTTAAATTCTACCAGCGTGAGCACTAACCAGCTGGCGGCCCTCCTTAATACCAAAGCCTCGTCCGTAACAGATATGCTAAAAAAACTGTCGGACAAGGGATTGATCAATTATATGCCTTACCAGGGCGTTTCACTCACTACAGCGGGTGAAAAGATAGCTGTTAACATCATCCGCAAGCACCGGCTTTGGGAATACTTTTTGGTTGAAAAGCTGGATTTTAAATGGGATGAGGTACACGAAATGGCTGAAGAAATGGAGCATATTTCCTCCACCGAACTCATCGACCGGCTGGATAAATTTATGGGTTACCCAAAATACGATCCTCATGGTGACCCTATCCCGGATTGCAATGGCTTGTTTAAAATCCATAACCTCAAAGCGGTATCATCGGTTAGCGTAGATGAAGGCGGTGTAATTTGCGGCGTACGGGACCACTCCACTCCTTTTTTGCAGTACCTGGAGAAACAGGAATTAACGATAGGCAAAGCCATCCTGGTTAAAGATATAATCGAGTTTGATCGCTCGGTGATCCTAACTTCGGAAGGCAAGCAAATACAGATCAGCCGCGAAGTGGCTAATAATTTATTGATATCGGTATGAGCGAGACTACCAAAAATTCCCTTAGCAATGTTCACAGCTCGATCAATACCGAAAACAAGATCGGCTGGCGCAGGATACTGGCATTTATAGGCCCCGCCTACCTGGTGAGTGTTGGCTATATGGATCCGGGCAATTGGGCTACCGATATTGCCGGCGGCAGTGCGTTCGGCTACCGGCTGATCTGGGTATTGTTTGTTTCCAACCTCATTGCATTACTGCTGCAATCGCTAAGTGCCAGGCTGGGCATTGTACGCGGGCTCGACCTTGCACAGGCATCCAAAAATGCCTACCCACGAGCTGTAAATTTCTGCCTGTACCTGCTGGCCCAAATAGCCATTATCGCCTGCGACCTGGCGGAAGTGATCGGTATGGCCATTGGCTTACAATTGTTATTTCATTTGCCGCTAATTTGGGGCGTATCGCTTACCCTTACCGATACCGTTTTGATGCTTTTTTTAATGAACAAGGGCATGCGCAAGCTGGAATTATTTATCATGTCGATGATTTTTATCATTGGCGTATCGTTCCTCATCGAGATGTTCATCACCGGCCCCGATCCGGCCGGTATAGCAAAAGGTTTTATCCCGGGTAATTTATTCGGTAAAGGCATTGTGAATCAAAAAATGCTTTATATCGCCATCGGCATCATTGGCGCAACGGTTATGCCCCACAATTTATACCTGCATTCGTCCTTAGTACAAACCCGGCAGATCAGCCGGACGCCCAAGGGAATGAAGGCGGCTATAAATTTTAACCTGTTTGATACCACCATCGCACTTAACCTCGCTTTTGTAGTAAACGCCGCCATATTAATCCTGGCAGCCAGCGCTTTTTTTAAAAACGGCTATTTTAAAGTAGCGGAGATACAAGATGCCTACAAGCTGTTGGGCCATATTTTCGGCAACCTGGCGCCCACGCTGTTTGCCATTGCACTGATCGCCTCGGGCCAAAGCTCAACTATAACCGGCACCCTGGCAGGCCAGATTGTGATGGAAGGGCATATCAACCTGCGTATCGAACCCTGGCTGCGCCGCCTGCTGACTAGGCTGCTGGCTATTGCTCCGGCGGTTTTTACCATCGTTTATTTTGGTTCGAATGGTTTGGGAAGCCTGATTATTTTAAGCCAGGTGGTGCTGAGCCTCCAGTTGGGCTTTGCCGTGATCCCGCTTATTCATTTTACCTCCAACCGGAAGCGAATGGGTAAATTTGCCATCAGCCTGAAAGTTAAAATAGCCGCGTGGGCCAGTGCAGCCCTCATCCTGGCCTTAAATGCCAAATTGGTGTTTGACCAGCTGCACGACTGGCTGAAACAATACCCCGGCGCGGCCATCTGGATATATTCCCTGGTATTCCCGGTTACGATGGCCATTGCCGCTTTGTTGGTATATGTATTTTTAAGGCCCTTGTTATTCAAACATTTTGATGCGCCGGCAAAGGTACCACATGGCCTGGCTACCGAAATTATTGACCTTGAGCCTGTGATCTATAAAAACATAGCCGTTACCATCGACTTTTCAAAAAACGACACCAACTGCATCCGCAACGCCATTATGCAGGGCGGCAAACACGCCGTTTACACGCTGATTCATGTGGTTGAAACCGCCGGCGCCCGTTATTACGGCACTGAGGTGATGGACCATGAAACCCAAAGCGACGTGGACAATTTGAATACTTACGTAAAAACGCTGACCAACCTCGGCTACCAGGCCCGCAGCAGCATCGGTTTTGGCAGCGCCGCAGCCGAGATCGCTAAAATTGTGAACGGGGAAGAAATCGACTTCATCGTAATGGGCTCGCACGGGCACAAAGCTTTGAAAGACCTGATCTTCGGCACAACGGTTAACTCCGTCCGCCATATGGTAAACGTACCGGTCTTGGTGGTAAAACCACAGTAAAATTTAATTTCGCATATTTGCACTCCAAAATCGGGCGAAGTGATGAACCAGGATGTCTACATAAAGAACAAAAAAGCATATTTCGAGTATCACATACTGGATAAATACATCGCAGGAATACAACTCCTTGGCACTGAGATCAAGTCCATCCGCCAGGGTAAAGCCAACATCAGTGATGCCTTCTGCACATTTATCGGCGCGCAGCTATATGTCCGTAATCTCCATATCTCGGAGTACAGCTTCGGTTCTTTTTATAACCACGAAGCCAAACGCGATCGCGTGTTACTACTTCAAAAAAAGGAACTAAAAAAACTCCGGGTACGCGGCGAAGAAAAGGGCCTCACGATAGTACCACTGGCCTTATTTATCAGCGACCGGGGTTTTGCCAAACTGGAAATCGGCCTGGCGCAAGGTAAAAAGACGTTTGATAAGCGGGAGACAATGAAGGAACGGGATACCAAGATAGAATTGAGCAGGATTTTAAAGTGATGTCGGATGTTCGATTTCGGATTTGATGAATTGTTTGAAAGACAATCCCCTTAATAATGTGAATATTGAAATTCCTGCGCCATCTCTAAATAAAAACGAGTCGTTATTAAGCGTCCGATATCATTAGTCTTTTTTACCAATTCTTCCATTCTCTTAGCTTTTTCCACCGGCGACAATTCAGGGTTATTGTTAACCTCGTCGTCAATAAATTGCAGCAGGGATTTTAGATAAAGCTCTTTTTGTTTAGCAATATGGTATGATTTGACTGCTGCATATTCGTTTTGGTAAATATAAACCGATATCGAATATTCCGCATAGCCCAGTATACGTGCATATTGATGGCCATAATAAGTGCCGCCACCATTCAGCCGGCCGAAAAGGCAATTGATGTCGCGGTATAATTCAATCAGTGTTTTGCGCTGTTGCCGGTATGTGGCTTCGCCATTTTTTTCCCTCAGGAAGTAGGCGTATAGTACATAATAATCATCGCCGCAAGCCTCACAGTCGTAGTCGCTGCTTATCTTTAAACTTTCACCCCAGCAAATGTCCGGCGGGAGAGAACGATCGTCATTTAGCTCGGGGTTTTTCTCTACTATTCTTTTTAAATCGGCCCTTGAATATTTTGTAACGATGCTGTCATCGGTACTTATGTTTATTGTGTCCTTATCATAAATACTAATCGCGGTTGCTTTTTGCGGAACTGTGTGTTGACTTGGTAAGATATGTTTTTTCGGGCTTTTGTCGATTTCAGTTGTGTTAATAAAGCTACATAACGATGCTGCTGTAAGCAAAAAGAAAGGCCTTGTCATTTTAGGTTTTACAATTGACCTAAAATTAAACAATAATCGTAGTTCTATCAAATCCGAAATTGAAAATCCGAAACTATCTCTTGAGCGAAGCGAAAAATCCGAAATCCCTCTACCACGCCTTATCCCCTACCAACGGCACGAACCTAAAAGTATCCAGCTCGATCTTCTCCTGCGTATTTTCCCCTGTTTTTAGTATCGTGATCATTTTCTGCGAATGTTGATCACCTACTGGGATTACCAATATTCCGCCGATATTCAACTGTCGTACCAATTCGTCCGGCACTGTTGGTGCACCCGCGGTTACTATAATCTTGTCGAACGGTGCGCGTTTGGCCAGTCCTTTTGAGCCATCACCCAAAAAAAAGCGGGCCTTATACCCCAGCTCAGGAACCATTCGCCCGGCTTTTTGATAAAGCTTTTCAAGCCTTTCAATGGTATATACTTTCGCGCCAAGCTCGGCAAGGATACAGGTTTGGTAGCCGCTCCCGGTACCGATCTCCAGCACCTTATCGTCCTTATGGATATGCAAAAGCTGGGTTTGATAAGCAACCGTAAAAGGCTGCGAAATGGTTTGCCCTTCGTCAATTTTAAAGGCGATATCTTTATAAGCCTGGTTCCAAAACGTCTCCTGGAAGAATACATGCCGCGGCACTTTGCCTATGGCTCTCAGCACATTTTCATCTTCAATGCCCTTTTTCTTCAGCTCTTCCACCAGCATTTTGCGGGCGCCTTGTTCTTTGTAGCTATCTGTGTATTTGCCGGTCATTATTGTGGCAAATTTATACTAATGCAGGGCACCAAAAAATAGGCGGCGTGTATCATTTGTCCACACCGCCACGTAAATGTTTTAAACAAATCATAGTTTTGTATAATGAAAGCTGCTTTTCTATCTATCGCCTGTATTTTAATGCTTGTTGCTTCGTCATGCAAAAAGCTCGATAATACCAGCGCACCGGTAACTGCTAATGCCACTGTTATTAATTCAGGGCCTATTGCTGCGGATGGTTGTGGCTGGCTTATCAGGCTAAATGACAGCACAGAGTTTAGCCCGGTAAACCTCTCAGCCGGTTTTCAGCAGGATAACCTGAAAGTAAATATAGCCTATACGCAGTTAAGCACAAGGACCTCATGTGGCATGCTGGCCGGTAATCCGGGCATAATCCAAATAAGAATAGATCATCTTCAAAAAGCAAATTAGTACGGATCAACATCCGGCTGCACAATGCTGCCTTTGCTTAGTTTGGTGGTTTGAAACTGCGTGATGGTATCGCGGATAATGGTTTTAGCTTTAGCGATAGAAACAGCATCCTTTTCAAACTTCAGCATGATGGATTTAATGTAATAATTGCGGATGCGGCCAACCAGTGGGTATTCCGGCCCAATCACCCTATCTCCAAAGTGTTTGCGCAATTCAACCGCCAGATAGGCTGATTGGTTATTTACCATTTCGGGATCTTTGTGCTTGATGTCGAGATTAATGATACGGTAAAAGGGCGGATATTTAAAGTTCCGGCGTTCCTCCATTTCGGTAAAATATAAGCCGGTATAATCGTTTTCGATCACCTGCTTTATCACCCGGTGATTTACATCATAAGTTTGTATCACCACTTTACCTTGTTTGTCGCGCCTGCCTGCCCGGCCGCTTACCTGGGCCAGCAACTGGTAGCTGCGCTCATTGGCGCGGTAGTCGGGAAATTTTAAAAGGCTTTCGGCATTAATAATACCGATCACCGTCACCCCTGAAAAATCAAGGCCTTTGGCTACCATTTGCGTGCCCACGAGTACATCTATTTTTTTCTCTTCCAGGTCATTCAGTAAAGTTTGGAGCGAATTACGGGAGCGCGTAGTATCCAGATCCATTCGCGCTATCCGGGCATCAGGCAGCAGCAATTGCAGCTCATCCTCTATCTTTTCGGTTCCAAAACCCTTATATTCCAAATGTGTTGAGCCGCAAGCCGGGCATATTTTAGGCGAATCTTCCTTGTAACCGCAATAGTGGCAATGCAATTTACCGCTGCTTTTATGAAAAGTTAAGCTAACATCGCAATTGATGCATTTGGGCGTATATGCGCAAATTTTGCACATCAGGATGGGTGCATACCCGCGCCGGTTTTGAAACAGGATCACCTGCTCCTTTGCCAGCAGGGCTGTATCGATATCCGCAAGCAATACACTTGTAAAATGCGAGCGGATAGTTTTTTCTTTGGTTTCCTTCGCAATACTCACCACCTCAATTTCGGGCAGCTTTACACCACCGTACCTTTCGGTGAGTTCAGCAAAACCGTATTTATGGGTGCGGGCGTTATAATAGCTTTCAAACGAGGGTGTGGCCGAGCCAAGCAAGACTTTCCCTTTATGCATATTGGCCAGGAAAATAGCCGCGTCGCGGGCATTATAGCGAGGAGCGGGATCATACTGTTTGTACGATGTTTCGTGTTCTTCGTCGACAATGATCAGCCCCAGATCATTAAAAGGCAAAAAGACGGACGACCGAGCCCCAAGCACTATTTTATATTCGTTATTCAGTACCTTTTGCCAAACCTCCACCCGCTCGTTATCATTAAACCGCGAATGATATATGCCGATGTTAGTCCCGAAATACATCCGCAGCCGCTCGATAATATGCGTGGTAAGGGCAATCTCGGGCAAGAGATATAGCACCTGCCTGCCGGCGGCGATTACCTCTTCTATCAGCCTGATATACAACTGCGTTTTGCCCGAAGAGGTTACGCCGTGCAGTAATACTACCTCTGTTTGCTTAAACTGAACATTGATATCAGCCAGCACTTCCCGCTGCTGTTCACTTAGTTCAAATGTATTGTAGTCCTCCGCGTCTTCGAAGTAAAGCCTACTTACATTTTTCTCTTCAGCAATAAATATTTCTTTTTCTATCAGTGAGTTTATGCTTGCCGCCGCTGCACCGCTTTCTTCAACCAACTCATTTTTGGTGATCGCTTTTTGGTGGCGGGCCAGCTTTATATAAGCCAAAACGGCGTCAGCCTGCTTGGCGGCACGTTTTTCAAGAATGCTGAAAAGCTCCTTTAAATTATCCTGGTTGTGATAATCCGGGTGCAAGGTGATAAAAGTGCGGGTGCGGGGTTTATAACGCTCGCTTACCTCCTCCGATATGTGGATGATGTTTTTTTCGAAAAGCAGTTTCAGCACCGGCATCACTGTTTTTTGCCCCAGCAGCTTTACAATATCGCTAACGGTTAATTCAGGCTGAATATCCAGCGCCTCAACAATTAAATATTCCTTATCGTGCAGCGCAGAACGATCGAATTCAAAACCTTTGTTCAGGGTGATCCTGGTTTCGCTGGCCAACTTCAATGCCGATGGCAGTGCTGCATTCATCACCTCACCGGGATAGCACATGTAATAATCGGACATCCAGTACCAAAATTGCAATTGTGCCCCGGTTACAACCGGGCGGTCGTCCAGTATTTCAATAATGTACTTTGCTTCGTATTTTTCAGGAGGCCGATTGCCCAAGGCAACAACTATGGCGGTATAAAGCTTGCTTTTGCCAAATTGCACCACAACCCTTTTACCAATGGCAACTAAGCCATTCCATTCAAACGGGACGCGATAAGTGTAATTTTTAGCGATTGCTAAAGGCAGTATAACTTCAACAAAAAGTGTTTCGCGGTCAATATGGTTTGCCTCAGCAAATTGTAACATGCATTTAATTATCCTTTGTACTTAATTTTTAAAGCGGCTAAGCCCAGGACTACCCATCCAGCTATCAGTAACACTCCTCCAAATGGAGTTATAGGACCCATTACCGGCGTGATCCACGAGAGGCCAATAAGACTAACGCAAGAGAGCAGGTAAAGCGAGCCGCAAAACAAAATGATGCCCCCTAAAAACAAGTAATAGCAATGTTTAATGATCTTGATCCGGTACCGCGTCAGGGTGGACAAAACCCCCAGGGCTGCAGTATGATAAAATTGATATTCGACAGCCGTGTGCCAAATAGCCAGGTTTTTGGCAGACAAACTGCCTTCCAATCCATGTGCACCAAAAGCTCCTGCTATAACTGCGAGCGCTCCGAACACTGATGCAGTAACAATTATTCTTTTCTTCATAAAAATACAGGCGACTAAGTTAACCAATTTTAGCAGATCGCAAATTCCCACTGTTTGTTATCCAGGGGAATCGCTTTAAAATTAACCGCGTCGTTTGCTACCTCCTAAGGAGTCCTCACGGACAAAAACAGGCTCTCCAAGGGAGTCCTCCCGGACAAAAAACAGTGTCAAAGTGTTCACAAAATGCACAGATCAGCCTATAAACCGCATCAAAAACCGCTGATTTTTAACATTTTAAAAATCAATTCGCTCAAAATCCGTCCATTTTTGACGATATTTTTGAACACTTACAGCTAAAAGCTCACAAAACAGCGTCACAGCAACTCAAAAAAGCCGCCAAAACCATTGCCCACGACGCTCAAACGCCTCTGAACCGTGTACGATCGCGAATAAATTTTCTTTCGCAAAAGCATTCTTTGATGATGCCTGAAATGAGTGCGCTAAATTCCACTTACCGGTCTTATTTATTTTTTATCCGGAGAGATACGTTAAAGGCGATTCCACGGCTTGTTTTTCTAATTATAAACCAACCTGATTTTAACCGAAAAAGCCCGGTATTTACGTTAACTTTGTATAGCCGGCAGACATGAGAAAGCATATCATTATCACCCTAATTTTACTGGCGCTTACTGCTTATGTAACGGTGATTTATTTTAAAAATCTAAACTCGCCCGAAAATCATGCCGGCAGCGTGATCAGTACGATACCAGATAATGCGCCGCTGTTATTTGAGTTTAATAACGACGATACTTTTTACGACATTTTTAAGGGAGACAGCCTGTTTAGTGCGATAGCAGGAAAGACGGTTATGGGGCAATTGGATACTTTGCGACAGCAAGTATTGCAAAACTCATCAATAAGTAAATATTTCGCCGGGCAAAACCTATTTATTTCTATCCACCCCTCTGCCGAAAAAAAAATCGAACTATTGTTAACCTTGCCAGCCACCAAAGATTTTAACGTTAATGCTATCTATTCGCTGGCAAAACAACCTAATAGCGGAATTTTGATAGGGCCTATGCAGCCTGCGGTCGGGCATGGATACAGCATCTACATAAAGGCCTTACATAAACCGTTTTACCTGGTCGTGAAGGATGGAACCGTTCTGTCAGGGAGTTTCTCAGATGAGTTGGTACGACAAGCCGCGGTTTATACCCCGCAAAAAAACAAAACTTCGTTTATTTTGCTGCCCGATCAGCAAAATGCCAATTCACTGGCAAACCTGTATGTAAATTACGGCCAGCTCGATCCTTTGTTCAGCCTCCTTTTCAAAAATGGAAATACTGATATTTTCAAAAGCTTCCGGATGCTTCCCGGATTTGGGGCGCTAAGCCTGAACTACCGAACAGGAACGCTAATGTTTGATGGTACAACATCTATTAGCAAAGCGAGGCCGGCAAGCTATATTAGCCTGTTTATTAACCAGCAGCCGATGTTGAACCATTTGAAAGATATTTTCCCTTCCACAGCTGCTTACAGTACCGATTTTTGCGTTTCAGACCAACTAAAATTCAGCCTTGACCTTGGAACATTATACGCCAAAGCTGGCTTAAAAATTGAAGAAGATAAGCTTTTTGGTAAGATACAGGCCGAAACAGGTATTGATCTGCAAAATAGGTTTACCAGCCTTCTTGGTAACGAATTTGCATTAGTTACCACCCGTTATTTTGAAAAACTGGCCATAATTGACGTTAAAGATGGCTCGAAAATGAATTCGCTGCTCATGAATATCAGCAAGGTTACGGATGTCAATTCCGGTCAATTCAATTATGACAAACTGCCCTTCTTTTTACTCGGAGATGCGTTTGGTGTTTTTAAGCATCCTTATTTCCTCGTCATTGATAATTATCTTATTTTGGCCAATACCCCCGGCGAATTAAAAAGTTATGACGACAGCTATCTTAACAGGAAGTTTTTGAATAAAAGCGACCAATTCCGCCAATTCGATAACCTGACATCGGAGCAAAGTAACGTTGCATTTTTGCTCATTCTCAAAAATGCTGAGCCCATATTTAACCGTGACATGAGCAGCAACTTCCTGCAGGCCTTGCAACGCGGCGAACCCAGCTGGTCAAATTTTTACGCAGCTTCCTGGCAATTCTCATCTGTCGATAAAAATTTTTATACCAGCTTTTGTCTTAAGTTAAAAGCGGATACCTCGTCAGTTAAAAATTAATTATTCGTTATACAACTATCACCCATTTATTGCGTTAAAGGGGTAAAATATCATAATATTTTTAATATTGAATTTGGAAGATTACCTTTAAAACGGATAAAGGCCGTGCCCGACGCTTTCTATGAAGAAATTTTTAGTAGTATTATTTTTGTTCTCGATCTCTTCTAAGATTTTTGCCCAGCAATTTTCCTTATTAAACACCGGCACTCTTTACGATGCATTTGAAAACCCTTCGCAAAGGGCATTCATTCCTGATACCAGCAAAAAATACGCTTTCAATTTTCTTATCCCCAACTTTAACGCTAATCTATTCCTGAGCGGCGATGCGCAGGCTACTTTAAAAACGCGCCTGTTTTTGAATAAGTACGATAACTCGGCATTATCCATTTCGCCTACCAAATATAATCATGTGACCGAAAATTTCAACGTTTATATTTTAATGCTGAGGATGTTCTCAAGCCTGCAGGGCGACGAAGAGATGGGCATTTCGTGGCAATTAAAGTCGGACGGAAAAGCGTTATTAACTGATGCAAGCATAGCCATGCTGAATGGAACCGGGAGCTTCAATAGCGGACAGGACTATGTAAATAATTTAAATAGTCACTATTACTATCAAACCTATCACCAGATCAGTTATACTTATCGCGAAAAATTTAACAAACAATTCCAGTTTGGCTTAAAATTTAGCGTGCTGTTAGGTACCGAATATCAAAAACTGAATATAAACAGTTCACACGCTGTGTTTGACAAAGCGGGAGACAGTGCAAGAATTGCCCTGCAGGGCCAATATTATGCCGGATATATCCCCGGTAAATTCACAGCCCATGATTATTTGCCCACTTTTCGCAGCCCCGGCGCCTCCATCAGCATAGGCGGAACTTACCTCACTGAAGATAAGGTTATCCTCCAGGGAAATATAAAGGACCTCGGATTCATTCATTGGAGCTCACGTTCGCACATATACAATGTTGACAATTCAGTTTCGATTCATGGACTTTCCACGCCGCAGCGCGAGGATAGTGTATACAATAAAATCAACAAACTCATTCATAATAATGGCGGAACTATCGGTTCGTTCACCACGCCTATAGATGGCGTCGCGGAGCTTAGCGTGTCAAAAAGCTTTTGGATAGATGATGAGCATCAGTTCAAATATTCGCCGACGTTGGTAATTTCCAAAGAGTTGTTTTACAACGGATTTGTAGCCGGATTTGTTAACCCCATCAAATATCAGAAATACTCGTTAACGCTCACTCCCACTTACGACGACTTAAAAACGTTTAATTTAGGTTTGCAGTTTATGATGCAGACGCCAAATTGGGAATTCTATATCGGCAGTGACCGAATAACGCAATCGATAAGTCTTGCGGGAGATGCATTAAACAAAAACTCTCCCAACATAGGTACCAATAGCGGATACACAGGCATGAGTGTGTTTTTAGGTTTCTCGTTAAAACTTGGCCCCACTGTTGAACATCCTATGAATGCAAGCACCATACCTACGGGCGAAAAGGGCTTTTTAGGCAGGCTCTGGGGCAGATTGTTTAAAACATACAATTGATTCAGGGAAATTACAATGTCTTCTTTCCGGCAATAAAATCTTTCAGATAGTAAGGTTCAAAATAGGCTACGTCCTCAAACACCCTCTTTTCAAACTTCTCCAATGCTGTTTGGGTAAGGTCCGCTGCCGAATTGATAAAACCGGTCAAAAAGTGTGCATTGGCGCTTAATCCCAGCACCGCTTGGCATTTTTCTGCACCATCACCAAAAAACAAGATATTATTGTCCCGAAGCAAGTCTTCAAAACTTAGTTTGTTGATAATGTCGGCTGATGTAGGTCTTACCTTTGTACCATCGGCCTTAAAAACAGCGGTATAAACTTCCATACGCCGGGCGTCGATCATCGGGCACAAAAGCATTTCTTTATCACCGAAAGTTCTATCGTGCTGAACGGCGCCGGATGCCATTGCTTCAAGTGTCTCAATGGCAATTAAGGGTTTTTCCAAGGCAAAACAAAGGCCCTTCGCCGTAGAAATTCCAATCCTTAAACCGGTGTACGAGCCAGGGCCGGAGGTGACGGCTATCGCGTCCAGGTCATCATATTTTATACCGGCTAAAGCAATAACCTCTTCAATAAACAAAGTGATCATCTCCGCATGGACTCCCCGGCCGGATAATTGTTTTACTGCCAATACTTCCCCGCCGTTTGCCAAAGCAACGGAGCACGAAGCGGTGGCTGTTTCTATTTGCAGTATCATTGTTTACTGGTAATCAGTTTATACATTACGGTTCCATGAACTATGGATCATGAACTACTTTTCACTATTCACCGTTCACACCTGCGCTATGAACCTTGAACCATGAACCCGCTTAAGGTACCGGATCGTGCCCGTGACCTCCCCAGGGATTGCAGCTGGCTATTCGTTTTATGGTTAACCATCCGCCTTTAAACACGCCGTACTTTTTTATCGCCTCTACGCCATATTGTGAGCAAGTAGGTGTGTAGCGGCAGGACGCCCCGGTAATTGGCGAAATAAAGTATTGATATATTTTTATCAATACAATGAAAAAAAAGCCTATTATCCGTTTGACGGCCTCGACCATTGGTTTCATAACCCAGCCTCCGCACACACTTGTTTCAGCAGTTTAACCATCTTTTTTTCGGCGAAATGATATTCCGGCAGTTCCTTCCCGATATATGACAGTGAAAGAATAATTTTTTTATTTACGGCATTAAGCCGATCATATAAACACAACTGCTTGTTGAGCCTATAAACCTCCCGGTTTACCCGTTTTATACGATTACGATCAACTGCGCGCTTGAATCGCTTTTTTGAAACTGAAAATAAGACTTGTACCTGAAATGGCTGCGGAGCATCGGTAAACATCCACGATGCCTTATAGGGATAACATAAAAAAGAAGAACCGTTATGAAAAAGCTCGTCAATTAGCTTTTTGTTACATAACCGTTCTTCTTTTTTTAGCGTGTACATTGCGTTGCTTTATATGGTCGGCATTGAGTAAACGCCCGCCCCGGCCCCGTTTAGGAGAAAGCAAACGGCTTTATGCTTTATGACTGCGTTCGTCAGATACCGTAAGTCTTTTTCTTCCTTTGGCCCTTCTTGCAGCTAAAATCCTTCTGCCGTTAGCAGTAGACATGCGCTCGCGGAACCCGTGTTTATTTCTTCTTTTCCTCTGTGAAGGCTGGAACGTTCTTTTCATGGCTTTTTATACTATTCGTCGTTTTTTGAACAAGAGCGCAAATGTAGTGTTATTTTATTTCTTTTCAAAGCGTTTTTTGTTGTTCGATCTGGTTAACTAAGTTGGATTAAGTTGATTAAGTTTGTTAATTGCAAACAGTATCCGTTATGAAATATTTGCTCATTATTTGTGTTTTGTTTCCTGCTCTTGTTTTTTCGCAGGACTCCATTTCAAATCATTATAAAGTATACAGCGTGGCCAAGCAAAAGTTAATATCGCTTGACGATTTAGCCGGTGACATGGCGAACGCTGACGTGCTGTTTTTTGGCGAAGAGCATAACGACTCGACCGGGCATTACCTGGAACATGCGCTATTTGAAAAACTGTCGCAAAAATACCCTGATAAAATCGCCCTGTCGATGGAGATGTTTGAAACCGACTGCCAGAATATTTTGGACGAATACCTTGCAGGCTTTATTCGTGAAAAGAATTTTACAACCGAAGGCCGCGCCTGGAAAAACTATAAAGACTACCGCCCAATGATTGAATGGGCAAAGGCAAACAAAATACCGGTGATTGCTGCAAACGCGCCAAACAGGTATGTAAACATGACGACCAGGCTTGGATTAGGCAGCTTGGCGCAGCTAAACGCGATCAGCAGATCGTACCTGCCTCCCCTGCCGGTAGACACGGCAAGCGGCGAATATTTCGACAAATTTATAGCGATTATGGGCGGGCATTCCGCAATGGGCAATATGCAAATGTTCCAGGCCCAAAACCTATGGGACGCCACAATGGGGTGGTCAATCTCGCGTTTTGCAAAAAGCCATAAAGGTTACAAAATATTCCAGGTAAACGGCAGCTTTCATAGCGAGGGCAAGTTAGGCGCCGCGGCACAGTTAAAAAAGTACGCTCAAAAAATGCGAATACTGAACATAGCAACCTATTGCGATGACAACTATTTGAAACCTGATTGGAGTAAATTGAGTAAAAACGGCGATTATATTATTCTAACGGACCCGGCTTTACCAAAGACGTTTTAACCTATTTCCTGGCTAACCCGCCGGGGGCCCGCCGATATCACCAGGAATCTGTTAAAGGCGGCTATGAACAACACCCTCTTTGGTTGTTTTAAAAATGCTAACTTTATACAATGCCGGCCATAAAAAATGCATTGTACCTTTTCCTGGTAATTTTTGGTTTAGTGCTGTTGCATGCCTGTAAAAAAGATTCGGCGCCGGCACAACATATTCAGGAGACACATTACGATCTTGAAAAAGGTTTGCTTGATTTTTCAATCAGCGGTGAGCTCCAGGCGGCAATGATCGATACTATCGCAAATACGATAACCGTGCCGGTACCTGACTCAGCCAATCAGCACCACCTTAATACAACCATTTCGCTAGCTGACGGCGTTTCGGCAAAGCTTAATAACACGGCTGCGACGAGTACCATTTCGTATGATTTTACACAGCCTGTTACCCTAACGCTGTCATTAACCAAAAGCCCGCAGATACTGACCTTCAAAATTATCGTCGAAAACGAAATGCAATTCTTTGGATTAAATGGCACCATGGTCAATCAAAAAAGTTTATAAAAGCTACAACTTTTATTATGATCAATTCGACGGCAGCGCCTTCCAGGCCATCAATTGCGGGCCGGCCGTTACCACTATGGCCATCAAATGGGCCGATTCCACATTTAATAAAACGCCGGCCTATGCACGTTCACTTATCCGCCCTGCGGGCGGCTGGTGGTTTACCGGCGATGTATCAAGCTACCTGGGCGAAAATGGCATCAGCAGCAGCACCGATACACTCGTGAATATCGACAGCCTTGTTAAAACAAATATCGACCACAATAATTTGCTTATCTTTTGTCTGGATATGTATTATGTCCCGCAAAATCCGGTTGATTACCAGCACACGCAAAAATTCTATGAAGCCGGCACCGTCGGATGGGGTCATTTTTTGCTGGTGAAAGGCTATAAACAGGTAAGTACAGGTTTTTACTTGGAAGTATACGATCCCTACGCTCACGGCGTCCACTATCCCGGATTTGACGATGCGCAAATAAAAGGCCGCGACCGGTATTACCTGGCAGACGATATCAGGACCTCGGCAAACATTTGGTGGCCATACGTCATCACAGTGGCGCAAAAAGGCCAAAAGGCAAGCAAGGCAGTTGGTTTGCAGATGAACAGCATGGGTAAGCAGCGGCCAATACCTGAAGCAAGCGGGAGATAACTACTTTTGCTTAGCCAGCAGGTCGCGTATCTCGGTAAGCAGCAACTCCTCTTTGGTTGGTTCTGGTTCGGGAGCAGGTGCTGATTCAGGTTCAGGCTCTTTCCTGTTCATTGCGTTTATCCCTTTTATAACCATAAAAATAGCAAAAGCGATAATAACAAACTGGATAAGGGCGGTTATAAAATTACCATACCGGATAGCCACTTCGGCAACCTTATGTGCAGCATCGCCGCTAACCAGGACGATCTTTTTTTCCGAGAAATCAACTTTACCCGTGATAATCCCCAATGGAGGCATGATAACATCCTTCACCAACGAGTTGACGATGCCGCCAAATGCTGCACCTATTACAACGCCGACGGCCAGGTCGACAACACTGCCTTTCATGGCAAATTCCTTAAATTCTTTTACAATTGACATAAGCTTCGGATTTTATTTTCGGAAATATAATCATCCCCGGATAAACAAAAAAATCTTTTTGACGTAGTTAAAGGTTATACAACAGCTTGCCCCTTGCCCGGATTTTTTTGTTATGGGTAATTGATGTATTTTTGCCCGTATCTGATCATGCTAAAACAAAATCTTCAACAAAAACTTTTACAAAAGCTTTCCCCGCAGCAAATACAATTTATTAAGCTGCTGCAAGTGCCTACTGTAAGCCTCGATACACGAATTAAGGAGGAATTGGAAGAAAATCCCGCCCTTGAGGACTTAAGCCTCAGTAGCGTGAGTGAGCCCGAGGACTACCCCGACCGCGACCCGGAGGATGATAATTTTAATGCCGATGAAGAAAAAGGGGAAGCCGACGAGTTTAATATTGAAGATTACCTGCAGGAAGATAATGTAAACGAGTATGGTTCGCGTTATGATCAGAACGGAGACGACGACGATGAACGAAAGGAGATACCCATTGCGGTACAAAGCTCGTTTTTCGAAAGCTTGCAGCAGCAGCTTGACCTGTTGCCTTTGTCAGACAAAGACTTCAGGATAGGCCGGCAGATCATCGGAAGCCTTGACGATGATGGTTACCTGCGCAGACCGATCACCTCCCTCACTGATGACCTGGCTTTTTCGCAAAATGTCTTCGCCGAAGATGAAGAAGTGGAGGATATGCTGAAAGTAATTCAGGGCTTTGACCCTGCCGGTGTGGGCGCCAGGAGTTTGCAGGAATGCTTGCTGATCCAATTGAGAAAAAAGGACCCGCGCGATCCGATCATTAAAAAAGCGATGAATGTTGTTGAGCATTATCTCGACGAGTTTACGCGAAAACACTATGATAAGCTGGAAAAATCCCTGAATATGTCCTCAGAGGAATTGCGGGCGGTGGTAAATGAGATACTAAAGCTCAATCCCAAACCGGGAGACTCTAATGAGATCAACACAAAACAAATGCAGGTTATTCCTGATTTCCATATCGCCAATAACGATGGTATCCTCATCCTGACGTTGAATTCAAAAAATGCACCTGAATTAAGGATCAGCCGATCATACCAGGAAATGTTTGAACACTACGACAAGGCATCGCAAAAAGACAAAAAGCTAAAAGAAGCCGTGCAGTTTGTAAAACAAAAGCTTGACTCGGCTAAATGGTTTATAGATGCCATCAAGCAGCGCCAGCAAACGCTTTTGAAAACAATGAATGCCATAATGCAGTACCAGTACGATTATTTTTTGACCGGCGACGATAAAAACCTGAAGCCGATGATCCTGAAGGATATTGCCGACCGGATCAATATGGATATATCCACCGTATCGCGTGTAGCCAATTCAAAATATGTACAAACCGAATTTGGCACTTTTCTGTTAAAATCATTTTTCTCGGAAGCTATTCAAACCGAAAGTGGCGAAGAAGTGTCTAATAAGGAGGTGAAAAAGATACTGGAAGAGCATATCGGCAAAGAAGATAAGCAGCACCCGCTGGCCGATGAAAAATTAACGGAAATATTAAAGGACGCCGGCTACAATATTGCCCGCCGCACCGTAGCCAAATACCGCGAACAAATGAACATTCCGGTGGCGAGATTGAGAAGGGAATTATAGCGTGGTTGATTAGTTCATGATTGATAGTTCATGGTTCATAGCCGGAGGCTTATGGGTCAATGCTGGTGGGCTGTGGTTTGAAATATCAGACTTTTATTCAAGCCCTGATTACTAAACTTCTCCCCTGCCATGAACCATGAACTATGATCCACCAACTAAAAAAGGTGCATCGAACTACCCACGTTGTACTTGTTATTCAGCAATAAAATAATAACAATCTCATGCGTACCATTGCTCACGGTGTTTAGGGCCGATGTCGTAATATCATACGAATAGCCTACATTAATAAATGAGCTGACGTTTATTCCCGCTAATACGCCGAATGAATCGCTGTGACGGTAGGATCCGCCGAGCCACAATTTGTCCTTAAAATTGAGTTTAAGGTTTAAATCGTAAGTTATCGGGACAGGACTGATCTGTTTGACCAAAAAAGACGGCATCAGCGTAAGGTCGTCATCCAGAAAAAGCTTCAGGCCGGCAGTTACAAAATATTGCGGAACAGTTTTAGCCGCATTTACAGCGTGCTGCGTACTGAAATAAAGATTGCCGGGGAGCAGTTGCTGCACTGATGCACCCGCAAAATAATTCCCGCCGTAAAGCCAAACTCCGGCGCTCAGGTCGGGTGTCCATTGGCTGTTGTTTCCATTGGCTATGGCGGGATCAAGCGGGTTCTCAAGCGTTATTTCGGCGGTATTGAGGCTGATATGATTGGCGCCTGCTGCTACTCCCAGCGCCAGGTTCATTTTATCAGTAAGCCCGATGTGATAGGCATAATTCACATCGATATTGGTAGTGTTGATCGGCCCGGCTACATCGGATACAATTGAAAAACCAAGCCCGTGGTGCGGCTCGGACGCCATGTAGTTCTGGGTATACTGACGGCTGGAAGGATCGACGCCTCCCTCTGCAGGGAACGATGTTGCATCCCCCTGTATAAACTTATCACCCAGCGGAAAATCTACCGTAAGGTAAGCAGTTACCGGCGCACCCTGCAACCCGGTCCACTGACTGCGGTAGCCCGCCTTGGCATCAGTATAATTTTCGATACCGGTTACGGCCGGGTTAATCAGCAAATAGTTAAAAATGTACTGCGTATACTGCGGCTTTTGCTGTGCTGACGAGAATTTTATTAGAAAAATAAATAAAATAAGTATTGGTAAAGTTCTTTTCATCTATCTATATGATATTTATCACATGGGCCGACAAATTCTACAGTCTTTTATCAGGTTGACGATGTAACTCGTGTTAGCTTTTAATGGCAGGCATTACCCTGCGTTCACGCAAACCTCTTAACAAACTGACGAATATAGCTTTTATCGGCATCCGTTGTATATATTTATTATGCAATTTAAGTAAAAATTAACCTTTTATCCAATCAAGGCATTTTTCCTCCCATCAACAAGCGACAACAACAATGCACAAATCATGCCGCAGACGTTCTGCTAACAACGTCTGCGCACAATCTCTTAGTATCAACGTTATTATTTACCATAACCCGCATCCGGCATATAACTTATTTATCGAACGATAGTCACAAAACCTGATAACGGATCAACACCGTTTCTCAGGTTTATCAAGTAATAGTAGGTACCGGTGGGCAACAGTGACCCTTTAAAGGTGCCATCCCACGGAATACCATACCCGATTGACGAAAACACCTTTTGGCCATACCGGCTAAATATATCCACTGAGCAATTCAAATACGTACTAAGAGATTGAATATTCCAGGTATCATTTACGCCGTCGCCGTTTGGCGTAAACGTGTTTGGGATCACGATCGACTGCGGCACAGGCACAATAGTCAATATACCACCCACATAGGTGATGACGTAATTGGCATCAACTGCGCCGCTTACCGTTATAGGGTACTGCCCGGCAGGCGACGAAGTCACGGCCGTAGTGGTCAATACCGGTAATATGGTAAGGCTGGCAGCGGGTTCGCCGTTTACCAGCCCCGCATAGCTTGCTGTTAAAATAGGGTTCGGATTATTGTATACCTTACTTTTATCGTCGGCTGTTATGATCAGCGGCGCCGGCGAAACCGTACTTAGCGGCATAAAAACATCAACGCTGGTTACACCTGTGCTGCTCAGTACGATATTTCCGCTGTAGCTGCCCACAGGGGTGGTTGCTGCTAACCTGATATAAACTTTTCCCACTGCGATGGTACCCACAGCGCCAATGATAACACTTGTTTTAAAAGTTGTACCGTTAGTGCTCAGTTCGAACCCGGCGGGGGCCGTAATGGTGATGCCCGCAGTCATTTTCACTCCCGAAACCGTGAACGTGGCGGATGAAGAGGGCGTACCATAAATGGTATTTAACGGTGACGGACTGCCCGAAACTGAAATTCCGGCCGGCACCTCCGGATCAACGGTGATGGTAAATTTGACCGGAGCGCCACTGCACCCTGCGCCGGTGCTTACAAAATTACCAAGCGAATAAGGATCGCGGTCGACCGGTATAGTTGCCGAAACGGTATTGGTGGCCGTATTAATGACCGAGACGCTGTTCGAAACGTTATTGACTGCGTATAAACGACTGCCATCGCCGTTTAAGGACACACCATAAGGATTCTGACCCACATCCACTGAAGTTATTTTAGTGTTATTGGCAGCGTTTATTACAGAAACAGAAGCGGCGCCGGTGTTTGAGACGTACAACAAGCTGCCATCGGGACTAACGGCTATCCCGGTGGCCACAATCCCTTCCGAAAAGGTTGTGACAACGGCATCGCTGTAAGTTGAAATGACGGACACCGAGCCGTCCCCCTGGTTTACCACATAAACGTGGCTGCCGTCGGGGCTAACTGCTATCCCTAAAGGCTGCTTACCTACCGGTATGGTGACGGAAACCCCGGTGCCCGAAGTGGGGATGACTGAAACGGTATTCGACATAAAATTAGCCACATAAACATACTTTCCATCGGGGCTTATGGCTATGCCGAACGGCTGCTGTCCCACTTTTATAGTCGCGGCAATGGTACCCGAACCAACATTTATCGCTGTCACCGAGCCCGAGACAGCGCTTGAAACGTACAGCCGGCTACCGTCGGGCGTAACCGCTATCCCGCTGGGCACCTCGCCAGTAGGCATGGTGGCAACCACCGTATTGGTTGCGGTATTGATGACAGATACGGTATTGTCTGCGGCGTTGGTAACATAGGCCTTTGTACCATCGGCACTTACTGAAACCCCCGACGGATACCCCCCGGTGGGGACCGTTGCGATTACTTTGCTGGTCGCATCGTCGATAACAGACACGTTATCACCATAATAATTGGCAACATAAGCCCGTGCAGACAGCACCGGCGTTACGGTAATGGTAGCGGTTATAGGGCTGGTGCCTTTATTTACTGTGGTAAATGAAGCAATATCGCCGGTGCCGCTTGCCGCCAGCCCGATGCCCGGCGTATCATTAACCCAGTTATAAGTATTACCTGTTCCGGTGAAAGCAATAGCCGCAGTGGGCGTGCCCCCCGGTACCCTTTGGCTGGTAACGGGTGCAACCACTGGCAAAGTATTTATAGTAGCAGCCACGGCAACTTCCTGGGTGGGCGCACCGGCCGAGGTTAATTCCACTTCGCCGGTTAACCTGCCGGGTGGGGCCGTACCGGCCGAACGCACGTAAATGATCGTACTGTTTACATTGCCTGCAGCGGGCGTAAGCGTTATGCTGTTTTGATACCCGGTTGATGGTGATAGCGAAACCTCGAAGTTTTGCGGCGCTGTAACCAGCAGATCTGCCGCCAGCGCATCACCGTAAACCGTAAACTGCTGCAACTGCGGAGCTGATGATGCATCGCCTGCACAATTATAAATGCTGCCCGAAGCCGCCCCGGCCACAATGGTTGGGATCGACCCCGCCGTAGGGTTTACCGTAATGATAAAAGTAACCGTTGTGCCGTTGCAGGGTGTACCGGGTATGGTAAAATTGCCCAGCGAAAACGGGTAGTTACCCACAGGTACTGTGGCAATAACCGAGCTGGTAGCCGTGCTGATCACCGAAGCCGAACCGGGCGACTCGTCATCGGTAACATACACTTCGCCGCCATCGGCAGTAACCGATATGCCGATAGGTGTGTTACCCACCCTGATCGATTTAACAATACCATTTGTCTTCGTGTCTATCACGATAACAATGCCTTGTGCGCTGCATCCCACATATAAAAAGTTACCATCAGGGCTTATGGCTTCACCGTAGGGCTTAACGCCTGCCGTTACCGTTGCCGAAACACTGTTGGTGGTGGCATCGATAACCGAAATGGTATTATCCAATTGGTTAGTGACGTATACTTTGCTGCCATCGGGACTTACCAGCACCTGGATGGGATCGGCGCCTACCGTGATCGTTTTTATAATAGCTTTTGTTGATGGATTTACTACTGAAATCGTCCCTGGCGGTGAGTTGGCAACATAAAGAAAACCATTGACAGGATTGGCGGCCACAAAATAGGGCTGATCAAATCCGCTTATGGTTCCGGTCACGGTGTTGGAAGAAGCTGAAATTATTGAAAGCGTGTTATCAACCACATTAGCGACGTAAACCTGGCTTCCGTCAGAGCTTATCGCAATCGCCGATGGATCTGTACCGACAGGGATCGTGACAGTTACCGTGTTCGTTTTGGTGTCGATGACCGACACGCTATTGGCGTTTTCGTTTGCGGTATATATCCGCGAGCCATCGGGGCTTGCCGATATGGCGCCCGGCTGGGCAGGGAGCGGGATGGTGGTGATGACCGTGTTGGTTGCCGTGTTGATCACCGAAATAGAGCTTGCGCCATAATTGCCGACATAGGCGTATCCCACTGCCGAGGGGGTGGCCGTTATAGTAGCTGTTACAGGGGCGCTGCCTGTATTTATGGCGGTGAAGGATGCGATATCACCCGATCCGCTTGCAGGCAAACCAATGCCCGGTGCGCTGTTTACCAAATTATATACACAGCCGTTGGCCGGAAAACTGACTGCAGTTGTTGCGTTGCCGTTGACAACTGTTTGAGTGCCCTGCGCCGCCGCACTACTGCACCGGGCAAGTATAGAAATTGTAATAATTACATGAAGTAAAAAACTTCTCATGTTAAAGGCTGTGATAATCATTACGAAACAAGTTCCGAAAAATAACAGGCCGCACCGTTTTAAATGACTGGCCGTCGCCCTGCGACTTGCAGTTCGTTTAACACTACTTAATGAGCGCAACAAATCCGGCCAGCGGATCAAGCCCGTTTTTCAGGTTAATAACATAGTAATAAGTCCCCGAGGGAAGGGATTTGCCGTTATATCTGCCATCCCAGGGGATGCCGTATCCAATGGAAGTAAACACTCTTTGCCCCCATCTGGTAAATATTTGTACCGAACAATTTACATAAGCATCCAGGAATTTGATATTCCAGGTGTCGTTTATCCCGTCTCCGTTAGGCGTAAACGTGTTTGGAATTATTATCGACTGTTCTGTAGGCAAAATCGTTAGTGTGCCGTCCAGGTAGCTGATGGTATAATTTGGCGACGATGCGCCGCTTACCGTGATTGGATATTGCCCAACCGGCGAAGTGGTCAGCGCTGCCGTAGTTAAAACAGGCGGCGTAACCAGGCTTGCCACTGTTTCATTATTTACAAAACCGATGTAACTGGCAGTAAGCGGCGGATTTGGCGTGTTGAAAGTTTTGCTTTTATCATCGGCCGCGATAGCTAACAGGGCCGGGGTAACCGTGCTTAACGGCATCGGCAAATCAAAATCGGCTGCACCCGGACTCGTAACAACAATATTGTTCAAATAACTGCCCACGGGCGTAATGGCGGCCAACCTGATATAAACATTCTGCGGCGATATATTTCCAACCCCTGCAATAGTAACCGTGGCTGAAAAGTTCACGTTATCGGTGCTCAACTCAAAGCCGGCTGGCGGCGTTACCAGAATCCCAGAAGTTAGCGCCGTGCCGGAAACGCTAAAGCTTTCGGATGCCGAGGGCGTGCCATACACGGTGGTCAGTCCGGCCAACGTGCCCGTAGCGCTCACGGCGGTAGTGAGGGTTGGATTTACAGTTATAGTAAATGTAACGGGTAAGCCGCCGCAGCCGGTGCCGTTATTAGCGGGTGTTACCGTTATGGTGGCTATAACCGGGTTTGTCCCTGTATTAACGGCGGTAAAAGGCGTAATATCGCCCGATCCGCTTGCAGGAAGCCCTATCGCCGGGGTATCATTGGTCCAGGTGAAACCGGCGGCTGTGCCATTAAAATTAATGGTTGTGGTTGTCACGCCGTTGTTGAACATTTGCGGCGCAACAGCGTTTACAGTTGGTGCAGAATTTACTGTTGCCAAAACGGGCGCCTTTTTTGGCAGAACGCCGCTGGAGTTAAGGGAAACATCCCCGCTGATATTGTTGCCTGCCGGCGATGTAGCAGCTATTCGCACGTAGATGATGGTCGGATCTACCGTTCCACCTTTTAAAGGCAGGGTAATGGTATTGGTGTAGCCACTGCCTGGCAAAAGCGATATCTCGAAATTATTGGGGCCTGATAATACGATCGGCGCGGTAAGATTTGACCCCGACACCGTAAATTGCTGGATATTGGGGCTTGCGGATGCTGTGCCTGTGCAAGCTGAAATGCTGCCGGTGACCGGACCGACGGTTATGCCCGGGCTTTGGGCGGGTGTTGGGTTTACGGTGATCGTAAATGATGTGGACGGGCCTGCACAACCGGCGCCGGGAACCACGAAACTACCATACGACCATGGCGACGAACCTACCTGGGCGTTGGCCACAACCGCGTCAGTCGACGTATTTACGGTGTAAAGAACACCGGCTCCCGTGCCGGCTGCATATAACAGCGTCCCATCGGCGCTTACTTGCATCCCCCCGATCTTCCCGCCCGGCGAAATAGTAGTCGCCACCGAATTTGTAATGGCGTTTATAACCGAAATGGTGTTATCGCCCAAATTGGCTACAAAAACCTGCTTGCCATCAGGGCTTATGGTTACGCCCTGCGGATTCGGACCGACGTTGACGGTGGCTGCGATGGTGTTTGTAACTGTGTTGACCACCGAGATAGTATTATCCGAATAATTGGTTACGTAAGCGCGGGTACCGCTTGCGTTCAATACTATTCCCGATGGGTATTGTCCCACCTGTAGCGTAGCTATAACCATATTATTTGCAGTGTTAACTACCGCGAATGAGTTGTTATAATTGCTGATAACATACAACCTGGTGCCGTCAGGGCTAATAGCCAGCCCGTTGGGAGGTCCGTTTGCGAAAAAACCGGGCGGGGCGGTATTAGTGGCGGTATTGACAACCGAGATGTTGTTTGAACTTTGATTAGCAACATACAGGGTTTTGCCGTCGGGGCTGATTACCATCGCTGAAGGAAATTCGCCGACGGTAATGGTGCCGGTTACGGTATTGGATTTTGTGCTGATGACGGAGATAGTGCCATCCAGCAGGTTCGACACATAAACAGTGCTGCCGTCAGGACTGGATGTGACATAGTAGGGACCGCCGCCGACACTTATGTTCGACTTGATTGTATGGGTGACCGTGTTTACAACCGAAACATTATTTGAATTTTCATTTGCAACATAAGCGTAGTTGGCCACCGATGGTGTTACCGTTACCGTCGCAGTTACCGCGCCGCTGCCGGTGTTAACGGCAGTAAATGCTGCTATATTGCCACTTCCGCTTGCGGCCAGGCCTATCGCCGGTGTATCATTCGTCCACGTAAATGCGCTGGCAGTGCCGCCGAAATTAACGGCGGATGTAACGTCGCCATTATTCAAGGATTGATTTCCAACCGGGTTAACGTTCTGTAATGGATTTACCGTTCCCGTCACCGGTATCTCGATCGTTCTCGCACCGGGCGAAGTACCTTCTATATTGCCAGAATTGCCTCCGCCCGGGGCCGTCGCCGATAACCGGACGTAAACAACAACATTGTTCAAGGCTCCGCCCACAGGCGGCAGGTTCAAACTGCCGCCAAAGCCGCTGCCTGCCGAAAGCGATATCTCGAACCCATTGGGCGCGGTTAACGATACTGCGCCCGTTAAGTTTACGGCCGATACCGATACCTGCTGAACATCCGGGCTGGCTGAGGCCGTTCCCTGGCAGGCGGTATTGACGCCCGTTGCCGCGCTTGCGGTAATGTTGGGCGTTGTTGAGGGAGTTGGATTAACTGTTATGGTGAATGTAGTCGGCGGGCCGGGGCATGTGATCCCCTGGGTTATAAAATTGCCGATTGAATAAGGCCCCGATTCCACGCCAATGCTGGTATAAATTGTATTGGTGCTTGTGCTGATCACGGAAACTTTTGAATCGTCCTTGTCGGCAACATAAACAAAATTGCCATCGCCGGTTACGGCCATACCCCAGGGCGAGGTTCCTACGGTTACCGTAGCGGCGACGGTATAGCTCGCGGTATTGATAACGGACACGGTATTCCCGCCTGTATTGCCGACATAAACATGATTGCCGTCGGGGCTGACCGTTACGCCACGGGGCAAAAGGCCAACCGGAACTTTTGCGATAACATTTTTGGCAGCGATGTTAACCGCTACCAGGTTCCCATTATCGGAATCATCAACATACACCGTATTGTTGTCAATACCCATAGCTATGCCATAAGGCGGAAAAGTGAGCGGAATAATACCTGTTACGGAATTGGTTTTGGTATCGATGACCGACAGGTTAAAGTCGCCCGTATTGGCCACAATGACCTTACTGCCATCAGCGCTGATAGCCATGTAGGATGGGCCTTGCCCCACCGTTATGGTATTTGCGATGGTGTAATTGCTCGTATTGATGACAGAAACAGTTTGAGCTCCGTAGCTCACCACATAAACGGTACTTCCGTCCGGGCTTACCACCAAACTTTCGGGCGCCTGTGGTAACGGTATGGTTGTAATTACCGTATTAGTGGCCGAATTGATAACCGATAAGGTATTTGAATTGGAGTTGGATACGTAAACGCGTCCGTCAGCACTGGTTGCAGCTCCCCACGGAAAATCGCCCACCGGAATGGTGGCAACTATCTTGCTTGTTTTGGTATTGATCACCGTAAGCGTCTTTGCCCCGGCATTGGCAATATAGGCCAAAGCGTCTTTTTCGGGTATTACCGTAAACGTGGCCACGATAGGCGCGGCACCAAAATTACGCGCGGTAAATGATGGAATATTGCCCGAGCTGCTGCCTGCTATACCTATCCCTGGTGTATCATTTGTCCAGGTAAATGAATTGCCGGTACCGCCAAAGGTAATTGCTGCCGTGGCATCGCCATTGTTTACCGTTTGGTTTGGCACTGCGTCTATGGTGGCCAGGGCATTTACAACTCCATGTACATCCACAAACTGGGTGGTAGTTGTAGTGGTCAGCACGACCGCCTCGTTCAGTTCGCCCGCCGGCGCTGAAGCGGATGACCGCACGTAAATAGTGGTATTTGCAACCGATCCGGCCGTTTGCGTCAGCTTAACATTTGGCCCATACCCGCTGCTGGCGGTTAACGAAACTTCAAATCCGGCGGGGGCCGTAGCTGTAATATCTCCCGCCAGGTAAATACCCGACACGGTGAATTGTTGAATGGATGGCGACACTGAGGCATCGCCCTGGCAGGCGGAGATATTGCCCGTAGCGGTGGTTGCGGTGATGGTGGGCACCTGCGCCGGGGTTGGGTTTACGGTAATAGTAAACTTAAGCGGTGCGCTGCTGCAGTTAGCCCCCGGATAAATAAAATTACCTATATCGTACGGCGTGTTTAAATTGGGGATGGTTTTGATCACCAGGTCACTGTCGGTGTTTATAATCGATACATCATTCGAGTTGACATTCGTTATATAAACCTCGCTCCCATCGTTTGTAACTGACACGCCCTGCGGGTAGCTTCCCACTGCAATCGTTCTTTCCACCTGGTTTGTCGCGGTATTGATAACCGCAACTTTATTGCTATCTTCCTCGGTAACGTACAGCTTTTTACCGTCGGGTGTTATGGTGATGCCGTTGGGCCTGGCCCCGAGCGGTATGGATGAAACAAGGGTTGATGCAGCCAGGTCAACCACCGCAACGACACCGCGGATATTGCCCATGGCGGTAACATACAGCGTTTTTTCATCGGGGCTTAGTACCAGTTTGCCCGGATTAAAACCTACGTCGATTTTTTTTATGATCGTATTGGTTGCGGTACTGATCACGTCAACCTCATTAAAGTCATAATTTGTGGCATATACATATTTGCCGTCGGAGCTGGCGATTATTTGTGCCAGGCTTCGATCAAATATTTTGGTTATTTGCTTGCCTGTTGAAGTATTGATAACCGCGATCCCATAGTTATAAGTAACATACAGGGTGTTTCCATCAGGCGAAATACATGTGGAAAGCATATTTATTCCCACATACATCGTGTCAACCACCTTATTGGTCTTCGTGTCAATGACAGAAACATAGTCGGTCGAATCATTTGTAACATAAACCTTATCGCCCGACGGGCTAAAGGCAACTGCGTACGGCCGGGAGCCAACCGGTACAGTGGCAACAACTGATTGGGTGGCGGTATTTACAACATAAACCTGCCCTGTGTGTCTCCCACCCGTAATGTAAGCGTAACCCGGCGATTTCGCGGTAACAGCAACAGTAGCCGTAATGGGTGAAGTGCCTTTATTAACCGCGGTAAAAGAGTTAATGTTTCCGCTTCCGCTTGCTGCAAGACCAATGCCCGGCTTATCATTTGTCCAGGTAAAGCTGCCGGTACCGGTAAAGTTAACGGATGTTGTGGCCTGGTTGTTATTGACGGTTTGGTTGGAGACAGGATTAACGTCCGGTATTGCATTAACAACCCCGCTAACCGCTATAGTTTGAGTTACGGCACTGAATGATTGTATATTAACATCGCCGCTTATATTACCGGTTGGCGCGGTAGCGGATGCGCGGACATAGATAATAATGTTGCCGACAGCTCCGGCGGATTGTTTTATCGTTAAAAGCGACGCATAACCACTGTTGGGATTTAGTGAGATTTCAAAACCGGACGGGGCAGTTGCTGTGATATTACTTTTTAAGTTGCTGCCCGATATGTTTATTTGCTGTATCTGCGGGCTAACTGAAGCCGTCCCGGCGCACGCCGAAATGTTGCCGGTTGCCGCCAATGCTGTTATTACAGGGGATGCCCCTGCCGAAGGATTTACCGTAATGGTAAATTGAGCCGGTACACCCGCGCAACCCGATCCGTTTTTAATAAAATTACCGAACGACTGCGAGAGGTTAGGCACGCTGACGGTATTGACCACCGTATTTGTGGCGGCATCGATAATGGAAACCGTTTGCGAGCCGGCATTGGCAACGTACACCAGGCTACCATCGGCATTTACCGAGATACCTACCGGGTTTGAACCAACACCTATCTTTAATACTTCGGTATTTGTTGCCGTATTGATAACTGATACGGTTCCTTCGCCCGAATTGGAGACATATAATTTGCTGCCGTCGGGGCTTATGGAGATGCCGGTTGCGCCTTTGCCAACGTTTATTGATGTTACAAACGTGTTGGTGGTGGCATTAATAACGCTAACACTGCCCGATATCTGGTTGGCCGTATACACCCGGGTACCATCGGGGCTAACCACAACACCAGCTGGCGACAATTCCGTATTCACGCTGGCTGTCACTGCATTGGTTGCAGTATTAATTACTAAAACGCTACCCAACCCCCCGGTAAAATTCGTTGCGTACAACTTACTATCGTCAGGACTAAGAGCTACGCCATAAGCATTTGATCCTGCAGGTATGGCCTGGGTTTCGGTCCCGGTTGCTAAATTGATCACCGACACCTGGCCTCCGGTTTGATCAGCGACATAAAGCCATTTGCCATTTTTACTTGCCGCCATCCCTATTGGACTGCCGCCGCTTACCTGTATAGTCCGGGTTACCTTATTGGTAGTGGTATTGATCACAGAAACGGTACTCGAACCTGTGTTTGCGATATAAGCTTTGCTTCCATCGGCGGACAATATTACGCCGGCCGGCATATCGCCTGCGGTAACTGAACTTACCACCTCGTTGCTTGTCGTGCTAAAAACCGCCACTGTGCCGTCACTCCTGGTTAGATAGGCAAATCCGCCATTTACAGGTGTTGCGGTAACGGTAGCGACAAGCGGCGCGTTGCTGGTGTTTATCGCCGTAAACGATGCGATATCACCTGCGCCGCTTGTGGGCAGGCCGATGGCCGGTGTATCGTTTGTCCATGTAAATGCGTTACCCGTTCCGCTAAAGCTAACGGCGGTCGTCGACTGTCCGCTTGTAACGGTTTGGTTTGAAACCGGGTTAATCGTGGGCGCCGTGTTTATTGTTTCTGTTATCGGCACACCCAACCCCTGCTGCAGCCAGCCGACCGAACTGATGCTAACATATCCCGATGCTATACCTGCCGGCGCTGAAGCTGTTGAACGCACATAAAGGATGGTACTGATTACGGTCCCGCCTGTTTGCTGCAGGACCACGGAGCCGCTAAAACCGCTGTTAGGAGAAGTTGATATCTCAAAAACCGACGGCACGCTTGCGGTGATGTTATCGATGAGGTTACTGCCTGAAATCGTGAACTGCTCCGTCTGCGGGCTCGCCGAGGCGCTCCCGGCGCAAGCGACAATTGTCCCGGTTACCGGACCTGTACTTATAACAGGTGCTGTGACCGACGGGTTCACTGTAATGGTAAAGGTAGCCGGCGCACCGGGGCAGCCGTTTGATGGCACTATAAAATTACCAAATGAAATAGGTGTTGCGCCGACCGGGATAGTAGAAACTACTTTGCTGGTAGCAGTATTGATCACCGAAACACTGTTATCGTTTTGATTGGTAACGTACGCGTAGCCGCTGCCGGTTGTAAATGATACGCCCGATGGCCCCGAGCCGACTGTAATGGTTGCCGTTACCGCGCCGGTTGCCGCATTGATCACCGATATTGTACCCGACCCGTTGTTGGTTACATAAACCAGCTTTCCGTCGTCGCTTACTGCAACATTATCCGGCAGCGAGCCAACGGTAATGGCGCCGGTAACCGAATTAGTTGCCGTACTGATAACAGTTACTTTATTTGAGCCATTATTGGTTACATATACTTTACTGCCGTCAACACTCACCGCAATGCCCCGCGGACCGTTAGCCACAGGGATGGTTGCCACTACCGTATTGGTTGCGGTACTGATCACCGAAACTGAATTTGAATCCGTGTTAGTCACGTATACAAACTTGCTGTCGGGGCTGGCTGCGATCCCAAAAGCGCCGAGCCCGACGATTACGTCGGTAATTACCTGGTAATAGTTGGTTTCTATAACGCTAACCGTATTTGAGCCGTAATTGGCCACGTAGAGAAACTTGCCATCGGGCGTTATAGTAAGTGAGTTGGGTTGTGTACCGTTAAAAAAAGTAGCTACGGTAGTGTTGGTAGACGGATCGATGACGGATATGGTATTATCGCCGTGATTCGCCACAAATACTTTAGTGCCATCCGGGCTGACCGCGATGGCAATTGGGTCGGCGCCAACGAACACGCTCCCTTCCACGGTGTTGCTGCCGGTGTTAATAACAGACACCATTCCTCCTCCATAACCTGGCACAAACGCCGCGCCCGAGTTTACCGGTGTCACGGTGATATGAGCTACAACAGGACTGCTGGCATTGTTTACCGCTGTAAATGGGCTAATATTGCCGTTGCCGCTGGTCGCCAGTCCTATCTCCGGAGTGTCATTGGTCCATGTAAAATTATTGGCGCCTCCGCTAAATGTTACCCCCGAAGTAACAGCTCCGGTAGTATATATCTGGTTTGAAATCGTATTTACCTTCGGCACGGCATTTACTATACCGGTCACGGCAATTTGTTGCGTTGTTGCCCCCGGCGAAGTGAAAGTTACTTTGCCGGAAATATTGCCCGCTGGCGCGGTGGCCGCCGACCGAACAAAGACGCCCGAACCTACCGCGCCGCCATTTTGTATTAAAACGGCAGTAGCGCCATAACCGTTAAATTCGTTTACCGAAACCTCGAAGCCGGCGGGCGCCGTAGCGGTTATGTCGCCTGTTAAATCGCTGCCAATGATATTGATCTGCTGTATTAACGGCAAAGCTGAGGCGGTCCCGGCGCACGCGGAAATACTGCCAATTGCTGCACTGGGTGTTATAAGGGGAGGCGCCACCGGCGCCGGATCCACCGTGATAGTAACCTTAACCGGCGCTCCCGAACAGCCGTTTTTAGTAATAAAATTGCCGAAGCCTACAGGATGTGTATCAACATTATAGGTCGCTTTAACCTGGTAATCAGCGGCGCTGATGTCTTCCACGCTCCCGCCGGCATTTACGGCAAAAATATCGTTACCATCCGAAGTGACGGAAATGCCGGCACAGCCCGATCCGGTATTGATGTTTGCGACAACCGTATTATTGGCTGTATTAATAACGGTTATATTGATACCGTTTTCGTTGGTAACATAAGCCCGGCTCCCGTCAGGGCTTACAGCAACCCCGAGCGGATTGACGCCGCCCGCTATGGTAGTAATGGCGGTATTGGTTAGCGCATTAATGATGGTGATGTCATTGGATACATCATTAGCCACAAATATTTTGCTGCCATCCGGGGTAATGGCAATACCGGTGGCGCCGGTGCCGACCGGAATGTTGGCGATGACTGTATTATTGGAAGTGTTAATGGCCAACACCTGGTTTGAGGCCGCGCTGACCACGTAAAGCGTTTTACCATCGGGGCTTACGGTTATGCCTGTAGCGCCGGGAGAAACGCTTATGGTTGACACCAGGGTATTGGTTGATGCGTCGATAACCGAAACAGACCCACTGTTCAAATTAGTTACGTAAACCCGGCTGCCATCAGGGCTTACACATATCCCATCAGGATTTGAACCAACGGCGACGGTAGCGATGACGGCATTGGTAGCGGTATTGATCACCGAGACCGTCCCGCCGATGTTATTGGTTACGTACACCCTGCTGTCATCGGGGCTAACCGAAACGGCCCATGGGCCGGCACCCACCGGAATGGTGGCTACTATGGTATTACTGGTGGTGCGGAGCACCGACACCGTATTGGAGCCATAATTGCTGATATAAGCGAGCCCGGCTTTTTGAGGGGTAACCGTAACAGTAGCTATAACCGGGTTAGTGCCGTTATTTATCGCGGTAAACGACGGTATGCTGCCGGTACCACCGCCCGCGAGGCCGATTGAAGGTGTATCGTTAGTCCAGGTGAAAAAGTTGCCGGTGCCTGTAAAATTGAGCGCAGTTGTAGGGTCGCCGTTATTAACGGTTTGATTTGACAGGGTATTTACTGTTGGCGAAGTATTTACAACGCCCTTGACAGCAACGCTTTTCGTAATTGCCCCGGTGCCGGTAAAAGAAACGGTGCCTGCAATGGCGCCGGAAGCAGCCGTAGCGGATGCACGAACGTACACGGTCGTATTTACCGCGCCCGCCGTTGGTACCAGGGTGAGGCTGCTTCCGTAACCGGCGCCCGCGGAAAGTGATATTTCGAAGCCGGTTGGCGCTGTCGCACTCATGTTTCCGCTTATTGCCGCGCCCGAAACTTTTATTTGCTGAACTTGCGGTGATACCGACGCGGCGCCCTGACACGCGGAAATAGTACCCGTTGCCGGGCCGGCGGTTATGGTTGGCGTGAAGGCGGGACTTGGATTTACGGTGATAGTGAATGTGACAGGATTGCATGAAACTCCGGCTATAAAGTTACCAAACCCACTGGGGCCGTCCCCGGTAGGTATGGTCGCGACTGTTACGCCGGTGCTTGTATTAATTGCTGTCACGCTGCCAGGTATAGTATTGTTAACTACATACAACACCTTACCATCGGGTGTTACTGATAACCCATGCGGTTGGTTGGCACTCAATTTTTTGATGACCGTATTATTGCCGGTATTGATGACGGTTATCTCAGCATTATTAAAGCACCCCACATACAATAAAGTACCATCCGGACTGACAGTTATACCCTCCGGGGTCAGATCAACCGGAATAGTTGCAATTACCGTGTTGGAGGCAGCATCTATTACCGAGACTGAGTTATCAACAAGATTTGTTACATAAACACGTGTTCCGGCCGGGTTCACTGCAATTTGCCACGGATCGTCGCCAACGGTAATATTTTTGACGATTGTATTCGTCGCAGTGTTTACAACGGAAATTATGTTCCCGTTGTTAGCTACATAAAGCAGGCTCCCTGTGGTTCCGGCAGCCAGGGCGTATGGCTTGGTAAATCCGGAAATAGTTGCAATAACCGTATTTGAAGCCGTTGAAATTACCGAAACGGTACCGTCATTCACATTTCCTATAAAAACTTTCTTCCCGTCAGAACTGACCGCCAAACTATTTGGATAACTTCCTACACTAACAGTCGCAACTACGGTGTTCGTCGAAGTATTGATCACTGAAACGTTATTTGAGGCAGTGTTTGCTGTATAAACCCGGCTGCCATCGGGACTGGCGGAAATTCCGATAGGTCCATCCCCCACGTTTATAGTTGCTGTTATAGTATTGGTTGAAGTGTTAACAACGGTAACAGTACCCGGACTGGCGGAAGCCGGGATATATACGTATTCTGCAGGTTTCGGGGTGGCGGTTATCGTCGCAGTAACCGGGGAATTACTATTGTTTACTGCCTTAAATGAACTGATATCGCCAGTTCCATTTGCCGTTAGGCCGATCCCCGGATTACTGTTAACCCAATTGTAAACGCATCCTGAAAAATTGACAGCTGTAGTAGCTTGCCCATTGTTAAGCGCCTGGTTGCCCTGCCCCCTTACCCCCTGGGACAAACCAAACCATAAAACACATACTATAAGTACATACCTCCTCATGCGTATCGCGGTTGCTGCTTGCTTTGTTAGGTTTCAGGGGTATAAGGATTTCCTAAAAAACGAACTAATATATAAAACTTTAATGATTACCTGATGAGCGTAACGCTTCCGGTCATTTGCCTGCGCCCGTCTTTTGGATCGATAATATAATAGTATGCTCCGGGCGTCGCCGATACGCCATGATAAGTACCATCCCACGGGATATTATATCCCACTGATGTGTAAACCTTTTGCCCGTACCGGTTATAAATATCAACGTTGCAATGTGGATAGCCGCTCAGGAAGTTGATGTTCCAGGTATCGTTTACACCGTCGCCGTTCGGAGTGAATGCGCTGGGGATAAATGCTGATTTCAAAACAGTTACGGCAATTTCCGCTACCGTCTGGCACCCTCCAGGGTTAGTGATCAAAAGCTGATAGGTTGTACTTTCTGAGGGGCTGGCCAGCGGGTTTAACACATCGTCACGATCCAGCCCTGTCGATGGCGTCCATTTGTAAGTGAGACTATCGCCGCTGGCCTGCGCCGGAAGCGGGACCTGGTCCCCCAGGAGCATATTGATCGCAGCCGGCAAACTGACGTGCGGTTGAGGGTTTACTGTTATTGGCTCACTTGCGGTATATGAACAGCCGCTTTGCGTTCCAACTGTGTAGTTTATTGTAAAAATACCCGGCCCGGTTTTGGAGGGATCAAACAAACCGCCTGCTGAAACACCCGGGCCGCTGAATACGCCGGGTGCGAAGCCATTGTTGTTTGCAACGATCTGAACCGGTGGAACGCCTACGCAAAAAGGCCCCACCTGGGATATCGACACGACCGGGCTGGCATAAACGGTAATGTTTTGCATAGCCGAGTTTACACAGGTAATACCCGAGTAAACATCCATACGCACCAGGTATGATCGCGACGCTGGCGAGTTAAAGGGGCCATAATTATGATGCACTTTTCGGTCGGCGGGCAGCGTGCCGGCATAAAACACCGCTGTGTCGGTTTGGCTGTTGTTTAAATCAAAATACCATACCACTTTGGTCACATTTCCAAAGTCGACAGTTGATTGATCGTCAAACACCACATCATTTGCGCTGCACAGCTTGCCGCTGTTCTCCACTGCAAAGGCGGCGACCGGCACGTCGCCGTTTACTGTAAATGGTTTCGTGAGTGTTGACTGACACCCATACTTTGATGTTACCGTTAGTATTACCTGGTAATTGCCATGCCCAGAATATTTGTGTGTAGGGTTTTGCAGTGTGGAGGTGTTGGCGGCGGCGGTTGCATTGGGATCTCCAAAATCCCACACGTACGTAAATCCCGCCTGTGTATTATCGGAAATCGTACTCAAATCATTAAATTGCGCATAGCTGTCGGCCCGGCAAATCGCCGGAAGGCTAAAATCGACAACCGGCAATGGATTAATGTTCAATACCTGGCTCACCGTACCCGAGCAGCCGCCATCGGTAATAACCGTTAATTTTACGGTATCCGAACCGGCATTTGAATAGGTATGCTTTGCCTGTTGGTTGATATTAAAGGTGGCGGTACTTCCATCGCCATAATCCCATCTCCATTGAACGATTTTCCCGTCAACTGAGGTGGACTGGTCTGTAAAAGTAACACTTTGCCCTATGCATGACGGGCCGGCTATAAACGCAGCCTTCGGCAAATTATTGATGTGAACTACCTGCGATATGCTTGCGGTACATCCGTTAACGTTAGTTACTGTTAAACCAACCGTATAATTTCCCGGGCCTTTATACAAATGCTTTGGGTTTTGAAGCGCGGATGTAGTGCCGTCGCCAAAATCCCAAACCCAGCTTTTTATTACGGTGCTATCCGCGTTCGTTTTATCTTTAAATGAAGTGGAGTCGCCCGCGCATTGATCAGTTAAAGCAAAGTCGGCCACCGGGAATCTCGAAATATTAAAGCCAAAGGGTATTTCATCATTGTTTCCACAAGGCCCTGAATTTGGGTTAAAAGCAGTTGCTATCACCAGCGTGTCGCCGGTGGTATTATAGGTTACCGTTTTGGGGTATTGGTATAAGTATAATGTTTGTGTACCGTTATTAGAAGTTCCAACCGGCACCGGGTTATTATCGGTGTATACCGTGCCATTTTCAAGATTCCATTGAATATTGGGTGTTTGATAGGGTAACGAAAGTTGCAACTTGTAAGTTGCGCCTGCACACGCATTGGGTTGCGTTAGGGTATGATCGCCGGGGTTTGCCAAAACGATATTCTTACTTAAATTTTGAAGGTTCGTTCCTGCCGCGTATCCGTATGATTCATTGGGTCCCCAGCCGTACGCAATGGCGTTAAACCCGCCGACTGCGCTTAAGGTGTGCGTTCCTGCTGCGCCGGTGGAGGTTTGTACATTCTCCGGTCCCGATTGAACGGGTATCTGTGCGTAAGCGTAGGCGTTGTTACCGGGTACCGGTGTAAAAGCTGTATAAGGCTGGCCATCCAATGTAAATGTGGGTACCGCCGACGTTTTCATCACAATATTGATATAACTCTGTTGAATTGCGTAATTACCGCTGGAGTATAAAGTAGTATGATCGATCGTTTGTTCTATCGGATTCAAAAAGATCATTTCCGGGTCACCCAGATCGTTCGCAAAATCGGTGCAGTTAATGCCCTGGTTCTGCGTTATGGCATATTGCACAACCTGGATGGGTTGGTCGGACGAAATAATGCGAGGTTGCTGAGCCTGAAATTCGTAATAACCATTTTTGAAACTTGCAAGTGGAATGTGAATACCATTAACGACCACATTCGGGTCTGTTGCAGTCGCTGGATCGCTCAAAAAAACCCTGAAAACGTCGTAGCTGCGGCCATAAAGCGGAACAGTTATATAATTTTTTCCCCATGAAACAGTAGGGTACACCTGCTGGAACAGGTTGTCGGACGATACAAGATTTGGGGCGCAACCGATATCGATCCTCGAGCTTCCGGAAAAAACGGCTATCGGCGCACAAATGCCGGTTGTGGCGTTTACAGCGGTAATATGCGTGTCGGAAAGATCGACTGGCGATAACCCCTGGTAAACCTGGCCCTTGTTTAAATTTACAGTAAACGGCACCGCTGCTTTGTGTCCGTCGATAAGGTTAGCAGTGGGCGTAATTTTTACCAGGGTATTATCCTGGGTGGCTATCACTACGAACGCGGAAAAGGAATTATTTTTAACGTTTGAGCTTTGCGTGTAGTTAACGGAAAAATAATCCTGCCCAAATGTACTAATTGGCAATAGCAAGGTGGCGCCTGAAACGGCAAGCGCGTAAATATGCGCGTAAATTGACACCGGCCTCGATGCCAATATGTGCAGACCTTTACCGGAAACACCTGATATTGAGTCCAAAAATGCCTTGGGCGGTATAGTTACAATGGTTACCTGGTTAGCGGCAACTGAAAATGGTATCGGCGCGAAGCTGTTGTCTGTAATGGCTATGGTGCCGGTTGCATTGTAGACAGACGTAATATAGAGACTCATCAGGCTGCCTCCGTCTTTCCCGTTGCCCGTGAGACTTGCACCATCGTTGTGATCCATATAGGCTGTCCAAAACTCTGTGCCGACATTGGTTGAGCTTTGCGAACGGGCAGTCAGGGCAAAACACCAAAGCGACACAAATACCGCGAACATCGTTCGGAACAGCTTTCTTAACATGCTCAATGTCAAATCAATAATTTATCGCCTTTGCTGTTAATATTAATAGCGCAGCCTTTATCAGCCGGCTAAAAATACCTAAATGTTTAATTGAAGTCATCATCGGACAAAAAATCGGCTTCTCTCCCCGCCACCGGGTATTAAAATATCTTTTTAACCTCGATGCCGTTCAATATAGTCTCACCCTTTATGGCCTTCAGGTTTATATCAATTCCTGTGCCGCCGGTTACGTCAATTGTGTAGCGAGCAGAGAAAGCGCGGAGAGGCAACAAGTAATTACTATCGCCTAACGCGTCGGCAACTTTTTGATCATTTATAAAAACGTCAAAGCTTCGGCCGGTAAGTGCTTCGTCTTTTTGAGTTGCAGTATTGAGGTTAAATACTGAAGATTGTTTTTTGGTGTTCGCATCCAACTCAGCAAAAAGTAGGGTAACCTGATATTTGCCATCCGGAACATCGAGTTTAAAATCACGGAGACCAACTCTTTGCGTGGCGTAAATGGGATCATAACCGGTCCCTAAAATATTCTGATTCGTGCCAAATTTCTGTAGATTCGTGTCTTTCATTGCAAAAATATGGCCGCCAATGTATCCCCAGCTCCCTTTTGAATAAGGTTTTTCGGGCAGCCATGTTTGCTGCAGCTTGTCGTCGACGTAAAAACGGGTGTCGCCGAGGCTGACGCTGATCTCCGTAAATGGCATGGTTTGGCTATTGAGCGCTGCTGGCTGGATCTTGAAATTGATCACCGCAAAATCTTCATAAACAATATCATTTGCAATAGCAGAAGCCTTTAAATTATTTACTCCCTCGGCAAAAGGAGTGTTAAAAATGGCGACTTTATCCATGACGGCCTGCCTGCCTAATAATTTACCATTTAACCATAAGCTAACTTCGGGCAGGTTGCTGTAAACTTCGACCGGCTGGATGCATTGTGTATTTTCGTCCCCAATTCCCCCACGCAATGCCCAGTTGCGCGAGCCGATTTTAATAAACGGCCGCTTTAAAAGATTCGCCTGGTAATAGTAATAAGCGTCTTTGGGCACCCTTTCGTCGGTTGCCACCCCTTTGGTGTTTTTGTGGGGAGAGGCATCGATACGGGCATATGAATTAAAATCAACTAAACACCACATCGCGGCGCCGGTGACAAAGGGCCTGTCCATCATGGCCTTTAAATAATGTTTATGGTAAATGGTTTGATATTCTATCGTTTTATCAAAACGCTGCGGATCAAAGCTATGCAGCCGGGTATCGCCATCGCAGCCATATTCGGTAACCATTAAGGGCTTATCGGGCAGTTCACGGTGGTGGCGATCTAAGAATTTGCCGAACCCTTCAAAATCGGGAGCATACCAGCCATAGTATAAATTCCACCCGATGATCTGCGGGATTTTGGTGATGCCGGCATTATTGTACATGTCAAAATCACCGTGGCAGGAAATCATCGTGTATCGCGAAGGATCCTCTTGCCTGGTGAGGCTGTCCAGCTTAGCGGCCAGCGTTGCTACGTCATGAAAATAGGCTTCCTGTTCGGGCGATTTGCTTTTATACCGACGCTGCAGCAGCACCTCGTTCATATAGGCCCAGATGATAATGCAGGGATGATTAAAATTCTGCGCGATCATCTCCCGCTGCATGTTCTCGCAGTTTTGGGTAAACTCCGGCGATTGGGTAATGCGGTTGACGATGGGTATTTCGATTGATGCCAGCAGGCCGAGGCGGTCGCAGGCTTCCAAAACAGCAGGGTCCTGAGGGTAGTGGGATATACGGATAAAATTAGCGCCCATATCCTTCAGCAGTTGCATGTCCCTTTCATGGATAGCATCGGGTACGGCATTGGCCATGCCAGGATAATCCTGGTGGCGGTTGGCGCCAATCAGCTTTAACGGTTTACCGTTCAGGTAAAATCCCGTTGCGGCATCAAATTTGAACCAGCGCAAACCAAGCGGGCTGGCGGTTTCATCCAGTACGTTGCCGTCCTTATCTTTTATGGTTGTAATAACTTCATACAGGTATGGATCATCCGGCGACCATAAATGGGGCCTGGCAATGCCGTTGATGGGCTGAACATTGGTGATCGTTCCGTTTGCGGGCAAATTGACATTCGTGCTTGCCTCTTTTACCTGGTTTCCCGCGGCATCCTCGATTACCGATGACACGAAAATCTTCAATTTGGCAGAGCCGGTATTGGTGACGGCGCTTTCAATCGTTACATCAGCTTCGGCATCGCTGACGACAGGTGTTTTTATTTTTACGCCACCGCTGCCGCCATTGTCATCCAAATTAAAATGAACAGGATTGGCGGTGATCAAATAAACGTCCCGGTAAATACCGCCGAAAAAGGTAAAATCCGCATTTAAAGGCGGTATGTTTTCGTTGTGGCTGTTGTCCGCCTTAACGGTGATTTCATTAGGCGTGGATGGTTTGTCGTATTTTAACAGCTTGCCAATATCAAAGCTAAATGCGGTATACCCGCCGATATGCTTACCTAATGACTGTCCATTTATAAAAACTTCCGATACCTGGTTTACGCCTTCGAAATACAGGTAAACGCTTTTGCCCTGCCAGGATTGCGGCACATAGATCGTTTTTTTATACCAGCCGATGCCGCGGTAGTATGATGGCGAATCGACAGTAACGTCTGCCGTATTCCAGCTGTGCGGCAAGGATACTTTTTCCCAATGGCTTGTATCTGATCGGTTTGACGGAAAACCATTTATGTCGCCTTTGTGGAATGCCCAGTTGGAATTGATGGTTTGTTTAAGGGTGGGTTGGGCGAAGGCCGCACCACACATCAGGATTAAAATGAAGATAAATATGCGCCTTTTCATGTTTGAGAAACGGGTCAATAGCCATCATGTCATTGCGAGGAGCATCGGGGCAAGTGCGCCTGACGCGACGAAGTCCCGCACATGCGGGATCGTCCATGCACTACCACCTGTCAACGAAGATGTTGCCACGCTGCGCTCGCAAAGGTTATAACAAACAATATTTAAAAAAACTTATCCGGGTTTGGTACCAGGTTTAAAAACTTATCGAAATTCTCCTCGTAGTGTGATTGATCCAGCCTGTAGTAAAACGCGCCTTTTTTTGACGACAGCTTATCTTTTTCCCCCTGTTTAACCAGCAGGCCGGTTGATAAGAGCTTACGGCTGAAGTTACGATCGTCAAACGTGGTATTGTAAACGCCTTCGTAGAGCGCCTGCAGTTGCGGGATGGTGAATTTTTCGGGCAAAAGCTGGAATAATATCGGGTGCAGCGCCGCTTTGTAACGCAACTCGCGTTGCGCCAGCCTCACCATTTCGGTATGATCAAATATCAGCTCGGGCATTTCGTTCAGGAGGAACCATTCGGCGTGGTATTCATCGCTCAGCTGTTTCTCGTACTGGTGAATATCGATCAGCGCAAAATAAGCGATGGATAAGGTACGTTCAACCGGGTCGCGGTCGGGTTTGCCGAAAACCTGGAACTGTTCCATATAAACATTCTTCAAACCGGTACGAAGCTCAAGGATACGGTTTGCTGCATCTTCCGGACTTTCAGACGGTTGAATAAACCCGCCCATCAGGCTCCACTTATCTTTTTCCGGCTCGATATTACGCTGAACAAGCAGCAATTTTAGGTTCCATCCGTCAAAACCGAAGATGATGCAATCCGTTGCAACCAACATTCGTTTCTGACCTGTATATCTCTGCATAATGGTTATTGTGATTTACAAGTGTAGAAAAAAAATCGGAGATTTTTTTTCAGAGATTAGCGGTTAGTTGATTAGAGATTAGTTTCGATCGGGCTGATTGAAGCTCCTAACCTCTAATCTCCAGCCTCTAATCTCTAATCACTAACTCACCCTCTTCCCCTGCAACAACATATCAATCGCATGGTCCAGCGAGCCGGCTTGTATCACTTCACCGGAATTGACGAAGAATATTTCATCTGCATTCTCGATAGTATTAAGGCGATGAGCGATGATTACGCGGGTGGTAGTATCCGGCAGGTTGTTTAATATATCGCTGAGCAGCTTTTCGGTAATGGTGTCGATGTTGGCGGTCGCTTCATCCAAAATAAGCAATTCAGGGTTGCGCAGCACCGCGCGCATAAACGCGATCAGTTGTTTTTGGCCAAGGCTGATGCTGTCACCGCTGGAAGTAAGTTTGGTATCCAGGCCCTGCTCAAATATGGCCAGCAGACTGCCCAGGTTGGCTTCTTTTATCGCCTGCTCCAGTTGGTCGTTGGTGTAATCAACATATTTCTCGTTGCCATACAGGATGTTCTCGCGCACGGTACCGGTAAACAAAAACGGTTCCTGCAGAATAAAACCGATCTTTTTGGTTCGTTCGGCCGGTTCGTAGGTGCGGATATCGTTACCGTCCAGCAATACCGTTCCCTGGCTTGCATCGTATAACCGCGCAATAAGTGATGCGGTAGTTGTTTTGCCGCCGCCGGTTGGGCCCACCAGTGCATAGGTTTTACCGCGCTCCAGTTTAAAGCTGATGTTGTGCAATATTTCCCGGCTTTCATCATAGCTGAAATGAACATTCCTGAATTCTAAAAGCGCTGAAGATGGTTCCGCAGTTGTTGCAGGCAAAGTCAGCAGATCGGTGTCAAGCGCCAGTATGTGGGCTATCCGGTCCCAGGCCGCCATTGCGGTTTGAAAGCTTGTCCAAAGCGCGGCCAATTGCCGCAAGGGATTATAAAACTGTGTGGCGTAGGAGAAATAACTGATAAGAAATCCTGCCGAAAACAAACCTATCGAAATAAGGTAAACCCCAAAAGCAAACACGATGAGTTGTGCAAAGTTGGACAACATGCCGAAAACCGGCACGTAGCTGTTATTGGCAATTCCCGCTCCGATGGCCGTTTTGTAGTTGTCCTGGTTAGCCTCGTCAAACTTACGGCGGAAGTAGTCGCGGCGGTTAAAGGCGATGATCACTTTAAAATTATTCAGGCTTTCCTGTATTTCGGCACTCAGCCCGCCAACGCTTTTCAGGTTCCGCGCGTTTTTCCGCTTTACCCAGGCCGAAGTGAACCATGTAAAAATGAGAATAACAACTGCCGGGATAAGCGTGGCCGACCCCAACCGGATATTTACCCAAAGTAAAAATATACCTGCGCCCAGCATGGTTGAAATACTGCCGATAAACTGCATCAGCGACTGCGAGAAAAACTGGTTCACCTTATCGGTATCGTTGTTGATGCGCGAGATCAGGTCGCCGGCTTTGTTTTGATTAAAAAAACCGACAGGCAGTATTTGTAGCTTGTTGAAAATGGAATTCCTTAGCGTGAACAGCATGCGCTGCCCTACCCCGCCCATCAAAATAGTTTGAAAATAGGCAGCAAAAAATGCAACCGCGTACATCGACAGCAAATAGCCGCAGTTTACCAGCAGGCCATGGTAGTTTGGATGACGTGTAAAAAGATACTTATCGATGGTTTTGCCGATAAGGTACCAGGCAAACAAATTTAAAGCCGAGTTGATGAGGATAGCCGTAAGCGCCATCCATAAATTTTTTCGCTCGTGGCTGATCAGTTGCAGCAATTTCCCCAGCGACGACCACGTGGACGATTTTGGCGCATTGGCCTGCAGTTCGTTCAGGTTATACTTCATAGTTGCTGGTACTTTGCTGTGAATTAAAAATTTGAACGTACTCCGGGCTGCTGTGCAGCAATTCATCGTGCTTACCGGTTGCGATAATTTCGCCTTCCATCAGCAAAATGATCTGGTCGTAATGCTCAACAGAAGCTATTTTTTGGGTGACAGAGATCAGCGTTAACCCGGGGTAATTCTTCTGCACATTTGCCAAAATTTTGTTTTCCGTATGGGTATCCACCCTTGCCGTAAAATCGTCCAGCAGCAAAACTTTCGGATCGATAGCCAGGGCGCGCGCCAGCATAATTCGCTGCTTTTGCCCGCCCGATAGGCTGGAACCGCGCTCGGAAACCACGGTGCTTAATTTTTCGGGCAATGCGTCAATAAAATCCTTCAGCTCGGCGGTTTCAATGGCTTTTTGAAGTGATTCATCAGTTACGATGTCGCTGAAAGCAATATTCTCGCGGATGCTCATGTTAAAGATGATGCTGTCCTGGAACACAAAACCCACCTGGCTGTGAAAAGATTCGCTGTCGTAATCATTAATACTCCTTCCGTCAAACAGTATCTCGCCGGAATTGGGTTTGATCAATCCAGTCAATAAATAAAGCAATTGCGATTTGCCGGCAGCTGTGGGGCCTATAATGGCGATCTTTGAGCCAGGCCTCACGGTGAACGAAACGTCTTTCAGTGCCGGCTTCTGCCCGTAAATAACTGAAACATCTTTCAATTCAATTTCGCCCCTAAGCTCTTCAACCAGGGTCCCTTTATCCGAGGTATCCTGCGCCTGCAGTACCATATTGATACGCACAAACGAAGCCGTGGCTTGCGCAATGATGTTGCTCATGAAACCGATAACGAAAATCGGGAAAATTAGCATCGACAAATAACTGTTAAAGGCAGCGAAGTCGCCGAAAGACATGCTGCCGGTGAGTAAAAAGTGACCGCCCAGCGCCAGGATGCTCAGCGTTGCGATATTAGCCGTAAAAGTTATTACCGGTATCAGGCCAGCGAAAAGCCTTAAAATACTCAGGCCAATCTCCTTTGCGCGTTCATTCGCCCTTAAAAACTTGTCGAACTCCAGCTGCTGTGAATTGATGACACGGATGAGTGCAGAACCCAAAATACTTTCGTTAATGACCTTATTGAGCCAGTCGATCACCTCGCGGCTTTTGCCGAACAACGCCCGTACCCTTTTTAATACATAAGCAAAAGTACCCCCGATGATAGGGATGATGGCAATAACACAAAGCGCCAGCTTCCAGTTGATGGTGAGCAATAAAATACTGCCGCCTACCAGCGTAAATACCGACGAAATGATACTGACCAGCGCCTGCGACACGTACATTTTGATAGAGTCGACATCCGAAGTAAGGTTGGTGAGCAATTTTGCCGGGCTTATCCCTTCGATAAAGATGTTGCTTTGACGCGATATTTTGTCCGATAGCCGGCTGCGCAGGTCGCGCGCAACCTTTTCTGAAGTATAGGTTTGTACGATGGTTTGCAGGTACGCAAATAAAAAGATCACCAATACTGCTGCTGAAAATTTGACGAGCGTTGGGTTAACGTCAAAATGCGTTTGGGCCTTCACAGTGGCCACATAATCGTCGATACCATGCTGGATAATTTTGGGCAGCCAGAGGTTAACGCCGTTGGTGAACAGCGCAAACAGGATCAGCAGCGCCAGCAAACCCCGGTAAGGTTTCAGCAGGCTAAATATGCCGGGGGGCTTGGGTGTATTGTCTGCCGGTTTCATTAATTTTTTTAGTTTAATTTGAAAAGCCCGTAAAAATAATGGCATAATCAATGGTTTACCACGATTATGAAGAATATTTTTTTCGGCATCAGAAAGTGTGAAATATTCCGTTTATCTTAACAGGTGGCTTTTATGGGGAAGACGATCAGGGAGGGAAAAGATTTTATTTTTGGCTGATAAAGTTGTGATTGATCCCGTTTGCCAACTTTGATTCACCGTTTAAACTTGAAACAGGATTAATCAGTAAAAAGTGTAAACTTTTTTCAGGACGTGAGAGTGATTGTACACGCCTTTTACAATCTAACAAACTGATTATCAGAACTAAAACTTTGGCTTCCACCAAGCGGCGCACAGTGGGCGATTTACTAACTTGCTGATATTCAATAAAATATAATTGCAGTGTTCAAAAAAATGCTCAAAATTGTCCAATTTTGAGCATTTTTAAAAAGTTAAATGCCTAAAAATGAGCGTTTTCGTTAGTGTTTTAACACGTGATCGTGTGCGAAAAGTGAACACTTCGGACCCTGCATTCTCTTCAGTTTATAACTTATCGCAAACCGTTAAACGCCATGCGCTAACTGAAATATCGTGTACAAATGGTGCGCCTCATGCAACAGAAAAAACTCCGTCCATTCCAAAACGGTCAGCTTGCCATATTTTGAGTGTATCCCGATCCGTTCGAGTTTGTCAGCGGGCAGGTGGGTGATCAATTGGAACAGGGTTTCGCGGTCGCGTGAAATTTTCTTTAATAACTCGTAGGGAGTAAACGCGCAATAGATCTCAAATTCGTCATCGTCCTCGGCGCGATAGGCCATAAAGACAGGCTGATCTACCGTTAAAATCTTATGTACCCTGTCTAAAAAAACGGGCTGGTATTTGGCCAGGTGGGCAATATTTTCGTGGATGCTCCACTTATCCTTTATCGCATGGCGGCTGATCTGGCGGTTATTAAGATTTATAATAAGCGCAGCAATAGTTTTATGCTGTTCTTTTAAACGTTGTGTTAATGATGGGTAGATCATATGTTTCCTTTTACGTTTAGTTAAGGAAAATGGTTGATTTGCGGCCTAAAATGACCCAACGAATATCCTTTTCAAATTCAAAAAATAGTAAACTCAATTAAGCAAAATCTGTTTCAGCCCTGCTTTCATTTGCTTATTAACGCAATCGGTTTATCAGTTCCCCTAATTTCTTCAAACACCGGTCAATCTCATCACTATACGGAATGCCGAAGCTAATGCGGATAAAATTGGTAAACCGGATGTCGGTGCTGAATATCTGGCCCGGAGAAATAACAATATTAAACGCCAGCGCCTGCTCATAAAGTTCAAAGGCGTTTACTTTTTTGTTTAATTCTACCCACAATCCGTAACCACCGTCGGGGCGGCTGACTTTGATATCAGGCGGAAAATATTCAACAATGGCCTGGGTATAACGCATACATTGGGTATGCAGTGCGCGGCGGAGGTTGCGCATGTGCAGGTCATAACGGCCGGTTTCTAAAAAATGGGCAATGGCGGCTTGTGTCGGCGCAGCGGATGAAAGCGCGTGCATCAGCTTTAGCGTGATGATCTGCTCCTTAAATTTTCCCGGTATGCACCAGCCAACCCGGTAACCCGGCGCCAGTGATTTGGATACCGACGAGCAAAACATCACCAACCCTTTTTTATCAAAGCTTTTACACGTCCGAGGCCTGGTTTTTCCGAAATAGATCTCGCCATAAATATCATCCTCAATCAGCGGCACCTCATGTCGCGCCAGCAGATCAACCATCTCTTTCTTTCTTTCATCACTCATGCAATAGCCAAGCGGGTTGCTGTACGAGGGAACGAACAGGCAGGCTTTAATTTGCTTTTGCCCAATGGCTTGTTCCAGGTATTCCAGGTCGAGCCCGGCAACCGGGTCGGCCGGTATCTCCACAATTTTTAAACCCAGGCTTTGAATCGTGGTAAATATGCCAAAGTAGGTCGGGCTTTCTATAGCGACGGCATCGCCGGGTTTGGTTACCGCCCTGAGGCAAAAACCAAGGGCCTCCATGCAGCCTTGGGTAGTAATCACATCGTCAGCTGATACATTTCCGCCCCAGCTAAAAGCAAAACGGGCGATTTGTTTGCGGAGGTTTTCATTGCCTTGTATCGAGTCGTAGTTGATGCAGCTGTCGGGGCTTCGGCGGATAGCCTCGATCATTGATTTATTCAGTTTGGCCTGGGGCACCAGTGATAACGCCGGCGCCGAGCGCGACAAACGAATAATGCTTTCGTTGGTGTAGTTGCGATACACGAGTGAGATCATCTCGTCAAGGGTGAGCTTTTGGGTTTCCTTCGTTTGTTTTTCCTGTTTCTGCTGATCAAACGACCTGGCAGGCGTGTAGCGCACATAATAACCCGATTTTGGCCGCGCCTCTATCAAGCCTTTTATCTCCAGTTGCACGTAGGCTTTGTAAGCTGTGCTCAAGCTAATTCCCTGTTCCTGGCTCAAAGCCCTCACAGATGGCAATTTGTCGCCGGTTTTTAGTAATTGTGATTTGATCTGGCTGGCCAGGCGGTCGGCGATTTGCTGGTAGAGGAAGTCTTCGGCAATGGTTGGGGCTAATGTGGTTGGTGAAGTCATTTGCGCAAGAAATGGGTTTTACATGCAAGTATTAAAGCTGACATTTGGGGTATGAGAACCAGGAGTCAAGAACCAAGAGCCAAGAGCCAAGATAAAAAGCTGTATTTTCTGTCTTGATTCTTGGCTCTTGATTCTTGTCTCTACAATCTGTTATGCACAAAAATATAAAATCTGCATCTGTTTTGTCAATAAATTATCTCTGATTTTTGTACCGTAAATATTTTTTCGATGGAAAAGCAAAATATTAAACCCGAAATTGGTTTAGACCCGGCCAACTGGGAAGATGTAAGAACTTTGGGTTACCATATCATCGATGATATGGTTGATTATTTAAAAAACATCGGCGATGGGAATGTTTGGAACCCGATCCCGGAAAAGGTAAAAAGCGGCTTTCAAAGCAGCATTCCGCAGCAGCCCACCCCTATTGTAGAAGTTTATGAGGAATTTAAGCAAAACGTACTGCCCTACCATGGCGGTAATATCCACCCCAAGTACTTTTCGTGGGTGCAGGGTACCGGAACTGCTACCGGTGCATTGGCCGATCTGCTGGCGGGCGTGATGAACAGCAACGCCACCATGGGCGAGCAAAGCTCGATGTATGTAGACCAGCAGGTGATCAACTGGTGCAAACAGCTGATGAATTATCCAGCAAATGCCAGCGGCATATTGGTGAGCGGCGGATCCATTGCGAACATTACCGGGTTGATTGTTGCACGTAACACCGTTATTGCCAACTCAAAAAAGGCTGGTGTTTACGCAGCAGAGGGCAAACTGACTGCTTATTGCAGCAGCGAAACCCACAACTGCGTGAACAAGGCAGCTGAGGTTATTGGTATCGGCAGTGAAAATTTGAGAAAGATCCCGGTGAACGACTGGTACGAAATTGACGTTATTGCGCTACAGGAGCATATCAATGCCGACCGCGCAAATGGGTTCGTACCGTTTTGTATTGTGGGGAATGCGGGGACCGTAAATACCGGCGCCATCGACCCGCTGGATGAATTGCTGATTATAGCACGAAAAGAAAAAATCTGGCTGCACGTTGACGGCGCGTTCGGCGCGCTTGCGAAGCTGGTGCCCGCCTACCAGGAGAGGTTAAAGGCGCTTGAAGAAGTTGACAGTGTCGCATTCGACCTGCACAAATGGATGTACGTTCAATACGAGGTTGGCTGCGTGTTATTTAAGGATGGCGCTGCACACCGCAACGCGTTTGCCAATGCGGTAAATTACCTCGCTACCCATGAACGCGGCCTGGCTGCTGGGCCGGATACCGTTTCCAACTATGGCATGGAACTCTCCCGCGGGTTTAAAGCGTTGAAAGTTTGGATGTCGCTGAAGGAGCATGGGGTGGATAAGTATGCAGCGGTGATCAGCCAGAACATCCACCAGGCGTTTTACCTGGGTGCTCAGATAAATAAACACCGCAAATTAGAACTGCTTACACCGGTGACCATGAACGTGGTATGCTACCGTTATAACCCCGGTAATTTAGACCATGACAGCCTGAATGCGCTCAACAAAGAGCTATTGATGCGGATGCACGAAAAGGGCATTGCGGCGCCATCAAGCACTTTGCTGAACGGCAAATATGCCATAAGAGCGGCAATTACCAACCACCGCACCAGGCGGCATCACTTAGACGAAATGGTGGCCGGCACTATCGCGCTCGGTGATCAGTTGGTGAAGGAAAAGGAAGCCAGGTTGTTTAATTTTGACGTGCTGGTGAACCGGATTTAAGGCTCCGATACGATTTACAACAAATTTTATAAACATGACCCTCAACTTTAATGCTAACGACGAATACATCTTACAGGACGAACGCGCCCTGTTAAGGCCTTTGAAAGAAACGGACCTGCAATTTCTCCTGCCCTATGCCCTTAACGAGCCGGATACCTGGAAATACTCCTTTATCAGCGCGCGCGGCGAGGACGGCATGCGGCAGTATATTCAAGACGCCCTGGCCGGACGGGCAACGGGGGCACAATACCCCTTCATCGTTTTTGACAAACAAACAGGGCAATACGCCGGCAGTACGCGTTTTTACGATATTAAACCGGCCTGGCAAACCTTGCAGCTGGGTTATACCTGGTATGGCGAACATTACAGGGGCACCGGCCTGAACAAGCATTGCAAGTTTTTGCTGCTGCAATTTGCCTTTGAAAGCCTGGGCGCACTGCGCGTTGAATTTAGGGCCGACAGCAACAACGAGCGCAGCATAGCCGCCATGAAAAGTATCGGCTGCGTGCCCGAAGGCATCCTGCGCCGCGATATGCCCCTGTGCGACGGCGACCGCCGGAGCTCCATCGTTTTAAGTATTTTGAAGGAAGAATGGGACGGCGGCGTAAAGAATAACCTGGAAAAAAGGCTTTAAAAACCCGGTAAAAACCGGGGTGTTCATTTTTTTACGACAGCCCCGTTTTTTCACTTTATGGTTAGAGGTTTAAATAGTTGAACATAAACGATCTATGCGTTAAGTGCGAAGTATCACTTCATAGTTGAAATGGCAAAAAGCGTTCATTTTTGAACACTAAAATGAACGCTTTTTTGGGTGTTTTAATGGTTTTAAGCGAAAAAACGCCGCGGGGTGTTCATTTTTTGAAAATATGAACACTTTGGCACTTCATAGTTAAGGGTTTAAAGCGGTGATAATAAATTATCTATGTATTATGCGCAAAGCGGCACTTGGTCTATCCCTGAAAAAAGTTGATGCTCTGGTGAACGATCCGGCAATGAGTTTACACTAAATTCAAACTGCCACTGCTAACTGCTAACTAAAATGGGGGCGTTCCCCCGTTGGCAGAAACGGGGTCGCGTCTTACGCTCATACGGCTCAGGCCTTAGGCTCGTGGCCGGTCCAAAGGACTCCTATGGAGTATCCGCTACAGCCGCTAACGCAGCGCGCCGGCCAGCTCGAGCCATTTCCTCACCCCATATCCCCTTGCGCCCGCTTTCAAAACCTCCTTCAAAATTCGTGAAAATTCGCATTAATTCGTGTCCATTCGTGTCTATAAAACACCCCCCGATAAGGCTTCGAAACACCCTCAAACCACTATCAAAACGTATACAAACGGCGTCGAAAAAAAATTTTAAGGGCAAAAAAGCGTTCATTTTTGTTCATTTGATGAACGTTTTTTTTAACCTATTTTAGGACAAGACACCATTCGGCCTCAATTTGTATCCAGGCTCTCATTCTTTAACTTAGCCAGCAGATCGTCAAATCTTACCCAATAAATTGCGCAGTCCTTTTCGCTTGCACCGCGGGTATAAAACAAATATTTACCGTCAGGCGACACGTATTGGCCATACCGATGCGCCACACCGTCATTGATCAACGGGCCCAGGCTTTTTGGATTTGTCCAGGTGTTATTTTTTCTACGAAAGCTTATATACAGTTCGCAATCGAAGCTTGCGTCTTCGTTTGTGCTGATAATCATGTATGATTCATCCATCGCCACAAAAAAGTCTCCGTTAAAACCGGGCGCATTCAACGGCGTGCCCAGGCTTCGTATCGTGGTGTCGGCATTTGAGGCGGGCATCACGCTAAATCGCCAGGCTTTAAAATCTGAAGGTTTTGCCCAGGTGCCATTACTTGCGGCATACTTATTTCCGCTGATGGTTGGCATAAAATCATAGATAATATAGTTTCTGCTGAAAAATTCCACGGGGCTGGTCCACCCGGTTTTGGTTCGGTTTGATCTGAAAACGGTACCCGCAGAGTCGCCGTTGGCAAAATACAACGACTGATTATCGGGCGAAAAAGCCGTACCGCCCATGTGCTGATTTAAAACGACCGGGCCGATCCATTTTTTCCCATCATATTTGAAATATTTTACCTTCAGGTCCTTGTTACTTTTCCAGCTGGTGTTGGTGCAATAATAAATTTCCTTTCCATCCCGTGATATGGCCGTGCGGTTGGCCGAAAATTCCCCTTTACCGGCCAGCAATCCCGGTGCGAACAGTTTAGGCGAATCGGTTGGCGGTGTTTGGCCAAGGTAGGCTTGCCGGCTTTTCCAAAAATCGGGTTGGGCCTGTAAGCCGGTTAAGCCGGCAAACAAAATGACCACCAGTAAAACAAATGATTTATGCATATAAATATATTTTCCAATCAAATTTATCTTGCCGGATGAAGGAAGACGATTCATTTTCGGTTCAAGTTTGTTCAATTTTACGAAATGGGTTGCTTTGAACAATCCCCATAACACACTTTATTTATCAGAAAATCCTGTTATCTCATCCCAGGCCGAGTGTCGGCGAGGGCCAAAGGCATTGCGGCACACCTCGCGCCTGAAAAGGTAGATACTAACAGGATTTATTGCGTTACGGGCACATTAATGTAGCTGTCATTACTCCATTTTATTATTAATGGTATGTTACCATCTTTAGCAGTTTCATTGCTAACATCTTTGCCTGTGCCATAATTAACCTGGGCAAAGGCGTTTTTATCTACATTTAGTACAACCAATAAACGGCTGCCCCTGGATAACCGGCGACTTACTAATCTGGTACGTGTAAAAGGGATAGTTTCTTTTTTTCCTGGATGTAAGAGCGCTCTTTTACGCATATCCGATGCGTAACTGGCCCGCCCTAAAAAGTAAGATAACTCAAAATATTTGCCATCGGGTGTTAACTCATACAGCGTAACAGTTATATCCATGTCTTTTTTATTGATAATTGCTTTAAGTACGCCACCAAACATACCGTCAACCGAAATTGAACGGGTAAAAGGTTTGCTCACAAAAAACAGTCCGTTGCTGCGGTCGATATTATTTTTAATAATAGGAAAAGGGTAATAATCGCCGTAATAGGTTTTATGGTCTGCTAAATCAACAGTCTGAATAAGCGAGGCCGGTTTGCTGGCTTTTTGAGTTGTTAAACAATAATTTTCTCCTTCTTTTCGGTCGGTCAAATATAACCGCATGGTGCTATTGGCCATCTTTGTTATTGATGGGGCATGTTTCCAGGTATTGGCTGCCATTACTTCGTAGTTGATTTTGTCTTTAAGTATTTTCGGTTTCTGGCCGCCCTTCAATATATAGTCCAACCATTTAAAAGTTATGTCTCTTGTATCGATCAGGGCAACCGGGTCAACCTTGTAACCGCGCAATTCAGGTACGCCGCCGCTTTGTGTCCCAAAATGATCATAAGGGCCGATAATCAGGTAGTGTGTAGCCCTGGGGTTGTATTTCAAATGTTCGAGCATATAGTGTAATCCGGATATCTGTCCGTCATCATAGTATCCCTCAAAAGTTAGTACCGGGATATTTATGCCTGCAAAATCCTTTTGGTAAGGTACTTGCCGCTGCCAGTATTTATCGTAACCAGGGTGATTAAGCCAGCGTTGTAATAGTGGGTTAGGCGTTCCGTCAACGCTATCTATCTTACGGTAGGCCGCACCGCTCAAATACCAGTTGCTGTTAAGCGACCGCCATCGCTGGGGATCATAGTACGTTTTGTTATCGAGATATTTGTTATCCGTAACATAAAAAACCCATCCATAATTGGCATTAATAAATACGTTATTCTCCATGGGTAAGCCAAGGCCTGGTATCGCGGCTACGTAGGGCACGATAGTTTTAAGAGCAGGATTATGGTATTTTGCAGCTGCCCACTGGGTAAATCCATTATAACTGCCACCATACATTCCCACCTTGCCGTTGCACCAGCTTTGCCTGCTTATCCAACTGATCACATCGTTCGCATCTTTTCCGTCGTCTTCATAGGGAACAATTTTATTTGGACTAAGCCCTTTACCCCTGGTATATGCAATTACGCCGGCATAGCCGTACGCGGCCGGTTCAACAATGCGCTTCCAGTCACTGCTATCGGCATAAATGGTATATTGTAACACTACAGGTTGTGGTGCACTGATACCTTTTTTCAATATGATCACTGCATTAATCAGCGTACCATCGTGAGTTTTAATTAACTTACTATCTATATTATAACGCTTGAAGCAATCTTCTTTTATAAGAGTACCGGAAACAGCTTCAATATTTTGATAAAGGCGGAATAGATAATAATTACGGCAAAGCGTTATCGCATCATCAATATTCAAGCTATCTTTCTTTTGTAGTTCAGATAGCTTGTTTTGAAAATCATATTTCAGATCATTTATTCCACTTCTTGTGATAAAGGCAGTATAGATGTAGTAGGCTGTCTTATCATCCAATGATTTAAAAAGTTTGTTAAACAATTGCGTATAAGCAGGTACTAAGGATATATGGTTTAAAGCCGTATCTAACTCCGCCCTGCAAAAAAGCTCGTGCTGTATAAATTGAAGCTTTTCTGGTATATGATCGTCTTTCGGCATACTGCTGCGCAATGAAGAGATAGTGCCTAATGCGTCCTGATATCTTCCTGCCAAAATCTGTATTCGAAACAAATCATTCAAATCGACTTTTTGATCGCGCTGATTTTTATTTTTCAATAAAACCTGACCAGCTAATACCGGCATTCGTTCGGCCAGGGTTGCGCTATCATCTGCGGCAACTGTCTGGAAATAAAATCGTTGCGCCATGCAGCAATGGGTTGTTAATAAGCATAGCAATGCCATGCAGAGTTTTCTGTTCATGATTTTCTGTTAATAAGTTAATTTATGTCTGTGTTCGCATCCTGTTTTTAAACTTCAGGGATTGCCTTTCAGATACTTCAAATGCGTCGCCTGTTGTAAAGCTAAGTTTAACTCTTCCCTTTGGAGCGGCGTATATTTTATCAATAAATTTTATGTTGATGATTTGCGCCCTGTTTATCCGAAAAAAGACGGCTTCGTCAAGCGTCTTTTCCAATTGATTTAATGAGCTTTTCAAAAACACCTTTTTTCCATCAAAATATAGCCGCGCATAATTATCCATTGATTCTATCAGGTACACTGTGCTCCAGTTGACGAAATGATATTGATGACCATCTTTAATAAATATCCTGTCTTCATCCGATGACTTTATTTTTGACCTAACCTGCTCAATTGCTTTTGCAAATCGCTCTTCCCTAACGGGCTTCATTAAATAATCAATAGCGCTCACCTCAAACGCTTTAACAGCATACCGGTCAAAAGCCGTAATGAATATTACTTGCGGCACTTTTTCCAATGATTCCAGTAAATCAAAACCCGACTTCTCCGGCATTTGTATATCTAAGAATATCAAATCAGGTTTTTCTGCTTCAATTAATATTTTAGCTTCATCAGCATTTTTGGCCTCGGCTACAACGTCAAACCCCTGATGACCTTCAAGCAATCTTTTAACCTCCGCTCTTGCGGTACGCTCATCATCAATTATTATAACCCGTATGTTTTTCATTCGCATGGAATAATTATGGTTGATAATACGAAACCGTTATCCGTATTTATGATGTTAAATTTTGCATTGCCCTTATAATAAAGCTGAAGCCGCTCGATCAAATTTTTGATGCCTAACCCTTTTGACTCTTTTTGAGCATCAAATTTGCCGGGATTTTGAACGCTGATTTTAATAAGGCGGTCTGCCTGTATAATTTTAATATGGATAAGGCCACCGTTCTTTTGTTGATCAATACCATGTTTAATGGCATTTTCCGCAAGGGTTTGTATGCAGAAACAGGGAATTAAAATGTCATTTAGGGTATCGTCCGCATCAATACGAAATCGCAGCCGCTCTTCCAACCGTAGCTTTTCCAGTTCCAGGTAATCCCTAACCAGGCTAAATTCAACCTTCAACGGGTTCAAGCCGGATTCCGTACTGTAAAGCGCTGTACGTAACAAATCTGAAAGTAAATCGATTGCACGTCGTGCAGATTTTGGGTTTTCAATAACAAGCGCTTTAATATTATTTAAGGAATTGAATAAAAAATGCGGATTAAGCTGTGCCGATAAGTTATCAAGCTGCGCATCCTTAGCCATAACCGATAGAAGTAAGTTTTCCTTAACTGTATTGATCTCTCGTTGCGCGTAGTGATAAAGATGATAAGCCAGCAGCCAGATAGACATTAACCTCATCCCGGCCATAAGCATGGCCAACCAGTTGAGCTTGAAGAATACGAAAAACGGAGGGCATGTTTCAGGTGCAAACCATAAACGGGAAAGATAAACCTTAACCATAGTCGCCAGCAAATATGCGCAACCCATCACTATAACTGCAGGTACCATTTTTTTAAGCAGCTGGTTTATATTAAGCCGCTGCCATTGATGGCTTACTGCAAAATTTCGGTATAAGTGAGTCAAAAAGATATAGACAGCAACATCTGATAAAAATTGAAGAGAACCGGCTAAAAAATTAAATCGGCCGCCCGAAAAACCAACGTATGCCCAGTAAAGCGAAGCTATTGACCAACCGATGATTTGACATTTCCAGTAAAGTGATATAGATATTATCTTTTTCAATTTGCCTTGCTGATGTATTGTTAAACCAAAGCAACGCAATAAATCTTTAACTTAAATATAAAATACACAAGCGCGGTATATTAAGGATAAACGACTATGTGGCCTAAACCATTATCTAAATTCCGTCGCTGCCGCAAGCCTCCCGGCTTGTGGCCTGGCGATAGTAATGAACCATGCTGGTATGCCTGTAGTACGGAAAAATGTCCGGTGGCTAGCCTGTATGGCGGTTACTTGGCAAGCGGGTCACAAGCCGGGAGGTTGCGGCAGCGGGAGGGGTTTTTTTTGGTTAAAAAACAATGCCAGGATAATTACGGCGCTTCGCATTTTCGCATTAACGATTATTCATCTCTTTTATTCATACCTGACTGCTCAGCGCAGCCTTTTCCTCCTACCGTTCAATTGTTGTGCTCACCTCGCGTTAACACTTCATTCACGGCACACTTAGCGGCAAGCGTAACCGCCGCTTCCACCAGCGGCGGGAATGCCCAAATCGTTCAGTTGGCAGTGGACGACACAGCCTTTACGCCAGTTCGTGCCTTCCCGCAAGGCAGGTTTCAACCAGGTGCAGGATGGCATTCATGTTAAATGGTTTTTCGATATACCCGTCTGATCCAAAATCTCCAAATGATTCGGGAAACCTTGGGAAAGCCGACATCAGGATAATGGGCAAATTAGTAAATTCCGGGTGCGCCCTCAGCTCAAGGCAATGCTCGCCGCCGTTTACGCCTGCTAAAAGAAAATCAAGGATCACCAGGTCGGGCCGGCTTGCCAGCACGCTTTCGGTGATCGATGGCGTGTATGTTAAGCCAACAACTTCGTAGCCTTCATCGTTCAGCAAATCGGTTAAAACACATAGGATATCATAATCATCCTCCACAACAAGAATCCGTTTCGACATACAAATTATAATTGGTGTACAAAGATAATCGTTGCTTTTGGGGCGGTATCACACAATTGTTAATTTTCAATTAACAATTGTGCATAAGGTGTATTAATAAATATGGGTGATTTGCCATCCGGATATGCTGAAATGTTCGCCGGGGCGCCTCCTTGCACGCGCACTTGACCGTTGTTGTTAACCGCCGGCGCGTCCTGGCCGGACAGCACCCCGCGCTGCGTTTTCACCGGTTTGTATACCGGGCGACCGCGAGGGGCGCCCCTGCGGATTTGCAAAATCTTAAAATTAACCGTTAAATTTTCTGTGTTTTAAATATTTGTTAACGCCAATCATCATTCATTAACAAATCGGTAAAAAAATGTAAATCAATTATTAACCTTTCAACCTGCGGCCTAACTTTTCTATATTTGCGCCGCAATTAATTAAACCCATACATGACAGCATTAAGCGACAGGATCAACAATCTTTCTGAATCGGCAACCATTAAAATGGCCAAGCTTGGCCGCGAGCTGGCCGCCAAAGGCGTGGACGTGATCAGCCTTAGTTTTGGCGAACCGGATTTTCATACCCCGGAGCATATTAAAGAGGCTGCCAAACAGGCGATGGATAAAAACTTTACCTATTACACGCCCGTTTCAGGTTATCCCGAGCTGCGAAAAGCGGTATCCGCAAAGCTGAAGAATGAGAATGGTTTGGATTATGATTTCAGCCAGATAGTCGTGTCTACCGGCGCCAAGCAGGCTATTGCCAATGCCGTGTTATGCCTGGTAAACCCCGGCGAAGAAGTGATCATCCCCACCCCCTACTGGGTATCCTACTCGGAAGTGGTAAAACTGGCCGAAGGTGTAAGCGTTTTTATCGACGCCCCCGTTGAGCAGGATTTCAAGATCACCCCCGCCCAGTTGGAGGCGGCTATTACCCCAAAAACAAAGTTGTTTATGTTTTCGTCGCCCTGCAACCCAACAGGTAGCGTTTACAGCAAAAGCGAGCTGGAAGGTTTGGCCAAAGTATTTGAAAAACACCCCCAGGTTTATATCCTGTCCGACGAGATCTACGAGCACATCAACTTTGTGGACCAGCACGAGTCGATCGCGCAATTCGATTCGATAAAAGACCGCGTCATCATCATCAATGGCTTTTCGAAAGCCTTTGCCATGACTGGCTGGCGCATCGGTTACACCGCATCCAACAAAGAAATTGCAGCCGCATGCGATAAGATGCAGGGACAGATCACATCGGGCACCTGCTCCATTACCCAAAAGGCGGGCGTAGCCGCCCTTGAAGGCGGATTGGACAGCGTACTGCAGATGCGTGCTGAATTTAAAAAACGCCGCGACCTGGTTTATGGCTTGTTGAAAGAGATCCCCGGCATAAAAGTAAACCTGCCCGAAGGCGCTTTTTATTTCTTCCCTGACGTAACCTCGTTTTTTGGCAAAAGCTATAATGGCCAAACCATTAACGATGCCGATGAATTAGCTATTTATTTATTGGAGGAAGGCCACGTTGCCAGCGTAGGCGGCGACTCCTTCGGGGATAAAAAATCGATCCGTATCTCCTATGCTGCTGCTGAGGATAAATTAATCGAGGCCTGCAGAAGGATACGTGAAGCGCTGGGTAAACTTGCTTAGTTTGTAGAGACCAGAGATTAGAGATTAGAGATTAGAGATTAGAGATTAGGCCTATCCGGCGGTTGGCAAATCTCTAATCTCCAACCTCTAATCACTAAACTGTGCCTAATCTCTAATCTCCAGTCTCTAAACACTAACTATAGCCCAAATGCATAAGCTACCCTCAGACCTGCCAGCCCATAGCTATTTCCCTGTCCGCTGAAGTTTTCGTAGCGAACACCCACATCCCAGGTTTTATTGGCAAACCCAAGTGTTGGGGAGAGGATCAGCTTTGTATTTCCTTCGCTAACGGTTTCAAAACCGGCGCCGGCTTCCGCGCCAAAATAAAGGTTCGAAGCAAAAAAGGCTTTAATACCCAGCTTAACAGGCACAATACCCAAATCCGCGGCTTTACCGGTTACCTGGCCGTTAGGAGTGGCAACGGTAACGGTTTTTCCAAACATGTTGTAGTAACCTGAAGTTAGCGTCCATGCAAAGTGGTCGCTGGCGTCGTATTGCAAACGTGCGGTTCCGCCAAGCTCAAAATTCGAAATGTCATGCGCATTCCCTGTGGGCAGGCCGGCTTCCAGTCCGATCCCCAGTCGCCAGGGGTTTGGCGCCGCTGCGGGCGTATTTTGTGCATTGGCATTGATCGTAAAAAATATAGCCGCAGCGGTTGCCGCTGTCGCTATCCATTTGGTTGTGTTTTTCATCGTTGTCATTTTTAAAGTGGATAATGTTATTCTGTACACCCCGCTTTACAAATGGCCTGCCACTAAATCCGGTTTGTTTTACTATGCCGCCGCCGAACTTTCCGCTCAAAATGTGCGTGGCAACTGATAATCAAAGGAATTTGGACCAGTTGGCCGGAAAAAAGAAGAAAATATAAAAAAGCTGAACCGTAAACATCTTCCGTTGATCCATATCGGGTTTTTGACCGGAAAACAGGTCAAAAAAGTGTTTATCAAAATTTGAGCCAGCGAAGAATAATACCGAAAGTCATGCTGAACTTGTTTCAGCACCTCATCATGCAGGTAGCACACTGATAGGTATCCGGTACGTCGGTTACCGATCAGCGGGCGAACTATCGCACGTAGACTTAGTGTGTGGGGTGCTGAAACAAGTTCAGCATGACTTCTTTTTAAACGCAGACCCGTTTTACACTTCCGGATCAACCCCGGCCTCCGGCTTATAATGCTGCTGCAGTTCCGCCAGCTTTGCCTTACCATACGCCATCCGGGTGATGACATAAAACAGTACAGGCACAATAAAAATTGCCAGTGAGGTAGCCGCCAGCATGCCGCCCAGCACGGTTAAACCGATGGTTTGCCTGGCCTGGGCGCCGGCGCCGGTGGCAAATACCAGCGGCATAACGCCGAAGATAAAGGCAAGCGAGGTCATCAGTATCGGCCTTAAACGCAGCCTTACGGCATCGAGCACGGCCTTCTCCAGCTCCATCCCCCGGTCGACACGCTCTTTGGCAAATTCCACGATCAGGATGGCGTTTTTGGCGGCGAGGCCGATCAGCGTGATCAAACCGATCTGGGCATAAATATTATTGGCGATGCTGCCTTTAAAGGTGAGGAATAAGATGGCGCCGAACGCACCCAGCGGAACCGCCAGGAGCACCGAAAAAGGCACCGACCAGCTTTCATACAGCGCTGCTAAAAACAGGAACACAAAGCCGATGGACAGCATAAAAATGTACACTGATTTTGAGCCGGAAATGATCTCCTCCCGGCTTAAGCCCGAAAATTCATAGCCGAAGCCCTGCGGTAAAGTTCCGTTCGCTACCTCGGTTAAGGCCTTTAAGCCGTCGCCGCTGCTGTAGCCCGGTTTGGTAGTGCCGTCGATCTCCGCCGATCGAAAAAGATTGTAATGCGAGATGAGCGGCGCATTCTCGATCATCTTATAGGATGTCAACGTACTCAGCGGCACCATGGCCCCGGCGGAATTGCGTACGAAGTATTGGCCTATATCATGGATGCTGGTCCGGTAGTTGGTATCCGCCTGGGCCAAAACGTGAAACGTCCGGCCGTAAAGTGTCAGGTCGTTCACATAGGTGCTGCCCATATAGGTTTGCAGCGCGTAGTTGATGTCGCTTACAGATACGCCCAGTTTTTTTGCTTTCTCGCGGTCGACTACCAGTTGGTACGCCGGCGTGCTGGCGGTAAAAAACGAAAACGCTTTGGCTATTTCCGGGCGCTTGTTCATGGTATCGATAAACTTCCTGAGCACGCCCTGGAAAGCCTTCAAATCGGCTCCCGCCTGTTTTTGCTCAAGGATAAACGAAAAACCGGCGCTGCTGCCCAGGCCGGGTATGGCCGGTGGCTGTATAGCTACCACGGTGGCTTCCTTAAACCGCGCCACCCTTTTTTGTATATTGGCGATAATAGCGCCTATCTGGGTCTCGTCGGTGGTTCGCTGATCCCAGGGTTTCAGCTGCACAAAAATGGTCCCGCTGTTTGATTTACTGGCAAAGCTCACGGCGTTCAGGCCGCCAAGGGCCGCATAATGCAGGATCCCGGGGACGCTGTCCAGCTGATTCATCATCTGGTGAAGAAGGGTAACCGTTCGCTGGGTCGACGCGGCTTCAGGCAGATCAAATGTTACGTATATCCGGCCGTCATCCTCCAGCGGGATAAAACCGGTGGGCTTATTTTCGAATAACAATACCGCGCCTACGATGATACAAACCAGTATCACCACGATAAACACCGGCTTTTTTACGCCTTTGTGAACGCCGTTGGTGTAACGGCCGGTAACACGGCCAAACCATTGGTTAAATTTGTAGAAGAACTTATTAAGACCTCTTGATCTTTCGTCGATCTTATGCGGACGCAGCACCAGCGTACACAATGCCGGCGTTAACGAAAGCGCCACGAACGCAGAGATCAATACCGAGATGGCAATAGTGATGGCAAATTGCTGGTAAAGCCGACCAACGATGCCTGGTATAAACCCTACCGGCACAAACACCGCCGCCAATATCAAAGCGATGGCTATTACCGGCGCCGAGATATCCTTCATTGCGTGTACAGTGGCTTCTTTTGGCGACATCCCGTTTTCGTCCATATAATGCTGCACGGCTTCTACCACCACAATGGCGTCATCCACCACGATGCCTATCGCCAGTACAAAACCAAACAGCGTGAGCGTATTGATGGTGAAATGCAGCGGTATAAAAAAGATGAATGTGCCGATGATAGATACCGGGATGGCCAGCACCGGGATCAGCGTGGTGCGCCAGCTTTGCAAAAACAGGAATACCACCAAAATAACCAGGCAAAGCGCGATCAGCAGGGTTTTAACCACTTCGCCGACAGAAACCTTTACAACAGTGATCGATTCAAATGGCACCACGTAGGCGATATCTTCAGGGAACGTTTTTTTCAGCTCGTTCATCGTGGCGTAAACGTTATCGGCGGTTTCCAGCGCGTTGCTGTTAGGGGCCTGGTATACCAGCAGGTACGAAGCTCTTCTTCCGTCGACAAAGGAGTTACCCGCGTAATTGTATTTACCCAGCTCCACCCGGGCCACATCCTTTAAATGCACAACGGCGCCGTTACCCGGCGTAGTTTTTACAATAACATTGTCAAATTCCTGTGTGGTGGATAAACGGCCCTGCACCAAAACCGAATATTCAAACGGCTGTGCTTTTTCCTGCGGCGGCACACCAACCACGCCCGCGGCAACCTGCGCATTTTGCTCGTTCAAAGCGGCGATCACGTCGTTAGCCGTCATACCGAAGGCGGCCAGCTTATCCGGCTTCAGCCATATACGCATGCTAAAATCATCCGCGCGGCTAATTACGTCGCCCACGCCCTTGGTGCGGCTCAGGGCATCCCGCACCAACACGTTGGTATAGTTGTCCACAAAGGTGACATCATGAGTGCCCTTTGGCGAAAAAATAGCCACCAGCAACAAAATACTCGGGTTGCGCTTACGAACAACCACACCCAGCCGCTGCACGTCCTGCGGGATGGCGGGGGCCGCAATGCCCACGCGGGTTTGCACATCCAGCGCGGCGATATTAATATCGGTGCCCACCTCAAAATTGGCCGTCATGCTCATCTGCCCGTTGCTGGTGCTGTTGCTGGTAAGGTAGGTCATCCCGGGTGTGCCGTTTACCTGCACCTCGATGGGTGTAGCTACCGTTTGTTCAACGGTTTGGGCATCGGCGCCATTATAGTTTGCGCTGATCTGCACGGTTTGCGGCGTAATTTCGGGGTATTGGCCTATCGGCAAGCTGGTGATGGCCAAAATCCCCACCACCACAATCACAATGGATATAACTATCGCCGTAACCGGTCTGCGTATAAAGATATCTGCAATCATGCTTTAGTCGTGTTTTATTGAGCTTGCCCGCCCGGCTTGCCAACTTGTTTTTTTACTCCACCCTCCGCCGGTCTGTCGCCTTTGCCAACTTTTCCCGGAGACGGAGCTCCGCTACCCAAAGTAATTTTACCGCCGTCGCGCAGACGCTGGAAACCTTCAGTGATCACCTGCTCTCCATCCTGCACGCCCGACATGACCACTACGTCAGCCCCGATGCGTGGCCCCAGCTTAACTTTGCGCTGATGGGCGATGGTATCCTGCGCCACAAACACAAAAAATTCGCCCATTTGCTCGGTGATGGCCTTATAAGGCACCTGTATCCTTTCGCCCGACTCGCTGTTCAGCACTTTTAGCACGCAGCTCATACCGTCTTTAAGCACATCGCCTTCATTGGCAAACTGTATCCTTACTTTTATGGTGCCGGTACCGCTGGCCACACCCCTGTCAATCGCCAGTACTTTCCCGGGTTTTGTGTATTGCGTTCCGTCTGCCAGCTGCAATTTAAAGGTTGAGTCGGTACTTTTTTTCTGCAGATCATAAAACCGGCTGATCTGTTCTTCGTCAATCACTACATCCACGCCTATGGGGTTTTCGCTCGATATCGTATTCAGCAAAGTAGTGCCGGGTGAAATCTGTGCGCCCAGCTTCACCTGCGAAATACCGATCCGGCCGGTAAACGGCGCCCTGATCAGCGAATACTCGAGATCTGTTTTGGCTGATAGCACACCTGCTTTGGCTACGTCCACCTGGCTTTTGGCCGTTTCAAAAGCGGCCTGCGCCTGGTCAACGGTTTGCCGCGCAACGGCGTCATTCGCCAGCAGCATATTGTAGCGGTCGATATCTTTTTTTGCTTTTACCAGGTTGGCATTGGCGCTTTCCAGGTTGGCCACTGCCTGCTGGTAGGCGGCTTCGTATTTGCGGCGGTCTATCTCGTAAAGTTCCTTGCCCTTGTTTACCACATCCCCCTCCTTAAAAAATATACCGGTGATAAAGCCCGATACCTCGCTGCGTAGCTCCACGGTATTCAACGCCACCACCGTGGCCTGGTATTCATCGTAGTAAACCGCATTAGCCGTTTTGGCGCTTACAACGTACACGGGCGTGGGCGGCAGTGCCGCAGGCTGACTGTTTTTGGGCTTGCACGATGCCAGCAAAAGCAAAAGCAGCGATGCGTTCGTCAAAATATATCTCGCTTTCATCTTCAAAGTTTAAGGTACGTTTAGTATTCCGAGCGCTTTTTCCAGGTCGATCTTGCTGGATAGCAGTTGGAACAGTGCATTATAATAATTCAATTCGGCAGTCCGAAGGTCTGCCTGGGCAATGATGACGTCCAGGTACGTTTTTATCCCTTCGCGGTATTGCAGGCTCACCACCTTGTAAACATCTTTTGCCAGCCCGACATTTTGGTCCAGCAAACGGTAATTGGTATAGTTGCTTTTATAATCCGCCAGGGCCTGCACATATTCAGTATTGATGGTGTTTTGCGTATTCTCAATATCCAGATCGGTGCGGCTCACCTGCAAACGGGCTTTACTTAAATTTTGTAAACGTTTAGTACCGGTAAACAAATTAATATCAAGCGTAAGGCCTGCATACGAATACGGAAAACTGTTATTATAAAGCGTGGAAAGATGGTTGCTCAGGTAGTTTAAATTATAGCTGCCCTGCAGCGAGAGCGATGGCAAAAAGCCCCATTTGTAATAGCTCACATTTAAATCCTGGAGATTTCTTTGGGTCTGCAGCAATTTATATTCGATACGGTTGTTGACATCCAGCCTTTGAAGCGTATCCATAGATACCTCCTGCTGGTACCGCGTACTATCATAGGATAATATTAAATTATGATCGCGCGATATGCCCATGATTTGTTTCAGGTAGGCGAGTTTACTGTTGATGGCCTCGGCTGTTTGCTTACGCGACGCGATAGAGTTGTTGAGCGATATGGTGGCCTGTTTATAGTCCGTTTTATCTACTACCCCGGCCTGATAGCGGTCATAAGCATCCTTTAAGCTGCGCTGTAGCCGTACAATATCCTCGTTTAATATCTGCAATTGCTTTTGCGACAGCAGCACATCAAAAAAAGCTTTGCTTACGTCGGCCACTACGTTGATCTGGCTGCTCTGCGTGTTTTCTTTATAATAGGTGCGCGAGTATTTGGCGGCTTTCGCGGCCTGCAGCACATCATTATTATAAAGTACCTGGTTAAGCTGCAAATTCAGGGTCGAAAGCTCGTTAAGGCGTTCGCCGGCAGCAAGCGCGGCGGGATCAGCGGCGGCGGCGGCAGGGGCGCCCTGGAAATAGTGCTGGTAAACGTCAGCCGAGGTGATCTGGGGCAGCCAATCGGCCAGCCCTATCCTGATATTTTTTTCGTTTATCTGCTCATCTATCCCAGCCTGGCGCACCGCGGGTTGATTGCGCAGCGCAAATTCCACGCACTGGCGCAACGTCACCAGCGTATCCGTTGTAGTTTGGGCATACAGTTTGCTATTTAAACTGAATGTTAAGAGCAGTATAAAAAGGAACGGTTTTTTTGTCATGTTTTCAGCTGGCCGCAACCTAAGCAAGTCGAATTTGGAGATAGTTGTCGTTAATTTTTTCAAAAAAAGTTTCTTAACAACCGCTAATATGTTACATTTATATTTCAATTAGAACCGGAAACAAAATTTTTACGAAAGCGTGTCAAAAAAGTATCAGGAGCGTAATTTTTCGCGCTTTTTGTAAAAAAATGAAAAAATCTATACCCAACTAAATAAAAAATTTAATTAATTTGCCCAATGGGAACAAGTGCGTTCCCTGTAATGTTAAAAAAAATTAGACACTTAATTAAGCGTTATAACCTAATTCATGGTATTTTTACAAAAAATTTAAGCTGCGTTAATACATGGTTAAAAGATTAAATGAGAAAATAGCACAGTTCCAGGACGCCAATATGATCCGGGAAATGGGGCTATATCCTTATTTCAGACCTATCGAGTCTGGGCAGGATACAGAAGTTATTATCGATGGCAAACGTGTATTAATGTTTGGTTCAAACTCATACCTGGGCCTTACCAATCATCCAAAAATAAAAGAAGCCTCAAAAAAAGCTATTGACATCTACGGAACAGGCTGCGCCGGTTCAAGATTTTTGAACGGAACGCTTGACATCCATATCGAGCTGGAACACCGCCTGGCCCGCTATGTAAAAAAGGACGCCGCGGTGTTGTTCAGCACCGGCTTCCAGGTTAACCTGGGTGTTTTATCCAGCATCACCGGCCGTAATGATTATTTGATTTTGGATGAATACGATCATGCTTCACTGATCGACGGCAGCCGCCTGTCTTTTTCAAAAGTGATCAAATATTCGCACAACGATATGGATGATCTCCGGCGCAAGCTGAGCATTTTGCCGGAAGAGGCCGTTAAACTGATCGCCGTCGACGGGATATTCAGTATGGAAGGCGACATCGTAAAGTTGCCCGAGATTGTTAAGATTGCCGACGAGTTCGGCGCCAATATCATGGTTGACGATGCCCACAGCCTGGGCGTTATCGGCGAAAAAGGCGCCGGCACCGCTTCACATTTTGGCTTGACAAATGAGGTGGACCTGATCATGGGCACTTTCAGCAAGTCACTTGCCTCGCTGGGTGGTTTTATTGCTGCCGATCATGACACCATCGACTATTTAAAACACCGTGCACGGGCATTGATGTTCAGCGCGAGTATGACGCCAGGTTCTGTAGCCAGCGTGATTGCCGCATTGGATATCATCGAATCTGAGCCGGAGCGTATTGCCAAGTTGTGGGATAATACCAATTATGCCATGAAATTATTGCTTGAAGAAGGCTTTGATCTTGGCCCGACAGAAAGCCCTATCCTACCGATCTATGTGCGCGACAACATGAAAACCTTCCAGGTAACCCGCCATTTACAGGACGATGGTATTTTTGTTAACCCGGTTGTTTCACCGGCCGTACCATCTGATTCGTCGCTGCTGCGTTTCTCATTAATGGCTACCCATACTTTTGAACAGATAGAAGAAGCTATCGAGAAGATCGCCCGGGCATTCAAGGATGTGGGCGTTACCTCGATAAAAGAAAAGATATAAACCGGCCCCCTTGGCCATCTTCATAAAATACCGTTAACCATTGCAAACAGCTTTTTGCTGAACGTGATGGTTAATTTTTTTAAAACAGGTAACAATACCACCAGATGAAAAAAATAGTTGCAGTTAATTCAAAAAAACAACTGGCGGCATTTATTGATTTCCCCCATGATCTTTATCAGGACGATCCGAATTATGTGCCCGAACTGTTCATTGCACAAAGGGATTTGCTGACAACCCACCCCTTTCATAAGCACAATTCGCTTCAGGCGTTTTTAGCTTATGAGGATGATCAGATCGTCGGCCGTATTGCCGCTATCCTGAACAACGCCCATAATGAATTTAATAAGGTAAACGATGGTTTTTGGGGGTTCTTTGATTGTATAAACGACCAGGAAACCGCCAACCTGTTATTTGATGCGGCAGCCAATTGGCTAAAAGGGAAAGGGGTGGATCAAAAATTCATCGGCCCAACCAACTTTTCGACCAATGAAGCCTGCGGCTTATTGATTGAAGGGTTTGACAGCCCGCCGTTCTTAATGCAAACCTATAACTATCCCTATTACGCGGACCTGGTTGAAAAAGCCGGCTTTGCCAAGCAGGTGGACCTGATTGCCTGGCATTGGGTGGGCCAGGGTTACGATGATAAATCGGTCAGGTTGTTGAATGCGTTGCAGGAGCGCCTGAAACGGAATAACATCGTCATACGCAAGGTGAGTTTAAAAAACTTTAAGGAAGAGACGGCCAAGCTGCGGGAGGTGTATAACAGCGCCTGGGACCAAAACACCGGTTTTGTGCCTTTAAATGACGAAGAGTTTAATTACCTGGCGAAGGACCTGAAGCTGATCCTCGATCCGGATTTCGCCCTGGTAGCCGAGCAGGATGATAAAATTGTGGCCTTCGGTATCGCCCTGCCGAATTTTAACGAGGTGCTGCAAAAAGTAAAGCGCGGCCGGCTGCTGCCAACAGGCATCTTTAAAATATTGCTGAACAAAAGCAAAGTTAAAAGCCTGCGTATTTATGCGCTCGGCGTAATCGACGGCTACCGCAAAATGGGCATCGAGGCTGTTTTATATGGTACCATTATAAAAACCTATAAGGAAAAAGGTTACACCCACGCCGAAGCCGGCTGGACGCTGGAGAACAATACCATGATAAATGAAGCCATCAAAGCCATCAAAGGCGACCCATACAAAACGTACCGCCTTTACGAAAAGCAGATATGAAGGAGCGGGTGCTCATCACCGGGGCGAGCGGGTTTATCGGTTATCATTTGATAAAAGCGGCGCTGGCTAACCAACTCGAAGTTTTTGCCGCCGTACGCAAAAGCAGCAGGACCGGTCATTTAAAAGAATTCGATATAAAATACACCTGGCCCGATTTTACCGACCCGGAGGCCTTAAAAAAAGAAATAGCCGAAAATAACTACGCCTATATCATACATGCCGCAGGCGTAACCACGGCGCGTTCGCAAAAAGAGTATGACGATATTAACGCCGTTTATACCCATAACCTGGCGCAGGCTGCCGCAGGTAGCGGCGTCGACCTGAAAAAATTTGTACTGCTGGGAAGTTTGGCGGCACTCGGGCCTTTAAATACAACGGATGGCATATTGTACGAAAACTCCATTCCGCAACCGGTTACCGCCTATGGCAGGAGTAAATTGCGGGCAGAAGAAAACCTGCGAAAGTTTACAGCATTAAATTACACCATTTTACGGCCCACCGGCGTTTATGGTCCCCGCGACAGGGATATTTTTATCTTTTTTAAACAAGTGGCGCGGGGCATTGAGCCTTACATCGGGCGGATGGATCAGCAATTCAGCTTTTTATATGCTGGCGACCTGGCGCAGGCTGCCATTAAAGCGCTGACAAACGGCAACCGGGAAACTTTCAATCTCTCCGATGGCAACAGTTATGATCGTTACCAATTGGCCGCAAATATTAAGGCATCGTTAAATTCAAGGACTGTAAAATTTCATTTACCGGTCAATTTTGTAAAAAGTATCGCCTACCTTTCCGAAAAATTCTGTTCTTTGCGCAACAAGGCAGCGACCCTGAATGTAGAAAAGTTGAACGAGCTGATGGCGGTGAACTGGTTCTGCGATATTGAAAAAGCCAAAACCGGCCTCGGCTTTAACCCCGTATATGACCTGCAGGCCGGCGTTGCCGAAACAATTAAATGGTACAAATCAAACAACTGGCTTTAGCCGGTAAATAGCAATACAGCGTTATGAAATCATATATTCAACCAGCCGATGGCAAGCTCGGCATTTTAATTCCCGGCCTTGGCGCCGTGGCAACCACGATGATAGCCGGCGTCGAAGCCGTAAAAAAGGGCATCTCGCAGCCAATAGGATCACTTACGCAAATGGGTAATATCCGCCTGGGTAAACGTACCGAAAACCGCAACCCAAAAGTAAAGGATTTTGTACCCCTGGCTGATTTAAACGACATCGTTTTTGGCGGCTGGGATGTATATTCGGATAATGTATACGAAGCCGCTACCAAAGCGGGCGTATTGGAGGCCGGTCTGCTAAGCAAAGTAAAGGCCGAGCTGGAGGTGGTTGTGCCGATGAAAGCCGCTTTCGACAAAAACTACGCTAAAAACCTGTTGGGCACTAACGTAAAAAGCGGTACCCGCTATGAAATGGCGCAGGAGGTGATGGATGACATCAATACTTTCAAAGCAAAACATGGATGCAGCCGGATCGTGCTCATCTTGTGCGGATCGACAGAGATCTATTACGAAGCCTCGGACATTCACCAAAGCCTGGATAAATTTGAGCAGGCCCTGCTGGATGACGACAAGCGCATCTCCCCAAGCATGATCTATGCTTACGCTGCACTGAAAATGGGGATCCCATTCACTAACGGTGCGCCCAACCTTACTGTTGATATTCCGGCGATGATCGAGCTGGCTAAACTGACGGAAACACCGATTGCCGGCAAAGATTTCAAAACCGGTCAAACCCTGATGAAAACCATCCTGGCCCCTGGCCTGGCGGCGCGCTCCCTGGGTGTAAAGGGTTGGTTCTCTACCAATATCCTTGGCAACCGCGATGGATTGGTTTTGGACGATCCGGATAATTTTAAAACCAAGGAAGTATCAAAACTGGGCGTTTTGGAAGACATCCTGAAGCCGGAAGCGAACCCCGAATTATACGGCGACCTATACCACAAGATACGCATAGATTATTACCCACCGCACGGCGACAATAAGGAAAGCTGGGATAATATCGACATCTTCGGCTGGCTGGGTTACAAAATGCAGATCAAGATCAATTTTTTGTGCCGCGATTCCATTTTAGCCGCGCCTATAGCATTAGACCTGGCATTGTTCAGCGACCTGGCCAAACGCGCATGCATGAGCGGAATACAGGAGTGGCTTTCATTTTATTTAAAATCGCCCCAAACGGCAGCCGGCCTGCCGCCCGAGAACGACATTTTTAAACAGCTGATTAAACTGCAAAATACCCTGCGCCACTTAATGGGCGAAGATTTGATCACCCACCTGGGGCTGGATTATTACCAGGAATTGGTGGATGCTTTGTAGTTAGTTGAATAAGTTGATCGGGTTGATTAAGTAAGCGGTTTGATCGTGCTTTAACTTAGAGCCTGTTTAAAAATCTGTGCTTTATTGCCGTTGACTTCAATCAACGGTTCCAGGGGAGCAAACACACTCGGCTTAGCCAAAAATCACCGGGCAATTGGGCTAAAGCCCATCGTTTGTTTGCTTTTAATCCGTTGGCTAAAGCCCGCGGCAATAATTTTTATGGTAACAGAATTTCTCATTTAAATTTTAACTGGCTCTTAATCAACTTAATCCAACTTAATCAACTTAATCAACCCAAAGTGATCTTTCACAAACTCTTCTGCTCCGTTTTTGGTATCGGCTACATCAAAGGCGGCGGTACCATCGGAGCGGCGGTTTGCTGTGTTTGCTGGTACCTGGCCTGGAACGGGGCTTACCCGCCCCTGTTGCCTTCCATCCTGATCGCGACAATTATAACCTTTGCCGGCGTTTGGTCATCCTCTGTTATGGAACACATTTGGGGGAAAGATCCTTCAAAAGTGGTGATCGACGAGGTGGCCGGAATGGCTGTTGGCCTGCTTTTTCTCCCCGTTAACATAACCTGCCTGCTAACCGCATTTATTTTATTTCGCTTTTTCGACATCCTGAAACCCCTTTATATACGTAAGTCTGAATCATTGCCCGCAGGGTGGGGTATTATGGTTGACGATATACACGCCGGCATTTATACTAATATCCTGCTCCAGGCCGTTGTTTGGTTTAGGCTGTTTTAATAGCGCTGAAGCAGTGTGTCCCTATCCGTCCCGGATATTTGACGTTTTGACCACAATAGCCAATAAGGTTTTTTTTTACCTTTGCCGCTTGTTAATTAAAATTTAGACATCGCTATCGAAAAAACATTAACGCTGATTTACAGCACTTTCGGTTGAAAAGTTAAAAAAAGAACAGGCGACGATTAACTAAATGCTGGTTTCTTTGTCTGATACAGGTTTAAACGTTGTGCAGCGCACTGTTAAATAATAAAATTGACCGGCGCGCCTGTCAATTTAAATTGTACCCGCAGAACTTAAATGGATTTCAAACATATTTATAAAAAGCTTTCTCTTCTAAGTTTCCTTGTATTTTTCGCCTCCGTCACGTTCGCGCAAACCACAACGGTTAGCGGCCGGGTTACTGATGGTACCAATAAAAAGCCAATGTCCTTTGTCGCGGTTTCGTTTCCAGGTACTACTATCGGTGTAAATACCGACAACGATGGCAGGTATACTTTAACCACCAGTCAGCCGGTTACCCAGCTTAAGGCTTCGTTCCTGGGCTATAAAGACGCCTTTTATACTGTAAAGCCGGGTGTCTCGCAAACCGTCAACGTGCGCATGGTTCCTACTTCAAACCAGTTAAAGGAAGTTACCATAAAATCCGGTAAAAAGCCAAGGTACCGTAACAAGGATAACCCCGCCGTCGAGCTGATCCGTAAGGTGATCGAGAACAAAGAAAAAAACCGTCCGAAAAGCTACGACTACGTCGAATACAAGGAATACGACAAAATGACTTTTTCGCTCGTGAACGTCGCGGACAAGATATCCGACAAAAAAATATTCCGTCCTTATAAATTCATGTTTGATAACCGCGACAGCACCACAGTTCCCGGCAAGTCGCTGCTGCCTTTTTTTCTGAGCGAGAAGGTTTCCCAATACAACTATCGAAAGCAGCCTGAAAAAGAACGTACCGTTACCCTGGGTGAAAAAACGGTAAACTTTGGAGGGGCCATCGATAGCCAGGGCCTGGACGTATATTTCAAATACGTTATTGCCAAGGTTGATATATACGACGATAATATCCAGTTGTTTGGGATGAGTTTTCTGAGCCCGATCTCGGGCAGCTCGCCCACATTTTACAAATTTTTTATCACCGACACCGTAGTGGTGAATAATCAAAAATTGATAGAGCTAAGCTTTACGCCGCGAAATACGGCGGACCAATTGATAGAGGGAAAATTGTATATCACGCTGGACGGAAATTATGCCGTACAGGGAGATGAATTGACCGTAAATAACCACATCAATGTTAATTTTTTGAATTACCTGATGATCACCCAGGCGTTTGACCAAAACCCTGACGGGCGCTATCACCTGAGCAAAAGCACCACGCTGGCTAACTTTGCATTGTCGCAAAAGCGGAAAGGCGGTTTGTTTGGCGAACGGGAAATTGTATACGGCAATTATGCTGTGAACAAACAGCGTCCCGACTCAACTTACCAGGGTAGCGCAACCCTGTCTTCAGAAGAAACGCAGCACCGGCCTGACCAGTTTTGGCAGCAAAACCGGCTGGACACGCTCACCGCCGCCGAATCGAAGGTTTACAAAAATACCGACAGTTTGCGCAACATGAAATCTTTCCAGCGAACGCTGGACTGGGCCACCTTTTTCCTGGCGGGCTACAAGGATGAAAAATGGTTCGAGATCGGCCCGTCAAATGCCTTTTACAGCTTTAACCCCATCGAAGGAAATAAATTACGCATCGGGGGCCGTACCACGCCCGAGCTCAGCAAACGTTACTATTTTGAAAACTACATTTCGTACGGTACGAAAGATCAAAAGTGGAAAGGCTTTTTAAGCGCCACTTATTCATTCAGCAATAAATCGATCTACCAGTTCCCGCAAAATTATTTACGGTTCAGCGCCCAATACGACACTTTTATCCCCGGCGAAAACTTCCAGTTTGTCAATGAGGATAACTTATTACTGTCGTTCAAACGGGGGAATAACACCAAATTCGTGTACGACCTGAACTATCGGCTAAGCTACATACACGAATACCAGAGCCATTTTTCATACAACCTGGCTTTTCAAACCCAAAACCTGTCCCCTACAGGATCGCTCTATTTCCAAAATTATAACAGCACTGGGCAACTGCAGTCCATACATAACTTATTATCAACCGATTTTTCTGCAGGGCTGCGGTATGCGCCGAACGAACAATTTTACCAGGGAAAAATTTACCGCTACCCGGTGCCTAGCAGATACCCGGTATTGTATTTTGACTATGACCAGGGTTTAAAAAACATCTTTAGCGGCCAATACAGCTGGCAAAAACTGCATGCACGTATTGATAAACGCTTCTTCTTTTCGGTGTTCGGGTATGCAGATGTCACCGCCGAAGCGGGGCACCTGTTTGGCCAGGTCCCTTATCCGCTGCTGGACATTTTTCACGCCAACCAGACCTATTCGTACCAGATATATTCCTATAATATGATGAATTTTTTGGAGTTTGTTGCCGATCATTACGAAAGCATTAATATCGACCAGCATTTTCAGGGGTTTTTCTTTAATAAGATACCGCTGATCAAAAAGCTTAAATGGCGCGAAACCGCATCATTAAAAGCTATTTGGGGCGGCCTGAGCGATGATAACAACCCATCATTGCACCCATCGCTGTTCCAGCTACCGGTTGCTTCCAACGGGCAGCCCATCACCTACCCGCTGGGTAAAATGCCTTATGTGGAAGGCAGCGTGGGTATTGAAAACATTTTTAAATTTGTACGGGTAGATTTGGTACACCGGTTTACTTATCTTGATCACCCGGATGTGGCCAGGTGGGGTATCCGCACCCTTGTTCAGCTCAGTTTTTAATTGCCATTTTATAAAATGCAGCAAAACACCTCTATACGGACAAATCTTCAACTGGGCATCTACCGGGTAATTGATCCTGTGGTAAAGGTTTTTATAAAGCTGGGCCTTACACCCAATGCCGTTACTACAATCGGTTTTTTACTGAATGTAGGCGTAGCTGTCATCTTCATTTTAGGGGCCGAAGAAGGCAACCGGGGCGACCTTTCGTATGTAGGCTGGGCAGGCGGTCTTATCCTTTTCGCCGGCTTGTTTGATATGCTCGATGGGCAGGTGGCGCGCCTGGGGAATATGAAATCAACTTTCGGCGCTTTGTACGACTCGGTAGTCGATCGTTACAGCGAACTGATCATGTTTTTGGGGATATGCTATTACCTGGTGGGGCATCATTATTTTTTAAGCTCAATATTTGCCTTTATAGCGCTTATCGGCTCCATGATGGTGAGCTATGTAAGGGCGCGGGCCGAAGGGCTGGGTATCGAGTGCAAAGGCGGCCTGATGCAACGGCCCGAGCGCGTGATCACAATAGGTTTGTGTGCGCTTTCCTGCGGTATCGCATCGTCATACATCGGCGGCGATTATAAACTGTATGTGCCGGGGATAAAGTTCCATGTATTTGAAACCATGTCCATCTTTACCATTCCTATTGTAATTGTGGCCATTCTTACCAATATCACAGCGTTTAAACGGCTGCTCGATGCAAAAAAGTCTCTTTTGGAGAAGAATAACAAAGGGGCTTAATGAAATGGCTTTAGCCCCCAACTAAATATGCGTAGTTTTAAATGCGATTTACCCCGGGGCCTGCTTTCTCCTCCTCTTCCCTATCCAAAAGAATTGTCGTATATTCGCAACAATTTAGCAAAGTCATTTTTTATTAAAAAAATGTTTACTAAAATTGAATAATCAATCCGTTTTAATAAGATTATCGTAAAGTCATTGACAGGCAAAAAGATCATCAAAAATTTTTAACCTGGGTGCGGCCATGAAAAAGAAATATGTATCCAATTCGCAGGAATCGGTAAGAATGTTCAAAAGCGACGTTCTTGAAGCACTGTCAAAGGTGCACTGGACGGTTCCTTTGTATATTTTTATTCCCGTTATCGCCTTTTGCATTTACCGGGACTTTGAAAACTCCATCGGCATATTAAAGTTTATTGAATTGTTTGCGCTGGGCTTGTTTGTGTGGACGTTTGTTGAATACATCATGCACCGCTTCGTTTTCCATTACATGCCGCCTGATAAGCCCTGGGCCATGCGGATGCATTTTATCTTTCACGGCGTGCACCACGACTATCCCAGCGATGCCAAACGGCTGGTGTTACCGCCATCAGTAAGCATTCCGCTTGCGCTCATTTTCTATTTTCTGTTTACGGCTATATTACCGCCCAATTATATCTGGGGCTTCTTCCCCGGCTTCATTTTAGGATACCTGGTGTATGATATTTCGCACTATGCCATTCACCATTTTAACTTTAAGGGCAGTATCTGGAAAAAAATAAAACAGCACCATATGCTTCACCATTACCAGGACCCGGCCAAAGGTTATGGCGTAAGCTCACCGCTATGGGATAAGGTATTCCGCTCGGATTTTATCAAAAAGTAATATGGGCGCGGCTTTAACTGGTGGCGTAAACACTACTGTCCGCCAGGTAGTCATCGTTTCCTGTTTATCAGTTGTTTACTTATTGCTGTCGGCAGCCCTTGTCGGTTTCAAGTCCGACCAGTTGGTACTCATCGGCATCTTTAATGTATTATATTATGCATCAGCTATTTCGCGTAAGTTCGTACTTGGCTTTTCTATTTTTATAGTCTATTGGATCATCTTCGACTATATGAAGGCTTTCCCAAACTATAAATATAATCCGGTACACATAGCCGACCTGTATAACTTTGAGAAACAACTGTTTGGTATACATGAAGGCGGTCAACTGTTAACGCCAAATGAATACTGGCACCTGCACAGCACCACTATTTTGGATATTTTCGGCGGTATTTTTTATCTGTGCTGGGTACCGGTGCCATTAGCCTTCGCGGCATACTTATTTTTTCGCGACAGAAAACAGTTTCTCTATTTCTCGCTCACATTCGTCCTTGTCAACTTTTTGGGGTTTATTGTCTACTACCTGTACCCAGCTGCGCCGCCATGGTACGTGCAGCTTCACGGTTTTGATTTTCAGGCGGCCACGCGCAGTAACCCTGCCGGGCTGGTGCGATTCGATCATTATTTCCATACCGGTATTTTTAAATCTATCTATTCAAAAGGCTCCAACGTTTTTGCGGCAATGCCCTCTTTGCATTCCTCCTACCCGGTTATTGTACTATATTACGGACTAAAAAACCGGCTTGGCTTTGTTAATATTTTATTTGCTGTAGTAATGTTTGGTATTTGGTTTACCGCTATTTATGCCAGTCATCATTACATTGTGGATGTAATTGCGGGCGTTATATGCGCGTTTTGCGGCATAATACTTTTCAATTTTTTCAATAAAAGGCTAAAACCCTTCAACCGCTTTATGCTTTATTACCAGGATAATATTCGTTAATCCTTTTCAACCTGTTATAAATCAGCCCGGTAGTGAGCCTGTAATTGGGGAATATGGCGTTATTAACACGTGTTAATATTTACCCATTTGTTTTTTATCCATAAAAAACTATAAAAAATATAGGTTTAATTAATAAATTAGCCCCCGGATACCAAAAATCGTGGGCGGGAAATAACAGGCATGTTATTTGTGCGAAAAAGGCAAATTTAAAGCTGATGCATTTAGGTAGCTTATGAAAAACGTTTTTACACTAGCCCTTTTATTATTTTGTTTAAAACTTTCGGCGACAGTTATCGGCCCGGACTCGCTCAAACACGCCCGGGCCACATCCCCGCCCGAAGCGCCTGCTGACAGCTCAAAAAACAAGATCTCCCAAAATATGCCGGCAACCATACCGCCAAAGGATACCATCAAGCAGGCGATAGTGGTGCTGAAAAAAGACAGCACCTTAGCTGTTGAAATGGTGGATGTTTCTTCAACGGCAAAACCAAAGGATGGCGCCGTTAAAAAAGACTGGTATTATACCCTGCCTGCGGTAAGCTACTCCGGACCCGCAGCATTAAAGGCGAACGAAGAAGCGCCGGAAGTAGTGGACAATAATCCTCCCGTAACTTCGCTGATTCAACTGGACAGTTTGAGGCAAGTACAGATTGAAGAATTGATAAAGCAACAAAACCTCCGGAAGCTGATACTAAAAAACGAGCAGCTAAAACTGGCTGCCGTATTGAAGATCAACAACCTGGACAGCCTGAAACAACAGCTTAAAATCACGAAAAGCGATACGGTAAAAGCCTTGCTGTATACGCGCATCGCCCTGAAGTATATGGATTACGATACGCTCGCCGATGCAAATAAGCAGCTGCGCTATCAAAATTCGGCTATCAATTACACCTTGCTGGCCATCCACGAATACTCAACTTATAATGACAGCGTTGGGCTGCGTGACTCCTATACCAATCTTTCAAAGGTTTATTATTCGCAAAAAAAGTACACGGAGGCAAAGTGGTTCATATTACAATCCAACACCATGTCGCGGGCCAGGAACGATACGCCCCATATTATCTCCTCGTTATTAACGCTGGCGACGATAAAAAGCGACATTAAAGATTATACCCTGGCCATGGGCGATTTAAATGAAGCCCTGCAGCTATCCATCAATAACCGCACGCCAAAAACCGAAGTAGACGTGCTGAAAAGCTACGCATTGTTATACAGCACCCTGCAGGATTACCCCAAAGAGGAAGCGGTTTTGAAAAAACGCGATTCACTGATCGATAGCATCCATAAAGCCGAGGTAGCCCAATTAGCTAAAGCCGCAGCGTTGAAGAAAAAACAGGACACGCTCGCTAAAAAAAAACAATATTTAGCCGGCTTAAAGAAATCCTCCAAAGGTTCGTCAACACAAAAAGTGGCCTCGTTGTAATTTCACTTTCCGTTATTTTCCTTTTGATCATCGTCCTGATCGTCCGAAAAAGGCGAAGGAAAAAACGCTGAATGCAGCTTCACGTGATACTAATAAAAGCAAGCGGAGCGTTCTTCACTACGTTTTATTTCGTTTAAACTTATTGCATTTTTGATTGTCCATTCCGTATGAAGAGATTGATCACGGCGGTTTTAACATTTTTGATCGCCCTTTCGCTGGTAAATATTTATGGCCGGCAATTATTGAGCACGCCGCAGTTCAGGCGGTCGTTTTTGGAGAAGATTAACCAGGTAAGGGCGCGTGGCTGCAATTGTGGCGGCGTTTATATGCGCCCCGCCCCGCCGCTGGTTTGGAATGAGCAGCTGGAAGTTTCAGCTTTCCGGCATGCTGAAGATATGGCCGGCAACAACTATTTCAGTCATACCAGCCTAGATGGCCGTACCATGCAGGACCGCATCCGCATGGCCGGTTATACCTACAAGGGCTTTAAAAGCTATGAAGTTGGCGAAAATATCGCCGAAGGGCCGCAAACCATTACCGAGGTGATGGAAGGCTGGTTTCACAGCCCGGGCCACTGCAAAAACCTGATGAATCCCGGCTTTAAAGAAATTGGAGCAGGCTACCACAACGGTTATTGGGTGCAGGACTTCGGCGGCCGTGAAGCGTTCTCGGCTGATGAACAGCGGATGATCAAAAGCGGTAGGTACCATGTAATTGAAAAATAGTAACCGGCAGACCCGGCGGTGGAACGATTGCGACTATATTTACCTGTTATTTTGAACCTGATTGTCGGAAAAAATGGGATTGGGGTTAAAGCCAGTTTCTGTAACAAATTTGTTGGTTTAGCACGCCGCTGCGGGTGTAAAATACTAAACTGCGCCTTACACAGTTAGAATTACAGGGTAAAAAGAATAATCCCCGGATCGCCGTTTGCTAAAACATTTGCCATAAACGGCTTGTTATAATTTGCATCTATGTCTTCTGCTTCAAGCCCCCAGTCAACAGAACCTTCCAGGCTAACCATTCCCCCTCGACTCAAAATTATTGTGTTTTTGGCCTGCGCTATGCCGTTTTGTGCCCGTGCCGACGGTATCAAATTCAACATAAAAAACACCACCAAAAATGTGGTGACTGTTTTTTATAAGATCGATAAAAAATCGGGCGTATATAAGCTCAAATCGCTGGTGAAATTGGCGCCCGGTGAGCAAAAGCTGAAAGAGGTATCCGTCAGCAAGGGTGATACCATCGAATTTTACGGCCAGGACGCCCAGGACCAAACTTCCGTCATTATCCGGCGCGACTATAACCTCCTGGAGAAACAAAGGGACCTGGTGTATGACATTCCTATTATGATCCCCGAAAAGGAGAGTTCAAATTTTGAATCCATGCAGAGTTTAAGCCTTCAGCTCGAACATAACAAAGTTTTGAATTTCCTGATGAAGTTAGATTCATCCTCCATGACAAACCTGTCTCTGCTGGAAAATAATTTCCAAAATGTGTATCCTTTGGGCACGTTCCTTTTTGTCGACACCAAAACTAACCGCCTGCTCCTTCCCCCCCTCGAGCCGTCGTTCTGGAACAATACCGAGAATTACTTTACCATACAGGACAGCGTTTACGCATTGGTGGATAATTCGCATGGTTTGCAGGCCGGGGCGCAGGTATCCTTTATCGCCAAACTGTTCGACTCGTTAAAAGTGAATAATGCTGAAGAGCTCGCGTTTAAGGCGAAGCTGTCATTGCTGCGATGGAAACCCAGTGCCAATGCCGACATCTACCAGATCCTGACCGACAAAGCTTTCGAGGCTTTTCTTCAAAACTGTTATGACCAGATAGATAACCCGGATGCCCAATACCAGCGCTACCGCCTGTATTTCCTGTCATCGTATGAGCAGGTGGACGACCTGGAGATATCCGGCAAGCAATTTTTCAATTACGGCAACGAAGCGGACCTGGGCCTGCAGGCCGGTAGTGCCACTTTTTCGCTTTTCAGCACCAACCTGGGCACATTGTATACCAAGAATAAGACCATGAGCAATTATTTTTCGGTGCAAAATTCCATACTGCATACCAAGGCTTATGATTTTACGGCCCTGCTGTTTAACAGCTTTAAAAATAATGTAAAGCAAAAGCTGATAGAGGAGGCCTACCATGCGCAAAGGCGGTTGACCGCTAACATTATCGGGGAATACAACAGCCTTGTTGGCTACAATCCATCGCCCGAAACGCTCACCCTGGTGAAGGTGGACGTAAAGGACACCACATCCGAACTGTCGCCCGTTATCACCACAGTAAATAATCTGTCTCCCTATTTATACCAGCTCGAGGACACGGCGAAAACAGCTTCCGCGATCGCCAAAAATGAAAAGGTGGAAAGCTTTAACAACCGCGCGAAAATATTTAACGCCCACCTTAAAAAGCTAAATGAGCTGATCAAAGAACTGAATGAAACCAATTCGGATATTGCCAAGATGTCCGACTCAAGAGATACCCCGTACCGCAATTACGCCAAAAATTCGGCCGGCCTGCTGAAGGAGATCGAGGTGAGTAATAATATCATCCGGAAGGAATGATCATTGGTTCATTGGTTCATTGGTCCCCTTCATTAATTGTAAACCGTCAACTAGCCTCCTTTTACTAATAAACCAGTGAACCAATGAACAAAACTGCCACTGCTACTTCCCACTACTGCTTTCTTCTCCCTTCGGACCCCTCATATAAATGATCAGCCCGTTTAAAAAATTACGCAGGATCTGGTCGCCGCAGGGCTTAAAGTTGGGATGATCTTCTTTGCGGAAGATAGCTGATAGTTCTGTTTTGGTTACCCTGAAATTGGCCAGGTCTAAAACCTTTATAATATCGTCATCCGTAAATTTTAAAGCTACGCGTAGCTTTTTCATGATATCGTTGTTGGACATGGTGCAAATCTAAGTAAAAAGAAGAATCCATAATTTACACAACGTACCTCCGGCAAATTTGCAGCCCTGCGATGGACCAGTAATAAAAAAATATTATTAAAAATAAATAATTATTTTATAAAATAATTATTTTAATACTCTTATAATCAACACATTAAAAATGATTTAAAACATTAGAACGAATCTGCTGTGGTGTATGCAAACAATTACATTATGAAAAAAATAATTTTTACTGCAGTACTCCTTGTTAGCTGCCTTTCGCTGAAGATTGCTGACGCGCAGGTAAGTATTGGCGTAGGTTTAAACATTGGTAACCAACCCGACTGGGGCCCTGTAGGATATCAGAATGCAGGCTACTATTATATCCCGGACGTTGGCGCTTATTACGACGTTAATGCCCATGAATATATTTATTTTGAGAACAATGTGTGGGTTCACCGCGGTTATTTACCGCCGAGATACCGTAATTACGATTTGTACGGCGGCTATAAGGTTGTTATAAACGACCGTGACCCATGGTTGCGCGACAATGATTACCGGGTAAGGTATGCGCAATATCGCGGACGCCATGATCAGCAACTGATCCGTGACAGCCGGGATGCCAGGTACAGGAACCATTGGAGAGATGTTAGGCAAAACAACAGGGCGCGCGAACTGAATAACAGGGCGCGGAATGAAAACCAAAGGGCCCGGAATGAAAATCAACGGAACCGTTATCAAAACCAGCGTGAGCAGAATTTAAACCGCCGTGCCCGGAATGAAAATCAACGTGCCCGCCGGCAAAATCAGCGGGACCAACGGGAACGAAATAAAGATCATCAATAAACTACAGTTGATAAAAAATGGCTGCCTGCGGGCGGCCTTTTTCGTTTAATGATATTTCCTGTTGCCATCAATTGCAGGTATTGATATCGCTGACGGTCAACTTATAGTTTGCCAGCGATTCATCAAACTCCTCCGTCCTGCCGCTACGATAAGTGTATTTTTCCTTCCCGCTGTTATTCATGTTCACTTCCACATAAGTGGCCATACCATTATAGGGGTCCGCCTGTCCCACCGCCATCGTAGCGATACTGTCCTTAATCTTCAAAAAACAAAGGTCGTTTAATTTATAAAATGATGGTGTGTTGGAGTAATCCAGCTTCACACAGATCATATAGCTATCTCTGCCGCCGAAGGCAAACTTTTTATAGCTGATCACCTTCCCCTTAAATTGAATGCCTTTAACCATGGCGCTCCTCTCAGCATTGTTTTTAGCCGCCTTTTTTTCTGACAGAACGATGTTGAAGACAAAAACGGTGAAAACCGTTGAGATCATTGCGAGGATCAGGATAATATTTTTTGTACTTGGTCTCATATTAAACGCTTGCACTAATGTCTGGTTAGAGGACTTTACGGTTTCCGTTTCTTATGTACTGTTTTAACCAGCCTGCCGTTTTTATACCATTCCATTTTGGTGGTATCCCCTGTTTTATCAAAATATACCCAGGTGCTGTCTTTTTTAAACGCCGACTCAGGGGCCTGCTCATAGTTTTCCGAGTTCAGCTTAAAATATTTGGTTACGGCTTGTTTCCCGTTGGGATAATTCCACTCTTCATTTTTTATGGTATAGCCGTTGTGCGGGTAATAACCGCTTTCGGCCTGGTAAATGGCAAACGGCGGGTTTAAAATAAAAAACACGATCAGGAAGGGGATCGGCGTGTTAAATAGCAGTACCGGTATGGTCCATCTTCTAATTCCTTTTTTAAAGATGACTTTGCGGCGGCGAATGATCAGGATGATCGCGATAATTAAAGTGATGGCCCAAACTACCGGAAAAGTCAGCGCAAATGCGAGGGATAGTCCCGAGGCTCCGGGCTGGCTGGCAGCGTAACCATAAAACGAAAACGTGACCAGGTTTGCGAGGACTGCAAAAACGATCAGCGGCGATAGCTTTTTCATCCGGCGACCCAGAACAATGTACCCTGCAGCAAAAAGAATATTCCGACTGCTGCAAAACCCATGCTGGCCATCCAAAGCTCTTTTCGCTTAATGATGATGGAAATGGCCCCGATGGCAATGGCGATCTGGAACAAGGTTACTCCCCTTGCCAGTATTCTATGTTTGGCCGAGTGTTCTTTGGATTCTTTCTCGGCGCCCTGGGCTTCCTTCCTGATCTCCGCTTGTTCTGTCTTGTTGGAGGCAATTTTGGCTGAATCCTGTGCCGAAGGCTTTTTGCCCATAGCGGCGAGCAGCTTATCGCCTGATGCGATTACGTCTGATTTGATGCCCTTGGCCTGGTAAAATGCCCATTGGTCAGAAGCATGTATTTGCGAAAGCATGGCTTCGTCCGCATGATCACCGGCTAAAAGGCCTGTAATGGCTGCCAGTACTGCAATTATCGCCGTGGTCATCGCCACCCAGATCACCCACTTATCTTTTGCGTCGCCGTGATGCGCCGCGTGATGGGCATGCTCGTTACTTTGCTCGTGTATGTTCTCGGCATAATTTTCAAACTCGTCCATAAAATTCTATCTTTCTAAAGTGACTGCAAATTTAAAGTTTTCGCCGGAATACCATCGGCGCTGACATTTAAAGTAATTGCCCCGGCTTTACCGGTACTTTTCAGGATAACCATGCATTTGCCCTGCCAGGCTTTCCGTTGCGGCCGCTGGCAGCTCTCCAGGCTCCGGGGATTGGCGTTGCCAACACCCGCGATGACGGCGGGCCCGGTAACTTTAAAACGCACCAGGCTTTCGGCCCGGGGATTAACATTACCGTTTTTATCCACGAGTTCAACAGTAATATAGCTAAGGTCCTGGTTATCTGCCTTTAGCCTGATGTTATCGACTGTCAGCTTCATTGCAACCGGCACTGACGCGGTGCTTAACGCGGCCTGTTTAACCTTTTTATCTCCATCGTAGCCAACTGCCTCCAGTTTGCCGGGCCGGTAGGGCACGTCCCAGGTGGCCATAAATTTAGTGGATCGGTTGGTTTCCCTTTTACCCAGCGATTTTCCGTTCAAAAATAATTCTACCTCGCCACAGGAAGAATAAACGTTAACGGCAATTGGTTTGCCCTCATATCCTTTCCAGTTCCAGTCGGCAACGGCGTCCAGCCAGTTCCATTTTGACCAGGGCTGAATATTCGGGTTCGTCGCAAACGAAGGCTTTGGCGGGGTGACGAAGATGGAAAGCCGGTCAGGCGACCATAAAGCATCGCGGTAATAAGATTGCGGCCTTTTCCAACCGCAGATATCAATATCCCCGCAATAGGCCAGGTTCCAGGGGTAAAAGCCGCTTTGCTGCCAGTAACCCAGCCAGCCGATACTGGCCTCGCCGATATAGTCCCAGGCCGTCCACACAAAATCACCGATCACGTAGGGATGATCCTCGACCGCCATCCAACTGCCAAAGGCTTCCAGCGGGTATGATTCGGTACCCACCATTACTCTTTCAGGCGCACGGTCATGGTCTTCGCCATAAACATCTTTACGTCCGCTGTCGCCGCCAACCGCGTAGTTGTATCCGCTGACATCCAGCGTGGCGAAATAGGGGTCTTTATCCGGTTTAAGATCATTTACCGCCGACGTAACCGGTCGTGTGTTGTCCAGTTCCTTTGTATACTCCACCAGCATTTTGGCAGTTTTTACGCCTTCGGGCGTGGCGCGCTCAGGTATTTCGTTACCAATGCTCCATAGGATCACACTGGGATGATTCCGGTCGCGGGTTACCATGCTTTCTATATCTTTTTGCCACCATTGGTCAAAAAACAAGTGATAATCATAGGCATTTTTTCCATATCGCCAGCAATCAAAGGCCTCATCCATTACCAGCATGCCCAAACGGTCACAGGCGGCCAGGAAAGCCGGGCTGGGCGGATTATGCGAGCAGCGTATGGCATTATACCCGCTGGCCTTTAACAGCTCGACCTTGCGCTCTTCGGCCCGGTCGTACGCTTTCGAGCCAAGGGGGCCGTTATCGTTGTGGAAACAACCGCCCTTTAGTTTAACGGTTTTACCGTTCAGCGTAAAGCCATTGTTCACATCAAAGGAAATCTTTCGGATACCGAAAGGTGTTTTTATTCGCTCCGCTAGATTTCCTTCGTAGTAAATTTCAGTAACCGCCGTATATAGCTCCGGGTTCTCGCACGACCATAACCGCGGGCTATTCACCGCTGCGGTTTGGTCAAACAAACAGGACGCCCCGGCCTTTATTTGTTCTTCTTTTAAATTGATCGCTACTTCCCTGTTCTCCTGATCAATAATGTGGTTTACGTATTTTACAGCAACCTCTTTACTCCCTTCGTTTATAACCTTTGTCTTAATATTTACCTTCGCCGATGCAGGCGAAACGGCAGGCGTAGTGATAAAGTTACCCCACTCCGCAATATGTACCGGATCTTTCACCTCCAGCCAAACATGCCGGTAAATGCCCGACCCAGAATACCAGCGGCTGTTTTGTCCCTCATTCTTTACTTCTATAGCAATAAGGTTATTACCGCCAAAATTGATCTCGTCCGTCAGGTCCAGCCAAAAGCTGGTATAACCATAGGGATGCTGGCCCAGGTTGTGGCCATTAATAAAAACCGTTGGGTTCATATAAACCCCGTCGAACCGGATGATAATGCGCTTGCCCTTTTGGGCCGCTGGAACGGTGAATTGCTTTCGGTACCAGCCGGTACCACCGGTAGTAAAGCCGCCGCTCACCTGGCTGATTGCTGCCGGGTTAAAAGGCGATGAAGTGCCGGGCAAATCCTCGATGCTCCAATCATGCGGGAGATCGATCCTGCGCCATTTGGAATCGTCAAACTTTATGTTTTCCGCGCCCTGTGCGCCACCGCGAAAAAATGACCAGTTGTTATCGAATAATTCAGTACCTGTGTCCTGCGCAAACAGGCGGCAACCAACGGTAATGAACAGGACGGCTAATAAAAATCTTTTTGTTGTCAAAACAAACGTGTTAGCTATAATTGGATTGGCAAAATTTAAGCGGTAAATTTAAATCGCCATATATTCAAAAAAACTTGCTGCAGTAATCATTGCAACGCGCTGGGATCAGCATCGGCAGGGTCTTTATAATTCTTTATAAAGTCGGCGACCGTTGCGGCCTCTTCATAGGTAAGTTCGCCGATGCCATCATAAGTCCAGTTAGTCATATCCTCATCAAAAATAATGTTACCCATGCCCACCGTTCCATCGCTCAGTTTGTAAACGCCGGTGGCATAATATATACCGTCAGGTAGCGATTCGATGATTGGCGTGATGGTGAGGTGAACGCGGCCTTCGGAAGTGTTAATGTTGTATCCTACCTGGTTGATCATAGTTATTAGTTTGGATTTTAAAAATAGGGATTTTTTTGCGGTTGTCATATTGAGGAAAAACTTTCATGGAAAATCCGGTTTTTTACCCGGCGAAACAACAATAATAATAATAAGTTTGCATTTGGTTCATTGGTTTATTTAGTTCAGTGGTTCATTAGGTCAATAGTTCATTGGTGGAATGTTTTTTGTCGAAAATTAATACCAACGTAATAATCCTGATAAACGAATAGACCAATGTACAAATGAACGAGTGAACTAAATAGATGATATTAACGATACACGGCGCCGCCCGTCAGGTAACCGGCAGCATGCATTTGCTGGAGGTTGGCCAATATAAAATTTTAGTTGATTGCGGGCTGGATTATGACCGCGACCGCAGCATGCAATCCAATGAAAATTTTCCTTTTAACCCTGCTGATATAGATGTTGTGGTATTAACCCACGCGCACATCGACCATTCGGGTAACCTGCCTACACTTGTCCGGCTGGGCTTTAACGGCCAGGTTTTGTGTACCCCGCCGACAGCCGATCTTACCGAGTTACTCTTGCTCGATTCGGTAAATATATTTCTGCATAAAGCGCAAAAAGGCCGCCGGGGGCGCAAAGGCAGGTTTAATACCGGCGCACAGCCGCTTTATTTACAAAAGCACGTCATGGATACGGTCGAACGCTTTGTGACGATCAATTTTAATAAACCCTTCCGCATAAATGGTGATATCGAGCTCACTTTTATCCCTGTTGGGCACTTGTTAGGCGCAGCGGCAACAGTATTTAAAATTACCGAGGATGGCGTGCAAAAATCGATCGCCTTTACCGGCGACATTGGCCGCAAGAACTACCCGGTTTTGGACGACCCGATGCCTTTGCCCGATGTAGACTACCTGGTGACCGAAGCCACGTATGGCGGCCGGATGCATACCCGCGACAAAACGGTCGAGCAGGCGCTGGTGGAGACGATTGAGAAGGTTTGCATTAAAGAACAGGGCCGGCTGATCATCCCGGCGTTTAGCATTGGGCGTACTCAGTCGCTGGTTTATTCGCTGAACAAAATTTTCACCAGCGGTTTACTGCCGCCAATAAAGGTTTTTGTGGACAGTCCGCTGGCTGTCAGGTCGACAGAGGTGTTTCGCAAGTTCCATTACCTGGTTAACCGGGAAGCGCAGGATTTTTATAACCGGCTTGGCGATGAATTTGAGTTTGATAACCTGGAATATGTGGAATCGTTAAAGGACAGCCGGCAGGTCTCGAATTATTTCGAACCATGCATTATCATTTCTTCGGCGGGCATGCTGGATGGCGGCCGCGTGCAGGATCACCTTTTTCATAACATTCAAAATTATTATTGCACCATTCTTTTTATCGGCTATTGCGCTAAAGGCACTTTGGGGCACAGGTTGCTCCGCGGGGATCCTATTGTTCACATCAAGGACCGCGACCTGGCCGTTTACGCCACCATCAAACAAACCGATGTATTGAGCGCCCACGGTGATCATGAGGATCTGATGAATACCGTTAGGCAGTTGAATAAAGGAAAGCTGAAGAATGTATTTTTAGTGCACGGAGAGGTGCAAAGCATGGATGCGCTTGCAACCGCGCTGGAGGAGGAAGGATACCCGGTCGTGATCCCTGAGAAGTCAATTAGTTACGATCTATAAAATCATGTCATTGCGAGCAAAGCGAAGCAACCTCGTCGCGTGCATTAGCGGTAATGCACTGGCGATCCCGCATGTGCGGGACTTCACTCGCTCCTCGTTCGCAATGACAAACGGGCGGCTATTTATTGAAATGCCCTATTATCAAACTGGCCAGCTCCACGCCAATCCTTTCCTGCGCTTCGTTGGTGGCTGCGCCGATATGTGGCGTTAACGATATTTTTGGGTGTTTTATGATATCTTCACGAGGGGTTGGCTCGTTGTCAAAAACATCCAGTGCCGCGAAGGCTACTTTTCCGCTGTCCAACGCAGCAACAAGCGCCCTTTCGTCGATCAATCCGCCACGGGAGATGTTTACCAGGCCCACGCCTTTTTTCATCCTGTCCAATTCAGCGGCGCCGATCAGCGCTTTGTCAACAAATGGGGTATGGAGTGTTATAAAGTCGGCTTTTCCGATGATCTCGTCAAGCGTGGCGCTTTGAACAGACACGTTAACCTTAGTGCCGCCGCCAAGGCTCAATTCCAATTCGGGATTAAAAGGATAAATGTCATAAGCCAGCACTTCCATGCCTACACCGATGGCAATTTTTGCTACTTCCCGGCCAATACGGCCGAAACCAACTATACCTAAGGTTTTATCGCGCAGCTCCACGCCTTTGGCGTAAGCCTTTTTCAAATCGTTGAATTTAGTGTTGCCTTCAACCGGCATTTTGCGGTTACTGTCGTGCAAAAAGCGCACACAGCCAAATAATTGTGCAAAAACCAATTCGGCAACGGACAATGAAGATGATGCCGGCGTGTTATAAACGCCTATGCCTTTCTCTTTGGCATATTCTACATCGATATTGTCAACGCCCACACCACCCCGGCCGATCAGTTTCAGGTTTGGGCACGCATCGATCAGCGCTTTACGTACCTTAGTAGCGCTGCGCACCGTGATGGCATCGTATGCCTGCAGTTTTTCCGGCAGCTCATCCTGCGGAATGTTATTGGTATCTACTTCAAAACCGGCATCTTCCAGCATTTTTTTGCCTATCGGATCGATACCGTCGTTAGCTAATATTTTGATCATGGTTGATTTAGTTTAACCCCCCCTGCCCCCTAAAGGGGGAGTACATAGGGTCATATTTTATAAACTATCCTTCGTTGTCCCCCCTTTAAGGGGCTAGGGGGTTTACGCCTCCTGTCCCACTTTTTGGGCGTTTGCGGTTTGAAATTCCTGCATTGCGTCAATCAGCACATACACGCTGGTTATAGGCAATGCATTATAAATCGAGGCTCGGAAGCCGCCTACACTGCGGTGGCCTTTGATGCCTACGATGCCTTTGTCGTCGCATAGCCTAAGGAACGCCTTTTCGTGCTCCGGGTTTTCCATTACGAAACAAACGTTCATATGCGAGCGGTCTTCAACAGCGCAAACCGGTTTAAACAGCGGGTTACGGTCAATCTCTTCGTACAGCACCCTTGCCTTGGCAATGTTTTCCTGTTCAATCGCTTCAACGCCACCTTTTGATTTAAGCCAGTTGAGCGTCAGCATGGACACATAGATGGCAAAACATGGCGGGGTATTGTACATCGAGCCTCCTTCAATCTGTGTTTGATAATTGAACATCGCCGGTATCTTGCGACCGCTTTTGCCTAAAATATCATCTTTAACAATTACGAGGGTTGCACCCGCGGGGCCCATATTTTTTTGGGCGCCGGCATAGATCAATCCAAAATCAGCCACATTGATCTTACGGCTGAAGATGTCCGACGACATATCGCAAACCATAGGGACCGGTGATTTCGGGAAAACCTGCATCTGGGTACCATAGATGGTATTGTTAGATGTGATGTGGAAATAGGCTGCGTCAGCCGGGATGGTATAATCCTTAGGGACGTAAGTAAAGTTACTTTCCTTTGAAGTGGCAACCACAACGGTATCACCAAAATATTTGGCCTCTTTCTGCGCCTTATTAGCCCACACGCCTGTTTCCAGATAAGCCGCTTTGCCACCCTCGGGCAGCAGGTTGTATGGGGCCAGCGCAAATTGTGTGCTTGCACCGCCCTGCATAAATAATACGGAGTAGCCTTCGGGCACGCCAAGCAGTTCCTTAACCAGCTTTACAGCCTCATTCAGGATAGATTCAAACTCAGCTGAGCGGTGCGAAATTTCCAAAATGGAAAGCCCGATCCCATTCAGATCGAGAACTCCTGCAGCAGCTTGCTTTAATACTTCGTGAGGTAAAATGCCGGGGCCGGCGCCAAAATTATGTTTCATTGAGTTTAATTTTTCTTTATTGGCAATGAAGCTATCAGTCGCAATAGCTTATTTTTTGTAGCGCCTGATGGTTTCATTGGTTTTAAAAATTGGTTTGCGTCCGAATATTATTAATTAACAACTTCATATTAAGACGGGCCGAAGTTAATTAATTTGGTAATAATTTAAGAGTTTATTTGCTTTTTTTGAAAAATGATACAATTAACAGACAATTGCCTGTTATTATTTAAAATAATAAAAAAATCAGGGCTATTTATTGAAATGCTTTTATCACGAACCGGATATCGTGCTCAAATTTTTCAATTTGGCGATCATCCCGGTTGGGTCGGGCGCCGAGAAAACCGCATTACCTGCAACAAAAACATTCGCTCCCGCAGCAGCCAGCTGCTTAATATTGGTGTCGTCAACGCCGCCGTCAACCTCAACCAATAATTCAACGTTTTTGCGGGCGCATAGTTGTTTCAGGTCGTGTAATTTTTCGTAAGTATTGGTAATGAATTTCTGCCCGCCAAAACCAGGATTGACCGACATGATGAGCACCTGGTCCAAATCGGCCACAATATCTTCCAGCAAAGCCACAGGCGTATGGGGGTTTAGCGCTACGGCAGCGCGGCAACCCAGTTCTTTAATATATTGAACCGTGCGGTGCAAATTGAGACAAGTTTCGTAATGAACGATGATCCCGTCAGCGCCGGCGTCCCTGAAACGTTCCAGATAGCGGTCGGGGTCCACGATCATCAAATGAACATCCATCGGCTTTTTCCCGTGCTTTTTTACCGCACTCATCACGGGAAACCCGAACGAAATATTCGGCACAAACATGCCGTCCATCACGTCAACATGTATCCATTCCGCCTCGCTGGCATTGATCAGTTCAATGTCGCGCTGCAGGTTGGCAAAATCTGCGGCTAATATGGATGGCGCTATAATGGGATGCATGGGGTAAAGGTAGTAAAACCCCCCGGCCCCCTAAAGGGGGACGAAAAAAAATTTGATAGCCTATGATTTACTCTACTCCCCCTTTAGGGGGCTGGGGGGTTCAATCACAATTCAGCAGCAAGTCATAATATTTCTGCATCAAAACCACATCGTAATTTACCAGGGAAGTATATGCTTCGGTTACCAGTTCATTCAGGATGGAAGATCCAAGCTGGCCGGCCCCGTCGGGGATAGAATCATAGTATTTAATAAGCTCTTTAACCCGGATGATCTCATAAAGCAACGCCTGCACCAAATCCGACGACGGCCCTGGAATGCCCTGCGGAGCGTTATTTATAAAATCTAAAGGGTCATCATCTGGAGGGGTCATTGTACAATCAATAGGACAAGGGCGTATTTCGGCTAAACAATTAAACTCTGATAACATAAAACTCTCAGAGCGGGAGTTTTGTTTCAAAAATTTTTAAAATAAAAAATAAAACCCTCACTATGAGGGCCTTATTTTTTATAATTGATCATGTCGACCCGATTTCATCGGGGTCAGCTTACTTCCCCTCCGGCCTTGGCAACAAAGCTTTTCTCGAAAGCTTCAGTTTGCCTTGCTTGTCGATATCCAGCAATTTTACACGTACTTCATCGCCTACTTTGAAGATGCCGTCCATGCTTTCAAAACGTTTATGGTCGATTTCCGAAATGTGCAACAAACCATCTTTACCAGGCATTATTTCAACAAATGCGCCAAAAGGCATGATCGATTTCACCTTGCCTTCGTAAATATCGCCAACTTCAGGCCTTGCTGCAATCGCGCGGATGCGGGCAACGGCCTTGTCAATCGATTCTTTATTGTCAGCAAATATCTGTACCACGCCAAAGTTGCCCACTTCCTCGATATTGATGTTAGCGCCGGTTTCGCGCTGCATCTCCTGTATAATCTTACCACCGGGGCCGATAACGGCGCCAATGTATTCTTTATCTATTTTCAGGGTAATAATGCGCGGTGCATGCGGTTTGTAATCCTCGCGCGGCTCGGCCATGGTTTTCTTCATTTCGCCCAGGATGTGCAAACGGCCTTCTTTAGCCTGCTCCAATGCTTTTGCAAGCACTTCGTAGGATAAGCCGTTTATCTTCAAATCCATCTGGCAGGCTACGATACCGTTAGCGGTACCGGTAACCTTAAAGTCCATATCGCCCAAATGATCCTCGTCGCCCAAAATGTCCGAAAGGATGGCATATTTGGTGCCCATTTCGTTGGTGATCAAACCCATTGCGATACCGGATACCGGCGACTTGATCTTTACACCTGCATCCATCAGCGCCAGCGTGCCCGCGCATACGGTTGCCATAGAGGACGAACCGTTTGATTCCAAAATATCAGAAACTACGCGGATGGTGTATGGGTTTTCATCGTCCGAAGGCAATACCTGCTTTAACGAACGCATGGCCAAATTGCCGTGGCCGATCTCACGGCGGCCTGCTCCCCTGTTCGGGCGAACTTCGCCGGTTGAAAAGCCGGGGAAATTATAATGCAAAAGGAACTTTGCGTAACCGTTGATAAACGCGCCGTCGATCATTTGCTCATCATCCTTGGCGCCTAAAGTAACGCTGGTTAATGATTGTGTTTCGCCGCGGGTAAACACCGCCGAACCGTGAGCAGCCGGCAGGTAGCCCACTTCGCTCCATATCGGGCGGATCTGTGTGGTAGTACGGCCGTCCAAACGCTTGCCTTCATCTAAAACAAGGTTGCGGATAGCGTCATACTCTACATCGTGGTAATATTTTTTGGCCAGGCCTTTGGTAATATCGTCTATTTCGCCTAAAGTCTCGATATAAGCGTCGCGCACTTCTTTAAATTTAGCCGCGCGCTCGTCTTTCGCAGATGCGGATGAAGCGATAGCATACACCTGCTCGTAAGTAGCGGCATATATTGCTTTTTTCAGATCCTCGTTGCTGTTTTCATGGCAGTAAACACGTTTTTCGGTTTTGCCAACTTCAATCGTTAATTCCTTTTGAATAAAGCACTGGTGCTTGATGGCTGCATGGGCGAATTTTATCGCTTCAACCAGCTCATCTTCCTGTATCTCTTTTGCTTCCCCTTCCACCATGTTCACGTCATGCTCTGATCCGGCTACGATAAACTCTAAAGTAGCGGTTTGCAGTTGCGATAAAGTTGGGTTAATGATCAGCTGACCGTCAACTTTAGCCACGCGTACTTCGGAGATCGGCCCGTTAAAAGGGATATCCGAAACAGCCAAAGCTGCCGAAGCTGCCAAACCTGCAAGGCAATCGGGCATAATGTTTTTATCTGCAGAGATCAGGGAGATCATCACCTGCGTATCCGCATGATAATCTTCAGGGAACATCGGGCGCAAAGCGCGGTCGACCAAACGTGAAATTAAAACTTCATAATCTGATAAACGCGCCTCGCGGCGTAAAAAACCGCCGGGGATGCGACCTGTAGCAGCATATTTTTCCTGGTAGTCGACAGACAGGGGTAAAAAGTCAACTCCTTCTTTAGCCTCGGGCGAGGATACAACCGTTGCCAGCAGCATGGTATCGCCCATTTTAATAACAACCGAGCCATCGGCTTGCTTGGCCAGTTTCCCGGTTTCGATCTCAATGGTGCGGCCGTCACCTAAATCGATAACCTTTGTAATTACATTTAAACTCATCTTTTTTTGCGTTGTGGTGCACTTTTCGTCTTTTGGAGCGCACCGTTTTTATGTTTGTAGTTATTGTTGCATAATGTAAAAAGCCATCCCTTGAAATTTGAGATGGCTTTTTATAAAAACCCGGAAAGACTACTTAATGATATCCCTTAGCTGGAGGGCCTTGATGATAGCACGGTACCTTTCAATATCTTTTTTAAACAGGTAAGCCAGCAATGCGCGGCGTTTACCTACTAATTTTTGCAGTGATAGCTGGGTCGAAAAATCGTGTTTGTTCTTTTTTAAGTGCCCGGTTAAATGAGCGATACGGTAAGTGAACAACGCTACCTGGCCTTCTGCCGAACCGGTATCGGTTGCGCTTTTACCATGTTTTGCAAAAATCTCTGTTTTTGCTTCTGAACTTAAATACATTACCTGAATAATATTAAAGCGTTTATAAATTTTGTTAATTGTGGGTGCAAAGGTATGTTTTATTTATATGGTTTGCAAGTGTTTTGTACAGCCTATAGTTCATGGTTCATAGTTCATGGTAAGAGGTGGATTTTTTATGTAGAGACGCAATATTTTGCGTCTTTGGAACGTTTGCATGAGCTAACGGTTTGCCGGCGGTTTTTTTTATTACCCTTATAATCAGAATTCTATACGCAAAATATTGCTTTACGGGTCGGTGACGCGTAAATATCGCTTTAACAAATCAGTCACCTCTCTGTTGGGGCGAATGCTATTCGCCCGCCTATAAATGTGCAGCGCCAGCATATGTGTTATGGCAATTTGATTTTTTTGGCCGTTGCCTGCGGGCCGCGCTATCCGCTCATACTGCACAAGGCCTTATGCTCAGGCTGGTCCAAAGGACTCCTATGGAGTATCCGCTTCTATCGCTAACGGTGCATTATCTTCAACTTTAAAACATTACAACTTTCCAACATTACAACATTCCAATCTCACAACATTTCAACAAAAAACCGACCTTTGCGCGATGGAAACACCCCAATATGCCAACTTCGAAACGGAATTCAGGGTACGCCCGGATGATATCGATATGTTTCAGCATGTGCACAACAGCAAATATTTCGACTATGTACTGGCCGCCCGGTACGACCAAATGGAACGTTGCTATCACATGTCCATGGAGCAGTTTATGGAGCGCGGGTTTGGATGGGTAGTGCGCACTGCCTATGTTGATTACAAACGGGCGCTGGCCATGGGCGATTACTTCATTGTAAAAACCGGCATTGAAAGCATGGAAGATAAAGGCTGCCGGGTGAAGTTCAGCATTACCAATAAGGCAACCAAAAAGCTATGCTGCGATGGCTGGTTTGATTATACGATGATCGAGATGGCTACGGGGCGGGCGGCAAAGATACCGGATGATATTATTGAGCATTATATGATATAGGGCGTTGGACCGCTCATTTACCGCAGCCGGCAAAACAAAATTGTACCATATTTTATTTCCCATCCACCGCCACCAGCATATTTAAGTCTTTTCCTTTTAATAACTGCTCATAATTCGTCAGCACAAACTTTTTGCCGATCATCGCCTTAAACTCCGGCGATAGCAATGCGTTCAGTTCGGTTTGGCGATGCAGGCCGACGGTTGAATGCCCATCCTTATCGCTCATCAGGCGGCTGTTCATATCGATCATGGCATCCATTTCGGGGCTGGGCGTGGCGGTGTGCAAAACCATCAGGTTTGGCCGGTTGGGATTAAGGTGGCTTACATATTCAAGAAATTGCGCTTTTTTGGTAGCGATGGGTTCACCCCACATTTCCTGATAAGTTTCGTGGTAGTAGGTAACAGTGCTCAGCGTTGATATGCCCAGATGATATTTTCGCGCCAACTTTTCGGTGAGTGCGCGCAGCTCTGGCGTCGACAATGCGATCCCCATGTGTGGGTCGATATAAGTTATTTTGATGCCGGAATGCAGCGCCCGTTCTATTTGTGCCGACAGTTCCTTTTCCACTTCATCAAGTTTATACCCGCTTGTGTTAAATGCCCGTGTCGACTGGTAAAAATAACCCAGCGAATCAACCAGGCTGGGCACGGCGCTGCGGCCAAGCACCGGTCCCCAGCGATAGTCCTTCCACTCATTGGTAAGCGTGAGGTGCACACCGATGCATACGTTCGGATATTTTTTCAATATGTCAACCGCCTCCTGGTACCAGGGACAGGCAAACTGCAATGATACCGAAACAGGCATACCGGTTTCGGCCACTGCCTTTGCGGCCATGTTTACTGAATGGTTCATGCCGATATCATCCAGCCGGATCAGCAATTGAGGCAGTTTATCGCCTGTTCCCTGTGCAAACAAGCTATCGCTAACTGCTATCATGATCGACAACAAAAGACAGGCTTTTAATATTTTTTTCATCAGTTATAAAATTGATGAAGCAAGATACTAATAGAAAGAGGCGTGCACAAATCGATATACGTATTGTCACAACAGCTTTACGGCAACCCTTATCATTAGCAACTATTATTAATAACACATACCAATAACCAATGACCAATGACTAAAGACCAATGACAAATGACCAATTTGTCACAACCCCGTTACCGCCAGCGTCTTGTATTATGCTTTTAATTTCCATTAATTTGAAGCCGTAACTGATCATCATTTTTATCCTATCCACATGAATAAACACCTATTCACGGCGGTCGCCTGTTTAACCGCCTTAGCCGCTTCCGCCCAGCGGGGCCCGGTTTTAACCGACAAGGATTATGCCCATGCCGAAAGTTTTTTGAATTATAATACGGAGCCGCTCACAGACCATGCGGTCGTACGTCCCAACTGGCTGCCGGGTGATAAATTTTGGTTTCACGATCTGGGTGCACATGGCAGCGAGTTTATTTTGGTCGATCCTGCTAAAAAATCGCTGTCCGGTGTGTTTGACCAGGGCAAACTGGCCGCGGCACTCTCTACAGCTACTGGCAAACATTACGAAGGATTGATGCTGCCGTTTGAAACCTTTGCCTACTCGGCTGATGGCGGTTCAATTATATTCCGGGCCGACGGGAAAGAATGGAAGTGCGATTTAAAAAGCTATCAATGCGTTCCGGATACCGAAAAAATGACCGCAAGCCTGTCGGGCACCGGCTCGGGCAGGAGGTTTCGCGGAGGGCCGAGAAATGAAGTGCTGTCCCCTGACGGCAAAAAGGCGGCCTTCATACGCGACTGGAACCTGTGGGTACGTGATCAGGCCACCAAAAAGGAGACGCAATTAACCGTCGACGGCATCGAAAACTATGGCTACGCAACGGATAATGCTGGTTGGAAACAGGGTGACGGGCCGATATTGCGCTGGTCGCCGGATTCAAAAAAGATAGCCACCTTTAAACAAGATCAACGTAAGGTGAGTGATATGTACCTTGTGATGACCAACGTAGGCAAACCAACGCTTAAAGCCTGGAAATACCCCCTGCCCGGTGATAAGAATATACCCATGATCCATCGCGTGATCATCGATATCGATCAGCCTAAATTGATTGCGATAGATGTTCCCGCCGATCCCCATCGTGCCACGCTAAGTGACGACATCAGCAGCAGCGGCACATTTGATGATGTGGACTGGAGCGAAGACGGTAATCAGCTGGCCTTTGTTTCCACTTCACGCGATCATAAAAATGAAAAATTCCGCATAGCAGACGCGAACACCGGGGCGGTGAAAGAGATTTTTGAAGAAACCGTGCCTACGCAATATGAATCGGGTTGGGGTACCATTAACTGGAAGTTTTTGCCCAAAACAAACGAGATCATCTGGTTTTCGGAACGTGACAACTGGGGACATCTATACCTATATGATGCCACTACCGGGAAAGTGAAAAACCAGATCACCAAAGGCGACTGGGTAGTGACCCAAATGCTTTATGTTGACGAAAAGGACCGCGAGATATATTTCAATGCCGACGACCGCGAATCGGAAAACCCCTATTTTACCCAGTTTTGCAAGATAGGGTTTGACGGAAAACATTTGACGGTACTAACCCCCGAAAGCGGCAACCACGAGGTAACGCTGTCGCCCTCGCACAATTATTTTATCGATACTTATTCAAAACCTGATGTTCCGCCGGTTACGGTTTTCAGAGACATGAACGGGAAGCTGATCACTACCGTGGAGAAAGCAGATATTTCGAGACTGCAAGCGGCGGGCTGGAAGCCGGTAACGCCTTTTTCGGTAAAAGCGCACGACGGCAAAACCGATATTTACGGGTTGATGTTCACGCCAACCAATCTCGACCCCAACAAAAAATACCCCATTGTGGATGCCATTTACCCCGGACCGCAAGGCGGCAGCGTGGGTAACTGGTCGTTTGAGGCGTCGCGCGGCGATAACCAGGCTTTGGCTGAACTGGGCTTTATTGTGATACAGATCGAGGGCACCAGCAACCCTCTCCGTTCAAAAAGCTTTCATGATATGAGCTATGGCAACATGGCCGAAAATACCTTGCCCGACCAGATCACCGGCATTAAACAGCTCGCGGATAAGTATGGCTATCTGGATACTACCCGCGTAGGCATTTGGGGCCATTCAGGCGGCGGGTTTGCTACCGGCGCAGCGATGTTCCGCTATCCCGACTTTTTTAAGGTAGGGATCGCTGAATCAGGTAACCATGATAACCGCAACTACGAGGACGACTGGGGCGAACGTTACGACGGGCTGGTCGCCAACTCCAATTACGAAGCACAGGCAAATGAACTGTACGCCAAAAACCTGAAAGGCAAATTATTGCTTGCCCACGGATTGATGGATAACAACGTGCCGCCCGAAAATACCATGCTTGTGGTTGATGCGCTGGAACGCGCCAATAAAGATTACGACCTGATCGTATTTCCCAACAGCCAGCATGGCTATGGACCGTTCAGCGCTTATATGATGCGCCGCCGCTGGGACTATTTTGTAAAAAATCTGCTGGGCGGAACACCGCCAAAGGAGTATGAATTAAAGGCGAAGCCTGATCCGAGAAACGCGGTGAGGTAAATATAAAAAGAAAAGAAAGTCAAGCTGTCTGCCGTTGGGCGGACAGCTTGCCCCGGAGGGCTATAAAATTCAAAGCAAATCCCCTTACCGTTTTAGCCTGTACCCCAACATCACTTCAAACAATCCTGTTACAATAAACGCCACGGCGATGAGCAGGTCGATGGTAACTGCGCCGAATATGGGTTTAAATATAATAGCCAGCGCAAAAAGCACTATGACCACCCCGCCTGCCGTTAAAAACCAGTTGCGGCCGGTCATTCTCGAAAAACTCATTAAAGACACTCCCCTGAACAGAAACCACAAGCCCACGATAATGCGCAGGATGGCTTCGCTGGCGCCGGTATGCCCAACCAGTATAATACCCAGGATAATGTTGATAACGCCCAGCAGCATATGCCAGGCGCGGCTGCCCTGGTCACGGTCGCGGATCACGCGCAGCAATTCGAAAATCCCGGTGAGCAAAATTGCCAGCCCGAATAAAAGACCAAGCGCAGCGAACCCGGCTATAGGCGCAAACAGCATATAAATGCCCAAAACCAGCAGGATGATGCCCTGCAGCATAAACACCCACCAGTAGCGCGGGTGGCGTGATATGATCGATTCCATAAAAAATGCATTTTACCTGAAACCCTGTTTTACCGGGAAAGTTTTAAGCGCTAAAAAATACAGTGCCGAAGCTTAATACCGGTACGCAAATGCAACTCAGCGCGTTAAGTGGCAGTTAATCAAACTTTTCGTCCAGATTTATCTTCACACCCCAAATTTTCCTGATATTTAATTTTATAATCATTTGGAAAGTTTACCCCGGCCACTTACATTTACGTCAATAAACTTTCATGCACAAAAGGCGTTTACCGAAAAGCCTGAACAGAGTAGGTATCATTTTTTCTAAACCTCCTATTATGGCAAGCCCTGTTACTTATGTTAAAGCTACCGAGCAGCAACACATGTTATTTTTATTTTTCCCGGTAAAAAACGGCGCAAAAGAAGAAGCTCTTGAAAAAGTAAGCCAGCTTCAGCACCACATTATGGCCCATTCCGCCGCCGCAGCGGGGCCGGATTTGCGCGCATCAACCGGCGTTCACTTTTTCTTTTTTTATTTTTTGCCCGACGGGCACAACCCCGGTTTGCCGGTGCCGAGTTTTCAAACCTTCCCGGGTAAGCACCTGCTGGTGGTTCAATCCATTTACGACGCCGATTTTGCGCCTTACATCAGCTCATTTGTTAATGTTAAGCCTATTGCTGAAAGCCTTGACAATATACTCAGGATAATGGACGAAACCGGCATCCCGGGCGTTGACCCCAAGGGCCCGAACTCAGCGTACGCGATATTGGAAAAGGGCGGAGTGGCGAAAGACCCCGCTGCGTTTTATTGCCTGCTGATGCGCTATAACTTTGCCGATCCAACCATTCCGGCTTCAACCAAAGCTTCGCTAACCAATAAATATATCCTGGGCGGAACTTTCCCAGGCCTTACCGTAGGTAAAATTTTGCAAAATTACCAGGATGCCGAAACGCTTTGGCCTTTCCCGCCGGTTGAGATCGAATTTGCTAAATCTTTAAAGCCCAATTGCCCGTAAAGGCAAAAGGATATTCACTGCAGGAGCAGGCTCTTTCGGACCGGAAGCGGCCTGCCTTTTAAGTCAAAAGTTTTTCGTCGTAGGACCGGGGCACTTTTACGTTTTTTTGACCTGAGATCCGGCACGACGCGTCAAATCAAAGCTGACACAAACGCCGGTTTCTGTATTGCCTTGTTTAACCAATTATTTTAACTAACCTAATCAACATGAATGCCGACCAACTTGCCGACATGGAGGATATCCAGGGGCTTATTTTACGGGGATATAATTTCAGGTACATCAGGTACATTATTTTCAGCATTGCCGATATACAGGGAGCCAGGGATTTTTGTGCCGCCCTGTTGCCGGGCAGCGGAAAACCCCTGTGCATCACCAATGCCGAACCATGGCCCGGCGGTGTAAAGCCGGAATATTGCTTAAACATCGGCCTGACGTACGACGGTATGCTGCAGTTGATCGGGGAAAGTAATTGCGACACGGTAGCCGGTGACAGCGGAGCACTTTTTCCAATCTTCCAGGCGGGCGCTGCCGATGCTTACAACGCAGCGATAATAGGCGATACCGATGCCAGCGACCCCGCGCATTGGTGGGAAAGATCGGGAGGATGGCAGTTAAAAACGCCCCCCTCGGCTGATGGCAGCGAGTTACATTTGCAACTGACACTGTTTACCCACAACCCACAGTCGCGCGAAGCCCATTATCAAACACTTTTAAGTATGGTACCGGCGGCAAATGGCAATCCGTCCGTTGTACCGGCCTTTTTTAAGGATTCGGACCCGATTGCTGTGGGCGAGGACCTCGACTATATCCATTTTGGATATAAGGATAGCCTTTCGCAGCCACGTATCGGCAATACGCTTTGGAACAAAAAGGAAGTAAGGTTATTGACCGGCGTCAGCACTATTGACGACCGGCCCATCGTACCGCTTTATCATTTTGCAATAGCGACCAAAGCTCCTTCGTACAATGCCCATCAGCTATTGGAGAACGGCACTTTTGCCGCATTCAGGCTGCTGTACCAGGATGTGGCGGCTTTTAATAAGTTTATCACATCTGATAAAACAGCATCCCCCGAATTGGTGGCTGCAAAAATGTGCGGAAGGTGGTTTGACGGCACACCGCTAGTCGTCTCGCCAGATGGCGAAGACAAAACATTAAAGGATTTTGATTTTACCAACTTTAATTACCTGACACCTACCCCTAACCAGCAGGGCCCGCGGCAAGCTGATGACCAGGGAGCAATGTGCCCGTATGCCGCTCACATCCGCAGGTCAAACCCGCGCGATGACAGTAATGTAACCGGCAATAACCCGGCAAACGAGATTCATCGTGTACTCCGTCGTGCAAGTCCTTATGGGCCGCCTTATAAGGCCGGAGAACCGGAGAACGTTCAACGCGGCCTGGTTGGGTTATTTATCGGGGCTAACCTCACTGATCAGTTTCAGTTTATTATGAGCCAATGGATAACCAACGGGGGGTTCCGTTACCCCGACAGATCACCAAATTCAAGCGGTGTTGATCCTCTTTTCGGACCCCAGCCTGGCGACGGAGCCCCTGATGATAAGAATTTTGATTACAATACTGGCAATGGTAAGTACAAAACAATGCCCGGCCTCCAGCGTTTTATACGTACCGACGGTTGTTTGTATTTGTTTTTGCCAGGTATAACGGGGCTTAAATACCTGTCGGAAGGTAAGATACCGGCATAGTTCCGTTCCTGCCGATATAAGTCCACCTGGTATTCCGGCATTCTCCGACCACTAAATACTTTAAATAAATTGTTGCCTTAAATGAGTAACCTCACATGGCGGCTTCAATCAGTTCGCCATAAAATTCAGAAAGGTCCATCGCCGCAGCCCTTACCTGCTGCGGGATCAGGCTGGCGGCCGACTGGCCAGGCGTGGTATTCACTTCGATAAAATAAAAATCGCCGGTTGCTTTCAACAGGATAAAATCGATACGCACCATGCCTTTGCAATTCAGCCGCAGGTATATCTCCGTAAGTATTTCCGCGATCTCGTCATTTTTTTGGGCAGGCAGATCTGCAGGGGTAATTTCTTCGGATGCCCCTGCGGTATATTTGGCTTCGTAATCAAAAAATTCCTTTTTGCTGATGATCTCGGTTGCCGGTAATACCACAATTTTACCTTTCAGGCGGGCCACTCCCCTGCTAAACTCCCGCCCCTGTATAAATTCTTCCACCAAAACCTGGTCGTCTTCGTGAAATGCGCGGGTAAGTGCGTCGGGCAAACCCGCAACGTTATGGACTTTACTCATGCCTACGCTGCTGCCGCCGTTATTAGCCTTTACAAACAGCGGAAATTTGAGCGCTGCGGCGATGGAGGCCACCTCGTGCATGTCGTCCTTAAACAGGCGCATTGATCTGGCGGTATGCAGGCCGTGTATACCCTCCACCAAAGCCTTTGTATATGCTTTGTTCATAGTGATGGCTGAAGTGGTGGCATCGCAGGTATTATACGGTACGCCGAGCATATCCAGGTACCCCTGCAGCTTGCCGTCCTCGCCGGGTGTGCCATGTATAGTGATAAAGGCAAAATCAAATTTTATTTTTTCGCCACCCAGTATAATGCTGAAATCGGTTTTATCCACATCAACGGGACCATTTGCCGACTCGTAAAACCAGCGGCCACGGTTGATCAAAATGGTATAAACCGTATACTTTTCAGAGTTTAAATTAGCCGCAATGTTTTTGGCGCTGTTGATGGATACTTCATATTCGCCGGTGAATCCGCCGGCGCAAAGGGCGATGTTTTTGGTTTTCATGATCGATCAAAGATAATTTTTGATTTTTAACTGTTGTATATATTTTTTTTAAGGTGTTAAAGAGGGCTTCGCCGTTTCGGAATTCGGATTTTTCGCGGATGTCTTTTTTTCAATGGAACTCAAGAGGGCTTCGCCGTTTTCGATTTCGGATTTTTTATCAAAATATTTAATAAAATAATAGTACCAAACGGCTCCCCGTACGACTATGGGCAAATAAACCATACCAGGCCAAAAGGCGACCAATTCCTGATACCATGATACCTCGAGCCAAAGTAACCTTGGTAAAGCTGTTTTTTTATTTGTTAATCCTTTTGCCGGGGGGTGTAGCGGCACAGGTAAGTATTTCGGGCAGTGTAATCAATCGTGCCGATAAGAAACCTATACCTGACGCAAGTGTATTTTTAAGCAATACGACGATCGGGGGTAAAACGGCTGCCGACGGTACTTTTATACTGCATAATGTAAAACCAGGAAAGTATGAGCTGGTAGTATCTGTCGTCGGCTTTCAAACTTACAACAAACTTATCACTGCGGAACGTGGCAACGTGGACTTGCCAACTATCTTATTATCGCCCAAAACAATATCATTAAACGAAGTAACCGTAAAGTTTGTAGTTGACCCGAAGCGCAATAAATATTACAAATGGTTTAAAGACGAATTCCTGGGAACATCATGGCGGGCCGATGAATGCAAAATAACCAACCCTGCATTGCTTGACCTGTATTACAACGATACTACAAAAATACTTACCGCCACATCAGCCGACTTTTTACAGGTTGAAAACGATGCCCTGGGGTATAAAATTAAATATTTGTTAACCGGATTTTCCAAAAATACTTTTGCGCCTGCAACTAAAAAGGTGCAGTATAAAGGTTCGGCCGTGTTTGAAGAAATGACCGGAACGCCGGCGCAGCAAAAACGCTGGCAAAAAAGACGGCTTGAGGTTTATGAAGGATCGCTTACGCACTTTTTACGCTGTGTGCTCAATAACACGTATGAAGACGCAGGTTTCAGGGTATACCGGTTGCTCAACTCACCCGATCCGCGACGGCCCGCTGATAGCGTGGTATCAGCTAAAGTCAAACTCTTTGAGCAACTGGCCCGGCGAAGCGGTAAGTATGATGATTCGTTAAATTACTGGCGGGCAAAAGCCATGGCACCTGCGTTTACACAATTGCTTGATCCAACCCCTTTAAAACAAAGCGAGATTGTAAAACTCACTGACGAAAAAGGGTTGTACGCTTTATCGGGTAAAGAAGGCTCATTACTGGTTGTGTATTATAAAGACCATATGATTGATGGGAGCGAAAAACTGGGTGAACCTTATGATCCGCTAAAAAAACTTAAAACGGTTATCAATTTTAACACCACCAGTGTTTTTTTGGACAGGAACGGTACCATTAGTGATCCGGCCGTCCTGTCCCTGGATGGCGCCTGGAGCAATTACCGGATGGCCGAGTTGCTGCCGGTGGATTATATCCCAAATCAAAGTCCATCGCCGGAAGCAGGCAAACCGGCTGACAATAATATCGAAGCCGCTGAAACCGGCGCCGATGCCGGCAATTTTAAAAACAGCTTACTGGCACTGAAGGCCAGGAATGACAGTCTTGCTCTCAAAATAACGCCTGAAAGACTTTACCTGCAACTCGACAAACCGTATTACGCCATCGGCGATACCATTTGGTTTAAAGCCTATCTGTTTAACAATTTCCTTACCCCGTCCCGCAAAAGCGGTATCCTCAATATCAATATTGCCAACGACAGCAATAAAGTGATCAGAAGATATCGTCTTCCCCTGGCTTCGGGCCTTACATGGGGTAACATCGTTCTTGAAGATAAATATTTTACCTCCGGCACGTACACGCTGCGCGCCTATACCGACTGGATGCGGAACTTTGGCGATAACGGCTTTTTTTATAAAACGTTTACCGTTAGCAGCGCCGGCAACGGCCAATTACTGGTTAATACGTCCCTTGCCTTATCAAACATAAACGGCGTTCCCTCTGTCGATACAAAGCTGAGGTTTAGCACCATAACCGGGATGCCCTTCGCAGCGCAGCCGGTAACACTGCAGGTGACCAATGATAACAAACGCCTTTACGCTCAAAAATATGTCACCGGGGTCGATGGCGGCCTTGACGTAAATTTTACCCCGCCGCAAAAACCGCTAAACCTGGCCATCGTAGCACAAAATGATAAAAAAGAGCGGCTTGCCACCATTTCGGTGCAATTGAACCGCCCGCAAAATGCCGACGTGCAGTTTTTACCCGAAGGGGGTAGCATGGTTGCCGGTTTGCCGGCGCATATCGGCTTTAAGGCAGTGGGCGAGGACGGCAGAGGGCTTGATATTTCAGGCACCATCACAGATCATACCCAAAAACAAGTGGCGACCTTTAAATCGCTGCATAAGGGCATGGGCAGTTTCGGGCTGGATGTAAAAGACGGCGAAAGCTATACGGCAAAGGTTACATTACCCGGCGGCGTGGTTAAGCAATATGCCCTGCCGCCCGTTAAAAGCGCGGGCACTACGCTGCTGATAAAAAATGACCAGCAAAATGATTCGCTCCTGGTTACTATTGCACCGGCCGGCAATAACGCATCCGCCGCGCAAAGCTATTTTTTGATCGGCCGTGCGCGCAACGTGGTTTGTTATGCGGCGATAGTTGCTTTTCATCAAAACAACCCGGTGGTCAGGAAGATCGCAAAAAATAAATTCCCCACCGGTATCACTCATTTTACCCTGATGACCTCGTCGTACCAACCCGTTAACGAGCGGCTGGTTTTTATCGACCGGCACGACGACCTGCAAATCAGATTTGTTACTGATAAAACAGCCTACGGAAAACGAGACAGCGTCGGCTTGCGGCTGCAGGTTAAGGATAGCGATGGACAGCCGGTTTCGGGCAATTTTTCCATGGCGGTAACTGATGACGCACAGGTGAGGTTGGATACACTGGATACCGAAAATATAGTGACCCGGTTGTTGCTGACTGCAGACTTGACAGGATATATTGAGCAGCCGGGATACTATCTTTCCGATAAAAGCCCCGAAGCCTGGCAGGCACTGGACAACCTGCTGCTTACCCAGGGATGGGTGGGTTATGACTGGGCACAAGTGTTTGATCCTCCTGCACTTGCTTTTCAACCAGAGCAGGGGTTAGGCATTACCGGGCATGTAGTTAATGTGCTCAACAAACCTGTAAAAGGCACCAGCGTGCTATTGTTTTCAAAATCACCGGCCATACTGATGGATACCGTGACGGACAAAAACGGTCAATTTGTTTTTGACCGCCTGCCGAAGATAGATACGCCCATATTTATTTTAAAGGCGGTAAATAAACGCGGCAAGAGCTTTAATGTCGGCGTCACGGTGGATGAAATACCACCCCCGGCATTTACAAAGCCCGCGGCGCCTTTGGCGAACCGTTGGTTTGTTAATGTCGACAGCACTTTGGTTAACTACACCAAAAATGCAGCGGTGAAACAATTGCAGGATTACACTCCCGGCGGCCATATGCTGCGGGAAGTCAGCATCAAAGCCAAAAAGATCATTAAGGATTCACAAAACCTGAATGGCTCAGGCAATGCGGATTTTGTGCTGGATGAAAAAGACCTGGAGGCGGCAGGTAAAAAAACATGGCTGCAGCTGCTTCGGGAAAATATACCGGGCTTTAAGGATGGAATTTTTATTAACGGTCATAGCCAAAAAGCGATAAAGGACATGTTTTCGTATTTATATGTTACTGATTTTAATCCAGACCCGGTATCACGTCAGTGGTATTTTATTTATGATAGACCAATAAAGCTAATCGTCGACGGAGTTTCGATAGATCAACTGCTCCAGATAAAAACCTTCAGAGAGTTAAGCGATTACTTGTCAAATACTGCTGAGGACATAAAAGGCTTTGAAGTTATCACTTCGACGAAGTTTGCATTAAGCTACCTAAGCAGGTTTGATCCGATTGACCCAAATAATGGAGTACCATTGACTATCGAAGCCGTGTCATTTAATCCGCCGATCGCGGTAGGCCCCTCTGACATCGCATTTGTCGAGATCACCACCCGCTCGGGCAAAGGCCCGGCAATTGGCAACACGCCGGGCATGTATTTATACAAACCTTTACCACTTAGCTGGCCTAAACAATTTTATAAGCCCAAATATGCACTGAAAGATACCACCAAAAACCATTTGGATCTGCGCTCCACCATCGATTGGCAGCCAAACCTTGTTACCGATGCCAATGGCGAAGCTACTGTTTGGTTTTATACGGCTGACAAGTCATCGACGTACGCTATTACAGTCGAGGGAACAGATATGAAAGGACGTTTGGGATATAGGCAGGGCAAAATAAAGGTTGAGGCAGGCAAAAATAATTGAAAATAAATTCAGCCGGAAATGCCTTAGAGGCGCAATATTTTGCGTCTCGGCCCAGATGATCGAATATATCCTTCATGCCTGCCATTTCAGGGGGGCTATCTAGAAATCATTCTAATCCTTTTCAAATTGGGCCCAGGACACAAAATTTTGTGTCCCTGCATTGGCGGGTCCAGGGCACAAATACTACAGCCCTACAAATAACCGATGGGGGGGTGCTGCTGTACGGCCCGAACATTCAGGGCATCCTTACAGGCCCATCAACCATTTATAAAATCCCGGAAAATCTCCGTTCCATTGCTTTTCGTTATGGCTGGCGCCTTTGATAATAATCACCCGTGATTTGTTTTCTGCCTTACCCCCGGCCCGGATAATGTCCGCCATCTTTTTTGTGTCGGTCACCATGCTATCGCTTTCCGCATCGCCGCACACAAAATAAAACCGGGAGTAAACGGGCAGTTTTTGCTGCGCGGCGTATTTGTAAATATCCGGCGCGGCTATCCAGAACGCGGGCGAAAATAGGCCTGCGTTTCCGAACACGTGCGGATACTTCAGCGCGGCGTACATAGAGATCAGCCCACCCATCGAGCTGCCCGCGATAGTGGTGTGTTTTGCATCCGTTTCCGTGCGGTAATGGCTGTCGATATAAGGCTTCAGGGTTTTCACCAGGAATTCTGTGTAATCATCTCCCCTGCCCTTGCCGTATTTGGAGTCATAGGGGTCGTATTCGGTTATACGGTATTCGCCGCCGTGGTCGATGCCGACAATGATCGATTCTTCTTTATCAGGCATTTGGTCCATTATTTCGTCTATCCCCCACTCGCCGTATCCGGAGGTATAGGCATCGAAAAGATTTTGCCCATCGTGCATATAGATCACCGGATATTTTTTGTTGGACGAGGCATAACCGCCGGGCAGGTATATCCATACCCGTCGCTGGCGGCCAAGCTGCGGCATATCAAATTTCTCGCTGACGATATGTACCTGTGGACTGGCGGTATGCTGCTTTTCAACCGGGGCAAAATTATCCTGCCAATTAGCAATGTTAAGCACCACGGTGGTATCGCCGTTGATGTTTACCTTGCGATTGCCTGTGGGTTTTCCGTCAAATGTGCTCTCCACCTTTTGCCAGCTGCCACGGGTGACCTTAAACTCGTAAATGCCCTTTTGTAAGGTTTTGGTGATATGATATTGCCCCTGCCCATCCCGGTGCAGCTGCCATAGTGTATCGGCGGGGTTCCAGCCATTAAAATTTCCGGCCAAAAACAGGGTTAAATTTGCCGCTGAATCAGAGTGTACTTTTGACACAATGACAGGCCCGGTTTTGCCTGTTTTAAACACTGTTTTTTGTTGTGCTTTGAGCAAAAAATTTTGGGCAAAAAGCAAAAACGCGCAGAAAAAAATTTTTTTCATCATTATAAAATGTTAAAAATACAGTTATTTTTCCGGGAACGTTCCCGGAAATGGGTTTAGTAAAAGTAAAATTATCAATTGTGTATTTTTTACACTCATTTTTTTTATAAACTTTGTAAAATGCTAATTCAAAGCGGTTTTTATATCAATAAATTCAAAATAAATTGTCGATTTTCATGTTTCCTTAAAGTTAAATTAACCCCATCAACGCCACCAAAAATTATCTTTTATATAATATTTGCATTTATTAAACCATAGTGTAAATTAGTCACACGCTGTTTCAGCAAAAATAACAAACCAATTGTACCGGGCTTAATATGCCCTAATTAATTTACAAACTAAAAAGTATATGAGAAAAAATTACTCAAAAAAGTATGCCCTTCTGCTTGCCTTTCTGACGATGTCGGTTATGGCATTTGCGCAATCAGGCGGCATCACTGGCAAGGTTGTGGACGAGGCCAATCAACCTATTCCCGGGGCAACCGTTAGTGTAGACGGAACCACCATCGGCGCCAGTACCGACGTTAATGGCAATTACACCATTCACTTAAAAGCTGGTACTTATTCGGTTACCGCAAAATTTTTGGGTTATAACCCATTAAAGAAATCCGCAACGGTAGATAATTCCGTAGTTACTGTTGATTTTGCTTTACAGCCTCAAAGCACAGGCTTAAATGAAGTGGTAGTTATTGGTTACGGTACCGTGAAGAAAAAAGACCTGACAGGATCTGTCGCAGTGGTTACCTCGAAAGATTTCGATCAGGGCCCGGTTACTACGCCTGAACAATTGATCCAGGGTAAAGTATCCGGCGTTGAGATCACCACAAACAGCGGTGCACCCGGTTCCGGAAGTACGATCCGTATCCGTGGCGGTGCATCCCTGAACGCAAGTAATGATCCGTTGATCGTGATCGACGGCGTTCCGCTTAGCAACCAGAGCATCAGCGGCGTGGCTAATCCGTTAAGTACCATTAACCCGGATGATATCGAGTCGTTTACCGTACTGAAGGATGCATCAGCCACTGCTATTTACGGTTCGCGTGCATCCAACGGTGTGATCATCATCACCACTAAAAAAGGAAAAGATTCGGATAAGCTGAAGGTAAACTTTAATAGTCTGAATTCCATTGGCGAGATCATCAAAGAATACCCGGTTTTAAGTGCGGCCCAATTCCGTAACGCGGTACAAACACAGGATGCCAACCAGGTACCATTACTTGGCAGCGCTAACACCGACTGGCAAAAACAAATTTATCATAACGCGTTCACCACCGATGATAATCTTAATTTTTCCGGTGGCGTAAAAGGTCTGCCCTATCGCTTGTCTGTAGGCTATCTCAACCAGGATGGTATTTTAAAGACCGACAACCTGAAAAGGACCACTATTGGCCTGGACATCAATCATAACTATCTTCATAACAGCTTAAAGATCGACCTGAACTTAAAAGGCACTTACGAGCAAAGCCACTTTGCTAACCAGGGCGCCATCGGAACAGCGGTAAACTTCGATCCTACTCAACCGGTTAAATCAGGAAATGATAATTTTGGAGGTTATTATGAGTGGCTGGATGTAAACGGCAACCCCAATACACTGGCTCCGCGAAACCCGGTTGGCCTGCTTTATGAGCAAGATGGCGTAGGTACCGTAAAAAGAGGCATTGGAGTTCTCGATCTGAACTATACCTTCCCTTTTCTAAAGGAATTGCAGTTTAACGCTACCTTCGGGGGTGATATTTCCGACGGACAAGGTTCAACCCTTATTCCTGCATCAGCTGCTTCTAATTTTACACAGCATGGTTCGTACAGCCAGTATTTTAACGAAAATTATACTTATAATACCGACTATTATTTAAAATACACCAAAGCGTTCAAGTCGATAAAAAGTAACCTGGACGTGCAGGCCGGTTATTCGTACCAATACTTTAACACCTATTTCCGCGGCGAGCAGGCATACGAAGCCGACCGTACCACCATTCCACCCGGTGTTAACCCTTCGCTGCCCGGCTACGGACAATATTATATTGAGTCGCCTTTCGGCCGCGTAAATTTTGATATTAACAACAAATACCTGATCACTGCTACCATCAGGGACGACCGCTCGTCGAGGTTCGGTCCTAAAAACCGGAACGGTTATTTCCCTTCGGTAGCGGTTGCATGGAGATTGAAAGAGGAAGACTTTTTGAAAGGTGTCGATGCATTATCTGATCTGAAGCTAAGGGCAGGTTATGGCGTTACTGGTCAGCAGGATCTTGGAACAAACTACTTTCCTTACCTGGCGATCTACCAGCCAAGTAATATCGGTGCTCAATATCAATTTGGCAACCAGTATTATACCACTTTACGTGCAGACGCCTATAACGCTGATTTGAAATGGGAGTCAACAGCGACCACCAACATCGGTCTTGACTACGGTTTTATGAACGGCAGGATCACCGGTTCAGTAGAGTATTACTATAAAAAGACCAAGGACTTGCTGGTGTTCATCCAGGTACCCGATGGTACAAACCTGAGTAACTATATCAACGCCAACATCGGTAACCTGGTGACCAAGGGTGTTGACTTTAACATAAATGTGATAGCCGTATCGCAGAAAGATTTTAACTGGAACATCGGCTACAACATTTCATACAATAACAGAAAGATCACCAATATTTCGTTAACCGGCGACCCTAATCAAACAGTGGCAGTCGGCGGCATCCCGGGCGGTGTGGGTAATACCATCCAGCTTTATAAAGCAGGTTACGCGCCAAATAGTTTCTACGTTTACCAGCAGGTTTATGGCGCTAACGGCGCTCCGCTTGAGGGCGTTTACGTAGACAGGAACGGCAATGGCAGTACTGTTGATGATAAATATTTATATCAGCAGCCCAACCCTTCTGTATTCATGGGCCTGAGCTCAAATTTGAATTACAAAAAATGGAATCTTAACTTCACACTGCGTTCTGATCTGGGTAACTATGTGTATAATGCTGAGGCCGCATCAAACGGCGCTTATGCAGGCATTAAATTCCCTAATTACGTGAACAACCTGCCCGCAAGTATATTAAAGACCAATTTCCAAAACTACCAGTTGTATTCTGATTATTTTGTTGAAAACGGTTCCTTCCTGCGGATGGATAATATTAACTTAGGGTATAATTTTGGCAAGATAGCTAAAGTGGGTACTTTAAAAGCATCGTTCAATGTGCAAAACGTATTTATCGTCACTAAATACACCGGACTTGATCCTGAAGTAAATGGTGGTATCGATAACAACCTTTACCCAAGACCCCGCGTATATTCTGTTGGGCTTAACCTTGGTTTTTAAGGTCAGAGAAAAAAACAAGGCAAATGCTAAAAATATTAAAACTTAAAATTATGAAATTAAGACATTTACAAAAGCTGGCGGCCCTGGCGTTAATGGGCGTGCTGGTAACAGTCAGTTCTTGCAAAAAGAACCTCACCCCGGCTGGAGCAGTAACCACTGCAAGCGTTTACAAGGACTTTAACAATTACATTGGCGTAGTTGGCAAGCTGTACACCGCTTTTGCAATAAGCGGCCAGTCGGGCGGCGCCGGTACGCCTGACATCTCCGGAATTGACGAAGGTTTTTCCAACTACCTGCGCGAGTTATTCAATATGGAGGAGCTAACCACGGATGAAGTAGGCATCGTTTGGAACGATGGCACGATCCACACCCTGCATGATATGACGTGGACCTCGCAGTGCGAGTTTATCGGCGCCATGTACGACCGTATTTATTACGAGATCTCATTAGATAATGAATTTCTGCGCAACACCACCCCTGCTAAGTTAGCCGCAAATGGCATAACCGGCAGTAACGCTGCTACGGTTACTCAATACCGGGCTGAAGCACGTTTTTTAAGAGCGCTTGCTTACTACCACGCGATAGACCTGTATGGAAACGTTCCGCTGGTTACTGAAGCCGACGATGTAGGCGTATTTTTCCCGGTACAAAAGTCAAGAGCAGAAATATTCGCTTTTGTTGAGAGCGAGTTGAAAGCGATCCAGGGCGACCTTGGCGCTCCGCGCTTTTCATACGGCCATGCCGACCAGGCAGCCGCCTGGACTTTGCTGGCTAAGTTGTATTTAAATGCTAAAGTATACACCGGCAGCGACAGGAGCACCGATGCCATCACTTACTGCACCAAAGTTATTAATGCAGGCTACACGCTTGAGCCGCATTTTGCAAATATGTTCCTTGCGGATAACAACAAATCAAACGAAATGATCTTCCCGATCGAGTCTGATGGTGTACATACCCAGGGTTATGGAGGTATGACTTACCTGGTACATGCCCAGGTAGGTGGCAGCATGAACCCGGCCAATTTCGGGATAAATGGCGGCTGGTCTGGTTTCAGAACCACTAAAGAATATGTCAGCCTGTTCAGCGACCCAAGCGGAAACACCGACAAGAGGGCTATGTTTTATAGTAACGGACAAACGCTGAGCATGAGCGACGAATACACCTTTACTGATGGATATGCCATTACCAAGTTCAAAAATGTAACCTCAACAGGCACTGCAGGCAGCGATGCAACCGGTAACTTTGTGGATACTGACTTCCCTGTGTTTCGTTTGGCTGATGTTTACCTGATGTATGCCGAAGCTGTTTTGCGCGGCGGATCAGGCGGAAGCCTTACTGCAGCATTGCAGTATGTAAACGCGGTGCGCACCCGGGCTTATGATGGCAGCACAGCCGGTAACATCACATCCGGCCAGTTAAATTTGCAATTCATCCTTGACGAAAGAGGCCGCGAATTATATGGCGAAGCACAGCGCAGGACCGACCTGATCCGCTTTGGACAGTTTACCGGCGGAGCTTATGTTTGGCAATGGAAAGGCGGCACATTAAACGGTACCAGCGTATCAGATAACCTTAACCTGATGCCGATACCTGCTGCGCAGATTGTTACCAACCCTACCCTGAAACAAAACCCCGGTTATTTTTAACGAGTAATAGTGAAAACAGGAACGAGTAAAGAAAAATAAAGTAAAAAAATTAACATGAAAAGATTTTTAACAAAAGTATTGGCACTATGCAGCGTGGGAGCGCTGCTGTTGCCATCGTGTAAAAAAGACGGAGCTTTGGTGACTTCGAATGGGGGGAAGGCAGGAGTGTTAACGGCGTCGGCAACCACTTTACCTTTAGACAAATCAAAGGTTAGCGATCCCTCTACCGTTGTTACCTTCAACTTTACCGCCGCTGATTATGGCTTCCAGGCTGCTGTAACCAACACATTACAAATTGATGTGCCGAGCGATAATTGGGCCAGCCCAACAACCGCGGTATTGCCTGTCAAAACCTATTCGCATGGGTATTCAACTGCCGATTTTAACAACCTTGTATTAAAACTTAATTTGCCTGCGGGCGTGGCTTCGCCCGTAGTGGTGCGCGTTGCGCACTCCATTTCGGCTAATGTACCCCCGGTATATTCAAACGTGCTGAACATGACTGTTACGCCGTTTAATTTAACATCATGGGTATATGTACCCGGCGCTTACGAAGGTTGGGGTAATCCAGGATCACAGGAAGACAGCCTCGTCTCGGTTACCGGGAACGGGGTATACGTGGGAATAATAAATTTCACTTCTGGTAACAATCAATTCCTGGTAGTACCTCAAAAAAATTGGAATAACAAATGGGCGACTAGTGCTCCAGGCGTAAATCCAACCGGAACATCTGTAACATACCCAGTAGTCTACAACGGACCGAATAACTTTTATGCGCCTGTAGCTGCCGGTTATTATTTGGTAACGTTAAACACAAATACCAATACCATAAGTATCGTACCATCCGACTTTTATAGCATAACAGGTAGCGCGGTAGCGGGATGGGGAGTAGACACACCAATGAAGTACATTAATGATGGCAATGGTAACTGGGTGGCGAATAATGTGGCGATGAGCGCAAATGAATATAAATTCAGGCAGGACGACCAATGGACAAACAGCTGGGGGCCTGGCGCAACTCCTGGAACTGCCGTTTCTTCGGGCGCCACAGGCGATGGTAACTTCGTAATAACAACAGCCGGCAATTATAATTTTACATTTAACGCGCCGGCTACTCCGTTAAATAGCCCTATATTAACCACTACTACTTATACTATTTCTCAGTAATAACATTATACAGTTGATTGATTTGAAAGCCCGTTTGGTGAAAGCCAGCGGGCTTTTTTTTGATTTGTGAAAAATGGGACGGAACTTATTCTACAGTGGTGAACGTCGCGACCGTGACCGATGTAAACTTTGGCATTACCAATAACAGCGCCAACGGCCTGTCCATCACTTTTTACAGAACCGACCAGTCGCAGGCTAATATTTCGACAGTAGCAAATGCACATTCGGGCGCTAACCCTCCCCTGCCGGTACCTCCCGGCGTTTACACCATCAGGTGGAAGCCTTCGGGCAGCCCCCAGAATTGTATAGTTACGCTCAGCAACGGGCAGTCATCCCCCAACACACCCGGCGGGCAGTTTGTCGGGGTTGCGGTTAACAACTCGGGCGGCGTAACATCGCTGTCGGCGCGTTAATAAGGGGCGTCCTGTTCACACCATCAAGCCCTATAAAAGGAAAAGCCGCCCGAATGACCGGGCGGCTTTTCCTTTTATAAAACTGTCAAACGTTATATCAACGTGCTTTTATCTCCACATAATCCCTCGTCGTCGCGCCAACATAGATCTGCCGCGGGCGCCCGATCGGCTCCTTGTTGTCCTTCATCTCTTTCCATTGCGCTATCCAGCCCGGTAAACGACCAAGCGCAAACAAAACCGTGAACATATCGGTAGGGAAACCGAGCGCGCGGTAAATGATACCCGAATAAAAATCCACATTCGGATATAATTTCCGCTCGATAAAATAAGGGTCCTTTAAGGCCACTTCTTCCAGTTTTTTGGCGATATCCAGCACTTCATCGTCCATGCCGAGTTTCTCTAAAATATCATCGCAGGCTTTTTTAATGATCTTTGCCCTTGGATCGAAGTTTTTATATACGCGGTGGCCAAAGCCCATCAGCCGGAAAGGATCGTTCTTATCTTTCGCTTTCGCTATCCATTTATCTGTATTGCCGCCGTCGGCTTTAATTTTCTCCAGCATTTCTATCACTTCCTGGTTAGCGCCGCCGTGCAGCGGGCCCCATAATGCCGATATCCCTGCAGACACCGATGCGTAAATGTTCGACTCGGACGAGCCAACTATCCTTACTGTTGACGTGGAGCAGTTTTGCTCGTGATCGGCATGCAGGATCAGCAACGTATTCATGGCGGTTACTACTACCGGATCTATTTCAATTTCTTCCGTGCGCTGCCCGAAGGTCATGTGCAGGAAATTGGTTACATAGTCATATTTATTCTGCGGGTAGATGTACGGATGCCCCAGCGATTTTTTATATATCCATGAAACAATGGTCGCCATTTTTGCAAGCATCTTGATAATGCTTAAATGCAGTTCTTCCTCGGACTGATGCGATTTCAGCGACTCGGGATAAAACGCTGATAAAGCACAAACCAGCGAAGACAGCTGCCCCATTGGGTGGGCCTTTGACGGGAAGCCGTCGAAAAACTTCTTCATGTCCTCGTGAACGAGTGTATGACGGCTTATTTCGTACTGAAAATTTTTCAGCTGGGCTTCTGTCGGCAATTCGCCATGGATCAGCAGGTAAGCAACTTCTATAAAGCTTGATTTTTCGGCCAGTTGCTCTATCGGGTAACCACGGTACTTAAGTATGCCCCGTTCACCATCTAAAAAAGTGATGGCACTCCTGGTCGCCCCTGTATTTTTGTAACCGATGTCGAGGGTTACATAGCCTGTCAGGTCCCTTAATTTGGAAATATCGATGGCCTTTTCACCCTCAGCGCCTTCAATTGTGGGTAAATCATAAGTTTTATCACCGATTTTTAACTGTGCAGTGTCCGACATAGGAAAAGTTTTTGTGCAACAAATGTAATCAAATCCGCGTATTAAGCCCGGTTGGAAAACTTACAATTTGTAAAAATTTTGGTTGAAGAACTTTTACAAATTGGTGAATAGAGTAAAAAGAACCAAGGCAGGTTGATTTGTTAATTATTGTTTTTCCCGGTTTTCGGGTGGTTTCGGGGGATTTTCCAGGCACAAAAATGCGTTTATTTCATTTTGGTTGATTAAAAAACTAAGCATGTCATTCCGAAGCAAACTATTGTCACTATTACAAAACGATAATACCATTTACCAGCTACTGCTGCTGGGATTGATGGTTGCCAGCCCGTCTTTGCATTACCTGTGTTTTTACAATTCGTACGACCCGCTTTGGCTTCGGATAATAAACAGCGCCGTATGCCTGTTTGCCTTGCTAATAAGCTTTTACTCCAATAAAACGTTAATAACCATCAGTCAGTATATCGTGATTATTGCGTTCTTACTGATCAATAACTGCCTGCTGCTTAGTAAAAATGGATTCGCGCATGTTTACCTGTTCAGTTCGATAACTGTGTTTATCGGCCTCACGTTTTTTTGCAAAAAACGATGGGAGTTTGTCGCTATATGTTTTATTAACCTGGCAGCTACCGAAATTGCATACGCTACCGCCAGCAATCCGGATATTTCAGTGGCGGTGCTGGTTGTATTATTACTCACCTTTACACTGGTAGCTTATGTTTCTTTCCTGGTGAAAATGACGCATAACCTTAATTTTCAAAAGGCGGTTAACCACGTGTTGCTGCTTAACCAAAGCCTGACGCTGAATGATGAGAAATTACGGGATAAACGCAGAAAGTTGAATGCGCTGATTAACTCGCTTAATGATATCATTTTTGAATTTGACGAAAATAAAGTATGCGTTAACACCTGGTTCCGCAAAACGGAGAGTCGGGCTATGGACCCCAAGACCTGCATCGGTAAAACGATGGCGGAGGTTTTCGGCGCTGAAAAAGCTACGAAATTTGATAATGCGCTTGACTATGTCATCAGTACAAAACAACCCGTTTCGTTCGAGTTTCCTTCGGATTTTGGGACCGGGAAATGGTTTCTGGCAAGGCTGACTCCGGTTTATGACCGGAACGGCGAATATACGCATCGCATTTCCGGATCGGTAACTGATATCACGGAGCAGAAAAAATATGCTGATGCATTAAAGGAAAATGAAGAGTTGCTGCTGGAAGCGCAGGATATTGCAAAAACAGGCAATTGGTGGTACGACCATAGCACACATGAAACCTACTGGTCAAAAAGTCTGTACACCATTCTTGAAATAAACAGTATCCCGGAAGATACCGACAAATACGATTTCTATTTAAGCCTCATACATCCCGATGACCGGGAAAACGCATGGCGCTATTTCTCCGCCATCAGCGACAATACCGGAGCTCAGCTTATCCACAAACTGATCACACCCAAAGGGAATTTAAAATACTTCAGGGCCTTAAGAGGTAAGCTTGTAACTGACCCTGAAGGCAAGCCAAAGCGCAGTTTCGGGGTGCTGCAGGATATTACAGAATCGAAATTGGCCGAAAAGAAGATAAAGCTGAGCCAGTCGGAATTGGTAGAGGCACAAACCATAGCCAAAATTGGCAACTGGCAATGGGATGTGATATTAAATAAACTGCGCTGGAGCGACGAAATAAACAATATTTTCGAGGTAGATCCAGCCATCGCTGCTGACGGCAACTTTATCAAGCTGCTCACAAAATATGCCCACCCCGCCGACAGGCATATCCTTCGTCAACACTTAAAGGATCTTTCAAAGATCACCAACACATCCTATGAATACCGTATCATCACACCCAACGGCCATGTAAAATATTTAAGCATCATCGTGGGTAAACTGGTTAAACGGGAAGACGGCGTTTTGCGAAAAGTAATTGGGACTTTGCAGGACATAACTGAACGTAAGCTGGCTGAACTGGAATACCAACGGACCGAGAACAAATACAGGCTGATACTGGAAACCATCAAGCTGCCCGCAGTATCGGTAGATAGCGATGGCAATGTTATTTTTTGCAATAAGTTTGCTGCCGACATGCTGGGCTACCAGCAATCGGAAATATTAGGTTTGAATTGGTTAGACACCTTTGTGCCCAAAAATTTGCACAGCAAAACCATAGAACTGTTTGAGAACGACTCGTTCAAGGCGCAAAACATTAACGCTGTAATTTGCCGCAATGGGGAGCAACGCCTTATCAGCTGGCAAAACACGATCAGCTACGACGAAAACGGAAACATTAAGGAAGTGACCGGTATTGGCGAAGATATCACCGAACGGCAGAAGAAGACTCAGGAACTGATCTCGGCAAAAGAGGAGGCGGAGCGTTCATCTAAATTTAAATCGGAGTTCCTGTCGATCATGAGCCACGAGATCCGCACGCCGATGAATGCCGTTATCGGCACCACTAACCTGTTACTGAGCGAAGACCCTAAACCCGACCAGCTGGAGTACCTGAACACTTTGAAATTTTCGGGCGAAAACCTGCTGGCTATTATTAATGACATCCTTGACTATAATAAAATTGAAGCCGGCAAGCTGGAATTAAACCGCATTCCGTTTAATATTTATCATCTTACACAAAAGATCAAAAAATCCTTTTATGCCAGGGCGTCTGAGAAGGACCTGGATATTGAATTGATTATTGATGAAAAGATACCGGCCAATTTGGTTGGCGACCAGGTACGGCTGGGACAGGTATTAAACAACCTGGTAAGCAATGCTATAAAATTTACCCATTACGGTAAAGTGGTCATCAGGCTTGAGCGGCAGGCCTGCAGCGGTGATCAAATCAGCATCAAATTTACGGTTACCGACACGGGTATTGGTATCGCCCATCAAAATCTTCATATCATTTTCGATCCCTTTGAACAGGAAACACAAAGCTGTGGTAATGATTATGGCGGAAGCGGCCTTGGACTTGCCATCACAAAACGACTGATCGAACTGCATAAAAGCGCCATTTCGGTTGCCAGCCAACCGGGCGTAGGCACAACATTCTCTTTTACTATTTCATTTGCCCCTTCCGGCGACGAAGAAAACCAGAACGACCAGCCTTTATCGGCCAGTCAGCCTGGCGGTGACCCGGCTGCCGATCTGCAGGGAATGCGTATCCTTTTGGTTGACGATAATAAAATGAACTTGCTGATCGCCTCAAAATTTCTGAAGAAGTGGCAGGCTGATCCTGACGAAGCAACCAGTGGAAAACAAGCCATTGAAATGACCAAACAAACCCATTATGACCTCATCATCATGGATTTGCAAATGCCGGTTATGGATGGTTTTGAAGCAACACGCATCATTAAACAAACTCATCCGCACCTCCCGATATTTGCCCTTACCGCCGACGCTATGCCCGAAACCCACAGCAAAGCGTTTGCCGCCGGCATGTGCGATTACCTTACCAAGCCTTTTGTCCCGCAAATTCTATTCGAAAAAATATCTAAATACTACGTGCCGGTTGAAAGCTGATCTGCGAAGGCGAAAGGTAAAAGGTAAAAGTTTATGGTTTGGCCGGAAATACGCCCACAAAGTGTTCATTTTTGCGCACGATGACCCTTCAAACGGCATGTGAAAACACTCATTTTTAGGCGTTTAGAATTGAGTGACACCCCAAATCTGTCCATTTCCGAGGGTTTTTTTGAACACTTACAGCAGCCGGTTGACCAAATAACGTACCGCTCCTATCCTCAGGCTTTAATATTCAGCGGTAAATGCTCCAGTCACAACCTTTGAACTATGAACTATGGACTATGAACTATGAACCAAAAACTAATTCGATCTGATCGCCTCAACAGGATCGAGCTTGGCAGCCACCCAGGCCGGAACGATACCTGAAACAACGCCGATGATGAGCGATATGCTTACGCCCATCACGATATTAGCAGGGTCAAGCACTACCTGTACATCGAAAATGGCTTTAAACAGGAACGTAAGTCCGTAAACGCCCACCAGCCCGGCCACGCCGCCCATCAGGCAAAGAAATACGGCTTCGATCAAAAATTGCATCAATATGAAGTAGCTTTTTGCCCCAAGTGATTTTTGAATACCGATAATATTGGTGCGTTCCTTTACCGAAACGAACATGATATTAGCTATACCAAATCCTCCCACCAATATCGAGAAAATCCCAATAAAAAAACCGGCCTTATCCAAAAAACTGAATACTTTATCCAGCTGATTGGAAACCACGGTCACTTTGTTTAACTCAAAGTTATCCTCAACCCCCGGTTTAAGTCTCCTGATCGAACGCATCAGGCCTCTCAGCTCGCTTTCAACGTCAACATCCTTCAGGCCGTTCTTTCCGCGAACCACGATGGTCGGCTGGTAATTGTCGTTTTGCACATCGATCACATCTTTGGCAAAATTGATGGGTAACAGGATGCTCTTGTCATCCGAATTACCAAATGCGTCATCCCCTTCTTTTTTAAACACGCCGATAACCGTAACGTAGTGGCCAAGTATCTTTACCTGTTTGCCAATAGCGCCCCCATCGGGGAACAGGTCTGCAGCGATATCGTTACCTATCACCGCCACCGGCCGTCCAGTCCTGGATTCCAGCTCGCTAAAATATCTTCCTTGCGACAGGTCAAAGTTCCAGGTTTTATCATGATCGTGCGAAACCGCGTTAACGGCTGCGCCTTTTACCGTGTGGCTTTGGTATTTTATGGTGCGGTTGTTAATACTTATTTCGTACGAAACCGCCAGGGCGGTTTGGCTGCGTCGCACAATTTCATCGTATTCGGTTAATTTCGGATCCGGGCGCTGCATATATTTCCACCACGGAAAGTCCTCGCTGCCCACCCATGGCCACTTACCCACATATATACTGTTGCTGCCCAGTTTGTCAATACTTTTTTGCAGGTTGTGACGCAATGTGTCAACGGCCGAAAAAACGGCTACAATCATAAAAATACCGATAGTTACGCCGATTACGGATAACGATGTGCGCATTTTATTCTGTCTCAACGAATCGTTGGCAAACAAAAAGGCTTCTTTAAGTAGTTTTAAAAGCAGCATAACTATTATTTGGATTACACGATTACACCGATTCCAAATCGCGTACATAAGCTTAGACTGTTACATACCGATTACGTTACAATATTTCTTTTTTAAAACAGAATCGCCTGCACATTGTAATTAACCAACATATTCATAACCAGCTGACACAACAATCGGTGAAATCATATTACAATCGGTGAAATCCCAGAAATAAAATCGGTGAAATTCCCAAAATTATCCTTACATTTGCGCCCTTGAAAATTCATTTCGTTTAGCATGAAGTTATCTCAATTTAAATTCAACCTGCCTGATTCACTTATTGCCCACACCCCGGCCCAAACACGCGATGAATCGCGATTAATGGTGCTCAATAAGGACACAGGCAAAATTGAGCATAAAATATTCCGGGACATTCTTGACTATTTTGATGACAAGGACGTGATGATCCTTAACAACACCAAGGTTTTCCCGGCGCGTATGTATGGCAATAAGGAAAAAACCGGTGCAACGATAGAAGTCTTTCTGCTGAGAGAGCTAAATAAGGAATTAAGGTTGTGGGATGTTTTGGTTGATCCCGCCCGTAAAATTCGGGTTGGTAACAAGCTGTACTTTGGCGATGACGATCTGCTTATTGCCGAAGTGGTTGATAATACCACCTCGCGGGGGCGTACAATTCGCTTTTTATTTGATGGGACTGACGAAGAATTCCGCCGTAATGTGGAAATATTAGGCGAAACACCGCTGCCAAAATACATAAAACGCAAGGCCACGCCTGAAGATAAGGAACGTTACCAGACAATTTTTGCCAAGCACGAGGGCGCCGTTGCCGCACCTACTGCAGGCTTGCACTTTAGCCGCGAACTGATGAAACGCCTGGAATTAAAGGGCGTGGAATTTGCAGAAGTAACGCTCCATGTTGGCCTGGGAACTTTCCGCCCGGTTGAGGTGGAGGACCTTACCAAGCACAAAATGGATTCGGAGCAATTTATTATTGAAGAAAAACAGGCTAATATTGTTAATAGAGGAATAGAGGCTAAGAAGCGCATCTGCGCGGTGGGAACCACTTCCATGCGCGCCATCGAATCGTCGGTATCCGCTAACAAAACGTTAAAACCTGCGAACGACTGGACCAGCAAGTTCATTTTCCCTCCGTACGATTTTAGTATTGCCAATTCAATGATCACCAACTTCCACATGCCCGAGTCAACTTTGCTGATGATGGTTTGCGCTTTTGGCGGCTTTGAAAACGTACTGAATGCTTACGAGGTGGCGGTTAAGGAAAAATATCGCTTTTACAGTTACGGCGATGCGATGCTGATCATCTAATTTCGGATTTCGGATGTTCGATTTCGGAATTAATCGATTTAGATTGCAAAAATTCGATCCCGGAGTTCAGTTTTGGAGCTGACAGCTGTGTGTGTATTGCAAGGCGCCGCTGTAAACTAAATAAGTAAATGTACCTATGAGCGCTCCCGGTCTCCAATCCCAACACAACTATGTGATTATCGTTGCCGGCGGCGTTGGCACGAGGATGGGTTCTTCAGTACCAAAACAATTTTTATTGCTTCAGGGCCGACCGGTATTGATGCACACGATCGAGGTCTTTTATCACTCAAGAATAAACCCGCAGATTATCGCCGTTTTACCAGATGAGTACCATGCTTATTGGGAAGAATTATGTGTAGAACATGAATTTAATATTCCGCACCTGCTGGTAAAAGGGGGGCTAACCCGTTTCCATTCCGTCAAAAACGGACTCGACACCATCGACGAAGATGAAGACGCTGTGGTCGCGGTTCATGATGCGGTAAGACCTTTAACCAAAACCGGCATTGTCGACTTGTCTTATACCAATGCTGCGGCAAATGGCAATGCAGTTACAGCGGTTAAAAGCCGCGACACGGTTCGCCGGGTTCAAAAGGGTGTTTCGTCGCATTTGCTGCGCGATGAAATTTACCTTGTACAAACGCCGCAAACGTTCCGGCTGCAACAGCTAAAAAAGGGATATCAGCAAACCTTCGACGATAAATTTACCGATGATGCAAGTGTTGTTGAAGCCGCGGGCTATTCAATTAACCTGATTGAAGGCAGCTATAGCAACATCAAAATAACGTTCCCTGAAGATATTGCACTGGCTGAGGCGTTACTGGGGCTATAGTTCATGGTTCATAGTTCATGGCTGCTGTGGTTAGCGGGTTAACCAAATAATAGTTTTGCTATGAACTACGAACCATCCAACCATGAATTATGCAACCTATTTCATGCTCTTCTGATTACTCCCAGCAAAACCGCAATAACGGCAATTACCAAAAGAATGTGGATGAGACCGCCGCCATAATTGTTGGCGAAGCCCAGTATCCACAGAATTACGAGGACTACGGCGATTAAATAAAGAATACTTCTCATTTTCGTAAAGTTTTAGTTGACAACGTGTTTAGTGTATAACTAAAACCATTGCAAAAGGTTTTGAAAATAAAAAACCCCGCCAAAGGCAGGGTTTTTCCGGTTCTTTTTAAAACATGAGTGTGTTAATACTCATCCTCGTTGAAAAAGAAGTCGTCCTTTGTAGGGTAATCAGGCCAAATCTCTTCAATGTTTTCGTAGGGCTCACCATCGTCTTCCAAAGCCTGCAAGTTTTCAATTACCTCAACAGGCGCTCCCGAACGGATGGCATAGTCAATTAATTCGTCTTTTGTTGCCGGCCATGGTGCATCTTCAAGGTGCGAAGCGAGTTCAAGTGTCCAATACATATGCTCTTATTTATTGTTATTTGCGAAATATAAATTTTCGCAAAAGTATAATATTTTTAATTTGATTATCAATATTTTTTTTAAGATTTTCACAATCTAGGTATCCACTGATTATCAGATATTTGCGAATCAAGCGCAACCTTCCTGGCTAAAGTAAACAGGTAGTCGCTCAGCCTGTTCAGGTAAATGATCACTTTTTTGTCTACCGTGCTCTCTTCCCCAAGATGCACACATATCCGTTCGGCCCTGCGGCATACACACCGCGCGATGTGGCAATAGGAAATCGTATTACTGCCGCCGGGTAAAATAAAGTGACGCAACTCAGGCAGTTCCTCATTCATGCCGTCCATTTCCGTTTCAAGCAATTCGATGTCTGCCATGTTCAAATCCGGTATTACCATTCTCGATTTCCCGGGATCAGATGCCAGCGACGACCCTATGGTAAAAAGCCGGTCTTGAATCTGCTTTAGAATCGCCTTTTTATGCCCGCCGATATCCTGGTCGGCGATCAGCCCGATCCAGGAATTCAGCTCATCAACCGTGCCATAGCTTTCAATACGGATATGGTGCTTCGGCACACGGGTACCTCCGATCAGCGATGTTTGGCCCTTATCGCCTGTTTTGGTGTAGATTTTCATTTTGATGTTGGATTCGGATGTTCGACCCGATAGCTATCGGGTTCGGATTTATTTAGTTCGGGTAATTAAAATACAAATAAACCACAAAAGAACACAAACGACACAAAGATTTCGCGCAGAATATGCGGAGAACTTTAAATCAATAGTTATGTTTGAGGGTAAATGAATAAACAACGGCGCAAATTTTGAGCGTTGTATAAAAAATGAGAGAATAAGATGAAGCTGCCGATCCGGTTTATATCAATATTCATTGCTCCGTTTACGCTGCTTAGCTTAAAATGCGGTAGTAAAGCCAAAAATACTGTTGCTGCTACTGCTACTGCCTCTACCCCATCCATCCTTACGGAAAAGCAATTCGACGAGCTATTCCCCATGCGCAATCAGTTTTATACCTATGCCGCCTTTATTAAGGCAGCGCAGGAACTGGGGATGATAAAAATCAGGGTTGCAAAACGTGCCGCATCGGTTTATCAGCTGACGCGTATCGATAAAGGCTCCGGAAAATCGACCATTGTCAGGCAGGATGGAGACTGGAACGAAGATTGGGCCAAAAAGAAAGCCGACAGCGTATATTTTATAGATTACGGCTTATTTTGCGCGGAAAAAGACCCTCAAACCAATAAAAAAGAGCTGGCAGCCTTTTTCGCACAAATAGCGCACGAAACCAGGCACGGGCAGGACGGGCAGTATAACGATGGCCTGATGTTTTTGCACGAGAACGATACTTCGCAAAATTATACGGCTGATAATGACGCCTACCCCGCCGCTCCGGGTAAAAAGTATTACGGTCGCGGCCCAATGGAGTTAAGCTATAATGGCAACTATGGCTACGCGTCCGACTGCATATTTGGCGATAAGCGTATCTTGCTTAATAATCCCTCGCTTGTTGAAACCGACGCAGTAACGGCTTTTAAAACAGCAATATATTTTTGGATGACGCCACAGACCCTAAAACCATCGGCACACGATGTAATGACTGGCAAATGGCATCCGAACGTCGCCGATAAAGCTGCAGGCCGTGTGCCAGGCTTCGGCATGACGATCAATATCGTTAATGGCCCCATAGAGTGCGGTAAAGGCGAAAACAACGCCGGTATGAATGACCGCATCGGTTTTTATAAGCATTTTCTGCAGAAACTGGGTGTGAGCGATCCGAATTGCGCCTGCTCTTGCGGAAATATGAAACCATTTTAATTTCAGAACACGGCTCCGGCAGCTATCGGAATTCGATTTCGGAATATTGATTCGTTTTTACGTTACCAGATAAGGATACTTAACTATACTATATCACAATGAAAAGTGTATTATTAACCTGCTTGCTTATCACAAATTGTCTTTTAGATTTCGGGCAAACCTTAACCCAAAATATCAATAACAGGTTACTGCAGGACGTAGATTTTACAGCCAAAGCATTTAGTTTATCACCGGCTAACTTTAATTTTTCACTACTTTTTACGCAAACGGACAATTCGGTAGTTTATGGATTTATCGGGGAAAATTACCAGCGCATGCGTATAAAGTTTGTCAACGTGACCAAAAATAAATCCATTCCCGGCAGTTATTCGGTTTATGGTAAATCAATGGTCAAAAATAATATTTGCGTGTTTAGAGGAACCATTAGTATCTACAGCATCAGGAAATATAAAACGATCTCCTATGGTGTTGATGACGCATATAAAAATAAAGGCATCAGGGGACAATACGTTATTTTAGGAAACTATAATTTTAGCGAAAATGAATCGCAGGCCCACTCAGGAACTTTTAGGGGCGTTTTCCAGTCAAACTTCTACTTAGATAAAAGCGGCAGGGTCCACTACGATGATATCGATGAAACTTCTGATGGTTACACAAATAACCAGTTCATTGGTCACTGGCTCTCACATAAAGGCAATAGCATAAAAAGATGTAATTGGGGAGATTTCAGGATCCCATTCTCCGGTCACTTGGACGTAGGGGCCGGTGAATTCTCACCCTACGATCAGTATTTGAAATTCGGGTGGCAAACCGTCCGGGATTTAACGAACTCGCAAACCAACGAAAAAGCAAAACGACTAGAAGAAGCCAGGTGGTGGCAATAACAGTATTAAAACATTTCCACGTTACAACAATTCAACAATTCAGCAATACAACCTTTCAGCAATACAACAATTCAACAATTTAGCAATTCAACCTTACAACATTTCAACAACTATCCCCCAAAATAAACCTTCATCGGCTCAAAATAAAAAGCCTTCCAGCCGCTTTCATACTGCATACCATGGGACGGCAGGTTGGAATGTGCCAACGTAACCAGCGTGCCGCCGACGGCATCTTCAAACGTAACTTCAATAAGCGAATCCACTTCATCATCCGAAAATTCGGTGCTCCGCCAGCTTTGGACGATCTTTGAATAAGGTGCCAGTTCAATGTTTTTGCCGGTTATATAACCATCGTGGGCCATAAAGCGATCACCAACTTTGGTGCTGGCTATAGCATCTGCAGTTGTAGTCATCGCCGCATGTTGTTTGCTGTCGAGCCAGGCATTGTAAATGTTTTCTTTGCCTGTCGGTATGATATCCGAAACGGTGAATGATAAAGCCATGATGATAAATATTGAAGTTTAAAATTCTGAATAAAAGTAAGCGGTTTTTGCGGATGTGGAGTGGGTGAATACGACAATATAAAGGGCCTCTTGCGACACGCAGGCACTTAATTTGCCCCATGCGCCCTCATTGATTTATTTATGTCAAATTAATTTTTTTAATTTGAGAACAGTATTCACAATGGAAAGCTATCCTTTTAATGCCGATGGACTTGAACAAGAAACCATCGAATTGTATTTCGATACTTATAACGAGCTCAAAAGCAAACTGGAGCTTTGCGGCATGGGGCATATCGATTTCCATCTCGATCAGTTTGAAGTTTTTAAAAACATCGACCGCTTGCGGGTGTTGGGCTCTTTCGCCATAAAGCAACACAACGGCAATGATTGCTACGTGTTATTTGTGGAAAAATCGTATAAATACATTTCAGGAAGAGGTAACAATGCTGATGGAGATGATTATCAAACCTGGGTACTTGTTTACCTGAAAAATGACTTTGACCGGGTGTTGATCCGCCGCGAAACGCTGGCCGATAAGCTGATAGAATTAGTGCACCCCGTTGAACTTGATTTTGAAGATGACAAAGCGTTCAGCGATACTTTTTATGTATTGGTGAACGATCGCAACAAAGCCATTCGTGGAATGGATCGTAATTTCAGGAATGCCGTGATGGATTTGCGCCACGATCACTTTATTATCGAGATACTTGGCCATACTTTAATTGCCGGCATCCAGGGGCCGATGCTGCCGGGTATGACCGTTCATTTAGCAGAATTTGCTGAGCGATTATGCAAATTGTGTTGAAGCCATCCTGCAACCTGGTAAACTTTTTCAATGGATAATTTACCTTTTGACCTTACCGGCCTTGATTCATCTGAAGTTGATGCCCTGAAGGGCGTTTACAAAGCACTGAAAGAAAAATTTGACATTAGTATTCCTGATGACTTCAATGTTGATGTTAATCAGTTTGATTTTATAAGGTGCTACAAGGATCAGGATCATTGTACCGATATAGCGCTTGGAGGCGTTTTGCGTATAAACAATGTGGCTGGTGATAGCTACCTGATATTTATGAAAGTCCGCTATTATTATGCTAACAGTTCATCGCATTTATACAGAATGGAACGATTGGATACTTACAGGTATATAGCCTGGGGACTTGCAGATATGAAAAAAGATTTTGGAAGGGTTTTGATCAGGAGAGAAACTTTCACCGACCGCGTACTTAGCATTGTGCATCCCGTCGAACTTGAGTTTGAGGATGATAAGCCTTTCAGCCATAAATTCTATGTTGTAGCCAATGATGAAACCAAAGCATTGAACAGCATGACCTGGAATTTCAGGAATACGATTATGACGATCGACAATCCAGATACCCTTATCGAAATCGTCGGCAATTACCTGATCGTTGGCGACAATTATTGGCTGGAAACGAATGAAGTGGTTGATTCGGCTGAAATGGCCCGAAAAATTGCTTCCATCCGGTAAAGCCCTTGCAGTTTTACGGTTTACTCGGCAACCACCTTACTCCTGTCAACCTTTTGGATATTGGTGTTGGGATAATCATTTTCGATCAACCCGTCGCGCATACGCACAATGCGATGGGCGTGCATCGCGATATCTTCTTCGTGCGTTACCAGTATGATAGTGTTGCCTTTAGAATGAATATCCTCAATAAGGCCCATAATTTCAATAGACGTTTTTGTATCCAGGTTGCCCGTCGGTTCATCAGCTAAAATAATGGAAGGATCATTTATCAACGCCCTGGCAACCGCGACGCGCTGCCGCTGACCGCCCGACAGTTCGTTGGGTTTGTGATCAACGCGGTTGCCCAGTCCAACGTTCTCCAGGTTTTTGCGCGCGCGCTCCTGTCTTTGCTGTCTGCCTACACCTGCATAAATAAGCGGCAGCGCCACGTTATCCAACGCCGTATTTCGTGGCAGCAGGTTAAAGGTTTGAAAAACGAAGCCGATCTCCTTGTTCCTTACATCAGCCAAGTCATTATCAGTCATTTTACTCACATTTATCCCATTCAAAATATAATCGCCTTTGGTAGGGGTATCCAAACAGCCTAAAATATTCATCAGCGTAGACTTACCTGAACCCGAAGGGCCCATTAAAGCCACAAATTCACCTTTATTTATGGTTAACGACACTGATTTGAGGGCGTGTATAATTTCAGTGCCAATGACGTATTTTCTGCCGATATCGTGAAGGGTAATTAATGGAGCCATATTTTTGTTGGTTTGACTGTAGTGTGATAGGTTTTGTTACAGGGGAGTGGTAAAAGTTGTAAAGGTTGTAATGGTTGCAGGTCACTACAACCTCTATAACTTATTACAACCTTTACAACTTTTACAACTTAAACTAACCAATCACCTTCGCCACAAGGAAATACTCCCCGTCCTGTTTGGGGGCATTTAGCAGGGCTTCTTCGTGGGTGATCTCTTGTTTTATAACATCTTCGCGCAGCGTATTCACTTCCTTGGTCATATATACCAACGGCTCAATGCCGGTGGTGTCAATCTCGTTAAGCTTATCCATAAAGCCCAGTATCTTGTTCATATCCGTTATCATGGCTTGCTTTTCGTCAGCGCTAAGCTCAAGGCGGGCAAGGTGGGCTATTTTTTCAACGGTATCCTGGTCAATGATCATGTTATTCCAAGTTTCTCTTTTATCGTTTCATAAACTTCGTCGCGCAGCCTATCGGCATCGTCCATTGTTAAATGCGCCGTTTCAACGGGTTTGTGCACAAATATATGACAAATGCCCGGCCTGCTGCCATATTTACTGCCGGTATTCCAATAAACCTTCCAGGTATCCAGCGAGGTAACCGGCAGTATCGGTATTTTCAATTCAATCGCCAGCCTGAAGGCGCCATTTTTAAATTCGCTTAAAGTGGGCGGGTAAACCAAGGGAATGGTTGCCTCGGGAAAAATGACCACGCTTATCCCCTCTTTCAGTTTTTCAGCCGCATGTTTAAAAACCCTGAACGATGATATTTTGCTTTCGCGGTTCACCGTCAGGTCTATCGTCCTGAAAAAATAACCCAGCACCAGGTTCGTCTTAAGCTCTTCTTTCCCTATAAAAACATGGTTGTTTTTTGCCGACAGGTTGATCGCTGATATATCGAGGTTTGACGAGTGGTTGCCGCAGATGATATATGTGCGGCTCCAGTCAATCGGTTCTTCATATTTAGTAACAAAAAATATCCCCGAAACCAGGGTGCTTAACCGGATGATGATCCTGCGCACGCCGTTAATGTATTTATAGCGTTCGGGTTTTTGTTTAAGGTAAACCCGTACTGGCCACATCAGCATGAAGAAAAAAGCGACGCTTAACTGGTAATACCGGGTGTGTATTTTTCGTAAGAAAAGCTTCATGGCGCGCCAAAAATAGCGAAAATTGTATAGACGCAATATTTTGCGCCCGATGAAAATCTTAATGAAAAGGTCAAATATCCTATTTTTCAGGATCCAAGTTTGCCCTGGATAACTTTAAAAACCTCATCCTTTAGCGCATTCGCATCATTAACCGTAAGACCTGTTGTTTCGATGGGCTTGTGTACATAAATCTTACAAACGCCCGGGCGCGATCCATATTTAAGGCCGTCGTCCCACAAAACTTTCCAGGTATTAAGTGAAGTTATAGCAAGTACCGGCACTTGTTGTTCAATAGCCAGGCGGAATGGCCCGTTTTTAAACTCCTGTAATTTAGGCGGATAGTCATTTTCGATGCCACCCTCAGGGAACATCACCATGCTGATGCCGTCCTTCAGTCGTTCACTGGCAGCTTTGAAAGCCCGGAACGATGCCCTCTTGCTGCTGCGATCTACCGGCAGATCAACCGTACGGAAATAGATACCCGTGAGCAGGTTACGCGTCAGCTCCTCTTTTCCCATAATGCACATCCTGTTATTTTTTACCAGCAGGCTGATCATGGCGGTATCGAGGTTTGAGCTGTGATACGGGCATATCATATAGGTTTCGCTCCAGTCGACCGGCTCTTCAAATTCGAAACTAAAAAAAATGCCGGCAAACCCGGTGCTCAGGCGCGCCCACCAACGGCGAAGCCAAACCATTCCCCAATAGCGTTGTGGTTTCCCGGAGAAATAGTACAATGCCGGATAGAGCAGGAAAAAGAAAAAAGCCATATTGAACATGGCGAGGTAGCAGTGCAGCTTTTTAAAAAACAGTTTAATGGTCATAGATGGGGTAATACAAAATGCCTTGCGTCCGACTTCAGATTGCGATGGGTTCGAAACCAAGGGTTTTCGAAACATTAAAATAGCCACCAAAACTCCCTTCCATGGGGAGTGGTGCGGCAGGTCGTGTTGTGGCGGAAGGGGTTTCGCCTCCATTTTAAACGGATGACGCTTGAAACGGATATTGCTCGCGAAACCCCAACCTCCCCTTCCCCAGGGAAGGAATCGTACGTGCCCACTGCTTTTAAAAACGTTTCGAACACTCAGGGTCTAAAATAAATTGCTATACGAAGAACGAAGCTTCCGCCTGCTTTCAAAAATATAAAATTTAGTTACTTTCGCCCCATGGAAACTGTTGTTAGTGGTATCCGGTCGACCGGGAACTTACATTTGGGAAATTATTACGGAGCGATACAAAACTTCGTAAAAATGCAGCGGGAATATAACTGCTATTTTTTTATCGCCGATCTTCATTCGCTCACCACACATCCCACTCCTGCCGATTTGCACGGCAATGTGAAACAAGTATTAATTGAATACCTGGCCGCAGGCATCGATCCCGAAAAAGCGACGATTTATATCCAATCAGATGTTCCGGAAATAGCCGAGCTTTACCTTTATTTGAATATGAACGCCTACCTTGGCGAACTGGAACGCAGTACGTCATTTAAGGACAAAGTGCGGGCTCAGCCCGATAATGTGAACGCCGGCTTATTAACCTACCCGGTACTAATGGCAGCCGATATCATCATCCACAAAGCCACCAAGGTGCCTGTGGGCAAGGACCAGGAACAGCACCTGGAAATGTCGCGCACGTTTGCCAACCGGTTTAACAGGCTGTACAATACCGAGTACTTCCCCGAACCCTATGCATTTAATTTTAGTGAAAACCTGGTGAAAATACCCGGCTTGGATGGCAAGGGCAAAATGGGCAAATCAGAAGGCGAAGGAAATGCCGTTTATTTGTCCGACTCGCCGGAAATGATCCGCAAAAAAGTAATGAAGGCGGTTACCGATAGCGGCCCAACCAAGGAGAACCAGGAAAAGCCTGACGAGATTCAAAACCTGTTCGACCTGATGAAGGTGGTATCGAATGCTGACACGTACAAACACTTTGACGACCTGTATAACAGCTGCCAAATCCGCTATGGCGACCTGAAAAAACAATTGGCCGAAGATATTATTATCGCCACATCCCCCATCCGCGAAAAAATAAAGGACATTTCGACCGACCCTTCCTATTTGCGGCAGGTAGCGCGACACGGCGCCATCAAAGCCCGCGAAAGCGCCTCGAGGACGATCAAAGAAGTAAGAGAGATCATCGGGTTCCGGAGTTTTTAGTTAGTTCATGGCTCATAATTCATAGTATTTTTTTGCGAGTTGGTTGATACTTGAAACCCTAACGTGTATATTAGGCGGAGTTTTATTTCGGGATCGAACTTGCCTTCGACCATGAACCATGAACTATTAACCATGAACTAAAACATGCACATCGCAATTGTAGGTAACATCGGCGCCGGGAAAACCACCCTTACTGAATTGCTGGCCAAGAATTACGGCTGGGACCCTTTATTTGAAGCTGTAGACAATAATCCTTACCTGGAGGACTTTTACAGCGATATGAAACGCTGGAGCTTTAACCTGCAGATATACTTTTTAAATACCCGTTACCGGCAGATCATCGATATCCAAAAAGCCGGCCACAACATCATCCAGGACCGCACCATTTACGAAGATGCCTACATTTTTGCCGAAAACCTGCACGATATGGGCCTGATGACCACCCGCGATTATCAAAACTACCAGGCCATTTTTGACAACATCACCGAATTTATTAAACCGCCGGACCTGCTCATCTATCTCAAGGCATCCGTACCCACTTTAGTAAACAACATACAGCGCCGCGGCCGCGAATACGAAACCGGCATCCGGCTGGATTATCTATCCAAGCTGAACGATAAATACCAGAAATGGATAAACGGCTATAAGCTCGGCAAACTGCTGATCATCGATAAGGATAACCTTGATTTTGCGAATAAAACAGAGGATCTGGCAACCATCGTACAGATGATAGAGCGGGAGATACACGGGTTATTTTAGAATTACGATTTACGATTTACGATTGCTGAAATCGTAAATCGTAAATCTAAAATCGTACATATGAAAACCCTCGGCATCATCCCAGCCCGTTACGCTTCCACCCGCTTCCCGGGTAAGCCGCTGGTGGATATTGCCGGCAAAAGCATGATCCAAAGAGTTTACGAGCAAAGTAAAAAATGCGCCCACGTTTCCAAAGTGATTGTTGCTACTGACGATGAACGCATTTACAAACACGTACATGATTTTGGCGGGTCAGCGATAATGACTTCGCCCGACCACCAGAGCGGTACCGACCGCTGCGCGGAGGTTGCGTTACAGCATCCGGAATATGACGTGGTCATCAACATACAGGGCGACGAGCCTTTTATCGATCCTGAACAGATCAGCAAAGTCGCTTTTTGCTTTAACAATGCAACTACGCAGATTGCCACGCTGGTTAAAAAAATTCAAACTAACGACGATTTGTTCAACGTCAACTCCCCTAAAGTAATTGTCAGTAAATTATCGGAGGCGATCTATTTCTCGCGCTCACCGCTGCCCCACATCCGCGGGCAGGAACCTGAAAACTGGCTGCAGCATTTTACTTATTTTAAGCATATCGGCATTTACGGGTATCGGGCGGATGTTTTGCGATGGATCACTAAATTACCGGTGTCGTCTCTGGAAAAAGCGGAAAGCCTGGAACAACTGCGCTGGATTGAAAATGGCTACCGGATAAAAATTGCAGAGACGGAATTGGAGACTTTTGCGGTGGACACGCCACAGGATTTGGAAAAATTGAAACAGAAACTATAAACAATGAACTTAAAAATTATTCTCTCGGCAGCATTATTGCTGACCAGCATCTCGCTAAAAGCACAATACGAAGACCGCGTGATCACCAATAATCATGATACCATACCCTGCAAACTTTCCCGCACCATGATGGGCGCCTTCAAATATAAAACTGCAAAAGGAGAGGCGACAAAAATTGAAATGGGCAATGTGCGGGAGTTTTATAGTGCAAATAAAAAAACCTGGGTGCGCCGGGTTTATATTACCAGCTTCAGGGTACCGTGCTTTGTGAATGTGATCATCAATGGCAAGCTGAGCTTATTCGAAATGAACGGAGGTAGCGCTTATTATAACGGCTCGCTTACTTATAGCAGTTCCGGTTACGGCGCAGATGTTTATCACCAGCATTCAAAAACGCAATACTACGTTTTAAAAACAACTGACACTGCCGAAGTAGTGTGGGACGACGACCTGTCCAGGTCCAAATCAAAAGACTTGATGGAGGCCAAATTTGTGCCTTTTATTCAAGACAATAAAATTGTTTACGACCGCTACGCGGCCGACAGGCGGGTAAACGCCGACGAGCTTAAAAAGCTGGTTGAAATGTACAACGGGAGCAAATAAAAGATGCGTTTTATAAAGTTATTACTGGTGCCTTTATGCATGGTACTTTGGCAATCAAGGGCGTTTTCGCAAAAAGACTATGTGATCACCGCCAAAAATGATACCGTGCATTGCAAAATAAAAATGGATGCATTTGATCATATTTACGCGTACCGTGCTGCTAAAGGCGACCAATATGCAGTGATTGAACACAAGAACATAAAGCAGGTTTTCCTGGCGCGCGACTCGGGAAAATATGTTTTTAAAGAACTTCCGGGACAGTTTTATGCAACATACGTAAGGGTTTTAGAAGAGGGCCCCGTAGGCTTATACGAAGAAGACTTTAAAGGCGAAAATATCCTCGGTGATAAATCCATCTACTGGTTTTTAGGTAAAGGTGCTGAACCCCTGGTGCAAATCAAATCAAATGTAACTTCGTCCCTAAACATCGGCACAGCTAAAGAAGCAATGAAAGCCTTTATTGATAAATTAAGCGATTGCAGCTATGTAGCCGCTGAATTAAAATACGCGGATCTTGACAAAAACTATGATTTTGAAGTAATCCGGAATTTTATCAGGATGTATAACACCCAATGTCCTGGCAAGTAAGTGAAAATACGACTTAAGCCGTGAGTGTCTAAGACATTCCTTTTCTGCGCCTTAACGCCAAAATGATAGATGGAAAGATTTTGAAGCGCTGTTTAAAAATAATCCTTACATTTATTTAATATCTCGTTAACCGTGAAAGTTCATAAAATTCTTCTGTGGTTGATCTTATTCTGTGCAGTTTGCACCAAAAGATCTTATGCGCAAAAAGATTATGTGATCACCAAAAACCACGATACCGTTTATTGTGAAATAAAAACGAGCGTAAGCGGCAAAATAAAATATAAACCGAACGGTAAGGACCAGTACAACGTTATTGACACCAACAATGTTATTGAATATTTCACCGCTGCCGATACACTAACTTTTGTGATGAAAAAATTGCCCGGGAAAGCGAACCAAACTGCCTGTTATTTAAAGTGGCTCGAAAAGGGCAAGATCAACTTATACGAGCAGCAAGTAGTTTCCGACTCACATGGCGAGACCTCCGCTTTTTGGTATGCCTGTAAAGACAACGAACCGTTAAAGCTGATCAAGGTGTCGGGCATCGCGGTTGGCGACGTGGGCCGCGGCGACCACCGCGAGAAAATATTTTTAAATATGATCGCCGATTTCCCGGCTCTGCTGGAGGAGTTTGAGGAAGAGGCCTATACCTTTGCGAATATCGAAAATTGCATTATCAATTATAACAACCGGTTTTCTGTGTACAGCAAAAAGCTGCAGTAGCGCCCGGAACAAACGGCCGAACGCTGTTTTTAGCCTGCATTCAAATCTTCAAATCAGCGCATCTTCAAATCATTTGCACATCTGCACATCCGCACCACTTTTCCACATTTACAATTTCTTTAAATCGGTCTGACTAATTTTCGTACTTTTGTATCCCGTACACAAACAAAAATCATGACCAAATATATATTTGTTACGGGCGGCGTTACTTCGTCGTTGGGGAAAGGAATTATATCCGCTTCCCTGGCCAAACTCCTCCAGGCGCGCGGTTACCGCGTTACCATCCAAAAGTTCGATCCGTATATCAACATCGACCCGGGAACGTTAAACCCCTACGAGCACGGCGAATGCTACGTAACTGAAGACGGCGCTGAAACTGACCTCGATCTTGGTCATTATGAACGTTTTTTAAACACCCCGACGTCGCGGGCCAATAATATCACCACCGGCCGCATCTACCAAAATGTGATCAACCGTGAGCGCCAGGGCGACTTTTTGGGAAAAACCGTACAGGTTGTTCCACACATTACCGACGAGATCAAAAGAAATATCCGCATCCTGGGCGAAAGCGGCGACTATGACATCGTGATCACCGAACTGGGCGGTACGGTGGGCGACATTGAATCATTACCTTACATTGAAGCGGTGCGACAGTTCAGGTGGGAGATCGGGTCGGGCAATTCACTGGTGATCCATTTAACACTTATTCCGTTCCTCGCGGCTGCAGGTGAGCTAAAAACCAAACCTACCCAGCACTCGGTAAAAATGCTGCTGGAATACGGCATACAACCCGACATCCTGGTTTGCCGTACGGAACACCACCTTACCACGGACATCCGGAAAAAGATCGCCTTGTTTTGTAACGTAAACGTAAACGCGGTTATTGAATCGATTGACGCATCTACTATATACGACGTGCCGCTGCTGATGCTGAAAGAGCAGCTTGACCGCACCGTGCTCACTAAATTAAAGCTGGCGCACAAAAATGATCCGGACCTGGAAAGCTGGAAAGACTTTTTAGGCCGTTTAAAAAACCCGACGTCTGATGTAAGAATAGCCCTGGTTGGTAAATATGTCGAACTGCCTGACGCCTATAAATCAATCAGTGAGGCATTTATCCACGCGGGCGCAAAAAATGAGTGCAAAGTTAAAGTGGAGTATATCCCTTCCGAAACATTAACACCTGAAAATGCGATCGAACGGCTGAAAGGCTTACATGGGGTTTTGGTAGCCCCCGGCTTCGGCGAGCGTGGTTTTGAAGGAAAAATTGAAGCAATACGCTATGTGCGCGAAAACAACATACCGTTTTTTGGCATCTGCCTGGGCATGCAATGTGCCGTAGTGGAATTTGCCCGCAATATTTTGGGCCTTAAAGAAGCCAGCAGCACGGAGATGAACCCGGCTACCCCGTTCCCGGTGATTAGTATGATGGAGGAGCAGAAAAAAATCAGTGCAAAAGGTGGTACCATGCGCCTTGGCGCCTATGCCTGCGACATCAAAAAATCGAGCAAAGTGGCTAACTACTATGGTAAAACCCGCATTTCCGAGCGTCACCGGCACCGCTACGAGTTCAACAACGATTATCTGAAAGAATATGAAAATGCAGGCTTAACGCCAACCGGTTTTAACCCCGAAAACAACCTGGTAGAGATCGTCGAGCTTAAAAACCATCCGTTTTTTATCGGCACGCAATTTCATCCGGAATTAAAATCAACTGTTGCAAATCCGCATCCACTTTTTATTAACTTTGTCGCCGCTTCAAAGGCCTATGCCCGTAAGCAATAAGTTACGTACGACACACACAAATGGACAAAAATACTTTCACAGGGTTATTCCTGATCATGATCATCATGGGTGTTTCCGTTTTCCTTTGGAAACCCAGTGATACCGATTTAAAAAAGCAGGCGATCAGGATACACGCAGACTCAGTTAAAAAAGGACTGATACCAAAAACCGGCGCCACTACCCCTAAAGCGGATACTACAAAGCTAAATCCCACTGCGACTACAAAGGCCGATTCGGCGCTTTTAAAACAACCCTTTGGAATGGCCACCAGGGGCGCCGAAAAGCTGATCACGCTGGAAAACGCAGATATCATTATCAAGCTCAGCACGCTGGGTGGCAAAGTTTCTTCGGTGGAGCTAAAAAATTATAAGACCTATAACCATAAGCCGCTGATTTTATTTGACGGCGACAGCAAGAACCACTTCGGCCTTAATTTTAATGCCGGAAGCAATAGCATTAACACCGATAAGCTTTATTTTACCCCTTCCGCCGATCAATTGACCGTTACAGGCAAAGACTCATCGTCAGTCACCATGCGTTTAAGCTACACTACGACACAATATATTGATTACATCTATTCGCTAAAAGGGACCGGCTTTAAGGTGGGGTTAACCATAAAACCTGTGGGACTTGACCAGGTGATTGCTAACAGCAATACGCTCAATATCAACTGGGCGGCAAGCATGCGCAAGCAGGAAATGGATCTTGAGCAAGAAAGGCGCTATACCACCATTTACGACATTAACAACGAAAGCTCGATCGATTACCTGAGTTCCAACAAAGACGACTCTGCAACCGTTGCCGACAAAAAGCTGCAATGGGTATCTTTCCAGGCCCACTTTTTCTCGGGCGTCATCATCGCTGATAAAGGTTTTGACAGGTCGCATATCGCCGTTGCCACCGATGCCGCCGATACCCTGCACAGCAAGCAGATGAGCGCAAGTGTTAATGTCACCCGGAATGGCGATGGCGCCTACCCGTTGTTGTTTTATTTCGGGCCCAATAAATACGATATTTTAAAAGCGCAAGGCCATGACTTGCAAAAGCAGATATACATGGGCTGGGCTCCATTTGCGCTGATCAACCGGTTTGCAGTACTGCCCGTGTTTAATTTCCTGGTGCAGTTCACGTCCAACTATGGGTTGATCATACTAGGTTTAACGCTGATATTGAAGCTGGTTTTGTCGCCGCTCACTTACAAGTCATACCTGTCGATGGCTAAAATGCGGGTGCTAAAGCCAGAAATGGATGAAATTAAAGCGAAAGTTGGAGACGATAACGCAGCGCTTCTGCAACAGGAATACATGAAGCTATATAAAAAAGCAGGCGTAAATCCGCTCGGCGGTTGTTTGCCCCTGTTGATACAAATGCCTATTGTATTTGCCTTTTTCCGCTTTTTCCCAAGCTTGTTTGAATTGAGAGGCCAAAGCTTTTTGTGGATGCATGACCTGTCTACTTATGATACGGTCATCTCATTCCATACCAGCATACCTTTCCTGGGCAATCATATCAGCTTAATGTGTTTATTCATGACGGCATCGACGTTGATATATACTTATTTTAACAACCAGATTTCCGGTGCAACCGGGCAGATGAAATATATAGGGTATATCACGCCGGTTATCTTTTTAGGCGCGCTGAACAGCTATCCTTCCGGTTTGAACTATTACTATTTTCTGGCCAACATGCTGACGTTCACCCAGCAATATATCATCCGGCTTATGGTTGACGACAAGAAAATCCACGAGCAGATACAGGAAAACAAAAAGAAACCCGATGCTAAAAAGAAAACCAGCGGCTTCCAGGCAAAAATGGAAGAAATGATGCGCCAGCGCCAGCAACAGCAGTTGCCGCAGGGTAAGAAGAAATAGAATATAGTCGGAAAGTCGGGAAGTCCGAAAGATGAAAGAAAGACATCGATTATTTGTGAAGGTCCGCTGGCGGTTTAGCCGGCGGACCTTTTTTTATCGTCCCGCGCTGGTGCAAAACAGGTAGGTTATCTGTTTTCCCTATTTCCACTTCCAGACTTTCGGACTTTCTCACGTTTCCACTAAAATAATTAGCAAAAAGTTTCTACATTTACGCCAATGTATGCCATTGTGGATATTGAGACTACCGGGGGGCATGCCAGTGCAAATGGCATCACCGAGATAGCCATATGCATACATAACGGCAAGAAGGTAGTTGAGCGTTATTCCACGCTGGTTAACCCCAAAAGGGAAATACCCATTTACATCAGCGCGCTCACCGGGATCACAAACGAAATGGTGCAGGATGCGCCGCCATTTGAAGATGTTGCGGCGGACATTTTCCACCTGCTTCACAATAAAATTTTTGTCGCGCACAATGTAAACTTCGACCATTCATTTGTACGGTATCACCTTGCCACAGCCGGTTACGAACTACAGTGCAATAAGTTATGTACAGTTAGACTGGGGCGTAAAATACTGCCGGGGCTTCCCTCTTACAGCCTGGGTAAGCTTTGCCGGCATCTTAGCATCGATAACGAAAGCCGCCACCGCGCCGCAGGGGATGCCGAGGCAACTTCAAAGCTGTTTTCGTTATTGTTGCAAAGCGATAAGGAAGATCATATCCAAAAGGCGCTGAAGCAAAACTCGAAAGAACAGGTTTTGCCGGCTAACCTGCCCAAACAGGATGTGGAGGCTTTGCCGCAATCGCCGGGCGTATATTATTTTCACGATCAAAAAGGAAAAGTAATCTATGTGGGCAAGGCTAAAAATCTTAAAAAAAGGGTATGCAGCCATTTTACCGGCAACAATCCCGGCCCGCAGCGGCAGGAGTTCCTGCGAAATATCCACCACATTACTTTCCAGCTTTGCGGCACCGAACTGATTGCTTTTGTGATGGAGGCCGTGGAGATCAAACGGCTTTGGCCAAAATACAACCGGTCACTAAAACGCTTTCAACACGCGTACAGCATGTATGCATTTGAAGACCAACGCGGCTACCTGCGACTGGTAGTTGACAAACACCGGAAAATGACCGGCTCTATTTACAGTTGTAACACCTTATTTGAAGGGCGGAGCATATTGATGCGGCTGATAGAAGGTTATGAACTTTGCCCCAAATTGTGTTTTATTCAAAACAATACACAGCCCTGCACTGGTATAAACAGCGCCAATTGTGCTTGCGATGGTTTGGAAGCGCCGGGCGAATACAACAAAAAAGTACTGGCGGCGATAGACGAGCTCAACGAGGCCCTCCCAACCTTCGCCATCCGCGATGCGGGCCGTACCGACGACGAACACAGCTGTTTGCTGATCGAAAAAGGTAGATTTTATGGCATGGGCTATATTTCTCACTATTTCGACGTGGACAACCTGCAGCAATTAAAAAATCACCTTACCCCCTATCCCGGCAACGATTATATACGAACCATGGTGGCCAGTTATGCAACCCGTTTCCCGGAACGGAAAGTGGTGTTTTCGTAACGCATAGAACAAGGTCTTTTGCGTTAGCAAAGAATCCTTAAAATTTCTTATCAAAGTATTGTCCATAAAAATTATTTTTGTTTACTTTGTTTTACAAAGTACTTTTAAATAATGAAGAAATGAAGGTAAAAATGATTCTACCCGCCTTGGCTGAAGCGGAAAGCCCATTCTGGCGGCCCATTAAATACTCGTTATTCCCGCCTTTAGGCCTGGCAACCCTGGCTGCCTATCTTTCACCTGAGGATGAAATTGACCTTCAGGACCAACATGTCGAAAAACTCAACCTTAACGACGACCCGGATCTCGTGATCATACAAGTTTATATTACAAACGCTTACCGGGCATACACCATCGCCGACCATTACCGGGCAAAAGGGGCGTATGTAATTTTGGGCGGATTGCACGTCACCTCGCTGCCGTTTGAGGCGATGCCCCACGCCGATACAATTTTTACGGGGCCGGGAGAAGACACTTTTCCAAAGTTTTTGAACGACTTTAAAAACGGCGTCCCTCAAAAGATATATCGTTCATCTGTCCGGACTTTGGAAAAAATACCGCCGATACGCCGCGACCTTATCAAACGGCATTTATACCTGGTGCCAAATTCCATTGTGGTTACAAGAGGTTGCCCCCATCATTGCAGCTTTTGTTATAAAGATGCATTTTTCGAAGGCGGAAGAACTTTCTATACACAGCAGGTTGACGATGCGCTGGCTGAGATCGACCGTCTGCCCGGCCGGCATTTATATTTTTTAGATGACCATTTGCTAGGCAATGCAACGTTTGCCGGCAGTTTGTTTGAAGGGATGAAAGGGATGAACAGGGTGTTCCAGGGAGCGGCAACGGTCGATTCCATCCTACGCGGCAACCTGATCGAAAAAGCCGCGGAAGCTGGTTTACGAAGTTTATTTATAGGTTTCGAGACTTTTTCGCCCCAAAACCTAAAGCAGGGCAACAAAAAGCAAAACCTCGAAAAAGACTATTCAAAAGCAGTAAACAGGCTGCATGACCTCGGCGTTATGATTAATGGCAGTTTTGTATTCGGCCTGGACGAAGACGACAAAGATGTTTTTAAAAGGACCGTTGACTGGGGCGTAAAAAACGCGATAACCACCTCCACTTATCATGTATTAACACCATATCCGGGTACCGAATTGTTTAATAACATGGAAAGCCAGAACAGGATACTTACCAAAAACTGGGATTTGTACGACACACGTAAGGTAGTTTATAAAACCATCGGCCTGACTGCGAAAGACCTGGAGGACGGGTATTGGTGGGCCTATAAGGAGTTTTATAGCTGGAGCAACATATTTAAGGGCAGCATACAGCATCAGTCGAATGTGCACAAGCTGAAACACCTTTTTTATGCGGGCGGATGGAAGAAATTTGAGCCTGTTTGGAATTTCCTGATAAAAACCAAAAGCCTGAATGAAACATTGCCTTTGCTTGAAGGCGTATTGCGAAAAATAAACCTCAACAAAAATATTAAGCCCGAAAGCGTCGTTTCGTCACTGCCTGAACCTGTGTTAGTCACAGGACAAATGCAATAAATTATATTATTTATCAATAAAATTAACCTTTTAAACAAAAAGTTATCCTGGTTGTTGTCGATTTGATAAATTATTTAAAGCCTTTAAACATGGACAGTATCAATTATCAACAGCGGGAAAATCACACTAAAAATTTAGAGGGCAAAGAAGCCATTGAAAAAATACAGCATCTTGTTAAACAGGCGCCGACCTGTTTTTTCTGTAGCAATATTAAATCCGGTGTCCCAATGTCAGTCCGGCCGATGGCGATCCAAAAAGTGGATGACTGGGGCAATTTTTGGTTTTTAAGCGCAAAAGACAGTCGTAAAAACGACGAGGTTGATCACGACCCTTTTGTTCATTTATTGTTCCAGGGATCGCCACATTCCGATTTTTTAAATATATACGGCATCGCATCTATCAGCGATGACAAAGAAAAAATAAAAGAATTGTGGGAGCCTATAGACAAAGCGTGGTTTACCGAAGGCGAAAACGACCCGCGTATATCGGTGATCAAAGTAGAGCCTACCGAAGGCTATTATTGGGATAACAAACACGGCAACGCCATTGCATTTGCAAAGCAAATGATAGGCGCGGCCATGGGCAAAACGCTCGATGATTCAATTGAAGGCAGGCTGCAGCCGGCCATCGGGTAACGCGGACAAAAATATCCCTGAATTATTTTAAATACTTGTTGTACCACGCAATGTACCGATGCAAGCGATCGACCTGGTAACTGGGTTTGCTGATCCCGTGAAATGAGTTGGGATAAAGAATCAGTTCCGTTGTTATACCCTGCGATTTAAGCGCCTCGTACATTTGTTCACTGCCGGCGGTCGGCACGTTAAAGTCTTTTAAACCCGACATAAATAGCACAGGCGTTTTTATCCGGTCGGCATGAAAAAACGGATAAGACAGTTTTTCCCATCTGTCCTGGTTTTTCCATGGCGGACCCAACTCATTATCATATTGCAGCACGTACTCATCGCTGCCATACATGGTGGTTTGCAGGCTGCTGCCGGCGCCGCTGGCCGCAGCTTTAAACCGGGTGTCTGATGCTATCGTATAATTGGTGAGTATGCCCCCGTAGCTCCATCCGCCAATGCCAAGATGATCCGGGTCGGCCAGGCCCTGTTTAACCAGTTCATCAACTGCGCCTAACAAATCTTTAACTTCTTTATTTCCCCAATCAGCATAGATAGTTTTGCAATAATCAATACCCCGGCCATCACTGCCACGGTAATTAACGCCAATTACGGTGTAACCTGCGCATGATAATATCTGCCTTGTAGCGTCGAAAGAGAATTCATCCTGACCTACAGGACCCCCATGTATGAATAATATCAGCGGAAGTTTTTTGCGGTTAATACTATCAGGTGTATAAACCAACCCCGAAACCAATGTTCCATCACCGCTTTTGGATTGAAATCCTTCTACGTGGGCGAGGTTAACTGTGCCCAGCCATTGCTGCTGATGAAAGGTTAGGCGCCGCGTTATGCCATTTTCAAGGGCATACAATTCCGCAGGTGTGTACGGGTCACTCTTTTGAATAACCCAGCCCCCATTTGGATTTGCATGTATGCCGGTAACAGAATAATTGCCCTTTATCAAAGTTGATAGTTTACCGCTGGCTACATCGTAAGTATCTATATACCGTGTGCGGTCATCAGCCAGTAAAAAAGCAATCGTTTTGCTATCCCTGCTCCACTCCAGCGAGTTTACGGGGCGGTCCAATTGTTGAGTTAAGAGCTTATTATTTTTGCCATCGGCATCCATCAGGCATAAAATATCCTGATCGTACATCATGTAATCGGCGTCGCTGGTCGAGCGTAAATAAGCAATATGTTTACCATCGGGACTCCAATGCGGTTCCTCGTCGTGCCCTTTCCAAAAGGTCAGCTGGTTGGCTGCTGAACCAGGTTTCGCGTCGATAACGAAAATGTCGTCATTGTCATTTCTGTCCGGGTCGGTGGTATGATTGCTCACAAAAACAATTTGTTTACCATCCGGCGACCACTCCGCAGCGCCTTCATCTGTATTGCCCCTGGTTAAGGTATCCAGTTTTTTTGTGCGGATATTAAAAAGGTATAAATGTTTATGCAGGTGCTGCAAATAGCCGTCAACATCCTGTTTAAAATGGTAGCGGTCTATTTTAACAGGCGCCGGAGTTTTAGGCTCATCTTTCCCTCCGTTTTCCGGGTCACCGATCGTCAATAAAAGCATTCCCGCGTCCGGCGACCACGCATAATCAGCAATATCGCCCTTAATATCCGTTAGCTTATTTCCTTCACCGCCTCGCCTGTCCATGAGCCATATCTGTCCACCTTTTTTTGAATCGCGTGCCGAGACAAAAGATATGTACTTTCCATCGGGGCTCCATTTTGGAGACGAAGCCGGCTCGCTGCCGTAGGTAAGTTGAATGGATTCTTTTTCGTCCCAGCTTTGCATCCATAAATGCGATACCCTGTTGTCTTTCGCCGTGTCGACATCCGCCAGCTCATACGCCACCCATTTGCCGTCCGGCGAAATCCGGGGGTTGCTCAGGGTTGAAATACGATATAAGTCGGCCGGTTGTATCGGCTTTTTATTTTGCGCGAATCCACTTCCCGCAGTAAATAGCACGGAAAGAAAAAGTAGAGGTCTTTTCATGTCTTTATCAAATCGTGAGATGGTAAATTAGGCAATAGATGACTATATAAAGAAAAATCGATACGAAATCAGCTGATTCCGGCCCTTTCCAGTTCCATCTGCATCTGCCGCTGAATTTTTAGCGCTTCCGCACGGGCGGCTTCTGCAAAATCTTCACCGGCAGACGCATAGATGATGCCCCGTGATGAATTTACGATCAGTCCGCAATCCTTCGTCATGCCGTATTTGCATACCTCTTCCAAACTACCGCCCTGGGCACCTACGCCGGGCACCAGCAGGAAATTGTCAGGAGCGTATTTACGGATGCCGGCAAACTCCGGGCCCTTGGTGGCGCCCACAACAAACATCAAACGGTCGGGGCCGGCCCAGGTGGTGGCTTTCTGTATAACGGTTTCATACAAAAGCCCCAGCTCCGTGTTTAGATATTGAAAATCTTTACTGCCGATGGAAGATGTCAGTGCCAGTAGTACCACCCATTTTCCGGGATAATTTAAGTACGATAGCACGGAATCATGCCCCATGTACGGCGATATGGTTATGGCGTCAAAGCTCATCTCCGAGGCATTTTCGTCAAAAAAAGCCCGGGCATACATATCTGAGGTGTTTCCGATATCGCCCCGCTTGGCATCTATAATGTTCAGGCAATCCTTCGGCAGATATTTCCAGGTATTCACCAGGCATTGAAGTCCTTTAATGCCGGCCGCTTCATAGAATGCCGAATTGGGTTTATAAGCTACGCACAAATCGCGGGTGGCATCGATAATTCGTTTGTTAAACTCAAAGAGCGGATCGGGAAAATCTTTCAGGAACCCCGGTATTTTTTCGATGTCCGGATCGAGGCCAACACACAGGAACGATTTTTTGAGTTTGATCTGCTCGATGAGCTGCTGACGGGAAATCATTTAAGCAGTTTTTTGTGCTGCAAAAAAACTAAAAATTAATCCAACTGTTGCCACGACAGGATATTTTTTTAAATAATTTTAATTTTCAAAATAATTTAAGTAGCATTGCAATGTTTTTCCGTGAATTTTTCTTGCACTAAAGAAACAATTTAAAACTCCAGGTTATTTTATCAATTAGTTGCGTGGGTTTAGATGTTGCATAAACAAGTTGCAAAACAAATTTCTTTCATATTAAACATCTCCATGTACAACATGCATGATTTGCTAAATTAACAGAGACCCGGATCATACCCGAGGGTTGTTATCCATGACGATTGCGCCTTTAACACCAGTGAAGATAAATACAATCACAAAAGAATATTCTAATTAAAATTTTTCCTTGAATTATACTTCTTAATATGTTTGATAAAAACGAATTGAACGACAAACTCGTTTCGGAATTGCGCGATATTGCCCGGAATTTAGGCATCGCCGAGGCTGAGGAACTGAGAAAAGCACAACTGATTGAGCGTATTGTTGAGCAAGAGCAACTGATTGAAGCTGCCAGGGCCCAGCAAAGTACGGTAAACACCATATACACGCCCAAGGGCGTAGCTCCTGCAGAGAGCACTGAAAAGGCACGAAAAAGAACACGGACCGTGAAAAGCGTAAGCAAGCCAAGGGTTGAAGTGCCTTTGGATGACACGAACTTATTCGACGAGCCGGATGATGAGGTGGCAGCAGAAGATGAAGATAACGAACAGCAGGTTACATCAGTTGAAGGAGAGGGCAATGGTTTTGACGATGGTGAAGATGCTGCGTCAAAAAGTGATGGCATGGTAACCGAAGGGCGTGTGCAAAAATCAGACCGGCGGGTTAGCCAAAACACACAGCAAAAACCGCAGGAGCCGGCCATAAATCTTGATTTTGATAATGTAATTGTAAATGAAGGCGTACTTGAAATTATGCCCGACGGATATGGATTTCTACGCTCGTCTGATTACAACTACCTTACTTCGCCGGATGATATTTACGTATCGCAATCGCAGATCAAATTATTTGGCTTAAAGACGGGCGATACCGTTCGCGGAAGCATCCGCCCGCCAAAGGAAGGTGAAAAATACTTTCCGCTGGTGCGGGTTGAAGCCATAAATGGCCGTATCCCCGCCGAAGTGCGCGACCGTGTGCCATTTGATCACTTAACGCCACTTTTCCCGTCAGAAAAGCTATCCCTGTTTACTGATCCCGGTAATTATTCAACCCGCATTATGGACCTGTTCTCGCCTATTGGTAAAGGACAGCGCGGTTTGATTGTCGCTCAGCCTAAAACGGGAAAAACCATGTTGCTTAAGGATGTTGCCAACGCCATCGCCAAAAACCACCCCGAAGTCTACCTGATCATCCTGCTGATAGATGAGCGCCCGGAAGAAGTAACCGATATGGCGCGCAGTGTACGTGCCGAAGTGGTATCATCAACATTTGACGAACCTGCCGAGCGCCACGTAAAGATCGCCAATATTGTTTTGGAAAAAGCAAAACGTATGGTTGAATGCGGACATGACGTGGTTATCCTGCTCGACTCCATCACACGTTTAGCACGCGCTTATAATACGGTGGCCCCGGCATCGGGCAAGATATTATCAGGCGGTGTTGACGCCAACGCTTTGCATAAGCCAAAAAGATTTTTTGGCGCCGCCCGTAATATCGAAGACGGCGGCTCGCTCACTATTATCGCAACTGCTCTGACAGAAACCGGTTCGAAAATGGATGAAGTTATCTTTGAAGAATTTAAAGGTACCGGTAACATGGAACTACAGCTTGACCGCAAGCTATCCAACAAACGTATATTCCCGGCCATTGATATTACCGCTTCGAGCACCCGTCGCGACGATCTGTTGCTTGACCGGGATGCCCTGCAGCGTATCTGGATATTACGCAACCACCTGGCTGATATGAATTCGCAGGAATCTATGGAGTTTTTACAGGCGCAAATAAAGGGTACTAAAACCAACGAAGAGTTTTTGATATCGATGAATTCGTAATAATTTAGCGGTAATTAAGTTATATTTTCGGCGGATAGAACGTATAACTTCATATTCGCTACAGAATTACTTCAGATAACAATAATACCTTCATAGCGTAATGAAGAACCGCGTAAAAAAACATGTGCCCAACGCAATTACCTGCGCCAATCTTTTCAGCGGGTGTGTGGGTATTGTTTTAGCGTTTAAAGGCGAACTCATCGGGGCTGCTTACGCCATTTTCCTTTCGGCAATTTTTGATTTTTTTGATGGTTTGGCCTCAAGAGTGCTCAAGTCATTTTCGGGGATCGGTAAAGACCTCGATTCGCTGGCAGATATGGTGAGTTTTGGCGTACTGCCTGCAGTGATCATGTACCAATTATTTTTGGGGGCCCGCCAAATTGAAAATGTAAGCAATTGGTTAAATTTCGCCGCTTTTTTAATACCGGTGTTCTCAGCGCTGCGCCTGGCCAAATTCAACGTGGATACCAGGCAGGCCGAGAACTTTATTGGGGTACCCACTCCTGCAAATGCCATATTGATCGCGTCCCTTCCGATGATCCTGGGGCACCATAACAGGTTTTATACCCCCTATTTAACCAACTCCTATGTTTTGCTTGGCTTCGTGATCATTATGTGCACGTTATTGGTGGCCGAAATGCCGATGATGTCTTTAAAATTTAAAAATACCGACTTTAATAAAAATATTTACCGCTATTTATTACTCCTCTTCTCGGCAATTCTGATACTATTTTTTAAATTTGCGGCGGTTCCGGTGGTGATATTTATTTATATTATCTTATCTATCATCCAGTTTAAGGTTGCTAATTATCCGGTGATAACCGAGGTTAAGAAGAATACCAAAACCTTTTCGTGACCGGTGCTTGCAAAAACAAAATTTAGTTCAAATGAAAAAATTCCAGGCTGAGATCGACGTAATGCCAAAAAAAGAAATTCTTGACCCGCAGGGTAAAGCAGTAACAGGGAGTATGAAAAACCTGGGGTTAGCAGAAATTCAAAATGTGCGCATCGGCAAACATATTTCGCTTGAGATTGAAGCCGACAGCGCTGACGCAGCCCACAGCAAAGTCGACCAGGCCTGTAAAAGTCTGCTGGCGAACTTAATAATGGAAAGTTACTCTTTTAGCTTACACCCTGTAGGGTAGTCGGAAAAGTCCGTAAGTCGGAATAGTCCGGAAGTCCGAAAGACTATTTATAACGGCCTGCTATCCACCCGAAAAAGATCACGACAACAAAAAACGAAGAATTGTTAGAATTGTTGAAGAGACTTCTTTCGGACTTCCGGACTTTTGGTCTCTTAAAGTTCCGCTTCTTTCTCGGCTTTGATCTGTATCAGCGATGTAATATTATCGTTAACCACCGCTTTAATATCCTCAAATTTTGATTTTAACAATATAGGGGCGGGAGCACCGGCTTTGGCCATCAGTTCAACCTCCTGTATGTTTGCCTGGCATTGGGTCATGCCGAAAAAGCCCAGGTTTGGCTTTAATTTATGCGATGCCGCAGCAACAATAGCCCAGTCATCATTCGCAATACCGTTGGTTATTGTAGTTAATAATTCAGGTGTGTGCTGCAAAAACATATCGATTGACTCGACGATAAACTCAGTGCTTCCATCTGCAATATCATACAAAAAAGAAAGGTCGAGATCCTGTGGCATCAGATTTTGGGACATAATGTGTCAGTTACATTCAAAAATATCTCTTTTTTACGATCAAATCGTCAGAAAGTTCTGCTTTTAGTTCAGAAATATTTTTATTTAACACCGGATGCAGCCAATCAGGGGCAATCTCTGTAAGCGGCTCAAGCGTAAATCTTCGTTTATGCAGTTCCGGGTGAGGAATATGAAGCCCAGGCTCATCGATGATTTCCTGCCCATAAAACAGTATATCGATATCAATCGTGCGTGGACCCCATTTTTCTCCGCGTTTTCGGCCCAGCTTTTCTTCAATACCCAACAGTGTTTCCAGTACAAGCCGCGGCGCTAAGCCGGTATCCAATAAAATCACCTGGTTCAGATAATCAGGCGCATCTGTTTTGCCCCACGATTTGGTTTCATAAACCGAAGAGGCCTTCGCTATAGGCGCAATAGCGGTTCCGATCTCCTCAATAGCACATTTCAAAAATGATAGCCGGTCGCCAAGATTACTTCCCAATAACAATAAAACCTCTTGCATGTTGTAACAAATATTACCGATGATGCTCTTAATATTATTCAATACTGAATTACTAAGTTTGCATAATTAATAGATTTATAGTAGTTAATGAAACAATTCTTCAAATTTGTGTTCGCCAGTATGCTGGCCATAGTTGTTGTGGGCGTAATTTTTATCCTGATAATTGTGGCCATTGTAGCATCTTCGGGTGATAAAACCGTTGTTGTCGAGCCCAACTCGGTGTTACGAATTTCCTTTAATATCCCTGTAACAGAGCGTACACCTCTCGACCCCCTTGCAAGATTAGGAATTGGAGAACAAAAAGCAATCGGGTTGAATGAAATACTTGCTGACATTGCCAAAGCAAAAACCGACGACAATATAAAAGGAATCTTTCTTGATCAGAGCTTATTTACCCCGGGGCAGGCCAGCTCAGAAGAAATACGAAATGCACTTATCGACTTTAAAAAATCAGGTAAATTCATCGTAGCCTATTCCGAAGTGTACGAACAAGGCTTTTACTACCTGGCCTCCGTTGCTGATAAAGTTTACGTTAATCCCAAGGGTATCTTTCTTTTCCACGGTTTTAACCAGCAGATCACCTTTTTAAAGGGAGCACTGGATAAATTGGGTATCGAAGCGCAGATCATCAAGGTAGGCACTTACAAAAGCGCGGTTGAACCTTTTTTTCTAACCAAAATGAGCCCGGCTAATAAATTGCAGGTAACCTCCTATCTTGGTTCGCTTTACGACCATTTTTTATCCGGAATTAGCGAAAACAGGCATATCAGCAAAGACGAGTTGTTTGAAATTGCCAATGATTTGAAAATAAGGTTCCCTGAAGACGCGTTGAAATATCACCTGGTGGACGGCTTGAAATATAAAGACGAAGTGTTGGACGAGCTCGTTTTTGATGAACTCAAAGGCGAAAAACACGAAAAAGATAATAAAGATGATAAGGCCGATATAAGAATTGTAAATATGTTGGATTACACAAAAGCCATACCCGAAACCGCCGATAAGAAAATGAAAAAAGGCAGCAAGGGCCAGATTGCCGTGATTTACGCAGCAGGTGATATTATTGACGGCGATGGCGATGATAACAGCATTGGATCTGAAAGAATATCAAAGGCTTTGCGCGAGGCCCGTTTGGATGATCATATAAAGGCCGTTGTACTGCGCGTTAATTCGCCGGGAGGCAGTTCGCTGGCTTCAGACGTCATCTGGCGCGAAGTTATGCTTACCAAAAAGGCAAAACCGATTATCGTATCCATGGGCGACTATGCAGCCTCAGGTGGGTATTATATCTCCTGCTCGGCGGATTCCATTATCGCTGAGCCGAATACCATTACAGGTTCAATTGGGATATTTGCTGTGCTGCCCAATATGCAGAAGTTTTTTAACGACAAACTCGGCATCACGTTTGACGGTGTAAAAACCGGAAAATATGCCGACCTGGGCGACATCAGCCGGCCACTTACACCCCAAGAACGCGACATCCTGCAAAATGAAGTAAACCGTGGTTACGACGATTTTACCAGAGCGGTGGCCAATGGCCGTAAAAAAACACAGGAATATATCAATAGCATTGGCCAGGGACGCGTGTGGACCGGCGAACAGGCCTTAAAAATCGGCCTTGTCGACCGGCTGGGCGACATCAACGATGCGATAAAATCAGCCGCAAAAATGGCGAGGATAAAAAATTACACACTGGAATACTACCCCGAGCAAAAAAGCATTTTTAGCAAATTTGGCTCGGCATTTAGCGACGAGATGAAAATGCGGGCTGTCAAATCGGAACTCGGGGAAAACTACAAATACTATGAACAGCTAAAGGGTGCTACACAAATGATGCGCACCCCACAGGCCAGGTTGCCCTATACCATTTCGATAAACTAGTTTTTATTTATATTTTGATTGGGAAAGCTGTTCGCGTTGCGGGCGGCTTTTGTTTTGGTTAAATAACCTCGTCCAAAACAATTCGCATTCCATCTCCCTTTTCGTATTTTTACACGCCGATCATTCATGGAAAACAAAATCATCTCCCGTAAACTTCGTTTGCTTTCGCAACTGATGGAATTACACGACGAAAACCCGTTTAAGATAAAATCTATTGCGAATGCGGCCTTTAAGTTGGACAAACTGCCCTATCCTGCTAAAAACAAAACGACTGCCGAGTTAGAGAAAATTGATGGCATTGGCAAAAGCACGGCTGGCAAAATAACCGAACTGCTGGAAAACGGCACAATAGCCGAAATGGAAGAACTGCTGGCTAAAACCCCGCAGGGCGTGGTAGAGATGATGGGTATTAAGGGCATCGGCGCCAAAAAAGTTGCCATTATCTGGAAGGAATTAAATATAGAAAGCCTCGGCGAGTTGTACTATGCCTGCAACGAAAACAGGCTGGTTGAAGCAAAGGGCTTCGGCCTTAAAACGCAGGAGGATATAGGCAAAGCCATTGAATTTACGATGGCCGGCCATGGCAAATTTTTATATGCACAGGTTGTGGCCATAGCGGACGAGTTGTTTGCCGAGTTAAAAAACTTGCTTCCAGAGATACTGATCAGCTGCGCGGGCGATTTTCGCCGGTGTTGCGAGATCATCAGCAAACTGGTGATAGTGGTCGGTACTCCCGATACAGCATTTACGGTAAACGCCATTGAAGGCTCACAATTGTTGGGCGGGGCAAACGCCGAGGGCAACCGGGTTGCCGGAAAAATGCCGAACGGGCTGCAGGTTGAAATAATCTGTGCCGATCGCGCGGGTTATCATAAAACGCTGTTTGAGCAAACGGGCGACGAGGAGCATGTTAAGGCTGTTTTATCTAAAATATCCGACCTGTGTGATAACTTTCCGGATGAAGGGCTCATCTACCAAAAAGCCGGGCTGGCTTTCATCCCGCCTGAATTGCGCGATGGAATAACTTTCATCGTTAAAGCTGAACAGAACGCGTTACCCCAGCTGGTTACCTATGACGATCTGCGGGGCACCCTGCATAACCATAGTACCTGGAGCGATGGGATAAACACCATTGAAGAAATGGCCCTTTTCTGCCGTGATGAGTTGAAGCTGCAATACCTCGGCATGTGCGACCACAGTAAAAGTGCCTTTTATGCTAAAGGCTTAAGCATTGAGCAGGTTTTACAACAGCATGAAGAGATCGATCACCTGAATAAAAAACTCGGCGGCTTTCGCATATTTAAAGGGATCGAGTCGGATATTTTATACGATGGCTCATTGGATTATCCGGATGAAATATTAAACCGCTTTGATTTTATCGTAGCATCCGTTCATTCCATCCTCAAAATGGATGAAGAAAAAGCGACTTCGCGCCTGATCAAAGCCATCGAAAATCCGCATACGACTATTCTGGGGCATCCTACAGGCCGATTGCTGTTAAGCCGCAGTGGTTATCCGATAAATTATAAAAAAGTGATTGATGCCTGCGCGGCTAACCGGGTGATTATCGAAATAAATGCCAATCCGCTCCGGCTGGACCTGGACTGGCGCTGGCACCAATACGCGCTTGACAAAGGTGTTTGGCTGTCCGTGAACCCCGACGCGCACCGGAAGGAGGGTTTTTTAGATATGCATTATGGTATATTAGCCGCGCGGAAAGGCGGTTTATATAAAGAAAGGTGTCTGAATACATTGTCGCGCGAGGAAATAGAAACGTTTTTTAAATCGCTAAAAAGCGAAAAGCTTACAAACATCCAGTCGAATTAATGAACCTGAAAAATAAAGTACAAGAACTGCAAGCGGCCGGTGAAAAGCCATCCGTGCTGGTCATCGGCGACCTGATGATCGATCATTATATATCGGGAACGGCATCGCGTTTATCGCCGGAGGCCCCGGTGCCGATCGTCAACGTAAAAAAAGAGTCGACGACGCTCGGCGGCGCCGGCAATGTAGTTGAAAACCTGGTGGCCCTGGGGGCACATGTTGCGGTAGCTGGTGTGATTGGCAGCGACGCATCCGGCAGGCAATTGCTGGAGATGATGGAGCGTGAGGGCGTAAAAACCAATGCCATTATTATGGATAGTGGGCGTCCGACGACTGTGAAAACGCGGGTGCTGGCCGGTAGCCACCAATTGGTAAGAGTTGACCGCGAGGTTACGGACGCAGTTTCGCCCATTATTGGTGAAGAGCTGATCATGGCATTAAAGGCAAATATCGCCCGGGCAGACATTGTTATTTTCTCCGATTATAACAAGGGATTGTTTGCACCGGAGTTAACGCAGCAGATGATCAGGATAGCCGCAGAACACGACAAGAAGGTTGTGATTGACCCAAAAGGATTAAACTACGAAAAATACAAAGGCGCTTACATTATAAAACCCAATCGCAAGGAACTTGCCGAAGCCGCAAAGATCGAAAAGATCAAGAATATTACTGAGCTGCGCAACGCGGCAAAAACCATATTCGATCAAACCAATACGACGTACCTTATCGTCACACTGTCTGAAGAAGGGATGGCTATCGTTACTGAGCGATCGAGTAAATTGCTGCCGGTGAAAGCCACTGAGGTATTTGATGTAACGGGCGCTGGCGATACAGTGATAGCGACCATAGCTTATTTTGTGGCGGCCGGGCTTTCGGTTGAAGAAGCCTGTGAGCTGGCCAATCATGCCGCAGCCATTGTGATCAGGCATATTGGCAGCGCCACAACGACCATAGACGAAGTGCTAAATGACATGGAAGATTAACCCGGAATGAAACAGCACGCAGAAAAAATACTCCAGGGCAAAATGCTTGATCTGGTCGCAGCCAAAAATAAGGTGATCACCTGGCAGGCCGAGGGGCGGAAAGTAGTTTTCACGAACGGCGTATTCGACCTGCTTCACATCGGGCATATCACTTATCTCGCTAAAGCAGCTGATCTCGGCGACAAGCTGATCATCGGCTTGAACGCTGATAGTTCCGTAAAACGGATCAAGGGCGAGGACAGGCCTGTTAACGACCAAAACAGCCGTGCCGCGTTATTAGCCGCACTTTTTTTTGTTGATGCCGTTACTGTCTTTGATGAAGATACGCCCCATAACCTGATCTCAGCATTATTGCCGGATATATTAGTAAAGGGCGCTGACTACACCGTTGAAAATATAGTGGGCGCCAAAGAAGTGCTGGCCAATGGCGGCGAAGTAAAAACCATCACCTTTGTAGATGGTCACTCCTCCACGTCGATCATCAACAAGATCAGGAGCGGTAGATGAAAATACTGGTGATCAGGTTTAGCTCGATGGGTGATATCATTTATACCACGCCGGTTGTGCGCTGCCTGAAAAAACAACTGGCCGGCGCTGAAATCCATTTTTTAACCAAGCCTGCCTTTAAATACATTTACGACAACAATCCTTATGTCGAAAAGCTGCTTCTGTTAAAAGAAAACCTTTCTGATACGATAAAAGAGATAAAAGCTGAAGATTACGACTATATTATCGATCTGCACAATAACCTGCGTACAAGCATTATCAAACTGCGGACCGGAATAAAATCGTCTACCTATAAAAAACAGCGGCTGCGCAAATGGCTCGATTTAAAATTCAGGCTAAAACTCACACCGCCTATGCATCTTGTTGATCGCTATCTTCAAACTGTACTGTTTTTGGGCGTTAAAAATGATGATCGGCCAATAGATTATTACCTAAAGGGCAACCATCACCTGGAAAAACTGTTGCCTTCCACACACCAAAAAAATTATGTAGCTTTTGTGATTGGCGCCACGCACTTTACCAAGCGGATGCCTAATGATAAGATCATCAGCATTTGCCGGGAGATCAAACATCCTGTTGTTTTGCTTGGGGGAAATGATGTAAAAGCAAACGGTGACGAGGTTGCGGCAAATGTTCCGCATGCTTATAACGCCTGCGGCATCACTTCACTGGATGAATCGGCTTTCCTGGTATCTAAAGCTATCACCGTGATCGGGTTTGACACCGGCTTAACCCATATCGCCGAAGCGTTCGATGCCCCCATTGTTTCCATCTGGGGTGGCACCGTGCCTGAACTGTTAGGCGTGCAGCCCTATAAAGTTGAAAAAGCATTAGTGGCAGGGATTGATTTACCCTGCCGGCCCTGTTCAAAATTCGGCTTGGAAAAATGCCCGCTGGGCCATTTTAAATGTATGAATGATATGCCGGAAAATATGATCACCGACTTTGTGAACACTAAATAACCGCCTTGTTTGTTCTTATTATTTGAACTTTACCTTAAATTTTTAAATTTTAAATTATTTTATACATTTACTCCTACAATCTTTTTACAATGAAAAAAATTTTTCTCCTTTTACTGCTAACCGGCGGTACGTTTACAACGTTTGCACAAAAATTATCAATTGGGTTTCGTGGCGGTGTTGATCTTGGAACAATTACGGGCTCGGCCCAGGGCTCCAGTTCGAGCAATACTTCAAATGTACACTTGAGTTCGATATTCGCGGGCTACGTCGATTATCAAAAAAATAATCTCTCGTTACAGCCGGCGGTTATTCTGGTCGGGAAAGGAGGGAATATCAATATTGGCGACGGCGGTGAAGGCAAGTTTGCGCTGCACTATCTTGAGGTTCCCATTAACCTTGTTTATCACTTACCACTCCGAATTGGCGATGTCTATTTTGGCGGAGGTCCTTATCTCGCATTCGGAACGGGCGGGACTGTGGTCGTTCAGGCAGAGGGAGTATATGACTCCCAACCAGCAACGTTTGGAGGTTACGGAGATTTTTCGCGCACTGACGCCGGATTCGAAATAATTGGCGGGATACGGGTGGCAGACAACGTTGTTTTTCACCTGAACTATGACTTTGGTCTATCTAACATCATAAACATAACCGGGCAGGAAGGCGGGTTAGGCACATTGAAAACAGGATCCTTTGGTATATCATTCGGATTTGTTTTTTAAAAACTTAATCATATTTTTTTTGTAATTAAAAGAGCAGTTATTGCTCCTCTTTTTGTTATTTTACCACATGAAAAAGCTGCTCCTGATACGGCATGCCAAAGCGGAAAAAGATACCGGCGGAAAAGACTTCGACCGGCCATTAAAATATCCCGGTATCCAGGATGCGCGTTTCATGGCGGAGCATATCAGGGAAGAAGGCATTGTTCCGCAACTAATAGTTACCAGTCCGGCGTTACGCACAAAAACTACTGCCGAGATATTTGCCGACACCTTTAAATTACCGGATCCAACCAAAGAAAAATCGATATACGAAGCCAGCCGGCAGACCTGGTTAAAAGTTATCAACGGCCTGCCAGACGATTCTGATTTTATCGCCATCGTTGGACATAACCCCGGCGTAAGCGAAATTCTATACTATTTAACCGGCGAATCTCGGGAGGTTCATACTTCTACAACGGCCCTGGTAGAATTTGACGCGGACAGCTGGTCCGTCATTAGCGGAAACACTGGTAAGCTAACCTACTACAGCTCTCCGAAGGATCTTTAGCCTTTACGTTTAATTTAATGAATATATTTTTCCCGGCATCGACCGGATGTATCCCTGCATCTCCATATTCAGCAGGTTCATGGCCAGGGCGCTGGTTGGCAGATTTGTTTTTATAGTAAGATCGTCAATAGCTACCGGTCCGCTATTTTGCCGCAGGATGTCGAATATCATTTGTTCATCCCGTGACAGGTCTATCGGCAGCATAAACTGCTCAACGGGCTTGGCTTCGTTTACTTTTTCCCAACCCAGACTGTAAGCAAGGTCGGCGGCGCAGGTCAGCAATTGCGCTTTATTATTGCGGATGATGAAATTGCAGCCTTCGGAATAATCGTCTCCTACCCTGCCCGGGAAAGCAAATACATCGCGGTTGTAGGAATTGGCGATCTCTGCTGTGATCAATGCGCCGCCTTTCACACCTGCTTCTATTACCACAGTCGCATCAGCCATTCCGGCCACAATGCGGTTGCGCTGGGGGAAGTTCTCCTTGTCGGGAATAGTTCCGGATGGATATTCAGATAGTAATGCGCCATTGAGGACCATCTTTTCGGCCGTTGAGCGATTTTGGCCGGGGTACAGCCTGTCTAGCCCATGGCCTAATACGCCAACTGTTGGCATATTTAGCTTTACAGCCTCTTTATGTGCAGCAACGTCAATGCCTAAAGCGAGGCCGCTGACGATCAGCACATTATACTGTTGGAGCTCTTCAACCAATTGCCGGCACAGGTGTTTGCCATATTCAGTGGCATTGCGGGTGCCTACGATACTGATGACGTGCTGCGTATTTAGATTGGTATTCCCTTTTGAAAACAGCAGCACCGGGGAATCGCTGCAATTCTTCAATCTTTTAGGATATGCCGGATCGGTATAAAAAATAATTTCTATTTCATTTCGCCCGATAAATCGCAGCTCATCTTCTGCTTTTTCAAGTGCTTCCTTAAAATTGAGCTGGCTAATAATCTTTTCACCGATACCGGGAACCCTCAACAATTTGCCGGGCGAGGCTTTAAATACGCTCTCCGCATCGCCAAAATAGCTTACCAGCATTTTAGCCAGCGTTGGGCCGACACTTTTTATATACGTTAGGGCTACCTGGTGCAGTTGCGACATGATAAAAGATTGATCGTCCTAAATTAATAAAATCCTAATAATTTTAGCAAAATAAATAACAAATGATTTGAGCCGATCCCCTTGAAATTTTTCTTCAAAAAATAAATAATAAAAAACTATAAAAATAGTTTGCAAACTATAGAAATAGTTATACATTTGTTAAACTATAAAAATAGTTTACCATGTCACTTAAAGAACTAACCAAAGCGGAAGAACAAATCATGCAGATCCTGTGGCAGCTGAAAGAAGCCGTTGTAAAAGACATTCTTGATCAAATGCCCGACCCTAAACCGGCTTATAATACCGTTTCAACTGTGGTGAGGGTACTGGAGGGAAAAGGATTTATTGATCACAAAGCTTATGGCAACTCGCATGTTTACTTTCCCTCAGTGGCCGAGACCGACTACAAGCAATTTACTTTTGATAAAATGATGAAAAATTATTTCAATAATTCCTATCACAGCCTGGTCTCTTTCATAGCCAACGAAAAAAAGCTGGATATTAACGAATTGGATGAATTAAGCGTTTTAATAGAAAACCTTAAAAACAAAAAACCATGACCTGGATACGCTATCTTTTAGAAGCCAATTTATACGTGTGCCTGTTTTACCTGCTATACCGCCTGCTGTTTAGCCGCGAAACCCACTATACACTCAACCGCGCTTACCTGCTGCTCAGTTGCCTGGCATCGTTTGTACTGCCTGTTTTGCAACTCGGTTTTTTAAAACCTGCGGTACCACAGGCGGCTATTACTGCTATCAACGTGCCCGTTAGCACAGCGATTTATCCTTCAAACCAGGTGCAGGCTGCTCCTCTGCCCCATTTTACCTGGCAGGACGGGCTTATTTATCTGTACATGGCCGGTGCTTTGATTTTTACATTATTGCTGCTTGTAAAACTTGTACGGCTGTTCATCCTTACGCGCAAACAGAAGAATATCAGTCATAATACTTATAAGGTAGTAGAGCTCAGCAACACAATTGCGGCATATTCATTTTTCCGGATCGTTTTTATCGGCTCAGATATAAGCGATCGCGAAACGATTATTCGTCATGAACTGGTGCACGTGCACCAGAAACACTCATTCGATATTTTACTGCTGGAAGTTATCCGCATCATCAATTGGTTTAACCCGGCGGTTTACCTGCTGCAAAACAGCCTGAAAGCGGTGCATGAGTATATCGCCGACGAAAAAACAGCCGGAATTGAAACCGATACCCTGGCCTACTCCATCTTTTTGGTAAATAATGCTTACGGTATCGGCGGGCCGTCCGTCAGCCATTCCTTTTTCAATAAAAACCTTTTAAAACAACGCATTACCATGCTGCATCAAAAACGATCGGGTAATTTGGCCAGGCTAAAATACCTGTTAACACTGCCGGTTTGTGCCGGGCTGCTTTGTGTTTCAACACTGGCAATCAGTAAAACCTATGGCTGGGTCGACCTTGCTCCGCACCATAAATCAACTATTTTTTTTAGCCCGCAACTACAAAAAAGCAATGCCGATACGAATAAGAACAGGCATAAAAGCAGCACTTACACCTATAACAACAACAATATTACCGGGAAAGGTTATGCGTATAAAGAAACTGGTTACCTGATCAATGGTAAAACCGATTTCAGAGTGATCATCACTGAAAAAAACGGCGAGCAAAAAAGCTTTTTCAGAGATGGCTCTACCCAGGCTCAAAAAAAATTGCTGCAGGAAAAATATGGTTATACTTTCCCGTCGATGGAGATTTTCGCCAAGTTACCTCCGCCACCTCCTGCACCCGCTGCGCCGGCTAAACTACACAGTCCAAGGCCAGCCAGATTCCCGCCACCTGTTATTGTGCCTAACGATTCCCTGGCACCGGCAACTCCGGCCCGGCCCATAGGTCCTCCACCCACACCGGCCAGGCCCGATAAATTCAAAAAACTACCTCCGCCTGTCGTAAAACCGGCTGATACGCTCTCATCGGTTAAGCCGTTAGGGCCTGTTCATCCCAAACCGCCGAAAAAAATATTGTTAAACTACTATAGCGATACAGCCCTGACCGTTGGCCGCGCCAGCGAGATCAGGCTAAACTATAACCCGGTAAAGGCTCAGGGAAAGGTTGTTATTCCACTGATCCTGGTAAACGGCGTAAAATATAGCCTGACAGCCGCGTTACGCCCCGGCGAAAAACTGTACATCACCGGCTCTGATTCCACCGCTTATTACAGTGCCGGCGATGCCCGGGCCAAAAAGAAATGGGGGGCTGATGCTGCTAATGGTGTTTATGACTTGCATGGCAAGCCTTCGATTACGATCAGGTAGATTACACTTTAACATAAACCACCTGCTTTGTCTCAAAAAACTCCTCCGCAAAATAGTCTTTGAGGTAAAATTGCTGAACCGCTAAACCCGATTCGGCAATTTCTTCGTTTAGGTCGCCGCCTTTTAGGTACAGGATACCGTTTGGCAGCTTATTTTTTGATTGCTTATTAAACTTCTCCTTTACCCACGGATAAAAGTCCTTCAGCCGTGTTACTGCACGTGATATCACAAAATCAAACTTTTCATTGATCTCCTCAGCCCGCTTATGAAATGCTTTAACATTGGTTAGCCCCAATGCTGCGGCCACCTCATTTACCACCTTTATTTTTTTGCCGATAGAATCAACCAGGTAAAATTGCGTTCCGGGAAATAGTATGGCTAAGGGTATACCCGGGAAACCGCCGCCCGTGCCCACATCCAGCACTTTTTCCCCCGGCAAAAAGGAGATCACTTTGGCAATTCCCAGCGAATGCAGCACATGGCGCTGAAAAAGCTGGTCGATATCCTTGCGGGATATAACGTTGATCTGGTTGTTCCAGTGTTCGTAAAGTCGGGGTAAGCGGTTAAATTGCTGTAGCTGTTGCGCGGTTAAATCCGGAAAATATTTAACGATCAGCTCAGATGTCATCCCGGTTAAACTTGTTGATGATATTGCCGAGCAGGTAACGCGCCCGGAAAAGCTGGGCCTTAACCGTACCCAGCGGCAGGTCAAGCTGCTGCGCGATCTCTTCGTACGACAACTCGTCAAAATACCTAAGCGTGATCAGGTTGCGATAACGCGACGGCAAACTGTCTATCAATACCTTTAATTCCTGGGTCTGCTGCTTTTTTATCGATACTTCTTCCGGATTCAATACATCGGCTTTTATCTGCAATTGTTTTTCTTCGCCGTCCTCATCCATCATCCCGTGGATGGACATTGTGTTCAATTTTTTTTTGCGGATAAAATCGATACAGTTATTGGTGGCCACCCGGAAAAGCCAGGTGCTAAAGGCAAACTCGGGTTGGTATTTGTCCAGTTTTTCAAATGCCTTGGCAAAAGTTTCAACAGTAAGGTCCATGGCGTCCTCCTTGTTGTTCACCATTTTCAGCACCATAAAATAAATCGAATCCTTATAGCGGTGCATCAGGTCGGCATAAGCTTTTTGGTCGCCCTGGCGTGCCTTAACCACAAGGTGAAAGTCGTTTTTAGCGTTTTCGGTAAAGTTCGAATTTATTTCCATTTAGTAGTTTTTATAAAAGTCCCGATAAGGCCAAAAGTATTTAAGTAAAGGTAATAAATCATATCTAAAAATGGCAGGTACCATACCAAATCCTTACCGTCTAATCGCTTAAATAGCTTACTGTAAATCGCAACTTGAAAAATCAACCTAAACATAAACAAACCGAGCGCTAACCAGGGCTCAAAGTTGAAAATTAGGCATAATGTTAATAAAATATAAAACAACGCGCCGCTCATAGCGTCCAGGCTCAACAAGCGGCGGTGCCTGGCCCTGTATAGCCCCCCTACCCCAAAATGACGCTTTTTTTGCCTGAACCAGGCCCCAAGCGAGGTTTTGGCATCGGTATAAACAAAAGCATCCGGATGGATCTCAATGGCTGTGTTATCCGATGTTGCATTTTGGTTTACAAACAGGTCGTCATCGCCCGATAGCACGTGCATATGCGCCGCAAAACCCTTGGCCGCAAAAAACAGGGTTTTGGTATAACCCAAATTGCGGCCAATACCCATATAAGCATCGCCGATCAGCGCTGCCGACAGGTAATTGATTGCTGTTTTTACAGTTTCAAATCGGATAAAAGGGTTCAAATAATTTTTGATCCGGTTATAAGGCGAATACCCCAGCACGATCTCTGCCCCCGTAGTAAAATTGGCAGCCATCCGCGCAATCCAATCCGCTGAGGCAGGCCGGCAATCTGCGTCCGTAAATAGCAAATACTCATTTTTTGCTGCTTTGATGCCCAGCGTGAGCGCAAATTTTTTCCCCGTCTTAAAACGCTCGTGCTCGGTTATGGTTACTACTTTCAGGTGGACATATTGAGCTTTAAACTGCTCCAAAACCAGGTCTGAGTTGTCAAAAGAGCAATCGTTTATCACAACCACTTCAAAATCAGCATAATTTTGCTTAAGAATGCCGGGCAGGTATTCGCGAAGATTTTTCGCCTCATTGCGCGCACTGATAATTACCGATACAGGCAGGTCTACCGGTGCCAGCGCCTCCAGTGGGCGGTACGCGGTAAGCCGGCTGTGGCTGGTTACCAAAAAGTAAAGCTGTACAATAAAACAAAACTGAAATAAGATAAATAGCGTCTCTTGTATATACGTTTCCAAAACCCGGTAGTAAATAAATCCCGTAAAGTTGTTGATTTTGTGCGACTTTACTTACAAATGTTGAAAAGGTGTTTGATTTGTTGTAAAAGTCAGGGTTGTAATGGCTTATGAAGTTGGCCGGCATCAGGCGAAGTATCCTTAACCCGTGAGTTGTACATGTATTCATATCTCCGCGCGAGTCGGATTTGCGAAGAGTTTAAATGGTGAGCGATCGGCCTGCACGAGTAAACACCAACCGGCAAGTTTGCGACCTGCTTTCGTACTTCATTAAAGTCCGTTCTATGCAAACAACTTTTTCATTCACCCGTTCAGCATTGTAAAACTATATTTATGAGAGCCATTTTGTACATCGTCGCTGTTATTATGATCATAGGCTGGGCCATCGGCCTGTTTTTTCACGCACTTGGCGGCCTTATCCATATCCTGCTGGTTATCGCTATTATTGCGTTCATATTAGGCATTATCAGGCGGGCCTAACGTCTATGTGGTCTATCGAACTCATCGGCCTGTTGGCAGGAATATGCACATCGACCGCCAGCATGCCACAGATCGTTACTACTATAAAAAAGAAAAAAGCAGCCGACATTTCTCCTTTTATGTTCATAGTGTTGCTGGCGGGTAATGGTTTATGGGTATATTATGGCCTCAGCAAATCTGATATACCCATATACGCCACCAATATCATTTCCTTACTATTAGATATGGTTATGCTGGCCTTGCACTTCAGGTATAAGGAAAAGTAAAAGGAAAATGCGCTGTGCACAGCTCGTTCGAATATTTCTTCAAACGCTATTCCCCCTTAACCTCCGGATATCAAACAAATCAATACCGCCTGCTTTGTTTGAACAGTTAACCGTCGTCTCGGCAATAAAACAATGTATCCCTGCTTCAGTAACTACGTCTAATCATCCTTAGGTTCCCAAAGCTCAATGATATTGCCCTCCGGATCCAGCACATGTACAAACTTGCCATAATCATACTCGGCAACTTCATCAACAATGGTCACATTTTCTTTTTTTAGCTCATCAAGCAGTGCAACCAGGTTTTCAACCCGATAATTGATCATAAAAGGCTTCTCCGACGGGTTGAAATATTTGGTGTCTTGCGGAAATGCACACCAGGATGTGGATCCCTTTTTTGATGGATCATCGGCGTCCAGCCATTCAAATGTAGTTCCGTATTGGCTGGTGCCAAATCCAAGATTTTTGGCATACCAGTCGTTCATGCTTTTGGGGTCATTGCATTTAAAAAATACACCGCCCAGGCCCGTTACTTTTTTCATATTTGTTAGTTCTGTTATAATTTATACGTTTATTGTGGCTTGATCAGACCGCCGTTTAAGTATAAGCGCCGCTATTAACGAAACCACCACCCCGACTGGCACAATTTCTGAATAAGTAAGCAATATTCTGAACAACGGATTCGAATTATAATTTTCCATGGTAGCGTTCATTTCAGCCGCTTCTTTTTTTATCGCAATCGCGCTTGCACCATTTGCCTTCATTTCGGCTAGAACCTGTGCCGTATATTTTTTCCCAAAATCAGGGGCGAAATACTTAAAATCTATCATCCAAACCACCACATATATGGTTGATGCAATAAGCGTTACCAGCAAGCCGATGCCGAGCGCCTTGCCAAAAGTAATTTGGCCCTGACTGTACGTGTCGCGGTAGTTTTTTATCGCGACAAAAATGAGCGAAAAAGCCAGTACCATCGTGGCATAGCCCAAAATCAGCCGGGAGTTCAGGCTTAAATGACTGCTCAATACGCTGTCGCCAAGGACACCCCATGATACACTTATGATACCGGCTATTACGCCGCAAACCCAAATTGTCTTTTTCATTTTTTTGATTGCTTTAAGTTTAAATTCTGCCCAAAATTGAGGTACCGGGTTGATCTTTCAATCATACTTTTGGGTGATTTTGCAGAAAAAGCCAATAATCATACTAAAGCATGAGTAAATTACGGGATCAGATTTAACCGTTTTGCTTTTTCAATAGCCTGTGTGCGGCGTTCCACTTCCATCTTTAAAAACAAGTTTGAGGTATGCGTTTTTACCGTATTTAATGATACGAACAGGCGCTCCGCAATCTGGCGATTGCTTAATCCTCCGGCCATCAGTTGTAGAACTTCCAACTCGCGCGCACTCAACCGCAGTTTATGTACTTCCGCCTCGTTTAAAACGAAATTGGCGTTAGCAGGCACAGGCCTTTCAATGATTACCGTTTTTACTTTGGGCGTTATCAATTTCAACGCGAGCCATATACCCAGGCCAGTAAAAACAACGGCTATAGCGCCGGCATAAATTTCAAAAGCGTCGTTAATGATCATATAGCGCCACTCCAGCCATTTTAATAATAGCAATAACAAGGCGAGGGATACGCCGTAAATGATGGTCTGCTTATGTTTGGCTGGGATATTAAAAGTCATTTTTGGCCATTGGGCTTTTAAAAATAAACAATATGAGCGAATATCGTAGCGATGATTTATTGTGCAACTTCGAACAGGTGGGGTAACACCATGTTTCAGCTAAAAGGCGCCCTGATTTTCAACTTGTAATCACTACTTTAGTATTTTGGTAGGTGAAAAGTTAAGGTTTGTCTTCCAATCCCAAACTCACTAATTCACTAATTGATTATATGAAAACTTTCCTAACCATAGCAACTTTACTAACTATACACACAATGGCACAGGCACAAAAACCCAGGGCCAGGGATATCGGCATCCCTTTTGACGGCACGCCGGGCAAGTACAATGCGATAACTGATGTTAAAGGCGTGCAGGTTGGATTTAGCACCCTGATTGAAGGTGATGGCAAAAATATCATTGGCAAAGGGCCTGTGCGTACAGGTGTTACAGCCATTTTGCCGCGCGGGCAAAACAGCACGCCGGTTTATGCCAACTGGTACACGCTGAATGGTAACGGCGAAATGACCGGCACCACCTGGATCACGGAATCCGGCTTCCTGGAGACACCCATTCTTATTACCAATACCAACAGCGTGGGTGTTTGCAGGGATGCAATGCTTAAATGGTTCGTGGAGAAGAATTGGATAAAAGAGGACGGCTGGTACACTTACCCTGTGGTCGCCGAAACCTGGGACGGCGTATTAAACGACATTTACGGTTTCCATGTAAAGGAAAGCAATGCTTTCGAGGCGCTTAACTCGGCTAAAACGGGGCCGGTACAGGAGGGTAATGTGGGGGGCGGCACGGGGATGCGCTGCCTGGGTTTTAAGGGCGGGACAGGTACCGCCTCGCGGCTGATCAAAATCGGCGACTCCACCTATACCATTGGCGTGCTGGTACAGTCCAATTTCGGACAGAAGAAAAATCTCACTATTGATGGCGTTCCTGTTGGCGTTGAATTGAAGGATACCTTAAACTCGGTGGTACACAAACTGGCCCAGAGCCATTACCAGGAGGGCGATGGCTCCATCATCGTGGTTTTGGCTACCGATGCACCTCTGTTGCCGCACCAGCTTAAACGCATTGCCCAGCGTATTGCCCTGGGCGTGGGTAAGGTTGGCGGCCGGGGCGAAAACGGTTCCGGGGATATATTTATCGCTTTTTCAACTGCAAACGAAGGTGCCTTTAATCGCCAGAAGGTGGTGAGCGTTAAACAATTCCCAAACGATGAGATCAACCCCCTGTTTGAGGGTACGGTGCAGGCTGTTGAGGAGGCGATCATCAACGCGATGGTGGCCGCAGATACCATGGTGGGCGTAAACGGTAATACAACTTATGCGCTGCCGCATGATAAAGTGATCCGGCTGCTGAAAAAGTATGGGCGGATAAAGTGATTTTACACTATCTGCCAAAAAGATGCGGCAGTGGCCCATGCCATTTTACCAGGTGTTCATTTTTTTAATAACCCCGCGTTTTTGTACTTTATAGTTATGGGTTTAAAAAGCTGACAGTAACCGATCTATACGATAAGTGTGAAGTATTACTTCATAGTTGAAATGGCAAAAAGCGTTCATTTTTGAACACTGAAATGAACGCCTTTTTTCGGCGCGTTGGGGCGCAGTCAAGGCGGTTTGCTATCGGAAGCATGGTACACTAAGCCCGCCGTCAAATGTTAAAAAGCCGCTTGCCTGTTACGCCGCCGATATTTAAATCGTAATGGTTTATATTAACGTAATTTAAACTTATGGCTATGAGGTCTCTTTATTACACCATCACCGGCATTGTGGCCGCCCTCGTACTTTTGCAGGGCTGTGTTACCCCCACAAGTTCCGATAAATGCGGACCATGTCCTGAATATGCCGAAATACTGCCATCTCTCAATTTCCAGCTGGTGAGTAAAACTACCGGCAACAACCTGTTTTATGGCAGCTCCGCTCAGTACCAGTTAAGCCAATTGTCCGTACATCATATCCTCAACGGCAAACCCGATACGGCCCTGTTTCGGGCAGATACAACAACGCAAAGCTTTGTGGTATCGGTGGTGCCCACCCAGCGCAAAGCGGTAATGCTCGATACCATCACCATGAAGATCGCCAACTTGCCGGCGGACACATTGTTATTCAATACCGGGATTACCAGCGGCTGCTGTCCTCTCCTGCTCCTCAACTCCATTTCGTATGATGGAACGGTAGTGTACACCCATACCGACGGTGTCAAGCTGGTGGTATTAAAAAAATGAAAAGCCTGTCGGGCCTGATGCTTTTGTCATCACGAAACTGTTCTCATCCGGACGGCGATATCTTACCGGCTTTCAGGCTATCTGCGAACGGTTGACGAAGCGGTGCTAAACGTCTCAAATCACCGACGAAACGGGCACGAAACGACTGCAAACGGCATCGAAAAAAAATATTTCCGCAAAAAAACCGTTCATTTTTGTTCATATGATGAACGCTTTTTCTGGCCCAAAAAGTTGCGTGACCCAGATAGAACGTGTCGGATGCCGCAACTGGGCAAACATGGCCGGGCCGTTTCCAAATCACCAGAAATGCAGAAGGCAGCCCATTGAGCCGCCTTTAACAATGCAGGTTGACATATTATTCGTTACACTACTGTTGTGTCGCCCCTGATCAGGCCCAGTATAATGGCAATTACAGCAATAATTAATAATACGTGGATGATTCCGCCGGCAGAGTAAGCGAAAAACCCGACAGCCCATCCTATGATCAGGATAACTGCCACAATGTAAAGAAGTGATCTCATGGATTGATTTTTTTAGTTATACAAATCAACTGGCTTAACAATTGTGCCAAACGAATTTTAACCGTTTCTTTCAGCGAAAACCTGGAAATGTGTGTGCTATTTTATACGGGGTTTATATATAAATCGTACGCATCAATAGAAAAGCGAACGCATGGATAACAGACGCAAAATATTGCGTCCCTACAGGCCGTCCAAATGGCAGAGACGTGATACATCGCGTCTGCCGCTGGCGGGCAGATGATTAAACTGAAACCCGAAAGCAACCGGGTCGGAACGGGACGAAAACTCGGGGCGCCAGTGGCTTATGGCCTGAAACCCCGGCGACGGTAGGCCGGCCCGGTGGTGATCAATTTATAAAACAGGATGGCAACGGAGGTTAACGGCAGCAGGTTAATAGCGCTGCCTGACGTTGGATCGGTGTATTTGCTGATTGCCCAAACAGCAAACAGAATTGCCGCGGTGATATAAAATAGATAATGTTTCATGCCCTGATCGTTTTATCAGGTTAATAACATTTTGTATTTCAGAAAGTTTGGGGGCAACCTCGCCTATTGTCCGTTCGCAACAACAAGGCCGCTTATTTCACCCGCTCCACATACTCCCCGGTGCGGGTATCTACTTTTACCCGGTCGCCCTGGTTTACAAACAGGGGCACTTTTATTTCAACGCCAATCTCGGTTGTGGCAGCCTTCAGTGCACCCGATGAGGTATCGCCTTTAACGGCCGGCTCGGCATAAGTAACCTCCAGTTCCACAAAATTCGGCGCTTGTGCCATAATAGGTTCTTCGCTTTCAAACGAAACGATCACATCCATCCCCTCCTTTAAAAACTTTGCCGATGGGCCGAATAACGCTTTGGGAATGCTATGCTGCTCGTAATTGGTATTATCCATAATCACCATATAATCCCCCTCGGCATACAGGTATTGAAAATCGTTCGTCTCCACGCGGCAAATCGCCACCTGCTCGTCGGTAGCTAAACGGGCCTCTACTATCCGGCCGGTTTTAATATTGCGGAACTTGTCCAGGTAAAACGCCCCGCCTTTGCCCGGCGTACGGTGCAACACTTCAATAACGGTTACCAGTTCGCCGTTAAAACGCAATATATTGCCCACTTTTATTTCAGATGCCTTTGCCATATCAAAAATTTATTTATTTTTGGGGTAAAGATAAATTAATTGACGTGTTTAACGACGCGAAATGATTAAGGAACAGTAGTCGTTTTTAGCCGCATTGCCGGCAGTCATCCGCTATCCCCAAGCGGCAAAACTACATATCCATCATTTCATTTCCATTCAATCGTGGGCACTATTGTTTAACATTTAATCGACCCAAAACAAATCCAATCATGAAAAAACTATTTTTCACTATTGCCTGCACCCTGTTGTGGGCAACTGGTTTTTGCCAGTCGCCTGCCGAGCTGGCGGCCCTTGACCTTGCCAAACAAGGCAAAACTCCTGAAGCCATTGCCGCCTTCGAAAAAATAATCAACGACGACGGCAAAAACGTAAACGCCATTAACGTGCTTAGCCAGCTGTACCTGCGCAGCGGAAAAACACAACAAGCTTATGATGCGGCTGCGCACGGACTGGCTGTTGAACCCGATAACATCAACCTGAATATCACCAAAGCAAAAGCTGCCATGGCGCTCAACCACGACGACGAGGCGCTTACCATTATGGACGCTGCGATTGCCAAACACGACGACGTATTTATTTTATATGCGGTTAAAGGCGATGTGCTGGACGATCAAAATAAAGTGCAAATGGCGATTGGGGCGTTTAGCAAAGCCATCCAGCTAAAAGCGGATTATCCTTTTGCTTACCTGAGCCGCGCAGAAGATTTTGCGTCCATCAGCCGTTATGACAATGCATTGGCGGATTATAACAAGTTTATAGAAATGGTGCCCGACAATGATGAGGCTTATAATATGCGCGGCGCTACCAACCATAAGCTGGGTAAAAACGATGAGGCACTGGCGGACTATACAAAAGCCATTGAGTTGAATAAAGATCAAAAATATGCCCTGGTAAACCGTGGCATTCTTTATGCGGAAACAGGCGCCGACGACAAAGCTTTAGCGGACTATAACCAGGCCCTCACCGTGGATGCAAATTTTGCCGATGCCTATTTTCAGCTGGCTAAACTTTACCAAAAGCAGCGGAATTACCCGCCGGCCCAGCAAAACATTGAAAAAGCGATCTCGCTGAATGGCAAGGCAGCCAGCTATTACACCGTTTACAGCAAAATACTATTGGGCGCCAATAAAAACGCCGAAGGGCTGGCCGCGGCCGAAAAAGTAATTGCCATGGATAATGTAAACCCCGATGGGTATTTGTTAAAAGCGACCGCCTACAGTAACCTGGAGCGATACGATGACGCCATAACCGCTATCAACGACGGGCTAAAGCTTTTCCCGGATAATTATATGTTTTACTCCCTGCGTTCCGCCGTTTACAAGTTTAAAGGCAACACGGCGCAATCGGATGCGGATAATCAAAAGGCAAAAGAACTGGGCACCAAAAACTGACCGGCATGATAAAGTTATTTTTTATAGTCGCTTTACTTTTTATCATTAAACTCGCCGGCGCGCAATGCAAAAGCGGCGACTGCCTTAATGGCAAAGGCGTGTATGATTTTGGCTGGTGCGTGTACACCGGCGAATTTAAAGATGGAAGACCCAATGGGCAGGGAACGATGAAATACGATGATTATACCTATACAGGGTCGTTCAGCAACGGCGTGGAAGACGGCCAGGGCGTAATTGTATACAAAACGGGCAAAACCGAAAACGTGCTGTACAGCAAAGGGGTGAAATCTGCAGGACCGGCCAAAGTTAACGCTGCCGACTGGAAAGAAATAAAAGGGACGAACGCCGGCTGCATCAACGGCAATTGTGAAACAGGGTTTGGCAGCTTTAAATTTCCGGGCGGCAATGTTTATACCGGTAATTTTGTAAACGAGCAACGCCAGGGACAAGGAAAAATGGAATTTGCCAACGGCGATGTGCTCGAAGGCAATTTTAATGCAAATGCCATTGTGAGCGGTACCTATCGGTTTATCAATGGCTACCGCTTTACCGGGACGTGGGATAGTAATGGCGAGATGTATGACGGGCTGTACTATAATCCCGCTGGTACCGCCATCCGCCTTGACCATGGTAAAGTGATCCCGCCTGAGCCGGTTAACAGCCTGCCCGACAACCTGCCCCGCGGCGCCATTATTGTTTTTGGCGATATGCCCGGCGAAAAGCCCTGCCAAAATTTCGAGGTGTGCCCAAAATGCGGTGGCCACAAGGTTTTAAGCAAGCCTATTGTAACCACCTACTCATATACGGTGCCCGGCACTTACTCAATAGACAGCTATGGTAACCGGCACACCGAAATTGCAAGTGTATCCGGCGGGCATACCAGCACCATACCCAACTATGTTGTTTGCGACAAATGCGGCGGCAAAGGAAAAATATGTGCGGATAAAAATTGATGTCCGGTAACCGGTCTCCACAGCCAATTATTTAAAAAACAATTATACGCCCGCGGTTTGGCGCAATTTGGCTATCACCTCCCCTAAAGTACATCAAACAATGCTGGCGCATGTGTGCGCCTTAGCGACTGAATAGTATTCAGGCGACTAATGCCTGCACAGCACAATCTATTCAAATGTATGGGATGATGTGGCGCAGATCGTACTTGCACGCAGATGGGAATGCATTGGATGTAACCTGCCGCCAGTTAAAATACTACTTTTCTCACATTTTCTTCCTTCCATATTTTGGGTTCATTTGATTGCCGGCTCATTGACCGCGCAAATTGAAAACGAACAAAACATCAGGCGTGGTCATCCCGTCGCATGATCGCCCTTGTGGAAAACGATAGGCAGCATTTATCAAAAAATATAAAAATGAAATATGTACTTGTTTTTTTAATAGCCCTTGGTGCAGCGGCGCCGGTTGCAAGCCGTGCGCAAAATATGCCAACGGAGATTACCCAAAGTGATCTGGCTAAGCAGTTAGCTATCCAAAAGGCGATGTTAAAAGTGATCGGCGGGCTGGCAAATAATTTTGCAGATTTTAAAGGCGACTTATTAAAGACGGCTGACGATGGCAGCACTTATTATACCGTAAAGAACCTGGATATGGAAACGCCAACTCAATACATCATGGTTAACCCCCGTGGAATACCGGTGTACATTGCGGTATTTTCCGCTGATAATCTTGATATAAAACTACCGCTTTTGAGCTCCGCGGCATTTAAAGGGCTTGATAAGAAGAATGGTTTGGCTGTCAGTCAAACGGATGCCGAACAGGGAAAACAAGTACTCAAATATACGCTATCATTCGAAAATCTGCATCCCGCAACCTTCCTGTTAGATGTGGTAAAGATCCAGGGAACATTGGTGGTCGCCAATCAATGATTTAGCCCTGCCAGGCGGTGGTGTCCTTGTAGGTAAGGGTTCAAAATTTTGAACCCTTACGGATCATATTTGGATCCCGTCGTCGGCGACGGGTAGCACATTGTCGTTTAGACGGCGACCTCATGTTTGGTTTTTTGTTTATTTAATTGTAAATTCAGGGTTTACGGGTAGGGGTTCAAAATTTTGAACCCTTACAGGATTTTGAACCCTTACGGGATTTTGAATCTCTACGGATTACGTTTTGAACCCTTACGGATTACATTTTGAACCTGTACCATAATATGGACAATAAAACCAAATACAACCCTGCAATTCATCACCGGCGATCGATCAGGTTGAAAGGATACGATTATTCGAAAGCTGGATTGTATTTTATAACCATTTGTACCCATAACCGCGAATGTTTATTTGGGGAAATCATAGATCAGCAAATGATATTGAACGACGCCGGAAAAATAGCTGACGAATGTTGGCTTAGAATTCCGGAACATTTTCCGAACGCCGTTCTGCATGAACATGTTGTTATGCCTAACCATGTGCATGGAATTATTGGATTGGCAAATCACCAACATGCCGCGGGGGTTGATGACGCCGCAGGGGATTTTGAACCCCTACCCGATGCCGACCTGGCCCATGTTGAACCACTATCACCGCCACGTAATGAATATCAAAAAATAATACCGCGTTCAATAGGGTCGATTGTGCGGGGATATAAAATTGGGGTAACAAAATTTTTTCGGGCCAACACCGACATTTACGATGTTTGGCACGGCAATTTTCACGAACATATCATCAGGAACGAACAATCGTACTGGAGAATTTCTGAATATATTATTGACAACCCCAAAGTATGGAAGGATGATAAATTTTACCGGGAATAAAAGACGCAAATTGAAATGGGTGCAGAGCAATACGTAAGGGTTCAAAAATTTGAACCCTTACCACATTCCAGGCCTTACCACATTCGAACCCTTACCATACGAACCCTGCAAAATCTGAACCCTGCCTCACGTAAGGGTTCAAAATTTTGAACCCTTACCACATTCCAGGCCTTACCACATTCGAACCCTTACCATACGAACCCTGCAAAATCTGAACCCTGCCTCACGTAGGGGTTCAAAATTTTGAACCCTTACCACATTCGAACCCTACAAAATCTTAACCCTGCCGCCTGTAAGAGTTCAAAATTTTGAACCCCACGTTTGCACAGAACCATACCTCTACTCCAGTAACAACCCCTCCCCTTCATCATCGCCCAATTCCAGGTGGATCACATCGCTGCCTGCAATGCCTTCTATCGATCCTTTTATATGCGCGGCATTGATCAGCACTTTCTCTAATTGTTTCTCCCGCGCTTTCCACATTTTTTCCATTGCGTCGCGCTCTTTTTGGATGGAGGTGCGCATGCTCATATAGCCTTCGCGGATGGCTTTCCATTGTTCGCCAAACTCGTTGCTTACCAGGTAATCATACAGCAGGTGCATTTTGTCGCCTTTGTTGTCCTGTGCCTTCGCCAGGTTGGCCAGCTTGATAATGCCGTCGCGTAAAACATAGGCAACGGCTTTTACCTCGTCAAAGCTGCATATCCACACACCATCCTTTTCGCCAAAGCAATCCATCCCTTTGGGGTAGCATTGCGAAACGATAACGGCCACATCCACGCCGATGGCCCGCATGTCTTTTTTTAGCTTGTCTATCCAGTCGTTGCCAAAATCCTTGGTGCGTTTACTTTCATAAATAATGCGGCCGCACTCCTGTCCGAAGGTATTGCGCACGGTTTGCACACAATCCGCCCCGCGCACGCCCTTGCCCACCTCGCTGATCAGGTCGAACGGGAAATAATCGCGCAGCAGTTCCTCCAGTATCAGTTCCTGCGCTTCGCCCTGCAACTGCATGGAGCCCTGCTCCGCTTTGCGCTTCATCTCGTCAACCAGCTTTTTTTGGTCTTCCAGTTGTTTTTCCAGCTCCTTTTGGCGCAGTTGGTATTCTGTATCCTTCAGGTTAAAGCGCTCCGTTTCCTGCTTGCGGATCTGCTCGGATAATTCATTGCGCTGTGCCTGTAGTTTTCGCTCAACGGACAGTTCCAGTTCTTCCTCGCGTTGTTTCAGCGCATTTTCCTTTTGCAAAAACTCCATCTCCTTTTGCCGTGCGGTCTTCAGCTTCTCGTCCGACTCATTTTTGGCATTTTGCAAAAGCTGCAGTTGGTTTTCATAGTCGGACCCGATACTTTTGCGCAGGGATTGCTCGATAATGGCCTGCAGCTGCTTTTTTTCATCGGTAAGGCGCTGCTCAAACTGCATCTGCTGCTGCCGTTCCTTAGCGTTAAATTCAGTTTCTTTTCTCCGGTATTCTTCTTCCTTTTGCTGGGTATATTCCTGCATTTTTACCCGGAGCTCTTTTTTATATTCTTCGGCCATCACTTCCTCGATCGGAAATCCAAAACCACAACTGGGGCACTTAACTTCTGCCATATTTATAAAAGGAATAAAAGGTGTATTGACGTGATGGGGTCAAAGTTAATCATTGGATGACAAACCAGACTTACGAAGTTTTTGAAACTTCGTAAGTCTTTCCGTGCCAGTCAAACATGTCCAATGCGGTTTTCATCTTTCGGACTTCCGGACTTTTGGACTCTCCCGCACCCAGTCAACCCCGCAAAAAACTCGCGTAAAAGCCGCCCGGCAGATTCAGCACTTATACGTGGATATTCCTTAAAGTGGTACAATACCTTTGAGTATCAATTATATCCTAATACTTAACACACGGACAAACGCCAAAAATCCATTTTGCAATTGCTTCGGCAAAAACGAATAAAAGAGTAGGCCCCGGTTTGCCGAAAACGGGTTACAGAGTAGGCGAAAAACATTAAAAATTTACATCATGCCTAATGCAATCTACAATTATGTTTATTACGAGCCGCTGCAGGTTGGCGGCCCCGTAACCCGGCAGAACCGTAACCCTGCCACCTCGTCAAAGTATGTACCTGTGCCCGGAATCGTCGTGCCCCCCACCAACGATTTGGCCACCGGCAGCGTTTTTACGCCCGATTTGCCGCCGCAAACTTACAGCGATGGCGTAAACACCTTCAATTTCGGTTTTATGAATGTATCCGGCTGCGTTGGCGCCGGCGAAACGTCAACCGATTATGCTAACCTGCCCGGTTCGGCCTCGTTCCAGCCGCTCATCGTTGGCAGCCAGGTGATCAATATCCTGGTAGTGTATATCATCCACGGTGGTGGTGGCGGCGGCGGTGGCGGTGTCGGAATATACCTCGATGCTTTCGACGAAACAACCGGCGTATTCCTGGATAACTTTTTTGTAACCGGTGTCAGCCCTGATGGTTCGCTCACATCGAATGTTAACGTGTACGGCTCACTGGCTATTGAGCCGCATGCCGAAACACTTGTTGCGGCAACTCCGCCTGTCAATACGCCTGGCGTGGCTAACAGCCTGGCCACATTTGATAAATGGGTAAAGCTTGAAGGGCCTGCCGGCAACCCGGTGATCAGCGGTAACAGCCCGAGTATGGTGATTGGCGGTTCAACATCGTCGGACATCACCGCCTTTGCTTTTTACAAAGAACCGGGATCGGTATATATCACCGGCAGCTACCTCAGCCCTGATATTCTGTTGTTCACACCGTTCAGCACCACATCGCTGGGTACCGAAGTGCCTATCGGCAGCGGGTCATCAACGGTTATTGCCGGCGTTAATTATGGCTTTGCCGCAATTGTTCATAACGACTCGGAGTACGAGGTGAGCACCAACGTAACCTTCTGGAACATCCCGGGCGGCGCCGGTACACTGGGCGCTTTGCTGGACACCCAAAATGTGATCATCCCGGCAAGCAGCTCGGCAACGGTGTTCTCGTCGATGCCGTTTATCAATACCGGAACGCATACCTGCGCAGTGGTAAGCCTGAATACGCCGGACACCAAGTGCCGGTTCAGTCCAACCAGCTCGGCCGATTCCATCCATATACCGAGCCCGACTCTTGACGTACCGCACAGTTGTACCGCATGGAGAAATACGAATACCATTTCCGTATTCCCCGGCGGTCCTTTCCACTTTGGCCTTGGCTTTGGCGATATGCACGACTATGCTGAAGCAGCCATCGCGGTTGAATTCCAGGTGCAGCACGCCGCTGCAGACTTTGCCCGGAACGAGGAGGTTTTGGAGATCATAAAGATCCACAAACGCGTTTACGGCAAAGTGCCACCGTACTTAATCCCGTCGTTAAGAGAAAAGCTGCCATCGGCAAACCTTAAACCACGTGTTAATTTGGTTTCGAAAGGTAAAGTTGAAGACCAGAGGGATGGCAAGGGTTACCTGCTGCGCTTTGAGAACAAGGCGGAAACAAACTTCGAAGTTTCAGGTATGGTGCCGGAAAATGCCAAACCCGGCGATACTTACCTGGTACATGTTACCGCACATTACCCCAACATCGGCAGGCTCCCGGCCAAATCGATCGGGTTTACCGAGATACTGTTGGTAAAAGGTAAATAAGCCGTATCATTTCTTCTGCCTGTGAATTAAGGGTTTCATTCCGTAACGGTTTGAAACCCTTTTGTTTTTCGTGGTAATGCTGCAAAATTTCTCATGTAAATAAGTTAGCTTTTAAAAAACTTATTTAAGATATTTGTAACTACAATTTAGTTGCATTTTTGAGCAAAATAGAAAAACTTATTGCACGGTTGCAAAGCAAGCCCAAGGACTTTACCTGGGACGAACTGGTAGCTGTATTAAGCTATTTTGGATATGAAGAGATGGGGACCGGGAAAACCGCCGGCTCGAGGAGAAGGTTTAGCCATGCGGACAAATCGGTTATTACACTGCACAAACCTCATCCGCAACCAATTGTAAAAGCTTATGTAATTAAAGAAGTTTTGGAACATTTAACGCAGAAAGGGAGATTTAAAAATGACTGATTACCTGAGATATAAAGATTACCTGGCAACTATCAGTTACAGTGCGGAGGACGAAGTTTTTTACGGCAAAATATTCGGCATAAATGATTTGGTAACTTTCGAAGGCACCTCAGTGTCAGGGTTAAAAAAGGCCTTTCATGAAGCTGTGAATGATTACACAGAAACCTGCAAAGAACTTGGCAAATCACCTGAAAAATCCTACAAAGGAGTATTTAACGTAAGAGTGCCGGCCGATCTGCACAAAAAAGCAGCACTGGTGGCGACTAAAAACAGCATTACTTTAAATGAATTTGTAAAAGCGGCGCTGTCTTACGCTGTCGATCACGAAAAAGACATCGCCGAAATCATTTCGACATAAGGTTCGTAACCAAAAGTACCCAAGACTTGCGAAGTTTGAGAAACTTCGCAAGTCTTTCTCCGCCGCTCAGACATGCCAGAGTCGCTTTCTCAATCTTCCTGACTTCCCGACTTTCGGACTTTTGGACTCCCCTTAACCACCAATTAAATTTTCACCAATATGCAAAACCAATTTATTTTATTTTTAAATTCGATCGACCAAATCGTTCCTATTCTTTAAAACAAAAAAACAATCTTATGGACATGCACATGGATATGCCGGATACGCCGCACACGCATAACCCGGCCACTTTAGGCATCATCACCGAGTTTAGTTTAAACTGGCACAGTAAATTTAAAGGTTCAACCCATGAGCTGGTGATGAACAAAGAGTTTATTTTTGTTACCGGGCAAAACATGCATAAGGTAGCGAAATTTAACTACAAGGGCGAGTGGCTTACCAATTACGAAATGCCGGAAGGCAGCGGCCCGCACGGCCTGCTGATCGACGGCAAAGGCCGGTTGTGGGTATCGCTGGAATTTCATGGCAAAGTGGCCAGGCTGGATGATGACGGTAATATTGCGGAAGCGATCGACGTAAAAATACATGCCAAAGGCGCTCACAAACCCATAAACACTGCACCGCATGGCATAGGCCTGGATGCCGATGGCGAAACCATCTGGTTTACCGGCAAGCGTACCAGCACCCTTGGCAAGATCAACCCCGACCGTTCCGTTGAACATTTCGAGCTGCCAAACCTTTCCTCGCTACCTATTTTTCTTTCAGCCGGGCCAGGCGGCATGTGGGGCACCGAATTGTTTAGCAGCGCTATCCTGCATAAGCCTCAAAACGGTGACGTGGTAGAATATAAAATACCCACTGCCAACAGCAGGCCGATAGCGGTTATTCCCGATCCTGACGGAGATTGCATGTGGTTTACCGAAGAAGCAGGGGTAAAAGTTGGCAAGATTGACAAAGACGGACATATCACCGAATACACCATACCTGCCCTGCAAAAAAATGATATCCTTGCCTCACTAACATTCGACCGGGAGAAAAATCTTTGGGTACAGGTTTATGTTGACAGCAATAACCCCACCCCGGCCGGTTATGATTATATTATCAGGATCGACAAATCCATCCGGGAGCTAAAAACCGATGACCTGTCGGGCGTTCCGTTTGTCACCCATACCATACCCAGCAAAATGTCGATGATGCACCGCATCCGGATGGATTGCGACGGCAACCTTTGGTTTACTGAAATGATGACGGATAAATTGGGGAGAATAATGTTGAACGGGTGTTGAGTAGAGTCGGGAAGTCCGAAAGTCCGAAAGATAGAAAAACCGCCAGACCGTCTTTGCGAGGAACAACCTGTCCCGACGAAGTTCGGGAAAGCAATCTCTGCAACAGACAGTCAACGAAACGTGATACATGGCTGACCGGCGTGCGACTGACAGGTAACTCATACAAAAAGGTCTGTTGATCAGCGTGTGCAGAGGTCGCTTCGTTCCTCGCGATGACGCTCTGTGAGTGGAAACTCTCGGTCTTTCGGACTTGCGGACTTTCGGACTCCTACCCTACTTCCTGCAGCTCTATTTCGGTTACTTTCTCGTTATTGTGTTTCAGCATTTCGTCCAGCTCGGTCGAGCTGATGTCAAGCAGTTCAAGGTATTGCTCCTGGTCTGTTTTGGTCGAGGCCTCTTTCAATAAACCAACCAGGCTCATAATCGAACAAAGCGGCCTGCGCAGCTCGTGCGAGTTTGACCAGGCGATCTGTAAAAGTGTTTGATTGGAGTTCCTGATCTTTTTGTAGGCTGCCTCCAGCTGACGGTCCTTTTCAAGCAAATCGCTTACGTCAGTGGCCATTACTAGCTGGCAGCGCTGGTTATTAAACAAAACGGGATATGAGGTGATGGAAACGTCAAAAGTTTCGCCGGTAGATTTACGGTGTTTATAGGTGCCTGACAGCTCCGATTCGTCCAGGTCGGTGTTGACCAATTTTTCATGATATTCCTGGTGGCCGATACCTTCAATCGACATTTTCAAAAACTTCCGGCGGCCATACGCATATTTTTCAACCGCCGCATTATTTACCTTAACAAACTTGAGGGTTTTCTCATCGTATATCCATAAGGGGTTGGGGTTCGATTCAAAGAGCCGGCGATATTCTTCCTCAGATTTGATCAGCTTGCGATGCTGTTTGCTTATTTTAACATACAAAACAATACTAATGATAATGACAAAGGCAAGGTCGTTTAAGCTCCGGTAAATATCCTGCTCGGTTACTGACAGATGCCTGAAAAAAAGCGTGATGATGGGGTTACTGAGGGCGGCCCAGCAAAATCCAATTATCATTACTGTAATTGGTATCCGTAATGCGCTGAATATTTTCACTTAATATCTCTACTTGTCACCTATCTTTTACGCAAAAAAAAGTGAAATGGTTGTGCCAAAAGCAATTAGAGCACAAAAAAATAGTGTTTTTTCAATAAAGCCGGAAGCCCCAAAATAGCATATTGGGGTTTCCTGCCTTACAACGTGTCCAACAAAACTATCTCCCCTCCAAAACGGCAAATTTATTTTCGTAATCCTTTAGCTGGGCAGCCAGGCTATTGCTCAGCTGCAGTTGGTTGCTGTTTTTAGCTGAATCCGCCATGCCGTTCAGCAATTGCATGCCTAATTGAATCGTGCGGCCGTCAAGCGCTTCGTTGTTGTTATTTTTCAACTGCCCGTAGTTATAATCAAGCTGATCGGTCACATAATCGTCCACGCTTTTTACAAATTGGTTACCTAGTTTGGTATCGCCCAGCTTATAGGCGCTTTGCGCCAGGAAAAAGCGTTGGGCGGCGGTGTCAATATCCGGATTGGTGTCCGGCATTTCTTTATCAAACTTATGCAGCGTGTTCAGGGCCAGGTCGGGACGGCCATCCTGGATCAGGCCGCGGCTCAGGTCGTTAAAAGTAATTTCCATATCCAGCAAAAACTGCGTTTTGGATACATTATCCAAATAGCGCGCATGTTTAAAGTTGCCGAACTTAAATTTATTCATCACATTGCCATACATCACCATGCTGTTTGTTTTTGAGGTTTGTGCATTCGGGTCTGCAACCGGTTTAAACGGTATCAGGTGATACACAAACCCTTCCTTGTACAAATATGGCATCAGCCCAACCATACTTTGCGGGCTGGCGGTAGTGGTAAAGCATATTGGCCGTTTCCAGTCATTATGGGCCAGGATATCCAGCATCGCCAGGTTGTCCTTCAAAACATAGTTGGCTGGATATTTCCATTCCATCTGGGTTGTCAGCCTGCCTTTCTGGTCGGGCGTAACCACGCCGTTTTTAACCAGTTCGTCCGGGTTTATGGTGATCTTAAAGTCTTTGGTAGGCAGATAGTTTAACTGCGAGCCATCCTGGTAGGTGGCTTTGGTGCGACTGTCGTCCGAGGTAATAAAATCAAAAACATCCTTCAGCTCGACCGGTCCGCTTATTTTCTGGTCGTTAAAATAAATGGCGTCGCGCACGCCGTCCTTATATTTATCAAAGGGCATGGTGATGGGCAACGGGGCCGATGCATTCATCTTTTTCTGCATCATATGGATATACCAGTCGCCGCTGAACAGGCTCAGGCACACGATACGCACATCCGGGCGTATGCCTTCCACCTCCTGGTCGTACCATAACGAATAGGTGTCGTTATCGCCATAAGTAAACAGAATGGCGTTTTTGGGGCACGAGATCAAAAAGTTATAGGCCATATCATGCGGCGTCATCTTACTCGACCTGTCATGGCTGCGCCACTCTTTGCTGGCTAGCAGCGCCGGAGCAGCCAGCAGGCACACGGCGATAGAACCAAACGAAGCAACCCGCGCATTCAGCTTTTTGGCGGCGAAGGAGGCCAGGCCGATCACTCCCAGGCCTATCCAGATGGCAAAGGCGTAAAACGAACCGACATACGAATAGTCACGTTCGCGCGGCTGTATGGAATTTTGGTTTACGTACAGCACAATTGCCAGCCCGGTGAACAGGAACAGCAGCGCAATAGCCAGCGCATGACGCCTGTTATTTTTAAAATGATAAAACATGCCTATCAACCCCAGCACCAGGGGCAGGGCATACAGCGGGGTGTAACTCACATCGGCAGTTATGGATTTTGGCAGATGCTTGCCGCCGTCGAAAATGCCGCTGGTCCAGTTGCCGTCGAGGCCGGCAGTGCTTGTTTGGCCATCGGCCTGGTTATAGCGGCCAACAAAATTCCACATAAAATAGCGTATATACATCTGGTAGATCTGCCAGCTGAACATCCATTTCAGGTCGTCGCCGAAGGTGGGCGCCTGGCCATCGGCCATTCGCAGCCATTGGCGGTAAAATTGGACGTCCTGGGCATAGGTTTGGTCTGCCTCGGTGCTCCACATGCGCGGCAGCAACGAGGTGTGGTCATAAACATAGTCGATCTTTTTGCCCGATACCTCATACTGATCTTTCCCCTTGCGGTAATTGTTCCCGCTTTCCTTTTCGTCCACGATCTTGGCATCAAAATAAGGTCCCGAAAGCAGCGGCGTGGCGCCGTATTGGATTCGATTAAGGTAGTCGTAAAGGGTAAAAGCATTATCGGGCCTCGAATTGTTCAGGTCTGTACCCGCCGTGGCCCTGATAGGGATATAAGCAAATGAGCTGTATCCAAAGTAGATAAACACCACGCATAACAGCGAGAGGTTTAGCAATGGCTTCTTTTTGCGGATGCTGTACCATATTCCATAAACCAACAGGCCAAAAAGCAGCACAAAAAAGACGATGGCGCCGCTTCCAAAGCCCCAGCCAATAGAATTGACAAAGAAAAAGTCGAACCAGGCGGCAAAATAAATGGTGTAGCCCCGGATGCCGAACTGGACAATCCCAAGGATAAGTATGCTGATCAGAAATGCCGCGATGGCGCTTTTGACATTGATATTTTTATACCTGCGGAAATAATATACCATGGCCAGGGCCGGTATGGTGAGCAGGTTAAGCAGGTGTATACCGATGGAAAGCCCAATGAGGTAAGCGATCAGGACGATCCATTTATCGGCGCCGGGCTCATCTGCCCGGGTTTCCCATTTCAGGATCGCCCAAAAAACAACGGCGGTGCAAAGTGACGACAGTGCAAACACAATGGTTTCAACCGCCGAAAACCAAAACGTATCTGTATAAGTAAAGGCCAACGCACCAACCAGCCCTGCCCCTATCACCTGTATTTGCTGCAACCGGGTAAGTTCCCCGCTTGCCTTCATCAACTTTTTCGCGAGGGCCGTTATCGTCCAAAAAAGGAACATGATCGTCGCCCCGCTTGCCAGCGCCGACATTAAATTGGTAAAGTACGCCACTTTGGTGCGGTCGCCGAATGACAGCAACGAGAACGCTTTCCCCAGCATGGCAAACAGCGGGTATCCCGGTTGATGCGACACCTGCAGGCGGTACGCGCAGGAAATAAATTCGCCGCAATCCCAAAAGCTTACCGAGGGTTCGAGCGTTAAAACATAGGTGGCGGTGGCGATCAGGAAGCAAAGCCAGCCGGTGAGGTTGTTGATCTTTTTGTAGGTCATGGTTTTAGTTGTAAGGGTTGTAACGAGTTGTAAAAGTTGTAAGGGTTAATCAGGCTGCTAACCTTTACAACTTGTTACAACCCTTACAACTCCCTCAACTAATTTCGCACTAAAGCACTAATCCTCAAGCAGATTTAACATCCCTTAACAATATTTAACTAAATTTTGGGCAGATTTAACAAATGTCGATCGGGTCATGCTGAACTTGTTTCAGCACCTCTTATGCTAAGTAGCCAAGCGACAGGTACGCGTGCGGTAAGTAACCATGCCATCAGGAACCAACAAATTGGTTACTTGACTCGTTCTTAACTATCAGCGGGCTACCTGTTTGATGGGGTGCTGAAACAAGTTCAGCATGACTTTGGCGTTTTTTGGAGAGAGCGATTAAAACGAAAGATCGAACATGCCTGCATTTTTGTTTGCATTCAAACCCTGCTGGTATTCTTCCATTTTTAGCTCGATTGTTTTGAGCGCTGTCTCAAGCGACTGTATATAAAAGGCCGTTTCGGGGTCGCCGGTTTTATGCATCAAATAATGCAGTATCTCGTTGATCCTGTCCTTTGATCGTTGAAACTGATTGAGATCGGCCATTGTAATTTTTCTATTATGCTTTTGTACGCAACTTTTGCTTATTGGTTTAAAAGGGTTTTCCACAAAATCCTTTTTTATTAACAATATACCTATCGACTTGACCTTTGCAAAATGGTTTAAACGAAAATTGCCGGTCATTTTTTATCAAGTGTTTTATTAAAATGATATTTTTACCCTAACCAATTATCAAAGCATGGAAAGGAGGGCTTTTGTAAAACTATCGGCCTTTACCGCGGCAGTTTTAACCTTGCCGTTGGCACAGGGATGTGCACCGGGCAAGGCGGGTGTTGAGTCGCAGCCCATCTTTTTTTCGCACCTGGCGGATGCTAAAATCATTGCGGCAGCGGGTAAGGCATATCTGGCCCTGCGTCCCATGGAAAATGACCCAGACAAGCTGAAAGCCATACTGTTACCTTCAAACAGACAACCAGCTGATGTAAATACCATCACCAGATATTTATCCGTCCGGGTTAAAAATGATTTTAAGGCAGGCGACACCGTTACCGTAAGCGGCTGGGTGTTAGCCCGCACGGAAGCCCGCCAATGCGCCCTATTTTATTTATCGCAATCCTGAAACCAACCAGCTATGCATACCGACGCCCGTAATATTGAAGATCATTCCCACATCGAGGGCGACATCTGCATCATCGGCGCCGGCGCGGCCGGTATCAGCATTGCGCTGGAATGGCTTAACACGCCCTACAAAGTAATTTTATTGGAAGGCGGCGGATTTGAGTATGAGGAACGGATGCAGCAGCTTTACCGCGGCAAAACCACCGGGCAGCGGTACTATCCGCTTGAGTCGGCAAGGCTGCATTACTTTGGCGGGACGACGGGACATTGGGCCGGCTTTTGCTCGCCGCTGGACGAGATAGACTTTAAAAAAAGGGATTGGGTACCGCACAGCGGATGGCCGATACAACGGAGCGACCTCGATCCTTTTTACGCACGAGCACAGAAAAACCTCGACCTGGGCCCTTATGAATACAGCTTCCAATATTACCGCGAGGAGGATAAATCGCTCATTCCCCTTCCCTTCGACGAGGACGCGGTTTTCAATAAAATGTGGCAGTTTAGCCCGCCAAGCCGATTCGGCACAAAATACCGGGACACGATTATCAAAGCGCCCAATATTCATTTGTACACCTATGCCAATGTGTGCCAAATCAACGCCAACGAAAATGTTTCGGCCGTAAAGGAGGTCACCGTCAAAAACTTTGCGGGAAAGGAGCACACCGTAAAGGCCAGATATTTTATTTCGGCCTGCTGCGCCATACAAAATGCGCGCTTGCTGCTGGCCTCCAACCTTCAGGCGCCAAATGGATTAGGGAATGACAACGACCTGGTGGGCCGGTTTTTTATGGAGCATCTCGAAATAAAATCAGCTGAACTATGGTTCGCCGATCCTGATCCGTTAAAATTGTATATGCTCGATTTCGGTAAAACCAAATACCGCGCGGAACTTGGCATTACCGCAAAAAAACAGGAGGAACATAAGATACTGAATGGCACCGCATCCTTTACGCCGCTTGAAGTAGCCCGGAAACAGCCCGCGTTTATTGACATCTGGACCAGTGATGCGAAGCAGCGCGAGAAAAATATGGGCGACTTCGCCAAAAGAGAAGATGCGTTCAAAGCGGCAAATGGCTCGCGGAGCTACCAACTGTTTACACGTGTAGAACAAGCGCCCAACCCAAACAGCCGTATAACGCTGGATGCTGAAAAGGACGAATTAGGAATGCAGCGCGCTATATTGCACTGGGAACTTACGCCGCTTGAAAAAAGAAGTATCCGCACCATTTACGAAATTATCGGCCGACAAGCCGGTATGTCAGAAAAAGGGCGGGTGCGCCTGCTGGAATATCTTTGGGACGAAAATGATCATTCGTGGCCTGAATTTACCGGCGGCGGCTGGCACCACATGGGCACCACCAGGATGGGCGACAACCCGAAACAAAGCGTGGTGAATGCGGATTGCCGGGTTCACGGTATCGATAACCTGTATGTGGCCGGCTCGTCCTGTTATGTTACCGCCGGCGCGCCCAATCCAACGTTAACGCTGGTGGCGCTATCGCTCCGGCTGTCTGATCATCTGAAAAAACGGGTAATGGCTGGTTGACCTTCGGCTATTCGTTCTCAACAGCCGAGAACACCTCGAGCAGGATATCCCATTTATGACTGGCGTCCTGCTCCCAAATACGTACGTAATTATAGTTGCTGGTAATCTCGCCTTTTTTGATGCGGGCCTTGCCATACGTATATGCCAGGTCGTTGCTGGTTGACCGGCCCGCGTTGGTGGTTTGTGCCGTTATGGATATAGCTTCGTTATCGATAAATTTCATCATCTGGTCCTGGCCGGTTATCGGCTCAAATCCCGGGAAATAATACCGGCCTTCGGGGCTGAAAAACTCTTTATAAGCGGCCAGCGCCGAGATGGTTAACGAATGGTTAAACGCGTTATCAGTAGCCAGGATAATTCTTTTCCCCGCAAATGGATCCTTGCTGGGCGCTACCTGCGTAGTGGCGTCCGGATTCTTAAAATCACTGATGGCGTTTGTTTCGGGTTCGGGGTGCTGTATCCCCAGGTTGATCAACAGCTTCAATTCGCCATTATCGCCGCTGGCTTTCCAAACCGAAACATAGTCCCCGTAAACTTTATCGGTATCGTCGGCGCCGTTTTGATAAACATAAGGGCCGGCGGTAAAGGCAAGGTCGCCATTAACCGATATGCGCGCAAAATTAGGCTGCATATTCAGCGTACCGGCTTGCTGGTCGATATTTTTATAAAACTCATTAATGTTTACCGCATTCGGTTTAAAAATAATGCCTTCTGGGTCAGCTACCGCCAGAAAACCACCCTTTATTCCCTTCTTTTCAACGGCTTTGTTAAAGTTTCTGTCTGCGTCAACCGCTTTGTTAACGTCGGCCGCAGGGGTTTGGGCAAATGATAATCCCGCTGAACCGAGCAATATCAATGCAGCAAGTGCTATTTTTTTCATCCTATTTTAAGTGCTCTAATTTAAGTTAAATTTGAATATAATGCCAGTTTGTAAAATCTCCGGCAGCCGCATCGATCCTGTTACAGTCAAAAACAAGGCCAACGGGCATTCCGGCGCGGAAAATCATTTCATTAACGCAGGTTTGTTAATTAAATTTTACTCCAGCTTGTACCTTCTTTGCCGTCCTTTAACTGGAAGCCGATCTGGTGCAAACCATTCCTGATTTTGTCCGAAGTGGCAAAGTCGTGGTTGACCTTTGCCTCATTTCTCAAATCGACAATAAAATTCAATACTTTGGGCAAGTCGTCATCGGCGGCTTGCTCGTCCTGTAAACCAAGAACATCAAACACAAAAATACGGATCATTTCCTTTAGCCGGTCCAGGTTCTTGCCGTCAATCTTAAGCTTTCCATCCTTCACTGAATTAATGATCCGCGACGCCTCAAAAAGCTCAGCGATCAGCACCGGACTATTAAAATCATCGTCCATCGCCGCATAGCAACGCTGCATCAGCGGTTCAATTTCAACCTCCGTAGCCGGCGATGCCTTCAAACTGTCAAGTAAGGCAGCCGCATTCATCAACCGCTTAAACCCTTTTTCGGAAGCGTCCATCGCTTCATTACCAAAATCGAGGGTGCTGCGGTAATTGGCCTGCAGCATAAAAAAGCGCACCGTCATGGGACTGTAGCCCTTTTTTAAAATGGCATTATCGCCCGAAAATAATTCGTGCGGCAAAAAGCTGTTCCCCAGCGATTTGGACATTTTTTGCCCGTTAACCGTCAGCATATTGGTGTGAACCCAATAATTTGCCGGAATTTTGCCGCAGGCGGCCATATTCTGTGCAATTTCGTTGGTATGATGCGTTGGCGCAAGGTCTATTCCGCCTCCATGAATATCAAAATGCGCGCCGAGGTACTTATTGCTCATGGCCGAGCACTCAAGGTGCCAGCCCGGAAAACCCAATCCCCATGGCGAAGGCCATTTCATCAGGTGCTCGGGTTTGGCCTTTATCCAAAGGGCAAAATCAAGCTTACCGTGTTTTTCGTCCTGGCCGCCAAGCGTACGCGTATTAGCCAGCAGGTCTTCCAGGTTGCGGCCATTCAAAATACCATAGTCCGCCTCCTCACTATATTTCTCAACATCAAAATAGACGGAACCGTCAACTTCATAAGCAAAGCCTTTTTCTAAAATCAGTTTTACCAGCTCTATCTGCTCGATGATATGGCCGGTAGCCGTCGGTTCGATGCTGGGCGGTAAAATGTTAAACGCCTTCATCACGTCATGGAACCCGACAGTATACTTTTGAACAATTTCCATCGGCTCCACCTGCGCCAGCTTTGCCTTTTTTGATATTTTGTCTTCACCTTCATCGCCTGCATCACCCTCCAGGTGGCCGGCGTCAGTAATATTACGCACATAACGAACCTTGTACCCCAAATGCGTGAGGTAACGAAAGATCATATCAAAGGAAATATAGGTACGGCTGTTGCCAAGATGGGCGTCGCTGTAAACCGTCGGCCCGCATACGTATATCCCGACATGCGGTGGGTTTATCGGTACAAATTTTTCTTTTTTACGGGTTAAAGTGTTGTAAACAAACAGATTTTGTTCCATAGGGGCAAACATAGTTTTTTTAGTCCGAAAGTCAGGAAAGTCCGAAAGTCCGAAAGAAAAAATTACTTTAGTTCGAAAGTCAAAAAATAGCTGGTTGTCTGTCGGTCCAATCCCGCTCCCCGATTCCACTTCTCAACTTCCGAGCCTCCCAACTTTCGGACTTTACGGACTTTCGGACTTCCTTACTACCTCATTTCTTCAATCCTATCTCCCGCAGCCGTTCGTCCAGGTATTCACCGGCGGTAATATCATCGTATGCTTTGGGGTGATTACCGTCGATACACGATGGCAAACAACTCAGGTCCATGCCCGATTTGGGGTGCAGGAAAAACGGAACCGAGTAGCGCGAATTTTTCATCAGCTCGCGTGGGGGGTTAACCACGCGATGGGTGGTTGATTTCAGCTTGTTATTGGTTAAACGCTGCAGCATATCGCCTACGTTAACCACCAGGTCCTCGCCGTGCGCTTTTACCGGAAACCATTCATTATTCCGGGTAAGCACTTCGAGCCCGTCGGCGCTGGCGCCAATGAGCAGGGTGATCAGGTTTATGTCCTCATGTGCGCCGGCACGAACGGCGTCGGGTGGTAAAGCATCAGGGTCGGTTATCGGGAAATAGTGCAAGGTTCGCAGGATGGAGTTACCATTGTGAACTTTGTCATCAAAATAATCCTCCGGCAATTCAAGGTATATCGAAATCGCTTTTAGCAGATGTGTGCCTGCATATTCCAGCTTTCTATAAACAGTCTCCGTGGTAACGTTAAAATCGGCTATTTCTTCAACTTTGAGGTTTTCGGGGTATTCACTTTTTAACTGTTCATCATCGGTAACCGTCTGGCCTATCTGCCAAAATTCCTTTAAATCAGGCGCCGTAAAGCCTTTTGCAGTTTCCTTGCCTTTTCCGGTGTAGCCGCGCTGGCCTGCCAGGCCTGGCACTTCATACTTCATTTTAACCTCATCGGGCAAATCAAAAAGGGCCTTAACATCAGCATATAATTTATCAATCAGCGCTTTGTCCAAGCCATGGTTGGTTATGGTAACGAAACCGGTTTCGTTAAATGCTTTCCCGATATCGTCCGAGAATTTTTTTCGCCGCCCGGCGCTGCCATTAACGTAATTATTTAAATCGAGACAGGGGATATTAACTGTAGCCATAAGGAGATGTTTTCGGCCTCAAAAATAAATAAACTTTGTCAGGGCGCTTTAAATATTCTTAATTAGCTGATTGCTATTTTAACACAGAGACGCGGAGAAGGCACGGAGCCAAAGTTTTTTTGATTATATTTTTAATCGTTCCATTTACAATCGATGTCCCCGTTTGATTCAGTCTGTCGAGAAAGGATAGAGATTGCCCGTCCCGGTTACCTGATCATTTCGCGAATAAATCAGCCGGAAAACGGCGCACAAAAAAGGCCAGAAAACTCTCGCAGTTTTTTGGCCCTACATCTACCTATGAAAAACAAACCCATTGGGATGGGTGTTTATTATTACTCAAAGCAAGTGCCAACGCTGAAATGCCATTTCACGAAGGCTGATAGTGTGAATAAAAGCCTGCAGATAAATAATTGGGGAAATCAATGCCCAAATGGGGTTTTAATTTTACACAGTTTTTAGCGCGCGGGATATTTTATAGGCGGTTAAAATAGGAGTTAACGGAAACCAATGGCTAACAAAGTTGTTACAGATTTATGGATGGCAACGTTTATTTACTGGCAACCGATCCGAAAAACGCCTGCAGGGATGTGATTCACTCGCGCGATACGCCTTTAAAGATCAGGGTTTATTGCCTGGATCACGAAAGCTTTAACCCGGGCGAGAGTGAGATTCAGCTTTATGGCTATGCCGGCAAAACATTATATGCTTTTGAAACCATTGATATTAAAGCCGACGACGCGCTTGACGTGGTAAGCGCCATACGCTGGTACGCCGCTTACATTAACCACCCCGAAATGGAAATACTGCCCGACGATCCGCGCGGCGGCGAGACGATCGCCGTTTAACAGGCTGAGCCGATTTACCCTGTGCAGGTCGCTGCATTTACGCTCACCTCGCCCAATTCTCCGGCGAATTATCATATTCATTTGCAGGTAATTTACTATCGGGTACGGCCCATATATACGGCCCATATATATTAACAAAATTGTTACCCCAACCGCCGCATGTTTTTCACACCTTTACAAAACATATTTGAATTGGTATATGTAATAATTTATCGCATGTAATATATTTACTATCAGGCTTATATATGAGATATTTTTTTACAAAAAAAATACGGAACGCCCGGCTTAATATGCAGTATACCTACTTGTGCGCCAAAGCAGCACGCATTTTATTCATCAATACCTTTTTGCTTTGTTTAATATTGCCCGTATTCGCCCAAAATACCAAAGCAACTACTACCGAAGCGCCGGTTGTTGAAGATACCAGTACAGTTAGCCTGCTTCAGCCTGTCAGGATAAAAGACACCAGTAAAAATAGTACGGATCAGTATTTTACGCTTCAGCAATGTGTGGACTATGCTCTGCAGCACCAGCCCTCGCTAAAAGTGGCCCAGATAAATATCGAGGTCACCCGGTTAAATAATGCTATAGCTTTATCAACGGCCATGCCGCAGGTGAACGGCAACGGTACGCTTACCCATGTTTTGCAACAAACCGGCCCGTCGCAGGTTACCACTACTAATGGCGTTACCACGGTAATACCGTACACTAATGGCAGTCCGGGTTATAGTTTTGTGCCGGGGGTGTCGCTCACCCAGCAAATCTTTAATCCAAGCCTCCTGTATGCATTTAAAAGTGCGCCTTTGTATATGACGCAGGTGAACCAGATCACCGACAGCACAAAAATTGCCGTAGTATCCGATGTTACCAAAACGTTTTATACCCTGCTGCTCACGCTCGAGCAAATTAATGTACTGAAAGAAGACACGACCCAGTTCGGGAAAAGCTACCGCGACGCCTATCACCAGTATGTAGGCGGGATAGTGGACGAAACGGATTACGAGCAAGCGGAGATCACACTGAACAATACCAAAGCGCAGCTGAAACAGGCAAACGAAAACGTTGTGCCCCAATATGCTGCCTTAAAACAATTAATGGGCTTTCCGCCCGAAAAGCAGTTTAACGTGGTGTTCGATACGCTGGAAATGATGAAGAATATCCATATCGACACCAACCAGCAACTGCAATTTGAAAAACGTATAGAGTACCAGCTTTTAAGCACTGACAAAGCGATTCAGCAGCAAACCGTAAATTACTACCGTTATTCTTTTTTGCCCACCGTTTCGGGCTTTTTTAATTATGATTTTTCGTACTCCAACGACCACTTGTCCGAGTTGTTTTCGACGGGCTACCCCGGCTCAACCGTAGGGCTGTCATTGTCGGTACCCATTTTTACCGGTTTTTACCGGCTCAATAATTTACGTAAGGCGAAGCTGCAGTCGCAGATACTCGACTGGACACAAACCGATCTGAAATCACAGATCAACGTTCAATATACTTCAGCATTGGCTAACTACAAAGGCAATTACTACGATTTACAGGTGCTGCAAAAAAATGTGATGCTGGCAAAAAGGGTATATTTTGTGGTAACCCTGCAATACCGGCAGGGCATCATACCATACCTGAATGTTATTACGGCGGAGACCAATTTGATCACGTCTGAAATAAATTATTTAAATGCGCTGTTCCAGGTACTTTCAAACAAGGTCGACCTGGAAAAGGCAATGGGAACAATTTCATATTAATGCACAAACCAACAACCTGTATGAACAGAGTTATATTAAATATTTTTTTGGCGGGATGCGTTGTTTTTTCGGCATGCCAAAAAAAGCAACCGCCACCAAACCCTGAGGTTCCGGTTAACCTGATGAAGCTAAAGCCAAAGCAAGTACTATACTATGATCAGTACCCCGCTACCATCCGGGCGTTAAACCAGGTAAACTTGCTTCCCCAGGTTTCAGGCGCAATTACAGGGATGTTTTTCACTGAAGGAACGGAGGTAAGTAAAGGCCAAAAACTTTACGAAATTGATGAACGCCTGTACAAGGCAGCCTATGACCAGGCAGTTGCCAATTTAGACGTATCGAAAAGCTCGCTTGTTGAGGCCCAGCAGGATGCCGACAGGTATGTTTATCTTAATAAGTACAACGCCGTGGCCAAGCAACAATACGATCACGCCGTGATTACCCTTGAACAGGCAAAAAATACTGTAAAAGCTTCAGAACAAGCCGTTAAAACCGCCAAAACCAATTTAACTTATGCAACGGTTTATGCGCCCTTTACCGGCACTATCGGTATCAGCCAGGTAAGGCTGGGCGAAGTGGTAAGCCCCGGTGTGACGACACTGGATACGATATCGACAGACAACCCGATGGCGGTTGATTTCATCATCAACGAAAAAAGCCTGCCTTTTTTTGAAAAGCTGCAGCACGAAAAAATAAAAGTTGACTCCCTTTTTAGCCTGCTGATGCCCGACCATTCCCTATACGGCCATTTAGGTAAACTGTCCATCATCGACCGGGCCGTTGATCCGCAAACAGGCACAATTCGCGTACGCCTGGTTTTTGATAATCCTGATTTTTACTTGAGGGCGGGCATGAGCTGCGTGGTGCGCGTACATAACCAGGATGTAGGCCCGCAATTGGTGGTGCCTAACAAAGCCGTTATTGAGCAGATGGGCGAGTACTTTGTGTATGTGGCTAAAGACACCATAATGAAAGTAAGCCCGGACAGCCTGAAAAAAATGGACAAAAAGGCGGCAGCGGCGGCCAATAAGCCAAAACTTATTGCCTCGCAGAAAAAAGTACAGACCGGGCAGACCATCGGGCCGGACATTATCATCAAAAGCGGCGTAAAAGCCGGCGACCGGATAATTGTCGACGGGATCCAATCGCTGCATGATGGTTCGCCCATTACAACAGCTAACAAAGTTGCGCCGGGAGGCCGCGGAGGAAGAGGCGGGTGATGTTGAGCCCTGAGTCTTAAGTCTGAAGTCCTGAGTCGGGAATCTTAAATCGAAAATGTGTAATCAACCATGACTTTGGACTCAAGACTTCAGACTCAAGACTTCGGACTCCAGATCAAAGACTAAAAAAGAATGATCGCTAATACCTTTATAAAACGGCCGGTAACGGCAATAGTAATATCTATCGTGCTGGTAATTACCGGTACGGTGTGTATTTTATTGCTGCCGATAGACCAATATCCCGATATTACCCCGCCCGTGGTGCAGGTAAACGGCCAGTTTACCGGCGCCGATGCCCAAACCGTTGAGCAAACTGTAGCCACGCCCATAGAGGAGCAGGTAAATGGCTCGCCGGGCATGGAGTACATGCAAAGCAACAGCACCAATAACGGCGCCATGCAGATGAATGTGACGTTTAAGATCGGCACGGATATAGATGTGGCCGCGCTTGACGTGCAGAACCGGGTGAGCATTGCAACCCCGCTGTTACCGGCGGTCGCCAGCCGGCTTGGGCTTACGGTGCGGGCTGTAAACCCGAGCATGCTGATGATGGTGGCCATCTACTCACCGCACGATTCGCACAATATCACATTTCTCGATAACTATACCAACATTTTTATCCAGGATGCGCTGCTGCGCGTATCGGGCGTGGGCAGTATCAGCCGTTTTACGGATGACTTTAGCATGCGTATCTGGATGAACCCCCAAAAAATGGCGGCCTACAGCCTGGAGCCGCAGGATATCATCACCGCCCTGCAGGCGCAGAACGTACAGGTTGCTGCCGGAACAGCGGGCGTACCACCCCAGGCGCCCACGCAAACTTACGAGTTGGGCATTCTGGTGAATGGCAGGTTGAGCAAGGTATCTGATTTTGAAAATATCATCGTTAAAAATAACCCGCAAAGGGGCGAACTGGTTTATCTGAAAGATGTCGCCCGGGTTGAATTGGGTAAATTTACTTTTTCAAGTAATTCATTTGTCGACGGGCACCGGGCATCGTACCTTCAAATTTACCAGGCACCGGGAAGCAATGCGTTGCAAACTGCCAACGGCATTTATGCGGCGCTTGCTAAACTAAAATTGACATTCCCGTCTGATGTCGCTTACAGCGTTCCGTTCGAATCGGTTACCGTTGTAAAAGTTTCCATGAGCGATGTGGTGGGTACGCTGTTAAAAACTTTGGGGCTTGTAGCCATTGTGGTGTTTCTGTTCCTGCAAACCTGGCGGTCAACGCTCATCCCCGTCCTGGCCATCCCGGTGTCTATCTTTGGTACTTTTTGCTTTTTTATCCCGCTTGGCTTTACCATCAACACGCTAACCATGTTTGGTTTTGTGCTGGCGATAGGTATCGTGGTGGACGATGCCATCATCGTCGTCGAGGCGGTGCAGCACTATATCGATCATGAAAAAATGACGGCCAAGGAGGCTACCTACCAGGCCATGAAGGACATCTCCGCGCCGGTGGTCGCCATAGCGCTGATATTGGCCGCCGTGTTTGTGCCGGTTGGGTTTATTCCGGGCATCGTCGGCCGGTTGTACCAGCAGTTTGCTATAACCATCGCTATATCGGTGATCATCTCCGCATTTATTGCATTGTCATTAACGCCGGCTCTTTGCACCTTGCTTTTAAAACCGACAGACGAAAGCAAAAAGCACAAAGGCCTCACCGGGTGGTTCACTAAATTTAACGCGTGGTTCGACAGGGTTACTGCCCGGTACACCAGCGGGGTAAACAGCAGTATCAAAAGCGCCAAACTCATCATTATTTTACTGGTTTGCATCTGCATAGGCACCTACTTTTTATTCGGCGCCAAGCCGACGGGATTTATACCTTCCGAAGATGACGGCAACCTGTATGTAACCTACCAGTTGCCGCCGGCATCGTCAACAGCGGCATCGGTAAATACCATGCAGCAGTTAATGAAGGTTGTTTCGACAACTCCGGGTGTAGCACATTATGCGGCCTTATCCGGGTTAAACGTAGTGACCAACGCGACCAACTCCAATAACGGCACCATCTATATCCAGTTGCGGCCCTGGGACGAGCGCAGCACCTCACGGCAGCAAGTTCCCGGGATCATCAAAGTATTGCAAAACCGCATCGATTCAGCAGGTTTAAAAAATGCGAATATCGAGGTGATACAGCCTTCGCCGCTGCCGGGCGTCGGGTCGACAATCGGCTTTAGCATGCAGATAGAGCAGCGCAGCACTAACGACAACCTGCAGGCTTTCGAAAATGTGGTTAAGCGGTTTGTCGATTCGGCCAATAAAAACCCGGTCATCACCAAAGCGTACAGCTTCTACACGGCGCATACGCCTAATGTGAGCTTATCGGTCGACCGTGAAAAGTGCGAGAAGCTGGGGGTAAACATTTCGGATGTATTTACCACTATACAGGCATTTATGGGCAGCTTGTATATTAACGACTTTACTGCTTACAACCGTACCTTCCACGTGGTAGTGCAGGCGGATACGGCCTACCGCGCCCTGGTAACGGACATGAACAAATATTATGTGCGCAACCAGGCCGGCAGAATGGTTCCGCTGGGAACGGTGATCAGCTTTGCACCCGTGGAAGCGGCGCCGCTGATCTCGCACTTTAATATCTTCCGTTCGGCCGAGATTGATGGCTCTTACCCGCCCGGCGTGAGCAGCAGCGACGCTTTAACCGCCCTGCAGGGCCTGGCAAACCGCCTGTTGCCGCAGGGCTATACTTACGAGTTTTCGGGGCTTAGCTATGAGGAACTGAAAGCCGGGTCGGTTACACTGTATATTTTTGCGTTCTCGATAACGTTTGTGTTCCTGTTCCTGGCGGCCCTGTATGAAAGCTGGTCGGTGCCATTTTCGGTATTGCTGGCCGTGCCGATCGGGGCTTTCGGGGCTATCCTTGCGCTGGCGCTCGTACCATCATTAACCGATAACGTTTATGCACAAATAGGTTTGATAACATTGATCGGTTTGGCTGCCAAAAACGCCATCCTGATCGTCGAGTTTGCAAAAATCAGGGTTGATCGCGGCGAAGACTTGCTGCAGTCTACCCTCGATGCCGTGAGCCTGCGCCTGCGGCCGATCATCATGACCTCCCTGGCCTTTATCCTGGGCGTTTTGCCCCTGGTATTTGCCTCAGGGGCTGGCGCCGTGGCACGCCGCACTATCGGGCTAACCGTTTTAGGCGGGATGCTGGCCGCCTCATCCATCGCCATATTTGTTGTCCCGGTGCTGTTTGTGGTCATCACGAAAGCGGCGTACGGGAAGAAAAAGCTGGACTACCTGAAGGCCCATCATCATGAGCTGATGGAAAAAGCCAAAAAAGTGGAGGCGCAGAATATCGACCCTGAATTGGAATTTGAAATACAAAAATCGCGCGACCTACATAATGCTGACGAGAACGGTAAGTCCTGAGTCGAAAGTCTGGAGTCTTAAGTCACATCGCGGCTTGGGACTCAATGATTCCGACTTAAGACTTAAAGACTTTAGACTTAAAAAAGAATGATTGCAAATACCTTTATTAAAAGACCGGTAACCGCTATCGTTATTTCCCTGATATTGATGATATCGGGCGTCATCTGTATTTTTAATCTCGCGGTCGACCAATATCCCAATATTACGCCGCCCAGCGTTGGTGTAAATGCAAGCTACACCGGCGCCGATGCCGAAACGGTTGAGCAAACCGTCGCCATACCCATCGAAGAACAGGTAAACGGTACTCCCGGAATGGAGTACATGCAAAGCAGCAGTTCCAATACCGGCGGTATGAACCTGCGGGTAACCTTTAATGTCGGAACCAATCCGCAGATCGCGGCGCTTAACGTTCAAAACCGGCTGGGCATTGCCGCCCCGCTGCTTCCCTCGGTGGTGAGCAAGCTGGGCGCTACCGTTCGCGCCAGCAACCCGGATCAGCTGATGCTGGTAGCTATTTTTTCGCCAAAAAAAACACATAATATTACCTTCCTGGATAATTACACCAGCACTTTTATCCAGGATGCCATTTTACGCGTTCCGGGCGTGGGCGACGTAAGCGCCCGAACCGACCAGTTTGCCATGCGCATCTGGATGAACCCGGATAAAATGGCATCCTATCACCTCACACCCGCCGATGTACAGGCTGCCCTAAGCGGACAAAATGTGTACGTGGCAGCCGGCTCGGCAGGGTCGCCGCCACAGGCTTCAAACCAGGCTTTTGAAACCGGCATCATTGTAAACGGCATGACCAACAAGGTTGCCGACTATGAAAAGATGGTGGTTAAAGTGATTCCCGGTACCGATAAAATGGTTTTCCTGAAGGATATTGCGCGCGTTGAGCTGGGTAAATTCACCTTTTCGAGCAATGCCTTTGTAGATGGCAACCGGTGCTCGCTGTTAATGATCTCCCAAACCCCGGGTAGCAATGCACTGCAAACCGCCGATGCGGTTTACGCAAAACTGAAAGAATTAAAAAAATCATTCCCTTTTGACGTGGATTACGTGGTGCCATTTGAATCAGTCACCATCATAACGGTCTCCATGCACGAGGTGATAGGCACTTTGCTTAAGGCGCTGGCATTGGTGGCATTTGTGGTTTTTATTTTCCTGCAAAACTGGCGGTCCACCATCATCCCCATTTTGGCTATCCCGGTTTCTATTTTAGCGGCCTTTTGCTTCTTTATCCCGTTAGGTTTTACCATCAACACGCTGACCATGTTCGGCTTTGTGCTGGCCATCGGGATAGTTGTGGACGATGCCATCATCGTGGTGGAAGCCGTACAGCATTATATCGACGAGCAGCACATGTCGCCCAAGGAGGCCACCTACCACGCCATGAAGGAAATATCGGCCCCCGTGGTGGCTATTGCGCTCATCCTGGCCTCGGTATTTGTTCCGGTGGGTTTTATACCTGGCATTGTAGGCCGCCTTTACCAGCAGTTTGCTATCACCATCGCTATTTCGGTTATTTTTTCAGCGTTTACCGCGCTATCGCTAACCCCGGCGTTGTGTTCGCTGCTGCTGCGGCCATCGCATCATAAATCTGAAAAGCAAAGCTGGCTGGATAAGTTTTTTAACGGTTTCAACCGGGTATTTGATAAGGTGAACTATAAATACGCCAATGGCGTAAAGCGCAGCATCAAAAACTCAAAGTATGTGGTCATCATGCTGGTTTGTATTTGCGTAGGCGCATGGCTGCTGTTTAAAGGCAAGCCCTCCGGTTTCGTTCCTCCCGAAGACGGCGGACGTTTATTTGTGACTTACCAGATGGCTGATGCTTCCTCGACCGCCCAATCCGTTAAAGTATTGGAAAAGCTGATGAAGATCGTCGGCACCACAAAGGGGATAAAGCATTTCGTGGGGGCATCAGGTTTTAATATCCTGGGCGGCGGCGGTTCAAACAGCGGAACTATGTTTTGTATGCTAACCCCCTGGGACCAGCGCATCACACCGGAAACAAAGGTGCAGGGCATCATGAACAGCATCAAACAACGTGTTGCCAAAGCCGGCATTAAAAATGCCAACGTGGTGGCCATTCAGCCGCCGCCGATCAGGGGCATCGGCCTTGCCGCAGGTTTTTCCGTACAAATTGAACAGGGCAACTCAACCGACGATATTCACCAGTTTGAAAAGAATGTTCAAAAGTTTGTGGGCGCCATGAAAAAAAATCCGGCCACTTCAACCGCATTCTCCTCTTTCACAGCACATACGCCAAGCTATACCTTAACCGTCGACAGGGACAAATGCCAGAAACTGGGCGTAAACATCTCCGAGGTGTTTTCGACCATACAAGCCTTTATGGGCAGTCTTTTTGTAAACAATTTTACGCTTTATAACCGAACTTACCATGCCGTTATCCAGGCCGATACCGCCTACCGGGCGCTCATCAGCAATATCAACAAGTATTATGTGCGTAATTCAGCCGGCAATATGCTGCCGCTTAGTACGGTAGTAACCTATAAGGCGGATGCTACGGCAACATCCATATCGCACTTCAATATTTTCCGGTCGGCCGAGGTGGATGGCTCTATCCCTGAGGGCTACAGCAGCGGGCAATCCCTTGATGCGATAAAGCAGATCGCCGCGAAATTGCTTCCGCGCGGGTATACGTACGAGTTTTCTGGCTTGAGCTATGAAGAAATAAAGGCAGGCAGCATCACCGTTTACATTTTCATGTTCTCCATCATCTTCGTGTTCCTGTTCCTGGCTGCGTTGTACGAAAGCTGGTCGGTACCCTTTTCTGTTCTGCTGGCGGTGCCCATAAGCGCCTTTGGGGCCATAGTCGCGCTCTGGACGGCCACCAGCATCACTAACAACGTATACGCCCAGATCGGGCTGATAACGCTTATTGGGCTGTCCGCCAAAAATGCCATTCTGATCGTTGAATTTGCCAAGATCAGGGTCGATAACGGCGAGCCACTTATAAAATCCACTATCGAAGCGGTGCGGCTACGTTTCCGACCGATCATCATGACCTCTATGTCCTTTATTTTTGGCGTCCTTCCGCTGGTGTTTGCTACCGGCGCCGGCGCCGAATCCAGGAATACTATCGGGATTACGGTTTTGGGCGGGATGATCGCATCATCAACCATATCCATCTTTATCGTTCCTGTACTGTTTGTATTATTTACCCGCTTCTCCTACGGCAAAAAGCAACTAAAATGGCTGCAGGATCACCATGAAGAACTGATGGAAAAAGCACGCCGGGTAGAAGAGCAAAACATCGACCCCGAACTGGAGTATGATATTGCCGAAGCCCGTGCTTACAACGAGGCGGAAAAGGAAAATAAAGGGTTCGTTCCTAAAAAGAAGGGAAAACGTTAGATATTAGATTTGACGTCTTTTAAAAGGCTGTTAAATCTGCAGATTCAGGCGCCTACTTACCGCCCACATCACTTTTCTTCCTGTCCAAAACGAATGAATGCCCGTTAAATTTAAACTCGCAATGGCAGGGTTTACCAAAATTTGTGGTGTCATCCGTATAGTTTTCGAAGGTATCCGCGGGGTTTACCAGGTCGCCGCAGTCGCGGTTAGGTGTGCGGTCGTCGGTCTTGTAATCTATGGTAATACGCCGGGCATTTTCGTCATAAGCAACCCCGCCAGGACTACCGAAGCCCCGCGTATCAAGTGTGTATGAAAAATCTTCGTTAAAAATGCCGTTTTTAAATTTCACCAATTGTACATATTCATGCTGACAGGTGTTGCATACCATTACATCGCCCTGTAACAGGTATTTGATGCCTTCAGGCGTATGCAGGTCGGCTATTATCGCAAAACCATCGCTGTTAAAAACCTTCAATGAGTCGGGGGCATCGTCATCCTTTGCAAGGTCGTAATTATATACCTTACCGTCTTCGGCACGATATTGCACAAAGGTTAACTGGCTTTTATAGCTGCCGCCGGTTTTTTCGTCTATCGACAGGCTATACAACCGCCTGTCTGCAGAATGAGAGATAAAGATATATTTGCCATCTAATATACCGTCCAGCCGGTAGGTTGTGATATGTTTATCCGACAGAATCTGCCCTAAACCATCCCATATCAATCGCTGGTAATAACCAATAGGTATACTTCCGCTGATCTTTCCTTTAATATCCGACAAGTTTTCGTCTGTCGTAGTGTCCAGGTATTTTTGTGGGATGCCGGATAATTTGGCTTCGTAGACGGCGAAAGGAGACAAAGTATCATACGCTTTCAGATACCGGTTCACATTATCAACCAATTTTTTAAGAGCGGTATCCGCGATTAGAACCTTACCGAAAAAATTATTTTTTAAGCTGCCGGTGCCGGCGTTTTTCGCCGATTTGGTACTCCCGTGTATGCAACCAAAACCGAAAGCGGCAACAAGAGCAAAAACGATAAGGATGTTGAAAGATTTGCTTTTCATTCGTTTTTAGGACCTGCGCCGACTCACCAAATATAAAAAACACAAGGATTAATACACAACTCCAATAAGCATCTAATCAAAGGGGAAAGGACAAAAATTCTTAATAAAACCGCATCCTGATCTCGCGCTGCAGCTTCACAATACGTTCGCGATAGGTGGAAATGGCGGTCACCACGGCGATCTTATCGGCGAGGCCTTCCTTAAATGGATCCTTGGCCAGCAGCAACCTGCGGATCTCCAGGTTAAGCTGATCAACCTCGTTATTTAAGTCTTCTAAGGATCTCATTCCGGCCAAAACGGATTTCAATTCCCTAAAGTATGATAACCGGCCCTTGTATTAAATTGGTATTTATTAACAATCCGTTAATAACCGGCGCCTCCGCCCTGTCCGGGCAGTCAATCATTATAAAGTATGTCAAAACTTTACCTGATGGCAGTAAGTTCCATGTAGCCGTTTTTGAATTCTGTTTTAACCATTCCAACGTTTGGCGCAAACCAAATAGTGCTTTCGTTGCTTGACGAAGGCAGCTTCATCCCCAAACCGCCCACCATCGTCGAGCTCGACGTCTTGTAAGTTATTTTAAAGCAGTCCCAGGTTCCGGCCGGCGTAGTCACACTCTCATTGGCAACCACCATCCTGTCGGTAACTTTAACGGTCATCTTCATATTGTTGGCCATATCCATTTGCGAAGTGTAATCGGGCAGATGATCGCCGACTTTCATATTCGGCGGAAAATCGCCGGTACTGTTGCCGGTCATACTAAAGTTCATGGTGACAGGCTTTTTAGACTGCTCACCTGCGTCTATATGCATTTGCATCGAGATCGTGCCGCCGTTACAGGAATAATCAACGCTTGAGGTTCCGAGCGATTTCCCGTTTTTGTCGAATACTTCCGAAACAACGTTTGCCGTAGTCGTGCCGTTCGCGGTATTTACGTTGGAGACTTTGGATACCGATTTCATGGTCATATCCCCTTTTTTATTAAAACCGGTCATTTCAATCGTTTTATCCTTTTGCAGATAAAGATAAGTGGTACAATCCTGCGCCAAAACCTGGAGCCCTACCGATAAGCTTGCGATAAGAAATAATATTTTTTTCATGGTAATGATATTTAATACCCCGAAGGTACGTTTATTATTGATTGCGTCAATACCGTGAACAGAGTATAACGCCGTCGCGCTGAGCCAATTCCCGTTCGGTTTGGCCATGCTTCAACGGCTTATCAGGTAACATATTATTATCATTAATATCCGGGTAGTACTAGTTTTTCCAGAATGCCGGCTGCACATTTGTTCCTCTCAAAGTGCAGTCGGCGCAAAAACGATCGGTAGCCATATAGCCGATGATGTGCTGTCCCGGCATCACTGACTCTGGAATGGTTTTCACGACATATTGTTTGCCTGAGTAAATCCAGATAGGAATATCATTCACACCCTCATTATCGGTATAATAAAATTGTAAAAGCAAGCATCCGTCAGTAGAGAGCGGAATTTTGGTTTTTGTGCCGGGGATATTCCGGTTATCGATATATATTCGTTTTTGCGAAACCGACCCGACGCTTAAATACCCGATAACCGGTTCGGACGGCGTAGTAACACAATGTATATTGCCGGGCAGTTCCGAGGGCTGCGCATCGAAAATAGAACCCAGTTGCTCCGTATTTTTTTTGAGCAGCTGCCAATAGTTATACGCATCAGCGGTTAAAGCATATTGCCTCACCAGTATGCTGTAACGGTCGCCGATCTTTTCGGATGATTTCCCGATCCGGGTAAGCGCACTTTCCGCTATAACATCCTGCGCCAGCCTGGCCGACGAACCCAGCAGGATAGCGGTCGACGTGTCGGTAGCCCAGCAGGTGTAAACCTGGTCCTGTGCCCGGCGTGGTACAACCGTGTCCACAGGGGTGGTTAACAGTTCATCCAGCGATTCGTAATACGAGTGAATCATATACGTTTCGGTAAAATCCCAGCGATAATAAGTGGTTTTATTAGCCGGATCGTGGGTATTAAGCAGTACGCGGACAGAGGTGTCCCCTACGGTATAATAAATGCTGTCTATCGGCGGTGAATTTTTTACAGGCAGAAAGTCGGATTGATAGGCTTTACCGTTCGCAGTCACAATTTTTAACGCATAGGTATTTGCCGCGCTTAAATTCAGACCTGCGGCGCCATAGTAGCCATTACCTGTTTCTTTTAAAGGCCAGACACCATTTGTATTACTGATTACGCTGACTATCGAATGCAACTCGGGATTGACAGTGGTTTTGGCAGCTATCAACACCGTGCGGCTTAGTTTTATAGCGGTTGAATCCGAACCGGTATTAATCACCCCTTCAACCACAAGGTAATTGGCATTATTGGTAATTACAGGCGGAGTATACGGTTTTTTACAGCCAAACAAAATAAAGATCAGCAACCAGCAGGCTTTGGAGTACTTTAACATGGTCAGGTGGTTATAACAATTTGGTTCAATGTCAAATCTATTTATAAACGTGGCTATTTACAAATGATATTGTCGTGCAACCGGGGCAGAAGTACTAAAAAATCGTTAATTTGACTGCATTAAAACAAAAACGCCAGTTTACCAGCAATCAGTTCCGCTATGGCAGCCATCATCAAAAAAGATTCACTTGATTTTTTAACCGACCTGTCCCGAAACAACAACCGGGAATGGTTTAATACACATAGGGAGAGGTACATCGAAGCCCGCGACAATATCATCGATTTTGCCGATGGACTGCTGGCGGAGATGAATAAGCACGACCATATTGAAACGCCGTCCGGCAAAAAAAGTGTGTACAGGATTTATAAGGACGTTCGTTTCTCCAAAGATAAAACGCCGTACAATAACCATTGGAGCGCATCCTTTAAAAGGGCGACAAAATCCCGGCGCGGCGGTTACTACTTTCGCATCGAGCCGGGCAACTCGGGCTTGGTTGTGGGTTTTTGGGGACCGGATGCAGATGATATGAAGCGGATAAGGCACGATATTGATGCCAATTACTCATACTGGAGGAATATGCTTGACGAGCACACGCTGGCCGAAACGTTCGGCCCGATGTACGGTGAGCAACTCGGCTCCGCCCCGCGCGGCTTTGCAAAAGATCATCCCGCAATCGACCTGCTGCGCTATAAACAGTTTATGCTCCGACACCTTTTTAGCGACGACGAAGTATTGAGCCCGGATTTTGTATTTAAAATGAACGACGTATTTAAAAAAACACGCCCTTTCCTTGATTTTATGAGCGATGTGCTGACGACGGATGCAAATGGGGTATCGATAGTGGATTAAATTTTTTAATCACTCAGAATATGAAGTCAGATAATTCCATTAGAAAAATATCGATCGCTGCTATAAAAAGAAAGATCAGGCCGCCGTATCATTTTTCATTAACAACCTTTTATGAAACAGAATTATTTAAAGAAATTGACAGGCGTATTGCATATTCGTTAGACGTTGGTGAAGGGGAATTACCGGTTTCGTCGGTTGTTATTGATGATAAAAACTTTACTATTATAACCACACGGCGAATTATAAATTCAAATAATGGAAGAATAAATGTAATATTTCCCAATTGCGTGCGAAGCTGGCATTGGGGAGATTTTAAGGAGCGCATAAAGACTCACGGGCGAAGAAGCTGCTTAAGCCAATGCCTTTTCCAATATGCTGTATTCCTGTTCGGTTAGCGCGTCTTTTATCACTCCCATCGCCTGGTTAAAAAACGGCTCCGGCGCCATACGTTTAAACCCGCTGAGCAGGCCGGCACGTTCTGCCGGGCTTTGCGCGGGGATGCTGTAACGAAACCACAAAAGCAATACCTGCGGCGAAAGATTGCTCATTATTTTGCCGCGGTGGCCAAGCAATTCTTCGTCGGTAAAATGCTTCCACAGCAGCGGCTGAGTTATGCGTTCCTCTTCAGCCGTATGCTGAAGATAAATACCCTGGAATTCGCTTAACGCCAGGTAAAATTCCGCTCCGTCGGCAGCAACATCCGACCCCGACTGTGCGCCCTCATGAATTTGCTGCAGCAATTGCTCCAGCCGGTGCTGTACAATATGCAATTGTTCGTGGTCGTCCATATCGTGCTTTGAGCTGCCGGTGCAACGGCTTTCCAGCTCGGTGAGCGTTACCGTATTTTCATCAGCGGCATGCACATCAAGGAGGGTAAAAAGATCGCGCCCAAGGCTGCAGAGCGCTTCAACTTCTTGCGGATCGTTATAATTTGTTTTTCCGGCCAAAAAAGACAATTGTCCCAGTATGTTCCGCAGGCCTTTGTGCGGAACGTCATAAACTTTTAATCGTTGCATCGTGCAGAGGTTTATTTTGGGCGAAGATAGGATTTTCTGTGACCTTTGTTTGGATTATCAGCCAACCGGTCCGGAACCCGGCCGGCCTTTCTTTTTTGGGCCCGCGCGATGATCTCCAATCCCGATATGCCGGCATACAGCAGGAAAGGCGCACAGGTTTTTCTCCCGGCGTTTCCGCCAAAAAGGTAAATGCAGTGACAGAGAAGAGTTCCTTCTGCTTTGACAACACAACCCCCTGCCACTCTCAACAGGTGAGCCTATTGCACGATCCGAAAAAAGGCAGATAGGCGACGTGTCGAACACGCCACTTTCATCAAACCCATCGCTGCTGTCAAGCTAACCTAAAAACTCGCCAAAATCGCATCTGCTGCTTTAAATGCCAGCGCCATCATGGTGAGGGTTGGGTTTGACGTTGCCGTGGTCGGCATCGAGCCGCATCCTACAATGTAAAGGTTATCATGGTCCCAGCTTTTCATATTGGCATCGGTTACCGAATCGTCTTTTGTGAAGCCCATGCGGTGCGTGCCCATTACGTGCCCGGCGCCCTGCGGATAGTAGGTAACCCCTTCGTACACAAATGCGCCGCCGCTGCCAACGGGAATGCCGGTATTATTTTCAACGTTCATGGCGCTAAACATAAAGTCAGTCGCCGCCGCGGCGGCTTTAAAGCCCTGCATGGTGTAGTCGTCAAACTGGTAATAAATCTCGGGCCGGGGTACGCCAAGGTTATCGAAACAGGTTTTGGAAGGCACGATATAGCAATTGTCATCTGGCAGCTGCTCGATCAGGAAACCGATGCGGAACTGGCGGATAAACTTGCTTTGGATAGCCGACCTGAGCGCCGTACCAAAAATTCCGGCCGTCGGCGTACCTGATCCGTCTGCCGGCATCGGGCTTACCATATCAATCACCTGTGCATAAGGTGCGCCGCCCGGCCAGTTCCATCCTTCATTCCCGACCTCAATCCTGAACGAGGCACGGTTACTGCGAAAGGCCCCGTCGCGGGTGCCTTCGATACCGGAGGTTGACAATGGCCCCCTGAAGGGATAAACCGGCTGCGGCATTAGCCCCCACCCCAAATACATCGGGTGATCCATCAGGTTTTTGCCTACCTGTCCGCTCACATTCGCCACGCCTGCGGGTATTTGCGTGTTCGACATCAGCAACAATTTCGCGGCTTCGATGGCGTGTGCCGCAATGATGTATTTTGTGCCGGTAGCGGTAAAAGTGCCGGTGCAGGGTCCGCCCGTTGTTTCGTAAGTTTTGTACACAATACCGTTTACCTGGTTGGTAGCCATGTCCAGCGTAATATTGGTGGCCACGGCCTGGTAAATAATATCCACGTTACCGGTCATCAGCGCTTTAGCCATGGTTACGGTAGCGTCATATTTGGCCTGGATGGGGCAAATGGGCGTACAGTTGGTGTTCCCCTGGCACTGCCTGCGTCCGTTGTCGTAAAAAGTGCCGTCCTTCATCTGGTTGGGCACACCATTACGGCCTGCTGGCGTTCCGGTTACATTTAATGAGCTGCCGTCGAAAGTTAAGCCGCCAACACCGGCCTGTATCGTATTGTCAAGGATAGTAGGCGGTATTTTTGCCATCGGGTACACATAGCCTTCGCTAAAAGTTATACCATGAATGCCTTGCTCATCCACGTCGGCCGAAACGCCGATCTCAAACTCGGCCTGGTCGTAGTAATCAGACAAATCCTGGTAAGTTAAAGGCCAGTCCACCGCCTGGTTATACACCGTTTTCATTTTAAAATCATTGGGCAGCATGCGCAGCGAGGTGCCCAGCCAGTGCCAGGACGTACCCCCGCCCCGGCGCTCGTAAGTGCTGCCGAAGGGTATGGGTCCGCGCTGGATAAAGTAGCCGCCGTCGATGGATTTTTTAGGGTCGGTACAGTCAATAGGTGCAGGTGGTGGTGGCGCTTCCGGCGGGTGTGGAAGGTCGGCCTGGTCGGGCGGCGGCGGTTGCGTTAGCTTAAATGGCGGAACGGGGTTTATATCCAATACCGACGGGCGCGGCGCATTGTAATTTTGCACATAGGGCGATTCGGGCGTTTTGGCCATCGCCATAAAAAAATCATTCATAAACTCCGCGCGATTTCCGGTAGTCAGCTGGTTTTCGTCCGGGTTGGTGATCAGGCCGTCAATCGCTATGCCTGCCTCCAGCACCAATACTTTTTTACCCGCCGATGCCAGCTTATACGCCAGCGCACTGCCGGCCCAGCCACCGCCTACTATTACGGCATCATATTGTTTGGTTGAACTGTCCATGGTTTTTAATATTTTTTCGGTTAGGTTGTTGTGTTAACTGATTACCGGCAGGGTAGGTTTATTGGCCCAATAACCAAATTCGCCGATGCTGTAGCCCATTGGGTGCGCGCCCATTTCGCCCCATACCAGGCCGTTGATATACGCCACCGGCGCAACCACATGGTTGACATTAGGGGATGCAAAAGAGTTGGGATTCTGGGTCAGGTCGTACCAGATACCGAAGTACCACAGGTAAATGATATTTTGCGCCAGCCTGGTTATGGCAAGATTTTGAATAATGTTTGTGTTCACGGCGGCTTGCAATTGTGGCGGCGGTGTATTAGCTATACTGTTCCATACCTGTGTGAGCTCATTAAGCTGGGCAGCGGGTATGTTATTACCGGGCAGGCTTAGTTCTGCATATAAGGCTTCGCCCACTTTCTGGGTATCCGGCACGGGCAGCAGCGTACTCGCCGGGTAGCCGGTCAATGCTGCGGACAGGGCTATAAATTCTTCAAAAGTCATCATTTTGGATAGGTTTTACTTGGTTAATGTTTATTGGGTACCGCTTTGGCCGTTTTTAAAAGATAAGTGAAATCCGAAGGCCTGCCTCCCCATGTTACAGATGCGTTATGGCAGCCGATACAACTGGAGGTGACACCCGGGCTGTAAACGATCTTGCCGGCCTGGATAAAGCCCTGGTCATACGTTTCTAACGTAGCGTTGGACATATAAACCGGGAATGGGTCGCCGGTATTGCTTTGGGTTGGATGCACCGGCCATTGGGTGCCCACCAGCTGGTAATATTGCCATACGTTGTGCGGATTGATCATCACCAGCATTTTGTGGATCGAATCATTCAGCGCCTGTGTGCCGGTATCTATCGGGGTAATGCGCATCACCTGGCTAGGTACCTGGTTCGGTATAGCGGGGTTCCACGGCTGTGCAGGCGCTTTGTTAAGCGCTTTATCGCCGGCGGCCTCATTGTAATAATTATAATGTTTGCCTTTTTCCACCTTACCGTAAAGCGGCACGTTATCCGCCTGCTCAAAGGTCGACCATATCCATTGCGGCGAAGACACTGTTTTTGTGCCGATATGGAATCCAACCAGGCCTACCCAAGCCTCATAGGTGCTGTCCTTGATGCCCCTGGAAGGCAATGCCGGAACGTGGATGGTAGCCTTGATCTTGTGGAACCTGGCTGTATCATCGCCTTTGCCCAATATTTTCCAGGACGCTTTTACCATTATGGCGCCCCAAACCTTTTTAGTGTTGTCCCCTTCGGGGAACTTCACGGTATCTGTAAAGGCTTGCTGGCCCTGGATATTGTACAGTTTATGCTGATCGATATACTCAAACATTTCCTGGTTCATGGCTATTTCAAAACGGTTGTACTGCCCGTTTTGGTCGATCAGCGGTCCGGTAAGGAAAGGCTGGAAAATAGACGTCATATTCGGTGGCGTTTTTCCTGTTTGCGAAAGCGTTACTTCCTTGCTCTGCGTTGTTAAATCCCAGGCCCCCGGCGCCTGCCCGCTGTCCAAAAATACCTGGTAGTTCTTTTTCCAGGTTTCCCATAAAGTTGGGTTGTCGCCATGCTGACCTATTACCTGGCTTGTATCGGTAGGCCAGCTTAGTGCGATAAATGAATGCCAGGAGAACAGGTCGAACGCCCGCCGCACGTTGGTCTCCATCACCAGGGGCGGCGGCGGAAACGTAACATCAAAAGGCAGATTTGGGCTTAGCTGCGTTTTTACTTTGCCGCTGTCAGCGCTGCCCATTGTTTTGGCTCCCCCGTTGCCATTGCATGAGGCCGAACCCAGGTATGCCACGATAACGCCAGCGGCGATAAAAAAGGTAATGGCTTTGATCTTTTTCATTAGCTTAGGTTAGTTTGGTTTAGTTTAACACTCGTTTTACAGGCGCCTTTCCCGGTTTAGTGGAAATAGCACAACACCTTCAAACTAAATAGATAATCCCGCAAAAGCGTCAAATTCGTGCCGGCTTATATGTTAGGTCTAAGAGGTCAGTAAGTTTAGCTTTGACCAAATTTAGATATTAATTATTGATAAAATCAAGGTTTCGTAAAAATATAATTTAACTAATAGGAAACGGGGTGAACAGGCGCTTATAACGGAAATAAACGGTACCTTGCCAGCGCGCCCAGGCGTACTGGCAAAAAATATATAGACAAATCTGCGGAGTACTTTAATATTTGTAATATGAGCAACCAACTATTTGTAAAAATGGCGCTTGACGCCTGGCAAGGCCAGGTAAAAAGCACCGACAATTTATTTAACAAATTATCCGATGAGCAAATGATGCAGGAGGTATCGCCATCACGCAACCGCGGCATTTACCTGCTGGGCCACCTCATCGCCGTACATGATATGATGCTTCCGCTGCTATTCCTCGGGGAATCTCAATACAAAGAATTGCACCCCATTTTCGTTGATTCGCCTGACAAATCTACACCCAATCTCCCGTCCGTAGCTGAACTGAGGGCAAAATGGACCGCACAAGTTGAAAACATGAGCAAGCTGTTTGCAGGTTTAACACCTGATGAATGGTTTACCAGGCATGCAAGCATCACCGCAGAAGATTTTGCTGCACAACCGCACCGCAACCGTTTGAACGTGGTGCTGGTGCGCACCATCCATTTAAGCAATCACCGGGGACAGCTGGAGTTTTTACTGCCGAAGGGGTAACGGAAATTACCCCCCCATGATTCACAGCAACTCAATTATCAATCATTCAGCGCCGCGTACACCAATGACTTAAATGCCTTGGCGGTATTGGCTATGTACGGCCCCCACATTTGTTCATAGGCGATAACCAGCATGTCCTCTTTCGGGTCCACCCAATACGAAGTGGAGAATACGCCGCCCCAGGAATAAGTGCCTGGCTGGCTGGGTGTAAAGCGGCTGCCCGCTTCGGTAATGATAAAAAAGCCAAATCCGAATTTATTGTCAGCGGCATTATCTCCGAGAGCCGGGTGCAGGTCGCCGATCTGGTTCATGGTGATCAGACGCACGGTATTGGGGGCCAGTATACGTACCCCATTATACTCGCCTTTGTTTAAAAACATCTGCAACAACACCGCATAATCATGAAGCGTGGAAACCAGGCCGCCGCCGCCCGAAAAATAGGTGGACTTTTGCAGCGGGTAATTCATATCCAGCGCACCGCCAAAAACTGACGGTGTCTTTTTTATCGTCCCGGTCGAGTCGCCCATAAAGAAATTCACCAGCCTGGCGCCTTTTGAAGCGGGCAGGTTAAAATAAGTATCGTTCATGCCAAGCGGCTTAAAAATACGTTTGGTAAAAAACTCTTCCAGCGTCATACCCGACCATTTTTCGACTAAATAGCCCAATACATCCATATTCAGCCCATATTTCCACGATGTGCCCGGCTGAAAAAACAAAGGCATGCTGCCCAGGCGGCTCATCGCATCCCCAAGCGTTTGCCCTTTGGTACCTACCCCCCCGGTAAGATAGGCTTTGGCATAAATGGCATTTTCGGCCGGTGTGCCGATCGCCGGGTAACCCAGGCCCGAGGTATGGGTGAGCAAATCGCGGATAGTAACCGGCCGGTTAGCCGGAACGGTGGTGTACGTGGTGTCTTTGGCGTTGAAACTTGCCAGCACTTTTTGGTGGGCAAAAGTTGGGATGAATTTTGAAACTGGGTCGTCCAGCGAGAATTTCCCCTCTTCCCACAGCATCATCACTGCTGTAACCGTTATCGCTTTGGTTTGCGAAGCGATGCGAAAGATGCCGTTTTTATCCAACGGCGCTTTGGTTGCCATGTCATTATAGCCATGCGCTTTATAAAAAACAATTTTGCCATGCCTGGCGATCAGGACGGCCGAACCGTTTACCCATTTCTGGTCAACCCAGGCCTTCATGCCTGAGTCTAGCCTCGCAAGCCGTGCGGCAGAAAAGCCTCCAGCGGCCGGGGCTGCTTCGGTTAATACTTTGGATTGAGCGTGTGCCGTGATTGCGCAGGTGATAAACGCAAACAGAACAACAAGGGGAATAAAATAACGGTTCATAAATAATTGGTTGGTTTACCAAAATTAGAAATTTAATTAAATCATACAACGACATGAAATTTATTTAAGCTAATAAATCAAATGGCTATACAAAACCAACGTATCTGATCCCGGTGAACTGCACACTATTTCTTCCGGACTTCCCGACTTTCGGACTTCCCGACTTTTTCCCTATCTTTCCAGCAACCAATCCAGATGAAACTCAAATTCAGCAAAAGATGAGACTAAAAGACAAAGTCGCCCTGATCACCGGCGGAGCCAATGGCATAGGGCTTGCCACCGCAGAACGCTTTGCCAAAGAGGGCGCAAAAATTATTTTGTGGGACGTATCCGACAAAGGCGCCGCCGTGGCGGAAAGGTTAAAAAGCGAAGGGTGCGAAGTTATCTTTAAAAAAGTATCCGTTACCGACCAGGACCAGGTGCAAGCGGCGGTTGGCGAAGCCCATCAACATTTTGGCCGCATCGATATCCTGATCAATAATGCCGGCATCACTAAGGACCGCACCTTACTCAAAATGTCGAAACAGGAATGGGACGACGTTATCTCGGTAAACCTTACCGGCGTTTTTAATTGCACACAGGCGGTTGCGCCCATCATGAAAGAACAAAATTATGGCCGCATCGTATCGGCATCTTCCAATGTTGCTATCCGCGGAAATTATGGACAGACCAATTATGTGGCCACAAAATCGGCAATTATCGGCATGACGAAGGTTTGGGCGATGGAGCTTGGCCGCTACGGCATTACGGCCAACTGCATTGCCCCGGGCTTTATCCATACCGCCATGACCGACCTGATGCCAGAAGAAGTGCGCAAGCAAAGCCTGCCGTTTATACCGCTTGGCAAATGGGGATACCCGGAAGATATTGCCAACGGCTACCTGTACCTGGCCTCGGACGAAGCCTCATTTGTGAGCGGAATTTGCTTAACCATTGACGGCGGGGCGGCAAGGTAGCTGCTATCCGGACTACGCTTTAACTTTTAAATCTGCCACATACCGTTTAGCGGTGCTGAAAAACAGCGCAGTTGAGGCAACGCTGACGACAATTACAATCGACAGCGCCCAGCGCAGCGATTCAACACCCAGGCTTGGTTTAAGAAGATCACTGACAAAGCCCACCACCAGCGGCCCGAAGCCCAAACCAATAAGGTTGATGACGAGAAAAAAAACTGCAGAGGTGAGCGACCGCATCGAGGCCGGCACCAGGCTGTGTGCGACGGCAAGCGATGGGCCCAGGTACGCGCTTTGCAGTAAGGCGCATAAACCCAAACAGGCAACCGATAATGCTGAATTTTTAAAAAATATAGCCCCTGTGATGCAGGGAATAACAATCAGGATAGCGTAGCCAGGGATTTTAAGGTACCAGCGTTTATCAGTTTTGCCAAAACGATCCGTCAGCCAGCCGCCGGAAAAGGAACCAAGAGCACCGCCAATGCCAAGTATCGGGCCAAGCAATTTACCTGTTTCGGCACTCGTCAGTCCATGAAGCCGCTGCAGGAATGAGGGCGCCCAATTCATAAGTCCATAAATACAAAACACATTTAAAGCTGATGCGAAAGCGAGGAAAACAAAGGTCTTGGTGGAATACAACACGCCTAACACCTCGGCCAGTTTATGGGGCTCTCCTGCCTGTTTGTTAGGGTCTGTGGCGCCCCTCCTGGGCTCTTTCACGGTAAGGTAAAACAGTAAGGAGAACAGTACACCCGGCAAGCCGACAGCAAAAAATGCCATCCGCCAACCCATGTGCTGGTTCAAATATCCGCCCATCAAAAAGCCGATCAGTATGCCAAAATAAATTCCCGCAGAATAAATGGATAACGCCCTTGAGCGTTTTTCAGGAGGGAAATAGTCGGAGATCATGGCATGGGCCGGGGGGCTGCCGCCCGCCTCTCCCACCCCTACGCCGATACGTGCCAGCAGCAGTTGCACAAAATTTCGTGCAAGGCCTGAACAGGCGGTCATCAGGCTCCATAAGCCAAGTGATATAGCCACCGTATTCCGGCGGCTGCGTTTGTCGGCGATACGGGCGATCGGTATGCCCAGCACGACATAAAATACGGCAAAAGAAAAACCGGACAGCAGGGCCAATTGCGTATCCGACAGGTGAAGCTCTTTTTTGATCGATTCCTGCAGGATAACAAGCAGCTGCCGGTCAATAAAGTTAAAAACATATACCAGCGTAAGCATCACCAGAACGTAATTCCGGTATAGGCTGGCAGGTTCGTTGTTTTCCGCGGTTTTGCCGGTTTGCATATATTGGTTTTGTGCGCCTTTATGGTTAGAAGGCAAATTGGTTACAATGGTGGTCAATAAATATCAGTATTTCTTTTAAATAACTACCAATATTTCGCACATAAATCACGGTCAAAATTATTTGAAGCCCCCGGACGAGAGCAGTGATCACAGCCTGATTAAAGTCGCCGGCTTTATTTATCAAAAAAATATTTGCAAATAAAAAACTTAATGGTAAGTTTGTACTTACGGTAAGTAAATACTTACCATTACAATAATGAGCGCATGCGAAAAGGCTTTTAACGCATTAGGAGATCCGACCAGGCGGTTGATCTTCGAAAAATTGCGGTACCGACCGTTGGCGGTCGTTGATATTGCCGACGGATTATCTGTAAGCCGCCCCGCAGTATCGCAGCACCTTAAAGTTTTAAGGGAGGCCAAATTGATCACTATGTATCAAAAAGGTACCCGAAGTATCTACCAGGTTGGCAATGAGGGCGTTTTGGCCATGCGCGATTACCTGGACAACTTTTGGAACGAGGCGCTGACAGCATTTAAAGCTGTTGCAGAACAAACGGAAAAAGAACATGAATAACCAGGAGATTCCGCCAATTAAAAAAGACCTAATTGTACAGGCTTCGCAGATGACTGCCTTTAACGTTTTTACCAATAAAATGAATTCATGGTGGCCCGGTACGTATCACATTGGCAAATCCCCTTTGATTGAGTCAGTGCTGGAGCCATTCGTAAACGGACGGTGGTTTACGTTGCACGAAGATGGCAGCAGATGCGACGTTGGCTACGTGATAGAATGGACTCCTTACTCGTTTGTTGCACTCGCATGGCAGATCAATGGCACATACCAATATGATCCAGACCTGATTACCGAGGTGGAAGTACACTTTATTCCCGAAGGGCCAAAAACAACCAGGGTAAAATTCGAGCATAAAAATCTGTGGCGCATGATTGGCGACAAATCTATTGCCGACATGGACTATGGTTGGGGACTTATATTGCAGTTATACAAAGCCAGGGCAGAATTATAAACCTTACTAATAAATCATCTTATACAATTTTTAACACCAGCAACTGACATGAAAACTCCAAAAATTTTATTGCGGATAGCTGCCGCCCTGATGTTCATCCATGGCCTGGGCCATACCATTGGCCATAGCGGATGGAAAAATTCGACCAACCCGGCACAAGAAGGCGTTATCCGGCATATGACCGGGCCGAAATTCCCGTTTATGGGGGTAACCCGAAGTATGGGTGAGTATTTTGACGGTTATGGCTACGGATGCTCGATAGGCATGTTATTATTTGTGCTCGCACTTTGGTTTACCTCCGGCGAATTGTCCGGTTCGCCCACATTGGCAAAAAAATTAACTCTTGGCACCGCGGTATGTCTGCTGGCCTGGGGCATTGACGAGATCATCTTCTTTTTCCCTTTTGCAGCAGGGCTATCGCTGTTGGCTGCCGTTTGTACGTTCGCTGCATTCTTTTTTTATGAGCGCGTGCCTGCAATGGCGCCCCGGGCAACGGTTTGAATGCAGCGCTCATCACAAGCTGCATTCAATCCATTGTAAAAAAGCAAAAGCCCCCGGAAATTAAATTCGGGGGCTTTGCTGAATACCATCCGCCGCTAAGAATAATAGTAGCTAAATAATTTACTCAAAAGGGTTAACGCTAAACACCCTGATTAGGATGTTTAGCGTTAATAAAGTTAAATAACCACTCTTTAATGATCATATTCCATCCCAGCACCGTGTTTGGATAGCAATTTAGTTCAGGCACAAGTCCCTCGTGTGTAAAATGGAGCACCGTTTTATTGTCGTTTTCGCTGATCTCAAAAATCACCCTTGTGTTTGTCCATTCTTCCTTGTTGTTTGGTATCCAATTGATCTTACTGTCGGTAATGAGCCACACCACTTTTTTGCCTGGAATAAATCCCGCCAGCTGCTGTTTTGAATAATGTGCGTGATCTCCCTCCCCATAACGAAAGATGAATTCGTCGCCGGGTTTTGTGCTGCTGCCTTCAAACCCTTTATCCTTAAACCATCCCGGGACATCATTAATGCAATTGAAGACATCAATCGGGTCGGCCGTCACTTCGACCGTTGTGCTGTAATTAAGATTTTTCATTGTTGAATTTTTAAAGGGTCTTTATTGATCCGGCGGCTTATCATTACTCCATCCATTTAATTGCCGCTTTCACCTTCGCAACGTCCGGGCCCGCTCCGGCACCCTCGTAAAAGGACATATCCTCGTCAATGCCGACTAACCGCAGGCATTGACCGCCCGGCGCCTGGAAATAAAGATGCGGGTCGGGGACATCAAGCTTTCTTACAAGACCGGATTTCACGATTTTCCGGCCCATTTCTTCCACACTGTCCGACTGAATTTCCAGCCAGATCGAGCGCGCTGTTCGTAAAAAAGCGCTCTCATCAGGAACATCCGCGTAGAGAAACCCAATGTAAAAGTTATCCCCCAGCCGAACGAAATCCCTTTCAGGGTCCGCTTTCGTGATCTTGCCGCCAAGGACATCACAATAAAATTTGCGAATACTGTCGCGGTCGTGCCGCGGAACGATAACCGATGAATGGTTACCAAAAATTACCTTTGCCATAATTCTTTTTCAGATGATTTGATGTAAACGCCTATATCGCCGTACCGCTAACAATAAAATTATACAGCCACTCCTTAATCACCATATCCCAGCCCTGTGTACACCTGTCGTAACATTCTTTTTCGGGAACAAGACCCGCATGTACAAAATGGACCAGAGTCTTATCGCCCTTTGCGATCAATTCAAAGATCATTTGGGTACCGGTCCACTCAGCTTTGTCTTTTTCGAGCCAGTTGAGTTCACTTTCCGTCACCAACCATACCAACTTTTTGCCGGGAGCAACTTCCGTCAGTCGCTGTTTTGAGTAATGCAGGCCCGGATGGCATATAATAAATTCATCATCCAGTTTTGTACTTCCCCCTTCAAAATCTTTGCTCCACCATTTGGAAACTTCGGTGAGATGATCGAAAACATCCTGCGGTGTATTGGCGACTGCTATCGTCGCGCTGTAGCTATGGTCAGTCATTAGTCAGCTGGGGTTCGTTATTTTGTGGCCGGCCTGAAAACACCTTCCCCGGTAGTAAAATAGGAAAATAGGCTTGTTTTGATCCAATGCGTCCAGCCGGGTTCGCAGTCCTTGTAGCATTCCACGTTTGGCGTCAGCCCTTCATGTGTGAAAGTCAGGGTTGTTACGCCGCCATGCTCAGCCAGTTCAAAAACTAATTTGGTGTTGGTCCATTCAGTTTTATCGGTATACCAGGGCATATTGCAATCGGTAACCAACCAAACCATCCTTTTACCGGGGATCAATTCTGTCACTGTAAAGTTGAAGAAAGAATCTCCGCTCATCTTTACTACAAACCGGTCATTTTGCTTTTCCGCACTCCCGGTAAAGGTTATGCCCCACCAGGCCGGCACATTGCTGATCTTTTTGATCGCCTCATCTGCGCTGATCTGTACAGCGATACTGCAGTTAAAATCGTTCTTTTCCATTTTATTTGTTTTTTTAGTCAAAGATAGATCGGCAATATCCCGGAGTATTGTACAAATCGGAAGTCAGCTGGTAAAGTTCTTCCTGCTGAGTTCGTTCATACTGTTTTGAAGTTCGGTTGGAGTGGCCCCCGTGAACCTTTTGAAAGCCCTGATGAAATGGGACTGATCGTGGTAATGATGGTAAATTTGTTCCTTTAAGGTATGATGGTCTGCGCCTGACGAGAATGCCTGGTAAAAAGATTTGAACCGGACGATTTCAGCGAGGTTTTTGGGCCCGGTGCCCAGGTGGTCGGAAAATTTTGTATTGAGCCACCGGGAGCTGTAGCCGGTTTCCTTTTCAAGCTGCGCGACGCTCACCAGGCCCTGGGAGTATGAAATACGATTGATGCAATAATCGTATATGGGGTCATGTACAGCTTTCTCAAGCAGTTTGATCAAAAAGTTCTGCAGATGTTCCAATTTCAGGGTCACCGTGTCGGCTTCAGCAAGTTGTGCCTGGAGCTCTTCTCCGTGGTGACCGATCAGATCCTCCATTTCCACAATTTGATTTTTGACGTCGCCGTATGATAAACGAAAAAAACGATAGGCCCCCAGTGGATTGAATTCGATGATGATCGTCCCGGTCTGCGCGTCTTCGCGCGGATCAAGCATTACCGGCGAATCGATCAGGCCGGTCAAACTCAGTTTATTCTCGCCCTGGATGAATTTCTTGTCGCCGATCCGTGCCTCAATCCCGTTACGGTAGGTAAGCGTTAATTTTAAATTTGCGTTCGGGACGATCAGTTTTCTTTCTGCGGCAGGAAGACGGCCGCTGCTTTCAAACACACACATTTTAGCTACGTATGGGCTTAATAAAGGATGCGGCGTTATCGGAATAAATCGGAACTCGGTCATTTTTTTGCCCTGCTAAATAATTCTGACAGTTAAAAATAACGCAAAGAAGTGGATTTCCCAATTTAGTTGACAGGAATGACTTTTGTCATTTTAACTTCCATCCGTAAACTTTTTATTTTTTTGTTGCAAATTCATTTCTTCTTTATAGCTTTATCCTGCCTATTAAAGCAATTAGTAGCCAAACCTGGTCGAAAAGGATTAAAAGTAATTTTACCTGTTTTTTATTTGCGGCGCCCGGCTGTTAAACCGCGTTGGGCTTTGCCGTAATTACAGGTAATTTTATTGACTTCTTTTTTTGACCGGTATCCTTAGTTCTGGTAGTTAGCCTTTTTTGCACGCCATATGAAGACGAGTAGCTTTACGTATCCGATAAAATTTATATGCCTGCTTAGTATTGCCGCTATTTTCGGCTGCTCAAAAAAAAACGGTGGCGGCAACCCTCCCCAGGTTCATATTACTTCCCCGCTTCCTTTTAAGGGAAGCACCGTTACCCGCAGCGTAGAGATCAATGCAAATGTGAAAGCGAGCAGTGGCTTTATCAGCAAGGTTGAGTTTTTGGCAGATGGCGCATTGCTGCCGCATGGAACTTTGACTAAGGCCCCGTATAAATACCTTTGGAACGTAACATCAGGCTTCGGTGGGCTGCGTAAAATAACCGTCAAGGCTTACAGCGGTGACGGCGCGATAGGTCAGGACACTGTTAGCGTGAAAATATGGAATGGCCTGGTAAAGGCGCCGGATCCCATTTCGCGTTATGCCTTTACCAGCAATACCGTAAACGGCAAAATTTATGTGATAGGCGGGTATGATACTGCCCAGAAGGTGGTGGAAGAATATGACCCCGCTTTGGATAAATGGACGCGCAAAGCCTCTCCGCATTTTGGCCACGCGGCCCATGCATCCTGTGTTATTAACAATATCATCTATGTTTTCGGAGGCGACAAAGGCTTCGACTGGATACCCAATGTGGAAGCCTATAACCCCGCTGCCAACACTTGGACCGAGAAAGCGTCTATCCCTATTGATAATGGCGTAGCCTTCGGTATGATGGGTTGCGTCGCCTGCAATGGCATGGCTTACCTGATCGGCGGCTTTGGCGAAAATCAGGACGTACGGATCGGTGTGTACAACCCTGTGACGAATTTGTGGACAGTTAAATCAGTTAAAAACGTTTACTGGCCGGGTGCGGCGACTGATAATGGACAGGTGTTCGTTTTTGGAGGATGCAGCTTCCGCGGCATTGGTACCTGTAGTGACGCCACGGATCAGACACAGCTTTATGATGCTGCGACGGGCAGCTTTTCCGACCGTGCGGCGATGCATTTTAAGCAGTCGGCTGCCGCAGTGTCGGTTGTGTCCGGTAAAATTTATGTGATGGGGGGATGCGATGCCGATGCCAATTGCATGGAGGTTTACGACCCGGCCAGCGATAAGTGGACGGCATTGCCCGATATGCCCGTAGGTGCCGTAAACTTTTCGGCCAGCGCGATGGGCAACAGTATTTATATTTTCTCATCAAAAACCCTCGAATATTTTACGCAATGATATCAATGCCCTAAAGAGCTATTTATTTTTTGTGCTATGCTGACAATTGAAAATAATCCCGTAAAGGAATCGCCGCTAAACGGCAACCTGGTTTTTTACCAGAATATGATTCCGCCGCTTAGCTCGAGTTCGTTTGGAGGTGACGCAAATGCCGCCGTTAACGGATCGTACAGCCTGACGGTTGAACAAGCAATTTCAAGTACTGATAATAAGGTACCCGAAACAACTTACCAAAATGCAAATGCCTTTACGGTACGCGGGCCGCGCTTTTCATTGCCGGGCCTTATCTCATCGGTATATCCTCCCGAAAATGCGATGGGCGAATACGCCAATGTGCTGGCGCATGTATGCCTGGGCCGTGCAACATTACCCTGGGAACGCGGCGCCGGCAATATTTCAGCCGAAGTTGGTTTAGGTGATGAATCAGACCAGGCGCCCTGGCTGGGCTTGCTGCTGCTTTACGAAACCGATCCCACGGTTGCAGTTAAGCAGGTCACCCTGCTTGACCTGGTAAATTCGGAGCAAACTGTGGACGGGCAAAAGGGTAAATTACCGCTGCACACTTTTTATCCATCTTTTGAACTGGAGTTTGGCGAAAAATATACCGACAGCTGCGTTATCATGGACATACCTATAGGCCTGTTTAACCAGGTTGCGCCTACATTCAGCGACATACCCTGGCTGGCACACGTGCGCGAGATACAGCCCAGCAACACGCAATCGGCAAAATATCTTGAAAAGCTAAAACTGTTTTCGTCTGAGACTACGGCCCCAAAGCTATCGACGGTGATTTGCAACCGGCTGCCCATTACCGGTGCCCAGAGCATTGCCTGCCTGGTTTCGCTTGAAGGCTGGGCAAAATATTTACCTGGCAACGACGGGAGCCAAAGCCCTGCTATACCGGCCGGCACCGAAACCATCAGAATAGTGCTGTTAAAACAATGGCAGTTTTTTGCCCTTAAACAGGATCAAACATTTTCGGGATACCTGCTTAACCTGAACAAACAGGACGGCAACTACAGCGGCAGCCTGCTGCAGTTACGACCGGATGAGAGCGGCAGCGAAGCAGACAAAGCCATTAATAATGCCTTCAACATGGGCTTTGTGCCGCTAAACCACCACACCCGGCAGGGCGATAATACGGTTTCGTGGTATAAGGGGCCTTTCCTGCCCTACAGTTCGGCCGGCGAGATCAATATCCCTGTTAACGGCCCTGATACCTGCACCGCCTATAACCCCGATAGCGGCATGTTCGACGTTTCATACGCAGCAGCATGGCAGCTGGGCCGGCTCCTGGCGTTGCAAAACGGCAATTTCGCCACCACCCTTTTCAACTGGAAACGCTCCAATACCCAGGCCGCTATAGCCAATTTCGAGGAGGAGATGATCAAAAGAACGCTCAAGGAGATAGTTGATGAGGAAGATAAAGCTGAGCTAACCGGCGAAGCGGCATTAAAGGCCCTGGGTGACGCGAGGCCTGAGGTACTGCAGCTCATGAACCATAGTTTAAGTAAAATTCTTTCACAATTTATAAGCAAAAAAGATGGCGAAGACACAACTGACATTAAACAGGGAGAGCCTGCTTAACGTCCTTAGCGATCCGGAAGAGCTGCGCCGGCTGAGAAACATTAGAAGACCTGAAAATCTTATGGGCGCACCTCTTTCGCCCGAGGAGGAAAACCTGGCCGACTGGCTGGGCCGCCTAAAGCTGCTGCATGGCGTACCTTTCAACTACATCGTGCCGGATGTGAATATGCTGCCTATGGAGTCGATCCGCTTTTTTTATGTCGATTCGATCTGGCTCGATTACCTGGTCGAAGGTGCGCTAAGCCTCGGCAGATCCACAGCGGGCGACAGCGTTCACGACCAGGCTTTTTTGGGCGACCTGCATGTTTTTTCGCGCTTTGGTATAAAAATGCAGCGTAACAAAGTGCTGGGGCATTTAAGTTTTCACCTCAGCGTGGCCGAAAAAATGCGGCTTACTGCAAACGTAGGGCCAATCAATCCCACCGAAAAGATAACCGGCTTCCTGCTGCGCTCAGGTGTGGTAAGCGGCTGGGAAGGCTTGCAGGTAGAAGCTTATTTGGATGATGACGGCAAACAACCCAGTCAGTTGCTGAGGATGGACCATCTGAGCCCTAATGTGCTGCTATGTATTTATGAAGGTATGGTAAAAAGAGTAACCATACATGAATATCCCGAGGTGCTTCATTTCGGCGTTGATGCCGACTCCACCGACCAGGGCATAATCTTTACCAAATCCTTTCGCTACATCGTTGACCACGACGGGCACGCCGCAGGCACACAGGTGCCGGTAAGCATTGCCCCGCCTTTACAAATAGCCGACTTTAAGCGCACCGGCTCGGTCGGCATTTTGCGCATGAATGACCTTGCCGAAGCTATGCATAGCGAATTGAGCAACAAAATTGCCTATACAGGGCCCTTTACCGCTGCTGAGTTTGCGCTCGAAATGGTGGAAGGTGTTGAAGCAGTGAATTTTAAAATTGACGTAACCAGTTAGTGCTAATGAAAACCAGTTTAACAGCCAATGGGTTGGGCCTCATTGTTCCGATGAATATAGAGGCGTTATGTGTTCACAGCGACGCGGGCGCCATATTTAAGCCTTCGCCCTATAACTTTACCAAGCTGCCCGATTCGAAACAAACGGATGTGCCCAACCTTAGCGAGAAGGTGATGACCGGCACCGGCCTTGTTTCAATGGGCGTGGGCGTGCACCTGCACTGGGCGTTGCCCGACGGACTGACCAAAGGTACCAGCCCGCAGGACACCACCGGCAGCGTCGCCTTCCCGGATACGCCCGACAGGTGGCTGATCACACGCACTTATTCGGACATCTCCGACCCTAAAAACCCTGTAAACCGGGTAAAATCATGGGTGATCGAGAGCAATTACGTATCGGACACACAGCCGGATCAGCAACGGCTCAGTATCGCAGTGCCGTTTAAAACGAAGGACAACCAGGGCCCGCAGTACCGCTTTATGGGCCGGGTGCAGGAATTTGAGACCTGGGCCACGCAACAGATGCTCAAAAAAAACAACCCCGCCCTTGCTGCCAGCGAGGCGGAGAATTTTGTGGAAGGATTAAGTGCCGTGGGATATGGCTCCCCGGAATTTTCGGCTTCTTATCAAACTTGTAAAAGCATCTTCGGTTTTTATGATACCGAAGCCGACCTGGATAAACTGGGTACCCATATCCTGCTCTCCTACCAGGTGGTGGGTTGGTACCACGAGCTCATCAACGATCCCCTCTCGCAATTACCGTTGCAATTCATCCCGGCAGATTTTGACGCCATCCTGGCTAAAGTATCTTCGGAACCAGATAAGGACGCGCTTAAAACAGCTTATACTGTTCGTCAGCCGGATGGCCCCTATGTATTGGGTAATATACCAGCAGCAGACCATATAAAGCTGATGGGCATATTGACCGGGGCCGGATTTAGTTTCCTCGATTATGTTTTAAGGCAATGTGAATGGTCGCTTCCCTCAGGAACCATTGAAACCAAACCGGAGGTTACCCACACCATCGTGACGGGGATGATCAGCAATATTACGTGGGACAAAAATGTAAACAGCTTTACAGCAGTAAACGAAAAGATCAATATAGCCGTTGGCAACACCTCGTCGCAGGCGCTTGCGGTGTTGATAGCCCAGGTAAGCGGTTTGCCCGGGCCCGAGAATATAGAACTTTTGCTGGACGCTTTACAACTGGGCAAATTAAAAGGTGTAACCAGCGTTGACGAGCTGAACCGCCTGGAAGACCTGGCCATTGCTATACACACCAGCGGATACGGTTCGACGCAAGGCGGTAAGATTTGGGAAGTTACCAAAATTGACGATGACGGCGCGAATACAGGCCTGCGTGCGCTGGCTGATTCCATGGGCGACGATTTGAATGCGCTGAACGCGGCGCAGCTGGCCTATGATAGCAACATGTTTGAAATAGAATCCATGCGCACCCAGATATTTATGGACTGGTACCGCTTTATGCTTGTACTGAGGCGTGGAAATAATGATCCGGACCATGGCATGGACCCCAGCGATATGGCCGATTTAATACTGAATGAAATAGGTGACCTGACCAAAAAAATAAACGACACCAATACCGGCGAGATTGATGAGCTGGCGACCAAGATAAGAAGTAGGCTGCCCGAAGATTTCCAGCTGTCGGATATTTCAGCCGCGCGGTACTGGCAACCAGCGGAGCCTGTTATACTTTTCCAGGGAAAAGATATCAATCCACCACAGCGCTACGGGGGCGATGGCCGCTTTATGGCGAACGATACCCTGCTCTGCCGGCTTTCTTCGCAAGTGATCACCAGTGCAACCCTGCCTGCGCAACTGGTCGGCAATGCTGCACAACTGGTATTCGACGCACAAAACACTCCACAGCTGTCCCAGGCTATTCCGCTTGATTACAGCGACCAGATACATGCGCTGTTTACCGAAAGCTGCCTGCTTAACCAGGCCGTGTTAGCGGTACTGAGCATTGCCGGCGGGGCAACCTTCGAATTCGACGCCATTGCCAAAATTATCAAAGACAACCGTGCTAATTATGTGGCGCCACCCGTGCTGCAGCAGCTGCCGGTTGCGACAGTCGACCACATACAAAGCATCATCAGCGCAGAAGACTTCATATTCTTCCTTACCCTGTATGCGCTTTCGGGCAGTAACTATGTATTGCAAAAGCCGGTTGCCAATATTACCGCGAACGACCTGAAACGGCTAAACTACATTTTCGTTTCGTCAGCGGCGGCATGGGGCTCGAAGATCGGGTACGCAGGGCTGGCCCCGTCAATGGTATATTTTGTAGACTGGGACGGCAATCCATGGCTCCCCTTCTCCTTTTCGTGGAATATCACTTATTATCCTTTTGCCGATATTCAGCCCGACAAAAACTCCAATACGGTTTACTCACCCGACTTTATCATCAATAACTTTAAACTTGGTGATGTAAGCTACGAGCATAATGGGCCGGTTACCGTACCATCGGTTTATCAGGCCTACAGCAACGCCATTTTTATGTCGCCGCATGCTGAAGAGAATTTCCAGGTGCAGATTCAAAGATTTATCGATGCGCAGCCGGGCGATCCGCTTGACCCGGATTTGAAGGAAATACTGGACAGTCTGAAGAATTTTCCGCCGGTACTGTCGCAATCCCTTAACGGACTTAACGATGCCATGGTGATGCGCAACCAGGTGTTGCAGCTGCAGGTAAAGGACCCGGTACCCAGCAATTACTATAACTTCAGCAATAATACGGTCCGCGCCGCCGTGGCTTCGATGACGGAAAGTGCGCCCAGCCCGGGTAATTTCTACAACCCGGTGCGTGCCGGTGTTATGTCCATTTCTTCGTTAACCATTGTTGATGTATTTGGCCGTAACATACGCATCGACACGCCGGAAAAGATCATCGTTGCCAGCAACCTGACAGCAGATGGCCTGCCTGCCAACTATGTATATTTATCACCGTGCATTGTGCAGCCTTCCAGGCTGATGTTCCGCTGGCTGGCCGCCGGCAACACCGAAAACGAGATGAATTCGCACCCGGTTACATCGCCTGTTTGCGGCTGGATATTAGCTAACCACCTCGACTCGAGCCTTTGGTTTTACGACCACTTGGGCGCGCCGCTGGGTTCTTTGATCCTGAGCGAAGACGGCCAGCGCGTGATTTGGCAGGGCGTACCCGGCAGCAACACCTTTGGAATGAACATCCGGGAGTTTTTTAGTTCAGAAGCCGGCGCACATGTGAATGAGCAGTTGAAGAAGCTTGCCATAGCCCTTAATAACGACGGCAAAGGCGATTACCTGGATGCCTTTATGCGCGCCAACGATACCACTTATAGCCTGGTACAGCCGCAAAACTATAAACAAACAGGCAGCAATGCCGTGCTGATCGGTTCGCCGATTGCGGTGGCGCAGGCCAGTCTTAGCCTGGATGTTAAAGGCCTGCCTGCTTACAGCATGGGTTGGGATGACCTGAGAAATGAAGTAAATAACGATGCGCCAAAAAATGATGATGGCTTTACTAAGATCAAATTCCCCGTGCGGTTGGGAAATATGAAACAGGTTGATGACGGTTTACTGGGTTATTTTAAGGATGGCAACTATGACCATTATTACGTGGTAAGCACCAAAAAGCCAACTGATAAGGTAACCGAACCTACCGATACCACCATTACGCTGGCATTGGAAGAACCGGCGCGTGAAACGATCGTCACACTGCTGCTCGACCCTCGCGGCGGTGTTCATGCTACAACGGGCTTGCTGCCGGTTAAAAAGATCGATATTCCGCCTGCACAGTTTGCCGATGCCCTGGAAAACCTGGAAATAGCTTTCCTTACTACCCCGGTATTATACAATGCCAATACACCGGCGTTCCCGGTTCCGGCGGAAAGCGGCGGCGAATGGACCTGGCTGGAAAACGAGCTGACCCATTGGTCCGCATCGCAAAATATAGGGCCGGTTGACGACCGCGCAAACCTGAACGATGCGCCGCAGGAAGTTAAAGAAGGATGGTTGCTGTTAACCAATTTTGGTAAATAAAACATGGCTAAAAGCTTAAAAGCGAATTGTTTTGATATCGTTAACATTAACGGTAAGCCTGTCCTGTTCCGTACGGACGATGTTGCGGTCAACAGGTTTACTTTTACCATCATCAATTTAATCGGCGAACCGTTGTCGCTGAAAGGTGGTGAGCCTGATATAAACATCCGGGCGAAACTTCCGGCAGCATCAGACGCTTCGACCTTTAGCATTGATTTTGAAGCGATGCTGACAGAGCAAGTTGTTGCCAACCTAAAGCTTACCTTACCTGAAAAATGGGCCGCAGCCTTTTCATCGGGCACACTATCTACCCCTCCGTCCTGGTTGCTGACGCCGGTGGCTGATTTAGTGATAGGCGTTGGCGAAAGTGTAGTATTCAAAATTGAAAACATCAAATGCTCGGAAACGCGGCCCGGGAATTTTGAGATCATGTACCGCAATATACCAGGGTATCGGGATTCCGTTTTCGCGGTACCCAAGCACCTTGATGTTTTAAACCCGCCTGACCCGGAAAAGAAAACACTGCCGCTTAAGGACGGCTACATCAATCCGGTACATCCAATAGACGGGCAGCAGGTTTTTTATGAAACTGATTCCGTTGATGCCGAAATTGTCGCTGCCACCGAGGCAGTGCCCGTCTACATCACCTATGATGCCCGTGCGCTTATCGAAAACGGGTTTACCTATATCCTAACCAATACATCCAAAAGCCCGCTGGTGCAAAGGGCAGATGTAAAGGGGGCTGATGCACCGGTACTTTATATCTCTTTTGTTTTTGGTGATGAGGATTATGCCATAACCACGCAAAGGCTGGGCGATAATAACATCACTGTTGACGTAAATGCTAAACTGATCTGGCAGCCCTCGGCCCACATCGGCGGCACGGCATACTGGCAGTTTTTTCCGCAAAGCAGCCAGGTAATGGAAGGTTTGGAAACGGTTTATTTTCCGGTAAAAAAGATCATCACACCTTTGGATACATCGGGCTTTATGGCCGATCATATCAGCATCATGTATGTGCAGCTGAACAATATACCCGGATATAATGATGCCGCCTTTACGGTGCAAATGCAAAAGAAACCGGCCGAGGCAACCATGGTAAAACTGGACGCTGACGCGCATGTGATCACTTATGGGCAAAACATCAGGCTTACCTGGATATCGTCGCTTGCACGGCGTGTGACCATAAGCTACGAGACCCGCGACAAAGAACAAATCGTACTCGACAGTGACAAAGGTGAGATAAAGCTAAACGCCGCCGGTTTTTTGCTGCCTGTTGCCCCTTCTGCAGAGTATACCGTGATACGGGCAACTGCTTATGGCAATGGGTCGCAAACAAGCACAACGGACATCACCATAACCGTAAACCAGGTGCAGGCCAGCATAATATCATTTACAGCCAGCCGGCAGCTGATCGTTAGCGGCACAAATACTGAAGTGTTATTAACTTGGGAAACCGTGAATGCGCAGCGGCTGGAACTGGTCACCCCCGGCGGGCGTGAGAACGTTACCGGCAAAACCGGCATCACAAAAGTGCTGAGGGATCCGTTTAACTTTACATTGGAAGCCTGGTCATACGGTACGCATTTTCCGGCGCCCACGCTGGCGCGGCGGAAAGTTTTTGCCTTCAAAACCGAAAGCCCCATAAAAGTAACCATGTCCGGTGACATTAAACAAAAAACACCGGCAATATTGGCCGCTCCGAAATTTGCCCGTGTTTACGCGCAAAATTCGCAGGGAAACACCATATATAGCATCAATACGATTGTGCCGCAAGCCGATCAGGTTATACCCGGGTGGGATATGGCTTTGAGTAACAGCGGAAACAAATTGTTTACTATTGCGGCCGAGCGGGGTTTTTACGTTGCCCGGCTGTATGATGCAACATCAGGAAGTTTGGCGGAAAAATCGCGGGTTGACTTGCCTTATGAATATACCTACCAGATGCTTGTTACCCCTGACGTTACCCGGCTGTTTTGCACGGTAACTTATGAGCATCGCGGAAAGCTATGGGAAAACTATGTGTTATTGATACGCGTGGACGCCCAAGCCAACACGATGGTCCTGGGGGTAAAACGCATGGTAAATACCATCAAAGGTTTTCCGGGTCTGATGGCGTTTAACGGTGATGCCACTAAGTTATATGTCGTCGCCAGTTCTAAGCTGATTCTCGTTTTAGAAGTTGCTACCGGGGACCTGATCGCAATGGTGCAGGAAGAGATCAGCAACGTTATCGCTTTTGCTGCCCCGAAGGCATCCAAAAAGCTGTATGCTATCAGCCAGGACGCGAATGCCGTGTTCGTTATCGATACGGTATCAGATTCACTCATGAACATTATCGAGACCGGCAATCTCCCTTCGAATATGCTACTGAGCCCGGACAATAAATATTTGTGCGTGAGCTCATTCGCATCCGAACAATTGATCATGATCGATACGGAATCCGACACCATCGCTTACCGCCTGCCTGTTGGCCCGGCGGTGCGGGCCATGCGTTTTAGCGATGACGGTAAGCTACTCATCGCGGCAAATTATTGCAGCAAATCGGCTTTGGTGATCGATTTCACTATTCAGGAAGTGCTTAGTCCGCCGCTTGAAATGCCCCGAACAGATGGAAGCCCATTTGATATCGCGATAATAAACGATAAGGACGGCTATAAACTTTTTATCAGCAAGGAATCATGGACGCCGCGGGTAAGCTGCGCAGACCCGGTAAAAAATACGAACGATAATATCGCTGCTTTTTCAATTATGAAACCTGCTGACTTTTAACCAACGAACAGTATATGCCAAAGAAACTCAAACCGGAATGTTTTGACATTGTAAACACCAATGGCAAACCCGTTTTGTTCCGAACCGATGATACCGCTGTAAATAAATTCAGTTTTAAAATCACCAACCTAACCGGTGAGGACCTCGGGTTAAATGGAGGAATACCTGTAAAACCCAAAAGCTTAACGTCTGCGGAGAATGAAGGGTCGTCTTTTAATTTCAACTTTGAATCGATGCTGACGCCGGAGGTGGTGCGGGATTTAACAATTACCCTGCCTGAGGGATGGGCTTCGGCATTTTTTGAAGGAAGTGATACCGCGCCGGCATCATGGTCGGTTGCCCCGGAGAATAACATCGTGCTCAAGCCGAACGATGCAGTTGTATTTTACATCGAAAACATCAAATGTTCCACCACACAGCCGGGCAACTTTGAGATCATGTATTTGAATGTCCCCGGGTATACTGATTCGGTGTTCCCTATCGCCAAACACCTGGATGTGATGAACCCTCCCGACCCGCAAAAGAAAACGCTGCCGCTTGAGCGCGGTTTCATCAACCCGGTACATCCTATCCAGGGCCAGGCCATCGCCGAACCCGAAAAGGACTTTGATTGGGCCGATATTTTGGACGGCCAGGCCGTACCCATTTATATTACCTATGACGCGGGCGCACTTATTCAAAACGGGTTCACTTATGTGATCACCAATACTTCCAAGGACCCGATCGTGCCAGCCTCGAAAGCAAATGATCCTAAAGGCGGCGATCCCCCGGTATTGTACATTTCTTTCCTGTTTGGCGAGGAGGATTATGCCATCACCACGCAAATACTGGGCGACAATAACATCACCATCGACGTGGATGCCAAGCTGCAATGGACGCCCGTGCAGCACACGCAGGGTACTTCCTACTGGCAATTTATGCCGCAAAATCCCCAAATAATCGAGGGGTTTGGCAGTGTGAAGTTCCCCATCCGCAAGATCATCACCCAGCTTAATGCGCTGCCGGATGCCATAAGCCTGCTGTTCGTGCAGATAAACAATATTCCGGGATACAACGATGCTGCCTATACGTTGCAACTGCAAAAACTAAAGGCTGAAGCCTCTGTAGAGAAACTGGAGGCGGATAAATACACCATCAACTTTGGAGAGGACATCCAGCTTACCTGGGTTTCGTCATTGGCTAAACGTGTAACCATTGATTACAAAACACGTGACGACCAGCCTATCATCCTCGACAGCGCCAAAGGCGACATAAAGCTCGACGGAACAAACTTTACGTTGCCTACGGCGCCTTCGGCCGAAAAAACGGTCATCCGGGCATCGGCATTTGACAACAGGGAAAAGCCTGCTACCAAAGAGATCACTATAGATGTTGTGCAACCGCAGGCGGGCATCGATTTATTTACCGCCACACCGCAGCTGGCCGATATAACCACAACGGTTAACGTGCTATTCAACTGGCAGGTATCCAATGCCCGGAAGGTGACCCTTACCACACCCGAGGGTGAGCAGGACGTGACCAAGCTGACCAGCATTACCTATACGCTGCAAAAAACTTTTGCATTTACGCTTAAAGCCTACTCATACGGTACACTGTTCCCGGCGCCGACACAAAAAACCTTGCGGGTGTATGCGTACAGGCCCGGCAAGCCTATCCCCATCCCTTCAAGCGGCAACCAGATGCAAACCTTTCCGGCTATTTTGGTCAATAATCCAAAAGGCAAAATATATGCAGTGAATAACAGCAACAATACCGTATACGAAATAGAGGTAAGCACCGGCACGATCATTAAAACATATCCCGGAAATGTGATCGCCCTAAGCCAAAATGGCGAGAAGCTGTTCGTTAACAATCCCGACCAGAACAACTTTGGCGTAACGATGTATGATACCGCCTCGGGTAATGCATCTCCCCGGTACAATCTCGATATGCCGGTTTATCAAATGATCGTTTCGCCCGACCTGACGCGGCTTTATTGCGCGGCAACGCATAATGAATCTAACGTAAGGCGTGTCGACGTTAATGCCGGCGGCAATACACTGTCGGTTCAGCAAAAAATTGGGGTCGGTAAAAGTCCCAGGGCAATGGCCTTTAATAACGATAGCTCAAAGCTTTTTGTAGCCAATTATGACAGCGATAATGTTACGGTAATTCAGCCTTCTGATGGGGCGGTGCTCACAACCTTCGGCCTTGGCACCAGGGAACCCACCACTTTTGCGGTGAAACGGCCGGCCAACAAACTTTACCTGGCCTGCGAGGGTGAAAATTATGTGGTGGTGATAGACATGAACGGCAATAATGTGCTGGGGAAAATAGCGGTAAGAAACCGGCCCAGCAATGTGCTGCTGAGCCAAAACGGAAAATACCTGTATGCGGCCAACTTTGGCAGCGACACGGTTTCGGTAATTGATACAGAAACGGACACCGTTGTTTCCACGCTGACCGTCGGAAACGCGCCCCTGCCCATGGCCCTCAATGGCGACGGGAATGTGTTTTTTGTAGGAAACTACTGTTCTAAAACGCTTTCAGTGATCGACATCAATAATAACGTAGTGCTGCCGCAACAATTAGCAACCGGCGATACCAACGGTAATCCCTTTGACATGGCAGTTTATACCGAAGGCAATGATTATACCCGTGTTTACGTGGCGAAAGAGTCGTTTCAGCCCCGGGCAGATTGTGCGGGCAATAACAACAGTTTGGAAATATCAGTTTTTTCGATTCAAAAACCGTTGCAGTGACAGATGAAAGTTTATGAACATCAATATAAAAAATTTAACCATTTAACAGATGAGTGTATTTAGAACATTTGGTGTTGACTCCCCAACGCCTAAGCTCACATCGGGAGCCGCAAAACTGGGTGAAATGAATTTTGCCTTTGTTGACATGGGCCAGGGGGATTGTACCATGATAAGCGACCCCGCCAACAATGTATACATAATTGATTGCGGGAGCATCGACCGACTGCCTGCTGAATCGATGGACAAGGCCCAAAAGCTGCTGCGCAAATGGGCAGGAGACAGAAAAATTGAATTGATCATAACACATCCCGACCAGGACCATTACAACAAATTTTGGGAACTGCTGACCTTTGTTGAACCGATAGTGATGGTAAAAAATATCTACTTCAGTTACGCAAAGAGCGACACCTCGCCTTTGGGTAATTATACGGTAGGTTACTTTAGTTCAAACCTTCACATTTTCGGCAATCCGGATATTGTGGAGGTGACCCTGAATAGTACCACCGATAGGATAAAAACATGGCAGGAAGGTACAGATTACAAAGTTCCAACTGAGGCGGGCCTTATAGACGAGGTTTTGGAACTTGCCTCGGGGAAAGTTGACGATAAGGCCTGGAGTGTAAAGATAATTGCGGGAAATGTAGACTCAAATTATATAAGCAAGAAGGATAAAAGCAATACAGCAAGCCTGGTTACACTGGCCCAATTCGACACGCTCAAACTATTGCTCACCGGCGATTCGACCAGCGAAACTTTTACTTACCTGGCGGACTACAAGGCAAACACAATAAAAAATGTGGACACATTTCAAATACCCCACCACGGTTCGGAAACCAGCATACCCGAAGCGTCGTTTGTCGACACCGTGAATCCGAAGTCCCTGATCATAAGCGTCGGTTTATTGAATACTTCATTTTTTTTACCCAGGAAAACAATCATCGACGCCTGGCTCAAGAGTAAAGCGCTGCGTGCAGGTAGTTTAGTGATAGATTACTGGGTTTCAGGAAACAAATACTATAAAAACTATGACCGGCTGCAGGAAATTACCGCGGTCGCCTGGAAAGATTTCAATTATTATACTACGGATAGCCGAACTTTCAGCTGGCTTAAAAACCCGGACGATGCAATTGGCGGTACCATTTTTTACGGCTTTTCGAATAAAAATTACTTTTTATACAGAGTTAAAACCAACAAGGAGCTTTGGATAACCGGCATTGAGGGCAGTTTATTTGACCAGCGCTGGGTGTGAGCTATAGCTATTAAAACATTAACGTAACAGGCCATGGATATAAATGAATTAAAAAAATTGGTTGAAGACGCTTTAAAAGGCGCCGATTTTTCCCTTAACCTGGAAAGTTTATCTTCACCTGGTGTAACATACATAGCAAAGCATTACTTACCTGGCTCAACGCTTACGTTAACCGGGGCCAAAATTTTGTCGCAGGACGCCGGCAGTATAACGATTGAGGGAACAGGCGCAGAAAAGCCCTTTAACGGCATGAGCGTCGAAGCCAAATTTTATATACTGGCCGGTCAGGCGGCGCTGACGCTGAAGGCGACAGGCAACAGTGGCTATACGCTCGCAAAATCCTTCCCTGAGTTTGAGGGTACTATCGGGCAAGCTATTCTGTTTAACAGTTCGCCGCAGCCTCCGGTGCTTTTCTTATTATCCGACCCTGAAAGCGGCCTTAATACAGGCTTGTCCTTTTCCGGCGATATCGACTTTAAGAGCATGACCTCAGGCGTTAGCGCACTGCTGGGTATTCAATCACAAAGCATAAACGGCCCCATTGTTTTAAAAAACGGCGGCGCCGACTTTGTTTCCTTCAACCTGGAAGGGCCGCCGGTTAAGGACGTTAACCTCTGGGTAGCAAAAAACGTCACCGTTCAATTTAAAATAGGCGATTTTAATTTGCCTGACCCTTTTTCGGAAGGCAGCTCCCCGCTTCCTTTTATCCAGCTGGCCACGGCAATACCGTTTACCTCGTCGGGTGATCAATATTCCATACCGGTATCGGTGCAGATCATCAACCTCAAAAATTTTATCCGGTTTAGCGCGGATATAACCGACGCGGTTAACGCTACACTTGACGCATTGAGTACACTTGTTGACGGGACCCCGCTTTCGGGTATATTACCCCCGCCATCACAGTTCCCCATTGAAAATATTTTAAAATTCAATGCCCTTTATATTGATTTTGATGCCAGCGGGCTGAAGGTAAAAACGGTTGGCATGCAGGTAAAGAGCACTTCACCGTGGACTATCTTCACTGTGGCCAGTACCGGAAAAACATTCAGGGCCGAGAACATGGTGCTCGACTTTTATGTGCTCACACCTTTTTCCGGAGCGAAACCCTTTGTGAGCCTTAAAGGAGAGATCACCCTGACCGATAAAGCATCTATTGCAATTATGGCCAGCTACCCGGGGTTTGAGGTGCAGGGCTTTTTAAAGGAAGGATCCGTATTGAGCATTAAGGAGTTTGCGCAACAATTTGTAGGCGACCCTGTCGGGATACCTGAGCAGCTTTTTGTGCAGGAATTGGATTTCGACCTTAAGGCAGGCGACTATTCGTTTGGCCTCGAGGTTGACGGCGCATGGCCGATAAACGGAGATCAAAGCTTGTCGCTTATCATCAGGCAGCTTGGCTTTGATGTTAACTACACCACCAGTGTTCAAACAGCAAGCTTTTACGGGACCTTAAGCGTTGGCCAGGTCGATATCAGCGTGACGGCTCAATACCAGGGCGCGGAGGGCGCAAAAGGCTGGATATTTACTGGCAAAACCGGGGAAGGACAGCGTATCCCCATAGGCGAATTCATTGCCTACCTGGCGGAAACGTTCGGCGCGGGTGAACCGCCTCAGTGGATGAAGGACATTACCTTGCAGGACCTGAAGACCACCATAAATACGCTTGATAAGTCGTTTGATTTTTCAGTTACGGGTAATATCCCGATCGCGGCCAACAAGGAGCTGCAGATCATCGTGGGTTTTTCCATGGAAAATCAAAAGAACGGACAAGGGGAAAGTATCGGTTATAAAAAGGTGTTGTCAGGTACGCTATTTATTGGTCACTCGGAGTTCAACCTGATTTTTACAAGCAGCCCGTCTGAGACGAACATTTTAGCCGAATGGGAAGCAAAAGACCCCGCCGGCTACCTGCAATTTAAAGACATTGCCGGCGCATTTGGCTTTACTGAATTTCCGGATATCCCCGCAGGCCTTGACCTGGCGCTGAAAAAAGCTACGCTCTATTACGATTTTACAACCGATAAGCAATCCCTGCTGCTCGCTGCAACATCGGCCAATTACGGCACTGCCGTGTTTGCGGCGAAGAAGATTGAGGGCGCTTGGACTTATGTTTTTGGCATCGACATCAAGATCGGTATCAACCTGGCCGACCTGCCACTGGTTGGCTCGGACCTGGAGTCGGTAGTAGGCAAGGTGGGACTGGAAGGATTTAAGCTGATTGGCGCCACAAAAGCCATCAAAGAAGCGGATGTAACGGCCTTTAACAAGCTGATCAGCGAGAAGGCCGGGGCTGATTATCCGCAGCTGCCGGTATTGCAGGAAGGCGTTGAAAAAGGCGTTTATTGTGCGCTCGAGCTTAACCTGGGTACGGATAACAAATACGAGCTGCAGGTCAGCACCGCCAACAAGAAAGCGCCTGCCGCCATACTGGTGCTTGCTGCCGAAACCCCTGCAAAAGACGATAACGCCTACTGGATACAGCTGCAAAAAACCATTGGCCCCATCTATTTTGACAGGGCCGGGGTGGCCTACCGGGATGGGCGTGTATCCCTGCTGCTGGACGCCTCGCTGATATTTACGGCACTTAAGATCGACCTGATAGAACTGGGCGTGAGCAATCCGCTGAAGAAATTCGACCCTGGGTTTGAGCTGACAGGCCTCAGCATAGCCTATCAAAGCGGACCGGTGCAAATAGCGGCCGGCTTTTTAAAACAGGTGGTAAACAATATTACCGAGTATAGCGGCATGGCGGTTATCGGCGTAAAGGCCTTTAACCTGTCGGCGCTGGGTTCATACGCTTCGGTCGACGGGCACCCGTCGTTATTTATATTCGCGCTGCTCAACGCGCCGCCCCTCGGCGGCCCGCCGGCATTCTTTATAACAGGGGTAGCCGCAGGTTTTGGCTATAACCGGGGGCTTAAGCTGCCTTCGATCGACACGGTACCTAAATTCCCGCTCGTAATGGGTTTTGTGCCTAACCAGGAGAGCCCCTTCAAAGGCCCGGATCCCGGCGAAGCGTTAAAAGTTTTAATAAAAGATAACGTGGTACCGGTACAAATCGGTCAAAATTGGGTTGCGGCGGGCATCAGGTTTACGTCGTTCCAGGTACTGGAGTCCTTTGCGCTGCTCTCGATAGCGTTTGGCACCAACCTGGAGATCGGCATTGTGGGTATGACGACGGCATCGGTGCCGCCGAAGTCGCCGGTGGTAGTGGCCTATGCGCAACTGGCATTATTGGTAAAGCTATTGCCCGACAAAGGCGAGTTTTCGGTAGAGGCCAAGTTAACCGCTGCATCGTACCTGTTATCAAAAGCCTGCGTGCTTACCGGCGGTTTCGCCTTTTACCTTTGGACCGCTCCCAACGAGCATGAAGGCGATTTTGTGGTAACGCTGGGTGGCTATCACCCCAGCTTCATCCCCCCTCTCTGGTACCCTAAAGTGCCAAGGCTTGGGTTCAACTGGGTAGTTACCAGCGAAATAACCATAAAAGGCGGTATGTATTTCGCGCTTACGCCAACCTGTATCATGGCCGGCGGAGCGCTCGAAGCTACTTTCAGAAGCGGCGACCTGAGAGCCTGGTTTATTATCGGCGCCGACTTCCTTATCGCCTGGAAGCCGTATCATTACCAGGCCCGCCTTTACCTGAGCTTCGGGGTATCGTATACATTCCGGCTCGACCTGCTGTTCACAACGATCACCAAAACGATCTCCGTCAGCCTGGGCGCCGACCTGTCCATCTGGGGCCCCGAATTTTCAGGGGTCGCTACCATCCACCTGTGGATCATCTCGTTCGATATTTCATTCGGGGCATCAGGCAATAAAACCGTTCCCAGCATCAGCTGGCAGGATTTCAAAGATTCATTCCTGCCGCCGTCTGAAAAAACGCTGCAGCACGAGGCCCTGTATGGCGCCGCTGCTGCCGGTTTGCCCGTACCAACCGATACGTACTGCCTTGGTAAGGTAACCAATGGGCTTGCGGAGGATTTGACAAAACACGAAATTCCGGACCCGGATATCAGCTGGATCGTAAACCGCGATGGCACCGTTTTGGAAACCTATACCATCATCCCGGCAAAGGAATATAGCTTAGTTATTAAGGACGACAAAGGAATAATACCGGATGACAACCTGGTATTTACCAACCTTGGGGCGCTGGAAGCCCGCAACAAGGACTTCGGCATAGGCATGGTAGATGTCGCCAACAAGGATTTTAATTCGAAACACGTCGTCGCTATGACGTTTGAGGGTGTGCTGAACCCGAAAATAAAGTATGAGATAACCGCTATTATCCGCAATGTGCCGAAGTCGCTTTGGGAAAAACGCGCCGTTGGTTATGCAAAGGATGCCGTGGTTAAAAATGTGCTGGTTGGTTTCCGCATTGCCCCCATGGCGCCTGTACCCGACAAGTCGGTACCCATTGCACTGGAAAATTTTCAGTACCGTTACCAGGATTATTTTAAGACGGTTGTTCCCGCCAGTCCGGCGTTTGTGCCGGGGCCGGACAACGTTGACGGCATGAAGGTTTTGAAAGATACCATCAACAGTGAGCCGGCCAAAACAGCACGGAAAAATATCATCGATTCATTAATAAAACGCGGCATACCGGTAAGCGCTGATGTAAACGTGACGCAGATAGCGGAACATGCCCAGGATTTTATTATGGCACCGCCGGTATTGAGCTATACTTACTGGAAGAGATCCGCGTGAGTTGGTCTTTTAGTCTGAAGTCCTGAGTCTGAAGTCTTGAGTCCTGAGTCCTGAGTTTAGATATGCTGACTTGAGACTCAAGACTCACGACTAAAGACTCAAGACTAAACGAAAATTAAAAAGTTTATCCGCAATATATTATTCACCCACTATCAATAAATGCCATGGGAATTAAACTAAAGTCTGATTGTTTCTCGATTTTGAACACTAACGGCGAACAGGTATTGTTCCGTACGCTTGATACATCAATTAACAAGCTTACCTTTTCGATCATCAATAAAACCGGCGCGGCTTTGTCCCTTACAGGTGACCCCGGGGGAACAAAGTCATCATTCAACTTTAATTTTGAAGTGATGCTCACCAATGAAGTGGTGGAGAATTTGACGATCACACTTCCCGAAGACTGGGGCAAAACTTTTTTTGTCGAATCCCGGATACCCACCTGGTCAGTTTATCCCACAGTGGATATGGTGATTGAGCCTGACGAGGTTGTGCAGATACTACTGACCAATATTTCCAGCCAGGATACCGCCCCCGGGAATTTTTATATCGGTTATCTAAACTTGCCCGGTTATGACGATCCTAATTTTCCCTTTGCAAAACACCTGGCGGTGATCAACCCACCCGACCCGGCTAAAAAGACGCTTCCGCTTCAAGGGGCATACACCAATGTTATTCACCCGATACAAGGTCAGTATGTACTGGTTGAGGAGGGCGCTGAGGTGTTTGACGACGGCCAGGCGCTGCCGGTTTATATTACCTATGACCCACTCGCGTTAATTGAAAATGGATTTACCTACCGGCTGGCCAACACCTCGAAGGATCCCCTGGTGAACTCTGCCGCGCAGCAGGATGGAAACAGCGCCGCGCCCCCGCCAACCGTGTACATTTCCTTCCTGTTCGGAGAACAGGATAGTGACATTACCACGCAGCCGCTTGCCGATAACAACATATCCATTGACGTAGACGCCGCGCTGCCCTGGAAGCCGGTTAAGCACACCGGAGGTACATCGTACTGGCAGTTTTTACCCGAAAGTCAGCAGATCATCAACGGGCATGGAGTGGTTAGTTTCCCGATACATAAAATCATTACCGCTTTGAATGTTAAGCCCGACACGATCAGTATCATGTACATCCAGATAAATGATATCCCCGGGTACAATGATATGACCCGCACCATATTATTGCAAAAGCTGGCGGCAAAGGCTAAAATGGAAAGCCTTGAAGCCAGCAAATATTTTATTTATGCCGATGAGAATATTTCAATCAGCTGGGAATCGTCACTGGCGAAAAGGGTAACGATAGAATATAATTTGAAGGGCGGCGGCCGCGTGTTCCTGGATAGTGCGAAAGGTGAAATAAAGCTGAACGGACGGGATTTCTGGCTGCCAGTGCAGCCCTCTGCCGAGGATACTATAATTACCGCCATTGCCTATGATAACACCGGCCAAAGCTCGATCCAGAAAACAATAAAGGTATCCTACGACTGGCCCCAGGCAGAGATATTAAGCTTTACTGCAGGGGCGGGGCTGCTGGCCGCCCGGCAGCAAAGCGCGTCATATATTGACTACTACCTGAACTGGAAAACCACCTTTACCAAAAAGATCGTCATCCGGTGGACCTGGGGCGATCCGGTAGAATTCCCGCCGACGGTAACAAGCACCGTTCTGCGCGTTTACGTTGTGCATTATTGGGCCGACTTTACTTTGGAGGCTTATTCGTTAAACCCTAAATACACCGAGCCAACCCGGAGAAAAATTCAATTACGGAACGTGCTTTGAGTAGCTAAAAAGATAACTGAATTTTGAGCGTTTGAATCCGAAGGTAAACCATCGGCACAACGTGCGGGTTACAGGTTCTTTTTGGTTAGCATATCGATAAAGATGCAAACATCAGGACTGAGGGTTGGAAAGATATACTGCCAAAAAAAAGCACGCAAGTCTTTCGGTACTTGCGTGCTTGCTGTGGGCGTCACTACGCCCAAACGCCGTAACTGCTTATATCTCAAAATAAGACCATTTTGACAATAGACACTGACTAAAATATGAAGAAAGATTTGGTTAAAACATTCCCTTACCCGAAGGTTTGAATCACTTCTCTCATCGTTCCCAAAATATCAGGTTGTTTTCGAGAGGCACGGAAATATTTTCGGCATTAGCAATTACTCTTGCTGTAAAATCGGCAGGAGGCCTTTGGGTATTTACCTGGACCTGGTACATATGCCCGTTGTTATCGGGGGACGATGAAACCCGCCGCATGGGAATGCGTTCGAACTGCCCGCCCTTACAAGCATCCGCGTAAAGCTCTATCGAAATATTTTCTGGTTCAATTCCGTTCAGCCAAATACTGGCTTGAAACAGATATCCATCGCCGGCTGCCTGGTGATCAACCTTTTCAAATCGTATCCCGTTCCATTTAGCATTAAGTTCATGCTCATCCGCAATTATCTTTTTTGCCAAAATGCCGTCATCCGCTATGCGATCCCGGTATTTTTTTGCAGCGGGCAAATAAAACCGTTCCGTGTACTCGCGAACGGCCCGGTTAGCCGAAAAACGAGGTGCAAGTAGCGCCATGCTTTTGCGTATGCGCCCTGTCCAGGTAAGGGGCAATCCTTTTTCGCTGCGGGAGTAGAATTCCGGAATAATCTGTTTTTCTAACAGGTCGTAAAGCGCTTCTGCTTCTGCAGCATCCCATTCGGGATTATCGCCGTGCTCCCGGGTATCACCTATGGCCCATCCAACTTCAGGGGTATAGGCCTCGGCCCACCATCCATCTAATTCCGACAAATTCAAGCCGCCGTTAACCAAAACCTTCATTCCGCTGGTTCCGCAAGCTTCCCAGGGGCGGCGGGGAGTATTAAGCCAAACATCCACACCCTGTACCAGGTGCTCAGTTAACAGCATATCGTAATCACTTAAAAAAACTACGTTTTTATATAGGTTGCGCCTGCGGATAAACTCGATCCACTGACGGATCAATCCCTTTCCCGATTCATCATACGGAGGCGCTTTACCAGCGATTACCAATTGCACCGGCTTTTCACGGTTGGTCAAAATGCGCATCAGTCTTTCCTCATCGTACAATAAAAGATTCGGTCGTTTATAAGCCACAAACCGGCGTGCAAAGCCCAATGTCAGTACGTTGGGATCAAATACCTGTTTTACCGCTGCAATCATTTCAGGTGTTCCGCCCGAAACAGCAAACTGATCCGCCAGTCTTTCGCGTGTATAGTTTACCAGCCTGTCGCGCGCATCAGTCCGCATTTGCCATAAAGCTTCATCAGTGACTTTTGACAAATCAGTTTCAATCGATTGGAGGTCGCCTCTCCAACGATCCTTACCGCAAGCTTTTGTCCAGAGGTCGTCGGCAAATTCAGAGTCCCAACTGGGCATGTGAACTCCATTAGTTACCGATCCGATCGGCACTTCGGTAACCGGCCAGCGCGGAAAAAGATATTCAAACAAATTCCGGCTCACTTCGCTATGCAGACGGCTTACTGCGTTTACCGCTCCGCTACCGCGGATGGCAAGGTTTGCCATATTAAAACTTTCTGAGAAATTATTTGGATATACCCGACCCAAGGCCATCAATTCATCAAAATCGATTTTCAACTCATCTTTAGCATACGCGCCAAAGTATTGCCACATGAATGATGGGCTAAAATAATCGAAGCTTGCAGCTAAGGCAGTATGCGTGGTGAATAAGTTACCTGCCCGCGTGGCGGCAAGTGCTTCTTCAAACACGATGCCGGTCTCTTTCATGAGACTGGCGGCCCGTTCAAGCACTAAAAAAGCTGCATGGCCTTCATTCATATGGCACACTTCGGGTTTTATGCCAAGTGCTTCCAATAATTTCCAGCCGCCAATCCCTAAAATGACCTCTTGCTGTATCCGGGTTTCGGGGCCGCCGCCATAAAGCTCATTAGTGATCTCCCGGTGCACCGGCAGATTGGCTGCATCATTGCTGTCCAGTAAAAACAGTTTATTTCGTCCTGCCTGTACCTGCCAGGTCCGCAGCCAGACCGTTTGACCTGCGAGGGTAATTTTGAGCCGCAGCCACTCGCCATTTGGTAAACGAACGGGCATGACGGGCAATTGCCCCGGATCGTTGTATGGAAATAAAGCTTTTTGATTACCATATTCGTCTATTTGCTGCCTGAAATAGCCTTGCTGGTACATTAGTCCAACGGCTGTCACCGGTATGCCAAGATCACTGGCTGATTTCAACTGGTCCCCTGCAACATTGCCCAATCCGCCGGCATAAATCGGAAGTGATTCACTCAGCATGTACTCCATGCTAAAATACGCGATCGTTTTCAACGGTGCCTGTTCATAATTTTGCTGAAACCAACTCGCTTTGGTCGAAGCATCGTCCCGCATATTCCGGATATGGTTCAGGTTGTCCAGGAAAACAGGGTCCGCCAATTGTCTTTTGAGTTGGTCTCTTGATACAGTCTGTAGTACTATCCAGGGATTGTGTGTGCGTTTCCATAGATCAGCGTCCAGGCGTTGCCATAACTCATCAGTAGCATGATCCCATGACCATCGCATATCCAGCGCAAGCTCCGCAAGTAAACCTACACCTTCAACGTCTGTTGGCAAGAACCCATAATACTGATTGCCTTCAAATGAATGGCGCTGTTTTTTCATGAGAAGAAGGAAAGTACAATTTCAGTATGCCGTCCATCCGCCGTCCGCGGTCAATACCGTCCCATTTATGTAACTGGACTTCTCTGATGCGAGGAACAATGCCACTTGGGCGATCTCATCGGGGTCCGCAGCTGGAGGGGCGTTGTTTACGCCCGCGCTCATCCGCTCAAATCCAAAGGGATGCGGCTCCATTCCAAAAGTGATGTTGGTGTTAACGCCTCCCGGCGCTATCGCATTGCATCTTATTCCCTTTTGCGCGTAATCATAACCGATATTTTTGGTTAACCCTATCAATGCATGCTTCGAGGCGGTATAGGCGCATCCCGCCCGGCCGCCAAAAAGGCCGCCAATAGAAGCTATATTAATAATGGTGCCTCCTTTCTTTTCAATAAACAATTTAACTGCTTTGCGGCAGGTAAAAAAAGCAGCGTTGATGTTAAGGCCCATTACTTTATTCCATAATTCATTAGTCACATCTTCAACCGGTGTGAAGTTGTCCATTACACCGGCATTATTTACCAATACATCGATGGTATTAAATGTTTCGAGGCAATACTCAAATAACGAATCGATATGGTCTTCAATCGTTACATCTGCGGCAAAGCATACCGCCTGGCCACCGTTTGAATTTATTTCTGCTGCCACCGCTTCGATATTCGCTTCGTGAATATCAGCCAGCACAACCCGCGCGCCTTCCGCAGCAAACAGTGTTGCGATGGCCTTGCCGATACCGGCCCCGGCGCCTGTTACAAGGGTCACTTTACCTGATAGGGTTTTCATCTATTTTTTAATTTAGGGTAATACTTCTGAATTTGAAAAATTAAGGGCGATATGAATCAGCGTGTTCACTTTTGTTCTGTTGACGGCATCGAAGCCACGGCGCATCAATTGTTTTTTAGCAGGATCTTTTTCCAGTATGGCGCCCAGCTTAACAATTACCCGATCAAGCCATGAAAGCTTATTAATAATAACTCTTCCAGGTAGAAAGAAGGTTTCCATGACTTGAATCAGGTTATATGGGATATTGTTTTTTATGATATTAAGCTGTTGCGTGGTATCCTCATAAGCCGATGCGCAAATGACAAAAAGAAAGATCTTTTTGGTTTGAAGCACCTGTTGGTTCAAATGCAGCCATTCCTTAATTAAAAGCCTGCCCGCGTAAACCGGGCTGCCCGCAATAATAAAATCATAGCCCGCTAAGCTGTCGACAACTTGCGTGTTAAGGTCAAGCTTCGGCAAATCCAGTGCCTCTGATATCCATGAAGCATACTGAGCCGTTGCGCCATATTTACCCTTATAAACTATCAATCCTTTCATCGTTATGTTGTTAAAGCACAATGTCTTTTAAAGCACTTAGCCCTTTTTCAATTTTATGTTCCGTTTCTCCCTTTAAAACATGGTTTATATTTTTTATTCCCTCAATAAGCGCATCGGGGTTGAACGCGATGCTGTCAATGCCTGCTTCGACCAGTATCTTTGCAAACTCTTTTGAATCACTCGGAGCCTGCCCGCAAAGTCCAACTTTGCGATGGAGTTTCCTCGCCTTCCCGATCATCATAACGATCAGTTGCTTACTGGCTTCGTTTTGTTCGTCGAATAGATCAGCTATCAGTGATGAGTCACGGTCGATACCAAGGGTTAGTTGTGTTAAATCATTTGAACCGATAGAAAAGCCATCGAATATCTCGGCAAACTGCTCGGCCAAAAGCACGTTGCTGGGTATTTCGGCCATGACAAAAATTTCGAGGCCGTTTTTCCCTTGCTTTAGCCCAAATTTTTCCATCTGGGCGATCACTTTTTTCCCTTCTTCGACGGTACGGCAAAACGGGATCATCAATTTTACATTGGTCAGGCCCATTTCATCACGCACCACCTTCATAGCTTCACATTCCAGTCTGAATCCTTCGCGGTACTTTTCATGGTAATACCTCGAAGCGCCCCGAAAGCCGATCATGGGGTTTTGCTCTTCCGGCTCAAAGTTTTTCCCGCCCACCAGGCCGGCATATTCATTACTTTTAAAATCGCTCATACGCACGATGACTTCTTTGGGATAGAAGGCGGCGGCAATAGTTGCGACGCCCTGCGATAGCTTATCGATAAAATAGTCTTCTTTTTTATCATAATGCCTTGTCAGCTTCACAATTTCAAGACGATCTGATTCATCCGAAAGTTTATCATCATTTAATAATGCAAGAGGATGTACCTTAACGTAGTTGCTGATAATAAATTCCATACGCATTAAGCCTACGCCGTGGTTGGGATAACGCGCCAATTCAAAAGCCTTGTCCGGCTCAGCGACGATTAGTTGGGGTTTTACAATCTCCGGTAATTCAATCCCGCTCACATTAGTAACCGTCTCTTTCCATTGGCATTTGCCGCGGTAGATGATGCCGGTTTTTCCTTCGGCGCAGCTTAAGGTAATTACTTCGCCATCCTTAATTGTTTCTGTAGCGTTTTCCGTACCGACTATCGCCACGGCGCCCAATTCCCGGGCTATAATAGCCGCATGGCTTGTACGACCGCCTTTATTAGTCACAATGCCCGCAACTTTTTTCATTATCGGGTCCCAATCGGGGCTGGTTATGTCGGTTACCAGTATATCACCTTGCCGTAGTTTAGATGCTTCTGCGGGCGAAGCCAGCACACGGGCATAACCACTGGCGATCTTACTGCCGATAGCTTCGCCTGTGGTAATAACTTCTCCTTTCGCGGTAAGTTTATAAGAGAATATTTTGACAGACTTTTCCCGGCTATGAACCGTTTCGGGCCGCGCCTGTATCAAATACAATTGGTGATCTATACCATCCTTTGCCCATTCAAAGTCCATCGGCTTTTTATAATGCTCCTCGATGATCAGCGCCCAGGCAGCCAGCTTTTCTACATCTTTATCATCAAGTACAAACCGGTCGCGTTTTTCCCATGGCGTGTCTATATTAATTGTTGTGCTGGTTTCGTCGTTGGTGTCGGCATAAACGAGCATCTTATTTTTGCTTCCCAGGTTTTTTTGAATAATGGATTTCATTTTCGCCCTTAATGAGGGTTTGAAAACCAGGAACTCATCCGGCGTATCGGTACCCTGCACAATGTTTTCACCCAAACCCCAGACGCCGGCCAGGTGTATCACGTCCCTGAAGCCTGATTCCGGTTCAAGCGTAAAGCCAACACCGGAACAACCAATATCGGCCCGAACCATTTGCTGTACACCTACGGAAAGAAAGACTTTATCGTGCTCAAAACCCTTGTCCTCCCTGTATTTAATAGCACGATCGGTATATAACGAAGCGTAACACCGTTTTACCGCCAGAAGCAATGCTTCGTGCCCCTGTACATTGAGGTACGACTCATGCTGTCCGGCGAAACTGGCATCGGGCAGATCTTCGGCTGTTGCACTGCTGCGCACAGCTACTTGTTGATTCGCATTATTAAAAAGATAATCATACGCATCGGTTATAACAATAGCGAGATCGGCCGGCATCTGACCGCCGAGAATATGTTTGCGTGCTTCGGCGCCGATTTTGGCAAGATTTGAAAAGTCAGTTCTGTCGAGCTTTTTCATCAGTGTCACCAGTTTTTCCGCAAGCCCATTATGATCGATAAAATAACGATAGGCTGAAGCGGTGATTGCATAGCCGTTGGGTACCGCCAGGCCTTTTGCAGTTAAACGACTATACATCTCGCCCAGGGACGCATTTTTACCGCCCACTTCGCTGATGTCGCGGATGCCTGTTTCGCTGAAATTTCTGATAAAGCTGTTCATCGTATTTACTGTTGATCTTTGAGTCAAAACTAATTCGGACTGGGGCATACGAACCTGATGTTCATCAACGGCAAATGTGACAGATATCATCATCGAATATGCTTAAGGTCATTGAAGGACAGGTTGTTGCATACTATACTTGTTTTATAAAAAATACCCATATCAAACATGTAAAAACCCTGCATACGGCATGACGAGGGTCATTTATCGTTTAATTAAATCCCGAAATTTTTGTCTTATCAAAAACGCATATGAAAAAGATTCTCATACTAACCGATTTTTCAAAAAACGCGACTGCTGCAGCCGAGGCGGGCTATCGCATTGCTGCCAGGATGCATAAGGACGTGCTTCTTTACAATTCCTATATTAAGTACCCATCGTTAACAGGCTATGCCGCCGGTGCCTGGCTGGTGGATGAGTTCATCGATCGCGAACGCCAAAGCAAAAAAAATCTGCAATTTGTGATGGAGGGACTTGAGTCGCTTGGCGTGGATTTGTCTGCAAATGACCGCGCGCCTCGTATTGATACACTATGTGAAGACTGTGACCTGGGACAAGCGATGGACAGCATTTCCGACACTAAGAACATCGAACTGATCGTCATGGGCGCAAAAAACGAAAAGCAGCAAGGCGATACATTCCTTTATGGCGCCGATACGACAGCAGTAATAGAGAATGCACGGCAACCGATACTTATTGTTCCCGAAGGCTGGAGTATTGAAAATTTACGGGAAGTGATCTATGCTACAGACTTTGAAGAAGGCGACATTAAGGCAATACATCATCTTACCCGGTTTGGTTCTTCGTTTCATCTCATGATTAATATAATTCATGTGAATGAAAAGAATGCAAGGGAAGTCTGCAGATATGAAGAAAAGGAAACTTCATTCAGGCAAAGCGTCGCAGGTTTAAAATATCCGGGCCTTATTTATCACGACTTGAATGGGAAAGATACCCTGGATCGCTTGCAACGCTTACTTAAAGAAAAGCAGGGCAGCATGCTGGCGATGCTCCATATGCAAAATTCTTACCTGATCAGGCTTTTCCAGCATAGCCTGGTCACACAAGTTATTAAACATCAAAAAAGCGCTTTACTTATTTATCCTTCAAAAATGGAGTGACGGTGTTTTCAAAGCCGTCGTCCCGATCACAATGCTAAAAACTTGATCCGAATCATATTATGCCTTGTTCATAGTCATGGTTAGACAGGCCGACGATATAGAACTTAGGGAAAAATAATAAAATAATAGGCTATGAAAAACTTAAGACACGTCCTTCAAATTATTGTTGGCGTTTGCATTTTCTGTGGATGCGGGCCATATCAATATTATGCTATTCAAAGCAGCAGTGCCAACTTAGGCAAATACCGGACTTTTGCATGGCTGCCGCCTGCCGATACATTGAAAAACAGCAGGTATAACGACATCGTTGATGAGAAGATTAAAAATGAGGCTACCTACCAGCTCGAAAAGAAAGGACTGAAGCTTAACGCGCAGCGTCCGGATCTGCTGGTAAGATATACCATTGAAGTAAGCGACAAAGTTAGGGTTTACGATGAGCCCGTTTATGTTTATCGCGACTATTGGTTTTATCAAGGCTTTGCCCGGTACCATGGCCGCCGTTATTACTACTCATTTCACGCACCTTACCCTATTTATGTCGGACGCGATATACAAGAGGTGCCCTTCAGAGAGGGCACCCTGATCATCGACCTGATCGATAAAGAGACTTCACGGGTTATCTGGCGGGGTTATGGCGTTGGTGATGTGGACAATCCCGAAAAGGCGGTAAATGATATTCCCGAAGTGGTTGATGGGATATTGAATAAGTTACCGGTTACCCCTGTTATGAAATGATTTGTGCAATTGTTCATTTAACACCATGGAAACAGAAACAATAAACGAAGAAATTAAAGGCGTTGAATTACTCAGGCTAATGTACGAGCGCAGGGCAGTGAGAAAATATAAAGGCGCCCCGGTTGATCATGAATTAATTCAAAAAGTATTGGATGCCGGCCGCATGGCCCCATCCGCTATGAATAAACAGCCCTGGAAATTTTATATTCTTACCGGTAAGCAAACCATAAAAGATTTCTCAAAGGAAATTGCGAAGATCACCGCCAAAACCTTTATCAAGTCAAATACCGGTGACGTGCTCAAAACGATTGTGCAATTGCTGCATATGCTTAAAGAAGGCGAGCTTTTTAAACGTCCGGATCCTATTTTTCATGGGGCGCCGGTGGTAATTTTTATTACAGGGCCAAGGGACAATGAATGGGCTTCGCTGGATATTGGCATGTGCGCCCAAAACATGATGCTGGCAGCGAGGGCGCTGGGGTTGGATACCTGCCCGGTCGGTTTGGCAAAATACGTGGAAAAGACCGATATATTTCCGTGCTTGCGCGTTCCGGTTTCTGAGCAGGTGCACCTGGCAATTATACTGGGCCACGGCGATGAGACACCTGAAGTGCACAAACGAATAAGGGAAAATGCCCTGTTCATAGAGTAACTCGCTCAAAATAAAAAATATGAAAAATAAAAAAAGCGCTTCGGATAATGAAGCGCTTTTTTAGCATCAATCGGTAGAATGACCGTTTTAACCAACCTTGATCTCCTTTTTTGCGGCAATTGCCTTTGCCGATTTAGGCAGATCAACGGTCAGCACGCCATTTTCGTACCGGGCAGACACTTTGTCTTCATCGGCATCCTCAGGCAGGCTAAACGTACGGGTAAAAGATGAGCACGAGAATTCCTGGCGCAGGTAGTCATCCTTTTCCTCCTTTTGTTCGCTGCTGGTCTCGGCGCTGATAATGATCAGGCCGTTTTCTGTGCTGATCTTAAAGTCGTCCTTTTTGTAACCAGGCGCTGCGACAGCAACTTCATATTTTCTTTTCTTGTCGCTTACGTTTACCGAAGGGACTGACTCGCCGTTAAAAAAAGGCGCATTGAAAAACTTGTCACCGTTCCAGAAATCTTCCATCATCGTCCTGAATGACGGGAATCCGTTTGATTTTTTAACTAATGTAGACATAGCTTTAATATTTAAAATTGTTTCGCTAACATCAGACTAATCCGCCTGGCATGCCATGACGCAACTCATCTAAATACGTGATATTAATCACCTTAAGCCGGAACGAAAAAACGCAGAGAATAGAATGATTACGCACCTGATTCTATCCCGCACAACCTGGTGCTTGTCAATTTGTCGACTGCCCAATATGTTTTCAAGGTCTTTTTTGAAGATAATTTCATTCGGTTGAAGCAGCCCGGCCAATTTGATCAGCGAAGATCTGTGGTCGGTTAAAATCGCTTTAGCGTGGATGAATGCATGATCGATTATTTTTCTAACTTCCTCGTCGATCAATTGACCAGTCGCCTCGCTATAAATACTCCGCATTTAACCCAGACTAAACGTTAGAAAAAGCCCGGAATTTTGAACATGTATTTCAAAATACAGGGTTTTTGAAAAAAAAGTGGAATACAATAAAGATGATAAACAATATCAAAAAGATCAACAAAATCATGGGGTATGGGTTGATTTTTATATCCCGCCGTTTTAGCTTTGATGAGTATTTCATTTTGGTTCCTCCTATGCTTTAAATCTTGAAAGTGATATCCTGATATTTTACGGACATGTTGTCATATAATAATTGTTCTTCTTGTTTTCCAGCCCTTTGTTATTTCAACCCCTTCGCAGCGTCACAACAATAACGGCTTGGAACGATAGTGATGTTGCATGATCCACTTCCTGGCATTTTTGATCCCTGTGGCGATCGCAATCCCTTCGTCGACATTATTATTCAGCAGCGCGTTGGCTATCTCAATAGCTTTTTCGCGTGTTCTGTCCGGTAAATGCTTCATTGATACCGGGTAGTTTTCGTTTGTCCATGGCATGGTAATCGATTTATAATTAGTTAATGACATCAAAATTAAAGCTGTTAACAAGCCTGGAAAATGACAGTTATCACTTAATAACTTGATTTGAAGCCTAATCGGCCCTCATTGCAGTTGATTTCACAGTAAATCGGTTCTTGCGTTTATTTCAATGCCTGACCAATGCCTCAGTGGCCAGTAATAAACCATATCAAAAATCCGAACGATGTCATTAAAAGCATAAGCGCGTTAACGATGGTGCCAAAGCGAGCATTTTGCCAGTTCAGGACAATGAGGTATTGCGAAATTACGATTGCGATAAATGCAAAAATCCACCACGACCTGTATTGAGTTAAAAGAAGAATAGCAGCAGTCATAAAAAGACTTCCGGCCAAAATCCACAATATACCCTGAAGCCTCGCCAAATCATGTTCATGGTGGCTAATACGAAAACCGAAAGCATTAAAGAAACTCAGAAAATGCATAAAACCGTGAGTGGTCATCAAAATAATCAACGCTAAGGCCATAAGTGTGTTATCTATTTACTATTTATATGCCTATGGCGGCAAATGCATGTAAAACTTTACTTGCTGATAAGCATTGCTTCCAATACGAATGCGAATTGGTAGATTTTTTTTCGTTAAAATTCTTTACCAAGTTGTGGAAAACTACCGAACGATTTAATGATTTAGGTCATAGACGCCGCTGACCTTCATCACGGTATTTTCCCGCTGCTGCCTATAGCTTTGATTGGATTGAACAAACCAAAATTAATGGCGCAAAAAAATCAATGTCTGTTGTTAGGCTTCCTGTCGGTGATTTTCAACTTAGTAGCCGAGGCTCAGGATAGCACATCCGCGAATAAGCAGATGCAATGGGACTTACAGCAATGCATTCAGTACGCAATAGCCCATAACATCCAGATCAATTCGGTTCGCCTGTCGCGGCAAATCAGCGAACAGGAATTATTGCTGGCAAAAGCCGCCCGCCTGCCCAGCCTTTCAGCATCGGCAACGACAAACATCATGCACGCGAGCGAGCCTGCCGGTAATACGGCAGGCGCTAACGAAAGGGGGTTCGGTTCTTCCGGCGATTACAGCATAAATTCTTCGCTAACCATATACAATGGTAAAGCGATAAGCAATACCATCCTGCAAAAAGACGCCGAATCACAATCCGCCAACCTTAACATGCAGCAACAGGAAAACGATATCACTATCCGGGTCACCCAGGCATATCTGAGTATTCTACTCGATAAGGAGACTGTTGTCTATGACACTGAAATCCTGAATACATCCCGAGCAGAGGTGAAGCTTGAACAGCAACGATTTAATGTGGGCAGCGTGGCAAAGAAAGACCTTATCCAATTGCAGGCACAAAGCGCAACCGATGAATATACGCTGGTATCTGCGCAAAATGCCCAGCGCGGCGATTTGTTGACATTGAAGCAACTACTGATCCTCCCGACGGAAGCCGGGCTCGATATCCGTCCGATTGATACGCTGAGAAAAGCGGACGTCGTGATCGCGCTTGAACAAGCTGAACAGGATGCCCTGAAACAGCGGCCTGAGATAAAGAACGCAGAATTGGGGATTAAAATAGCCGATTATGGAGTGAAGATCGCAGCCGCTGGCCACAAACCGGTTTTAACGGCCGGAGCTTCCATTGCCAGCGGTTACAGCGATGCTAATCCGGGTTATTTCACGCAGTTGAGCAATAATTTTTACCAGCAGGTTGGCCTAACGCTGGCGATTCCCATTTTCACACGCAGAACCGTTAAAACGCAGGTTGAAGAAGCTAAGATCGGCGTCGAACAGGCAAAATTAAATTTAAGCGATGCCCAAATCGTCCTTTCGCAGGACGTGGAACGGGCCTATATCAACGTGAGGAATACAATCGGGCAATACGACGCCGCGAAATTGCAATATGAGTTCAACAAGGAAAGCTATCGCATCGCAAATGAACAATTAAGGATAGGATCGGTGAATGTTGTGGATTTCCTGCTGATCAAAAGTCAATTTATTCAGGCGGAACAGGCGCTGTTGCAAGCGAAGTATAGCCTGCTGCTGAACCTGGAGATATATAATTTCTATCGAGGTGTCCCGGTTAATTTATAGATCATGAAAAAGACAACTAAAACATACACAATTATCATAGTTATAGGGGTGATAACCGCACTCATCTTTTATTTCTTTTTTCGTGGAAATCAGGAGCGGGTAGTGTTGCAGGCCGAATTGCCGACACATGGGTATATCGCCCAATATATAACCGCTACCGGGAAGGTAGAACCGGTGGATACGGTTTCGGTTGGCACGCAGGTATCAGGCATTATCAAAAACCTGTATGTTGATTTTAATTCAAAAGTCAAAAAAGGGGAGTTGATCGCCGAACTCGATAAATCGTTGCTGCAGGCCACGCTTGACCAGGATAAAGGCAACCTGTTGAATGCCCAAAGCCAGTTGGTTTTCCAGAAAAGCAATTTTTTAAGACAGGAACAGCTTTACAAAGCCGAAGCCATAAGTAAAGCGGATTATGACAGCGCCTTGAATTTATTGGACCAGGCTCAGGCGAATTTTGCAAGCGCGCAGGCGCAGGTGCGATCCGCTAAAAAGAATCTTTCCTACGCAGATATCTATTCCCCGATAGACGGTGTGGTTCTTTTTCGCAATATCAGCCCGGGTCAAACCGTTGCTGCCACCTTCAATACCCCTACGCTTTTTATCATAGCCAGGGATATTACCAAAATGGAAGTTGAGGCCGATGTGGACGAGGCCGATATTGGTGCCGTTAAACAGGGGGAAAGGTCGGTGTTTACGGTCGAAGCGTTCATGAACGATCAATTCAAAGGCACTGTTGTCGATGTTCGGCTGCATCCCAGCGTATCGGCCAATGTGGTTACCTATACCACCATTATTAACGCCCCTAACAATGAGATGAAGCTTAAACCGGGGATGACTGCCAACATTGTCATCTACACCAAAGAAGTAAACAATGCATTGCTTGTTCCGTCAAAGGCAATATCTTTCAATCCGGACTCCCTTGTCGCTAAACAATACCGGATTATCAAAAATCAAACTGCCAAAATGGGAAAAGGGCTTGATACGACTGCCGGTCAGGCTGCCACCGTTTGGGTACTACGCGGGCAAACGCTGGTTAAAAAAACTATCTATACAGGCCTAAACGATAACGTACATGTACAAGTGTTATCAGGGCTTACCGGTACTGACAAGGTAATAACCAATGAAACAGCCGGAAAGGCCCCTGTCGCCGCTACCGGGAGTAGCCCTTTCCTGCCCAGGCGTGTGCAAGGAGGAAGAACGCGATGAACAGGAAAATATTAGAGATACGCAATCTTAAACGCTACTTTCTGGTGGGAAGTGAGACCGTTCGTGCATTAAATGAGGTTTCATTTTCCGTAGAAGCAGGCGAATTTGTAACCATTATGGGCAGCAGCGGTTCGGGAAAAACCACTTTACTGAATGTTTTGGGCTGCCTGGACCGGGCGACAAGCGGCGATTATTTTCTCGACGGCGTAGATGTTAAGAACCTTTCAAGGGACGAACTTGCCGAATTGCGCAACAATAAAATCGGCTTTGTCTTCCAGTCGTACAACCTTTTACCGCGCACCTCAGCAGTAGAAAATGTTGAATTGCCGTTGCTCTATCACAAAGGCATTTCAAATCAACTTCGCCGCGAAAAAGCCATGAAAGCGCTTGAGGCGGTTAAACTTGCCGATCGCTTCGATCATACGCCGGGCCAGCTTTCGGGCGGTCAGCAGCAACGCGTGGCAATAGCCCGTGCTCTGATCAACGACCCGGTGATGGTGTTGGCCGACGAGGCCACCGGAAACCTGGACAGCCGCACCTCCTACGAGATTATGGCGCTGATGCAGGAACTGAACGGCAAGGGTATTACCATTGTATTCGTTACCCATGAGCCCGACATAGCAGCATTCAGCAAACGGACTATCGTACTGCGCGATGGAAAAATTCAAAGCGACACGCTAATTGGTAAACCCAAATCGGCAAAGGAAGCGCTGGCATTGCTGGCTCCTGTCGAAACGGCCTAACATTTGAATATATGACCTGGTACAACCTCTTAAAAATAGCCTTCACGGCGCTCAGGCGTAATAAATTGCGCGCATTCCTCACCATGTTGGGAATCATTATCGGCGTGGGCGCTGTTATTGCAATGGTTGCCATCGGCCAGGGTTCAAAGCAAAGCATTCATGATAACCTGGCAAACATGGGGTCTAACATGATTACCGTGGTCCCTGCAAGCAACCTGGCTGGGGCTAAAATATCAGGGTCAAGCTTCCAAACGCTTACGGAGAAAGACATTAAAAACCTTCAAACCAAGTCTAAATTCATATCTAAAATATCACCAGCAGTTGTAGTACGGTCGCAGGCTGTAAACGGTCATTTAAACTGGCCGACCACTATGCAGGGAGTCGATCCCCAATATCTCGGTATTAGGAAGCTGACGATTAAAGACGGCGTCTCGTTTACAGACCGGGATGTGCATACTTCTGCCAAAGTCTGTCTCATCGGGCAAACTGTTGTTAATAACATCTTCGCACCTGGCGAAAACCCGGTTGGCAAGGTAATTCGATTTGACAATATACCCTTTACTGTTATCGGGACACTAACTGCTAAAGGCAATAATGCCTTTGGCCAGGACCAGGACGATATCCTGATAGCACCTTACACCTCGGTACAAAACAGGATACTGGCGACGATCTATTTTCAATATATCTATACTTCTGCTTCACAGGAAAATCTTACCGACTCTGCCGTGAATGAGATGACACGAATATTAAGGTCCTCGCACCGGCTCACGGCCGCTCAGGACAACGATTTTACCATTCGCACTCAACAGGAATTGATGAATACACTAAGCTCTACCAGTAGTTTATTAACCGTGTTATTAACCGTCATAGCTGCCATTTCACTGATCATTGGTGGCATCGGTATCATGAACATCATGTATGTTTCGGTAACGGAGCGCACCCGCGAAATAGGACTGCGGATGGCCATAGGCGCGAAAGGAAAAGATATATTGCTTCAGTTTTTAACGGAAGCCATACTGATCAGCATTACCGGCGGCCTTATCGGAGTACTGCTCGGTATCGTTTCATCAAGGCTTGTAACAATTTTCCTAAGCTGGCCGACCATTATATCTGAATCCTCAGTTATTGTTTCATTTCTGATTTGTGCAATGACCGGTATATTTTTTGGATACTATCCGGCACAAAAAGCATCGCACCTCGATCCTATTGATGCCTTACGATATGAATAAGCCCGCAATCCAAACGTTCTTTCAGGCCGAAATAAATTTTTGTGCGGCAAAGTTTCTGCAATTCCGGAAAAACTCTTTATCAGCCTGGTTTTTTAAATATGGTTGTGTCTCAATTTGAAAATTCACGCGTGAACGGATAAGTAATAGGTCCAATCGCCGGTTTCCCCTGTAAAACCGGAATGATTTCTATTGTGTTTACCGAGCCGTTTTTTAACGTTCTCGCAAGAGCCAACATAATACTTATCTTTTGTTCAGGAGTAAATTATGTAGACGACATGCATCTATATAAAAGTTTTCAAATAAGAAAGCCCGGCATTACTACCGGGCTTTGTGGGAGTTACTGGGTTCGAACCAGTGACCCTCCCGATGGTAAATCGGGATGCGCTGAACCAGCTGGGCTAAACTCCATTAATTAATTTTTCTATCATCTTCCGGCTTTTCCACGCTTTGATTTGACTTTCGCGTTTGAGGGCAGTTGACTTGTCGGGATGTTCTTCCGTCCATTTAATTCTCCAATCCCCGGCGTTACCTGTAAAACCGGAATGATTTGTATTGTGTTTTTTCAGTCTCGATTGAACGTCCTCACACGAACCGACATAGTACCGTTCTTTGATCGCGGAATAAAGAATATAGCAATAATACATAATAAAAAAGGCCGCCAGTTGGCGGCCTTGGGTGGGAGTTACTGGGTTCGAACCAGTGACCCTCTGCTTGTAAGGCAGATGCTCTGAACCAGCTGAGCTAAACTCCCCTTTTTATTTTAAACCCCTGGTCAGTGACCCTCCCGATGTAAATCGGGATACGCTGAACCAGCAGAGCTAAACTCCCTTCGTTTTGGGATTGCAAATATAGAATTTAGGGGCAATTGTTCAAAAATTAATTTACAATTTTTTTATATCGCGTTCGCACTCCCAAACCGGCCCGTTATTTTTCAGAATATCAATCATACGGTTTTACCGGCAAACCGGTGACTGCGAGACAACCTACCAATCCAGTTGCAATAACGACACGCCGTGGCTCGGCAATTCAACATTGATAGTGGCGTGTCCATTCGTGATAGTTATTTTTTTCAGCGGACCTATCGTTTGCAGCTGACCTGCCTTTTGAAGTGTGTCTTTCTGCGCGATCGTGGGGCTAACCGGCGATCCCATTTTTTTCCACACCTCGTAAGCATTGCTATGTTCATTGTCGATCCGGTATTGCCGTAAAGTTGCAGTAGCCGCCGGTATACCCTTTACTTCAACATGTACGGGCGCAGCTACAACTGCAGGGTTATTGTCGTCATGATAATTCCAAATCATAATATCCGCCTCCCGTTTAGCTTTAGTGGCCAGGGCGTTAATATCCGGTTTTGTGCTATGGACACCCGAGTCCAGTATGGCTTTAACTGTATAACCCCCATTTTCGGTAACCTCCGCCCGACTGCCTTTCATTAATGAAAACATACGGAAGGTATTCAGCACAGGCTTGTCAACGCCTTGCGTGGCCAACTCTCTGAATCCTTTAAATATAGGCTCGTTTTCAAAGGTGAATGCCCAGGTGACCACACCTCGTAAATTAATGCCATAGTTAGCCGCCAGGTCATAAATCCGTGCAAACGAAGCCGCGGTATAGCTGGAATACATGGTGCCGTTACGATAATTATACTGCGGATAAGCAGGCCCGGCACATGCTGCACAGGTCTCCGGATCCGATTCGCCGATGATAACCGGCAGTTTGTTCAAAGTGGGATAGGAAGAAATGATCCGGAAACCCTGGTCAATATCAGCTAACTGTTGTTTCATATTCATGCGGATGATGCCATTGATAATTTGGGTATTTCCTTTAGCATGAAAAGTAATCAAATCTAACGGGGCGCCTGTTTGCCCAGTCGCATAATTTTTTCCGCTGACAATATGCGTTAAAAAAGTTTTTAAAAAAGCAGCGGCTTTAGCTCCGCTGGGGCTGGTGGTTTCCGGGCCGCCAATAGTAGCTGTGGGCAATGCGCGCTTTACCGCATCGGCCGAATAATCATAAAGCATTATATATTCTTCAGTGGTTCCCCTCCAGTAACTAATATCCGGCTCATTCCATAGTTCCCAGTTCCATTGTTCTACTTCCTGTTGTCCATAACGCTCTACACTATGTTTCACCCAGGCATAAACCAAGCCGGCAAATTTTTTATAGTCTTTTGGGGGATAGCTGACACCAGTACCTTTTAAATAAGGCTCGGGGTGGGTCGACAGCGCCTCCGGCATAAAACCTATCTGCGCTATCGGATGCATTTTTCGCTTTACTATAGCGTCAAATATGCGGTCGATAATTGTCCAGTCATAAACCGGGTTTCCCTGCGCGTCTTCTGTATAAACATTGGTCGACCCCCATTTTAAAGCCGGGGTACCGTCACCGGTAACCAATAAATGGTGCATGCGGATGTTTACAGGCACTTTAGTCATTTGTGATAATTCCGAAAGCAACTGCTGGCCGTTGGTCATGTAGGTAAAATTTGGTTCATCATAACCAAAATTGGCCCATATAGGGTTAAACGGTCCTATTACCTTATTTACATCTGCCTGTATGGTAACAGGTGAGGTTTGGGCGTGTAATTGTGTGCCCATTAAATTGATGATACAGCCTAGTGCTAACGTGGCAAACCATTTTGATGTGCGGGTCATAATCTTTAGTCGCTATCAAGCGTAATTAGTTTAAAAACTTTCAGATAGTACTTATTGAAGCGGAGTTAAAGATGCCACAAAACCGCCCCTGCGAAGCAGCTTGACGTCAACCGAACCCGATTTATCTACCGTGATATACCGGGTTGAGAATGCTTTATCATGTTCGCCATCGGCTATCAGCGTCAATTTATAATTTATCCCATCGGGCAAAAAATCAAATTTTATCGTCTTTGTTTTTTCCCTGGCCTCCGCGTTTATCCCCGCTATATACCATGAATTTCCCTTTCTGCGCGCTATGATTACGTCCTTTCCCGGATAGCCGTCAAGTAGCCTGGTATCGTCCCAGGCGTTAGGCACTTCGCGTAAAAAAGCTTTTGCAGCATCCGGTAAAGCATAGTATCCTTCGGGCCTGTCGGCCAGGTGTTGAAAACCTGATTCAAATAAAACGCTTAGCGCCAACTCATGCCCGTAGGATGTAATATGGGGGTACTGGGAATTTGTGAAGGTAACCGGCGTGTAATCCATCGAGCCCACCACATTACGGGTAAAAGGCAAAATGGCATTGTGTTCGGGCGCAGCCATGGTAAAGTCGGGGCCGTTGTTGTACCATTCCGCACCGTGCACTGCTTCAGAGGTCATCAAATTGGGGTATGTCCGCTCCCAACCCCGCGGCACTATGCAGCCATGAAAATAAACCATCATATCAAACTTAGCGGCATCATCGAGGATATCTAAGTAGTACTTTATCATATCCTGTTTCTCATCCTCAAAAAAGTCAATCTTCACGCCTGCAACTCCCAGTTTTTTTAATTTTGTAAATTCTTCCACCCGGTTTTCGTGCGTCAGCATCCTGTCGCGCGGCGTTGCCGGAACGTAGTTAAATTTCCCACCGGAATTGTACCACATTAACGGCTTAACCCCTTTGGATTGAATATATTTTAACGCGTCTTCCAAATTCCCGCCGTTGCCCATAGCGTCCCATTCCCAGTCCAACAAGGTGTACCGCCAGTTCATGCTGGCAGCCAGATCGGCAAATTCGGTCACTACTTTATAGTCTTTTGTGCCGTGGTTATGCGACCAATAGTTCCATGATACCAGGCCAGGTTTTATCCATGAAGTTTCCTTGATAACGGATGGCGGGGCCACGTCATCAACCAGGGTTGAGGCTACAATATCAGCAAGACTGCCCATAATAATTACCCGCCAGGGCGATTTCCAGGGCAGGCTTACGGTAGGCAGCGCTTCTCCCTGCCCCCTTCCATCCTTTGGGTCAGGAAAAGTAATTTTATATTTCCCTTTATCTGCCGTGTTGCTCAGCTTGGACGCACAATAGCCGGGGTTTACGTCCGACTCATGGAGCAAAAACCAGCAGGCTTTATCGGCAGTATTAAACAAAGCCGGATAGCCCCACTGCTGCTGCAGTACCTTATCGTCGCTGGTGGCCGTATATAGGCCTTCGTTGGCTGTGTTCCATTTTTCCATCCAGCGCATGGTTTGCGGCGGGATGTTATACGCGGTGCTTTCATCGTTCACAACAAAAGTCCCGGTGTTTTCAGGGAATGCATACCTGAAAGCAACGCCATCATTATAAGCCCTTATGATCAGGTTGAATTTAGCTTTCGCCGGATTTTCAAAATATACGACTACTTCATTCGCCGCATTGCTGCATACAGATTTTTTGCCATGCAAGGCGGTATAATTTTCATTGATCGATGTTTGTTTACCGGCTTTTAAAAATTTAAGGTCCTTTGAAAAATCCTGGTCGCTTCTTGTTATGCCGAGGTCGATTTGGGGAATCGCTTCGGAAACTTTACCGTTCGTCCCATATGAAACTTTTAAGGCCCAATCTCCGGTTGCAGCGTTTTGCGGATTAAATAGCGCTATGGTGATTTTTTGGTTTGGCGACTGGACAGTCACTTTTTGCCCCCGTACTGACGTTGCACAGGCGATACCGCCAAATAAAGATAGAATGATTAGTTTGAATTGCTTCATGTTTTTATAGCTGTAACTTAGTTGATATGGTCTTCCCGGCGTAATTGATCACCTTGCCGCCGTTCGCACCGATGTTTCCGCCACCGCCTTTGCCTTCACCCATCAGCACAATATTGAATTTTCTTTCGGTTAGCATTCCCGGAAACGTACCGGCTCGGTCGCCAATTGTTAAAACTTTTTTTGCTTCGTCCCAGCTAAATGTGATGGTGGAGTAAGCGCCTTTCTCGTAGTTATAGTTGTCATTCTCATCCTCATATAAAACAAACTTTCCGTTTGCGCCGGGATAAACCCGGATTTCGAGATCGTCCCACCGCTTTTGGGTCGCAAATTGAACATCAGGCCCTATCGGCAAAATAGCGCCTGCTTTTACGTATAGGGGGATAACATCGAGAGGGGTTTCTATGGTGTCTTTTTCTCCGCCCGGTAATTTTTTGCCCGTCCAGAAATCGTACCATTCCGTTCCGGCCGGCAAATAAGTTTCTTTGCTTTTTATAACGCTAAAATTTTCGGTTGCCGGGTTCTCTTTGTCCACATACATGGCCTGGGTAACCGGGGCTACCAGTATCGACTTGCCGAACATGTACTCGTCATTAAGGTCCAACGCATTTTTATCGCTGGCGAAATCCATCACCAGGGCCCGCATCATGCTCGACTGATTTTTCGTCACATCCCATGATGTCGCATAGATATAGGGTAACAGACGATAGCGAAGTTTAATGTATTTTTCTATCGCGTCATAAGCCTTATCGCCTTTTTGGCCAAACTGGTAAATTTCGCGCGGGGCATCGGTGCCATGCGAACGCATCATCGGGCAAAAAGCGCCAAATTCAAGCCACCTCACATACAGTTCGCGGTATTCAGGATCGTTCAATCTCTTAGGGAACCCGGAAAGGAAAAAGCCGCCGATATCACAGTTCCAATACGGAATGCCGCAAAGGGAGAAGTTCAGGCCTGCGGAAATCTGGTTTCTCAATGCCTGCCATGAGGCAGTAACGTCGCCCGACCAGGTATTGGCGCCATACCGCTGCTGACCTGCAAATGCCGACCGGGTAAGGATGAATACCCGCTTGTCGGAACTGCCCGAACGCTGGTGCGTGGAAACCCCGCCGACGGTCATGAGCGGATAGGCGTTTCGTACCTTGCGGAAAGACCCTAAATACGTTTTGGTATCAAAATCGGATGGTTTAAAACTCAAATGGTCAGGTTCTGTCGAATCCATCCACCAGCCGTCAATACCCAGTGAAAATAGTCCTTTATTCAAATATTTCCAATAAATATCCCGTGCTTCAGGGTTATACGCATCATAAACCCGTACGCCGGAGGGATAATCTAATTTAGGGGGCCACAGCTCGCTGCCCGACTCCGGCCAGGTTTTGATATTGAATAACATGCCTTTGGCGTCCATTTCATGATATGGTTTGGTTTGCGGCCCAAAAGACGACCAGATAGAAATGATCATGTGTGCATGTTGGCTATGCACATCGTCCACCATTTTTTGCGGATTGGGGAATTCAACATTCAGAAATTCCATAGAGTTCCACAGGTAATTATTGCCCCAGTATTGCCAATCCTGTATAATCCCGTCGAGCGGTACCCCCAGCTCCCTGTATTTTTTCACCACGCCCACCAGTTCATCCTGGCTTTTGTAGCGCTCCTTGCTTTGCCAGTAACCAAACGTCCATAAAGGCATTAGCGGCGCCTGACCGGTCAGGTAGCGCATGCCCCTTATCACTCCATCGGCATTGCCGCCATACACAAAATAGTAGTCGGCGCAATCGCCCACATCAGATTTGAACGTTGTACTATCCGGGTTGTCTTCAAAAATGGTTGGAGAATAATTGTCCCAAAACAAGCCGTACCCTTTAACCGACACAAAAAACGGCACATAGTCATCCGTATTCCCCTGTACCATGTTCAGTTTAAGATTGCGCTGTATCATTTTTCCCTGCTGCTGCTGCCCTAACCCGTATATGGCTTCGCCCTTATCCAATGCAAATGACTGCGATACGGAATAGGTTTTGCTACCCGCATCATTGAAAGGCTTGAACGTTGTGCCTGAACTCGTTTCATACAAAAGGTTTTCCCGGGAACGGGTTTGAAAGGAAACTTTACCATCCTTTGAGTTCAGCCTGACGATCAGCGTTTTGTTATTGAGCACGAACTCGTCCCCTTTTTGTGTTACACTAAACTCGGTTTTTTCAGGGGTTTTGATAACAGACAGGCTTTGTTTTTTTAAAGCCTTCGCGCCTGGCCATTTCACAATTCTAACAATAGACGGGCTATAAAACTGAACTTCAATTTGACGGGAACCGATTTCAGTTTTTATTCCGGAACCAGTTTTCTGATAACTTTGTGCCTGGCTGCTGATGGCGGCCAAGGTCAGCAATGCCGATATGTAAATTCGTTTTTTACTCATCTGTTTAGTTTAACCTTCTTTATTTCTTTAAAGCCAGCGCTTGCATAGCTGTTGTCCAGGCGCTTCGGCTCCCAATTTAATGGTAACCGGTTTGGGTAAAGGTACCATCGCAATAAGTTATACGCTTACATTTTTGCGTTGTATTATGCCATTTTTGTTCGTAAAAATGCCTTCGCAAATTTTATTTCCCGGATTTAAATGATTCCCGGATAAGGACATTCTTGTTTTAGCAGTGTGGATAACCAAATAGATTGCGTCAATGGAATACTCCTGTTACCACGTTCGTTGAACATTAACAGCCGCATCCAAACAGAGTGAAAAAAATCACCAACCCGATCTCGCGTGAGAGGGACATTCAAAACATAGCAGAAACGCTATTTATCAAACAATTTTGCCATTCTATTAACCAAAAACACCGTTAGTGACGATAATTAAAAGTAACTTTGAGATGATTGAAACCACGTCCGGCAAAGTCGGGCGGCATTATTATAAACCTAATAAACAGTACTATTAGTTACTGATTGCCTACTGAAAGATTTGCCAGGGGGATTACCCAATGCATTATGAAATATTTTTTACTTTTATTTAAGAGAAAGATAAGTTCGATAACTTGCCCGGCGTGCATTATCGCGGGTCTGTTTTTGTCTATCTTACCCTCTCTGGCGCACGCTCAAAAGCCTGATATTAAGTTTACCGCGCTGACAACCGAAAATGGCTTATCCCAAAATTACATTACCACAATAGTAAAAGATCAATTCGGATTTTTATGGATCGGTACCCATCAGGATTTAAACAGGTATGATGGCCGGGGTTTTAAAGTATACCGTTTGAATAATCCGGAAAGTAAACCCCATTCGGCCGAAATAAGCGCAATATATAAAGATGATGCCGGTACGTTATGGGTTGGCACCGTTGGCGACGGCGTTTTTTACTATGACAGAAAAAATGACATTTTTAAAAGGCTGGCGGTAAAAGGTGCAACAAAGGTGTTCAATTTGTCGGATATCACGGCATTGTCGGGCGACCGAAGCGGAAAACTTTGGATAGGCATGATTGAAGGACTGGCCATAGTTGACGTTAATAGCAGCAGCACTGTGAATTTACCATGGGCTGATAGTGGCAAAAAAGTTCCGGGGCGTACGGTCAATTGTATTTTCAGGGACGGGTATGACAGGATGTGGGTAGGAACTAATTTTGGATTAGAGCTATTTGACGGGCGCAACCATAGTTTCAGATACTACAACCGCAGTGCAGGTAATATGGAAAGTTTGGCATCCGATTCCATTTCTTCAATAAGCCAGGATGGCCGTAAACAAATATGGGTGGGCACAGTGAACGGTTTGAGTCGTTTAGAAACAGGCGAAAAAAAATTTACAACATACCGCTACGATTATCGCAATGAAAACAGCCTTTGCGGAAATTTAATATACAGTATTGCAACTGCTGATAAAAATACGATTTGGGTAGGAAGTGAAGGCGGCCTCAACGTAATGGATGTAACTTCCGGCCGGGTTACCAGGTATCAGCACGACCCAAGGGATCCTTTTAGTATCAGAGACAAATCCGTCCGTACAATATATGCCGATTCCGCGGGGATTTTTTGGGTTGGGACTTATATGGCCGGGGTTAATAAATTCGACAAAAATCTTACCCTGTTTAATGGCATTAATTTCAACGAACTTGATCCCCAGGGACTGACGGCCCCCTCGGTGTCGGCTTTTGCTGAGGGAGCGAGTGGCGATATCTATGTTGGGACTGACGGAGGCGGGCTAAACCTTTTCGACATTAACAGTAAGCGCCTTAAGCATATTGACATTAAGTCGAAGGAGAAAATCAATTCTTCCGGACTACCCATTTTGACAATGATGATGGACAAAGCACGGCAACTGTGGATAGGCACTTACCAGCACGGGCTTTTTAAGTTAAATACTTTAAACAACAGTTATAAACAGTACACTAAAGGCAGCGGAAGTTTCAATATCAGTCAGAATAACATCTTTTGTCTTAAGGAAGATCATACAGGCAAGATATGGATCGGCACTAATGGCGCCGGGTTAAATATTTACGATCCGAAGACGGAAAGCTTTCAAAAAATACCTCCGTTTACTTCCAGTGCAAGCGGACTTAAGATTCCTTCGACTGGCTACATCCGTGCAATAGAAGAGGATAACGATGGTAATATTTGGGTCGGTTCCTGGGGCACAGGGATAAGCGTATATCATCCGGCGACTAACAGCTTCGGGACATTTAACTCAACCAACACCGGTTTACCCCTAAAAAACATTAGTACCTTGTTTAAGGACAGTAAGGGGAGGGTTTGGATTGGAACGGGAGACGCCGGCTTATTTTATTATGATAAAGACCGGTTAAAAATCCTTCCTTTTAACCAGAATGAGCAACTTAGGGCGCATAGCATATCGAGGATACTGGAAGACAAAAAAGGCAGCATTTGGTTCAGTACCGATAAGGGGCTTTATGCGTTTAATCAAGTCAGCCATGAGCTCACTTCTTACTCGCAATTAAATGGCCTTCAGAGCGAATCATTTTTATTTGGTTCAGGTATGCTGTCTTCAAAAGGCACAATTTATTTTGGCAGCGTACACGGTTTCAACTATTTTACTCCTGCCGACATAAAACATAACGGCGTTTCGCCCAGGATTATGCTTACCACGCTCAATGTGGACAACGGGCGCATCGCGCCTGATCAAACGGCATCACAGCCAAAAAACATAAGCCAGGCGTCCGAGGTAACCATCAAGTACAAGCAGGACTTTTCAATCAGCTTTGTAGCGCTTAGTTACACACTTCCCCAGCAAAACCGTTATGCCTACATACTGAGCGGGTTTAGTCGATCCTGGAGCAATGCCGGCACCGCAAACACCGCCAGCTATACCAACTTAGACCCCGGCGAATATACTTTCAGGGTAAAGGCATCCAACAACGATGGCGTTTGGAACGATACAGGCGCCTCGATTAAAATCATCGTAATGCCTCCGTTCTGGATGACCTGGTATGCATATCTATGCTACGCGGCAATAGTATTTACTATCCTGTGGTTTATCAGGCATCGGGCCATACGTAAGCTTAAACATGAAATGCGTGTGGAGCAACAGCAAAAGGAAGCGGAGGCCCGCCATGAACTGGATAACATGAAAATCAAATTTCTGACCAACCTCAGTCACGAATTTCGAACTCCTATCTCTTTGATCCTGGCTCCCATCGATAAATTGATTAAACAATATGACGGCGAGCTGATAGCCGACCAACTATACGCGATTAAACGAAACGGCCGCCGCCTGCTTAACCTGGTTAACCAATTGCTGGATTTCAGGAAACTTGAAGAACATGAATTGAAACTCAACCTTACGGAAGGGGAATTTATCTCATTCGTCCGGGATGCCGCCGATTCTTTCTATGATCTGGCTAATGCCAAAAAAGTTGAATTTTTTGTGGAGTATCCCATGAAAAAAGTATTCGCCAGCTTTGACCATGAAAAGATAGAGCGCATATTGTTCAACCTGCTTTCAAATGCCTTTAAATTTACACCGGCCGGTGGCTCGGTGCAAATCAATATCTGTGAGCAATTGTTTGACGAACAAAAGCAGGTACATGTGATGGGCATTGGGGTCACTGATACCGGCGTCGGGCTGTCGAAGGCGGAAATTGCCTGCATTTTTGATCGCTTTTACCAGGCCCAGGCCCCGGTATCCATCATTAACCAGGGTAGTGGCATCGGGCTGTCGATCACTAAAGAACTCATTAATCTGCACAAAGGCGAAATTGCGGTTGACAGTACGCCGGGGAAAGGTTCGACCTTTAAAATAACGCTGCCGTTGCCCGCGATTTATACGGTAGACGATACTGTTAGCTACGACTTTGCCGGCAACCCTTACACTCCCGCAAATATCACGGTTCAGCCCGCCCTTGCCAATGGGCATAATTTGCCTAACGTGCTTATTATTGAGGATAATGATGAATTACGCTTTTACCTTGCCGATAATTTGAAAGCTTTTTACAGGATTTCTGAAGCGGTAAATGGCCGCGATGGCTGGCATAAGGCGCTTGCAGGGCATCCTGACCTGATTATCAGCGATATCAGCATGCCTTACATGGATGGCATCGCGCTAAGCCGCAAATTAAAGGCTGATAAACGCACCAGTCACATCCCTATTATATTGCTCACCGCGTTTACCGGCAGGGAAGAAGAACGGGCCGGGCTTGAATCCGGCGCTACCGATTACATGACCAAGCCTTTTAGTTTTGATATCCTTAATATTAAAGTTAAAAACCTGCTTGCGCTAAACCGCACTTTTAAAGAGACCTACCAGAAACAATTAAAAGTGGTTATGCCGAGCGAAATAAATATCGATTCAAAAATCGACCTTGAATCAGCAAACGCGGCATTCCTGAATAATGTTGTCTCCTATATTGAGAACAATATGAACAAGGTCACTTTTTCGGTGGAAGACCTGAGTCATCAATTTGGGATGAGCCGAAGTACGTTGTATACCAGGATCATGGAATTAACCGGCCAGCCACCGGTGGACATGATCCGAAACGTAAAGTTGAATAAAGGTGCGTTGCTGCTGGAAAAAAGCAATCTTTCAATTTCGCAAATCGCCTATGATTGTGGTTTTGCAACAGCTCAATATTTTGCAAAATCATTTAAGGAAAAGTACAATATATTGCCGTCTGAATACCGTAATTCAAAAGTGAAGCTGAACCACAGGATGCATGGAACCTGATGTAACCCGGTTATTACACCAGCTCTGCCTGGTTCATTCTGATGCTTCTTTTAAACACGTCTAATGGGCGGCTGGATCAGTCTGACTTTCAAAATCCAATAAAATGCCAAACGGGCATTTTACTTGTCCATTGCCTGAAAACCCTTGTTATTGACGCCCTTGGAGCCGATTTTTAGACCACCTTGTTATATAATTGAACAATAGTGGTATAATATTAATTCGAATGTCCGTTAATTTGGTTGAGTTGCGTTATGAAAAAAACCCTCCCCGCGCTTTTAACTTTGTGTTGCTTAAACCTGCTTGTTTTAAACAGCTCGTATGGCCAAACGGCATTTGATACCATTAGTTTACGCACAGCGGCTGACCGGGTTAAAGCCCGCTTCGATCAGGCTATAGGCGAGCAATCAGCGTTGTATAACGGCCCTGAATATTATTTCTACAATCCAACAAAACTGCGCGGCTCTGCTTATTTTATGGAGAATACAACATCTACCGGCGATGTAAGCTACGATGGCTTAGAATTTAAGGGTGTACCGTTATTTTATGACTTATACAAAGACGAGGTAGTTACCGTGCTGCCTGATAACAAATCCTATTTTTCATTATTGCCCGCGCTGGTGCAAAATTTCGATCTCCTCAATCATCATTTTATAAAAATTAATGCAAACGAAACGGGTATCGATGCAGGTATTACCAGCGGGTATTATGAAGAGCTTTATCCTGGCCGGTCGGAGGTATTGGAAAAGATCGCAAAGGGTGTTAAGGAGGTAACCTCTTCGACCGGAACGATGGAGGCTTTTTCAACTTTTACCGCAGCATCCGAAAACTTTTTCATTAAAAAAGGGAATGTTTACTATCCCGCAAACGGCGAGTCGGCGGCAGTGGAGATTTTCAAGGAGAAGAAAAAGCAGGTCAAAAATTACATCAAAGCCAATAAAATCAGGTTTCGCAACGGTGTTGGACAGGCACTGACCAGCATAGCCGCTTACTATGACAGCTTAACCAATTAAGATGAGAAAAATCTACCTCCTGATTCTTAGTTTGTTGTTTGCCGTTAAAATTGCTGTCGGACAGGAAAGTGCAGCTAAAATCAGCGTGAGTTTTTTAAATGCAAACATTGATCAGTTTGCGCATGACCTTGAAGGAAAAACCGGCTATCGGTTTTATTACGATGCCGCCCAGTTTGATAGTTTAAAAATAACCCTTACGATAACTGATAAACCACTTAACGTAATACTCGCCCAGGCCTTTAACAATACTAAATTTCGTTATACCATTTTGCAACAGCAGGTATTCATAACCAAAGGGCGCGCTATAAATCCGGGTTTGCCGGCCGGGTTTTTCAACACTACCGCAGTAGCACCGGCAAAGCAGGTGGTAGCAACGGGATATGCCGACGAAAATGAAGAAAAAGTACCCGAGGCAACTATTGAAAACAAGCTTTACGAAATAGGCATAAGAACCAACACAATAAAAGCGGGATCCGCAACCATTGCGGGCTATTTGCGCGATATAAAATCGGCCGAACCCGTAATCGGCGCCAGTATTTATAGCCCCGACACCAAAAGCGGCGTCGCCACTAACCAGTTCGGCTATTATTCAATCACCCTGCCGCGCGGCAGGCGTACCCTCGTTATAAAAGGATTGGGGATGAAAGATACCCGGCGCACAATTATGCTTTATTCGGACGGTAAGTTAAATATTGACCTGCAGGAGCAGGTAACCTCATTAAAAGAGATAAAGGTGTCCGGCGACAAGGTCGCCAACGTCCGGAGTGTTGAACTCGGCGTCACCAGGATCGACATAAAAAGCATCAAGCAGATCCCGACTGCGTTTGGCGAAGCCGATATATTGCGCGTGGTGCTCACACTGCCAGGCGTACAAACAGTGGGCGAAGCTACCACTGGGTTTAATGTACGCGGCGGCGCTGCCGATCAAAACCTTATCCTGCTTAACGATGCCACCATTTATAACCCATCACATTTTTTTGGTTTCTTTTCCGCATTTAATCCCGATATCGTAAAAGATGTAGAATTGTATAAAAGTAGTATCCCCGAAAAATACGGAGGCCGGCTATCATCGGTTTTGGATGTTACTGATCGCGAAGGAAATAAAAAGAAGTTTAGCGGAACAGCGGGTATAGGATTGTTAACCAGCCGTTTTAACCTGGAAGGACCGCTGATCAAGGATAAAACATCCTTTATTTTCGGCGCGCGGACCACTTATTCCGATTGGCTGCTTAAGTTGTTGCCCGACGCCTATAAACACAGTTCAGCCTCGTTTTACGACCTAAACCTGGATATCAGCCACCAAATAGACGACAAGAACAATATTTACATTACCACCTACTATAGTAAGGACAATTTTAAGTTAAACAGCGACACTACTTACGCTTATAGTAACAGGAATGCAAACATCAAGTGGAAGCATAATTTTAATAATAAATTATTTGGCGTGCTGACGACTGGTATTGACCAGTATCAGTATAGTATCGCCAGTACGGCAATCCCGGTTGATGGTTATAATCTTGATTTTGCGATAAAACAATACAATCTTAAGGCCGACTTTACTTACTATTTAAATAAAGACAATACCATAGATTTTGGGTTAAGCTCTATTTATTACAATCTTAACCCGGGTGATTTTGAACCCATGGGGGGCGCCTCATTGATAACGCCCGAAATCGTATCGCCCGAACAGGCAGTAGAAAGCGCGCTTTATGTCGGCGATAAGTTTGACATCAGCCCAAAGCTGTCGATAAGTGCCGGGTTAAGGTACGTTTTGTATAATTATTTAGGCCCCCAGACGGTGGATACTTATGCACCGAACCTGCCCAAAACCAGTTTGAACGTTGTGGATAGCACCAGCTATAACAAAGGGCAGGTAATTAACAGTTACCATCATCCCGACATCAGGGTCTCGGCCCGTTATTTTCTAAGTGATGACCTGTCGGTAAAGGCAGCGTACAATACTTTAACGCAGTACATCCATTTGCTGTCAAATTCAACCGCTATTTCACCGACAGATGTTTATAAGTTAAGTGATCCTAATATTAAGCCTCAAACAGGCAGCCAGGTGTCATTAGGGTTATTCAAGAATTTTAACGACGATATTATAGAAACATCCGTTGAAGCATATTATAAGGATATTAAAAATTACCTCGATTACAAGGGCGGCGCCACCCTGTTATTGAACCAGCATATTGAGCGGGACGTTATCAACACCAAAGGCAAAGCGTATGGTATTGAATTTTTACTAAAGAAAACGGCCGGCAAATTAAACGGATGGCTGAGTTATACTTATTCGCGCACCTTATTGAAGCAGGATGACCCGAATGCAGGCGAAACGATCAACAACGGCAATTTTTATCCGGCTAATTACGATAAGCCAAACGATTTTAATTTTACCGGTAATTATCGCTTTAGTCATCGTTTCAGTGTTTCGCTCGATGTTACTTACAGCACAGGGCGGCCAATCACCCTCCCGATTGCCAAATATGAATCAGGAGGCGCTGAGCGCGTATTTTATTCTGACCGTAACGCGTACCGCATACCCGACTATTTCAGGTCCGATTTTTCCATGAATATTGAAGGGAACCACAAAGTGCACCAGCTGACGCATAACTCATGGTCTATCGGGATTTATAATCTCACTGGCAGGGCGAATGCCTATTCGACTTATTTTGTGGAGCAGGGCGGGGCGCTAAACGGTTATAAGTTATCGATTTTTGCTAAGCCCATTCCATTTGTTAATTACAATATCAGGTTTTAATATAAGTGAGAAAGATGGCACACACGATGAAAAGGATTTATTTAGTATTGGTGGCAGCGATTGGCTTAACCCTGACTTTTGAATGCAAGTCGCCGTATATTGTCCCGGCAACTGCCGGTTCAGTTAACTATCTTCACGTTGAGGGATTTATAAATACTGCCGGTGATACCACCGTTATTACCCTGAGCCGCACAGTGAAACTTACCGACTCGGTGGGTTCAAATCCTGAATTGCATGCCGCGGTTAGCGTTGTAGGCAATGACGGCGCGCATTATGCATTAACAGAAACGGGTAAGGGGAATTATATTTATCCCGATTTTAGCAGTTTAAGCAATACCGGTAAACAGTATAGTCTTAAAATTGTTACCAGCGACGGCAAGATTTATCAGTCGGATTTTGTGCCGGTCAAAAACTCACCGCCTATTGACAGCCTTAGCTTCCAGGCGAATGCCAATGGTATCCAAATCTATTCAAGCACACATGATCCGTCCAATAATACCCGCTATTACCGCTGGGACTATTCAGAAACATGGATTCATTTCTCCTATTTTCAGTCGACCCAGGAGGTGCATATCACACCTTCCGACACTACAATAATAGATAGGCTGTCCGCCGACCAGATCTATACCTGCTGGGTAACCCAAAGTTCAAGCACCCTCGTGTTAAACTCCTCCGCCAAGCTTTCCAGGGATATCATCGAACAGAACCCGATCACTTCCATTGGCCCCTTATCCCCCAAATTTGCCGTTGAGTATAGTATCCTGGTTTCACAATACGCTTTAACAGGCGATGCTTTTAATTATTGGGAAAACCTGAAAAAGAATACTGAACAATTAGGGAGCATATTTGATGCGCTGCCGTCTGAAATACAAGGAAATATTCATTGTATAAGCAATCCTTCGTTCCCCGTTTTGGGCTACGTTAGCGCCGGGCTGGTAGCCAAAAAAAGATTGTTTATCGGGGGCTCGGCGATGCCGCGCGCGTTAGGAACACAGATACCAAGCGACTACGGCGGATGTAAATTAGATACCTTTTATTTCAAAGACCCCGTGACGCACTTGGACGATATTAAACGCCTTTACTACGGAAACCCGCTCCCTGTGGGTTATCTGCTTGAGCCGTTTACAGGCATCAAGGATTACACCGGTTCTTCGTCATTTTGTGTGGATTGCAGACTTGACGGGGGAACAAATCAGCGGCCATCTTTTTGGGTAGATAAATTATAACGGTGATGCAACGAATGATAAATATGTTTATGAATATGATCAAATGCGTTGCGTTTGTATGGCCCCTTTCATTTACTTGTTTTGCCCAAACATTGCCTGACATTCAAAGTAAATTTAAAAGTTACGCGGAAAATCATTTACAGGAGAAATTATTTGTTCATACCGACAGGCGGGATTACCTGGCCGGAGAGTTGATATGGTTTAAAGTTTACAGCGTTGATGGTTTTTATAACAAACCGCTTGATTTAAGTAAAGTTGCTTATGTGGATGTTTTAGATAACCAGCAAAATCCGGTATTGCAAGCCAAAATAGCGTTAAATGCGGGCAGCGGAAGCGGGTCGCTGTTTATACCGGTATCGGTGCGAAGCGGCAATTATAAGCTGAGGGCTTACACCAGTTGGATGAAGAATTTTAGCCCTGAGTTCTATTTTGAAAAGGTTATCACAATTGTAAACGCGCAGGTTATACCCGATATTCCTCCAAAACCAAACACCGGCTTTGATATACAGTTTTTTCCCGAGGGCGGCCATTTAGTGGCCGGGATAAAAAGTAAGGTGGCCTTTAAAGCTGTTGGCGCCGATGGCATGGGCATTAATTGTAGCGGCGCCATTATCGACCAAAAAAATGACACGATCGTTAGGTTTTCCCCAGTAAAATTTGGCATGGGAAGTTTTATGTTTACTCCGGCCAAAGGCGACACCTACAGCGCAGTTGTCCGGGCAGCGAACGATCATTCTGTTACAAAATCATTGCCGGCCATTGCACATGATGGTTATGTGATGAACCTAACCGAAAATAGTCCGGGCCAATTGGACGTTGAGGTAAGCAGCACAATCCCAACGGGCAATGTTTATATTTTTTTGCATACCAGGCAGATATTAAAACTGGTGAAGGAAGCCCGGCTTGAAAACAATGTCGCCCACTTCACAATTGATAAGCGTTTATTGGGCGAAGGCATATCGCACATCACCATTTTTAACAATGACCGGCAGCCGGTTTGCGAACGCCTGTATTTTAAGCGGCCGGTAGGTAAATTATTTTTAGATGCCAGGCCTGATCAGGCCGAATACGCCGGGCGGAAAAAGGTAAGCGTCGAGGTACAGGCCAAAGACGGATCGGGTAATCAGCAAAGCGCCAATTTATCCATGTCGGTATACCGTGTGGACGCCTTTCAAAAAGCAGATTCCAGCGATATACTCAATTACTTTTGGCTGAGCGCCGATTTGCAGGGGCACGTTGAGTCGCCGGAATATTATTTTTCGGGCGCCGGTAAAGTTGCCGATGAAGCCGCCGATAATTTAATGCTTACGCAAGGGTGGCGGAGCTTTAAATGGGAAAATATATTAAGCAGTCAATCGCCGGCCTTTAGTTTTTTGCCCGAAACCTATGGCCACCTCGTAACCGGTAAAATGGTTAATGCTGCAACAAACCTGCCGGCAAGCGGCATTGTGGCCTATCTGGCGGTTCCGGGTAAAAAGGTCCAGGTTTTTGCATCCAAAAGCGATTCGCTTGGCCGGTTACTATTTAATACCAAAGATATGTACGGCGACGAGATTGTCGTTCAGTCTAACCCACAGGTAGATAGCACCTACCGCATCGATATACTAAAGCCGTTCTCTGAGCAATATTCAAAAAATCGGCTGCCATTATTGAATATCAACGCGGGGATGCAGGAAGCAATTGAAAAACAAAACCTGGGTATGCAGGTGCAAAATATTTACTCGGGCAACAAGCTCAGGCAATTATTTGAGCCTGTTTCAGACAGCTCGGGATTTTATGAGCAACCTGCTAATACCTATAAGCTTGATGACTATACACGCTTTACCACCATGGAAGAGGTGCTGCGCGAATACGTAAGGGAGGTGAATGTTTTCCGCGAGCAAAAGCACTTTCATCTAAAAGTGGCAGGCGAAAATGGCTTCCTGGTTGGGGACCCACTGGTTTTGGTAGATGACGTCCCGATATTTGATATGGATAAAGTGATCGCTATAAACCCTTTGTTGATCCAAAAGCTGGCCATCGTACCACGGGCGTATTTCTACGGCCCGGCGCGCCTGCAGGGTATCCTGAGTTTTACCAGTTATAAAGGCGACCAGGGCGGCGTTGAGATTGACCCGCATGCCCTTGTGGTTGATTACGAAGGCTTGCAGATGCAGCGTGTTTTTTATTCGCCGGTTTATGAAACCGATGCACAGATCAGGAACCATATGCCCGATTTCAGGAACCTGCTGTATTGGTCCCCCTCCGTAAAGGCAAATGGCGGGCCGGTATCTTTTTACACTTCGGACCAGGTGGGGAAATATATTGGCGTAGTACAGGGAATTACAGCCGATGGCCAGGCGGGCAGCACTTATTTCAGTTTTGAAGTTAAGAAGTAGGTCCAGGAAGTATAGACCAGGCTTATTTAAAGTTAAGCTTCCGGTAAACGCACTGGTGTAACGCGGCAATTCCTTTCTTTTACTCTGAAGCTAAAAAATTCAGTTAATTATCGGTCCGGAAAGGTGCTGCAGGCAATCCTTCTTTGTTGTACAGGTTTGCGCCCTCGGGGTTGTCGGCCCATGCATATCTCACATATCGCGGTTGTTTAATATCATCGCTGCTCACAATCACTTTATCATCATCAATAACAGCCCTGGCCCATACAAACTTTTTATCGGCTCCGGCTATGGCAAAATACCTTAATTGTGTTTCACCTTTTGCAACCAATCCGCCTCCGGTATTTGTAAAGGAAATAATTATTTTATCCCCATCAATTGCAGCCGACCGGAATGTCGGGCCCGAAAAAACTATTTTATTGTTGCCATAAGCAATTTTTTCGGCAACAAGCGCCAGGCGCATTCCGACATCTTTTTTGTCCAGCGGGTGAATATCGTTCCATTCGCCCAGGTCCATCGTAACTGCCATGCCGGTTGCCTTCATTCCCAATGACATAGCTTCAGCCTCACGCAGTTCGGCCCACTGACTTTCAACAGGCAAGTAGTCCGCATCGCCATAATTAGGCAGTTGCACACAAAGAAAGGGAAGCTGCGGGTCGTTCCAGTTTTCCCGCCAGTCATTGATCAAAGTGGGCAGCAACTTTTGGTATTCTTTGGCTCTTGCAGTGTTTGACTCACCCTGGTACCAAACCATTCCTTTTATTTTGAAGTTGGCCACGGGCGCTACCATCATATTGTATAATACCGTGGGTTGGTAAAACGGTATGTATGAAACATATGGTTGTGCCATTGGTTTAAATGCCTGCCCAACTTTGTATTGCCACTTGCCGCTCAGGTCTATCTTTTCCTGACCTACCACGATGTCGTAAGGTTTATCGGGGACAAAGCCACCCTTGCCCCAGGCACAGCTAACCCGCACCACTACAATATTTCTTCCCGGTTTAAGGGCATCCGGCGGTAACGCATACCTCCTGTTTTGGTACAGAGAATAACCCCGGCCTAACAGCCTACCGTTTATATAAAATTCATCAGTCTCAAAAATACGCCCGAGGTGGACGATGCCCGGTTTGCCAACAATCGATTGCGGCACATCAATAACTTTTCTATACCAAACTACGCCATTCAAGTCTCTTATTCCCCGGTCATTCCAATAGCCGGGTACCATAATATCCTTCCAGCCGGCTGCATCATAAACCGTATCCGACCATTTTGGATTGGAGTTTGACCCTTCATCCCACTTACGATCAGTACGCTCGGCTGCAGCTTTTGACGCGGCCGTGTTGTTCATGAGCATTTGCGCAACATAAGCGGTGTCTTTCAAATGGTTTACTTGCTCCAAAATAGCCGGAAAACTTATATATTTTTTTTCGTCTATCCATGATTCTATCGGCGTGCCGCCCCAGCTGGCATTTATTATCCCTATGGGAATGTGCTCCCTGTTAAACAATTCCCGCGCGAAAAAGTAGGCCACGGCGCTAAACTTCAATACGCTTTTGCTGTCAAGCTCTGCCCAGTTCCCGCCTATCAGGTCGTCATGTACGGTCGTCTCATTAGCAAGCCTGTCAGGTATCGAAAATTGACGGATTTGGGGGTTTGCGCAGTTAGCGATATCATCAGTATATTTTTCCTGCGCATCCGACATAACAAACTGCATATTGGATTGCCCTGAACAAAACCAAACATCGCCGACCAGGATATTGGTTAGTTCAATTTTATTGTTGCCGGTTATCAACATGCCGTAAGGGCCGCCCGCATGTTGTGCCGGCAAAATAACCTGCCACTTCCCATCTGCGGTCGCGGTGGTTTTGTATATTTTTTTTAAGAAGCTTACTGAAACTTTTTCGGAAGGCAGGGCCCTGCCCCATATCTTAACCGGTTTATCACGCTGTAATACCATCCCGTTACTTACAAGCTTAGGCAGCTTTACATCTGCCTTGGCTGCATTGATGGTTATCAGGAAAAAACATACAATAATTAAAAAGACATTTTTCATATCGTGTACTTAAGAGCATCTCATTATTCCGCAATTTGTTACAACAAGTTATTCCCTATTTATTTTTTTGGCCATTATCCAAGTATCTGACACACAATCAATTTCAGGCGATTATCGCTCCACAAACATCAGCTGCGGCTTCGTTTTAGTGCTGGATGAAGGCTCGTTTTCCTGATTTTTACACCAATCAGGCTTATCAGTCGCTTCCCCTTATTTCACTAATTCTTCACGACCCTCGAGTTTCCCCGGGTATCAAAAATGACAACATTGCTGATATTATCGTTTAATTCAATAAACCTCCCCGATTGGGACAAAAACGACGAGCCATAGTAAAACTCCTGTTTTTCCGTTTTCCCATTTTTATATTTGATCAAGGCATACGCATCATTTGGGTTAACTTTTATGCTTTTTGATGAGGCATTTAGCTTGAAAACCTTCAATGTGTCGTTGTGCTGACTCGCCGCCAAAAGCAAATTGCCTTTTGTATCGCGCAATTTTACCAGGGCTTTACCATCTCCCGGTATATAGATGCCGCTTTGCAATATGGAGAGCGGCTTAAAACCACCTTTGCCATCTCCCTTTAACATCAGGCCATTAAGCGCATCATAGCGGCCGACCGATACATCTGTGCCGTAATCATTTCCATTGAGCACCACATCAAGGTTTCCGTCTCCATCAAAATCCCCGATCTCCATGCCATTGAGCACCGACACCTGCGCCTCAACCGGCAAGGGAATAAGTGTGAACTTACCGCTACCGTCATTCCGCAAGTAACAGGATTTAAGCATGTTAGCCTTTAACCTCAGCGCAGCTTTCCTTTGCTCGGGCGATAATATATCGTCCATCGTAGCTGTAGCATACGACTTATAATTAGTAAACTTTTTCCTTAAGCTAATCATTTGCTTAAACAGATCATCCCGTCCCTGTACAGGGAATTCCTTTTTCTGGCCACTTTGATCCGGGAAAAATATGGATGGTATGGCATCGTATGCTCCGTTTTTGTCAAAATCGCCGGCCGTTATATAAACCGGATATTGATCGCTGGCCTGGAACAAAGTATTCAATCCAACATTGCCGACGATGTAGTCCGTGCGACCGGTATGCCTGAAATCGCCGCCTACGATAGAGTTCCACCAACCCAGTTTATCGCTTATCCCCGATTTTGGGGTTACGTTAACAAATTTTCCATGATCGTTTTTTAGAAAAGTTATCGGCATCCACTCGCCGGTCAGGATCAAATCCGGCCAGCCATCATTGTCAAAGTCGGTAAATACGGCATCGCAAACCATGCCGATATTTTTTAAAGACGGGGCAACCTCCGCGGTAACATCGGTAAACTTAACATGGCCGTCTTTGCTGTCGTTTCGCAAAATAATGCTCGAAACCGGCTTAGGATAATTCCAGGGATCGACCCTACCCGAAATAAACAGGTCAGGCTTTCCATCCTTGTTATAATCACAAGCTTTTACACACAATTTGCTCGTAAAGTTCGGCGGAATCGCATCCGTCGCTAACGTAAAATTTCCTTTTCCATCATTCAAGTATAAACGGTCCTGGTATGAGGGACTATTAGGTGCTGCGGCATACCCGCCGCTTGCAATGTACAGGTCCTGTTTACCGTCGCCATTCGCGTCGAAAAGCAACAATCCTTCATCCTGGTATGGCCTGGATGGGTCGGCTTTGGTTGGCAACAGATCACGCTGTTTGAATCTCCCGTTGGGCAACTGAAAAAAAACCTGCGCCTCGTTATAAGCATCGCCGCCGGCGATGATATCGTCCAGCCCGTTACCATCCACATCACCAACCGCCAAAGCCGGAGTATATTCCGACAATTTATGAGGTAATAATTTTTGAATATTAAAGTCAACAAAATCAGGTTGCTGGTGTACATACCTAAATCCTAATGAGTCAGTTACTTCCTTAAAAACCGATTTAGAATTCACTTCCGGCTGGCTTAACCTGTAATTCTCGTTCGCATCAGCGATATTTACCCTGATCTTCTGATCGGCCTTTACATTTAGCAGCGTTTGTTTTTTTCCACCCGGCCATTCAATTACCACGGAATCAACCACGCCTACCTTTCCCAGGCCAAAGTGCGCCATTAGCTGCATAGTTGACAGGTAACCCCGATATGGGTTATTTTCGTAAACCTGGTGTTTACCGTGGTCATAATAAATGTCGGCGAATGCCCCCAAGCCGTTTATATTCTGTTTTCCGCCGGCGAAAGTGATTTGCAGAAAATGAGCCTGGTTCAAATTGTCTTTGTTATCCCTTATCGTATTCCTGTAAATAAGTGCCTCGTCGTCAATGTTATTGATCACCACATCCATCGCGCCGTCATTATCCAGGTCGACATAAACCGCTCCGTTCGAAAAAGTCGGCACATCCAGGCCCCAGTCCGTGGTAACGTCTTTAAAAGTAAGATCGCCGTTGTTGCGGTAACCGTAATTGTGGATTTTAACCGAAGGGATCTGGTCCAGCAGCTTCTTTTTCGAGCCGGCAGCGAATGCGTCCTGGCGGTACGTTACAAAATCGTGGTCGGTTATATCCTTGGGAAAACCGTTTGTTATGATAATATCGCGGAAACCATCGTTGTCAAAATCAGCCACTAATGGCGTCCAGCTCCAGTCGGTTTGAGAAATGCCGCTCATAAATCCTATTTCGCTAAAAGCGGGAAAGCCCGTCCTGCCGTTTTGCGAAACACGCGGTCCCTGGTTAACCTGTAAGGTGTTCCTGACATATTGCAGCTGATAACCAAAGCGTTCCAGGCTTTTAACATTTTGATAACTATTGGCATTCATCATCATTTTTTTCCGGTAATTGTCTTCCGGATTCATATCCAGTTCTATAACATCCGGCAGGCCATCGTTATTAATATCTACTATGTCCTGCCCCATCGCATTAAAGGACGTGTGTTTAAAATATTCTTTTGACCGGTCGGTAAACGTACCGTCGTGATTGTTTATGTAAAGAATGTTTGATGATAAAAAATCATCGCTTACATAAATGTCCTTCCAACCATCGCGGTTAACGTCAGCGATGGTAGCCGCATGCCCGTACCCTTCAAGGTTAATACCGGCTTTGGCAGATACATCGCGAAAAACCGGATGCTTCAATTTTGGATCCCATTCATTGTGGTATAATCTGCCTTTGCTGGGCTCCGGCCCTACAATCCTGTTTTTGGCGCCGCCAAAAATGTTGGGATAATAGCTTTGATTAGCGTTGTTAACAGTAAGGTAGATATCAATTTTGCCGTCATTATCATAGTCAAAAAAGGTGGCCATGGTCGACTCCACGTTTATATCCAGCCCGTATTCTTTAGCCATCTCCTTAAAATGCGGTATACCATCTTTATCCGCGCCCTGGTTGACATATAACAAATTGCGGCGGCGTGCCGGATCTTTATAAATTGTATTGCAAACATAAATATCCATCAGCCCATCATTGTTGATATCAACTACAGAAACTCCGCGTCCCCATCTTCCAATGCCCCCAACGCCCGCCTTTTCGGTAACGTCTTCAAATTTGAAATCTCCCCGGTTAATGTACAGCCGGTTTGGCACCCTGTTGCCGGTAAAATACAAATCCTGCATGCCATCATTATTAAAATCGCCCACGCCCACGCCGCCGCCGTTATAGATATTAACAACATCCAGCGGATTTATAGAATCATTCTCGATTATCTTATTATTAAAATCAATCCCGGAATGGGATGATGGAATTTTTTGAAATAAAGTAGGTTTTTCACACGAACAAAAACAAAATACCACACCTGCAAAAATCACATTATACAAACTCTTCATAATTATTAATTAGGTCATACTGATACATCAAATATATGTAATTCTGACCTTTATTACTATAGATTGACCCGTTAGAATATGCATAAATTCGAAAAAAAATGCCATATTGTAGCCCTATATGAAACGCACCTTTGTTATCCTTTTATCATTAGCTTTTGTTGTATTGTTAATGTCGAAATGTAAAAAACACTCCGATACGGAGGTTTTTTATGTCAACACTAATATTTTAGGGATTCGAACCGATCGGACGGTTAAATTTTATGTCACCAAAGATGAAAAGACATGGCAATACCTTCCCGGCAGGGATTTTGTCAGCCCCGATGACGTTGACCAGGTCTTCTATTTCCAGGGAAATTTTATAGGGGTAAGGAAAGGAAAAACGATAAAATTTTATCGCACCGACAAAAAGGGAACCTGGCAGTATAACACCGGCACCGATTTCACAAGTTCCACAGGGGTTAGTGGCGTCTTTTGCTTCAATACAGGAACCATAGGCGTTTTTGAGGACAAAACTATAAATTTTTACGACACCAACTCGAAGGGTACCTGGACGGCGAGTATGGTTAAGGACTTTGTTGGCCCCAACCAGATTGATGATGCATTTTTTCTTACAGGTAGTTTTATCGGAATAAAAGAAGGCCGGACCGTAAAATTTTATACCATGAGCTCGCGGGGTGATTGGACATACACCCGGGGAAAAGATTTCACCAGCCCATCCGGCACCGACGAAGTGTTTTATCTTTACTCAGGTTCCATCGCAGCCCGGTTGGGCCGCACGATTAAGTTTTATAAAATAGATAAACAGGGAGCCTGGATTTATCAGAACGGGGGAGATTTTAGTTTTTAGAGACTGGGATTTAATAGGAAGCTCAATATTTGAAACAATTTGGCCAATATGCTTGCTCATCGCGGGTATATTATGCTTGCGTTAACCTCGTTTACCTATTTAACAGCCGAATATTTGACTGCCGTTTATGATGATCAACTCCTGGTCCGGCATGTCCGCCCGCATGAAATTCTGCTTCGCTAATTTTTTCGAACTGGCCATAAGAGGTTAAGATAATTGTTGTCAAAATGATTGGGTGGTGTGGATAGGTTAATAATCAAATCGCGGCAAATCGATCTCAACTTTCTTCGCGACTATGCAAAAAAAAAGGCCCCTCCTTGCGGAGGGAGCCTTTCATCAATCTATTAATTAATCAACTCTCATTTTATTTAAAAATTCAAGGGCATTAATAACCTGGGTTTTGTTTCAGGTTCGGGTTAAGCCCTATCGCCACTGTCGGAATTGGTAACAGATCATGTCCTGGAGGGATGTCATTATATGTTACGCCCTTGCCAGCAGGGAATGCCGGATTTGATGTTGGCCCGAAAGTGTAAAATGACGGGTTTGAATTATTGTCCGGACCAGCGCCCGGAACATGGTTCACATCATGTATAAATTCGGCATCATAATTCTTCCCGGTGGCCTGGTCTTTACCTGCCCTGCGCAGCAGGTACATCAACGAATAATCAGCGCTGAGCTCGTGGCGGTACTCGCTTAATACCATTTGCATCGGATCTGTCTGAGGAGGGCGTGGATTACCTGCCGGGTCGACACCGTCAATCCATACAGCTGGAGGCGGCCCGCCAAATGCCCTTGTTCTCACCAGTTTAATGTCGGCTAAACCTCCTGCAACATCACCCGTGCGTATTTTGCACTCTGCACGCGAAAGTAAAACCTCTGCATAACGCATCATAACCTGGTTTTGACTGCCGAATATATTCGACGGTCCCGAGTTACCGGTCAATGTAGGGTCCCTCCAATGTTTTTCGTTTACAAAACCTGAACGTGGGGTAGCGTCCTGGCCATACCAGGGATGTGCAGCCGTACCGTTAGTATTGATAATATTTCCGTTTCCATCGGTGTAAACGTCCCTGTCTTTGGTGTCAGTAGTCGGATTTGCCTTGTAAGCTGCGTAGCCGCCGGTCACAAAGGGATAGCCTTTTATACCGCCCCATGCCGCGATAATTCCAGGGCTTAAATTCTGATCTCCAGGACCAATTATGGTGGCCAGCTTACGGATATCGCCCGTTTGGTAAGAATAGTAAAGCGACGGGCTTCCGTAATCGTAACCTTCACCAGTGATTTCGTTTGGCCAGCTGAAGCTATCTATCCAGCCAATTTCACCGCCCGGAACCTGCCAGCTGCCGCCCCAGCTTTGCGAGCCGCCCGGAACCAGGTCGAACTGAATTTCAAACAGCGACTCGTCATTGTTCTGGTTATTAAATTCCTGTACATCCCAATAGTTAGCCAACAGATGATAGTTATTTAACTCAGGGTTATTAAAAGCAGCAAGGGCAGCGGTGTAATTACCCAGCCACATCTGTGCTGACCCTTCGTAGGCATAAGCAGCGCCTTTTGTTGCGCGGCCTAAATCAGAAGCAGCGAGCTGCGTTTTTGAAAGCAACAAACCTTCTGCGGCTTGCATGTCCTTAACTACCTGCTGGAAGCATTGGTCCTGTGTACTCCTCGGCGTTAAACCGTTTGTTACCGGGTTCAATTCCAATGGTACGCCCCCGAAAGTGCCTGTGAGGTAGTAGTAAAGGGTTCCGCGTAAAAAATAAGCTTCGCCGCTTAAACGGTTGGCAAGCTCAGGTGTTACCACACCACGTGCCTTGGCATCGGCAATAATTACCAAAGCCTGGTTTGCGCGGGCAATCCCGATGTAGGAATAGTTCCAAAACGTTGGGATGGCATAAAAGGTAGCCGGAATGGTGTAGTTATTCCATGCAACGTCATTCCCGTTGTTATACCAGTCATGCGTAATAAAATTGGCATAATACCAAATCGACTTTTTCAGAAAATCGCTGTTCTGATAAGTGTCATAGATCGCGTTCACTGCCTTTATTACAGCATCTGATGTAGTAAATGTGGCCGTTTCAGTAGCTGTAAACGTGTCCGTTTGGTTCAAAAAGTTCTTTTTACACGCCAGCGGACTTAGCAGTCCCCCCAGCAGTACCATAATGGCAATGTATTTCGTTTTCATTTTCATATATTTTGAATATTTTAATAATCCGTCAATGATCAAAGCGTTGCATTTAAACCGACTGTAAAAAACCGTGAAGATGGGTATGCGCCGTTGTCAATACCATTTTGCGTAGGATTGCCAAACACCGTGCCGATTTCCGGATCAAGCCCTTTGTAACTTGTGATGGTAAACAGGTTCTGGGATGAAACGTATACCCTCAGTTTTGAAAGCGACACTTTCTTTGCCAAAGCTACCGGCAAAGTATAGCCTATGTTCACCGTCTTTAATTTAAGAAAGCTGCCATTTTCAACAAACGCGCTTGATGCCGCATTACTGCCTTCGGCGTCGTCATTTGCCACTATCCGCGAATATGTGTTGCTGGGGTTTTGTGGAGTCCATGCGTTTTGATAGTACGTTTGACTTACGTTTTCAATCGATACGTTCTGACGGCTTTCAAAGCTTTCCAGGTTACTTTCCGCAAAGCTGAATATTTTATTACCGTACGTGCCATAGAAATATAAGGAAATATCCCACGCTTTGTAATTTGTAGTCAGGTTAAGACCGCCATAAAATTTAGGCTGCGGACTGCCGAGGCTCACCTGGTCCAAAGCATTTACAACACCGTCTCCGTTAACATCCGCGAAATAGCGATCGCCCGGTTGGGTAACACTATGCTGATAATAAGTGCCGGGGCCGTATTTCGCGGAAGCGGCCGCGTTCAATGCATCAATTTGTGCCTGTGATTGGAAAATGCCTAACGATTTAAAGCCGTAAAACTCTCCCACAGCCTGGCCGATATTAGTTTGGGAAAAAGTGCTCCAGCCTTGCAGCGTAGGCAGGCCCAAACCGCCGAAGTTCTGAACATAGGTTGCCCCTGACGTAATACTTGTAAGTTTATTTCTATTGGCGGTGATCGTCATGGTAGCGCCGAACTGCAGATCTTTGCTCGCTCTATGATTATAGTTTAACATGAATTCCAAACCTTTGTTCTCCATGCTGCCAACATTTTTAGTTAAGTAGTTAAAACCGGTCTGCGCTGGCGCAGCAAGCGTTAACAAAAAGTCTTTCGATTTCCGGTCGTACCAATCAATAGTAGTGGTCAGTTCGCCATTAAAGAAAGAAGCGTCAACGCCTGCACCGGCTTCGGTATCAGTTTCCCATTTTAAATCCGGGTTAGCTGGTTGGGAAGGTGCAAGGCCATTTTGGTATATCTTGTTAAATGGATAACCAAGGTTATCTGAGCCACCTCCGTTTACGCTTGCCGGAAGGTTGCCATAGAATAATGCAAGATATTGAAATGCGGGTATAGCGCCCTGGTTACCTACCTGGCCGTAACTCCCTCTGAATTTCAAATCAGATAACCATGACACATTTTTCAAAAACGATTCCTCCTTCGCTTTCCATGCCACCGAACCGGACGGGAACGTACCGAACTGATTTTTGGTAGGGAATTTTGATGAACCGTCCCTTCTTACCGTACCGGTTATGATATACCTGTCGTTAAAAGCGTAAGTCGCCCTGGCAAAATACGATTGCAAACTGGTAATGCTGGTACCGTTACCACTATCCGGATTGGTTGGGTTATTCACATTAAGCTGTAAATTCGTCACCTGCGTTAAATCCTGGATAATACCATTTGGCGGTATCCCGGAGCCGCCCATGCCGCTCCAAATAGTTTTTTGTTCTGAAGCACCTCCAACAAATGCTACCCTGTGCTTGCCAAAAGTTTTATCGTAGGCTATTGTATTTTCCATCAGCCAGTCAAAAGTTTGATTAATGCTCTGGCTATAATTTGCAATGCCAGCCGTCTGGCCTGGATACTGGTCAGAGATAGCGGTGTAAGCCGCGGCATCATATACACCCGCAAAATTAGAGGTATTTATACCTATGTTTGTTTTAATTCTTAACCCATCTATGATCGTCGCTTCTAATGACGTATTGGCAAGTAAAAAAGAATTAAGGTTGTTTTGATGCGCGTAATCTATGGCTTGGATGGGATTGCCGCCTGCACCATTCTGCCGGGAATAGGTGGGGTTAAAGAAACCATAATTAAAGCCGCCGTGGCCGTCACTTTGCTTTACCTCGTTGGTGTACTTATTACCGCCATCAAGGGTAGGCACCAACGCCGCCAAATTAAGCAGGCTGCCTGTACCATACGGGTTTCTTCCATCCTGGAACGTATATTTAAAGGAGGTTGCTGATTTAAGCCATTTCAAGGGCTGGTAATCAACATTGGATCCAAACGTCGCGCGTTTGAAATATGAGCCGTAGACGATACCTTTTTGGTCATAATATCCAAAAGAAGTAGCTGATTGCACCTTGTCGCTGCCACCGCGGATAGACAGGTTGTAGTCTTGTGTCATCCCTGCACGGTACACGGCGTTTTGCCAGTCTACGGTGTGCAATGATGACGGATTAGCCCACGCCGGGTTGGTCTGAAAATTTTGACTGGGGTCTGTTGCAATCAGATTGGCCATTGTAGCAAACTGGTCTGCGTTCAAAACCTTATACTCCTTAGGTTTTTGCTGAAAAGCATTATACCCGTCAATCGAAATTTGCGTGCCGTTCTTTTGCCCCTTTTTGGTGGTCACCAACACCACGCCGTTAGCAGCCCGGATGCCGTAGATTGCAGTTGCCGATGCGTCTTTCAATACATCGATCGATGCAATGTCATTGGGGTTGATATTATTGATCCCCCCTGCATCGATAGGGTATCCGTCAACTACATATAACGGACCGTTTCCATAGCTTGCAAGGCTACCCGTACCGCGTATCAGCACGGTAATATTGCCACCGGGGGCGCCGTCATTGTTAGTGATCTGAACACCGGCAGCGCGGCCCTGCAGGGCTTGTTCCAGCGTAGTTACCGGCACCTCTTCAATCTGCTTGGCAGTCACCGAACTAATAGCGCCGGTGACGTCGGATCGCTTCGCAGTACCGTAGCCAATAACCACAACTTCTGAAAGTGCCTTGTTGTCAGTAACCATTTGCACATTAATAGCAGATCTGCTATCTACCGCAATTTCCTGGGGAACGTAGCCAATGAAGGCAAAAACAAGTTTCGCGCCACCGTCGGCTTTAATGGAATAAGCTCCACTAACATTTGTGACGGTCCCTACCTTAGTACCCTTTACCGTAACTGTTACCCCGGGTAAAGGTAGCCCGTCGGCAGCATCTGTAACAGTACCTGAGACGGTGCCGGTTTGTGCATAACCAGACGTGCCTATCAATAGCAATGATACGCTTAACCCGATTAAAGCCACAAGCTTGTTAATTTGTAGTTTTAAAATCATACATTTTTTTTTAAAGGTTAATATTGGTTTGATTGAAAATAACAGTTGCCTCCCGTTGCGGTGAAAGAAGAACTATTATTATGGAAGTAAATTTAAACGAGTTCTGCAATCGATTGTAGAACAAATGTTAAGATATAGGGAATAATCGTTAATTTAACCACAAGTCACTCATTATCAGCTGTATAAAATTTTATTATAGTAAATTTAGGTAAAAAACTCCCTTAATTAGCGTAAAATTGAACAAAACTATCATTTTAAGAGACAAGACAAATGTGCTTGTAAAAATACTGTGACTAAAAATGGGTTGCTTAACGGCATCGCATCAGGTGTTTTCACCAGCCGCGGTAAAAAAATCATGGCGGCAGAAATTTATTTGGTATAAAGGTGTAAAAATGACACAAATACCGCTTGTAATTGTCGCTCAATCCATCGATAAAATTGCCGAAAAGCGCCGGCTATTCTGTTATTAACTAACGTATATAGCCACCAACGCTTCGAAATATCGATTGCGTAATGCCTGACAGCGATAGCATTTAACACTGACAGAGCGGACGTGAGCTGGTTTAACAGTTTCAAAATTGCAGTAAGCACCTTTAAAATTATCGACTGGACCGCCAGCGGGTCCAAATTTTAACTACTTTATTTGAGGTACGTTTAAATCACAGAAAATGTTTTTTTTCAAGCTCCAGAATTTCGTTTATATACTCTGAGGGTAATTTGCCATACTCTTCTTTAAACACTTTCGAAAAATAATTAGGGTTATTGAAACCCACTTCGTAGGCGATATTCCCTATATTCAAATTACTATTTTTCAATAACTGGACAGCCCGTTTTAAGCGGATCGTTCTGATACACTCAATTGGCGTCTTCCCGGTGAGCCGCAGCAGTTTCTTATACAGCGATACTCTGCTTAATAACATTTGCCTGCTTAATTGTTCGACGGAGAAATCCGGATCAGTCAAATTCTTCTCTATGCAGTTTAAAGTGTCTTTTAAAAATTTCTGATCGTCAGATACCCTTTCAATGTCCTGTGTCTCAATATCAACCTGATTTTGATAAGTCTTTTTCAGGGTCTGCTGCATTAATAACAAGCCGTTAATTTTGGATAGCAGAATTTCAAAATTAAACGGTTTAGCTATGTAATCATTGGCGCCATTCGCTGATCCTACCAACTGATCTTCCTCAGCGATCAGGGAGGTTAAAAAGATGATAGGAATATGGGCTGTACGGCTATCCTGACGTATTTTTTTGCATAAATCAAGCCCGTTCATTTCAGGCATAATGATATCACTTACAATCAGGTCGGGATGAAGCGCAAGCGTCTTACGCCAACCGTCTTTACCGTTTACGCTTTCTATTATTTGAAAAGTATCCTTTAAATTCTCTTTAAGGTAAAATCTAAAATCATCATTGTTATCAATGATCAGTATAAGCGGCTTTTTATCATAATACGGCGTATGGTCGTTGAGTTTTGGGGTATCGTGCGAAACCTTTTGAGCAGCAATCTCCTCTGCCGGATAGCAGTCTTCGCTCACAATACGAACCGGCATTCGTATGGTAAAGCAACTACCGTTTCCGGGTTCGCTCTCTACATCAATATCGCCATTATGCATTTTAATAAATTCCCGGCTGATGTACAGTCCTATTCCACTTCCGTGATTCAGGAAACTCTCAGGCAGGTTATCCTGGAAAAAGCTGTCAAAAATCTTTTCCTGCTTTTCCTTCGGGATGCCAATACCTGTATCCATAATTACTATTTCCAACAATCGATTGTCGGCCAGGTCACCTTCACTCTTTGACAAGCTCAGAAAAACGCTGACGTGGCCGCCCGATGACGTGAACTTGAACGAGTTGGAAAGCAGGTTGAATAGTACACGTTCGATTTTTTCCTGGTCAAAACTGATTTTTAACGCAGTTATTTCACTTTCAAATAAAAATGTAATATGTTTTTGCTCGGCAATATCTATAAAGGAAGCGCATGCATCTTCTACAAATTTCACCATGTCGCCCGTGGTCAAATTCAGTTTCATTTCGCCAAGTTCCACCTTCCTGAAATCGAGCAGTTGGTTAACCAGGTTCAGCAAGCGCCGTCCGTTCCTTCTGATCATCAAAAGCTGCAACTGGTGTTCCGGCTTGTCGTTACTTTTAATCAGGTTTTCAACCGGCGAAATAATCAGCGAAAGCGGGGTCCTGAACTCATGGCTAACGTTGGTAAAAAACTTAATTTTCATCAGATCAAGTTCATGCATACGGCTTGCTTCTTCCAACTCGGCAGCGGTCTTTCGCTCTGCGTCAACCTTGTCCTGCTGCATTTGAAATTTCTTTTTTATGTTTAGCAGATCTCTTCGCCTGAGGGCAATAAATATTGAAGTGATTACCAGTACGAAAGCGATATAGGCAAAAGGAGATTTCCAGTCAGGAGGCAATACAAAAATTAAGGATATCAAGGGCATGCGCGATGCTGATGGTGGGCGCATTAAACAGCGTTTCAAAAATAGCAGCTCATTGTTCATAACATTTGCATTTGGGTTATTCTGATTGCGATGAAACGGTTATTCTCAATAAAACCTTACCCAGTCAATGGCCGCCGCATTAGGTCCGCTAAGTATAACGTAAATATCGTGTTTTCCTGAACATCCTTTCATCATTGTCGATTTCGCTAATTGCCAGTCAGTGCTTTTAGCGATTTTTACTTTTGTAACCAGTGGCCCGTCAGTCCTGTCAAGCCTGATTTCAACCATGCTGCCTTTATCCGATTCAGCATTGATTCCAACCCTTTTAAGCGTTGCTACGGAAAAATCGACTGCATTATAACGTACCCACGCGTGGTTTTGGCTCAGTATTGTTTTCCAGCCTTTCATCCGCTGCGCCGTGTCAATAAAATCTACCGATGCGCCATCCTTGCTGATATCACTGTAACGGTCGACCTGAATTTCTTTGTCGGCCCGGGTTATTCCCACACCTCTCAGGGTTGGGATTACTTTTCTGATGGTGCCATCTTCATTAAAAAAAAGGCTATCAGCCCTGATCGATCTTGCCTTATCGAAATTGGGGGAAAGATCGTCATTGTGGTAAAACAGGAGCCATTGGTTTTTGAATTCAATGATGGATTGATGATTGGTCCAGCAGCCGCTGCTTGATTCGTCCATCATAACGCCACCGTCTTTAAAGGGGCCCATAGGGTTGTTGCTCATCACATATTCGAGGCGCTCGGTTTTATTGGCGACGTGCGGAAATGTCAAGTAATAGACGCCCTTACGCTCAAAAAGATAAGGGCCTTCTTTGAGGCCTTTGGAGGGAAGGTTGCCGATCAATTTGGACTCCGATGCCAATTCGGTCATATTGTCCTTTAGTTTGGCAACATAAATGTTCCCCTGCGCCCAATAAAGATAGGCCTGTCCGTCTTTGTCGATAAACACATTGGGGTCAATTCCCCTTACTCCATTAATGGGTTCAGGTTGCGGCACAAAAGGGCCGTAAGGCTTGTCTGCAATAGCTACACCGACTCTAAATCCCCCGCGTGTGGTAGGGGTGCTTTTTGAGGTTGCGGGAAAATACAGGTAATATTTGCCGTTCCGCTCAATACAATCGGGGGCCCACATACTATAAGCTGTAGAATCGGCCCAGGGAACGGTAGTTTGTGATATAATTACCCCGTGATCTGTCCAATCGGTAAGGTTCGGCGACGAAAACACATGGTAATCCTGCATACAAAACCAACCTACGCGCCCATGGCCCGGCGTTGCTAATATATCATGCGATGGGTACACATATACTTCGCCATTGAATACCCGCGCAGAGGGGTCAGCCGAATACTGGTTGGTGATCAATGGATTCTGAGCTAATGCCAGGCCTGCTCCGAATAGCATTAACCCTGCCAACAATGTACTGTAATTTAAAATTTTCATGCCTGTTATGTTTATCTTAAAACATCTGTCATTAAACCTTTTATTAATTTTTTTGCCAATTGATTCAATTTGTTCCCATGCTGTTTACAGCAGCCCCAAGAAATATGTATTGTGAGCATATACCTATTACCACTTCATTCTCGCCCCAGAAAAACGGCCAGTCTTCCTTGTTTTCCGGGAAATCAGGCTTCAGCATGAGTATGCCCGGCACAACCCCGCCCGCAATGAAGCTAAAGTTAGCCCGGTTGTTTCCGTAGGTAACTTTTTTAGACTTCGTTCCGACATCAGAAACAAAGGAAAGATTTGAATAAGGGTGGGTGCCAAAAATATAATCGAGCCCTTTGTATACATATTCAGGGCCTATAATGTCCGGGAAATATTTATTGGCATAATAATTAGTGGTTGCCCAGTTAATGATGGCCCCATTGTTGCCCCATCCGCTCCTTCCGGGCGGAACGCCGTAAGGGTTATCCTTTTCATAACCATCGCTGACCGCCTTATATTTAAACACATAGTTCCTTAATTTAGCCTGATATTCTTTATCCATATAAGGATAGGCCTGCAATGCCGGCGCCATGCTAAACGCTACCGACCGGTCAAGCCCGGTCCATATAGCGTCCTCGAATATTTTAGCATACTTTTCGTCCCTGGTAGTGATATACAACTGCAATGCTGCCGTCATATTGCTGACATGGGCGAACAACCTGCCGAACCTTGAAGTATCCGGGCTGTTTTTATGCAGCGAATCGTCTTCGTTCCATAATTGCAGGGCGTATAGCTGGCTTTGCTGCGACAGCGTGTCATTATATCCTTTCAATGCGCGGGAGGCCGCTGTCATTGCCGCTATCATCTGGTAATCCAGGAATGGGTTTCGGGTAGTATACGCCCACCTGTCATCCATCGTTCCGCTTGATCTTCCGTCCGATTCATAAGGCTTCAGCTTAGGATTGTAAGGGAGGTTGTCAGTCTCATCTACCGCATCGCCAAGATGATGGTATTGGTGCAAATTAGGAACAACGATGCCCCTTACCGGGTGGCCGATATTTTTCATCTGGGCAACCATGTTTAATGATCCGTGCTCAATTTGCTGCAAAAGGTCGGGCTTGCCGTCGGGGCGGTGAATATCTACATACCGGGTTTTCTGGTCAATATAGGTTTCGTCCCGGTCCAGGTGAAACTTTTCCCATGAATCAGAAAAACTTGACAACACGGCACAATGTGATGCGGTTTCAATATCAAAATCGCCGGCGTCAAACCATCCGCCCATTGCCATTCCGGGAATGCGTTCCAGAGATTTATATTTGGTGTCGGTAACCGGCCCCATAAAATAATTGTCAAAATGCTGATCATTGACCGGGGCTTGCAATGCATCGTCAAGGAAGGGGGCGCCGTGCCATACACGGTAAGCTTCATTCACCATCATGTGGTCCATTTGTACAGGGAACCAAACATCCAGGGTGGGGTGCCAGATATCTCTATAAACGTCCTGACCGATGGAAAACGAATTTGTTTTTTGATCGCCGTATTGAATAAAATATGTTCCCTCATCTTTAACCGGGCTGAAATCGAACTTCAGGTAATTATAGCGCTGGTACATCCCCCAGGATGTGACATTTCCTTTTAATTTTTCAATGAATTTGCCATCGGGCGTTACCTGGAAAAGCGTCGCCGTTTTTAATGCCACGTCATCTTTATCCAATTCAATAACCGCCGTTTTTTGCTGACCCGGCCGGTAACCAACCTGTGAAAATTCAATTACAGGGGCGCGTTTCCAATTTGGTATGGCATGCGGTTCAAGGTACCATTCCAATACCTTACCCGTTTTGTTTGCCGGAAGCACACTGCGTACTACAAACCACCCGTTTTGAGCGAGGTTGCGTCCGTCAAAAAGCATCAGTTTTTCGACGGTTGATTGAATTTTAACATAACGCTCCGGGTCTTCGGGCGCCAATATGAGTGTGTTGCCGGCAGCCAAAGGGTGAGGTATGATAAATTCATCCCGCCCCCGGTCGTCAAACGTGGAGTGCCCGTTATACTGTGGTATCTTTTTGCTCACCGGCGCCATCTCCGTGTTGCTGAAAGGATACAAGGGAAAAGTGCCCGGTTTACCATCGGCCATATAGGTTTTTTCGAAATAGGCCGATGGTAAAAACTCGAGGTTAAAGCCGGCGTTGCCCACCAGTTTTTCGGGCAGTGGCTTATCAAGATACACGCTGATCACAACGCCATCGCCTTTAGGCGTAACTGTTGTGCGGCTGTCAAAATCAAACTGCTGATAACGCATCGTAACCGAAATGGTATTGGTGGCTTTATCCACCGTCCGGTTTACCGCTGACGGTACCAGGTCCCATTGCTCGGGCGTGGTTTGCAGGCGGACGGCACCCCCTGTAGCTGTCCTGACGCCATGATGGATAAGTTCGATACCGGCCGTTTTTTCATCATTGAATATGCCATTATACTGATTACTATAAACGAATACATTTACGCCGGGGGTTTCAAAATATTCCAGGCTGTTAAGCTTTAATTTTTGAGCAAAGGAGGGTGTAAAATCAAAAATAAACACCAACAGGTTTACGGTTATAAAAATTCTCTTAAGATCGTTTTTGCTGTGCATGACTCTTTTAATGTTATAAATTGTTTAAGGGTCACTTTATTTGCGACGCCTGAATTTTGAGCACAGACACCGAATAAGGCGCGAATGTTCTGCTAAATACTTTTGCAATACCTGTTATAGTTTCAGTTACCGGGACGATTTTAACAGGGTCATCTATTGTGTTCGTGTCTTCCGGGGTTTTGCCTTTTATTTCAATCAGCGTCCCGGCAGGTTTTACAGCACCAGCCCCTTTTAGGTCTATCGTGATTTCCTGGACATGATCAGCAACGTTAACTACCTTCAGATATATGGTACCCGTTTTGGTATCTTTTGTCGCCACGTAGTATATTGAAGGACGTGAGGGCTTTTGTTTACGGCCCATGCGCTGCGGTGGTGTTCCGCCGTTTGTCGTCGTATCGTGGTGCAGCATGGGTAACCCCTCAACCGATACCGGGATTATTTTATTACCGATATTGTTGTTAAACATTTTTTGTACATAGTATGATGGCGAACCGTAGCTGTTTAAGGCGTTGTACCCGATGAGGTCCGAAGCCCATTGCATTCCGCCACTTTCGCCCGTTGCCTGGTTACGGGGGTTAACGTTTACAAAAAGCGGGGCAAAGCACGATCGCAATACCAGGTCGCTATTGCGCTCCATGCCTGTCATCCAGGCGGCATCGCCAAGTGCAGCGTTTAGGTTAGTAGTTGGGGATCCTTCGCGGGTGGCCCACTCACCAACGAATATTTTCGGACTGGTTTTGCGGTCATAGCTATCATATTTATTGGCATCTTCTTCCATTTGCCAGGCATTTTGATAATAATGCTCGTCCACCATGTAGGGCTTAGGGCCGGTTGTAACCATCATTTTAGGAAATTGTGCATCGGCTATGGTTGAAATACAATGGAGAGAAGGATATTTGGCGTTAATAGCTTTGCGAAACTGGTTAAACCTTGCATCGTAGGTGTTTGAATGGTCGAACCAGTCTTCGTTTCCAATTTCTACATAAGTTAGTTTGAAAGGCGCGGGATGCCCGTCCGCCGCGCGTTTAGCGCCCCAATAGGTATGAACATCACCGGTTATGTACTCTATTTCATCCAGCGCATCCTGCACACTTGGCTTCAGCAGGGGGCCCGCATCAATGTGGTCTCCACGCAGTGAATAACCAGCGAAAACAGCCAGCAAAGGCTCCATGTGCACATCTTCGCACCAACCCAAAAACTCCAGTAGGCCCATACCATCAGTTGCGCGGTATCCCCAGCTTCCGGGGTGGCCCGGCCGTTGTTCAAGTGGCCCTAAAGTAGTTTTCCAGGGAAAATGGTCGCCCAGGTATGGGCCTTCAAGGAAGTTGCCCCCGGGGAACCTGAGGAACGTTGGTTTCATATCCACCAGTAATTGCGTAATATCCTGCCGGTCACCGTTTGGCCGGTTGTTATAAGTCGGCGGAAAAAGGGATACTAAATTGAAATAATAAACGCCTGTACGGGTGGTCGAGATTACGAAATGAGCGCCTTTTGTGGGTTTTATACCAGCAGCAGTCGTGAGTTTTAAAGTGTATTTTTTCCAGAAAGGGCTTTTTTCCAGGTTAATGGTCCCCGATGCATAAACTGTACTACCGTCATTGCTTTCAATGCTCACGTTGATAGGGCCCGCCGTATTATTTTCTATTGCCGGCGTGGCGGGTGTTGCCTGCTCATTTTGATTAAACCGCAGGGGCGGCGCCGAGCCTGTCCCTTTTATGTAAAAAGATGCCGCATAGGTTGTAGCCGGCCTGACCGGAATACCCCAGTACCCTTCGTTAGCAACGCCGGCTCTTTTCCCTTCACTTTCAACTGTAAGCCTGAGGCATGTGGTAAGAGCTTCATTAATGGCATTACCGCCTTCACCGCGGGGCACGTTCTGCGGATCTGCTCCTATAAGCTTAATATCGGCCTTTGCATCCCCGTCTGTCACCAGGCTCCATGATTCGGGTTTGCTGGCGTTGTTTTTAAAAACCCGGTTTCTGATCAATTCGCCGTAAAGGCCGCCATCGTACGAATAGTTGATCTCTTCGGTCATTAATCCATACAATTTGGGGCTTACATCTTTGCTGGCTTTAGTTAGATCGAGCGTTAGCCTGGTTTGCTGCGCAGATAAGCGCCCGCTAACCATGCAGGCCAGTATCACCGGGTATAAAAAAAATATTTTGTTCATTTGTTATTTTAAATTGTGTATTTGTTTTTTGAATCGGTTCAACAAGTTTTATGGTACTGCGCAACGTCGTTATAACATTCACATAGCTGATGTTAACGCTTCATATTCACCGGCCGTCACTCCTGCCCGTTTATCTTATCACTGATATGGAAGTAATCAAAATCCGCATAGCCTCCAGGCGTTTTAGTGGCGTAATTGAACAGCGCAAAGCGGTAACCCATAAATTGCGGTATGGTATACGCCATTTTTAATGGAGTACCAATTGGCAGCCACCTTTCGCCATCGAGGCTGTAATGGAAACCGGCGATATCTTTTTTATCTGTAAAATCACATTCGGCTTTAAAATAAATGGTATTCTGGTTTAAGGGCAGCGATTGCACTTCTTGCGGTTTACCGGTACTGGCATTTATCATCACGATCATTTTGTCATTCCCATTAATTTTTACCCCGACTAAGCCGTAGTTCTTTTGCAGCAGCCCCAGGCCCGCAAAATCGCCGTTTTTCATGTTAGACACATCGAGCGCCACGGAACCCGAGCAAACAGGGCCGATGGTACGTTGCGTCAATGAATTTCTTGCCACGAGGAAGTCGGTGTCCACGCGACCGGTAGTGAGGCGCAAGTAGCCTTTCCGCGCTGTTACAGACCACAAACTGTCGTCGGGGTTATGATTCCATTGCCAAACCAGCGGTAATGCGCGTTGCCTTTTTTTGCGCGTAAATTCGTCGGATGCGACTATTCCGGGAATTAATCCTTTACCGGGGGGCAGGTTAAGGGTCTTCGGCACTTTGCCGTTTATACCGATAACCGGCCATCCGTTTTCCCATTTTACAGGCACCAGATAGGGTACACGGCCAACCGCGCCATAGTCTCTGAACAGGTAGGCATACCAATCTCCTTTCGGTGTATTGATCAGGCCGCCCTGGGCCACCCCAAGGTCCTGCAAACCAACCCGCCCCTCCCAGATACCTGTAATTTTATCGGCCCGGTGAATAACTACCGTGCGCATCCCGCCGCGCGGCCAGGTGATATTGAAAAGATAATATTTGCCGTTTACCTTAAATAGCTGAGAACCCTCCGCTCCCAAACCTCCGTTGCCGCCCGAAGGTAAACTGGCGTTCTCGATCAGTGTCTGGTCAACTCCGCCCGGCTTCGGTCCGGCCGCATCTTCCGTTAATTCCACAATCCTCAATTTGCCACCTCCGGTTATCATATACACCTTGCCGTCATCATCAAAAAATAACGAATTGTCGTGAAAGGCAGGTTTGAACGAATTGGTTTTCCATGGCCCCTTTTCGATATCCTTTGTACTATAGATATAGGTTTTGCCAGTTGTTTGAGCAAAAGTCGAGACATAATAAATGCCATTATGATAACGAAGGCTGCTTGCCCACGATCCGCGGCCGTAGGTGCTCTTCCCATTGGCAAGGTTCATCGCGTCAACGTTCGCCAGCGTATCATAAGCGTAATTCACCAAATGCCAGTTCACCAGGTCGTTTGATTTCATGATGGGCACGCCCGGGCTCATGTGCATGGTCGTGCTGCTCATATAATAATTATTCCCCACCCGGATCATCGACATATCCGGCACATCCGCATAGATGACCGGATTCGCGGCAGTCTGAGCTTTCAAACACAGTGTAGTAAATATGCACGTGATAAACACCAGGCTTAATTTGGTAATCAATGATCTCATTATTATATGTCGGCGTTTTATCTTTTTAATTCATTTCATCGGCTGGATTGAAATTATTGAATCGTGATTTTCAACGACTTCAAATCCTTGTTGTCCGAACTGGTGCCGTACATAATCTCATAAGAGCCTGGCAACACGCGCAACTGCCCATCCATAGGGTCATAAAATTGAAAAGATTTCGACGGAATATTTAAAGTCGCCAGCTCGGTTTTTCCGGCAGCGACTGGTATTCGTTTAAACGCTTTTAATGTTTTGTTCAGTCCGGTTGTATCATTCGTTTTTCGCACATAAAACTGCAGCACTTCGGTACCAGCACGTTTTCCGGTATTGGCTACGGGAATACTTATTTCAATGCTTTCGTTTTTAGTGATCTGGCTTTTGTTCACTTTGGCATTACCTACTGAAAAGGTGGTGTAGCTGAGCCCGAACCCGAATGGAAATAGAGGGGCCGAAGTCATGTAACGATAAGTGCGGCCCTTCATCGAGTAATCGCTAAAATCAGGCAATTGCTGCAGATTTTTGTAAAAAGTTACGGACAGGTGTCCGCAGGGGTTGTAATCACCGAATAAAACGTCAGCTACAGCTGTACCGCCTTGTTCGCCAGGGTACCATGCCTGCAAAATTGCTTCACAATTTTCTGTTTCAGGCACAAGGGCGACAGCTGAACCTGAACAATTTACAAACACGATTTTTTTTCCGGCTTTTTTCAGGGCGGCAATACAGTTGCGCTGTACGGCAGGCAATTCAATATCGGTACGGTCGCCACCTTTAAAGCCAGGTAAGTTTATCGGCATTTCTTCACCCTCCAGCCTGGGAGAGATACCGCCGGCGAATATAACCACATCTGCATCTTTTACCTTATCCAGCAGCGCATCATAGGTTACCGGGAGCTCCTTACCGAAATTGAAAAATAGATTGGCGCCCCAGTTGTTTAACTGTTTATAACGAATTTCGATATGATATTCTTTGCCGGTCTCAATAGTGAAATGTGCTTTATTAGGATTTACCCGCCAGCCGCCCGTCCGCGATATGGACTTGCCGTCAACAAGTAATTCTGCAGATCCGGTGGCTTCGAAATTAAATACCATGTCGCCGGAAAAAGTTGCTTTGTAGTTTGTTTCGTACTTCGCCGAGAAGCCTTCAGCATTCACGCCCTGTGCAAACTGGTGCGCCCCAAAAGTTGTGAGCGCCATCGGGCTGGTGATCTGTTCGGTTATCACCGGCTGGCCGTCGAAAGTACGGTTGTTCCAGTAAGTTGCGCGTATTCCCGGTTTTCCATCAATTGTCGATTCACCAATAACGCTCTCGGTAATTTTATCTTCGGTCAGGTCGCAAGCTTTGTCATAAATTACATGGTCGGCCCCAACTTTCGCCTTAATACCCTCCAGGATATTGATCGTACTCAGCGGGGTACCATTGTAGTTACCCCACAGCATTTGCGTGTTATCAGCATTAGGGCCAACCACCGCTATTTTAGCTGTATTTTTGTTTAGCGGTAAAATGTTATTGTTGTTTTGCAGCAATGTCATGGTTTCCCTGGCCATGTCCAGTGCGAGCTTCGTGTGTTCAGGCGAGTTGATCACGGAGGCCGGAATTTTAGTCCACGGCACCAGCGCATCATCATCCATTTCGCCCAGCTCAAAGCGTTGCGTCATCAGCCGCAGGACGCTCTTATCCACATCCGATTCTTTTATAAGGCCTTTTGCCACCGCGTTCGGAATTTTATCAAAAGCATAACCGGCACATTCCACATCAGTGCCCGCCAAAACTGCTTTTGCCGATGCATGTGCAGCGTCGGATGATGATTTATGACTCCGATAAAAATCGGTTATAGCGCCGCAGTCTGAAACGACCAGGTACTTAAAGCCCCAATCGTTACGCAAAATCTGTCCCAGCAACCGGCTGTTGCCGCAGCATGGCTCATCATCGATGCGCTGATAAGCGCACATTACTTCGCGAACATCTGCTTCGGTCACCAGGGCTTTAAAAGCCGGCAAATAGGTTTCCCAAAGGTCGCGCGGATCTATGTCTGTAAGGTTAAGCTGATGCCGCGTCGACTCCGGCCCGGAGTGTACCGCAAAATGTTTTGCGCAAGCTAATAGTTTGCGATATTTCGCATCTGCAGCCCCCTGCAATCCCCGGACGACCGAAATGCCCATACGGGAGGTCAGATAAGGGTCTTCGCCGTAGGTTTCCTGTCCCCGGCCCCAACGCGGGTCGCGGAAGATATTCACATTTGGCGTCCACACCGACAGATCGTGGAAGCGCTGGCTTTCGCCAATTTTCTTATATTCGTTGTTTTTAGCGCGCGCCTCGTCAGATACAGCGTCAAAAACGTGGAACACCATTTGGTCATCAAATGATGCTGCCATGCCAACAGGTTCAGGGAATACAGTGACCGGCCCCTGATTGGCATAACCGTGCAGGGCTTCGCTCCACCAGTTAAATTTTTTGATACCAAGGCGGGGGATCGCATCCGATACATCTTTCATTAAAACCACTTTTTCTTTTAGCGTCAGCCTTTTCACCAAATCTTTTGCTCTTTCTGCCGATGAAAGTTTAGGGTTTTGGTAGGGCAGCTTTTGCGCGGATGCACAAACGCCGCACAATAACGCCAGCATTATCAAAGCACTTTTTTTAATCTTCATTGTTATCTTGGGTTTCTGTTTTGGTTTGATCAACGAAGGGCGCATCAAATAAATAAGCGGTACCTTTTTATTTTGCAGGGCCTGCCCCGTTAGTTCTGTAAAAGTATTTGCCGAGATAAAATGTGAGTAACAATTTCTATTGTACTTATGTCACAAATGTTCAAGCCGAATGGTTAAAAAAGGGGCGAAATTAAGGGAACAGGTTATAAATGTGGCAGTTCTGTTTTATAAAATGGCAGTCAGCAACTTAGCTCTGCCAGCCTTAAAGCCGCTAAATCGCAAAAAATCATGGTTTACAAAAGTTTACACAATTCGGCCTCAAATTTGACATAAATACTTATTAATCAAATAATTAATTGGCTAATAGCACCAAAAAGTGTAAACCCGGTTTTAAGGGCTATTTTCTGTCTTATTTGGTGACTTTGACGGTAATGGCTCTCCACGCTTTTCGTTTTATTTCTGTGGAGAGAGTACTCAACGGAAAGTAGTCGCAGGGAGTGTTCGGCGCTGCATGTCAACGCGCGCCGAACACTCCTCACCCTTTACGCCGCCGCTACTTTGTGTCGCGTTTTAACTGGGCATGCATTTTTGCGCCGTTAAAATCGACATTAAGTGATATAGAGTCGCCTTCGCTATAATATTTACAGGTGTGGGCGATATCCGCTCCGTTAATACTCAAATTGAAGGTAAAATCCGAGCCATTAATTTTACCGGCAGTTATAGGTATCTCACCTTCGGGGCCCGCCGCTGTGCCGGTAAGTTTATCGCCATCAACTTTAAAAACGTATGATAACGGAAATTCATTGCCGTCGGGCGTTTTTAACGATCCTACCCATTTACCGTTCAAATCACCTGCAATTGCGGCGAGGCAAACTATGCAACTGAACATAATTGCCACTGTAGTAATAAGTTTTGTTCTCATAAAATTTAGTGTTTCAATTTATTGTGAAATGTATTGATTAAAGTCCTACCGGCTCGCCTGAGCGGCGAAGGTTATTCGCTTTCGGTTTTCAAATTAATTTTTAAATAATAGTGGCGCGAGTTCGTACAAGCTGCGGCGCCAGGTGAGGAACTCATGGGCGGTGTTTTCCGAAACAAAGGACACTGCATTGTAGCCTGCATCCTTTAAGGCAATAGCAGCATTTTTAACAGCGTCGGGCCGTTCGCGACTGCCGCAACTGATGAAAATAAGTTTTGCCTTGGTTTTATCTTTGAGCTCGGCAGGTGTATAAAGGCCGCCGCTCAGCAAGCCGTAATAAGCAAACTCATCCGGCATATTTAGCGTAATGGCATGGGTTTCCATACCGCCCATTGAAAGGCCCGCCATTGCGCGGTGGTCCCGGTCGGCTATTGTGCGAAAATGCGCGTCAATATAAGGAACCAATTCGCCGGTTAAAACGGTCTGAAAGGCGTCGATCTTGAAGTCTCTGATATGGCCCGGCTTAACATCATTCGTCATGCCGTAGGTCATCACAATGATGAACGGTTTTATCTTCCCATCCGCTATCAGGTTGTCCATGATCAGGTTGGCATGCCCCTGGTTGCTCCAGGCGGTTTCATCTTCGCCCCAGCCATGCTGAAGGTAAAGCACAGGATATTTTTTCGATTTCTCCTGTTCGTAACCCGGGGGTGTATAGACAAACGCGCGGCGCACGGTATTTGTGCTTTTTGATGGAAAAAGCACCTGTTGTACATTACCATGCGGAACATCTTTGAGTGCGTAAAAGTCCTGGTCATGCGCCGGTATTTCAATGCCGCTTTCCCAACGGGTAGAACCATAGTAATTTAAGGTGCCGGGGTCATTAAATACTCCCCCATCAACGGTTAAATGGTAGTAGTGAAAACCCTCATCCATCGGACCTTCGGTAGTGCCGGTAAAAAATCCGTCAGCGTCCTTTGTAAGCTTGGTACCGCCTCTTCCGCCCAGTCCCAGGCTCACCTTCACGCTATCGGCTTTGGGCGCCTTTATCTTAAACCGTACATAACCCTGCGAGTTTACCTGGGGGTAGTCCTGCCCCGGCTGGTTAAGGCTGGACGGTTTGAAGTCCTCCGTAACGGGGGTACTTGCAGTTTGAGCTTGCGAGAGACTGCTGATCAGAGCAGCCATCATCGTAAAGATTACAACTTTTAGTTTCATTTTGATGATCATTTAAAGTTAAAGTGGTAGATAAATTGGTTGTTCGTTATATTCAGTTATTGTGTATGTGGCGTTATCAGTTAATTTGCGACTGTTCCGCCATTGCCTCGATTACCGAGTTAAAAAGGGATCACCTCGCTACCAAGGTGTATGTTTTACCCGCCTCCGTAGCAAAATCATATAACATAGTCGGTTTAACCCCTGTTGGCTTTAAATTGGCTTTTGCCGAAATCAACGGCTTTGCGGTTTCAGCATATTGGAAAAAGACATTCGGATTAACACCGTTGGCCGCTTTTAAGGTACCGTTAAGCAGCTTAACTTTATTTGCCACGCGCAGGCGGCAGTTACCGCCCAGTGTCGATTTTATCTTCACCTCGTTCAATTGACCGTTATGCCATTTCATGCTGACGATCTCAAAACCGCCCCGCGCGCGCAAACCGGTTATGCTGCCGTCTTTCCAGTCATCAGGTATCGCGGGCAGCAGAAATAAGGCGCCGTCAAAGCTTTGCATAAGCATTTCTGTAATACCTGCGGTGCAGCCAAAATTTCCGTCGATCTGGAATGGCGGGTGTGCATCAAACAGGTTGGGATAAGTGCCGCCGCCTCCACTGTTTTTGCCTATCGGGGTTAGCTGGTCTTTGATCAGTTTATAGGCATGATTTCCATCGAGAAAACGCGCCCAAAAATTCACCTTCCAACCCATCGACCAGCCGGTTGACACATCGCCGCGATAAATTAACGAGGTACGCGCTGCATCAAACAGTTCCGGCGTCCGGTAGGGCGATATTTGATTGCTGGGGTAAACGCCGTATAAATGAGATACGTGGCGGTTATGATCGTTCGGGTCGTCCAGGTCGTGCATCCATTCCTGCAATTGGCTATACTGGCCCACCTGCATAGGCGGTAGTCGTTTGCGGGCGGCAGCCAATTTTGCGGCAAATTCCTGATCCTTATTTAAAACCTTTGCCGCCTCAATGGTATAACTGAAAATGTCAAAGGCCAGTTGATTATCCATCGTCACCCCTGCATCAATGGATAAGCCGTTGCGCCTTGGTTTGCCGTTCCGGCCGGTTACTTCTTCATAATAAGCCGCCGGATTATTTTCGGGCGAGTTTGACGGCGATATTACCAGCCATTTATGCTCCGGTTCTTCCATTAAAAATTCCAAATAAAATTGGGCGGCGCCCCGCAAAGCACTGTATACAGATTTTAAATAAGTTTTATCGCCATTATACAGGTACCTGTCCCACAATTGGGTGGAAAGCCATGCGCCACCCGAGGGCCACAGACCTGAATATATGGCATCGATGGGGCCGGTTATGCGCCATATATCCGTATTGTGGTGTGCAACCCACCCCCCAACGCCATACATGGTTTTTGCTGTCCCCTGCCCGGTTATTGAAAGGTCCTTCGTCATTTGTATCAGCGGCAGGTGCATCTCGGGCAGGTTTGTTTCCTCCGCCGGCCAATAGTTCATCTCGGCGTTAATGTTGATGGTATATTTGCTGCCCCAGGGCGGGTTCATTTTATCATTCCAGATGCCTTGCAGGTTGGCAGGCTGCCCACCCGGTTGGGACGACGAAATGAGCAGGTACCGGCCATATTGAAAGTACAACTCAACCAGTTGAGGGTCATTTCCACCGGCAAAACCAGCCAGGCGCCGGTCGGTCGGGTTCTTTACGGAGTCTGTAACACCCAGGTTCAGGCTAACCCGGTTAAAATATTTTTGATAGGCTGCTATGCTGCTTTTCAGCAGGTCTGAATAATCTTTTACGTAAGCCTTATCCAGGTATGTATTAGCAGCCGCGCTTTCATCAGCGCTGATATCATGGTAATTTACAAAATTGGTAGCTATGGATATGAATATAGTTACCTCGTTTGCGTTGCTCACATTAACCGATGTATCTGTAGCGGCAATGCTGCCTCCGCTGTTTTTTATTTTAACCAGGCTTTTAAACTTAACCGCACCTGCTATGCCATCCCTATCGCCCGAAATCCCCGAAAGCACCAGCTCATTGTCTCCTTTTGTGCTTATCGTTGACTTTTGCGGACTGAACATAGCCGCACTGAAATTAAGGCTGCCCGGCTGGCTGGCCGTTAAATGAACAACCATCACCTGGTCGGGTATCGACGAAAAAACCTCACGTTTAAAAGTAACGCCGTTAACGGTGTAGGAGGTAGTGGCAACCGCCCTTGAAATATCAAGCTCGCGGTAATAGTTCTCATAACGATCATGCCCGGGGAAATTAAGGTACAGGTTACCTACAGGTTGATAGCACATACCGTTATCCTTTTCCGATTTGATCTCGCGGCTGGCAAGGGCCGCAGCCTCAGCACGTTTATTCTCAAAAATCAACTTTCTTACCTCGGGCAAAGCTGCTAATGCGCTTTTGCTGTCGTTTCGGCTGGGGCCGCCGCTCCAAACGGTCGACTCGTTCATTTGGATAATCTCCTTTTCCGGGTTGCCGTAAACCATAGCGCCAAGCCTGCCATTGCCCACCGGCAACGCACGTTCCCATACTTTACCCGATGGTTTATCATACCAAAGCTTTAAGTTATTTTGCTGGGCAAACGCCAGCGTAAGCCAGCTTAGCAGCGTTAATGTTAATATGCTCTTTTTAATAATGATCATTTGTCGAATTATAGTTTTTTTAAGTCGATAAAAAGGCCACAAAGTTTCTTACTCATTTTAGGTCCCAATACAAAACATACCGTTCGTCATGAAGCTCGTAATAAGGTATTAAGGTAATATCCCTGGCAGCTACCCCCTGTGTTTTAAAAGTCAGCGGCATATTCGCCACAGGTTTTAGCCAGGTTTCAGGTTTACTCCCTTTAGCATTCAGCGTACTAATTAAATCGCCGGGGATACTGTACCGGTTATAATCGTTCTGATCGTTGGCATACGGCGCCGGCCCCTTGATGCCTTCTTTGCCCATCTCACCTGCAAGCACCACCGGCCCATAAGCCACGGCGGCCTTATCCGGGTCATCATTGGTTGCTATCAGATGCAAGGTCATAGGGAAGGAAATGGCTATTTGGTCGCCTTTTTTCCATTTTCGCTCCAACGTAATGTAACTGCCGGGTCTTTGATTTACGGCAACGTTTTTACCGTTTACTTTGATCTGCGCGCCGGCGGTAGCCCATGACGGATAACGAATATACAGCGGCATGTTTCCGCCTTGGGCGCTGTCTATCGTCAAATAGGTGCCTGAATTCTGCGGATAACCTGTTTTCTGGGTGATCTGGACTCCTCTTTCCCTCCATTTTAAGACCGATGGAATAAAAAGATTTACAAAAATCCCTTCATCATTATGGTAGTATATTGCTTCAGCAAATTTTGCATTACTTTCAAAACCCGTTCCAACACAGCACCAAAAAGAATTGAGCGGCGTGCTGTACACTTTAAAAAGCCCAGGTTTAAAAGGCATGAAATAGGATGCCATTCCTGTTTCAGGGTCCTGGGCGGCCAAAATATGATTGTACAGCGCCTGTTCGTAGTAATCGGCATACTTTACATCCGCCGTCCAGGTAAACAAATGCCTGGTAAGCTTTAGCATATTATAGGTATTGCAGGTCTCGGTGGTCCGGGCAGTCATGTGCCCCGCCAATTTGTCGGGCTCATCGAAATGCTCGTCATCACTGTTGCCGCCGGTGGCATAGGTATGATGGTCGATAACCGTTTGCCAGAAAAAATTTGCTATCGTTTGCTGGTCTTTACTACCGGTCAGCTCGTATCCGCGCGCTTCGCCTATGATCTTTGGGAATTGTGTGTTGGCGTGAAGTTTAGCTAACCTGTCTTCTTTATGGGCCAGCGGATCCAATACGGAATGGTCGTAAAAAAACTCCGCCAGCTCCTTATCATGAATATTCCCCGTGATAGCGTAAAGATTATACCCAACCTCTATCATACCACCAAACTCGTTCTTTTCCATAACAGCCAGTTGGTCAGGGCTAAGCTTGTTTAATTTATGATATGCCCAGTCGCTCATTTTTTCGGCCACATCCAGCGCCTGCTTGTTGCCTGCATAGGTGTACATATCTGTTAACCCCGCCATTATTTTATGGATGGTGTACCAGGGCGCCCACACCGGCTGGCCGGCGATGCACCGGTCGACCAGGTTTTGAGGGAAAGCGCTCAGGTAACCGCCCTGGTTTAGTACCGCCTGGCATTGCTGCAGTGCGGTTACCAGGCTGTCGCCCCGCATTTTAAAGGCCACATCACCGGTTGACGCATACATCAGGGCGAGGCCGGATAGCACATGTCCCATTGTATGTCCCCGAAGCTCACAGTCCAATGCCTCCCAGCCGCCCAATGCTTTGGCGTAAGTTGGCAGCCCGGCATTTACACGCCAGCTATGCAGCAAACGCTTTGTGTCCATGCTCAGCAGCCACTTTCCATTCCGTTTCATGTTTTCAGTAAAGCGGCTGTCCAAAAGTCTTACATCCTGCAGGTTAAAGCTTATCGCCTTAGCAGTAATATTTGGCCTCAGCTTTAACAAAGAATCGGACTGGCCAATATATTGCGCCCTGGCACAAAAGGGTATGCAGGCAGCAATAAGGGCCGCATGTGCGATGAGTTTTTTAAAGGTTATTGCTTTCATTATTGATGGGCCACTGTACATTAGTTTAATTCCATAATAGTTGTGCCTTTAGCAATTCCGTTTTCATTAAATGCATCTATAGTGAAGTAATACTTTTCATTGGCGTTAAGGCTCCTGATGGTGACGCTGTCGGCCCCCAGCACCTCGTAATTTTGGTACAGTTTATCCTTTGCTGTGCCATACCTTATGTTGAACCCCGTTGAGCCGGCGGGTATCGTCCAGTTTAATTTGACTTCGCAACGGTCGGATGGTGAACGTTCCATTTTTAAATCGTTTACTGCCGGCGGCATCTTCCCTCCTCCTTTGCCAAAAACACGTAAGTCCGCAAGTGCAAAGGTGCCGCCTGGCATGTGATCATTGGTGAGCCGTATATAGCGTGCATTTACCGGTGTTGTTAATTCAATGTAATCGTGCGGGGCATCGGTTTTGCTGTTGGTTTTGTCGGCCAGTAATTTCCAATTCTTTTTATCGGACGAATACTCAAGCAAGTATTGATAAAAAATACCCCGACTGCGACCGAACAACTTTGTTTCATGTTCAGCGTAGTTGATCTGTATGGCATTAATGGTGCAAAGCCTTTTCAAATCCATCATCATCCACTCTCCTTTGTCGCCGGTTTTGGCGCTCCAGTAGGTTCGTACTTCCTCATCACTGGCATAGCTTGCGGGGTGACCGGGTAATTCAGAAGATACTTCTACAGGCTTTTTATAAGACAATAGCATCCAATCCAGAAATAGTTCGGAAGGCCTGGAAATCTTTTTCCCTGGCACTTTGAGGGGGAAATCGCCAAAACCGGTGTATACATGAAATTCGCCGTCCTTATCAAAAAAAGCAGGAAAAAGCCCTAAGCGACGCTCAAACATGTGTTTTTGCGAGATCGTCATGGTACTGATATGCCAGTAATTACCATAATTATCCTGAAAAGTACTGCTATGCCCGGCCCCGGCAATAAAACCCTCCGGTTTATACGATGCAGGGTTATCGGCGCCGGGCGTAAACGGCCCCAGCGGGCTATCCGCTACGTAAACGCCATCGCAATAGCTTTTAAACTGGGTGCCCGGCGCGGCATATTGCAGGTAATATTTGCCGTTATGCCTGGTCATCCACGAGCCTTCGATCCATGGGTTTTGAGGCTGATCATTATAGTCACCGGAGCGTTCCCATCCAAATTGTTTTTTATTGCTGTTGAAAAGGGCTATAGGCTTGCCGATCGGATTGAACGTTTTAGTATCCAGTTCGACGCCATAAATAGGGTTTACATTCGAGCACCCGTAATAAAAAAACAAGCGCCCGTCATCATCCACGAATAAATCCGGATCGATCATACCTATCGGGAAGGCCGCATTTACCACTTGCCATTTGCCCGATTTCGGATCGCCCGTTTTATATATTTTTACCGGCGCACCGCCCGAAGCTATAAAATACAAAGTGTCTTTCATCACTACCGCGGCAGGCGCGTAATCTTCCAGCGGAAGGTCAGCTGTAGTGATCAAATCCCAACTGATCAAGTCTTTTGAATGAAAGTAGCCGCCTGACTTGGATGCAAACAAGTAATATTCTCCTTTATAGTTCACCATCGTCGGGTCGGCTGCCTCGCGCCGCGAAGGGGTGTCCAAACAAAACCGGTAGCTCAGGTTCACCGGGTTACAAATGGTGGTTTGATGTGTACTTACCAAATCGTTCCCCTGCGCGTAAACCTTTACCGCAAAAGCTATACACATTGCAGCCGCGAATGTTGCTTTTATTGTCGTCTTCATCCGTGATGATACCTTATTTAAATAACAGCTGCGCAAAGTTGAAAAGGTTGTTTCTCCAAACCGGCCAGGTGTGCCCGCCCGGGTATTCGCTGTACTGATACTTTATTTTCATGTCATCAAATTTGGCTAACATGATCTTACAATTTTTATAGGCTATATCCTCCTTGCCGCCCGCTGAGATCCAAAATTGCTTCAAATTGCTGTTGATAGTTGCCGCGTTGGCATTCATGAACGCATATTGCGGATCGGATAAAGCGGGCAAGTTTGCAAACCAGCCGGAACTAAAAACACCGAGATAGGCAAACATATCCGTGTTTTTTACCCCTGCATATAACGTTTGCAAACCGCCAAGCGATAGGCCTGCCAATGCCCTGCTACCGGCATCATTCTTCGCGCGGTAATTAGTTTCAACAAAAGGTACCACGGCATCCTTGAGTTCTCTTTCAAACAGTTTTAACGCATCTTCGTTAAACCCTGCGCCGTTAAAGTTACCGTCCATCATTACCACCAGCATCTGGACGGCTTTTTTATCCGCGATCAGGTTGTCTAAAATAAGGTCGGTTTTACCTTGCATGGCCCAGCCGCGCTCATCCTCGCCGCCGCCATGCAGGATGTATAGCACCGGATATTTTTCCGTTGCGTTAAGATCGTAACCAGGTGGCGTATAGATGTACATCTGGCGCCAGCTGTTTGTAACCTTTGAAAAATAATTTTTGATGCGGATATCGCCGTGGGGCACATTGCGCAATGCATAGTAGGCGCCGCCGGTGAATGGAATTTCTATCCCGCTTGCCATTCTTCCCATTCCATAAAAAGTTTCGCTTGCCGGGTCGGCAACGGGAAGGCCGTCAATTATCAGCGAATAATAATGAAAGCCTTCGCTAACTGAATCGGTAGTTGTCGTCCAAACACCGCTTGTGTCTTTTACAAGGTCGTATTTACGCACCAAATCAATCTGTACCCGTTTTGCGTCAGGAGCTTTAACGCTGAAAATAACACGGTGGTCCGAAAGTATCTGCGGATAATTTGCAGAGCGTATATTAGTGGCAGCAGGCGCCCCCGCAACCGGGTACCTCGAAAAAGTGGAAATATCAACCGGTTTAAATAACAGCTGGGAAAACATATAAAGCCCGTGTTTCCAAATCTTAAATTCATGTACCCCCGGTTCAATAAAATAAATATGAGGGACATTGTTCTTTACCAGGTAATCATGTGTCCTTTTGCTGAACGAGAGCAACCCATCGCTTGCCCCGCACGATATCCACAACAATTTCAGCTTTTGCCTGGCCTCACCGGGATTTGGGAGCAGCTCCTGCGGTGTTTTTGTGTTGGGCGCCGCAGAAAAGGCGCCGACCCAGGCAAATTTATCCAAATTCCCCAAACCGAAGTTCAGCGACTGCCCGCCACCCATTGACAAGCCTGCAATTGCGCGGTGTTCCCGGTCGGCGTATACCGGGTATTTCTTTTCGATGTAAGGGATCAGGTCATTCAGCAAGTCCTTTTCAAAATTCGCAAATGCCTGCACCTTGTCCGGGGCCATTATATTGCCGGTCGCGCGGTCGTCCTTCATGGCGCGTCCGTTTGGCAGCACCACTATCATCGGTTCAATTTTGCCATCGGCATAAAGATTGTCCAGTATCACCTGGGGGCTGCCGCCGTTCAACCATTCCTTTTCGTCGCCGCCTATGCCGTGCAGCAGGTACAATACCGGGTATTTAGTTTTCTTTGAATAGCCCGGCGGTGTATAGATCAGCGACCGCCGGTTAACGCCTACCGTTTTCGATGGATAAGTGATGGTGTCGATAGTACCATGCGCGATATTTGTGCGCGGTACGTCATACCCCGGCTGCGGGGGCTTAACAACGCCCTGGGCATAAGCGGTGGCGCTAAAAATAAGCAGCGCAAATACAGTATTGATCAACTGTTTAGTGTTCATGGTTTTGCTGGTATAGTTTGTGCGATTGGGCTAAATTAACCCGGCAGATGTTTGGCGGATACAACTAATTGTTGTACTTATACTAATTTTGTTTGATACTTGTGAGCCCCGGAGCCGGAGAGGCAATGTTTTGCGCCCATCGCCCTCGCCCCACTCTTGTTACCTTTACTAGCATGTGCCTGATTCCTAACTCAAATGACCGGCACTTTTGGATTTTATAGCGAGACATTTTCCCGAGGGACTGAAAATCAAAAAAATAATTGCATTGGGGCGTTCACCATTACAATTTTTTTTATTTAATTTTAGTTTATGCAATAGCGGTGACCATTCGCCGGGGTAAAGCATAAATTATTAAACCTTTTAAGCCAATACGGTGTTGTTAAAGTACCAATAGTATCACTTTTAATATAAAATCTGTCATGAGTCAGGTCAGCGAAATAAAGTGTCCGGTCTGCGGAAAATGGTGCACATGGACAAGTAAAATAGATGAAAAATGCCCGAATTGCCATTCATACCTCGACCCGGGGCGCTTAGCGTATGCAGAAGAAAAGAGGATAAATAGTGAAAAGACCAGGAAAAACAGCTACCTGGTGATCAAGGAAACCGATGACCCGGTTATTCAAATACTAAAGCAGTTTATAAACTGGCTGAGGTGGGGCACCTATTTTGGAATCTCGGTGATCTATTTTGTTATCGCGCTTATGGTAATCGTGTATGGTTTGGCGATGATTTAAAAAGGTGAAGGGCATAGTGCGACCGCAAAAGCTAATTTAAAACAGTCTTCGTTTTAAAGCAATCTTCCTGTTCGTTTTTCAAAAAAAGTAAAATTTACGCAGAAAATGTGCGCGGGTTTGGCGCGAAAATTTATTTTTTTCAAAAAACAACCCCGGTTTTCCGGGAACGTTCCCGGGGAGTAGATTAATTTTAAGTAAAAATCACTTAGTGTACTCCATACAACATTCTTTCATCAAAAAACGCGTTTCGGCACTAATTGCGGCGGAAATTACGAAATTAACCTTTGTGTAATTATTTTGAATATTATTTCCATTTAGTTAAAATTACTCGCTGAATATTATCGTAAATTAATTTTTAACTTTAGTTAAAATTAATTTGGAAATGATATTGATAAGCGTACCTTAGTCTTAGTGTGCAACGTCGCGCAAAACTTTAACCGATACAATAATACCTGCTCCCTGGTTTATTTAAGTTAACGAAAAATGATAATGGTGAAAACGCCATTAATGGGCTGTTCCTTGCTCAAGCTTTATTGTTTCACAAAGCTATCTGCCGGGAATAAAAAGAAGAAATGCCAAGCCATATTGGTTGCGGATTCCGGGAACGTTCCCGACGATCTTGGCGAACTATAAAATGAGAAACAAACATAAATTATAATACCCTATTTACTTAAAAACAAAAAATATGAAAAGACAAATTTACCGGCTTACCAGGGTCTCGCTGGGGCTCGCATTGTTATTAACTTTTTCGCAATGTAAAAAAGCAGCTATTACCGAAACAGCGCCTGTCGTATCAATAAAAGGCAATGGTTTTCACCCTGATGCGGCGCCCGGCCCGGGCGGCGGCGTTTTAATGCAGGCTTTTTACTGGAATACGCCCAACACATCGTCATGGTGGCAAAATGTCAACAGTAAAATAGCCGCCTGGGATGCTGCCGGCATTTCGGCCATCTGGCTCCCTCCTGCCACTAAAGGGCAAAGCGGCGCCTCGAGTATGGGATACGATCCTTATGACTACTTTGATTTCGGCACTTACAACCAAATGGGCTCGGTAACCACGCGCTTTGGCAACCTTACCGATTTAAACACGCTGATATCCAACGCACACAGCCATAATATACAGGTATACGCCGATATGGTGTTAAACCATTGCAGCGGGGGCACTTTAGAGGCCAATCCTTATACCGGCACCAATACCTACACTAAGTTTACGCCGCTTTCGGGCAAATTTAACCGCAGCGCAAGCGATTTCCACCCCAATAACATTCATGCATCTGACGAAGGTTCATTTGGCGGGTTCCCGGACCTTTGCCATGCGCAGGCCAATGTTTCCAACTGGATATACAACGGCACCTACAGCATGTCGAGGTATTATAAAAACACCATGCACTATGATGGCTGGCGCTTTGATTATGTATTAGGCTATGGCGCATGGGTTGTTCAAAACTATGTTAACAGCGTAGGCGGTTTCGCGGTAGGCGAAGACTGGGACGGCAACGCAGCCAACCTGCAAAATTGGGTTAACGCAACCGGTGGCACTTCATCAGCTTTCGACTTTGCCTGCTTTTACAGCATGCACTCGGCTTTTGACAGTAACGACCTAACCCAGTTAAATGACGATATGCTCCTCAAACGAAACGGTGCAAAAGCCGTTACTTTTGTAACCAATCACGACACGGACATCATCGGCAATAAAATGTCAGCCTACGCCTATATCATGACGCACGAGGGTTATCCCTGTGTTTTTTATAATGATTATGAACTGTGGCTGGATAAAGGCAAAATGAATAACCTGATCTGGATACACCGCACTTTGGCCGGCGGAACAACCACTAACCTGTACTCCGCGACCGATCAGTACATCGATCGCAGAAACGGTTATGGTGCAGCGCCGGGTGTAATTGTATATTTCAACGGAACCGCAAATTGGCAGCAGCAATGGGTAACCAGTAACTGGGCCAACAAGCAGGTAAAGGAATATACCGGGGTGTCCGGTTGGGTACAGACGGTTGCCGCCGACGGGAGGGTATTGATCGAGGCTCCGCCACACGGCTATGCCATTTGGTCGATCACAGGATATTAATGAGTGAGAAGAGCCAAGAATCAAGAGCCAAGAGGCAGAAAAATACAGGTGAGAAAATAGAATTGCACAATGCGACGCATTTGTTTGGTGGTAAACCAGTCCCATTTTTTTCCCCATCCTGATTCCTGGTTTTTGGCTCTTGATTCTTGTCTCTTGGTTCTTGGTTCTTGGTTCTTGATTCTTAGAAGTTTAGACGCAAACCTGATTACAAAATGAAATTATGTTCCCCGGGTATTATTCTATCTGTTATTTTATTATATAGCTGTCATCCTATTGATAAAAAGCCAAACAATCCGAATGAGTTGGCTTATCATGCTGATGATGTTGAGGCAGGCCCGCTGTCGGCCGCGTTGACGCTTTCGGCCGATATGTCAAGCGGGAAGCTGACGTCGAAGGTAAAATTGAGCAATACCGGGCCAGACCCGGTTGAAATACAGGAAATAGCCGTTGCCACCAACCGGGGCCTGCGCTCGTTACCCGAAAACGGCAGCGGCTCTTTTTCGCTAAGACCAGGATCAGACAGCACCGTTTCGTTAAAGTTTCAACCGGTAAACGACCTTAAATTCTACCAGGTTACCGGCCTGCAGGGAAGTCTTAAACCTGCTTATAACGTTTTGATCTCGTATAACATAACCGGTAATAACAGTTTTGCAATCCTGGCCCTTAAATCCCAATCGGATAAAGGGAGCTACCTGAACTATACCAGGAAATATAACAAGCCGGTTACAGGTTACTCCTTTAACACCAAAACCGGTTTTAACGAAAATGAAAAGAAATACCTCGGAGTCCTTAGATTGGGTGACCAACCGGGCTTTGTTTATCTAAGTGAACAGGAGATCGCCGTTTCAGGCCTCAACTTTCGCCTGAACAGCTATTACCGGCAGGATACGCTGCATGCTGAATTATCTGTTTTGAATCATGCGGGTTTCCCGGTTAAATTCATTCCGGGCGCTTTTGATATTGCTGAAAACGAAAGTAAGGGCCACGCCGGAAACAAAATCATCAGCGTTGAAAAGGCCTCCGGCTCGCAGCAGGACCCTTACGTGATGGAAAAAGGAGACCGGCTATTGATCCATTTCAAAAAATACCTGCAAATAAAAAGGCCGGAAAGTGAAACCCTGTTAGTACATCTGCGCACGGCTTTTGTGCTTAATGGCCCGAAAAATCTGTTTAATCAGGATGTGCAACTGTTACCTTTTGGTAACCAACAGCAGGAATAACGGCGATAGCATCTTTGGGCGCTGTCAGCATTTTTACAGGTCTGATATTCTGGTCGTACAGGTTTCAGTTCAGCCGGTTCAATGCGCCCTGCCCTGCTCACTCTCCGCGCCGCCGGTTTCACGTTTTTGCGGGATATTGTTCGACTGGCCGAAACTATAGGTAAACGCAAGCGTAACCGCCCGGGTATCCAGCGAGTTGTTGAACGTGGCCCTGGCGTTGGCAATATTGGTGATGGTACCGCTCGGGCTAAACGAGTGCAGCAAATCCTGCACGGATAGCTTGAGGCTGCCTTTGTTATTCAATATCTTTTTCTGCACGGCCGCATTCAGCATGCCTTTTGGCAGGGTGACAAACTGCCCGTAAGTGCCGCCCGAGTCAAAAAAACCGCTTAACTCGGCACTCCAGGTGGGCGAAATGGTGAACTGGTTATTGCCGTTGCCAGCAAAGGTAACCTGGCTCTGGTTCAAATACCCGGTATAAAATGCGCCCTGGTAGGTATTGTTATACACTTCGGCATACAGGTTAACACTCCACCATTTTGTTGGCGCAAAATTGGTACTTACCGAAAGATCCACCGTTTTTTGCAGACCGATATTTCCCTGGGTGCTGATAAAAACGTTGCTGTCGCGGTGTATGGTTTCGCCCTGTACGTCGGTGGTGCGGTTGTAGGCCAGCGCCACGGTAAACAGGCTGCGGTAGCTGTAGGCCAGCTTGTAGTTATCGGTAAACTGCGGCCGTAAAAATGGGTTGCCCGTAAAATAGGTAAACTCATCCACAAAAAAGGTAAAAGGGTTTAAGCTGCCATAATTAGGCCGGCCGATGCGGCGCCCGTACGAGGCCACCAGCACGTTATGCCCCGCCGTATCCAGGTTGTAGGATACATAGGCCGTGGGGAACAGGTCGGTGTAGTGGTTGATAAATGAGGAATCGGCCCGCTGTGCATTGCCCAGTTGGTGGCCGTTGCCGTTGGTATTCTCCACGCGGAGGCCTGTTTGTATGGCAAAGCGGCCAAAGTTTTTATTAAAATTAACATAAGCCGCGTTAATGTTTTCCTTGTACAAAAACCGGTTGGTTTTGCTGTAATCAATCGTGCTAACGCCGTTCACCACGTTAAAGTAATTGGCCGCGTTGTCGGTATTTACATAGCTGCTTTTGATGCCGGCTTCCAGCTTGGCCTTGCCTGTAAGCGGGTGGGCATAATCGGCCTTGGCGCTGTAAATGTTGATCACCGCCGGCAGATCATCATTCAGCATCGTCGAATTGGTTAAGGTACCATCGGGTAAATAGGTGTTGTTTACAAAACCCTGGTTACCGCCAGCTACGTCGCGGATATAATCCAGGTCAAAATTGAGCTGCCGGCCGGCGCTGTCAAACTTATGGGTATAGTTAAGGTTGAGGCCGTTGCTGTTAAATTTATTTTTTGATGTGTTGAGGGTGGTGATGGTTGAATCCAACGCGCCCCCCTGGCCGTACAGCAGGCTGTATACCGGACTGTTGTCGTGGTCGCGCTCGATGGTGCCTGTATAAACAATACCCCAGGTGGTTTTGGGCGAGGCGTAAAAGTCCATGCCCGCCTTAATATTGGTATTGTAGTTGGTGGGCCTGAAATACGAAATATCCTTTAGCGATGAGGTGGTATTGCCGCTTCCATCCAGGTAATCACGGTCAATTTCCAGCCGGCGCCAGGTGCGCTGCTCGTCATAGCTCAAATTGGCAAACAGGTTAACTTTGTTAACGCGGTAGTTCATGTTAATGTTCTCGCTGTTGCGGCCATAAAAGCCCTGGGCATAATCGCCGCCCAGCACGGCATGGAAACCCTTGATGGTATTCTTTTTGGTTTTGATATTGATCACCCCTGCATTGCCGGCGGCATCGTACTTGGCCGGCGGGTTATCCATCAGCTCGATCTGGTCGAGCGATGAAGCCGGCAGCGACTTCAAATACGTAACCAAATTGGTGGCCGAAAGGTAAGTAGGCTTATCATCGATCATTACCATTACGCCGCCTTTGCCCTTAAACGTGATATTGCCGTCGGCATCTACCTGCACGCCCGGCGTTTTTTGCAGCACCTCCAAAGCGTTGGTGCCCGTATTGCTGATCAGCGCGCCCACGTTAACCACCGTGCGGTCTATCTTTTGCTCGATAAACGACTTTTTAGCCGTTACCGAAACGCCGTTCAGCGTTTTACCAGCCGGTACCATTGCAAATGCCGGCAGCGCAACCGCCCGCTGCCCGCTCACCACAACGCTGCCGCTGACGTAAGTTTTATAACCAATATAAGTGGCCTTGATGAGGTAGCTATTGTCTTTCAGGTTTGTAAACGCGAAGCTGCCATCCTGGTTAACCAGCTGGCTGCTTACTACTGTGGAATCTTTGGCGATGAGTAAAATAACGGTAGCACCGTCCAGCGGTTTTTTGGACTCATCCAAAACGGACCCGGATATTTTACCGGCGGGGGCTTGGGCGTTGACGAGGTTGAAAAGTAAAAGTGTTGACAGGGTTATAAAAAGTATCAGTTTTAGTCTCATAGGCATAAGACGGCGGAAGGGGGTGAGGCGTTACAGGGGGAAACTAATTTATTAGGAGGGGAGGTGGCAATATAGCGATCGCCTGTCCATAGAATACTAAATGTGACTTAAGTTCTATATTATGCTTAATTTGGTAACATGAATAGACTAATCCTTATTGGCAACGGGTTTGATTTAGCTCACGGGATGAAAACGAGCTACAACGATTTCATCCTTTGGTATATGAGGCAATGCTTTGTCGATGCTTTCCATAAGAAGGGATATAACGATGGCCTGATCGATATTCAACGAAGCTACGTTGGTATAAATCCCTATCTTTTGAAGGATACTAGCAGCGTTACCAACTTGATTGATCGGTTTTACCAAGACGGGTTCAAAGGCTTGATCGAGAATGGAACATTCATAGCGGGTAATCTGCAATACTCAAGCCCTTTTAATGTTGGAAAGAACATCTCTCCTTTTTTGCGAACGCTATTGTACAATTGTTCAAAGTCAAGATGGGTCGATATCGAGAACACATTTTACAGTGAGTTAAAAGGAACTTTGGCCATTAGGGCCAGCCGAGAAGAAAAGGAATTGCGACTGACCAGGCTAAATGAATCGCTACGAGTACTAATTAGCCAACTTGAAAAATATCTCAATTCGCTTAAGCAACCCGAATATCTCGCGGGATACATGGACATCTTAACATCACCCATAAAAAAGAGCGATGTTCATGGGATCGTACTGACTGAGGAAATAGAGCCGGAGCAAACTTTGCTTTTAAATTTCAATTACACGCCTACGCCCCTAATGTATCTTGATTGGTTTAAGCAAAATTCGACTAAAGTGGTACCCAAAATTAACTTCATTCATGGACAGCTAGGTAAAGTGACAAATCCCATGATTTTCGGGTTTGGCGACGAGTTAGACGATGATTATTTACGCATGGAGAGAGAGGAGGCAAGAGGCTATTTTGATTATATAAAATCTTTTTGGTATTTTAAAACTTCAAATTACCGTGATCTCGTGTCTTTTATCGACGCTGATCCCTATCAAGTATTTACGCTAGGTCACAGTTGTGGCTTGTCTGATCGTACTATGCTGCATATGTTATTTGAACACACCAACTGCAAATCTGTCAAGATATTTTTTCATGGCGACAAAGAAGGCAAAAATAATTACACAACACTCACGCATGAAATAGCAAGACATTTCAAGGACAAAGCCGAAATGCGGAACAAGATCGTTTCACTAGATCGATCATTGCCAATGCCGCAAGGCTAATCTGCTCGACGGCGCCTATTTTATTAGTAATTGGAGTGCTAAAAATGCACGATTTGTATGTTTCGCTTATTTTAAATAGTTTTACATTCACTTTAAGCCTTAATACGCGATGTCAACTAAGAAACGAATTGCACCTCAGACGTCCGAAGAAGATCCAAAACCTGATAAGGTAGGGTCTACAACTAATCCTTTAGTCTTTATAAGCCACGACACCAGAGACGCTGACTTAGCTGAAGAATTCAGCAGCTTACTGAAAAGTGCAAGTGCAGGCGCATTAAAATCTTTTCGCAGTTCAGACAGAAAGGGCGGGCAAGGCATTCCCTATGGAGAAGAATGGTATCCAGCCATTATGGATAACATTGACAAGGCTTCTGATGTGGTTTGTTTGCTGACTAGGCATAGTATTGATCGTCCTTGGATTCTTTATGAGGCCGGAGTTGCCAAAGGGAAGCTTGATAAAAAAGTAATAGGCATAGCACTAGGAATACCGCTTAAAGATGCTGTCACCGGCCCCTTCGCACAGTTCCAAAATAATGACGGTGACATTGATTCTGTCACCAATTTGGTGCTGGCATTAGTAAATAAAGTGCCTGGATTAGATCCGGATCATGAACTCGTTCGAACGTTAGTTGAGAAGTTTGTTACCCGATCAAAAGAGATAACGGAAAACATAGGTAAGCAATCTGGAACTGACGAAACTGTAGTCGAAAACTCAGTCGCAAAGCTTTTCGAAGAGGTCAAGATTATGTTTGATGCGTTGCCGTCGAGAATAGAAAACCGTGTTGATCCGAATTTCAGAAGACGGAAACGTAGATTTCACCCTATGATGTTCGAAGAAATCCTGCACATAGGAAAAGAGCCAAATGAGCCGCTTTTAGGCTTTCTTATGATGATAAGTTGGTTTCGGGATGATTATCCTTGGCTCTACGAAGTGGGACTAGACACATATAGAAGTTTGAAATCTCTTAAGTCGCGAAATCAACGAATGAAAGTAATTAAAGCATTCGAAAATGCTTTAGAAATGGCAGGACATCCTATCATGCGAGAGTTTCAAGATAAGTCCGATGATAGCTATTTTATGTTGAAAGAAATGAGACATACTGCTACACATTACCTTGAACGCTTTGTTGATTATAAAGGCGCAGAAAGAGAGACAGATAATAATGGTTAATAAATTAATAAATGATGAACTACAAAGAAATTGCCAATCGAGTAACTGGCTTCGGGTGCCCAATATTCAGCGTTTCGTGGAATCCACCTAAACTTGAAGTGGATTTAGCACGTCGGATAGTAGCCTTCTTGGAGGATCGAAGAGTGCTTTACAACCCCTATGAGTTAGAGGCTCCCGAACATTGTAAACAATCGGTGATTCAAATAAGGGAGTTCATTACTAAAACACTGTTTGATGTTAGGCCTGACTCGGAGTTGGGAGTAATAATACGAACAATGAGAGCAGCCTGCCGGAAGTTTCTCGACGATATGGAACGCTTTGCCGGTCCTGAAAATTATTATAGATATAAAATGTCAATGGGAGATCAGTTTATATTTGATTCCGGTATCGGTGAGTTGAGGGGAGCAATCGGTATCCAACTTGCCAAACTCTTGGTTATGTATGGAATAGATTGTGCGGGAGAGTTGTTGAAAATACTCCCATGTCCGCTTGAAGAGTGACATTGTGTCATTAACCTATGCTACCAAGCAATTTTCGCTGCCAACACCATCGGATGTGCAAGGCAAACTTGCACAAATTGCCTCCACCAATCTGGCGTGAGTGTCGGGGTCGTACGGAGCGCGGCAGCCCGCTGATAGGTAGCCGCCGTGCTAAACTGGATAATTTAGGCGGAGGTCGTCGTGACACGCTCAACCAGGCTTAAATCAACTGCTCTTTCGAAGTGTATATAATGTGTTCGCCCAATTCCGCCTCCAGTTTTGCCAGTGTTTTCAGTGTTAAATTATGGTTCCTTTTAACCATTTATTGATCTCGGATGGCTTTTTATTCATCTTTTCAGCAAGGGATTTTTGCGTATAGCCTTTTGCGGTTAAAATCTGGGTTTATCCTTAATACAATATCGGTGTACTGGCGTACAAAAATGCGTACTTCCCCGGGGGGTTCTGCTTGTATACGTTCTGCAACTTTACTTTTCATAATCCATCATCCCAAACCTCTAATGCAAAAATATTCACTTATAAGTTAATTTTTAAATTTTTGTCAAATTAGTATTCACCCAAACAAATGTAAGCGTCCCGCTCACAATAACCATTTGCCCGGCAAAGAAATATTCAGGATATTTATTACCTGCAATGCAACGCCTCAACCGGCGGCGGCGGATTCAAGTGGTTTCAAAAATCCAACAGGATGCAATTGATTTCGGAAATCTTTGCAAAGCCCTTGTCAGCAGTAATTAGCGGAAGTTGCAATAATTGTGCAGAGGCCGCAATTATTGCATCGGGAAGCTTAATGTTATGTTTGCGCTTTAAGTTAATAACCAACTCGGTTAGGGCTTGAGAATGGTTGACTTTAACGCAGGTGTCCAGCATTTCATTGATCACTGCTTCTTCATTTTTCGAAATGTTTTGCTTACACAACAATTCAATTTCGGTTATGTAGGAGAATGCCCAGGTATCTACCGTAAAAGGCAAAATGAAGGGGTTTTGATCAAGCAGGTATATAAAACAATTGGTATCGGCAAGGTATTTAATCCCATTCATCCCTTACCTTTTTTTGATATTCCAGACCGTCGCCAAATGCGCCCTTAAGTTTACCATAAAAGTTACTTAATGATTTCTTTTTTGACTTTGGCAGCTTCTTAATCGCCTTATCAATATCTTCCGCCTTAGTGTCTTTATTAATAGTGATTACCATGCTGTCGGGATTAAACTAAAACAAAAATAAATATAAATCTCCGATTTTTATTCCCGGCAACGCATATAATCTCCGAAATTAATTTGGCTGGGGTTAGTCCCCCGCCGGTTCAAGTCCCGCTACAACCCAAACAAAAGTAAGCGTCCCGCTTACATTAACCATTTGCCCGGCAAAGAAATATTCAGGATATTTATTACCATGCAACGCAACGCCTCAACCGACGAACTTTACTTTGTCACCTTAACCGTAGTAAACTGGATAGACGTTTTTACCCCCCCGCCGGTTCAAGCGTCCCGCTTGAACCCAAACAAATGTAAGCGTCTCGCTTACATTAACCATTTGTCAGGCAAAGAAATATTCAGGATATTTATTACCATGCAACGCAACGCCTCAACCGACGAACTTTACTTCGTCACCTTAACCGTAGTAGACTGGATAGACGTTTTTACCCGCCGCTATTACAACGACTTCATTATCGAAAACCTCGCCTGGCGCCAACAAAAAGCAAAGCTCAATATTTACGCTTACGTCATCATGACCAACCATATCCACATGGTGGCCAATGTTACCGACGGGTCATTGGGCGATGTATTAGGACGCTTTAAGAGCTTTACGTCAAAAGAGTTGTACAAGATGATAGCCGCCAACACACAGGAAAGCCGGCGGGAGTGGATGCTGAAAGCTTTTGACCGCGCGGGTAAGTACAATCCTCTAAACGAAAATCATCAGTTTTGGCAGAATGGCAATTATCCCGTGGTCCTTTACACGCCCGCAGTTATCGAACAAAAAATCGATTACATACACGAAAATCCGGTAAGGGCCGGATTTGTGGGTTCGGCGCATGAGTATTGGTACAGCAGTGCAAATCCTGAAAGTCCGCTGAAAATCATTTGGTGATGTCAGCGGGACGCTGACAGGGGTTTGGGTTCAAGCGGGACGCTTGAACCGGCGTGGTTAGTTTGGTGCATCAAAAAATTATCGGGGAAGATTCATCCCTGTATGAAAAATAAAATTTAATCGCGTAAGCTTATACTATATTTTTTGAAAATATTTTATCCAATTATTGAAATAGAAGACAGGCCGGAGATGGTTGTTTTCAAAAAATACAGTCAATTCGGTTTTTAGCCAGCCCTCTATTTCTGAATAAGTAAATTTTGCGCTTTCAACCGCCGCGATAACATTACTTTGCGTAATGAGGTAAGCGGTTAATTCATCCCTGCTAAACTTTATCGTATTTTGAAAGCTTTCAGTCCAGGTTAATATCAGTTTTTTCGGTTCAAGGTTCTCCGGGATCCATTCGTATGTGTTGTTACGCGGTGGAGAAGGGAAACGCTGAAGGTAAACCTCCTTATGCCAGCGGGCGAAATCAGCTTGATTTTCCATTTCGCCCGGAAACGCGTTTTCATAAATAACCAGGAAGGCGTCTTTTTTTAATAACCGGCTGGCTTCCGCCAAAAATTCATCAATATTAAACCAGTGAACGCCGGAACTGACGGTTACCAGGTCGAATTGATTGTTCGGGAAGGGCTGCCGTTCAGCCGCGGCGACACAATAAGTTATGCCATCTTCGGCGCGGGCCGCTTTCAACATCTCTTCTGAAAGATCAGTCCCAAACACCTTTTCGGCAAGTGCCAACAGCGCTTTGGTTGAAAGGCCTGTGCCACATGCGATATCTAAGGCAAATTCCAGTTTATGATCGAGGTGCAGGTACGCCTTAATATGGCCGATAGTATTTGCGTGAAAATGCGGCCTGCCCCTATCATACCGTACTGCCGCCGCCTGCGAGCCGAAATAATTCATGACGGATTAAATTTTATTATCATATCCCGCTGCGATACTAACTGCATCCACGCGCGCGAAAACGGGCAGGTCCTTTATCAGTTCTTCCGGGCAACAATTCCACGTGTGATTATGCTGGTGACAACTCCGTCACAAAGCAAAAGACAAAATCGGTGTTGGCCCGGTCATCAACATAATAACACACTCATTTTCAGCCCATAACGACGGTCCGCTGCTGCGCTGTAACGCTTTTTGCCAATGTCAGCAGCGAGTTTTGAACCTAAAACCACAAAAAGTGTTCAAAAAATGCTTCAAAACTGTCCGGACTTGAGCATTTGATAAAAGTTAAATACCTAAAAATGAACGTTTTCGATAGTGTTTTAACGCTTGATCGTGTGAAAAAATTGAACACTTCGGCAGGGTTTATCCCCTACCCCAACAACTCGTGTATATACCCGGCGCTCCCTTTGTAATTGTCAAAATTCATTTCGACGAAGAAATTATGGAGGCCGCCTTTTTTGCCGGCTTTAAAAAACTCTTTCCAATCGATAATGCCCTGGCCGATGGGTACTTGTTTTTTGTCGGCTGTCCAGTCTGACAGGTGGGCCGAGATAAACCGCCCCGGGTATTTTTCAAAATAGGTGGGGCCGCTAAAGCCAAGGGTGATCACCTCGGTTTGAAACTGCATTTTTACCAGCTTGCCGTCCAGCGCTTCCATAATGGCATCATAGATGAGCTGGCCTTCCAGCATCTGAAATTCCTTTTGATGATTATGGTAGCCGGTGGCAAGGCCTGCGGCTTTTATCTTTTCGGCGGTCTCATTATACTTTTCGGCGGCGGCTTTATAGCCGGCGATGGTATTTTCGGGCACGTCGAAGCCGGGGGTTACCATTTGCATCATGCCCAGGGCGTGGGCAAATTCGATGCACTTATCCAGGTTGTTGTTCAGGTCATTTATACCAAAATGGCAGCTTGGACAATACAGGCCGGCCTCGTTGATCATCGTTTTTAAATCCGTCGGTTTTATTTTTACCAGGGCGCCGAAGCCGGCATTTGCATAACCTGGCGGGTAGCACATTTCGGTGGACTGGTATCCCAGAGCCGCCATGGTTTTCATTGTGCCGGCAAAATCTTTGGCTATCATGTCCCTGATGGGATAGGTTTGAAATCCAACAGGGAATTTATAGGCATTCGCGGCCTTTAAAAAGCCGGGGATAGCGGATAATGCTATAGCGCCAACGGCGCTTTGAGTAATAAATTTTCTTCTGTTCATGGTTTTAGAGATTTGAGAAAGAATTAAGAACCACGAGTCAAGAACCAGGAGTCAAGAGCCAGGAAAACACTGGCATTTAGCGTTTTTATCCTGATTCCTGGCTCGTGGTTCGTGGTTCTTGATTCTGGACTATCGTTTATATCGCCGCCGGATCCCAGCCGTTGCGGTACTGACGAGACAAATACTTATTGGCGTCCGGGACATTCGTGATCTGCCGGCTGGCGGCATCATATTTCAACAAATGCCCCGACCGCAGGGATACCGCGTACAGATTAATGGCTTCGGTAAGCGCTTCTGCTTCGATAAAACTGCCCGGGTATTGTGTATTGCTTTTGCACGATGTGGCAAAAAGCGTAAGCGCGTCAACCATTTTATTGTCCGCGTAGGATTGCGGCGCCTGTATGTCCGTTTTTATCGGGGGGTTCTTTTTGTGGTACAGCACAGGTTTCTGTACATTAAACCCGGCGAGGATCTTGCCTTTATCGCCTACAAACATCATGCCTTCAGCGGGAAGCTCTTCATTGTTCGCCGCAACTTCATCCGGGGTTGAAGGACGGATACCGCCATCCCACCAGCAAAGGTCGACCGGCGGACGGTCGCCGTTGGCCGGGTATTTAAAGCGAACAGTACAGGCCATCGGGAACGAGAAATCATTCTTCACCTGGAAAGGCACCACGCCTCTCATATCCACAAAATGGCTCAGGTTAGGTATGATTGCCTCTGGCGAAGTCAGCTGCAATGCATTAAACACTGTCCATAAGCTGTAATGTCCCATATCCGCCATCGAGCCGCCGCCGAAATCATACCATCCTCTGAAAAACATATTGGTATACTCAGGCGAATAAGCCCTGTCGGCTTCCGGGCCAATCCAAAGGTCCCAGTTCAGTCCGTCGGGCACGGTTACCGGATCCTTAGGCAATGTGGGGAATTGCGGCCAAACGGGCCGGTTTGTCCAGTTATGCACCTCCTTCAGCTTACCAATCTTCCCGCCATTGATCCACGCCATCACCTGGTCCATCGATCCGTTCGAATCCCAAGGTATCAGGTGGGTTACCACGCCGCTTTGTTTGGCCATGTCTATTACAGCCTTTCCTTCCAGCAAACGGTTGCTGAGGGGCTTATGCATCAGCACATGTTTTTTGCGTTTCATAGCGGCTATGGCAAACAGCCCGTGCAGGTGGTCGGGCGTCATGATCTTTACAGCGTCCAGGTCGTTTTCTTTTGCAAGCAGCTCGCGGTAATCGGCGTAAGCCGTCACCCCTTTAAAATTGTCCATCGACCGCTTATTGCGATAATAAGTATCGACAATATCCTTACCGTTATCACGGCCGCCGGGTATAGTGTTATCTCCGCCGGGCGTCCAGTCAGCTTTGCCGATAGTCTTGCGGATGGTGTCTCTTAATCCATTCGGCGACCAGTCGCGGTAGCCGACCGCGTATTGATTAGGGTCACAAACGGCTACGATTTGTACATTCGGCACCGCCAGCAGCGGCATCATTTCGCGGAAGCCCTGCGTACCGCAGCCAACATAGGCCAGGGTTAGCTTGTCGCTTGGCGCGACACGGCCAGGGCCACCAAGCACATGCCGCGGCAAAATACTGAAAGCCAAAGCGCCTGTTGCGGCCACTTTTACAAATTTTCGCCGGTCGATCTGTGAGCCGGTGGTTGCATCAGATTGTTCTGAGGCGGGCGCGTCGCCGCCGTCATCCAGGAGTGGGTCTGTTTTCATACATTGAGGTTTATAATCGGGGTAGTGTATAAACTTAGGAAATTAATTCCAACATCGTATTTGTGTAACTAAAAATTTATAGTGGAGGGTTTTGCGCTCAAAAAAACACAGTCAGCTTCAGCTTTGCAAAAAATGGCACACCGGGGGTATAGCTCACTTGATCAACGGGCGATGCTTCGCCTTTCAATCGCGAAATATAATCAAACTGCGCTTCGTCCCACTGGCGGTTGAAAAGATTTTCAATAGACAGGCCTATTTCATAGCGTTTTTGGGTGTAATTTGCAGCCAGGTCCGTGATAAAGTAGCCACGCGCGGTAAGGCTGTAGTCGCTGTTGGCGGCCCTGTTATGCAAATACCGGTAACTGATGCCGCCGTTAATGCCATTTTTCAGCCTGAAATCGAGCCCGCCGGTGCTGGTAAATGTAGGAGCAAGCTCAACATAATTGTGTCCCTTTGCGCTATCGATATATCTTGGCCGTGCGAAATTGGCGTTCAGGCTGGCAAACAGCCAGGGTGTAAACTGGTACCGGGCTGAAAAATCAATACCCATGCGTGATGTTTTCCCGCTTGGCGAAACGGGGCCGGCGGGCTGATCGATCAGATCTTCGCCAAAGGTAAATTCCTGCTGCAGGTACAGGTACCACAGCGCTGTATTGATAAACAGGTTGGGCGCTGGTTTCCAGTTAAAGCCAAGGTCGGTTCCGTAGGCTGCCGGCAATGTTTCATACCCTTTATTGGCGATAACCACCCTTGCATCATTTGAATGAAAACCCTTACCTGCCTTTAGGTACAATTGAACCCGGTTGTTAAAGGTGTACTGCACATTTACTTTGGGGCTGATAATCGCCTTTTGGGCCGTCTGGCTGGTATTTTTAAAAATAGATGATGCATAAGTGTCTGAATCGGGTGCGAGGTCTTGATAGTTGAAGTGAAAATAGTCGAGCCTTAGCCCGGCATTAAACAACCAGCTACCGGTTCGTATGGTTTCGTCGGCAAAACCATTCGCATTCAGCTCATTAACGCGACCATATTGCAAGTAATCTAAAAACTGCCCGTTTTCGGTGTGGTCCAACTCATCCGGGGCAACATGATCATACCTGGCGCCGGCGCCAAAAGTGGTGGTATAGGTGGTATTATTTACCGTGGCGGATTTTGATAGCTTTCCGTTGTATCCCCAAAGGTTTCTCCGTTCGTACTGGCGGAATTCATCGCCCTGCGCTGGAAAATAATAATAAAAGCTAAAATTGCTTACCAGGTTAAAATAGTAATGGCTGTAATATAACTGGTTATCCATAGCCCATCCGCCGGCCAGGTTGCCATTTAACCTGATGCTGGCGTTTGCGCGCGCGGTATGGCCGCCCTGGGCAGAGTCGAGTGTGCCAAACCGATTGGCGATATACCCTTCGGAAACAGCCCTGTCAGGCGTTTCGCCGGATGCCCGCCAGTCCGACTTAAAGGCGGAAAAGATCGCGGTCAGCCGGTTGTTACTGTCTAACCTGGTAACCAGTTTGCCGAACAGGTTAATCCTGGAAAAATGCTCGGACAGCGAAAACGGGCCGCCGTTTGAGCGTAAACGCTCCACGGCGATGTAGGCGCTCTGCCCCTTTTGTTTTGCTTTTTGGCCAAGCAGGTTCACCATGGCCAGCAGCCGCAGCGTTTGAAACTCCCCGGTTTCGATTTTAATTTCGTCCTGCGGCAGCACATTTTTTGTGTAATAAGCAACATAACCGGCGGTATTAAAATCGCCCTTATCGGTATAGTAAGGCCCCTTGCCAAAATCATAGCTGGAAACCGTTTCGGGGATCATAAAATGAAGATCGGCGTAACCTTGTCCATGTGCATGCGAAACAGCATTTACAGGTATGCCGTCGACGGAAAGGTTTACGTCTGTGCCGTGGTCGGCGTCAAAACCCCGCAAAAATATCTGCTCGGCCTTGCCGCCTCCCTGGTGCTGGGCAATAAATAAGCCGGGGATAAGCCTGAGCAAATCCTGCGCCGATTTAACGGGCTGCATATTTAAATCCAGGTTGCTGAGGGCCTTGTAGGTATTAAGCGTTTGATCGTTGGTGATGATGACGTCCTTCAGGCTGATCACGCCTTTTCCGATACTGACGATCATGGGGACGCCAAATATGGCCCTAAACTTAGTGGGCTTGCACCCGATGCACGAAAATGAAAGACTATCGGCAGTGGCTCCGTTCAGTATAAAATTTCCGTCTTTATCGGTAATAGCCGTTTTTCCGGACGGTATGGCCGTAACTACAGCCGCTTCGATAGGTTCGCGGCTAACGGAATCGATAACTCTTCCCCTTATCATTCCGGGTGTTTGTGCAATGACAAGATGGGTGAAAAATACAGCGGCAATTAAGGTCAGAATTCTTTTCACAATGGGTAAATGTACTGGTGCAGTTTCAGGCATCTACGTAGTTTACAACTGGCAGGATTTAGGCGTGCAACTGTATTTCTTTTTCCGGGCCGGAATTTTCGTCATAAAAAAATATTTCATTGGTCGACAAATCCGGAACACCCGGCGTTGCGTATCTTCTCCAAACACGGACAACGAAACATTAATAATCAAAATAATAATTTAACAATTTACCTTATGAAAAAAGCAAAACAAATTGTTGCCGCCGCTGTGATGACACTGGCCCTTGGCGGCGGCATTCTTTGGGCATCGGATCATGCTGATGCGCCAAATGTGAAAGGAAAAAGCACCGACATCACCGACTTGTACGTGTTTCAAAGCCCCACAAATCCCGACAACATGGTATTTGTTGGAAATGTACAGGGACTGCTCAGCCCGGCCTCGACTGCAACCGCAGCGTTTGACGAGAACACGCTGATCGAGTTCAAGATTGACAACACCGGCGACAATGTAGAGGACCTGGTGATCCAGTGCGCTTACAAAGACGGCAAGATGTATGTGTACGGACCGGTTAAACCTGCAACTACAGGTCTTAGCAGCACCATTGTTGGTAACGCGGCAGTTGTGGTACCCGTAACGGCTTATGGTGCATCGCCAACTGTAGTTACGTCAACAAGTGGCATAAAGGCATTCGCAGGGCCGCGGGACGATCCGTTCTTCTTCGACCTCGACCAATTTCACGCCATTTTAGGCGGTACTGCCAGTGGATTTAACAATCCCGGCAAGGACACCTTTGCAGGCACCAACGTAATGAGCGTTGTGGTTGAGCTGCCAAAAGCGATGTTAAAAAGCACCGGCAAAATTGGTGTATGGTTACGTACTTCACAAAATCACTAATCCTAAAAAAACAGACACATGAAAAAGATATTATATCCGATAGTAACACTATGCACACTCACGGTAATACTGGCAGCGTGCCACAAGGAGAGTAAAGTAACCCCGGTTACAACAGACCCTAATACCGGCAAAGTATTTGCCGTTGTTGGCGACCAGGTTGGCCGCCCCGGAATAGCAACGGTTTTTGTAGCCGCTGCCGACAAGGACAACTTTAACGCCACCATACCCTCGGCAATGGGCGCACTTTACCAGCCGAAATTTGAAACACAGCTGCAGGCTTATAACGGCGGTGCATTTACCACCAATATTTTAGGCCTCACAGCCGCCCAGTTTACCGGCGTTTTGGCAACTGACGTGCTGAATGTATCCACAACCGGCAAAACTACTTACTATGATGGCACCAATGTGCTTACCGGTCGCGCGTTGACTGACGACGTTATTGATGTGAGCTTGATTTTGATATTTGGCGGCCCTACCGGCGCGTCAAACCCTGGTTTAACGTCAGATCATGTTAACGGAAACGATAAGCCATTCCTGGCTTCATTCCCCTACGAGGCAGCTCCCTGGTAAAAACAGTTTGAATAGTTGATGATTGGGAAGGGCCGGGGATTTCTCCGGCCTTTTTTACGCCTTATTTGTATTCCAAAGCTTTATGAACAATAATTACAGCCAGTCCCTTATTCGTTACGGCCGCATAGCCGGCATAGCCCTTATGTTTTTACTGATCAGCCAGCCGCTTTGGGCTCACGTAGTTGTCGGCGAGCTGGAGAAGATGTCGAAATCGAGGGCGGCATTGGTCTATCTCGGCCTGGGTTACAGACACATCCTGCCGCTGGGCTTCGATCATATTTTGTTTATCCTGAGCTTATTTTTATTAAGCCCTAAACTAAAACCTGTATTGTGGCAGGCAACTGCATTTACCGTTGCGCATTCTGTAACGCTCGGGCTGGCCATGTATCATGTAATTACGCCGCCGAGCAGCATTGTCGAGCCGGTTATTGCTATGTCCATCATGTATGTAGCGCTCGAAAACATTATTTCGCCAAAGCTAAAAACCTCGCGTATTGGGGTGGTATTTTTGTTTGGGCTGGTGCACGGAATGGGATTTGCCGGCGCTTTGGGGCATCTGGGCTTGCCTAAAGATGCTTATCTAACCTGCCTGGTAATGTTTAATTTAGGTGTGGAACTTGGGCAGTTAACCGTAATATTAACCGCCTGGTTTTTGCTGGCGCGATATTTTGGCGACAAACCTTACTACCGTAAACGTATCGTTATACCGCTGTCCATCGTCATTGCGGCGATTGCCTGTTTCTGGACCATTCAAAGGCTATTCTTCTAAAGCGGCTTCCAGGTCTTTTGCCATGTTGGGGCTCAGGTCGTATTTATTCTTTTCAGCAGCCTTAAAAAACTCGTTCGCGTCGTAGCCTTTATCAAGCCCCTTCATCAGCTTGCCCATGTAATAAAGCTCAAGCCCTTCCAGCGGCTGGCCCGAAACGTATTTTTCAAATACTTTGTAAGCCTCTTGCTTTTTATTGTTTTTAAACAGCGCATAGGCATACCATGCATAAGTTTGAGGGGTACTGCGGTTGTTTAATTCGCCTTTAGCCAACAATTCTGCTTTCTCAGGGTCATTCAACACACCGGTATAAATCTCGATCACGTATTTATTATACATCCTTCCATAAACGGTATCGGTCGACCTGGCAACGAATTCATTAGCGTATTGTTTTTCCAAAGACTTATCGCCCCTCCCCTGCGCCATTTGATAAAGTTTAAAGAGCGGATCGGGCAACTTATTTTTTGTCAGTACAAATTTAAACAGCTTTTCGGCCAGGGTATCGTTTTTATCATGCACCAGCGCTATCCAGCCAAGTCCAAGTATGCTATGAAAATCGGCGCTGTTCAGGCTGATACAGTTTTTATACAGGTCTGCCGCTTTTTGTAAATCTCCGGCATGTACATACAAGTCGGCGGTGTTGGATAAAGCAATGCCGCGCAGGTACGGCTGCGATTTCTCCAGGTCTGCCGCCCTTTGCATGTTACTTATAGCGCTATCGAGATTTGCTGTAAAATGATCCATTTTCGACCTCCTGAAATAATAACTGTAATCCTTTGCGCTCGCTAATCTTCTTAAAGAAATTTCCGCGTCATTATATCTGCCAAGCTCAAAATTCACATCGAAGGAGAGCGTGGTTTTTGTAAAACCGTCAACACCGATTTTTAACGCCTTGTTCAGCAAGGTATCTGCCTGTGCAAAATGATGCTGCAGCATAGCCGAACCGGTTAAGGCTACAAATGGCCCTGCCAGCGAATTGTTATAGGTTTTATTAACGCCCTTTAAAACAGCCTCTGCGGTTTTTACATCCTTTATATCTCCTAAAAAATGAAACCTGGTGACCAGTGCGGATGCATACTTCGATTCGCTAACCTGCCCCGGTCGTTTTGGGTCGATCCGGTTTTTCCAGAATTGCATATCCGCGGCGTTTTGCGCCATTTGCTGCGGGTACGTATAATGGGTTACCAGGCTATCGGCAAAGGTCTGATCGACAATTTTTGCATTTCTTTTGCAGGAAGTAAAAAGGACAGCGAAAAAGAAAATGTAAAGGGAATATTTCATGACGATGGGTTTTTGATAGGAAGTACGTAATTATCATGATAGCGGTTTAAAATTTCCCCGTAACTTAAAAAATTACTAATTTTATCATCACCACATATCAACCTGCTGATGACATTATCCTGTTTCTTTATAAAAAAAACTATGCTCCGCGTTTTCTTTTTCTGCGGACTTTGTTCCTGGCTGCAAATCGCACACGCACAAACCGACACACCAAAGTTTAAAGTCATCGCCTTTTATACCGCGCGCGACGATAAGGCACACATCAGCTTTGTGCACGAAGCTAACCCCTGGTTCGCCAAAATGGCCGCCAAATACCATTTTCAATACGATTCCACCAAAAACTGGGATAATTTAAACCCGGAGTTTTTAAAGCAATATAAAGTAGTGGTGTTTTTGGATACACGCCCCGAAAAACCCGCGCAGCGCCAGGCATTCCGCAGTTATATGGAACACGGCGGCGGATGGATGGGCTTTCACTTTGCCGCGTTCGCGCTGACGCCGTCGGAGTTTAACCAGGACTGGGACTGGTACCACAACACCTTCCTCGCCTCCGGACAGTATGTGAGTAATATCTGGCGGCCCTCGAAAGCTATTTTGGATGTAGACCGGAATTTCCCGGCCACCAAACATCTGCCTAAAAAGATCACCACTTCGCCGAACGAATGGTACCGCTGGGAAAAAGACTTGCGCAAAAACCCGGATATTCAAATATTATGCTCCATCGATTCGGCCAGCTTTCCGCTCGGCACCGGCCCTAAGCTCAGCGAAATATGGCATAGCGGCTACTACCCGGTAGTGTGGACCAACAAAAACTACCGCATGGTTTACTTTAATATGGGCCATAACGATATGGATTACGAACATAAATTCGATAATACCGATCGTACGCTATCCTATACCTTCAGCAGCCCGGATGAGGAGAAATTGGTTTTGAATACATTGCTGTGGCTGGGGGGACTTAAAGATTAGAGACTGGAGATTAGAGATTAGTTAAAGGCAGTCGAGTTAGACCAGTATGCAAAACTAATCTCTAATCTCTAACCTCCAATCACTAATTATTCAACCAATACGTCATTTTAAACACCAGCATCCTGCTTTTTACATTGAAAGGCCGCGGAAGGTAATTATCAGTGTAAACTATGAAAAAATCAGATGCCGGCCTGAAACGGTATTGCAACCGGGTGTTGATATTAAAATTCTTTCCCTGCTGGTTGTATTGATAATATCCCGTGAGGAAAAACTTATTGGTAAAGGTTACATCCACTTTGGGGCCAATCAACCAGAAGGTGTTGTCGCCCCAGGGCTGGGGTAATTGGATATCGCTCACGGTAGTGCTCCAGGCAATATTTACGATTGGCTGAAAACGATAGCCGAAATCGAACGCCAGGCTGGTTTTTTTACCGTTGTCGTAATAACCGCCGTAATCAAGGGTAAAGTCGTAAGTATAGAGCCGCTGCAGTTCCGAAAAGAAAGAAAGTTCGGCATTCCTCCAATTACTTACGTTACCGGTCGGCAGCAACGCGCCCGTAAAGTTGGTAGGGTCAAATGGCGAAAGGAGTTTTACGTAATCCGTTTCAACCAGGCCTGTTAAGACGCTGCGGTCCCTGAAAATGAATTGATACGACAGGTAGTCACGATAATCCGTGGGTTTAAAGGAACTATTGTAATAATCGGTAAAATTCATCTGTGGGCCATGGCTTAATATAGCACCATGTTTGGGAAAAAACAGGTACCCGATATAAGGGTTAAGCTTGATATAACCATCCCTGGGTACGTAACCAACCTCGGCGTTATAATTGGCGCCCACATATTCATACTCCCCGCCTATCATCCAGTGCTTGCTGGCGTATTGAAGGTTGCCGGCATCGGTAAAGTCGTGCCCGTTTTTGCCGGGGGTGAATGATTTTAAGATCAGTTCCTTCCCCGTCCAAAGATTTTCAGCCGAGGCCAGGTTAAATTCCATTCCGATATTCCCATTATACCCGGAGTTATTGGGCTGACTGGAAGGGGTAACGCCGGCGGGGAAATTGAACGCTTTTTTATCGACAAACATAAAACCGATGTTCGACCGCGCGAGCACTTTTCGTTGCAGTACAACCGCGGTGAAGTTTTGAGCTGGTAAAGAGTCGTTGCTGCTGGTTTGCATGTCCATTACGCCGATGCGCCAATTTCTGTCGAGTTTGCCGTTAAGCCTGGCGCCGCCAATGATATTTGATGAAAGACCAATACGCCTGGAGAAAAAAGGACGTATGGTTGCATAGCCGAAATTGTTGAACAAGTCGCCGTTCTCTAAAAAAAACTGGCGCGTTTCGGGATAAAAAAGCTCAAAACGGCTGTAATCGATCACCTGTTTATCAGCATCGACCTGCGAAAAATCCGGGTTTACGGTGAGGTCAAGATTAAGTGCTGATGATACAGCGATCTTTGCATCGGCGCCGGCCTGTCCTTTAAGGGTTACAGCCCTGTGATCAGTATAATCTTTGCTGACGGAGGTCAACGCGTACGGTATGATAGCCATGTTCGACCCGGGATCAGGCGGCGGTTGATCCCAAAACAACGTGCCGGTATAAGCCAGCGATGCGGTTGGGAACTGCCTGGGTACCGGCGCCCAGGCTGATTTCTCAGTTGTTTTGAGATCGTTGCGGCTGAAATTGATACCCCATTCGGTTATACCCTTTTTGTAGCGGATGGCCTTAAAAGGTATGGCGGCCTCAAAAATATATTTATCGGGGTAGTCTTTTACGGCGGACACCCATTTGTTTGTCCAGTTAAGATCAACATTGCCGCCATTGTACATGGTTCCGTCCCACTCGGCCCCCGCCGCGTTAGCGCCGAATGAATAGCCGCTCGTGAGGTCGTTAAAGGTGTCCATGAAGAATATGAAATTATCATTTTTAGTGAAACTGAAATCACGTTTTAACGATTCCACCATATTAGGGCCAGCCAACCCTTTGTAGCAAATTGCAATGATGTATAAATTCCTTTGATCATACGCCATCCTTACTTCGGTACAAATATTCGCGAGCGAAGTGTCCATTGGCAAAACCATGTGAAAATTGTCGGCGACGTCAGCATCCTGCCACGCTTTTTCATCCGCTATCCCGTCGATTTTAATCTCCGAGGTAGCCTGGCGAATGTGATAAATATACTTGCTGTTCTTTTTTTGGCCGAAAAGGTGCAGCGTCAATAAACAAAAAATAAGGGTAGAAAGATATTTCAAATTTGGATGCGTTTTACGAGAAAATAGGTTAAAAAATGACGTTTTTATTCAAAAATAAGCGATAACCAACCGTTTAAAGGCAATTATACTAAATATTGGATTTTTGATAACCGATAAGGGTCAATATGGAGGTTTTGCACCGACAATTTGTTAATAAGCGACATATGTTAGTAATTTTTGAACCTTTAATACCTTTTTGGGGAAAAAAAAGTGTAAATTTTTGTTAAAATATTAGTCTGCTATTCCTGTAGACTTTATATTTGTGCAATTATTATTATCGTTCTAACCAATTCGTTCTTTATGATAAATAATGAGGTCAGTTACTACAAAAAGAGAAAGCGCCCGCTTCCTCTTTTTTTGTTTTAAGGAAGTTTGTTCGTGTTATCTTAACACTTTGTTTATAGCGTCAAGCAGGTAGCCTTTTGCATCACTGGCATATTCCCAAAACATCGCGCCTGCCATTTTATTCCGTTTTACATACCTGCATTTCTGCCGTACCGACCATTCATCATCATAAGTGATAAACTGCATCGTTTCGCTATTAAAGGCGTAATCGGCTTTTGCATGCCTGTCCCGATGCTTTGCAAAGCCGGGCAATTTTAATACACTGTCCTTTAACCTTGTATAGCCGCCGCCGCGCATGCCCTTTGCTATGCTGTCACCCAGGCCTTTGCTGCCAGGAATCAATATAGACGAATGCCCGTAAAAAGCCACCCCCATTACCAATTTTTCAGCCGGAACACCCGCCGCTTCAAATAGCTTCACCGCTTCATCGGCATTATTATGGGTTTTATCTCCTTTAGATGAATATAAAGCGGTATGATGTGCGGCGATCTTTCCGTTTTCTGAATAGTCGTAAGTCATTAAATTCACAAAATCCATGTATTTCGCGGCAGCGCCCATGTCATTATGGTCTGCGAATGATTTAAACCCGCCCGCCGCGGTAGTCAGCAGGTATTTTTTATGGGTAAGTGTTGTCAGGCTGTCCGTTTGCCGGCGTAATTCTTTAAACAGCAGCACAAAGTTTTGCTTGTCTTCCAGCCGGAAAACATTTCCGGTTAAACCCTGCAGCGATGGGTATTCCCAATCGATATCAATTCCGTCCAGGTCGTATTTTTTAATAATGTCCACCGCACTGGCCACAAACCGCTGCCTTGAAGTATCGGTAAGCACCGCATCTGAGAATTTACCGCTCCAGGTCCACCCTCCTATTGAGATGAGTATTTTCAGCTCAGGGTTTTGCTGTTTGAGGAGGTTCAGGTTTCTGAAATTTACCGTGTCTGTTTTTTCATAATGCAGCCACGCCCGGTTATCTTTCACATCAACAAAGGCATAATTGATGTGGGTGAGTTTTTTTGGCTGGATGATACCCGTGTTTACAAGCCCGCGGAAACCGCCCACATAGCCGATAATAACTTTACCGGACTGAGCCTGCACATTTTCAGCCAGGGCGATGACCAAAGTACATAATAAAGTCACAGCGGACAGGCGAATATGTTTTAATTTCATAAGCGTGCAGATGATAACTATATTTTCAGCCTAAGCCGCCTTTTTTCCAGGAAGCCCGTAATGAATATCACAATAAAACACACCGCAAATGACCGGATGATTCCCCCAACCCCAAAGTTAAAGATATGCGGATAGTCGAACCCGATCATCGTAAATATCGCCACCTGGAAATAAGGGATGAGATAGCAGGTAAGAGTGCTGGTACCCGCAGGCTTTATAATTTTGAACCAGTTTTGCTTGCCCTTGACATCGACCAACCATATAAAAAATACAAATAAAATTACGCCGATACCGGTACAGATGAATACCCAGGCCGGTGTAGCCCGAATTTTGGAGATACCATCGGTATAAGGCCTCACAAAAAACCCTAAGCCAATCAACCCGGCGCCAATAACCGTGAACCAGGGCCCAACCTTTTTATAGCTGCCCCCGCTGATGAGTTTAGCGTACAGCAGCGAAATGACAACACCAAACATCATCAGCGCTTCGGAATCAGCGCCTTTTATTATCCAGATATGGAAGTTAAACCATTTACCGTTAACACCCATGTTTATAGCCACAAAGACGATGAGCGCGATGAGCATGGCGTTAAAATTGCCTTTAAAAATAAGGTAAACAAACCCGCAAACAAGGTAAGACCAGCCTATAATACCCAAAATGCCCCACCAGGATGGCTCCAGCCAGCGGGTTGCCCCGATGTTATCATGTTGGTGGTGATGCCCGCCTACGTCGCCCTTATATAAACAGGCCAGTGTTATAAGAATAGCTACGCCGACTCCTATCAGCGTGTATTTTTTTGCTTTGGCCAGCGTATCAGGATAGTCCAACCAGATCAAGAAGAAACTTAGCGTCAGTAAAAACTCCCATACACCCAGCGGCAATAAAGCCTGTTTACTATATTCCTCCATATTTACATGGAAGAATCCCATTACGATGAGGGCAAACGAACGCAACAAAATATACACTGCTATTTGGGTAAACGTGTCACCTTTGCTGAGGCGCCTGCCGACGGCCAAAGGAATTGATAAGCCCGCGATAAATAAAAACAGCGGGAAGATAGTATCGGCGAAATGCATGCCGTCCTCCCACGCCTTCACGTGATCGATCCATTTTGGCACGTCACGAACGCCGCTCAGATCGTTCACAAAAATCATGAAAAACATATTGATGGCCCGGAGCACATCGATGGAAAGCTGGCGTTTTGGCGTCGGCATCATAAAAATTGGTTTAATCAGTTAATATAGAGCACTAAATATAAAAGCTATTTTTCATTTTTTAATGTATCGTTTTTGATATATTTCAAAAGATGGTGTAACTTTTTAAAATTTCTACAAAACCTAATGGTCAGACAAATATTTATAATAAAATAGCCTTTAATGCTTATCTTTGACGTTAGTAACGCAAAGCGATATTATGATCATTTCTTTTGGAACAAAAGACACTGAGAAAATCTGGGAAGGCTTAAGGGTGGCAAAATTACCGATGGAAATTCAAACTATTGGGAGAAGAAAGTTGAGAATGATTAACAACTCTCAAAATATTATGGATTTAACAATCCCCCCATCCAATAAACTTGAAAAACTAAAAGGGGAACTAAAAGAATACTATAGCATCAGAATCAATGACCAATGGCGGATCGTTTTTAAGTGGAATAGTGGAAATGCGGCTGATGTTGAAATAATTGACTATCACTAATATAAAACACAATGGAAAAACTACCAAATATTCATCCCGGAGAAATATTGCAGGAGGAGTTTCTAATCCCATTAAATATAACCCCATACAGATTGGCGAAGGAGACAAATATACCTCAAACACGTATTTCGGAAATCATTAAAGGCAACCGGAGAATCACCGCCGATACTGCATTAAGGCTAAGCCAGTTTTTTGGTAATTCGGCTAAATTCTGGCTGGGGCTACAGGACGATTTCGACCTGGAAATGGAGTTAGGCGAAAAAAAGAATGAATTCGATCATATAAAGCCCTTCGCTGCGGCTTAATAGTTTTGATAACAAACCCCCAATCGTGTGCCTTTTACTTTTTCCCACCCGGCCATTATTCTTCCTTTAAAAAAGCTTTCCCCGGGTGCTTTTTCTTTAACTGGCCTAATCATCGGCAGCATCACGCCCGATTTTGAATATTTTATCAGAATGAAAGTGAAAAGCATTTACAGCCACTCGTTAGTAGGGCTATTTTGGTTTGATATTCCATTGGCTATCCTGCTTACTTTTGTTTATCACAACAATGTGCGAAACAAACTAACCGCCAACCTTCCGGCGTTTCTTAATAATAGGTTAAACGGTTTCGCAACTTTTGATTGGAACGACTTTTTTAAGAAAAACTGGCTTGTGGTTGTCTTGTCGATAGTCATTGGGGCTGCCTCTCATTTGCTTTGGGACAGCTTCACTCATCCGGCAGGCTTTTTTGTGCAACGGCTGGGGGTTTTACAAAAAGGAATAAACATCTTTCAAAAACATGTTCCACTCTACTCGATATTACAGCAATTGAGCACTTTGATAGGTGGCGCGATAGTCATTTGGGTTATCTTGCGATTAAAGAGCAAAAAATCGATCCAATCCCCGTACAAAGTATTTTACTGGCTAATTGTTGGGGGCATTACAGCTATTACATTAGGTTGCCGCTTTTGCGGTGGATTAAATTTCCACATGTATGGCGATATCATAATGACAACAATTGCGGGATTTATTTTTGCGATCATTATCGCTCCGGCTATTTTCCGGCTTTCATCAGGCAAAACAACCTCCCGACAACAGTTTTGACCCGCCGACAGGCATCAACGAAATCAAAAAATCAATTTAATCAGCGGTTCAGACTATCCCAGCACCTCCTCCAGCACACCATGCGAACGTATATTCCCAAACCCCTCCACATGCAGTGCATAGTAATCCAGCAATTTGCCCAGCAGAAAGCGCCGCTCATCAGCGCTAAATTTAAGCTGCTCCAGGTTTTCGAATGTTGATGAAAGTAACATCGCGAAATTTTGCGTGTGCGGCGGCGACAAGTACAACACCGTATCGGGCTTATGATTGCAGAAAACGCCATTTTTCAGGTCGAAAAAGGCTGCGTTGGCCGATAATTTAACATCAGGATAAAATCCAAGGTAGCGCGTAAGCCTTACCAATAAAAAAAGATGAAAATTGGCCAGCCCTGCCGTTTGGTTATCCAGCCATTCTATCGCATGATAAACAAATCCAAATAGATGCTCATCCGCTGATTGCTGTTTAACCGCTTTATACAATACCTCGTTCAAAAAAATGGCCAGACTGCTTTTGATCACGTCATAAGGGATGGTTTGTAAAACGGGTACGCTTTTAACCTCCTTTATGCGCTGAACGCTGCCGGTGTTTTTATGATATACCACCAGGTCCAGCAGGTGCAATGGCTGAAACATATTGCGGTTGATCTTAGCCTTAGGCTTTTTTGCGCCGTTGACGATATATGATTGCAGGCCGAACTTTTCTGTAAAAATCTGCACAACGATGCTATTGTCGCCGTAATCGGTAGTTTTAAAAACGATGCCCCGGGTTTTATGCAGCATTATTTAAAAAGCAAAATGATTTTTGGCAGGAAGATGACCAGACCAACGATCAGCGCGAAAGCAGCCGCTATAACCACTGCGCCTGCGCTCATGTCCTTTATATGGCCTGCTTTTTCGTTATAACCCGGCGATACCATGTCCGTTAATGCCTCTATCATGGTGTTAAATATTTCGGCGACGAGCACAATCGTGATACACAAGGCAATCCAAAGCCACTCATGGCCGGATATGCGGAAAAACAAACCCATCGCCGTTGCCAAAACCATTGCGCAAAGGTGTATCCTGAAATTAAGCTGCGTTGTGGTTGCATAAGCAACGCCCTTAAAAGCATAGCCAAAGCTGCGTATCAGTTTTTTCATGTATGTATCTTAAATCGATTTTTTTCCTTGAAAATCATCGTCAAATTTCCAAATCATCGAGCCTTCAAATTACTATGCACAAATCTGCACATTTGAAAAACATTGTCACAATATCATCTCCGTAAATCCCATCATAAATCTATTTTCGTAGTTTAGCGCCCCGGTAATAACTCAAAGAAATTAATGATCTGGAAGAAGCTTGCCAATTTCATATTAAATAACCGTATTCTTTTATTAATAACTGTAGCGTTGGTTACTGTTGTTATGGGGTACAAAGCCAGCCAGGTACGCATTACCTTCGCGGGCAGTAAAGTGCTTCCGGTGACCGATTCAGCCTACATTAAATACAACGAGTTTAAAAAAATATTCGGGCAGGATGCCAGCACTATGGTGGTAGGCTTTAAATCGCCCGGGATTTTTACGAAAGATATTTTCAACGACTGGTATACTGCGAGCCAACAAATACGGCATATAAAAGGGATCACTTCGGTTATTTCCATCGCCAGCATTTACGATCTGCAGAAAGACACCACCAACCATCGCTTTGTACTAAAGCCGCTAGTTTCGCAGCCGCTGACCGACCAGGAGCAGGTAGAGCGTGTCAAAACCAAACTGTTGGCGCTTCCGTTTTACAAAGGACTAATTTTAAGCGATGATAACCAGGCTACCTTGATGGCGGTGACTTTCGATGGGGCTGTGCTGAACACTCCCGCCCGGGCGCCCATCCTTAAATCGATCCTGAAGATCAGCGATGACTTTGCAAAAAAGGACCACATTGACATTCATTATTCAGGCCTGCCTCTGATACGGAGCATTTCCGGCGACCTGATGAAAAAGGAATTTACGCAGTTTTTACTGTACTCGCTGCTGATCACTACGCTTATCCTGGTATTAGTTTTCCGGGCCGGTTACCCTGTTGTTTTTCCCGTAATCGTGGTACTGCTCAGTGTTACATGGGCGTTGGGAATACTTGTTTTAATGCATTACGAAATCACCATACTAACGGGCATCATCCCGGCGCTGGTGGTGATTATCGGCGTCCCCAACAGCATTTTCATCTTAAACAAATACTACTACGAATTCAGCCATCAAAAAAACAAACAGGCGGCGCTGCATACCGTGATCGAAAAAGTTGCTATCACAACCTTTATTGCCAATGTGACTACGGCCATTGGTTTTGGCGTATTATTTTTTACCAACAGCGAGCTGCTGCTCCAATTCGGTCTGGTAGCCTCTATCGCGATAATGGTAACCTTTGCGCTTAGCCTGGTTTTGATTCCCATTATCTTTAGCTATTTGCCCGAACCAAAAACCAAGCTTACGCAGATAAAAGACCGCAAAGTAATGCAGGCGGTACTGCTTAAAATAGACTATTTGGTACATAATCATCGCAAAGTGATCTATACCATAACCCTGGTTATCCTGGCGATCGGCTTTTTTGGAATGCGGAAGATCAACGTAAACAGCTATGTGGTGGACGATCTGCCAAAAACAAGCAATACTTTGGGCGATCTCAGGTTTTTCGAACAAACATTTAAGGGCGTTTTACCCCTGGAGGTGAGCATCGACTCAAAAAGGAAAAATGGGGTTGTAAACGAAGTGTTTATTCACAAGGTGGAGAAGCTGGAAACCCTGATCTCCTCCTACCCCGAATTCAGTCATTCTGTCTCTCTTATTCAAGCCTTAAAATTCTCCACCCAAGCTTTTTATGGAGGAAATCCAGCTTTTTACCGCCTTCCACAAGGTTTTGAAACGGGTTTTATTTTAAGCTATGCCGGTAAATCGGGCAAAGGCAACAATATTTTGCATAACTACCTCGACAGTAATAAACGTTACACCAGGGCCAGCTTTGAAATGATAGACGTCGGATCGGCAAGGATGAACGCCGTCTTGGCAAAGCTGCAGCCGCGCATCGACTCCATATTCAATCCCAAAAAATATCATGTCGAGCTTACCGGCTCCAGTATGATATTCATAAAAGGCGCCAATTACATGGTTAAAAACCTGTACGAAAGCCTGGCGCTGGCTATTTTACTGATCGCCGGCGTTATGTGGGTATTGTTCCGGGGGATAAGGATGATCCTGATCTCGCTGCTACCCAACCTGATACCGCTTGTAATAACGGCGGGAATAATGGGCTTCTCCGGGATCCCGCTCAAACCATCTACCATATTGATCTTTAGTATCGCAATGGGTATATCTTCAGATCAAACCATCTATTTCATCACCCGCTACCGGCAGGAACTGCGCCACACGCGTCATAGCATTTCAAAAATCGTTTCGGACACCATTCGCGAAACAGGTGTAAGCATGATCTATATTGCCATTACTCTTTTCTTTGGTTTCGGCATCTTTTCATTTTCAACATTTGGCAGCGTAAGTGCCCTAGGAATTTTATTGTCAGTTACATTATTGGTGGCGATGGCATGCAATCTTACACTGCTTCCGGCATTTTTGTTAAGCCTGGAGAAGAGGGAGAAGAAGAAAAAGGGTAGTTGATTTTGTTAGATTGAGTTTATTGGTTGATTGAGTTATGTAGATTTGGGGGGTTGCTAAACTAATTTCCGTAACTTAGTGTTTTTAAGTTTATGTCGTTCGAGATAGTTGAAATTGGTGCACATGATGATTTTCAGGACATTAAGATTCCTGAAAAATATAAAATAGATGATGACAAAGTCTACATCAAAAAGACGGGCAACGTCATCTATATTATACCTTACCATAATGCCTGGGACAGCATGTTCGATTCCACACGCAATTTCTCTGATGATTTTATGGATCAAAGAGACCAACCAGCAAATCAAACCCGCGAAAACATTGATCTGTGATAACCTTTCTACTCGATACAAATATTTGTATTTACATTATTAAGCGAAGTCAACCGGGTGTATTTGAACGGCTTAAAGACTTATCTCCCGGAAGCGTTGGCATTTCCTCTATAACAGCTGCCGAATTGTTTTTTGGTGTTAACAAAAGTTTGTGGCCTGAGAAGAACAGAACAGCTCTTGAACAATTTTTAATTCCTCTTGAAATAGCTGAGTTTAATTATGAATCTGCAATTTATTACGGGGAGATCAGGAGTGTTCTAGAAAAAACAGGGAGCCTTATCGGACCTCTGGATATGCTGATAGCGCCCACGCACTGAGCCTTAATGTTACTTTAGTGACCAATAATTTGAAAGAATTTGCAAGGGTTCCCGGATTGAAATTAGAAAATTGGGCTAAAACCTAAAAAAATGAATCTATACCTTAACAACAAAGTAGCAATCGTTTTGGCCGCCAGTAAAGGCCTGGGCAGAGCGATCGCAACCGCCCTGTCCGCAGAGGGCGCCAAAGTGATTATCGGTTCCCGCGATGAGGTTGAACTCAAAAAAACTGCGGACGAGATATCAATGCAGACAGGTAACGAGGTTATTGCCATTCCCGTTGATGTGGTTAATGCTGATCAGGTGGAGCATTTGATACAAACAACGGTAGTCCGCTTTGGCAGTATCGATATTTTGGTAAACAACAGTGGCGGCCCCTCTTTTAATAAATTTGAAAATTTTAAGGATGAGGATTGGGAACAAGCGTTTGAATTGACACTAAAAAGCTTTGCGCGCCTAAGCCGTTCCGTGTTGCCCTATATGAAACAGGCTGGCGGCGGACGCATCATTAATATTATCAGCGGATCGGTTAAATCAGTACTGCCGAATTCGGTATTGTCTACCAGCATGAGGATGGGTGTTGTAGGCATGGCCAAACTATTAGCCGACGAACTGGGACCTTACAATATCACTGTAAATAATGTTGCGCCAGGAATGATCCTGACCGACCGGCTGAAACATACCCTGCCCAAAGATGCTGACCCGGAGCAGGCATTAAAAGAACGGGCAAAAAATATCCCGCTGGGACGTATTGGCAAACCTGAGGAATTAGCTTCATTGGTGGCTTTTTTAGCATCGGAACCGGCAGCCTATATCAGCGGAACCACCATCCAGGTGGATGGCGGGGCGAACAGGGGGATTTTTTGATTATCCAACGTAGCGACGCGATGCATCGCATCGCTACCGGCGTTTCTTCTAAAGCACCTTCGGGTTCAATTCCGAGTCGATCAATTCGCCGATAGGCTTATCCATCAACCATTTATGATGATCGTTTTTTTGCCAGTTGTTTTTGTAAGGGGTAACGCGCGCGCCATCGGCTACATATATAATGGTCATCACCTGGCGCATTTGGTTTGAATTATTGCCCGGCGCCTGGTGAATAGTAAAACCCCTGTGCCAGGTGGCGTCACCTGCTTTCATTGTTTTAGCGCGGCTGATGGGGAAATTACGATCTTTAACATAATTGTCAAAAGCGTCTTCCGACTCATCTGAAATCTCGAAGTTAAATATCGAACCTTCCGTAAACGACCCCGATGCAAAGGTGAGCATGCCCATGTCTACGTCAATATCCACCAGCGGCATCCACATAGTGATGGTGTTGTTGGTATCGATAGGCCAGTAATACTGGTCCTGGTGCCACGGAGTGGGGCCGCCGCCGGCTTCTTTAAACAAGGCCTGGTCATGATATATCCTTACGTTCTCCACGCCCATCAGGTCGGCGGCAATTTTGCCCAGGCGTTTGGCAAGCACGAATTTCTTCACGTCTTCGTCCACCCGCCACAAATTCATGATCTGTAAAAATGCCTTGCCGTAGGTATCCCGCTCCTCCATTTTACGCTTTTCGGTGTTGTAGCGGTCGGCCGCATCCACAATAACGGGACGGTAGGCTGCTATTTCTTCCGGCGTCAAAACTTCTTTAACCAGGGTGTGGCCTTTTTCTCTAAACTCATTAATATTTTCCGGCGGCAATTTTTTAAAATCATTCAATGCCGGCAAATCCGCAACTTGTTTATCCATCGTGGGTTGTGTTATAATTCAAATTAAGCAACTCTTTTCGTCAAAAAAAATGACGAAAATGGTGCAATAATGGATTATTTTATCCGTACTTTTATTTAAATAATCGATTTATATTAAAATCAGCCATGATCAAGGCTTCGTACGAGGTCATACAGCCAGTTAACGGGCAATCTTTTTTATTCAGGAAATTTGACAATTCGGCGTTTGATGCCCCTTATCATTTTCATCCCGAATACGAGCTTACCTATATATTGGAAGGGAGCGGCAAACGTTATGTGGGCAGCCATATGGAAGATTTTGCCGCCGGCGACCTGGTTATGCTGGGGCCCAACCTGCCGCATTGCTGGAAGTTGGTCAGCGATGGTCTCAGTCAGGCCAGGGCAAGTGCCATAGTGGTGCAATTTGATGGTGCCTTTTTGGGCGAGGACTTTTTTAATAAGAATGAATTGCAGCATATAAAAAAACTTTTTCAGAAAAGTGCCTGCGGCGTCAGCTTTAACCTGAGTGCCCGTAGCGCGGTTACGCACCAATTACATGTGCTGAGTAAGGAAAAGAATAACTTCAGGCTGCTGATCGGCTTATTGGAAGCCTTGCAAAAGCTGGCGTCAACCAACGACTATGTTTTACTCGATCAAAACATGATGGTGGCCGAACGCAGCATTGCCGAGCAGGAGCGCATCAACCCGGTATTTGCCTACCTGGTTGAAAATTTCAGGCAGCCGGTTTCGCTTGATGTTGCCGCCGGAATAGCACACATGACAACCAATGCATTTTGCAAGTATTTTAAAAAGATCACCCGCAAAACATTTATGGAAACGATTATCGAATACCGGTTGAATTACGCTATCCAGCAATTGGTGCAAACGGACAAGCCTATCTCAGATATCAGCTTTGAAAGCGGCTTTGGCGATGTGTCACATTTTTATAAAATGTTTAAAGTGAAGATGGGGCTGAGCCCGCTTAATTACCGTAAAAAGTTTATCCGCAGCCTGGACGACGAACATCATCCGGCTGTAGCCTAAACACGTGCCAAAGTATGATGGTAACAAAGGCAAAAGACCGGCGTTAAAAAATGATATTAAAACAGAATTCTACCGCGCCAAAACATAAACGCCATAAGCCGGTAACGCCACGGAAACAGCATCAGCCGAAACGGTTGGGTTGCCCTCGCCATATAATGTCTTTAAAGATTTACTGCCGCCCAGGCCAATGTGTACTTTTACCGGTTTATCCGAAAGGTTTACGGCAACAACAAGGTTTTTATTACCGTTGCTGCGCATAAACGAAAATACCTGGTCATTATCGTTCTTTAGCGTTTGGTAGCGGCCGTGCGATATTTCGGGATGCGCTTTCCGGATGCTGATCATCTTTCGGTAAAAGTTCCACAAGGAATTTGGATCACTTTGCTCTTCCTCAAGCGATATGCCGTCATCCGGCACGTCATTGTTAAAAGTTTTTCGCCATGGCCCTTTTGCGTTATACCAATAGGCCATTCCTTTGCCCTGGTCGCTTTTATTCCACTCGAACGCCGAGCGGTTGGGGATATCGTTGGCATCGGTAGCACCGAGGGCTGCGTTGGTTCCGCTCATGCCCAGCTCCTGCCCGTAATAAATGGATGGTACGCCGCCAAGCAACAGGTTCAGCGCCGCGCCCAGCTTTAATTGATCCGTATTTCCTTTTACACCATAGCTAAACCTCGGGGTATCGTGATTCTCCAAAAAAACGACCTGCTGTTTATTTGCCGGGGTAGCCAAAAAGGTTGAATCCGCAGCTTTAACGATCTGATCTTTCTTGAAGCTCCGGATAGCAAATGCCAGCCGGAATGCAAAAACCCTGTCCACTCCCCCGTTTTTTAAATAATCCAGTCCTAACGAACCCCACTGGGCCTGTTCGGCGACGATATTGAGTTTGGGGTTAACCCGTCGGAGCTTGCCCAATAGCGGCCGCCAGAACTTTGCAAACAGATCAGGCTCTTTATTATCCAGGTTATCCATCATGTGGTCAAGCCGGAACCCGTCTACCCCATCATCAAAATTACCATCTCCGTTCGGATCTACCCAAAACTTAAAAAGCCTGTAATTATAATCCTGAACGCCTTTGCTATACAAGTTCACGGTGGTGATACGACGGTAAACGCTGTCGTATCCCAATAAGCCTTTTAAATTAAAAATTATGGTCGACGGGGTGGTGTGGGCTTTGTCGTCATACAAAATATAGTCGCTGTATTTCGAGTGGAGATTATTCACGCCATCTTTCCACCAAATATGGTCTTCGGTTGCGTATTGCGTCTCCATATCCATATAAAACTTCATGCCGCGGCGGTGCAGCTCCTTGATCAGCGCCAGGTAGTCGCGCATGGTGCCGTAAGTTGGATCGATTTTTTTAAAATCATCTGCAAAATAATTATGGTAAAATGGCGACTGATAAAGCGGGGTAAGCAATACTGCTGTTACGCCCAGTTTTTGCAGATAGTCGAGTTTCAGGCGGATACCATTCAGGTCGCCCTGCATGTCGCCGTTGCTGTCGTAAAAGCTGCGCTGAAAGATATGGTAGATGATCTCCTCATTAGCCCGGGCCTGTAGATGGATTTTTTTGAGGGGCGGTTGCTGCAAAGCTAATGCGGGCAGGCCGCAGATCAATAAAAACCAAAAAGCAGCGAGGTTATTTTTTGTCAACATAACTCATTAATTGGATGCTTCAAATTAAGCGGGCAATCAAAGTTAAAACAACGTGAAATTTGTTTGAAATATGGGGCATTTTATCTTTCCGCTTTTTTAATCTTCCACATTTTCGCTCCAAAACTTTTACATTATTGAATAAAATACGCCAATTTATTGCCAATTCTGCCATATCACAAACCGATGTATCTCAGTTACTTTGCATTTTTTTGGGAATTTCGGCTTTAGTGTATAAAATACAATATGTCGGTTAACAGGTTTGATGCAATAGTTATAGGTTCAGGGATCAGCGGCGGCTGGGCAGCTAAGGAGTTGACCCAAAAGGGCCTGAAAACCCTTATGCTGGAGCGTGGCCGCAATATAGAGCATGTTACAGGCTATGTAAACGCCACCAAAGCGCCCTGGGATTTTCCGCACCGCGGCGGCCGTACGCAGCAAATGAGCAAAGACTACCCGGTATTGGGCCGCGACTACTTTTTGAACGAAACCAACCTGGATTACTGGGTTAACGAAAAAGAAAGCCCCTATGTTGAAGTTAAACGCTTCGACTGGTTTCGGGGTTATCATGTTGGTGGTCGTTCGCTCATGTGGGGACGGCAAAGCTACCGCTGGAGTGATATTGATTTTGAGGCCAATGCCAGGGACGGGATCGGTATTGACTGGCCCATCCGTTACAAAGATATCGCCCCATGGTATAGTTATGTTGAAAGTTTTGCCGGGATTAGCGGCGCACGTGATGGCCTGGCACAATTGCCGGATGGCGAATTTTTGCCGCCAATGGACATGAACTGTGTTGAACAGCATATTGCCGATGGCATAAATGCCCATTACAAAGGCAAACGGAACATGATCATCGGTCGCACCGCTAATTTAACCAAAGCGCTACCCGGCCGCAGCCATTGCCAGTATCGCAACCAGTGCGCGCTGGGTTGCCCCTTCGGCGCGTATTTCAGCACGCAATCGTCCACACTGCCTGCGGCCAGGGCGACCGGCAACCTTACCCTGAAGCCGCACAGCATTGTTACCCGGATATTATATGATAAGGACACCAAAAAGGCGACAGGTGTTGAGGTGCTGGATGCGCAAACGAATCAAACCTACGAGTATTTTGCCAAAGTGATATTCCTGTGCGCATCCACCTTAAACAGTGCCTGGGTGCTGATGAATTCGGCCACTGATGTATGGCCGGGAGGCCTGGGCAGCAGCAGCGGCGAGTTGGGGCATAACCTGATGGACCATCACTATCGTGTAGGCGCCTATGCCGAAGTTGACGGCTTTGACGACAAATATTTGTTCGGCCGGCGGCCCAACGGTGTTTATGTTCCGCGTTTCCGTAACATAAACGGTGATAAACGCGACTATATGCGGGGGTTCGGCTACCAGGGCCTGGCCAGCCGTGAAGGCTGGAGCAAGGACATTGGTGAAATGAATATAGGCGGCAATTTTAAAGATGCCCTGTGCGAGCCCGGCAAATGGTATTTCGGCATGGCGGCCTTTGGCGAAACGCTGCCTTATCATGACAATAAAGCAACGCTCGACAAAAATAAAAAGGATAAATGGGACCTGCCCGTGCTGGCAATTGATGCTTCCATTAGGGATAACGAAATGAAAATGCGCAGGGATATGGCCGACGATGCAATGGAGATGCTCACGGCAGCGGGGCTGAAACCCGGGAAATTTGATTCGGAATATAACATGGGTTCAGCCATACACGAGATGGGTACAGCCCGTATGGGGCGCGACCCGAGAACTTCGGTTTTAAATGAATGGAACCAGGTTTGGGACGCCAAAAATGTATTTGTGACCGATGGCGCGGCAATGGCATCAACGGCCTGTCAAAATCCTTCATTAACTTATATGGCGTTAACCGCACGCGCTGCGGATTACGCGGTAAGCGAGTTAAAAAAGCAAAACCTGTAACATGAAGTTAAAAATTGCAAGCCTGATATTTTTTATGCTGACTTTGTTGTCGGCAACTGTTTTTGCGCAGACAGTTGAGCTTACCATAAAGGTTATTGCCCCGCAACATATCCCCAAATCCGATTCGCTGGTAGTCATGGGCAACCAGGCGGCATTTGGCAATTGGTTCGATTTCAGCAAGGGCAAGATGACTAAGGTTGACGATACTACCTGGGTTTTAAAAAACAATTTCCCGGTAAATACTTCCATCGAGTTCCAGGTAACGCACGGCTCGTATTATAAAAACGCACTGTACACCTATGGCAAATACCAGGCGCCCAAAACGCCTTTCACGCTTAAAAAGGATACCACGATAGTTATTCATCCTTCCAACTGGAACGACTTGTATAACCGCAGCGTTACCGGCACGATAAAGTACCACCACAATTTTGACGACCCGAATTTAAAGTACACAAGGGATGTAAAAGTTTGGCTGCCCCCCTCCTATTACACATCGCCCAACAAAAGATACCCGGTTTTATATGCGCACGACGGCCAAAATATATTTTCGCCAAATTCCATTTATAGTGGTGAGTGGCGTATGGACGAAACAGCAGACAGCCTGATGCGCCTGGGAAAAATAGAAGAGTTTATTATTGTGGGGATAGATAATACCAAAGACCGCTGGGTGGAATATTCAGGTACACCCGAAGGCATGGCTTACATCAACTTCATCATACACAATCTGAAGCCATTTATCGATACACATTACCGAACCAAACCCGACAGGAATAATACCGCCGCTATCGGCTCGTCTATGGGCGGGCTCATCTCCTTTTATATGATCTGGCTGCATCCGGAGATTTTTGGCAAAGTGGCTTGCTTGTCCAGCGGTTTTGCTTATGACGACGGGCACATTATGGATAAGGTCGCATCATCGGCAAAGAAGCTGCCGGGTACGCGTTTATACCTGGACTGCGGCGACCAGGATATCGACAAGATATTTCTGCCCGACAATAACCGGATGGACAATTTGCTTGCCGGTAAGCACCCGGAAATAAAACTAATGTACAAAATTTTCAAAGGCGAGGCCCACAACGAACGTGTATGGGCTAAACGTCTTGATATACCATTCATTTACCTTTTTGGAAAAAACAGATCAAATTAACATGGCGATAACGTGCAGGGCGGCCATCACCGATGGCCTCGGGAATTTTACAATTGAAAATATAGAAGTACGGGATCCGCAGGATGACGAAGTGCTGGTGAAAATGAAAGCTGCGGGCCTTTGCCATACTGACCACGACTCGTTAAGCTGGGGAAAGTCTTTGATCATTGGGCATGAGGGCGCCGGAATTGTTGAAAAAGTTGGGAAAGACGTATCCGGTGTCGTTCCCGGTGATAAAGTGATCCTGAACTGGGCCATGCATTGCGGCAAATGCCTTCAATGCCTTGAGGGAAATGAGTCCCTTTGCGAAGTGGCGTCGCCGGTAGCAGCCGGAGGCAACGGCTATACACCCGGCCATGCCGATCCCATGGGGACAACCCGCAACGGCAAACCGGTGCTGCGCTCCTTCAATATTGGCACAATTTCCGAGTATACATTGGTGAAGGGCGGCGCCGTGGTAAAAAACACATCCCAAAAAATGTCATTCCCTGCTGCGAGCATTATCAGCTGCGGCGTGATGACGGGATACGGATCAGTTATCAATGCCGCCAAAGTGAAAGCCGGTTCCTCGGTTGTGGTGCTGGGCACCGGCGGTGTGGGCCTTAACGTGATACAAGGCGCCAAAATAGCCAAAGCAGCCTCAATTATTGCCATAGATGTTAACCCTATACGCTTATGGATGGCAAAGAAATTCGGGGCTACCAATACCCTGCTTGCTGACAAAAATGACACCGGCCTTTTAAATGCCGCTCAACAAGTTAAAGAATTAACCAACGGACGCGGCGCTGACTATGCATTTGAATGCACCGCAATTCCTGAACTGGGCGCTGCTCCGCTCGCCATGGTGCGCAATGCAGGTACAGCCGTGCAGGTTAGCGGCATTGAACAGGATATCACTATAGATATGCGGCTTTTTGAATGGGACAAACTTTATCTGAACCCGCTGTATGGTAAATGCCGTCCCGAAATCGATTTCCCGCAGATCATTCGCCATTTTGAAAGCGGCTCACTGCTGCTGGAAGAAATGATCACCAAAACATACCCGTTAACTCATCTTGATAAAGCTTTTGATGATATGCTGAAAGGCAAAAATGCAAAAGGTGTTATTGTGTTCGAATAAAGAAAATGATGCCGAGATTTAAGACCTTAGAAATATCGAACCCACTTTACGAAAACAGCCACTTGCGGTTTATAACGGTAAAAACGCCAAACCTGAAAGGGCGCGGCGACATATCTGTATATGCCCCTTCGGGCATTAGTTCGATGGATACCCTGCCCATTGTCATCCTGCTACATGGCGTATATGGAAGTGCCTGGAGCTGGGCCTACAGCTCGGGCGTGCATTTAAAAGTTGATGAGCTGATAAAAAGCGGTGAATTGCCGCCGATGATCCTTGCCATGCCTTCGGATGGGCTTTGGGGCGATGGGTCGGGTTACCTGCCGCATAGCGCCTATGATTTCGAAAAATGGATTGCGGAAGATGTGCCTGATGCACTGGTTGAATGTATTGCCGGGGCAAAAAAGGAATCTCCCTTGTTTATTTCCGGTTTATCCATGGGCGGGTTTGGCGCGCTGCGTATCGGCGCCAAATATTCGCCAAAATTTAGAGCGATATCCGGGCATTCATCCATAACCAGCCTGGCGCAGATCAAGTTCTTTGTCGAAGAATCGTTAAAGCATTATGCACAGGATAACGCGGCCGACGAAGATGTTTTTGAAACCTTTCTGCGCCACCGGGAACATTTGCCCCCCGTCAGGTTTGACTGCGGCACCGATGATCTATTGATTAACTACAACCGGAGTCTTCATAAAAAAATGGAAAAAGCGGGCATCCCGCACACTTATGAGGAAAATCCGGGCGGTCATGAATGGTCTTATTGGGCAAAGCATATCATTAGTTCGCTCAAATTTTTTGCTGAAAGATTATAGGGCGTTGGGTAAATATATTTCCGGAAACGAAAATCATCATTTAATAGTCAACTTTTTTCGTGGAAGGAAAACATATCGCCTTTTTATTCGTTACTTTAGGTATATAAGTGCATCTCGCATTTATAATTGTGATAAGGTTTAGGTTGAAAGCCCCCAAGCAGCGAGTGTAAGGGGGCTTTTATTTTGAACCTGCCATTATCGGGAAGTTGGCCCCGGATGCAAACAGCGAATCATCTCTTGTGCTCCACCTGGTTTTGCAGGGCTTACATTCACCAAGTGTGGCGTAAAACTTAACCAGTTCATTCGCACATAATAGCCAATATACAAGAAATACTGCCAAATAATACGACGATACTGACCGGCCTGTAGCAAAAATACGCCAGGCTGAAGAAATGATATAACAAATAAAAACCAAACCTTTTATATCTTACGGACTTTACTGACTTTCGGACTTTCCGACTTAAAAATGACCGATTTAAAAAAAGAATTATACCAGCAATGCCTTGCTTATGTGCGAAAGCGGCTGGAGGCAGCCAAACAAGCCATTGATGATGCCCAGGCTGCAAAAAACGACGATACCAAAAGCAGCGCCGGAGACAAATACGAAACGACACGCGAAATGATGCAGCAGGAAACCGACCGTAACCTGGCCCAGCTAAACGAGGCGAATAAGTTAAAAGTGGCCTTAAGCACTATAAGCATTGCCGCCAGTAAAGGGATTGTGGGACCCGGAAGCGTGGTGATAACCGATAACGGGAGGTTTTACATGGCCATAAGTGCCGGAGTTTTGACCGTTAACGGCGAGGAATATTATGCCGTTTCATCAGCCTCGCCAATCGGAATGAAGCTAAAAGGTCTACAATCTGGAAATAAATTTATTTTGAACGAAAAATCTTACCTCATAAAACACGTGATTTAAACTTTTTTTAAAACATTTATCATTTATTTGCATTGTGATACTTAAATCATCAAATATGTATTGCTATATTTGAAGAGAACAAAAAGGGGTAAGTACCTATGGCTTGCCACATAAACTAATTTTAATGAACATATTTGCAGGAAGTCTTCCTTACACACTCGGGGAAGCAGAATTAAGGCAGCTTTTTGAAGCCTACGGAGAAGTAACCTCGGTAAAACTAATCAGTGACCGGGAAACTGGCAGAAGCAAAGGCTTCGGCTTTGTAGAAATGGCCGATGATGAGGCCGCACAAAGCGCAATTGCAGCGCTGAATGGTTCAAGCGTAAAGGGAAGAAACATTGCAGTAAGCCAGGCCGAAGAAAAGAAATCAGGCGGCGGCGGTGATCGCAGAGGTGGTTTCGGTGGTGGCAACCGCGGTGGCGGTGGTGGCTACGGCGGCGGTAATCGCGGCGGTGGCGGCGGCTACTCAAGAGATAGCAATCGCGGCGGCGGAAGCCGTTACTAAGATATTCTGAACAAAAAACAGGCCTGATCAAATGGTGAGGCCTGTTTTTTAATGCCTGTTTTTTTGACTGTAAGCAACAGGCTTACTTCACGACCTAAGTTTAGGCCTGTTATCAGCGTATCCGAAACTTTATTGTCGGCTAACCTTTAAGGTTGCGCCATCCCGTATCTCGTCCGATGCTTGTTTAACTACCACGTCGCCGCTTTTCAGGTCGCCGTAAACTTCCATTTGATCGCCGGCCTGCAACCCCTTTTTTACCTCGGCCCATTGGGCTTTATTATTCACAATTTTTACTACGAAAACCTTTTCGGTCGAAGTCACTACAGCTGTTTTAGGCACAATGATGGTACTATCCCGCGAAGGAAGGGGCACATCTACATTTGCGTACATGTGCGGCAGGAGTGCCTTGTCCTTGTTGTACACGTCCATTTCAATTCTTTCCGAACGCAATTTGGTATCCAATGCCCCTGCTAAACGTTTTACCTGTGCAGTAAACTTACGGTTTGGCAACGCCCCGACGGAAAAAGTAACCTGGTCTTTTCCATTCAGGCCGCCGGTATAATTTTCGGGCACCGAAACCACCAGCCGCATACGGTTCTGATCCTGCAGCACCAGCAATGGGTCGGTAGTTTTGCCGCCAGGGCCAACATAGGCGCCCTCGTTGATATTGCGCAGGGTGATCACACCGTCAAACGGCGCCCTGATCTCCAGGTAGTTCAGATTGGCCGCCACTTCTTTATAGGCTGATTTTGCCGCGTCGACGTTAGCCAGGTCGGCGTTCTTTTTAGCCTCGGCCTGCTCCAGGTCATTTTGCGACACCGTTCCCGGAGTTTTGCTGGTATTATATAACCGGTCATAGGTAGCCTTGCTGGCATCATAAGTGGCCTCCATTTGTTTAATGCGCGACTCGGCCCCTGCCAACTGCGAATTGATCTCGGGCGCCTCAAGTGTTACCAACAATTGCCCCCGGTGTACCTGCGAGCCGATATCTACCCAAAGCTTTTTTACGTAGCTGTTTATTTTGGCATATAATTCTACCTCCTGGTAAGGCACCAACTCACCCGGAACAGCTATTGACGTAGCCAGTTTCCCTTTTTTTACCACAGCCTCAACTACCGTGGGTGTATCTACAGCATCTTCCTGTTTTATGGTTTGCTGCTGCTCGTCTTTTTCCTTTTGAGTGGGCCCGCAGGAGCTGAAAAAGCTGATGCCCATACAAAGGGCCGCCAATGTAAGCGTTATACTATTTTTTGTGCTGTTCATTGTGATGTAAGGGGACATAAAATTTACTTTCTTTATCTTCCGGATCCAGGGAAACCGAGTCGGTGGTTGTTTTACCCTGTACCCAGGCAAAAACTAATGGTAATATCAGCAGCGTGGCAAAGGTAGATGCCAGCAAGCCGCCGATAACCGCGCGGCCGAGCGGCGATGTTTGGTCGCCGCCTTCGCCAAGGCCGGAAGCCATCGGTATCATCCCGACGATCATCGCCAAACTGGTCATTAATATCGGGCGTAATCGAAGCGCAGCCGCTTCGCGGGCCGATTTAAGCGCATCACCGTTGTGTATTCTCAGTTCCTCCGCATTTGTGATCAGCAGCACGGCATTCGATATCGATACCCCTACCGACATGATCATACCCATATACGACTGCAAGTTAAGCGTGGCCCCGGTGAGCTTTACCAATAGCAAAGACCCGAACAATACGGCGGGCACGGATGTGAGCACGACGAACGACATTTTGAACGATTGGAAATTCGCCGCCAGCATCAGGAAGATCACGATCACGGCCACCAGCAAACCGGAAGATAAGCTATCAAGTGTATCGGTCAGCGTCTGGCTCAGGCCACGCGTGTTCACCGTTAAACCGCGGGGCAATTTTCCTAATGAGCGTATGGCTTGTTGAACATCGTTAGTGGCCGTCCCCAGGTCTATCTTGTTCAAATTGGCTGTAACCGTAAGGATGGGCACCGCGCCAATGTCATCATTTTCGCCGTTGGTTACTCCTTCTTTAATATCGGCAACGTCGCTTAAAACGGGGCGCTGTTGGTTGGCCAGCACCGGTATCTCGCGTATATCATTCAAATTTGACATCTGGTATTCCGGAATTTCTACCTGGACTGCATAAGCCAACCCGGCTTTCGTATCGAGCCATACGTTTTTCTCGGTGTACCTGGATGAAGATGTGGACGCCACAAGCGAACGGGAAATGTCATTTACACTGACCCCCAGCTCGGCTGCACGTACCCGATCGATATTGATATTGACAGCAGGATATTTAAAAGATTGGCCTATCTGTACGTCGCGTAAATAAGGAATCTTTTTTAACTTATACAGTATTGTGGTTGCCATTTTAATGTTTTGCGCTTTGTTTTTGCTGGCAACCACCACTTCGATAGGTGTCGGCGAACCCTGGCTCAGAATTTTGTCGGTCAATTCTATTGGCTCAAATGAAAGATTCAAAAACGGCATCTCTTTTTTTACTGCCGCGCGGAAACGTTCTTTTAGTTCATCTAAATTTACCTTATAGTCTTCCCGTAAATTTACCTGCATCACCGCCTCCTGCGGACCTGCCATGAAGAGGTAGATCGGGCTGGTTGAAAATAATCCCGGGTGCATTCCTACAAGCGCGGAGGTTACCTCGATGTTTTGGTTACCCACCAGCCGTCCAAGTATTTTCCTGGCCTTCACGGTGTACAACTCTGTACGTTCGAAACGCGTACCATCAGGCGCCCGTAACCTGACCTGGAACGTACCTGAATTTACCTTCGGCAGCACGTCCCGGCCAATTATATTAAACAGCAGGAACGCGAGCCCCAACGCCACCACGGCATATAAGCAAACGATCCATTTCCGGTTTGGCGCCATCACATCCATCCACCCCAGGTACCGCAGCCTGAATTTATCGAAACGGCTCAGTTTTTTGCCTTCGCCACCCATTGCATTTTTTACTGCGAGTTCTTTTTGCTCCCATGCATCGCCTTCATCCTCCATGGCAAAACCGTCTGCGTGGCTTTGGTCTTCATGGTCATTTTTCATTATCCAGTTAGCCATTACGGGTACAAAGGTTTGCGCAAGCACGTACGAGGTGATCATGGAAAAACCAATGGCTAACGACAGTGGCAAAAACAGCGCGCCGGGTATGCCCGTCATGGTAAACGCCGGGGCGAACACCGCCAGGATACAAAACAAGATCAACAACTTCGGGAAGGCGATTTCTTTACAGGCGTCCCATATCGCCAGCGCTTTGGGCTTGCCCATATCAAAGTGCTGGTGAATATTCTCGATCGTCACTGTCGACTCATCCACCAAAATCCCGATCGCCAGCGAAAGACCGCTCAGCGTCATGATATTGATGGTTTGGTGGAAGAGATACAGAAAAAATATACCCGAAATGATACAGGTAGGAATGGTTAAAATTACGATCAACGCTCCCCGCCTGTCGCCAAGGAACAAAAGAACCATTAAAGCCGTTAGTACCGCGCCTATGGCTCCCTCTTCGGCTAAGCTTTTTACCGAATTGATCACATAAACCGACTGGTCAAATACATAGGACAATTTAACGTCTTCCGGCAGGAGGGCCTGGAAACGCGGGATCGCTTTCTTTAAATTTTGCACTACTTCCCATGTCGAGGCATCGGCAGATTTAGTGATCGGCAGGTATACCGAGCGCTTGCCGTTTACCAGCGCGTAACTTGTAGTGATATCGGCGCCGTCCTCAATAGTGGCTACATCATGCATAAACACAGTTTGCACACCATTTTTATACAGCGGTATATCGCCAAAATCCGCGATTTGTTTTATCGTTGTATTCGAAGGCGCTAAGTAATTATAATCGCCGATACGCACATTACCCGCCGGATTATTTTGATTATTGTCGCGTAAAGCAGTAACAACCTGGTCGGCAGTAAGATTATGTGACCGCAACAGGTCTGGATTGATTTTAATGACGACCGTACGGACATTACCACCAAATGGGGCGGGCGCAACCAGACCGGGGATCGACGTAAAGGATGACCGGATATAAACGTTAGCTAAATCAAGCAATTCGTTATTGCTGCGTTTCGGGCTCGAAAGCACTAACTGGCCAACCGGCAAAGTAGAAGCATCAAAACGCAAAATAAATGGCGGTTGCGACCCGGGAGGAAAGCCGGCCTGTGCCCTGTTGGTGTAAGACGTTACCTCTGCAGCGGCCTGGGCCATATTGGTACCTTCGTAAAAAGTGAGTTTTATGAGTGTTAAACCGCTGATATTGCGCGTCTCTATACTTTTTACACCCGAAACAAATAAAAGTAAATTGACATATTGTTTGCCAAAATAAGCTTCCATCTGATCGGGAGTAAAACCACCATAAGGGTGCGAAACATAAATGACAGGCAGGTTAAGATCAGGGAAAATATCGATCTTGATACTCCTGACAGCATTTATACCAAAGAAAAACAAGCCGGCCACGAGCACCAGGACGGTGATCGGTTTGCGCAGCGCACCTTTGATTAGTCCCATTATTTATGCTTAAAAATTATTAATAAATATTCCAAAGTCACCGGTTGCAGCGGCCTTATAAAGCAGTGCCTGCCAAACATTGTTTTTCACAATATAATTATCCACTTCGGCCCGGTTTAATACATACAGGGCCTGTGTAAAGTCGACAATATTGGCCAGGCCGTTTTTATACAAAGTGTATTTTTGCAGGTAGGCGTCGGACGCCGCTTTTATTTCCTGCGGCAACTCCTGGTAATTTTTTAAGGCATTGCTGATGCGGGTTTCGGCCAGTACCTGTTCATCGGTAAGTTGCTGGCTAACCAGGTCGTAATCGTCTTTATATTCAGCGGAAGTAAATTTTTGCGCCTTTACCTGGTAGTTTGATCTTAAAATATTGGTCAGATTCCACGTTACGCCAACGCCAAACAAATAGTTAAACCGCGTAGGATCTGCCCCTGTACCGTAACCGCCGCTATAATCATTCAAATCGCTGCCGTAATTTGCACTAAAGCCCGATCCCCTGCCCTGGTAAACGCCGAATAATGAAAAAGCAGGATAACTGAATGTATTCAGATATTTCGCCTGTTCATTGCTCACATTGATGCGGTTTTGATAATATTGCAGCAGCGGGTGATTGGTAAGGTTTACCTGCGGGGCAGGGTCGGTATTGTTTGGCGCCCTGGTTACAAAGGTACTGTCGAGCACAAAATCCTGCGGCGGGATGCCCAGGTATTGCGCCAGCAGGTTATTTTGTTCAGCTTCTGTTTCCCGGGCATTGGTAAGCGCGATACGGGCGTTGGATACCTCGGCATTTGCCTGTGAGGAATCTACACCTGCGTTTAACCCGTTTTTTACCCGGGCCACTACCACGGTGCGTAATTCCATCGCCCGGTTTAAATTATCCTGCTGCGCCCTGCTTAGTTCCTGTGCCGCTAACAGGTTAAGGTATACCGTAGCTACGCGGATCTGGTGCTGGAAAGTCTCCTGCGCCAGGTCGGTTTCATTTAAGCTCACGGTGTTTTGCTGCACTTTAACTTTCTCCGTGGCTCGTCCGAAGGCAAAGAAATCCCAGTTAACATTACTTAGATAAAGCGAGCCAAAGGCCGCATTCCAATTCTGTTTGGCGGATATTGGACCCGAAGATGCAACTGACAAGCCGTTAAAACCATATAACGGCCCGAACTGCGAGTTTACAGTTCCATAATCCTGCTGCGCCGAAACACTTAAATTTGGCAGGTATTCTGCTTTGGTTTCTGCCAGGGAAGTTTTGGAAGCGTTCAGCTGGTTCGCCTTCGATTTAATTGTACCGTAATTGGCAATTGCAATCTGCTCGGCTTCCTTTAATCCCAGCACTTTTTGCTGCGCATGTGCGTTAAATAGAAATAAAACTGCGGGAAAGAATAAAAGAGTACATTTAAGAGTAGATTTCGACATAAGTTTAAATCGAAGGACGCGCAAAATTAAAACTATAGTGTGTATAAATGACACAATGCAAAGTATTATAGCTGTTACGATGATATATTATCGTTGTATATTAGCTATTTGGTAAAATAAACATAAACATTATTGCCGAAATATGACGGGGCGAAAAATCGGCAGAGGTTATATATTCTAATTTAATAAAGTTGCGTGACTTTTTAATCATTATAGGTTCCGGTTTTTTTTATTAAGTATATTTGTGTACGAATTGCAAAATGACAAGAGAAGCGATCATACAAAAAACAGTAAAAACGTTGAAAAAACTCCCAGCTGAAAAGGCTGTCGAGGTGTCAGATTTTGCTGACTATATACTGAAACGGCACGAGGAACAGATACTTCAAAACGGAATCGAAAGGCTTGTTGAAATGTCAAAAACTTTTCAATTTCTGAACGATGATGAAGATCTTTATTCCATTGACGATATTGTTGAAAAATATTGATCCCAAAGGGCACCATATTATTAATTCCCTTTCCGTTCACAGATTTGTCCGGAAGCAAATTGAGACCGGCCGTAGTTTTATCAGAATCGCAATTTGACGTAACGGTTTCGTTCATCACCACTCAACTCCAGTGGCAGGAACCAACAGATGTTTTGCTAACGCCTTCCGCTATAAACAAAATAAAAAAGCTGTCTTTAATTCGATTAAACAAGCTTGCTACTATTGATAAAACGCTAATTAAAGGAAAGATAGGCAGTGTTCTCCCTGCGCAATTGATCGAAATAAATCAGAAACTTAAAATTATTTTTCAGATCATTTAGGTTGGCTTTCATTTTTATTAACCGACCAAACCAATGCTAACAAACTTCAAAAAGGGACTTAATTTTTGCTTTTTTACCTTTTTTTGCAATGGACTTTTTGCCCAGTCTGCATCAAAACCCTTCCCGCAGCACGTAAAATATTTTGCCGGCACTATCAAGCCCGATAACTTTTCTCAAACGCAATTGGATCACGCCGTAACTACCTTTTACACTCAATGGAAGGACCGTTATATAAAAAATGTACCTGGTAAGGCCGAAAGTTATGTTTGGTTCGGCGAGAAAAATGGGAAACAATGTGTATCCGAAGGACAGGGCTACGGGATGGTAATCGCTGTGCTGATGGCGGGTTTTGACCCATCGGCTAAAGCAACTTACGACAATTTGTTCCGCTATTATAAGGCGCATCCCGACAGACGAAGTAAGTACTTGATGGCCTGGGCGCAATTTAAAAATGGTAAAAGCTCGGATGCCACATCTGCCACTGACGGTGACATGGACATAGCTTACTCTTTACTCCTGGCGGATAAACAATGGGGAAGCAAGGGCAATATCAATTACCTGCAAGTTGCCACACAAATGATCGGTGATATTATGCTGCAGGATATTAATCATAAAACATGGTCGCCATTACTTTGTGACGGAATTGAGGCGGAGAGTAAAGATTATTTTGATACACGGTCATCAGACTTTATGCCCGATCACTTTAAAGCATTTGCAAAGGCAATGGGCGACAAACGGTGGATCAAAGTTCTTGATGGGGGCTACCGGCTATTTGCAGAGATTCAGGATAAATACAGCCCGGACGCCGGGCTGATCCCGGATTTTATCGTTCATATCAATAAAACACCCAAACCGGCGCCGCCGCATTACCTCGAGTCGAAATATGATGGCTGCTATAACTATAATGCTTGCCGCGATCCCTGGCGCATTGCAACAGATTATTTGCTGACGGGCGACAAACGTTCAAAAATGATAGTGGATAAAATAAACCGGTGGATACGGGCGACCACAAACAATAATGCTTATAATTTGTCGGCTGGTTATACCCTGGCGGGCAATGATATAAAAGGCCGCTATTACGAAGCGCTTAGCTTCAGCGCGCCGTTTGCTGTTTCGGCGATGGTTGATCAAACTAACCAGCAATGGCTGAACAAACTTTGGGTTTATATCACTGCATTTAAGCTGAAGGATTTTGATTATTACGATAATACGATCAAGCTGATGGATATGATCATCGTCTCGGGGAATTATTGGGGGGCGGATTAATAATTTGTCCCGCAGCCGCTTTTCCGCTCACCAGCGCGGCTTCCACCGTTCCCATCGCCTGCCCTTCATACAAATATTCTCCCGCAAAAAATAGTGTGTTTTCAACGGGTTCATTTAATACCGTTCTTCCATCATTCGATTCAACCATATCATAGGCATACGACCCAAGGGTAAACGGATCAGTTGTCCAATTTACGATATAGGAGGCGATCAGCCGGTCTTTAAGGTCGTGAATGGACCGTTCAAAGATATTACTGAGGGATGCCAGGGACAAATGAAGAATTTGTTCGTCGGTTAATCCCTTTTTTGCTGCTGCTGCCGGTCCGCCCAACCAGCCGGTTAGCACCGTACTGCGAAGCGGAACCTGCGTCCACCAGGTGGGAATTTCTTCATCTGACAGTACAAATCCCATATTTTCTGGATTTTTTCCTGCAAGCTCTGCCGTTTGTTTATCCTCCCAAAAGGGTTTATCAAATTTCAGTAGTACTTTGATCACCTCGCCAAAACCAATCTTGCAGGCAGCTTTGAAGTACCCGGGTATTGCCGGATGGAAAGAAATACCCGCCTGTTCTGCCTCGCCGGCCTGTAAAACTCCTAATGGCAGGGCAATAATTGCTTTCCCCGCCTTATAAATTTCCCCCTCGCTTGATATAGCCTTAACTGCACCCTCCTCCCAATCAACTTGTTTCACAATTGTATTTAAGAGGATCTTTCCGCGCGCCTTTATTATTTCTTCTTCCAAAAAAGCGATCATTTTGCCGTAGCCGCCTTTTACGCGGTGCTGGCGATGGTCATCTTCATCGCTCCATTCCAGGCGTAAGGCAAAGGCGCTGGCTTTGTCGGGGTCGGCGCTGTCATAACCTGATGCAAACCGTCGCACCGATGTTTTAAGGCCGTTGTATCTATCTTCCGGAAATTCACGATCTAAAAATTGGTTGATGGAAACATCGGTTTCCAATTCCGCCAGCCGCGCCATTAAAACATCCCACCCGTCCATAAAACGGTCATCACTATAAAAAGCGCCATGGCGTTGCTGCCATATTTCGCCGCCTGAAGGCTGGAGTGCTATCCGGGCTTCTTTTAACAGACTTAAGGTTATTGGTAAATCGCCATGAATAAATTCGGCGCCAAGCTCAATGCCGTCTATGGTGTGGATCCTGCCACCGCAACGGTCGCGGGCTTCCAGCACAGTCACGTTTTTCCCGGCTTGGGTCAGCCGAACTGCGGCCATGAGGCCGGCGGCGCCGGCGCCAATAACTAAAACATCACTTTTTTGCATAAACAATAGCGCAAATTAGTGAAATAGACGAATGGATTTTACGGGACTTAGTTTATTTGGCGGTCCTATGCTTTAGGCGATTGGTTTAAAACCGGCTCTTTTGCAAATTGTATTCCGCCTCGGTAATAACGCCGTTGTCAAACAACTCTTTATGCTTTTTTTATTATTTAGATTTGATTGATTTGCTATTTAACGGATAAACGTACCTCCTGTTTATCCGTATTCCATCCAGATACTTCAACATAAGGCTTTTGCGTTCCCAGCTTGGCGGTTGGCGCGCTCACCGATAGGGTTGTTGACTCTCCCGGTGCAAGCGTAAAATAGTTGCCCGTCCAGTAGCTTGGCATTACCTCTTCATCCCCAACCATCAATTGCGGGCGGACAAAAAACGCCAGCTTATTGGTGGTGTTGCTGAACAGCAGCGTCCATTTGTCTTCACTTAGTCCCTTTTCCGCTTTTAAAACTTTTACCTGAACCTGGGTGCGCTTCATGTTGTTCAGTCCTGCAAGGTCATTGCCAGGCGACAGCCAGTAAACAGTGTGCGAAACGGTTTTACCGGCGGCATCGGTCAGGTTAAGCACTACAAAGCTGATACCTTTTGTGGCCGCCAAAAACGCTTTCAGTTGAACGGCAGGCAAGTCGCCCGTTTCACCCAGGCCAAGGTGAGCGGTTTTGAAGGATTTTACCAGTTTGCTGTCAATATCATAAATATCCGCCTTTGCGGTTAGCAAACCGGTGGCATGATGCATACGGTTTACCACAACCACGGTCGAATCATCCTGGTTAAACTGGATGTGCAACGGCTCAACGGCGTTTTGCATTGCGTAGTAGCCGGCATTAGGCTCCAGGTACCAGTCGTAAATCTGCCAAACTACGCTCGGCAACGCGGCGTTCAATTTCCACAGCATTACGCCGCCGGTTTCGTTCAACTTGTGCCCTGCGGCTTCAAAAATACCCTGGTAGCCCACCCAGTTCATCAACTGCATTTTTTCGGAGTATTCCTGCATGGTGGCTGGCTGCCCATATCTTTTAATCATATCTTTGATGTACTGATCGTAACGCGCGGCGCCGGTGCAGGCATCGTGATATCCCCAGCTGTTATTGAGCGGGAAAGGCAATTTTGTATCCCACACCAGGTTAGGTATGGTTTTTACCAGCGTATTGTAAGGCGGCTGCGAAGGTATGCCGGTTTCGTCTTTAAACACCCAGTCCCCTCCAACATCCGCTTTTTTATAATACACCTTTGGGTCTTCCCACTGATAAGGGCCGCCGCTGTACACGCCGGACGACATATCATCCGGGTACGACCCTTTCCATCCGGCCGGCAATTTGGCAAAGCCGGACGAGCAGGGTATAAATGGCCGGGTGCCGTCCAGATCGATAACATTATTGCGCATGGCGTCGTAAAGTTCTTTTCGGGCGTGGCCCTCGTTGCCGCCTGTCCACACCAGCAAACTCGGGTGATTACGAATACGGTAGATCGTGCTTACGACATTTTTTACAAAAACATTCGCCTCGAGCGGCCAATCCGGCGAACCTTTAAATTCGCCCTGGGTATCGCCGGTAATCCAAAAGTCAGACCATACCATTTCGCCATACCTATCGGCGGCGTTCCAAAATGCATCCGGTGGCGTAACGCCGCCGCCCCATATCCGCACCAAATTAACATTGGCGTTACGGCAAAGGTGCATTTCATAGTCGTAGCGGGCCGAATCCCGGTTCACCATCATATCGGGCACCCACGCGCCGCCGTTGAGGTGAACCTTTTTACCATTCACAAAAAAGTCGCGCCGAACATATTTGCCCACCATTGTGCCCTGCGAGCTAACGGTGCGTATACCGAATACAAAAGAAGTATCATCATCAACTTTTGTCCCGCTTACATATTGAAGCCTGATACGGTATAAATTGGCGCGACCATAGCCATTAGGCCACCACAAATGCGGCTGATGGATCAGTAACTGGCTCACTTTGCCAGCGTCCAATGCCACCTGCGCTGCCTCACCTGCTTTAACGCTTATGTTATGCGTAAACTGAACAGGCTTGCCAACAAAATTCTCCGGTTTTATGCTGATGACCAGTTTACCATTTTGCAGTTCATCGCTGTGGTTGGATAAACTAAGGCCGAGCGATAATTTAGCGATGCTGGTATCAGGCAAGTTAGGCAAGCCTGTTACCAATTTAGGATGCCCGATAGTTACCGCCCCTGTTGTGCGCAGGTAAACCGGCTGCCAGATCCCCATATTCCGATCGCGTACAGGCGGTATCCAATCCCAGCCGACGGAGCACAGCATCGTGACGTTTTTACCGATGTCGCCGGTGGGGCCGCCATTCTCGTAAAATGGCGCCAGGGCTTGTAATTGCTCCTTTGCAGGATAGCCGGGATAATCAAGCGGATAAATTTTTACCGCAAGGGCATTTTCGCCGCCGGGGTTTACAGCTTTGGTTACGTCCAGACTATATTCAGCAAACATACCGGCCATTTGGGTGGAGTCGGCTATTTGCTTACCGTTCACCCACACTGCCGCGCGGTAGTTTATACCTTTAAATATGAGCTGAAAGTGGCGACCTTTATCCCCGGCGGGCACGTTAAATGTTGTGCGGTACCAGTATGGTTTTTTCCAGGGATTAGGCTCGTTAGGCAGATAGCTGTATTGCCCCAGGTTGTATTCCTTGTTAAACTGGTCGGATGCGTCCGGTATCAGCATATTATTCAAGCCCTGGTACGGGTCGGGATAAATGTGATTGGCCACCAAACCGGTAAGCACGGTTGACGGCACCTTTACCGGGAACCAATATACCGGCGAGTGGTAATTTGTACTTGATAACTCTTCAGCCGATGCCGTTAGCTGCGCTGAAGATTGAAGGTCGAAATTCGTTAGCTTTACTTGTTTTACGACTTGTGCAATGGAAAGCACGGGTGCGATCGCGCAAATTGAAAAAAGCGAGACAACGGAAAAAATCAATTTTTTCATGATATAATAACATTTTAACGGCAAATAAAAGCGGGGCCGGACATTGCGCTCTTAGTGTCAAATTTACACCGTTTACGCTTGTAAATCTACCTAACTAATATGGTGGGTAAAGTGTACTAATTTAACTTTTTATTGTACTTTTTTAGATAAAATACTGTCCGGGGCACATTTACTATCAATGCCGGGAAAACCACGGCAACTTTTGCGAAATATTAAAAAAAGCAAACTTTTTAAACTAATTTTAGTATAACCATCAGCAGTACCAAGGCAGTCATTCAAATCATGCGATTCCAACGGGCCAAAGCATTTATCCTGGAAAAATTAAGGAAAGAGCTGCCCGCACATTTAACCTATCATTGCTTTGAGCATACCCTCGATGTTTATGCCGCTGCGGAAAACTTATGCAATCTTGAAATGATCAACCCCCATCAGCGGGAATTAGTGCTCACCGCTGCGCTGTTCCACGATTCGGGATTTATCATCGGACCAAATGGTCACGAGCAGGAATCCTGCGGCCTGGCTGAACAATATTTGCCCTCGTTCGGCTATAACGTCGATCAGCTGCAAACGATAAAAGGAATGATCATGGCTACCAAATTGCCACAAGCGCCAAAAAACCTCCTTGAAGAGATCATTGCTGATGCAGACCTTGACTACCTTGGCAGGGATGATTTCTTCCCGATCAGCGAGACTCTCTATCACGAATTCCTGCTCATTGGCATAGTCGGCAATTATGATGATTGGAATAAATTGCAGGTTTCATTTTTTGAAAACCATCATTATTTTACCCGGTCGGCAAAAACAATCAGGGGCTGGAAAAAGGCAGAAAACCTAACCCTGATCAAAGCAAAGATCATATAACATTAGTGTTTTTTGCCTGCGTTGTTTTTTAGCAGGATAAGGGGATTATGCATATCCCAGCCGGGCACAAATCCTTCCTGGTTAACCAGGCCGCGCCCACCGATAGCGAAATTGCCTAACAGGATATCATCGTAACCATCACCGTCAATATCGGCCACGTCCATCTCCAGCCACCGGCCATAAGTACTGACAGGCAACTGAGTGGCGGTAAACCCGTTGGCGCCCGTCTGCTCCAGGTAAGTAAACCCTTCTTCGGGCTGGTACTTAAAGTCGGGGAAGAACGCTATCGCCGCAATATCAGTTTTCCCGTTGTGTTCAAAATCTGCCGCCATGGCTTTCGTGCAGCCATCAATATGATAAAAGTAAGTTTGCTTAAAGGTCCAGTCGCCCTGGTTGGTAAAAATATAAATGCCATGGTACGGTTTAAATACTTTTGAAAAATCGCTGTTATCGCCGCAGGTATAAAGGATATCCGGCTTACCGTCGTGGTTAAAGTCAACCAGCTGAAAACTGCTTGATCCATACGCAGGCGGAAACCGCAGCAATGTTTTTGTGATAAAACCGCCTTTTTTATCATTTAAAAACATCCTGATACCTTCGTCTGCCTGGGCAAAAAGGCAGATCACATCCGGCCAGCCATCATTGTTAAAGTCGCCGGTTACCAGCTGCTCGCCGCCTGCGATGGCGCTTAGTTGAATTTTCTTATAAGAATGATCCTGCTGCTGCTGAAGATAATAAAGCCCCCCTTTGTCGTGGCCGAAGCCGCAGGTAACGTAATCCATCAACCCATCCTTGTTAAAGTCGGCGGCGACAGAGGCCACCGGCCTGGGCAAGCCGTCCGCAATCAAAGCCGGACGGTTATTTTTTTTGCCCGCGTCAAGATTGAGCGAATAAACTTTACCGGTAGACAGATTTACCGGCGGGAGGTTACCAATACAGGTTACAATCGCGTTATTAGCGCTGCCAGGCGTTTTTAAATAAGTAATCCCTGTCACCGCCGAATCAAAATGGTAAATAAGCTTCGAACTTAATTGGGTATCCCATTCGAACAGGCTGCCCGCCGCATCGCCTGAGTACACTTGATGATTTATGGTATCTACCGAAAGCATGGTAGTCATCGCGGCTGATTTGGGGTTGAAGTTTTTTGGCTTAACCAGGCTGAAAACAGACCATCCCTTTGAAGCGGCTACCGGTGGTTTCGGAATATTAAGATTTACCGGTGAGGCACTGGTATAATATGCCACGATCTTCTGCCAATCGGAGATGTTAATTGTCGATTTTGGGTCGGTGTAATATTCGCCCATGTAGGAATGTACACCCATGTTTTTTGCCATCGCAGGCAATACCCCACTTACCCAGCTTTTGCGGTCGATCAAATTGGGGGCCGGAAACTCGTGGCAGGAGACACAATATCGATGGGCCAACGCGCTACCTGTGACAGCCCCGGCTGACGCTGAAGTGTTTTTGCTGCTATTACAACTATATAATAATATTATTATAAAAAAGCTGATAGCAAAAGTGGCCAGCAAGAATCGTTTGTTAACTGATCCTTTATAAAATCCGATCAATAATATATTTTTAATAATTTCTCAATGGGTAAACGGGAGAGAAAATTATTTAAAATATTTATTAAAGTTTTGTTGTAATAAACAAATTACATTGCAATGGTGAAACCCCTTAGCCTTATTTCTTAAAATTATTTTCGAGCACTATAAAAGGCAAATACTTACTCCAAAACGGCTTTAAATCGGGCTGAATAACAAACCCGGCAGAAAAATTTCCTAATATTATATCAGGTTTACCATCATTATTATAATCACCGGTTTCCATAGTCAGCCAGCGTCCGTATTTACTAACCGGAATTGCATGCGCTTTAAAATAAAACGGGCTCACCTGTTCAAAGTAAACACACTCCTCAGCTGGGTTATTTTTCAAGTCAGCAAAATACGCGCCGGTAAATATATCCATGTCGCCGTCACCGTCAAAATCAGCCGCGATCGCTTTAGTGCACCCGTCGATAGGATAAAACCATTTTTGTTTAAAATTCCAGTCGCCCATATTCTTAAAAATATAAAGGCCATGGTAAGGTTTCATGATCCTCGAGTCGCGATAATTGTAACCGCAGGTATACACCAGGTCAGGCTGCCCGTCCTTGTCCATGTCGACAAGCTGAAAGCTGGTTGAACCATAAACCGGGGGAAAACGAAGCAGGTTTTTAGCGGTGAAGCCGCCTTTGTGATCGTTTAAAAACATCCACAAACCCTCGTCTCCCCGACCGAAAAGCACCATAAAATCGGCCCAGCCATCATGATTAAAATCACCCGCAACCGCCTGAACGGCACCAGTGTGGTTGGATATATTTGTTTGGGTATAGGAATGATTGGCGCCTTGCGTGAAGAGGTAAATCCCCCCTTTCAGTTTGCCCTGACCAAAAACCATTATATCTGTTAACCCGTCCTTATTAAAATCCTCCGCGAGCGTCTGCACTGGCCGGTTCAGGTCGCTCGCTACGAGTGTTTGCGCCGCCTTGCCCTTTTTTGAGGGGTCTAATGCTATGATCCGGCCGTTGGCGAAATCGATCTGTTGGGTCTCTCCAACGCAAGACAACAGCATATCTTTAGTTCCGGTCGCACCTTTATCAAAAACAACGCTGACAACCGGCGAAGGCAGCGTGTCGACTCTTTTTAAATTAAAGTTGTTATCCCACTCGTTAAATGTCGAAGTCAACTGGTCCGACGTGTATATCTTATGTGTATTTGGATCAATGGTGGCCAGGGTGGTAAACACAAAGTGTTTATTAGCGGGTGGCGCTTTTACGTTAAAACCCCCAAGATCATTCAATAACGGAGTGGGCTTCGCCGGTGATATAAGCGTATCAGGGGCCATCTTTTCGTAGTAGGCAACAATTGCCTGCCAGTCTGCCAACGATAAGCCGCCGGTATCTTTTTCGCTTTTGTAATACCCTGTTGAATAGTGGCTTACACCCAGGTAACCGGCCATCGATGGCAGCGCGTGATACCGCCAAACATTTTTGTTCAGCGCGTCAACAGGCACCAAGGCATGGCATTTTGTACAGTTTAACTGAGCAAGGTGCTTTCCGTCTTCAATAACATTGCCGGTTAACTGGTACCCTGAATTACTTTTTGGTCCGCAACCATTTATTAAAGCAGCTGCCGCTAATGATCCGGCAGTTAAAAATAGATAAAAAACCGCTTTACCGGATTTATGTAGGATCATGTTTTGATTGAGTTGTTAATTGGTCAGCTTCAATTTAGCCCAGATAAAATTTCCGATTTGCTTTCCCTGGGCTGCCCCGATGAGGGAGCTATTAAGATAATGGATGCCACCATAAAACCTGCTCATTGCGGTTTCATCGGATGCCTTCAAAAAAGAATCAAAATGGCGTTGCATCCCTATGTAATGCAGATCGCTGGTATCCTGAAAAGCTACATTGTCTCCAAATTCATGGGTCAGCAACGTGGCCGCAGTCGCGCTTATGGTCGAATGCCCGGCGGTATACTCCGGAAAAGGGGGTGTTTGAAGCAAAGGAAGCCAATAGTGATCCACCTTTTCATTAATATTAGTAACAGGTCTGGCGTAACTGTATTTATATTTTACCTCCCAGCAGCAAATAAATGAATCGAACAGGCCAATGGCTGTAAGTGCATAGGCCTGGGCAGTTTTTATCGCGTCGGCATGTGATTGCTTACAAGCTATTGTAGTAATGCCAATCCAGTGCCCGCCCGGCGTAATCTTTTTATCGGCAAACATGAGGTGCCCGTTATGTTGAACAACAAACGGGTTGTCATCCCAGTAAGTGGCAATTTTCTTTTCATCTGCCGTCAGCGTTTTATTCTTATTATAAACCTCCATATATTGTTTTACGAAGGCGCTGTTTTTATCTTCGTTGTAAGGTGGCGGAGGGCCGGGCGAAAACTGCAGTGACGAGTCCACTGCCAGCACTTTTTGGTCGCCCCAGCAAAACTCTACCCCGTCCATATAATCTGGCGGGGTTGGGCGCCATTTGGCCGGGCTGTTTTCGCCGAGGTATTTAGGTTTGCCGCGGGTTTGGGGATAATCGTCAACGTTTGCCCTTTTTAAGATATAGTTACCAATCCGCTCTCCGAAAGCAACAGAACGGGCGTAAGTTGAATCATCAAGATTATCCTTGTACATCGTATATATCCTGTTCTCGAACTTTTTTAAAGTATCTATCGAAAACGTGACCTTGCGCGCCACGGTAAAAAAAGCCATGGTTGCAGCCAAAGTATAATTATATTTCTGACCTTTTTGGGGTTCGGGAGGTGCTCCGAAGCCTTTAAGCTGCGCCGCAATGGAGTTATATTTCGGGTCGGCATATCGCATCGCTTCGTACGATGCAAGTGAGGTGTAACCGTATATGCGCGCGGCTACAGGCGGGGTAAATACATCATAAATAATTACCTGCGTCAGCGCATACTCATTTTGATGCAGTACATCAGCATCGCTCATCATTTTTATCTTTTCCTTGTGTGCGCATCCGGCAAATAAGAAAATGGCGGCTAAAACCGGCATTATAAAACGCTTCATATTATAATTAATTAAGGGTGATACTTCTTACATGTCCAAAATTATCCGTGATTTGAACCGATTTCATCGCCGGATCAATATTAATAAATCTCCCCGATTGGGAAAGAAAAGACGTCCCGTTATAAAACTCCTGCCTGGTTATTTTACCGTCTTTATATTTTATAATAGCAAACATATCCAATGGCTGCAGCTTGATTGCGCGCACCGGTCGTTTTAGCTCGAATATTTTTAAAGCATCGCGATTTTGACTGGCAGCCATTAAATAATTGCCTTTTGCCCCCATAAATTTCACCAGCGCTTTGCCGTCCCCGGGAATATAGATACCACTTTGCCGGATGCTGAGGGGTTTAAAATTTCCCTTGCCGTCCCCTTTTAGTACCAAACCGTTCAACGCATCGTAGCGTCCAGTCATCACCTCCGTCCCAAAATCGTTACCGCTGATGGCAACATCAAGATTGCCGTCGCCATCAAAATCGTCCACTACCATTCCGTTAAGCTGCGAGGTTTGTGCTTCCACCGGCAATGGGACCATTGTAAATTTGCCATGGCCATTGTTTCGCAAAATGCACGATTCCATCGTATTTGCCTCTAACCTGACCGCGCCTTTTCGCATTTCGGGTGTAAGTACCGAATCCATGGTGGCAACTGCGTATGTCTTATAGTTTTGAAACCTTACCCGCATGCCAATCATTTGTTTGATAATATCATCCCGGGTATTCGCAGGAAATTCCTGCAAATCGCCGTTTTTATCTTTTAGAAACAGCGATGGAAATGCATCGAAACTGCCATTATTGTCAAAGTCTTTGGCGGTAATATAAACAGGATATTTATTGGATGCCTTGTAAAAGGTATTTAACCCAACGTTACCCACGATATAATCCATTTTTCCATCGTGATTAAAATCGCCGGCAGCTATACTGTTCCACCATCCCGTTTTATCGCCTATACCAGTGTTGGCGGTTACGTTTTTAAAGACGCCGTGATCGTTCTTTAAAAAAGTCACGGGCATCCATTCGCCGGTAAGGATCAGATCGGGCCAGCCGTCGTTGTCGAAGTCTGAGAATGTGGCATCGCAGACCATACCGATCTTATTAAGTTCCGGCGCTACTGTCGAAGTAACATCCGTGAACTTAACGACGCCATCTTTGCTGTCATTTCGTAAAATAAAACTCGATACGGGCTTCGGATAATTCCAGGGATCAACTCTTCCCGAGACAAATATATCCAATTTACCATCTTTATTGTAATCAATCGCTTTAACGCAAAGCTTGCTTGTGAAATTTTGAGGCAGCGCCCCAACCGATTCCTTAAAATTACCTCTTCCATCATTTATGTAAATCCTGTCCTGGTAAAATGGTGAGCCGGGCGCATTCGCATAACCTCCGCTTGCCACATAAAGATCGGGGTGCCCATCGCCGTTTGCATCAAACAACAACAAGCCTTCATCTTTAATCCGCGCGTTTATATTAAATGCCCCTCCAGGCAGCAAATCACGCTGAACGAATTTACCGTCGGGCTGCTGCAACAGCACCTGCGCGGGATATTTGGATGTACCGCCAATAACCAGGTCGTCAAAGCCGTTGCCATCTATATCTCCTACCGCGATCGCCGGGGTGTATTGGGATAGTTTATGCGGAATTAGTTTTTGGATGTTAAAGTCAGCGAGGTCATCTTCCTGGTGTTTATAGTGAACGCCAACTGATCGTGTCACTTCCTTAAACAGCGATTGCGTGTTTATTTTGGGCGTATCAAACGTATAATTTACTTGTGCGTCTTTAATATTCACCTTCAAAACCTGGTCGGCTTTAACATTCGTCAACACCTGTTTCTTACCATTTTGCCAACTGATCACCACGGAATCAAGCCGCGTAACCTTCCCAAGTCCAAAATGCGCTGTATTCTCGATGGTCGACAGGTAACCCCTGTACGGCGTGTTTTCATATACCTGGTGTTTGCCATGATCATAGTAGATATCTGCCCAGGCGCCAATCCCGCCAATGTTTTGCCTGTCACCGGTAAACTTTATATGTAAAAAATGATTGGTGCTTTTATTCTTTTCTCTCGAGGTGTTCTTGTAAATCATTACCTCGTCATTGATATTATTGATTACCAGGTCCATATCGCCGTCGTTATCCAAATCAGCATAAGCCGCCCCGTTCGAAAACGTCGGCACGCCGAGCCCCCAGCTTTGGGTAACATCAGTAAATTGCAGACCACCCCCGTTTTTAAAGGCATAATTCGGTATCTTAATGATCGGTATCTGGTCAAGTATCTGCTTTTTTGAAGCGATCAGATAAGCCTCGGCCCTGAATGTGGTAAAATCGTGATCCGTTACATCCCGCGGATAGCCGTTTGTGATAATAATATCGCGAAGTCCGTCATTGTCAAAGTCGGTTATCAACGGACACCAGCTCCAGTCGGTTTGTGAAACACCGCTTAAAAAGCTGGTTTCGCTGAAAGCAGGCGCACCGATACTGTCATCCTGCCCCACCCGGGGGCCCTGATTTATCTGAAGCGTATTGCGGTTATATTGGTATTGATAGCCGTAGTAGTCAAAGTTCCTGTAGGTTTGATAGGAATTCGAGCTCATGAACATCTTTTTCCGGTAGTTATCCTCCGGAAACATGTCCAGCTCAAATACATCCGCCAGGCCATCGTTGTTCAGGTCCTCAATGTCCTGGCCCATCGCACTGTTGGAGGTATGCTTAAAATATTCTTTCGACCGATCGGTAAAGGTGCCGTCGTGGTTGTTAATGTACAGTATGTTGTTTGATAAAAAGTCGTTTGTTACATAAATATCTTTCCACCCGTCGCGATTTATATCCACGGTAGTGGTAGCGTGCCCATAGCCTTCCACCAATATCCCGGCCTGTTTTGATACATCGTGAAATACAGGATGTTTTAACACCGGGTCCCAATCGTTACGATAAAGCCGTCCGGTACTTTTGCCCGTTCCGTCTTTTACAACAGGCCTGAATGTGGTGGTATTGTCTGACGACTCAGCGTTATTTACGGTGAGGTACATATCCAGGTCGCCATCATTATCATAGTCAAAAAAAGTAGCCATTGTGGAGTGAAGCTTTATATCCAGCCCATATTCTTTGGCCATTTCTCTAAAATGCGGCACGCCATTTTTATCGGGGCCCATGTTAATGTAAAGCAGATTCCTTCTTTTGTTCGAGTCGGTGAGCAAAGTATTGCACACATAAATGTCCGGCAAACCGTCATTGTTTATATCAACAACCGCCACGCCTCTGCCCCAGCCGCCCAAACCGGCCACGCCGGCCTCATTGGTAACATCAACAAACTTCATATTCCCCTTATTCAGGTACAACCTGTTTGGCACCGCATTCCCAACCAGGTAAATGTCCTGTAAACCATCATTGTTAAAATCGCCAATACCCACTCCGCCGCCATTATAAATATTTAGCTTATCAAGCGGATTTATCGAATCGTTTTCGACGATATGGTTGTTAAAATGAACGCCGGAATAGGACGAGGGAATAAGTTCAAACAGGGTATCTTTTTTTTTGCAGGAAAGTAAGACGAGAAAAGAAAACCCCAAAAATACGATCCGGAAAATCTTCATCAATGCAATTATTTCAGTACTGTCATTTGCAAGCGGCGCATTATCTACCAATAATAAATCCCCGAAAGCACACGATATAAACTAATAGGTTCGAACGTCTAAACTAATTAATTTTTCATCAAAAAGCGCAGCTTTTGCTATAAAAAAAAAGAGGCGGCGACCATAGCCACCACCTCTTTTTTATCAAAATTAACTATTAATAGCCTGGGTTTTGTTTCAACTGTCCGTTTTCAAGCTGAACTTGTTCCAGCGGAATAGGATAGATTTCGTTTTTATTGGCTGTGAAGCTGTGTCCATCCAATACAGGGTTCTGTATACGGGTAACACCGGCAATGTGGGCGTTGATCACCGCTGCCATGTAACCGGCAGGCTCCGGACCGCCATTGCTTGGATCCCAGCGGGAAAGATCGAAGAAACGATGTCCTTCCATGCCGAATTCCAATTGTTCTTCCATGTGCACTGCTTCACGTGCGTATGACTGTGAAGGGAACGTGGTATAAAGACCAATCTTATAGTTGGCAGCAGGGGTTGAAGTAAAGCCTGCACCGGGATTGCTGTTATCAACATAGGTATGTACCCAGCCGGCTGGATTTACCATACGGTTACGCACTACGTTAACATCGGCCATTGCACCGGCCAGATCGCTACCTTCAACCTCGCACTCCGCGCGGTACAGGTACAACTCGGCAACTGTAATAAAGTTGTAGTTATCTGAGGTACCCTGGTTGGTAGCCCAGCCGCCGTTAGGATCGGATGTTGACGCTTGCTGAGCATGGTTAAATACGTTTTTGATAGGGTTGTACGGGCAAAGGTCGCCACGTGACCATGTTTCGCCACCGCATAAGCCCCAATCACGGTATGGGATACCGCGACGACCAAGTGTCCAGTCGATACGTGGATCCAAAGCATCAGCCGGAGGTGTAAACGGGTCGGATGCCACCAGGCCGTGGTCGTTAGCCATGTAAGTTACCGCATAGTTAGGCAAATTGGCGGTAACGTTTGTCTTGGTAGTATTGTCGCCAGTATAGTCGGCGCAAACGGTGCTGGTGGTTCCAAACATCGGTAAGCCATTCGCATCAACTTTAAATGCATTGGCTAATGTATAAGATGGTTGATAAAACCCGCAGCAGCTGGTGTAATCACCTGCCGGGAAGTTCAGTGCTTCTCCCGGATTGTCGTTGTTGCCGTTCGAGCCGTCATTTACGGTCATCTGAGCGGCGAACACCGATTCAGGACCGTTTTTCTTCGAAGCATCATAATTGTCTTCGTAGTTAGCGGCTAAAGCATACTTGGTTCCGCCGGCTGTTTCACCATTTTGGATACAATCAGTAAAGAATGGCAACGCAGTTGAGTATTTGTGATCCCACAGATATGCCCGGCCCAAAAATGCTTCTGCAGCATAGTAGTTTGCCCGGCCAACATCTTGTTGTGTTTTTGGCAGCACAGCCATCGCCGCTTTGAAATCATTCTCAATCTGGCTCCAGATCGGGCCAGCGTTCGGAACGTTATAGTTACCGGCGCCATAAGTGATGGATTCGTCCACATAGGGGACGTTTTTGAACATTTTAGCCAGTTCAAAGTGAAAAATGCCGCGAAGAAACTTCGCTTCAGCGATAGCCTCGTTGCCATAAGCTGTTGACACTGACCCATCCTTAATCAATGGAACTTCCCTGATCACGTCATTCGCACGTTGAACGGCATTATAAAAGAATGCCCATTTTTCGCTGATGTACTCGTTTGAGGGGTCCACAGTGTGATTTTCGATCGGACCGGCTGTAGGCTGGTCAGTTGTGTTCGATCCCTTGAAGGCATCGTCCGCGCCGACGCTGCCATAGATCCAGTTGTCGATACCTGTTTCCCATTCCGTGGAGGTTTCCGCGTAACCATCCAGCATGGAATAGGCTCCGATAAGCAGACCGTCAAGGCCAGACTTGCTGGCCAGTACCGCCCCGCTTAAAGACCCTGTTACCGGCTGGTTGAGCATCTTCTTACACGAGTAGGTCAGTGTAAGTGCGACCAGGCAGGTAAGGGCGATGAATTTACCATAAGATTTTTTCATAACTCTAATTTTTTTACTAATTATTAATTAAAATGTTAAGTTAACACCGAAAATGAACTGTCTTTGATTGCCCGGATATGCGCCATAATCCACACCCAGGGGAGCACCACCACCGTTGTTATCGATAGATGATACTAACTCAGGATCAAGGCCGGTATACTTTGTAGCTGTGAACAAGTTAGTAACCTGGCCGTATATGTGCAATTTGTCAATACCAATAGTTTTTAACATCACCGGGTTAAATGTATAACCAACCTGTAATACACGGCATTTCAGGAATGAGCCGTTTTGTACGTAATACGAACTTACGGTACTCGATCCCATCGCCTGCGCATACGATGAAGCCGGTAATGTAGCATTTGGATTAGTTACCTGCCCGTTTTGAACGATGGCGGCGTCATTAAACATACGAAGGCTTTTGCCGCCCTGGAATGTGCTGTAAAAGTCAGTCCAGTATTCGGTATAGTTAAAGTCCTTGTTGCCTTGCGAGCCGTACAACACAGCGGTAAAATCAAATTTTTTGTAAGTGAAATTAAGATTTACACCATAAGTAAAGTTCGGGTTCGGGTTGCCGATAAAAGTACGGTCGTTTGAAGTGATCTTGCCGTCGCCGTCAACATCTTTATAGATAAACGATCCCGGTGCAGCTCCCGCGTAGCTTGGAATGCTTGATACCTGCGAAGCATTTTGGTAAATGCCCACTACCTGGTACCCAAAAAACTCGCCGATCGGATGGCCAACCTGGTCTCTTACGATGTCGTTATCGCGGCTGCTGCCGGTATCAAAGAAATTGCTGGCGCCTGTTTCTTTAACGATATTATTTTTATACGTGGTAACGTTAGCATTAACGCTGAATGTTATGTCCTGGCTTATCCTGTCGTGATACGTCAATGAAATATCAAGACCTTTATTTTGAACATCGCCAATGTTTACGTAAGGAGGAGTTGCACCGCCAAGCGTGTTTGGCAGTGATGCCTGGAATAACAAGCCGCTGCTCTCTTTTTTGTACCACTCAACGGTCATGTCTAAATGGTTAAACAAAGATGCATCGATCGCCACGTTAGTGGATTTGTCATGTTCCCATGTCGTATTAGGGTTACCCAACGTGTTGTTGTAAAAACCCTGTTGAACGCTACTATTGCCGCCGCCTATACCGTAGTACGAAGACCCATTATTAGAGTTAAACAAGCTGTAGGGGTTAGCAGCGCCAACGTTACCGTAGTAACCGGCTTCACCATAGGCGCCGCGCAGTTTCAGGTCATTTAACCAGCTGATACCTTTCATAAAATCTTCCTGCGAAGCGCGCCATGCTACGCCTACCGATGGGAAGGTACCCCACTGGTGGCCAGGATAAAATATCGATATACCATCGCGACGTACAGAAGCGGTCAGTAAATAACGGTCGTTGTAGCTATAATCCAGCTTAGCGAAGAATGATTGAATAGCCACTGGCTGGCCATTGGTAGATGATGGCGCTTGTGACGGCGTACCCGCACCGATGTGCGCATAAGACGGGTCGAGCGAAAACAGCGACGTATTATAAGCATCTAAAAAGCGGCTGATGCTATAACGCTGCTCATAACCGCCAAATACGTTAACCGTATGTTTGCCAAAGCTTTCTTTGTAGTTCAGCGTATTGGTCCAGTTGTAATTAGTGATCAATTGCTCATGCTCGTCAATTTCATTTGGATTGGCATGGCTCTCGTAGTTTTCGTACGTTGTAGGATTGATAAAATTATAATACTGGTTGTATAAACGACCGCCAAAGCTGGTATGCGCTGTAAAATACTTGGCAATATCAGCTTCCGCAAAAATGTTGCCTTCTACATAAACAAACCGGGCACGTCCAGTCTGTGAGCGAACTGCAGCCGCGTAAGGGTTGCTGCCGTTACCCAGCGGCTCGCCTGTGGGGCCGTCGTAACCGCCGCCGTAGTTAACACCGCTTACGTCGAATATCGGGATCACCGGCATTTCACGGTAGGTGTAGGATATGATACCCGCTTCCTGCTGTTCAGCGCCGGGATAACCGCCTATATTCTCGCGGTAAGTAGCATCGCCTGTTTCGCCAAAACGAATATGGCCAACGCTAAAATTGGTATTTACGCGCGCCTGGTAGCGTTTTTCGTAAGTGCTGAGCAGCGTACCTTGTTGGTTCATATAGTTTAAAGAGAACAAAAAAGTGCTCTTATCGGTACCACCGCTTGCAGTAAGCGTATGCTGCTGGGTCGGGGCACTTCTGAATACCGAATGGAACCAATCTGTACCGGCGCCTGTTGCAAATTTCTGAATCAGGTAATCAGCACCGGGATTAGACGCGTCAAAGTGATAGTATTGCAGAATAGAGGGGTCATTGGTAACACCCGCTGTACCAAACACCGGCACAGAAGTTCCGCCATGATAACCATAAGTTGGCACAACGCCCGCGCCACCCGGATATAACACCTGGGTGCCGACGTCATTGGCCCTGAAGGCTTCTATCGACTGATCTGCCGGAGTCATGATATCCCAAACGTTGCCGCTGAGAGGCTCCTGATCGCCATAAAACCCGTCGTAGCTAATGGTAGTTTTACCGGCTTTACCTCTTTTGGTGGTCACCACGATAACACCATTACCACCCGCAACACCATAAATGGAAGCCGCGCCGGCGTCCTTTAATACTGAGATGCTTTCAATGTCGTTCGGGTTAACCAGCGACATGTCGCCTACCTGGACTCCGTCGACGATGAACAGTGGGTTGGTGTCTCCAAAGTTTCCGAGGCCACGGATGTAAACGTTGCTTGGGGAACCCGGGGCGCCATTGTTAACAACGGTAACACCAGCAACCTGGCCCTGCAGCAATTGCTCGGAGCTTGTCGCCGGTATCTTTTTGGCGTCGCCAACATCGACTACGCCGACAGAACCGACGATGTCTTTCTTCAGCTGGGTTTGATAACCCGTTACAACCACTTCGTTAAGTGTGCTGGCTGAAGGTTGCAGTGAAATTGTGATAAAGTCGCCACTTCGTACGGTGATTTCCTGCGTTACATACCCGATGTAGCTCACTACGAGTACATTTCCCGGGCTTAATGCAAGGGTGAAATCGCCATTGACGTCAGTTACAGCACCAGTGTTGGTGCCCTTGATCCGAATGGATGCACCAACCACAGGCAACTTGTCATCGGCGCCGATAACTTTACCTGTGTGTTTTGTTTGGGCTGTAACTACCAATGAAGAAACCGTGCAGCATAACAGCAGGCACAGCGTTCTTCCTTTTAGGAGTAAACTTTTAAACATGAGATTTGAGATTTAGTTGATTAATTTATTTGATTTTAAGCTTGTTAGTTACAATTTAAATTAAACATTCACTTAGTTTTAAACGGGAGCTAAAAATATGCTTAAACCAAAAAAACTCATGCTGACGCCAGTTTACTGTGTCATTAAAGGCATTACGGGAAAACTTTGAGATACGTAACAGTCTTACCATGAATTTTTTTTAAACGGGTTTTAATACTTCGGCTACCGCATTTTTCAGGCCATAATTCCCAAACCGGGATGACCGAAAAACTAAATAAATGCTATAAAAATACCAGGTTTTTAATAATTGTTAGCTAACGCCAAATATTGCATTGGCATTGATACTAATGTAAATAGTGTGTACTGTATACACAAGTTGTTTTTTAAGAATTATAAATTAATTATTTTATTAGCCATATAAATATATTTTAGATAAATATTTTAGATTTATGTTATTAATTTATTAATTTAAATGACTAATTTAAACAAAAATGGCAATGTAATATTGTTGTTATAGTAGTCCAAATTTTCTAAAACAGCTGGTTTAACCCTCAATTTGTGATAAAAATGACATTTGTGGCCTTTGATTTTGACGACAGTACACCATTGCGAAATAAAATTGCCGGTAAAAACCGGCGGTTAAAAATTCATTACTTTTTGATAAAAATGTCATTATCACAATTATTTATAAGGAAAGATTAACATTACGGATACTTTATCTAAATAATTATTTAAAACGCGTAATAAAAAACTCAGCCGCGATTTACATAAAAGAGGCATTCGTGACGGATGATTTGTGAAAATATTGCAGAATAATATTTTGCGTTGAAGTTTTTATGCCGACCTCCAATACCCTTCCCACTGCGGACCAACCATTCCGGGACCGCGTCTCAAAGGGTTGGTGAAGGCAACAACCAAATATTATTTGGCTCATAAGCAGGTATCGCAAGGCGCAGCTTCAGCGTCGGATTTATTTTACCCATTGTACCGGGGCCGACTGCGTGTCAGATGAGTTAGTTCCTATCTGAACAATAAATTCACCCGGTTCCCAGTCATAAACCAGTTTGCTATTATAAAACTTCAGGTCGGCGGTGGTCACATTAAAGGTTACTTCCCGGCTTTCGCCTGGCTTTAATTCGATTTTCTGAAAATTTTTCAACTCTTTAACCGAACGGCTTATACTGGCCACCGGGTCGCTGATGTATAATTGTACCACTTCTTCGCCCGCAACGCTGCCGGTATTGGTTATCGTTACGGTGGCCTTCAGCGTTTCATTTCCTTTAAGGCTTCTCTTATCCAGCTTAACACCGCTGTATTTAAAGGTAGTATAGCTTAGCCCGTACCCGAACGGGTACAGGGGGTCGTTTGAAATATCGATATAATCCGATTTGAACTTTGCAGGCTCATGCCCGTTAAAAGGACGCCCTGTATTTTTGTGGTTATAATATATAGGTATCTGCCCCACGCTGCGCGGAAAGGTTGCGGTTATTTTTCCCGAAGGGTTATAATTACCAAATAATACGTCGGCGATGGCATTGCCGGCTTCGGTACCCGGGGCCCATACATCTAATATGGCGCTTGCGTGCTGATCTTCCCAGGGAAGGGTGAGCGGGCGGCCGTTAAATAACACGATCACCAAAGGTTTGCCGGTTTGAGCAAGCGCCTTCAGCAAATCGCGCTGGGTTTCGGGTATGTTGATATCAGACCGGCTGGACGATTCTCCGGACATATTGGCCGACTCTCCCACCACGGCAACCACCACGTCCGCTTTTTTTGCGGTTTCAACAGCCTCATCTATCATTTCCTTCGCCGGTCGGTTATCTCTTTCCTGCCTCATCCCAAAAAACCATGCCCGCGCGTTCAGCAGGGAGTCGTCTGTAAAATTTGAACCCCTTGCATACAGTATATTAACATCACTACCGGCCACATTTTTTATTCCCTGCCGTACGCTCACCGATTTCCCCGGGTCGCCGGCGACCACCCAGGTGCCCAGCATTTCCGAGTGATTGTCGGCAAGCGGGCCAACCAGCGCAATGGTACCGGACTTCTTTAGTGGCAGCGTTTGTTTACTATTTTTTAAAAGCACGAAAGAGTGTTCGGCGATTTTACGCGCGAATGCCCGGTTGGCATCGGTCAATACATCGGTTTTTTCTCTTTCGGGATTTATCGATTTATCGGGATCGGTGAACAGTCCCAATTTATATTTTGCCTCAAGCACCCGGCGGCATGCCTGGTCGATATCCTGTTGAGTAACTTTGCCTTCCTTCAATGATTTTTTTAACGTCGTTAAAAAGCCTTCGCCAACCATATCCATATCCAGGCCGGCTTTCAACGCAAGGGCCGAAACCGTTTGCAGGTCGCCGAGGCCATGATTGGTCACCTCATTCACGGCGGTATAGTCGGACACCACAAACCCTTTAAAGCCCCATTGCTTTCTGAGCAGATCAGTGAGCAGCCATTTATTTACCGTGGCCGGAGTACCGTTAATGGTATTGAATGAGCTCATAAAGCTGCCCGCGCCGGCATCAACGGCTGCTTTATACGGCGGCAGGTAATCCTGGTACATTTTTATCAGGCTCATGTCAACCGTATTGTATTCCCGTCCGGCCTCGGCGCCGCCGTAAAGGGCAAAGTGCTTTACGCATGCCATTACTGCATCAGGGTTTTGCAAACTGCTGCCCTGGTAACCGCGAACCATTGCCTTTGCTACCTGCGAGCCCAGCCATGGGTCTTCGCCGGCGCCTTCCGATATTCTTCCCCAGCGCGGGTCGCGCGCAATATCCACCATCGGCGAGAAAACCCAGTTCAAACCCTCGGCGCTGGCTTCCTTAGCGGCCATATGGGCTGATTGTTCGATCAAACCCATATCCCAGGTAGCCGAAACACCCAATGGGATCGGGAACACCGTTTTATGGCCATGTATCACATCGAGCCCAAAGATGAGCGGAATATGCAGGCGGGAATCCCTCACGGCGATATCCTGTATTTTTTTAACATCTTCCGCACCGTAAATACCAAAAACGCCGCCGATGTCTCCTTTTTTTATTTTCTCTTCAACACCCTTGTTCACCACTGACCCTGTTGTGGCACGGCCGACTGTTACCAAATTAAGCTGTCCTATTTTTTCATCCAGGGTCATCTTGCTCATCAGACTGCCGACAAAAGCGTCCATTTCGCTCTTCGGCTTTGTTTGACCGGAAGCCTGCAAAAAAGGGAAAATCAAAAACATCGCGGCGAACGCACTGTAGGATAAAAAGTATCGCTTCATTTTTTTAACATTAACGGGTTATCGGCGCCGTGCGGTCAGCGGTCGGCCCCAGGTTTAATTTGGGATTTCTGTCAATAATTCAATAACTCAATAATTCACTAACTATTAAATTAAATTATATTGATTATAATTGGCTTGATCAAAAGATCAAAGTGTATCAATGACACAATTGTATGATTTATAATTTAAATAATCAAAGTATTTTTGTACAATAACCAAAATGCTAACCAAAAAAGAACTCAAAGACTATTGCGCGACCGCCCGCGAAAATTACCTGCCCCACATCTCGATCGATTGTGTTGTTTTTGGATTTCATGAAGGCGAAATGAAGGTGCTGGTGCTGCAGGTTAAAAATGAGGACGCCTGGTACCTGCCCGGTGGCTTTGTACAGAAATCTGAACCGATAGAAATGGCGGCAAGCCGGATACTTAAGGAACGCACCGGTCTTGACAAAATATTTTTGCAGCAATTTCATGTTTTTGGCGACCCTGAGCGCTCCAAGGAGCATTTTGACATGTACAAAGACATGCTGCCGCCTAAAGAAAACTGGTTTAGCAACCGTTTTTTAACCATCGGCTATTATGCGCTTGTTGATTTTGTTGAAACTAATCCCACTCCTGATCAACTATCCGCCAAATGCGTATGGCGGGGACTTGATGATCTGCCGGCATTTAAACTGGACCACGCGCTCATCCTGAGCACGGCCCTGGATACTTTAAGGTTGCAACTGAATTATCAGCCGATCGGCTACAACCTGATGCCGGGAGAATTTACCATGCCGGAGTTGCAAAAGCTTTATGAGACCATTTTAGACAAAAGCCTCGACCGAAGGAATTTTCAACGGCGCATGCTGGCGTTCGGGATCCTGAAAAGGTCTGATCAGCCGCGAAAAGGCGGCGCGCACAAAGCCCCGTATCTTTATTCATTTGACCTTGAAAACTATGAAGCTGCTTTACGCGAGGGCTTTAAAGGCGGGTGGTAGTTTTTAGATTTCGGAGTGCGGATATTCGATTTCGGATTTTGGTGGATATATTTGGCCTGATAAATTATTACCGATGAAACCGCTTTTTAAAATCCTGGTCACCTTATCATTTTTAACCTGTATTAAAGGTTACGCACAAATAGCTTTACCTATCGCCTCAAACCTGCAAAACACCTATCTTAAAGGTACGCGAACAATAACCGGGGAGCCCGGTAAAAACTACTGGCAAAACCGGGCTGACTACACTATAAAAATAAATTTTAATCCAAACACGCGCTTACTGAACGGAACGGTGGCAATTGATTACATTAATAACAGCCCTGATACCTTAAACGAGGTAGCCTTTAAGCTTTACCCAAACCTTTATAAAAAAGGCTCGATACGCGATATGCCGGTACTTGCGCAGGATATTGGCGACGGCATGGACATTCAGCAGCTCAGCATAAACCAGCAGCCGCAAAATAAAACGCAGTGGGTGACAGACGGCACAAACATGTCGGTTAAACTCCCGGGCGCCATACCGCCAAAACAGCATATCCATTTTGACATTACTTATTCGTACACCTTAAATAAAACATCGCATATCCGTACCGGGCAAGTGGACAGCGGAGCGTTTTTTATCGCCTATTTCTTCCCGCGCATTGCTGTATACGACGACATTGACGGCTGGAACCAAAATCATTACACGGGCTTGCAGGAGTTTTACAACGATTTTTGCCATTTCAACCTGGAAGTAACCGTGCCCGGAAACTATGAAGTTTGGGCCACAGGCAATTTACAAAATACAAACCAGGTATATAACCAAACGATTGCAAACCGCATTGCCGAAGCGGCCAAAAACGACGGCGTAACCAATGTGATAACAGACGCTGACCTGAAATCGGGCAACATCACCCTGAATAAGGCCGCCAATACCTGGCAGTTTGAGGCCGACAGCGTTACTGACGTCGCTTTCGCCACCAGCAACCATTACCAATGGCAGGCCAGCAGCCTGGTGGTGGACCCCAAAACAGGCAGGCGCACCCGGGTCGACGCCGTTTTTAATGCAAATCACAAGGATTATTTTAATGTGATCGGTTACGCCCGTAAAACGATTGAGACGATGAGCTATGCCTTCCCCAGGTGGCCTTACCCCTACCCGCACGAAACGGTTTTTGACGGGCTCGACCAGATGGAGTACCCCATGATGGTAAACGATAACCCCGAAGAAAAGGCCGAGGACGGCATTGAGCTCACCGACCACGAGATCTTTCATACCATGATGCCATTTTACATGGGTATTAACGAAACCAAGTATGCGTGGATGGACGAAGGCTGGGCTACCATCGGCGAGTGGGTGATCAGCTCGTACATCGACCCGAAAATAACGGACACTTTTGCCATAGAAGGTTATGAAAACAGCGCCGGCACTGAAAACGACCCGCCGGTTATGACGCTGAGCACCTTTTTAAACGGCCATGCCTACGAGGCCAACTCCTACCCCAAACCAGGCCTGGGCTATTATTACGTGCGCGATATGCTGGGCGACGCGCTGTTTACCAAAGCGCTGCATTACTACATTTCGCAGTGGCATGGTAAGCACCCTATGCCCTATGATTTTTTTAACTGCATGAATACCGGCTCGGGCATCAACCTGAACTGGTTTTGGAAACGTTGGTTTTTTGATGGCGGCGTACCTGACCTTGCCATTGATAAGGTTACCCGCACCGGCAAACAATACACCGTTATTATTAAAAGCGCAGGAACGAAACCGGTTCCGGTTGATCTTAAAATATTTTATACGGACGGCAGCACGAAGGTTATTCATAAAACGATAGCGTGCTGGCAAAACGGCAATAAAAGCGTTACGCTTGACTTAACCGCCGAAAAGAAGGTGGATAAAATGGTGCTGGGAAATGGCTATGATGCCGATGCTAATAAAGAGGACAATATTTGGATGGGGCAATAAACTCACTCAATCCGCCTGGGTGCCGGATTGAGTGAGTAAATGTTTTTTTAACCGTTTGAGTGCAGGGCCACAACGTTGCCTTCGGTATCAACAAAAAAGCCCATGTAACCGATTTCATCGCTGATCTTCATTTTAGGCATGTGTATTTGTCCGCCCGCGGCCACAACCTTACCCAGAGCGGCGTCCAGGTCGGGGTTGCCATTCAGGTAAATTTTGGCCCCATCGGCGCTCGGCTTGTGATACTGGCTTTCAACAATGGCGCCGCCAACTTTTCCGCTCATCGCGTCCGTCGGAAACATAGCCATTTTCATGCCCATCATTTCCATTTCTTCCATTTTGATGCCGAAAACCTCTTCGTAGAATTTTTTAGCCCTGGCGATATCAGTTACGGATATTTCGAACCAGTTTAATGCATTAGCAGTTGCGTCCATAGTTTTTTGTTTTAATTGATTTTTTTAAAGCTATTTATTGTTTATTAAGTTTTTGTGTGTTTATCAACAAGAATTTGTTCACCCAAAACTATGGCCATTCAGCGATACCGGTAGCGTGTAAATACGACAACCTTAGGGGTTGATTGCGACAAAGGATAATTGTATGTTTGAGACACGATTTTGACACGATTTTATAGATTTATAGGATTATAAAACCGATGCCCGGCATTCAGTCCCGCAAATCCTTTAAAAAACTGTAAATTCTTAAATCAACTAAAATCCGTAAAATCATATAAATCGAGTTATGAAACGAGCAGCCATTTTAGTCCCCAACAGTCCTTGCATCCTAAGCAGCGTGATCGGCGCTTATAAGGTATTTACCACGGTTAATCAGATCCTTGAAAACCAGGGACAAAGACCTTTTTTTGATATCAAAATGGTGGGATTGTGTGAAGAAACCCGCCTGTATGACGGCTTGTTCCTGGTGCGGCCCGAAATGCTGGCAAAAGACCTTAAAAAAACCGACCTTGTGGTAATCCCCGCGTTTAATGGCGACATACAAGCGTGCCTTAAATTAAATATGGATTATATCCCCTGGATCGTCGATCAGTATAAGCAAGGCGCCGAAATTGCGAGCCTTTGCACGGGGGCGTTTTTACTGGCCTCGACGGGCCTGCTAAAAGGAAAAAAATGCTCCACTCATTGGCTTGCGGCAAATGCCTTCAGGCAAGCTTTTCCGGATGTTAAATTGCAGCCCGAAAAAATTATCACAGACGAGTTGGGCATGTACTCCAGTGGCGGCGCTTACTCTTTTTTGAACCTGATGATCTACCTGGTAGAGAAATTTTGCGGTCGCGAAATGGCAGTACATTGCTCTAAAATACTGGAAATAGAAATAGAGCGTAAAAGCCAGTCGCCGTTTGCCATTTTTATTGGGCAAAAAACACACGAAGACGAGCCCATTAAACAGGCCCAGTTGTTTATGGAGAATAACGTGAGCGCCAAAGTATCCGTTGATCAGCTTTCGGACATGTTTGCCATCAGCCGCCGTAATTTTGAGCGGAGGTTTAAAAAAGCTACTTCAAACACGCCGGTTGAATACCTGCAGCGGGTAAAGATAGAAGCCGCCAAAAAAAGTCTCGAATCCAGCCGGGAAAATGTGAACGAGGTGATGTATTCAGTAGGATACTCGGACAGCAAAGCATTCCGCACTACTTTTAAAAAGATAACAGGGCTTTCGCCGGTGAGCTATAGGAACAAGTATAACTGGGAGATGGCGGTGAGGTAGTCCGGGGCGTTAATTGGAATGTTAAACCTACGAAGTCCTGAAGACTCCGTAGGTTTGAATGGACCGGGTTATTTTTTTCCGCCTCCCAGGAAGAATCCGATCTTAAAGGCAAGGTAGCCCGAATTGCTGCCCAGGATATTATAATCAGCTGACATGCGGAAATGGCCTGTTTCGAAACCAACTTCAGGGAAGAAACCGAACTTGCTGCTACTGGGTGTTTCAACGCTGTTGCTGCCCGAGCCTACGTTTATCGAAGCCTGCGTAAATAAACCCGCACCGGCGCCTACAAAAGGCCTGAAACCCGAGTCCATCAGGTAATATTCGCCGGTGGCGCAATAGGACGACAATACCGAAATATTAACGTCGGAATTGCCGCCCGTACCGGTTTCATAGCCAAGGGCGGCGCCCTCAAGGCGAAGGCCGACCGCAAAATCATCAGCAAGTCTGTAATGGGGTTCAACCGTAAAAGTAGCGCCGGCTTTGGTACCGCCTCCCCCGGAGGAGGGTATGGCATAACCCAAGCCGATGTCGACCTTGAATGCTTTGTAATTTTCCGACTGGCTCTTAGCTGTGAATGCAATGCCAGCGGCAACGATGATAAGAAGGATTTTTTTCATGATGTTTTTTGGGATAAACCTATCGCGAAACCTTCTCCTTAAAAATGTGAAAAAAGTAGTATCAGACTGAAAATTAACCTTTTGGCCTTTTATAAAAATCTACCTTAAGCTTGGGTATCAAAAAGTGCAGCGCCGGAGTGTGTTCTTTCACTGCCGCGGGGCGGACTGCTCCGGTCCTTATCGCAGCCCCGTCCAAAATTCGACGCGTGCATAAATACACGCGGGGTCTGGCTATTTCGTAATTCGTCGCTCACTTTTCAACCCACAAATAGGCCCGCTTGCTGGGATATTCAAAACCTTCATATGGGAAACGCTCAATAGCGCTAATTATCTTAAAACCAGTTTGTTTCAGTTGCTCCAAAACATCTTCCGTCTTAAAAAAATAAAAATCGACATCCACTTTCTCGCCGAAAAATTCATCCCGGTGCAGGGTTTGGTCGCCGATATGAAAGGATAATAAAAACTGCCCGTTTGGTTTTAAGATGCGGCAAATTTCGCCGAAAGCCGCTTTTAGCTGAGCAGTTGTAAAATGTACGATCGCGGAAAAGGCGACCGCCGACCCGAATGAGCTATCGGGAAAGCCCAGGTTCAACATATCGGCAATTTGAAATTGGAGGCCTCGGCTTAATTCTTTTGCTTTTTCGATCATTCCGGCAGAAAGATCAGTACCGACGATATTCGTTACACCGCTATCCGCCAAAAACCTGGTTGTTTGACCGGGGCCGCAGCCCAGATCGATCATTTTGCCTTTGTCCTTATTTTCCGCGGCGAATTGGTTGAGCAGCAACCTGTCAAGCGGCTTTTTAGATAGCTCGTTAAATAACTCCGCCGCATAAGCCGCCGCAGTCAAATCATAACATTGTCGCACATTTTCACTTTTCATTCCTCAAACGGCTGCTTTTTTGGCAAATATAAGCACAGAATGTGATCCAGATCATTTTTTGTGATGATAAGCCTCATGGTACAGGGCGGGATTTTGGCGAACCTTTACCGTATAAATATCCAGGCAAAGATTTAAAAAATATACTCATCAAAACACTTAAGATCATGAAACCACAAACATCAAAATTGCTGACGCTGATCATTGCGATCGTTGCAATAGTTATTGGTAAAAGTGCTTATGCACAAACTAAACCATGGGTGGCGCCGGCTATTGCGCAGGCCGTAAAAAACCCGGTATCGGTCGACCCGGCGACGCTGAAGGACGCAAAAGCATTGTACATTACCAACTGCGCCCCCTGCCATGGCGACAAGGGAAAAGGTGACGGCCCTGCTGCCGCAGCACTTACTCCGAAACCTGCTGATCATACCAGCCCCGCATTAAAAAATGAAAGCGACGGGTCATTATTCTGGAAAATATCAGAAGGCCACTTACCGATGCCAACTTACAAAAATACGTTTACACCGGCCCAACGCTGGGAATTGGTAAACTATATCCGTTCCCTTTCAAAACCGATGGGTAAAAAATAGACCCATCATTATTAAAAAACTAAACAATTATGAAATCATTTAAAATTTTTATGGCAATTGCTGCGGTCTTGCCGTTGCTTTTAAGCACAACCGCCGCTATGGCCCAGCAAACAACGGTTGATTCAGCGCTGCTTGACCGTGTTTCGGCGCTGGAACAACAGGCGGCCGAGGCCAGGCCAGGCGAAGATCACCTGATGGTGGCGGGCGTTGTGACAATGGGATTGGTCACCGGCAAAACCACAAATACCCTGGGCGGGGTGGTTACTACCAACCGCACAAGTTCATTCGGCAACGCGGACACCTACGAGTTTAGCCCGATGCTGCTTTGGCGCCACGGCGATAAATTCCTGATGGAGTTTGAACCATCTTTCAACAACGATGGACTTGGGGTAAACTGGGCCGATGTTTCGTATTTCGCTGCACCGGGCCTTATATTAAGAGCGGGTTATATGGTGATCCCTTTCGGTATCTACAACAAGCGCCTTGCCGCCGGCTGGATCGATAAGCTGGCTACCGACCCTATTGGCCTGGATATACCCAACAGCACTGATTATGGCGTAGAAGCCATGGGTGGTTTCCCGCTGGGGAACATGAAATGGAGTTATGACGTTGGGGTTTTTAACGGTATGCAACTGCTGCCCGACGGGGAGCTGCAGGGAGCTGGTATCAATGACAACAATATCAATAAAACTTTTTCGGGCAGGCTTGGGCTGCTGCCATTTTCAAACTCCAGCCTGGAGTTGGGTGTTTCGGCCTTAACCGGTAAAGTAGGCGATGAAGGATCGCCATTTGCAAATGCAAGGGCCAACATGTACGCCTTTGACCTGAGCACCGTGCAAAAAATCAATCCGTTTTCTGTTAATATCAAGGCACAGTACAATATCGTTAATGTGGACAGGCAGAACTACGTAAACCCCGGCGATTCCACCCAAACCTACTCGTATAATAACCACTCCACTTCGGCTTTCGGGGTAATTTCTTTAAGGCCAAGCTATGTTGACGATAAGGTGTTAAAAAACATGGAACTGTCTTTCCGCTATGCCGATTATATCGCGCCGGCAAACTCCGCATGGGGGTCAAATACCAACCAGGTTACCGAGGGTTTAGCTTACTGGATGACCTGGCGCACAGTTTTAAAACTGACCCACGAAACCACAAACGGCAACAGTACGGTTAACCAATTTATAGCGCCAGCCACCGGTAATACCAAAACCGACTACTGGTTTATTCAGTTTTCAATACTACTTTAAAACAACAGGAATATGCAAACTTTAAAAAAGAAAACGATAATGGGTATTTTAATAACCGGAGTTGCTATCCTGTTAGTATCCATCAGCGGCTGCTTTACCAGTAAAGAAGTAGCTGCCAAAACCGGCGTTCAGCTTTGGGCCGAAAACTGTTCGCGTTGCCATAATACGCCTTCACCCGCTGCATTTTCGGCGGAGCAATGGAAAACCGTTGGCATGCACATGCAAACGCGGGCACAGCTAACTGATGTTGAACGAGATAAAATTGTTGCTTTTTTAAGCGGCAAATAAAGAGTGTGGTTGAGTGTTGTGATGGGCCCTGCGCAGGAATGTGCAGGGCCTTTTTTAATCGCCCTAAATCGAAATTAAATCTTGATTTTTCGGGAATCCTTAATATGAGCGATGCTCCTGCTGCTGTGCAAAACGTTTAGTACTTCCACTCTCGCAGCAGTTATTCTATAGATTACCAGATAGCTCCCATGAATGAGATTTCGGTACATTTGAGATTTGGTAGTAAGATATCTGCATTCGGGATGATGTAGAAAATTTGTTGATAGTGACTCAATCCGCGAAATAAGTTCCTCAATAAAAATTGTTGCCGCAGTTATCGCAAATGTTTCGATACCGTACTCGTAGACACGCTCAAGACTGTCCAAGCCACCTCGCTGATAACTACCTCGGGTATTTGGCCTTCCATTTTGCCATTTCAGCTTTAACTTCTTTGACGGAATAAAACGGTCCTTTCTCAGCATCACGAATCATCTGTTCAAATTCCTGCTGGCTCATCGGGTCGCCGGGAGTTGCATAGTTGACCTTTTGTGTCTTGATTTTTCCCATAACCAAAAATATAAAGATTAATTCAAAAGTTGGGCTTCCATACAGGGCTGACGCATTAGAAATTTTTGTTAGCAATAAGTGTTAAGAGGAATTTATGGTTCCAGCCAGCCATTTTTCTTTTAGCTTTCAGGCTGGCTTTGCTGGTTTTGTCAGTCTTTAGGAT